>ERZ795047.75-NODE-75-length-124908-cov-10.323172_pt1 | contig 124908 bp, 110 predicted proteins | sample MGYA00375131_ERZ795047 | MGnify/ENA primary metagenome ERZ795047 (study PRJEB30176, sample SAMN05720228) | activated sludge metagenome | isolation source: Anaerobic digester | place: Japan | collected 2015-05-20 ... | reverse complement strand
GTCTGAGCTAAGGAATAATTTTTTAAAATAAAAAAGCAAGCTCACTTACGCTCGCCTGCTTTAATGGTTTTATAAAAGTGTATTAACTGATAAGTTTTTCTAAAATTGTCACTGGATGCTCTGTTTTTCTTTGGGAACCATGCTCTATTTGAATTCTACAGGTTCCACATTCTGATAACACAACATCAGCTTTTGATTTTTCTATTTTATCAAATAATTTGTTACCAACTTTCATAGATGTATTATAGTTTTCATCTTTAAAACCATAATTGCCCGATATTCCACAACAACCAGCATCTGCATTTTGAATATTCATACCAATTATTTGTGTAAGTATTTCATAAAAAGGTAGACCTATTCCTTGCACTTTTAAGTGACATGGAGCGTGGTAAATCATTTCAGATAATTTTTGTTTATTAATTTTAATTTTATCAATTTCTTTTGGTAAAATTTTTAATAAATATTCACCTGCATCATAAATATTATTGGCAATTGTTTTTATTTCATCCATATCAAATAATTCTTGATACTCTTGTCTTAACATAAGGCTACAAGTTGTACAAAGAGCAAGGACAGGAATTTTTCTTTCAATTATCCAATACTTAAGTAATTCAAAATTATGGATTGCATTATTTTTAGCAATATCTAGATAACCATTTGAAACATAAGGAGAACCACAACAGATAAACCTTTCATCAACAATTACTTCAATTTTAATTTTTTGCAACAACTTAACTAAATCAATACCCACTTCAGGTTGATAAAAATTAATAAAACATCCTGGATAGAATAAAACTTTATGTTCGAATGATTGTTGTTTAATTTTTTTAAATTCTTGGTAAAAATTCTTTTTTGAGTATTTTGGTAAAGGAGCTTTATTTGAAATATTTACTAATTTTAGCGCTTTTTTGAAATATTTAATCGAAAAATTTGTAATATAAGGCGATAATGATGCAAATTTTCCTAATTTTTCACCATTAGATAAAATCCAATCACTTAAAGAATGTTTATGATATTTATAATAATTAGCTTTTGCTTTCATATTTAAAGAAGCAATAGGAACATTAGCAGGACAAACTGTATCGCAAGTTTTGCAATTACTACATAATAAAATATTTTCATCTATTTCACTTGCATTTATTCTAAACCTTTCATAAGCAGGGCCACTTAGTTTAGGTCCTTTGAATTCTGGGTGTACAGCCATTACAGGGCAATTTAAATTACATATATTACAAGCTAAACAATTATCTAAATTATATTCCATTGATCTTTTCTCCAATTAAAGATACAATTTTATAAGCAGAAGCTAATGAAACACCTTTATTAGATTTTTCGTATGATGGATCAAAACCACTTAAATTTCTACCAGCGACAAAAACATTATCAACTAAAACTTGTTGTGCTTCATTAATAGGTTGTAAATTTTCATTGACTTTTACGCCAATTTTTGCATAAGGTTGCGGGCTATTTTCAAGCAATTCTGCAGTCCATTTATCATAATCTACAGGTTTATCAATTTTAAGATTGAAAATTGGCTCAAGTACTTCTCCTGGATATTTCGATTCTAAACCTCCACCATAAAACCCGCCAGTAGCTAATATATAATATTTTGCCTGATACTCAATTTTTTTACCTAATATATCTGTCTTTATTTGAACACATTTATTGTCATTAACAATTGATGAAATTACTTTTGCGTTATTTATAACACTAACACCTAAAGCTTTTATTTTATTATTGATTAAATTATATAATCGTAATCCCGAAGATGCAGGTGGCATTCCAATAATTTCAATTATTTTTGCCTGTAATGTATTTGTTAGATAATCATAATATTTATATGAAGAATTGGTACCAAATACTTGTGGCAACAAAACTACGCTATTTTTAGGTATAACCGTAGCCATTTTTTTTGCGAAATATTCTTGTACTTCAGTGTTTTCTAATAAATTAGCTAAATCAACAATATTAATATCTCTATCAAAATAAATATCCATATCGATATTTACAATTTTATAATCTTTATTTCTATATTTGTCATTAATATTCATTAAATTATTAACAAACAACTCTGGATAGAAATCTTTTAATCTTTTAAAATTAACAATTATTATTTCTTTTTGATCCTTAAAAGTATCAGGAATAAAAGTTTTTGGAATTAAAAAAGTTGGTTTAAATGTACCAGCAATAGTTGGTAACCAAACATTTTTATTATATGTTACATATTCGTAATTTTCTTGTTTTGTAAAATTCAAGAAATGAGTTAATGCTTTTTCAATAAAATTTTTATTTATTTTTGAATAAGGATGTTCTTTAGGCAAATTATCAATATATCCTAAAGGATCAGAAATTACATTATTATCATAGTAACCTAACAAATCAATAATTCCATCTTCAAAAAGTATTTTTCCAATTCCATTAGCAATAACAACTGTATTCAAACCTTTTTCGGCACAAAGTAAAGCAGAATATAAACCAGAAAAACCACCACCTATAACAGCAACATCATAATTCTTCATAAGGAATTTCTCCATTAATATTAAGAGTTTCTTCATAAATTTTACGAGTTAGCTCAATCTCTTTAATTGCAGTACCCCACAGTACAGGTCTTATACCACGCCACCTAGATTTAATAAATCCTTTAATTAAATCTTTGTAATTATCTTTGAAAATAATTCTATTTTTAGCCAAAACACCAATAGTTCTGAGTGTACAGTAACTTCCTTGGCATGTACCCATTCCTATTCTGGTTTTTCGTCTAATATCATTTAAAGAATATATATTACCATGTTTAATAACATACTCTGTTTCGGCAATTGTAACATTTTCACATTCACAAACAGTAATTTTTTTATCAGGATTATTTTTAATTGTATTAAGAACCTCTAGATATCCATCAAATCCTAACCTAGCAGCAGCTAATTCATTAGAATAAGAAGGAAAGACTTTTTTCCCTTCCATAATTAAATAATTATCAATATCTTCTATCAAATTTTCATTAGCAGTAGTACATTTATTATTATTACCTAATCTTTCACAAATAACATCAGACATTTTTTCAGCCATAAGGCGGTAAGTTGTAAGTTTTCCACCAACTATTGAATAAAAACCATCTACACCATGATCTTGATGATTAATAATCACGAAACCTCTAGAAGCATTTCTTCCTGCTTCAGTATTATTAGCTATATATAAGGGCCTTGTACCAGCAAAAGCCCGCAATATTCTATAGTCATAAATATTTGTATAAATAGCTGTTGCAATAGAAAGTAAATATTTCACCTCTTCTGTAGTTGGTTTAGTATCTTCAGGATCATCAACTTTTTTAGAAGTAGTCCCTAAAATAGTGACAGTACCGTGTGGTACAAAAATATCACCATCAGAAGAGGGCCTTAATCTATTAACAACACCATTGCAAATTCTATGATTAAAAACAACTAACGTTCCTTTATCAGGTTGGATATTTATATTTATATCTACTAATTGTGTTATTTTATTTGCCCAAGAGCCTGTTGCATTTATTATGATATCACAAGAAATCTTTCCTTTTTCTCCAGTTACAGTATTTATAACATCAGCACCAACAATTTTTCCATTCACTACATTAATATTTGTTACTTTAGTATAAGTTAAAACTTTTCCACCATATTTTGTTGCAGAAGCTACATTCTGCCAAACTAATCTAAAACCATCTACAGCAGCATCAGGGATTTCATAAACAGAAATTATATCTCCATTAACATTTGGTTCTTTTTTTAAGAATTCTTTAATTTCAATTTTTTTTATTGGTATATTTGTCTTATTACAAGCCTCAACCCATTTATTTTCGAAATCTTCATTATCTAACTTAGTCCTTACAAAATAACCACCAGTATCTTCAATACAATATTTAGCAATTTTCTTTAAAATCATATTTTCTTTTATACATTCAATAGCAGCTTCGGGATCTTTAACTGCATATCTTCCACCGCTGTGCAATAATCCATGATAATGAGAGCTTGCACCATTTGATAAATCTTGTTGTTCTACTAATATACAATTTATTCCACGCATAGATAAATCTCTAAGTATTCCTACACCGGTTATTCCACCGCCGATTATAAGTACAGTAGTTGATAACATACATTTCCCTTTCAAATTTATAGATGTGAAAAAGAGAGCCTAATATAGGCTCTCTTACATTATCTTAGAAAATTGCCCATGAAGCATAAACAGTAGCTTGTTTATTAGCAGGATTTACAGCAAATTTGGTTGTAATTGGGAAATTGATTCCTTGTAATGTAAAAACTTTAGACATTTGTACACCTACATTAACTAAAGATATGCCATCTTTAGGTGTATAGAAATTACCAACATTATTATCTTTTTCATTTAGTGCAAATGCAACCCCAACAAATGGCATAACATCAACTTTATTTTCAGTTTTAAATGTTGATGATATTTCCACGTATGTAGAATAACGTTGAGTTAGATCAGCATCAGGGTTAAAATCGCGACCACCATGAACTATAGTAGCCCAAGTAATATTTAAAGGTAATCCAACATTTGAAAAATCATAACCAACAGCTAAATCCATTATATGATTTGTTGTCTTTCGATCATAATTTCCATATTCTGCAGCCTTTCCAGTTGCATTAGAAAAATTATCAATATCACTAAATGTTATAGAAAAACCATTTTTTGCAAATGAAATAATAGGTGTTACTTCTTGATATTTTCCATCAATAGATAACCCACCCCATACTTTAATAGCAAAGCCATCAATATAATATCCTAAAGTAGTACCTGTACCCATACCACTATAAACACGATATCCTCTCCAATAATGCATTGTTTCTAGATCCATGTTAATATCAAATTTCCCTTGCGCAAAAAGAAAATTAAAAATATTAGTTAATACAATTGCCAATAATACTTTTTTCATGATTCACCTCATTAAATTATAGTTAAAATTATTCTTCCCAATCTAAAGATCTTTTAACAGCTTTTACCCAACCTTTGTAGAGTTTTTCTCTTTGTTCGGTTTCCATATTTGGTTCAAATCTATTATCGAGTAACCAAGTTCTAGATAATTCATCAAGAGATCCCCAAACACCAACTGCTAAACCTGCTAAATATGCAGCACCTAAAGCTGTGGTTTCAACTATCTTAGGTCTATCAACAGGAACGCCTAAAATATCGGCTTGGAATTGCATTAAGAAATTATTAGATGAAGCACCGCCATCAACTTTTAATGCTTGTAGTTTAATATTAGAATCAGCTTCCATAGCACTTAATACATCTCTTGTTTGATAAGCCATAGATTCCAAAGTTGCTCTTACCAAATGAGCTTTAGTTGTACCTCTAGTTAAACCTAATATTGCACCACGAGCTTTCATATCCCAATATGGAGCACCTAATCCGACAAATGCTGGAACTACATAAACACCCTCTGTTGAATCAACTTTCTTTGCAATATATTCAGAATCTGCACTACTATCAAGCATCTTTAAACCATCTCTGAGCCATTGTACTGCTGAACCAGCAACAAAAATACTTCCTTCCAATGCATAAACTACTTCATTATTCAACCCCCAAGCGATGGTAGTTAATAATCCATTTTTGGATTCTCTTGCTACATTTCCAGTATTCATTAACATAAAACAACCTGTTCCATATGTATTTTTAGCCATACCTGGTTTATAACATGTTTGACCAAATAAAGCTGCTTGTTGATCACCAGCATCACCTGATATAGGTACAGCAGCCCCTAAAATTGCTGGATCTGTAGTACCATATACTTCACTTGAACCTTTAACTGTAGGTAACATATTTGATGGTACTGTTAAATATTCTAATAATTTTTCATCCCATTTCAATTCGTATATATTATACATCAAAGTTCTTGAAGCGTTCGAATAGTCTGTAACATGTATTTTACCACCACTAAGTTTCCATATTAACCATGTATCAATTGTACCAAATAATAAATCACCTTTCTCAGCTTTTTCTCTAGCACCTTCTACATTATCTAAAATCCATTTTACTTTTGTTCCAGAAAAATAAGCATCAATTACAAGACCTGTTTTTCTCCTAAATTCTTGTTCTAACCCTCTATTTTTCAAATTATTACAAATATCCATTGTTTGACGTGATTGCCAAACTATTGCATGATAAACTGGTCTACCAGTATTTTTGTCCCATACAACAGTTGTTTCTCTTTGGTTTGTAATACCAATTGCTGCTAAGTCTTTTGCATCCAAACCGGCTTTTTCTAAAGCTAATTTCATAACTTCTAATTGTGTAGACCATATTTCTTCAGCATCATGTTCTACCCAACCTGGATTGGGGAAAATTTGTGTAAATTCTTTTTGGGCAACAGATACAATATTTGATTCATTATCAAATATAATTGCGCGGTTGCTAGTAGTTCCAGCGTCTAATGCCATTACATATTTTTTTGACATTGTTTTAATCTCCTAATTGATTGTTTGTTTATTTATTAAATTATACCAACTGCTTTGGTAAAGAAGAATGCTAATACTGCACCAACTAATGGAGCTACAACTGGAACCCATGCATATCCCCAATCTGAATCACCTTTACCAGGGATTGGTAATATTGCGTGTGCAATTCTTGGTCCCAAATCTCTTGCAGGATTAATAGCATAACCTGTAGGACCACCTAAGCTCAACCCAATACCCCATATTAACATGCTAACTAAATATTGGCCCATTCCAGAAACAAAACCTGTTGCACCAGTAACTTTTGGGTTAAAAATGCACATAATCATAGTTAAAAGAATAAATGTAACTGTCATTTCTGTTACAAAGTTTGAAGGAATATTCCTCACAGCAGGCCCTGTAGCGAATATACCTAATTTTGCACCTTTATCTGAAGTGTGTTCCCAATGTGGGTAATAAATTATAAATGTTAAAATGCCACCTGCTATACCACCTAATAACTCGGCTAACATTGTCATAAATGCATGGCCTGGTTGATAAACACCATTTAAAGCCTTAAACAATGTAACTGCTGGATTTAAATCGGCTTGTGGTGCTCCTGTTGCTTGTGCTCCAAAAATTCCTAATAAAACAGCCATTGCCCAACCTGTCACAATTACAATCCAACCGCTGTTTTGCCCTTTAGATCTTTCTAGTGATACATTTGCTACTACACCACAACCAAATGTTAACAGTATCATGGTTCCGAAAAATTCTCCGAATAAATTGTCCATACTACCCTCCGGTATTTTGTTATTTAGAATTAAAAATATTGTGATTACCTAACTATAGGTAATTTCTGATGTCAATTTAATACTTATATTTACATTTGTCAAATTAAATTTTACATTTGTTCCACTTGACAAACGTGATTAATTTTCGTAATTTTGCCAACCTAATTTTTGTATTTTTTACAAGAAAGGCTTACTTATTTAATAGGAACTGAAAAATAATTGAATGGCAATAAAATTGATAATCAAATGAATAAAAAAAATCAAAAAATTGAAATTATATTAATTTTACTATTGTATTCAGATTAGGAAATTTTGATAAAGTATTATTTTAATTCTGTCCAATATTTTGTAGCTTGAACAGCTTTCTCCCAATTATTCAAAATATTTTCAATGTTTTTAGTTTTTTTCTTTGGTATAAATTCCTTAAAGGTATTATGAAGATTTTTAATTTCATTTTCTTTGAGCATCCCTAAAGCTCTACATGCTAATAAATATGACCCTCTTATATCATTATGTACAAAATCATTTTTTTTGATTCTAAGGTTGCTTAAATCCGCAATATATTGTAAAATAATATCGTATATAGAATATATCCCATCGACATTAAGTTCATCAAGTTCAATACTATAATCATGTTTTAACACATTAATTATATCGTTAATTTGTAAAGAAATACTTTCGATAGCTGCTCTTGCAATTTGCTCTATTTTTGTGTTCAATTGTAATCCATAGATTACTCCTTGGGCATTATCAATCCAATAAGGTGCTCCCATGCCCAGAAATGTTGGAACAATTGTAATATTGCCACTATCTTTTGTTCTATTAGCTAATTTTATGATCTCATCAACATCTTTTGCAATATTTAAATTTTCTTTTAGCCAATTTAAAATATAACCACCAGCTAGTATACTCCCCTCTAAAGCATATGTTATGTGGTTATCAATCCCCCATGCAATTGTTGTTAAAAGTTTATCCCCTTTTATAATTGGTTTACTACCTACATTAGCCAATAGAAATGCACCGTTATTAATAGATACTTTTGCAGTACTTTCTTTAAAACACAAATTTCCATAAAGAGAAGCATGCTGATCACTAATAATTGTAACAATAGGTATTTTTGTCGTTAATAGATGTTTATCGGTGAAATCATAAATATCACTTGAATTTTTTACTTCTGGTAGTATTGTTTTAGGTATACCAAAAAAATTCAAAAGTTCATCATCCCATTTCAATGTATGAATATTAAACAACATTGTTCGTGATGCATTGGAATAATCAGTTATATGGCATCTACCATTTGTAAGCTTCCAAACAATCCAACTATCTACAGTACCAAATAGAATTCTATTTTCTTTTATTTTTTCTTTAACACCTTTAATATTTTCAATAATCCATTGTATTTTGGTAGCACTAAAATATGGATCTATTACAATACCAGTTTTTTCATGAATAATTTTAGAAAAACTATCATTTTTAATTTCATGACATATTTTTTGGGTTCTTCTATCACTCCAACTTATAGCATTATATACAGGCTCACCTGTTACTTTATCCCATAATATTGTTGTCTCTCTTTGATTAATAATTCCTATGCCTAATACTGAATTTGTCCGAATCCCAGATTTAGTCAAAACCTCAGCAAGAGATGACATTAATTTAGACCATATTTGCAAAGGATCAATCTCCACCCAACCTTCTCTAGGAGAAATTGTCTTAAGATCATTTTGTGCAGAGTTAATAATATTTCCATTTCTGTTGAAAATAATAGCTTGGCAACTAGCAGATGATTGCTTTAAAACTACTATGTACTGCTCCATCTTTATCCCTTAATTTGCTTTATTAACTCTTTTGCTGAAACTTCATCAATAATTAAATCAGTTATAAATCCCGCATCGAGTGCTGTTATTAATGCTGTTATTGATCTTTTATTAGATAAAACACAAATTGAATGTTCTGCTTGTTTTAAAACTTCAAGTTTTATCCCACTTGAGCGACTATTTACGGGCAAATTTTGATAAGAGCCATCTTTCTTATAAAAAATACCTGAAATCTCGCCAACTACATCCATTCCTTTTAAAAATATTAAATCATCTTCTGAAATAAAACTTTCCCTAATAATTGGGTGAGCTTTTAATTGATGCTCAATATCTGATATACTAAATATATATACTTCACAAGAGTTTTGTAAATCTATTAAATTTGCAATATTACTATCCTGTAAAAACATATTTTTAGTTGATGGATACTCAAAATAAAATGGAGCAGGAAAAAGTGAATAGTGACAATCATAATTTTGAGCAAAATTAATTAACATTTGTATATATGAATTGTTCTTTTGGGAGAAAAATAATCCATGTGTAGCAATAAAATTTAATTCTTCTAATTTTTTTGGGGTCAAATATTTTGAAACTTCGTATAAAACTTTATGCCACGATAAACCACAAGTTTTTATTTTTTCAAAATAACTCGTAATCTCATTTGCTGTAAACTGTGCAACTCTGTGCAATATTTCCAACTCATCTAAATTATTTGTCGCTGGTACTATTTTAACTTGACTTAAATTCTTAAACCTCTTTAAAATATTTTTTTCAAGTGGATTTATAGATATATTTTTATCAATAATTTTTATCTCAACTAGCCCCTCTTGTCTTGCAAAATTTAATAATTTAGAAACAGAAGGGCGTGACATTTTTAGCTCTTGGGCTATTGCTTCCGTAGTTAGTTGATTATAATAATAAAGATGAGCTACTTTCAAAGCTAATTCGTAAACATCATCATTTTTTTTCATATCAAATTATTTTTATTTATAAATACTTACTTGGCTCAGACGGTGTAAGCTTAAGCCCCTTGCAGCTTGTGGCAAGCTGCAAGGGGCAGCGGGCCGGAACGGCCCGCTAAAAAAATTTACAAAATTTATTTAAACTTTTACAAATGTTAATATTATTAAATTTTCACTTTTGAAAATGCTTCAATCTCTAAAATTAAGTTGTTAATTTTTAGGTAAATGCTTAACAAATATCTATCGTTTTTTATCTCATTATCCTAAAAATATCTATGTGTTATACTTTATAGTTAAATAAAATATTTCAAGAATATATAGTTATACCAATAATATCGATTGTATATACGAATATATCATTTGGCTCTTTATATTTTAATATCATAATTCAACAAAAATAAATTTTTTTTATTTATTTTGCCAACAATTATAATAGATCTATATTCACGTAAATAAAATATAGTTTTTTACAAAATATTTTTTGGGCGTTAGCCCGCCCGTGCGCCGCACGGCGCACGGGCTTATGCCTACACCGTCTGAGCTATATAAAAAGAAACATGCCTTTGGCTATTTTTAGGATGAAATTACAATTTGCTTACAACACCTTTAATTATTGTTGTCATTTTAGGTTCTGCCTGGTTAGCAGCCTCAATAACATCTTTCAAATCAACAGGTTTCAAACATTCTGGGAAACATTCATCTGTAATAATACTAATTCCTAATACTTTCATACCCATATGATTTGCAACAATACATTCTGGAACAGTTGACATACCAACAACATCTGCACCAGTAGACCTTAAAAATCTGTATTCAGCTTTGGTTTCTAAATTTGGCCCAGCAACTGCAACATAAACGCCTTTATGTACTTTAATTTTATTTTCTAAAGCAATATTTTCTGCTAATTCAATTAATTCTAAAGAATAAGGCTCGCTCATATCTGGAAATCTTGGACCTAACTTATCTTCATTCTTACCAATAAGAGGATTATCTCCTAAAAGATTAATGTGATCTAACATCAACATAATATCGCCTTTTCTATATTGTGGATTCATTCCACCGCACGCATTCGATACAATTAGAGTTTCAACTCCTAAAAATTTCATTACACGAACGGGATATGTTATTTGTTGCATAGTATAACCTTCGTAGTAATGAAATCTGCCTTGCATAGCTATAACATTTTTACCATTTAATTTTCCAAAGATCAATTTCCCTTGGTGAGATTCAACAGTTGATAAAGGGAAATGTGGTAATTCAGAATAATCAAATTCCGCTTCTTTTTCGATATCTTTAACTAACGCACCTAAGCCTGTTCCTAAGATTATACCAATTTTATAATCTTCTTTTACTTTTTTTCTTATAACTTCTACAGTTTCATTAATTTTTTCGAGTAAATTTTGCATACAAAAACTCCATTTTTTGGTTTTTAAAATAATCTTATAATTTATAAAAAACAATATAAAATTTAAATTTACAACTTTTTTTTATATTTTAGTGAATTAAATTTAATAATTTTTTGTTTTGATAATGATATCAAAATTAGGTAAAATAATAATAAATGCCATTGCTGAATTTGGGCAAATTACTAAATTGTTTCTTTCAATTATTGGTTATTTAAAAAGCATTGTTAAAAGTAGAAAACAAATAATTATTCAAATGGAACATATAGGAGTTAACTCCTTACCACTTGTTATAGTTATATCATTTTTTACTGGTGCAATAACAGCATGGCAAGCATCGTACCAACTAAAAGGATTGGCTCCAATGTCTTTACTTGGCACCGCAGTAAGTAAAGCGATTTTTACAGAACTCGGGCCAGTTTTAACTGCTTTGGTAATGGCTGGTAGAATAGGAGCTTCAATAGCTGCTGAACTTGGTACAATGAAAGTTACAGAGCAAATTGATGCACTGGAAGTAATGGGAATTAGTCCTGTAAGATATTTAGCAATGCCACGATTTATTGCTTCTATAATTATGTTACCTATTTTAGTTATATTCACTGATATTATAGCAATATTGAGTTCTTTTTTAACAGCTAATTACTTTTTAGATATTTCATCCAATGTGTTTTTTTCTTCAATACAAAGATTTTTCGATACAAGTGATATATTTGCAGGTTTAATAAAATCAACTGTTTTCGGAGCAACAATTTCATTATTAGGCTGCCATGTTGGATTTGAAACACAAGGAGGAGCTGAAGGTGTAGGTCTTGCAACTATCAAAGCATTTGTACTCTCTGCATCTTCAATTTTAATTGCAGATTTTCTTTTGTGGAATTTTCTTTTTGGATAACAAATAAATTAGGAGTTATTATGTCTCTCAAATTAAATAAGCTAGAAGGTTTTCAACCAAGAAAAGGTCCTCTTTTATTAATAGTAATGGACGGAATTGGAATCAATAAACCTGGCGATAACAATGCAGTATATCTTGCTAAAACACCTGTTTTGGATAAGCTTTTTACTGTTCCATTATTCACACAATTAAAAGCACATGGACCTGCTGTTGGCTTACCATCAGATGACGACATGGGTAACAGTGAAGTAGGACATAATGCACTTGGTGCAGGAAGAGTTTTTGCACAAGGTGCTAAATTAGTAAATATTTCTATTGAAAGTGGCAAATTCTTTCAAACAGAAAATTGGAAGAAAATTATCGAAATTGGTAAATCAGGAAAAACAGTACATTTTATCGGTCTACTTTCTGATGGTAATGTACATTCACATATAGACCATCTTTTTGCAATGTTAAAAAATTTAGTTCAAAACGGAGTAAAAAAGGTACGCATCCACGCTCTTTTGGATGGTAGAGATGTCGACCAAAAATCTGCACTTAAATATTTAAATATGACTGAAAAATTACTTGCAGAAATAAATTCACAAGGATTTGATTATAAAATTGCATCTGGCGGCGGTAGAATGAATGTTACGATGGATAGATATAATGCCGATTGGAATATTGTAAAAAGAGGTTGGTATGCTCACGTATTAGGCGAAGCGAGATTTTTCAAATCTGCAACTGAAGCAGTTCAAACATTTTACAACGAAGATCCAAATATGACCGATCAATACATGGATGCTTTTGTAATTGTTGATGAAAATAATAAACCTGTTGGTACTATCGAAGACGGAGATGCTGTGATTTTCTTTAATTTCCGTGGAGATAGAGCAATAGAAATTTCACGAGCTTTTGAAGAAAAAGATTTTCAATACTTTGATAGAAAAAGAGTTCCTGATGTGTTCTATGCTGGAATGATGGAATATGATGGAGATCTCCACATACCTTCAAAATTCCTTGTAGAACCACCTGCAATAGATAGAACTGTAAGTGAATACATTAGTGCGCAAGGAATTACATCATTTGCAATTTCTGAAACTCAAAAATATGGACACGTGACATATTTCTGGAACGGTAATAAATCGGGCTATATTAACGAAGAATTAGAAACATATGTTGAAATTCCATCTGATAAAATTCCATTTGACCAGGCCCCTAAAATGAAAGCATATGAAATAACTGAAAAAGCAATTGAATTACTTAAATCAGGCAAATATAAATTTGGTAGAATAAATTTTGCAAATGGAGATATGGTCGGACATACCGGAGTTATGGAAGCTGCAATTACAGCTGTTGAAACTGTTGATGAATGTGTTGGAAAACTATTAGAAGTTGTTGCGGAACTTAATGGAATTGCCATCGTTACAGCAGATCATGGGAATGCTGATGAAATGTTCGTTGAAAAAAATGGTAAAAAAGAAATAAAAACTTCGCATACACTAAACCCTGTACCATTCATTATTTTTGACCCCCAATATGCCGGTGAATATAAAATGGCAAATGTAGAAAATCCTGGATTAACAAATGTTGCTGCAACTATATTAAATCTGCTCGGTTACGAAAAGCCAGAAGATTACGATCCATCACTAATTGAATTCAATAAATAAAATAAAAGCCCTTTTGCAGCTAAAAGCAAAAGGGCTTAAATTTTTATACTTGAAAACGCTTGATCATTTCTTTAAGCTGATTTATTTTAACATTTAATTGTATTAATTCACGTGATATTTCTTCTACTGCATTACTATTACTATGTATTACATTGAGTAGATAATTCATATTTTCTTCAATATTCTTTACTTTTTCATATTGTTCATCATTTGAGTATTCAACCTGCTGAATGCTTGATATAACATCTTTAGCACTAAATATAATTTCTTTTAACACATCACTTGAACTTGTTACTTTTTCTTTACCTTTATGCACCTCAGAAATGCCGGTTTTCATTACATTAACAGCATCATTAGTATCAGATTGTATAACTTTAATCATTTCAGCAATTTCTTTAGTAGCCTTTCCAGTTCTTTCTGCCAATTTCCTTACTTCATCAGCAACAACTGCAAAACCTCTACCTTGTTCACCAGCACGGGCTGCTTCAATTGCTGCATTTAATGCAAGCAAGTTTGTTTGATCTGCAATTTCATCAATAACTTGAATAATTTCACCAATTTTTTGACTACTTTCTCCAAGTTTTAAAATTTTAGAAGCTGCATTCTCAACTACATTTGTAATATTATTCATTGCTTCAATTGTTTGATTAATTACATTACCTCCTTGTTCTGCTTTTTCACCTTGTTTTTGTGCATTATTTGTAGCAATGGTCGATAAATTTTTAGTTTTTTCTATTGCAATTGTTATATTAGAAATTTCATTAAAAGTATTTTTAACTTTAACGTTTTGTTCTCTAGTATTCGCTGTTAATTCTTCAGTTGCAGCAGATAATTTATAACCAAAAGAGCTAATATATGTAATAACATCTTTCACATCATTAATCATATTTTTCAAATTGTTAACAGCATTCAGGAAGCCATCAAACAATTCTTTAATTTTATCATTTTTTTCATTCAATAGATGAATATTTAAATTACCAGTTTCAAATTTTTTGATTTCACTTAAAAATTTCTCAACACTATTATTTAAATATACTTCAGATTCTTTTATAGATTTTACGGCATCTTCAACTTTTCTTTCGACAGAGGCTTTTTCACTTAGAAGTTCTTGATTTGCAATTTTAATTTTTTCAACCATATTTCTAAAAGCTTTTGCCAATCTTCCAATTTCATCATTTTTATTATATTTTATTTGATAATCATAATTACCATTACCTACAATTTCAGCTGCTTCTGCAAATTCTTCTATTTCGCGACTAATATTTTTACCAATGAAATTAAATATAATAATACCTATAACTAAAACACTACCCCAAAACAAAAACGATAAATTCCTTGCAGAGGAAATTTTTTCATTGAATTCTTTCAATGAATAAACTAATAGAATTTTACCAAAATTTTTTTGTTGATAATCACTATTTTGTATAGTATATAAATATTCTTCTTTATTAAAATAAAGTATCCCACGTTGTTCTTTTAAATTATCTATTTTAACAGTTAAATTTTTGGGATTATGTGCGACTATCAAATTATTACTTTCATCATAAATTGCTAAGTAGGAAACGTTATTATCTTTTTTTGCCCACTCAAATGCTGTTTGTACTAATTCAAAATTTGCATCGTTTAACCCCAAACCTACAGAAAAACCAAGCATTTCAGCTAATGTTACAATTTGTTTTTCTGCCTGCTCTAAGATTTGGTTTTTCTGATTTAATGGATAATATATAGAAGCAAAAATAGTAATTATCAAAATAAGTGCAACAGAACTAACAACAATTCGATTTTTTATTGATTTGTTTATAAAATCATACATTTTCAACCACTTATTTTATTGTAAAAATACTTTTAACATTGGAATTTACTTTGCTTGTGGAGACATACCCAATAGAATTACGTGTCGAAGCAACTTTTTCCAGCATCTCATCCTCTGAGTTTAAAGCAACTGCTATTTTACCTTCAGTAAGCTGCAATCTCATCCAGATTTTTTTCATTTCATTGAAATCTTTACCTATAAAACTAAAAAATTCATCATTTGCTGAGCCACTTTTTAAATAAAATACTTTCAAATTACCCTTCGCCATTGTAAAATAATCAAATGCACTATTTGCATTGGTAATTGTAATATTAGTGCTTTTATTTCCTATAATTGTAACTTCTGCATAACTGCTAGTAAATAATAATAAGAATATTAGTAAATATTTCTTAATTTTCATTTTTTCCTCCATAATTAGAACATTACACTAATACCGGCATGGTAAAAGTTTGATTTATAATTAATTTTATCTATATTCTGTTGTGTCCACTGTGCTTTTAATACAACCTCTGTAATAGGTCGGTAAACTATACCAAATGAATACTGTTGCATTCCATCTTTAAATCTTGCATCTAATCCATCCTCATAATAAGAATAACTAACATATGGCATAAATTCATCTGTAATATTATAGCCTAATGATAAATAATAAAACAACTTATCATATGTATCGCCTAAATATAATCTATTTTCTGAAACTTTTTGTAATTGTGTAAACATCTGTTGTAATTGTAATTGTTTTTGTTGGATCTGGCTTAACAATAACATCCTTTGATTCTTTAAATTGATATAATTAGGGTCAGATGGAGAAGGTAAGTTAATATTATTGTACATATCATTTAAATTATCTAATTCATTAGATAAATTATATAAATCACTATATTTTTTTACAATAACATTTTTAGAATAATTTTTAATAAAATCTTTATGTGCTGCTTTTAATTCACCCTTAACACTTATTAACTCAGCTTCAAATAATATATCATTAAATGAAAATGATAAATCTGTACCAAATCTATATCTTACTATATTAGGATTTAAATTAGAACCTTCGAACAAATCTGCCAAATTATTCCTATCATAAGTACCAGATATTCCAAATTTTAATGTTCTATACTTTAACCCAATTCTTCCACCTACCATCTTAAACTTAGTTGTATCTTGTCCTCTATAAATAACTCCAGATGGATTGGTTGCAATATATTTTTCTTCACTATTACCTGCAAAAATAGCATAATTAGCTGTAATATCTTCCGTTACATCAACATTGCCCTGGATTTGTACATTAGCATTAGTTGGAACGAAATTCTGAATTGCTATAATTTCATTAATGGATGCTTCATATACCAATGGTCTGAATAAATAAGGAATAATAGGCATTCTATTTTTAATTTCATTAAAATTATTAAAAGCTGGTATAAATAAACCTATTTTAACTGTGAAATAATCATTATAACTATATCGAACCCAGGCTTCTTCTAACTTTATATTACCATAATTTTTTTCTAAATTAAAATTATTATTTAACTCTAAATTGACAAATGAATTAAAATTTCCCCATTTACCTTCAAACTCTTTTGAAAAAAATAAATTTAATTGTTGCATATTAAAAGTATTTTTACTGGTATTTCTAAACCTTACATTATCACCTTGAAGCTGTGGAGGTAATAAGTTTCTAAGGGCTAGCTCAGTTGGATTATTAACATCGAAAGCTTTGTAAACGGTATTATTTAATACAATATCATAACCATCATTGTACTGAAAAAATGTTTGGTAATAACCAAAAATATTCAAATCATTTTGAGCATAAATGTTAAGCAATAACATTAATAATAATGCTAATTTTTTCATTGTATTCTCCTCTTTACTTGTTTTAAATTTGATTTTACAACGACACTAAAGTTACAGAAAATTTTTTAAAGTATCAAATATTAATATATATTATTTACAAATAAAAATAAACTTTATTATAAGTTCTTATAAATTTATATAATACCTCACCCCTATACCAAAATCCATATATAAATTTACTTTGGGAAATAATCCTAAGATTGGACTTACATATAAATAATAATCAGTTGGCGACTCTATTATATACGAAAATAACTTAACATTTGCCTTGGCTCCCAGTATATAATCACCAGAAAAATTAGTTGAATAACTTAATCCCAATCCATAATTAAAGTGGAATTTCTTTTCGTATATGGAAATGTAATTATAATTTACTAAATTATAGACTATCGATAAATCCATTGCCCCATTTGTCTTTAAATAAGAGTATCCAAATACTCCATCTATTGATGATTTATTATCTAGCCAATACTTATAACCAATTCCAATAGGTTCTCCTAAATTAAGACCAAATCCTAAACCTGCATCCTGCCCAAACAAAAGTTTTAAATTAAATACAATTATGAAAAATATCATTTTTTTCATAACAACTCCAAAATTTTATCAAAATAACTTAAAGAATAATTTGCTTTGGAAGTTTTTAATTTACCATATCCATAATCAACATAGCAAGTATAAGTATTTGCCTTATTTCCACATTCTATATCCAATTCGGTATCTCCAACCATTAACACATTTTCGGGATTTACTTTTAAATTATTAATAATCCACAACAACGGCTCTGGGCTAGGTTTAATTTTCATTTCTGGTCTTCTGCCAACTAATAGATCAAAATATTTATTCATATTAAAATATTCTATAATTTTTTCGAGCTGGTCTTGCGCTTTTGTTGTTAAAATAGCTGTTTTAATATTTCTATTTTTTATAATATCGAGAGTTTCTTTTACTTTTGGGAAAAGTTCTGTATACATTAAATTGTTGAAATATCTTTGTTTATAAACATTAATGAAATGTTCTATATCATTAACTTCGATATTAAAATAATCAAAAATATCTTTGAAGTGATAACCTATAAAATTAATAAAATCCTCATATGGAATATGATAATCTATGCCCAAAACTTCAAATGTTTGCAACATGGTTTTATAAATTGTAGCATCAGATTTCATTAAAGTTCCATCTAAATCAAAAACTATAAGTTCAAATGTTTTATTTTTTTGCATAATATTAAACTTTTTTTTTATATTTGTAAACCTAAAATTTTAATTACAAATTTAAACAAATTATTTATGAATAGCAACTAAAGGGGTTTTTATGTCAGGTCATAGTAAATGGGCTACAATTAAAAGAAAAAAAGCTGCAATTGATGCAAAAAGAGGTAAAATATTTACTAAGTTGATAAAAGAAATAACAGTTGCTGTAAAACAAGGCGGCCCTATACCAGAAAATAATCCAAGATTACGCTTAGTAATCGATAACGCAAAGGCTGTTAATATGCCTGCAGATAATATTGAAAGAGCTATAAAAAAAGCTTCTGGAGAAATGGATGGAGTAACCTATACAGAAATTACTTATGAAGGTTACGCTCCTGCTGGAGTAGCTCTTTTAGTCGAAGTTGTTACAGATAACAAAAATAGAACTGCTGCCGAAGTAAGACATATTTTTAGCAAATACGGCGGTAACATGGGAACCGAAGGTTCTGTGGCATGGATGTTCGATAGAAAAGGTGTTATCACTGGTCCTCTTAACGGAAAATCAGAAGATGAAATTATGGAAGTAGCAATTGAAGCCGGTGCTGATGATTGCGAAGTTGATGAAGGTTATTTTGAAATGTTCACTACAATTGAAAGTTTTGAAACTGTCAGAAAAGCTTTAATTGATAAAAACATACAAATTGAAAATGCTTCTTTGCAATGGGTACCTAAAAATAGAGTTGGTGTATCCGGCGAAGATGCAGAAAAAGTTATGAAAATTATTGATATGTTTGAAGATAATGATGACGTTCAAAATGTTTACTCTAATGCAGATTTTCAATAAAATATAACTAATTTAATTTAAAGATTGCACAGTTGGAAATATAAATCCAATTGATTGCAATCTTTTTTATTTTTAATTAATTAGGATGATAAAATGGATTTTAAACAATTTATCCGTAACATTCCAGATTTTCCTAAGCAAGGTATTTTGTTTAGAGATATCACAACTTTGCTTAAAGATCCAAAATCTTTTAACTATGCATTAGATGAACTTTACAATTCTATTATCAATAAAAATATCACAAAAGTTGTTGCAATTGAATCCAGAGGTTTTATTTTTGGCTCTCTTCTTGCCAATAAATTAAATGCCGGCTTTGTTCCAATAAGAAAACCAAATAAACTACCAGCAGAAAAAATTGCCGAAGAATATGCACTCGAATATGGCACTGATAAAATTGAAATACATAAAGATGCTATTACAAGTTCCGACAATATTCTTTTACATGATGATTTATTAGCTACCGGTGGAACTATGCTTGCTGCTTGTAAATTAGTCGAAAAACTCGGCGGAAAAATTTCTCAAATTTCATTTTTAATTGAATTAGAAGCTCTAAACGGTAGAAACTTATTAAAAGATTATAATGTTACTTCAATAATAAAGTATTGAGAAAAATATTGGAAATAATTCCTAAAATATCGGATTTAAACCTCAAATATGATTTACATTACTATTTAGATATTTTTGATAATTCATATTATTTTAAATCACCAGAAACTAAAATTGAAATTTTAGCAATAGATAGTTTATATAATTTCTTTTCTATAAATAATATATCAGAACTAAAACAAATTTTAAAGTTTAAGTTTATCAATTTTAATTCTAACAAATTACATCGAATACCTATTTTACTCGGTGCTTCTGCTTTTAGTAAAAATGAAAATTGCTCATCATCATTTCATAAGAATAATTGGTTTATACCCAAATATTTAATTTACAGAGATTTTCAAAGTACTAAAATTGTTCACTTTACATTTAAATCCGATGACAAAATTATTAACAAACAAAATTATAATAATCTAATCAATAAACTAAAAACTTTCTCTCCTAAAAATAATTCAAATATAGCAATTAAAGAAAGTAAAATTACAAATTTATCACAATTCGAAGAATATGTTAATAATATAGTTACAGAAATTCAAAATAATAGTGTTTCTAAAGTTGTATCAGCAATTAAAAACACATATATTGTTAATGAGTTAAAACCATCCATTATAATGGAAAAAATACAACAAATACAAAATACTTATATTTATGCTTTAAGAAAAAATAATGCATTATTTTTTGGTGCATCACCCGAAAATTTTTTAACTTATATCAACAATAATCTTATAATAGATTCTTTAGCGAGTACAGCAAAATTAAATTCTAATTACCAAAGTATTTTGCAAAGTGATAAATTTAGAACTGAGCAACAAATTGTTAGCAATTTTATTCATAATATATTAAAAAAATATTCTGAAAATATCAATATTGATGAAACACAAAAATATAAAATAATGAGCGATCTTGTCCATTTAAGAACAATTTTCACTACTCAAGTTAAAAACTTTGAAGATATTTTTTCAATTATCGAAGATTTATTTCCAACACCTGCAGTATGTGGTTTCCCCAAAGAAAAAGCATACAATATAATTTTACAAAATGAACCTTTTAATCGAGAACTATATAGCGGTATCAATGGTTATATTTCCTTTGATTCCATCGAATTAGCTGTATCAATAAGATGTGGATTATTAGAAGAAAATAACTTAAATATATACGCTGGTGCTGGATTTATAAAAGAATCAGATATCAAAGAAGAATATAACGAAATTCTTAATAAAATCAACACTATAACCAGTATACTGAAATAAATGTATAATTACAATAATAACTATTTATGGTCTTATATCTTTTTTAATTATTTATCAAAACTTGGTGTTAAATATGCTGTTGTATCTCCGGGAAGTCGTAACACACCTATTAATTGTGCTTTAGAAGATATAAGCAATATTGAAAAGACAGTTATCTTAGATGAAAGACAAGCAGGTTATTTTGCGCTCGGACTAGCAAAATCAACCAATTCTCCTGTTTTAATTTCAACAACTTCTGGTACTGCTGTTGCTAATTTATATCCTGCTATAATTGAGGCTTATAAAAGTCGTATTCCTTTAATAATATGCTCTGCTGATAGATCTTACGAAGAATTATTTACAGAATCTAATCAAACTATAAATCAAAATAATTTATTCGCAAACCATATTAACTGGTTTTACCAATTCCCTTTACCAGATTTATCATCCGTAGGTATAAACACACTTAAACAAATAGCCGAAAATACACTTTTACAATGTTTTTATAAACGAAAAGGCCCAGTACATTTAAATTTACCTTTTAGAAAGCCTCTTGAACCTTCTAGTTATAATATTTTTTTTGATTCTAATCTATTAAACGAATTGTTAAATATAAACAAACAATCACTTTTAATTGATACATCCAATTCTATTAATATTGGAATTATTTCTGAATTTTTAATTAAAAGTTTAAATGGTATAATTGTTATAAATCCAAATGTGTATACAGATGATTTCATAAACGAAATAAATATAACATCAGAATATTTAAACTTTCCGATATTTGCAGATGCATCATCTTCAATGAGATTTTATAACTTAAAAAATGTAATTAATAATTATGAAGCAATTTTAAGAAACGATGATTTCCTCACTAAAAATTCTCCTGACATTGTTTTTATTTTTGGCAGAAATAATACATCCATAAAGTTAAATGATTTTTTAAATAAATACACTAAAAATATCATAATTATTGATGAAGAATTAAGCTATAATACAAATTCACATGTTAATAAATTATTTATCAAAACTAATCCACTTGAATTTTGTAAAGCTATTAATTTATATCTTTCAAATTTTAACTTGCAAAAGAATAATACCTTTTTAGTTAAATACATTGAAGAAAATTCACGAATTGAAAACAAGAAAACTTTCTTTTTGAACCAATCAGAGAATAATGAAATAAATTTTATTTTAAAGTTATTTGAAAATATCCCCGATGAAAGTAATATATTCATTGGTAACAGTCTTCCAATAAGAATCATTAACATTTTTACAGATAAAAATGATAAAAAGCATAAAATCTATGTAAATCGTGGTGCCAGTGGAATTGATGGACTAATTGCAACTGCCTTAGGAATATCTAAAAATCAAAAAAATAATTATCTTATAATTGGCGATTTATCTTTTAATTACGATTTGACAGCTCTAAGAATAGCTTTAGAAAACAAAATAAACTTAAATATCATTATTCTGGATAATAAAGGTGGTGGAATTTTCAATTTACTACCAATTTCTAAAGAAGAAAAATATTTTGATAAATATTTCAAAACACCAATCAATACTAATTACGATTTTGTAGCCCAACTATTTGATTCTAATATTTATTATCCAACAACTACAGAAGAATTCGTATTTTTATTAAAAAACAATTATGAAAAACTTATAAATCTTTATATTATTTCATCAGACTCCGAAAAATTAGCATTAACTCTTGAAAATTATTATAGATTTGTAAACCAATAAATAAGGGGCAATTTTGCCCCTTTATTAAAATACTTCATTGACAAGCTTAAAATATGCTCTATCTTCGTTACAAACAGGACAATGTTCTGGGGCCCTTTCACCTTCATGAATATGACCGCATTTGAGACAAAGCCATTTAACTTTTTCAGTTTTACGATATAATGTACTATTTTTAATATGTTCTGCTAATGCTGCAAATCTTTCTTGATGATGTTTTTCGATTTTTGCTATAAGTTTAAACATAGAAGCAATTTCTGGGAAACCTTCTTCTTTGGCAACTTTAGCAAATTCGGGATAAAGTACTTCATATTCATGATTTTCACCACTAGCAGCCATTAGTAAATTATCGTAAGTAGATTTTACTTTTCCTGCTGGATAACAAGCATTAATTTCAACATCTCCACCTTCTAAATATTTAAAGAAGATTTTAGCGTGTTCATACTCATTTAATGCAGTTGCATCAAAAACATCAGCAACAGCAACAAAACCTTCTTTTCTTGCCTTTTCAGCAAAAAGATTGTAGCGATTTCTAGCTTGAGATTCTCCAGCAAATGCAGCTAAGAGGTTTTTTTCTGTTTTTGTTCCTTTGATACTTTTCATTTGTACCTCTCATGTTTTATTTTTTTAACCATTTTTCGAGGATGTTATTAAATTCATCCTCTGTTAATTGCGAATTATCATATTTTTTATTTATAAGTCTTTGTCTAAGTGCTTCATAAAGAATAACTGCAGTAGCCACAGATACATTAAGACTTTGAACCATACCAAACATAGGTATAAAAATTCTTTTATCAGCATTTTTTAATGCTTCTTCAGATACTCCCCTATGTTCATTTCCCATTACAATTGCAATTTTTTGTGTAAAGTCAATATCATAAATGGAAACAGCCTCTGGTGAACAATCTGTTGCAACTATTGTAAAACCTTCTTCTTTTAATTTTGAATAACATTCACTAACACTTTTATATTTTTCTGTCTCTACCCACTTGCCCGCTGAAGCTGAACTTTGTTTACCTATCTTTTTAGGAAATTCTTCGATATAATAAAGTAATGATACTTTAGGCACTCCGACAGCGTCACAAGATCTTAAAATGGCACTTACATTATGTGGATCATGAATATTTTCTAGTACAACCTTCAAATCAAATTGTCGTTTTGAAAGTACATTTGTTAACTTATTGACTCTTTTTTCAGTTCTACTTCTATTACTTTGCTGCATAATCAGGAATAATTATTTTGTAAATAATCGTATTATCTTCAATTCTAGCTCTATCGATTTTAATTTTTTTAGGGTTTACTTTTTTATTATCTTCTATGTAATCAATTGCTCTTTGTATTGCTTCATCTTCTGTTTTTGTCCAGAAATCGCATTCTGGAAAGATTGGAATTTTTGAATTGTAACCATCAAAAGATTTTTCAATCAATAAATCAATTATCATTTAACAACTTTTAACTATTATTTAATGTAAGAATAATAAAAAAATATGTTATTTGCAAATTTTTTTACTAAAATTGGAAATAAATAAAGGGTTGTATATCACTGGTTTTAAATTGTAAAACTATAAATAAAATTACTAAAACATAAGCTATTTGTAATGAGAATGTTAACTCTGTAAATGCTAACTTGAATAAATCTTCAATATCTTTTGTTATATAATGTAACGCATAACCAATTAGCATTACCAACAATATTGTATTATATACTTCTGGAAACATTCTTAAATTTTCTAAATTTATTCCATGTGATATTTGGTATAGCATCATGATTGCATGTTGAAAATCATTTGCTCTAAAAAAAATCCAACAAAAACAAACAATATGGAAAGTAATTAACCAACCAATAAATCTTGTAAAAGGATTTTTTTCATAAAATTTTGGTAAGTTGAATAATTTTTCAATTGCAAGCCAAAACCCGTGTATGAACCCCCATAATACAAACTTCCAGTTTGCGCCATGCCATAATCCACCAAGCAACATAGTTATTATCAAATTTTTGTAAGTATTTAGTTTCCCTTTTCTGTTGCCACCAAGTGGAATATATAAGTAATCTCTTAACCAACTTGAAAGGGATATATGCCATCTACGCCAAAATTCTGTTAAACTTATAGATTGGTATGGTGAATCAAAATTAACAGGTAATTTAATTCCAAGCAATAAAGCTAAACCTATTGCCATATCCGAATAACCAGAAAAATCACAATATATCTGAATAGCATATGCATATACAGAAAATAAATTTTCTACTCCACTGTATCTTAAAGGTTCAGCAAAAATTCTATCGACAAAATTTACACTTAAAAAATCTGCTATTACAACTTTTTTGAATAACCCAGCCATTATTAAATAAACAGCCTGTCCAAAATCACTTTTATTAATGTAATATTCTTTTTCTAATTGTGGTATCATTACAGATGTTCTTATAATAGGTCCAGCAACCAATTGTGGGAAAAAGGATATACAAAAAAGATAATCAATATAACTTGTTAATGGTTTTATCTCTTTTCTATAAACATCTATTGAATAACTTAATGATTGGAATGTATAAAAAGAAATACCAGCAGGTAAAAATATATCATAAAATTGCAAATTCCCATTTAATAATGAATTATATGTATCTATAAAAAAGTTTGTATACTTAAAATATGCCAGTATGGAAAGGTTACAAACAAGGCTCACCAGTAAATAAAACTTTCTTTTGTATGCTATTTCTGTATTGTATATCCTAAATGCAACAAGGTAATCTATTACTGTTGTAAATATAATCAAAAAGAAAAAATAACCACTACTTTTGTAATAAAAATAGATTGAAAATAATGTAATATATATAATGCGTAGCTTGTTACTTTTATAAAAGATTCTGTGAAAGATAAGAAATAATGTAAATAAAATTAAAAATGCAGCACTACTGAATATTAACGGCTCTTGAGGATTGTATAAGAATAACGAATATAATTTATTTAAATCTAAACTGTTATAAAATGATTTAATTATTTCCATAGCTATTAATTATTGCATTTGCTAATAAAATTCCCTGCAAGTAATAACCTTCAGGATTAAAATGTATTAAATCTTTTCTAGAAAGACGATTGTTTAACCATATATATCTGGAATTTTTTCCACCCGATATACTATAAAGGTCATAAAGTCCTAATTTATAATCTTCTGCTACTACTCGTATTGCATTTAAGATATTATCGATATTGTTCATTCTTTGATTTTTTTTAATAGCTTCTATTGGAGTTACAAGTATAACATCACAGTTGATATCTTTTAATTGGACCACCAAAGTAGAAATATATTTAATCAATTCGTCCTGTTTATAGTTTGCCACCAAATCATTTGTTCCAAGTGAAATTATTGCCAAATCAGGAACGTAAGTTTTTATAATATTTCGTAAGTTGATATTTTTAGAAAAATACTCAAAAGTTTTTCCAGATTTTGCGATACAATAGTAATAAATACCACAAGTATCATCAGTTTTATAAATTAAATTTGTTTCTTTATGAACTTTTTTGGTAATGAATTTTAACTTTTTCCCTTTTTTTATTGAAAGTTTTACATTATCTTCATAATCTAATTTTGCACTACATAAACAAAATTTTTTTTCTAAGGTATGAAGCAAGCCTTTTGAAAAATCACCAGAGACAAGGTGCGAATCACCAATTTGTAATATTTTTAGTTTGCCTTGTTTACATTTATTATAAAAAAATGGTTGTGAAAAATATTTAATATAATTATCATCAAACTTTATAAATGGATATTTGGCAACAAGCGAATCTATTGCAAATAAAAAATTTATACAAAATATCAGTAATAATGACACAATTTTCAATTTCCCACCACACTGGTAATTTTGTAATTATAATTTGAAATTATATCAAAAATTTTTTTTGCAATTATTTTAGCTCCACTTCTGTTTAAGTGGACATAATCGGGTGCGGCATAACCTTTAGAAACCCAATTAACTATTGTATTAAAACCGCCCATTAAATCATATAAATTTATAAAACTTACATTTGTCTCTTCTGCCAATTCTTTTTGAGATTTTATTAAATTAAATATATTTGCATCTGTGATATATTTATTCCCAATTTTTTTACCTTTATCACCCACACTAATAATTAATATATCAGCATCTGGAAATGCTTTTTTAAAATGTTTGATAACATTTATCATTTTCATTTTATAATAAGTGTAATTTTTAATTTCATCACTCAATACATTCATGCCATACTGTAATATAATAAGCCTATAATTCATAAATTTATTGAATCTTTTTAAGTTTTCAATAGGAATTAAATCAAGGGTTGCACCGGAATAACCACGAAGTGAAAAATTATCAACATAAATTCCTTTTCTTTGTTCTAAAGAAATACCATAAAATTTTGATTGATTGGCTGGAAAAATAAATTCGAGTTGTTTAGTATTAATTTTAATATCTGTAACATATTGTGAAAGATGATCATCCTTAGCAATAATTTCTATCTTATTTTTATTTATATAAAAGTAAGGTGTTGAAGTGCTATCGGAAATTTTATAGAAAACTCTCAAAATATCAAAATTTGATTGATTGTTATGAATTATATATTTAACTGTAAAATCACTGATAGGTTCAAACACAGCACCACTTATACCATAATCATAATTTTTATTGGTTTTATTCAACGATGTTATTTGTATATTTTCTTCATCAAATTTAAAGGAAACTTGATTACGAAATTCTGCATCCACTGAACTTAATGGCAAAAAACCAACTCCATTACCTCCAAATTTTTCCTGTATCAAATACCTTAAGTCACTTGTAATCAAGTCTCCTTCAATCTCAGAATCACCAAAATAAGCAATATGAATAGGCTTTAAGTTATATTCTTCATCTTTTAAGGATTTCCAAAATTTTTGCAGGTATACATATGAATAATTATTTTGATAAACTGCAAAACTATCTTCATCTATAGAATTAACAGTGTTATTTACATTAATAGTATTTTCTTTTAATAAATTTTCCAAATTTTTTTCATAATTCTCAATGGTATCTTTTCGAATATCTGCAAAAAAATCAATTTTCTTTATTCTTAATTTGCCAAAATTAAATTCACCTAAAAAAGAAATTGCAATCAAAAAAAGTATAATCAAAGTAACTAACAATAATGGTTTATTATTGTAATTTTCTTCCATTAATAACCAGATGTTGTACCTGATTGATTAGAAATAATATTAACAGTTGCACTAGCACCAATTCTATTTGCACCGAAAGCAATCATTGTTTCAGCATCGTTTCGAGTTCTAACACCGCCAGAAGCTTTTACTCCAATTTCATCCCCAACAATAGTTCTCATAAGTGCAATATCATAAGCAGTAGCACCGCCAGTATTAAATCCGGTAGATGTTTTGACAAAATCTAACCCAGCCATTACACTTAACATACAAGCTATTACTTTTTCTTCATCCGTTAACAAACAAGTTTCAAGAATAACTTTACTTAAAACATCATGTTTTGTTGCAACATCAGCAACTGCTTTTAAATCTTCATAAACATATTGGTAATCTTTACTCTTGAGTTTCCCAATATTAAGAACCATATCAACTTCAGAAGCACCATTTTTAATAGCATCTTCAGTTTCAAATGCTTTTAATTCTTTTGTATTTGCACCTAAAGGAAATCCAATAACTGTGCAAACTTTTACATCAGAATTTTTTAATTGTTCGTAAGCAAGGCTAATATTTGTTGGATTTACACAAACAGACATTGTATTATACTTTTTAGCTTCATCACATAATTTAACAACATCATCATTTTTAGCTTCTGGTTTAAGTAATGTATGATCAATCATTTTGGCAAGCTTTTCATTATCAACAGGTTTTACATTGCCAAGCCCTTTGCTAACTAATTCATCAAAATATGCAAGAAATTTATCTTTTGCATCATTAAAATTGTATTTAAATTGGATAGTGTTTAAAAATTCAATAAATCCTTGTTCTTTCTCAACATTGTTAAGAATTTTTTCAAGTTCTGCTTTTATTAGAGTTTTAATTTCCATTTTTCACCTCAAATTAAATTATTTGCTTTTTTAAATGATAATAATGTATTTTGCAATAACATAGCAATAGTCATAGGCCCAACGCCTCCAGGAACAGGTGTTATATATGCACACTTAGGTGCAACATTATCAAAATCAACATCACCAACTAATTTATATCCTTTTTCTGTATTGTTATCTTCTACAGAATTTATGCCAACATCAATTACAACTGCACCATCTTTTACCATATCTGCGGTTATAACTTTTGGTTTACCGATTGCAGCTATAAGAATATCTGCTTGTTTTGTATAATATGATAAATCTTTTGCTGCTGTATGACATACAGTAACTATAGAATTGGCAAACTCCTGCTTTTGCAACATAATATTTGCAATTGGTTTTCCTACAATATTACTTCTTCCTACAACTACTACATGTTTACCTGATGTTTCAATTTTATATCTTTTTAACAATTCCTGTATGCCAGCAGGAGTACAGGATTTAAAGCATTCTCTACCTATTACGAGGTTACCTACATTCATAGGATGAAAACCATCTACATCTTTGCTTGGTAGAATTGCCTCAATAACTTTGTTTTCATCAATATGTTTAGGCAAAGGTAATTGAACAAGAATTCCATTAATAGTATGATTCTCATTATATTGGTAAATAACATCTAAAAGTTGATTTTGAGATATATCAACAGGTAATTTTTCAGAAATTGATAAAAAACCAACCTCTTCACATCCCTTATGCTTTGAACTAACATAAACTTTAGAAGCGGGATTATCTCCAACTAAAATTGTAACTAATCCTGGTACTTTACCAGTTTTTTCTTTCAATAAAATAACTTCATTTTTAATTTCACTTGTAATTTGTTGTGAAGTTAATTTTCCATCTAATAATTGCATTATATTTCCCTTATTTTAATTAATCCTGGATAAAATATTTTTTCTATTTGCAAAGCTTTACCATCTATATTAAAATCAACAACAACCCCACATATTTGAAAATCATTTTCTGCTGGAACAAAATACTGTGGTGTTTGATATAAAAGCCTATTGATAGCGGCCTCTTGTTTAATGCCAATAACAGAATCGTATGGGCCTACCATACCAACATCAGAAATATAAGCAGTTCCTTTTTCAGATATCTGCTCATCGTTAGTTTGTATATGCGTGTGTGTACCAACAATTGCAGTAACTTTACCATCAAAATATTTGAAAAAGGCATACTTTTCAGCAGTTGTCTCGGCGTGGAAATCGACAAAAATTATTTTAATATTCTTAAATTCATTTGATAATAAATTTTCAAAATTTCTAAATGGACAATCAATTGCATCCATCAAAGCGCGGCCTTGCAGACTTATAACTCCAATTTTGACATTATCATTTAAATTTACTATTGCAAAACCTTTTCCAATTGTGCCAACAGGGAAATTATTAGGTCTTAAAACATACTCGTTAGTTTCCAGAAGTTTTTGAGATTTGGGTTTATCAAATGAATGATTACCACCTGTAAGAACTTTAATTCCCAACTTAAACAAATGATTTGCTTCTACTTCTGTACAACCTTTACCAGTTGACGCATTTTCAGCGTTCGCTATGATAATATCTGGTTTGTATGTATTTTTAAGATATTCAAAATTCTTTTCTAAAAACTCAATTGCTTGCAAGCTTTGTATATCGCCTAAGAATAATAATCTATATTTTTCCATTTAATTTAATCTTTTAACTTATAACATTTTTAATTTGTTCTAAAAATTTAGGATTTGAAATTCTTACACAATCAAACTTATCAACATTGCCACCGTTTTGATTTATCATAGAAAATACAGCAAAAGCCATCGCAATACGATGATCATCAAAACTATCAAATAATACTTTAGAGAAATTTTGATTTGGTTGACCACTAATTCTAAAACCATCTTGAAATTCTTCAAGATTAATTCCAACTTTTCGCAAATTGTAACATATTGCATTAATTCTATCACATTCTTTTACTCTTAATTCTTCTGCACCTGTTACAATTAAATCCCCCTCAGAAAAAGCACCAGCAATTGCAAGGATTGGTATTTCATCAATGATATTTGGAATAATATTTTCTGGAACTTTAATATTATGCAATTTGGATGATTTTACAAAAATATTTCCAAAAACCTCACCCGATGATACTTTTTGATCTATTATTGAAATATCTGCGCCCATTTGTTTTAATAACTCAATAAAACCAGTTCTTGTTGGATTTAAACTAACATTTTCAATCAACAAAGAAGAATTATTATTTAAAAGAGTTAATACAATAAAGAAAGCAGAACTTGAAATATCACCAGGTACAAAATATTCTTTAGCTTCAGGATAATTTTTACTGCTAAATTTTATGTAATTAACTCCATTGTTTAATTCAACATTTAAATTAAGCATAACCTCAGTATGATTACGAGAAGGCAATTTTTCTATAATTTGTGATTCTAAATCACAATGCAAACCATATAATATCAAACTAGTTTTTAATTGAGCACTTGCAATTGTCAACTCATAATTAAAATTTTGAATTTTACCATTTTTATAAATTTTTACAGGCAAAAACCCATTATTTGATTCGATTGAAGCACCTAAGGATGTTAACGGTTCAATAATTCTTTTCATTGGTCTTTTTGAAAGTGATTCATCACCAATAATCTCAGCTTCAATACCACAGGCAGAAAGTAAACCAATAAGTAATCTTGATGTTGTTCCAGAGTTGCCCGCATCAAGTTTCTGAGTAGGTTCTATAAAGCCATTTTTACCTACACCATCTACGATTACTTTACCATCTTTAATATCTATTTTAACACCAAGATTTCTAAAACAATTTATTGTTGACTCAACGTCTGCAGAGCTGGAAATATTTTCAATAACAGATTCCCCTTTAGCCATTGACGCAAAAAATACTGCCCTGTGGGAAATTGATTTATCACCTTTTAATGTAAGTTTAGAATTAAAATCTTTTATTCTTGAAAATTCTACAATATTATTCATATTCCCTCAATTTAATAAGTAAGTTTTAACCCAATAATACCGGTTAATATCATAAAGAAAAAAAATAATTTAAGTAAAGAATACGGTTCGTTAAAATAAATAATCCCAATTAATAAAGTTCCAGCAGCTCCTAGCCCAGTCCAAATAATATAAGCAATAGATATATCAATTTTTTGTTGAGCAAGATACAAAAAGTAACCACTTAAAGCCATAGATATAACAGCAAAAATAATCCAAATATATTTATATGTAGATAAAGTGGCCATTTTAAATCCAAAAGGCCACCCTATCTCAAAAACACTTGCAATTATTAAATATATCCAATGCATCAGCTATTTTTTAACCTCTCATAAGCATTATGCAAACCATATGAATCTGGATATTCTTTCATCAATTTTTGGAAATTATTTAATGCTTCTTGTTTTTTACCAAGTTTCAAATATATATCTGCAAGAATATCATAAACTTTGAAATAATCAAGTTCTTCTGTAGAAATTTTCCTGGTAAGAAGTTTATTTACTACAGTGTTAACAAAAATACTACCATATTTATTAAATTGATCTTTTGCATCCAATGAATAATAAAGCATTACCATTTTATAGAATAAATTATCCTCCATCTCAACTCTGTTAACAGAAATTATCTTGTTCATAAAATCCAAAGTTTCAATAGCTTTATCATTCATTGACTTATTGTAATAATAACCTGCAAGATTTAAATAAGCACCTCTGTAACCGTGCATCATTCTAAAATGGTTATCATCAAAGAAAAGATTTGAATTATCATCAAGTCCTCTGAACTTGAAGCCTAAATAGTAATCTTTTTTATAGAAAATGGTCTGCAATGTTTCTTCGTTAAACAGCATTTTTCTCATAACTGGCTCATTAACGATATTACCAGTTCTGTAAACATTTTCTGGAACTAATTTATAAGCTAATCCGTGCAATTGTAAGTATTCATCTAAACCTAAATTGCTATCTCCACCGGTTGTTGTAGAAATGTAAATAGGTCTTTCTGCAATGTTATTTTTGATAATATCAAGCAATAAAATATCTTGCACTCTTATACCATAATCCCCAATTGTTGGTTTTACAGTAAAACGAAATACTTTAGGCGCATCAGCCGGGATGTTTTTTCCATAATAATTTTCTAAAACATTTAGTGGTATAATAATACTATCTTTTTTTGCTGTCCATCTTGTTGGCATCATCTGATCAATTTGCTCATCTGTATAAGTCATTTTAATTTTAGCAGCACCGTGCGGAGTATTATTTTTCAATTGTTTTGCATACCAATTAGTATTTAATAAACTTAAATTTACAATTCTAACATCTTGCCTTACTCCCTCGGCATCTTGCAAATACCATAGTGGAAAAGTATCATTATCACCTGCTGTAACCAGTATTGCATTAGGTTCGCAACTTTGCAATAAATTGTAAGCTAAATCCCATGGAACAAAATTATTAGCTCTTGAGTGTGTATAATAACTAGCAGACATCATTCTTACAGGCACAAAAATAAATCCAAAAGCCAAAACTCCATAGGCTAGATATGGCCTCAAATTAACATTTTTAACCTTTTCATATATATATTCAATCATAACATACAATGCAAACGATATCCATATTGCAAGGATAAATCCTTGAGAAGCGTAAAATTTATCTCTTTCTCTTGGTTGTGGCTGCTGTTGATTTTGGTAAAAAGCATAAAAATAACTTACAAAAATAAATACTGTAAATAAAGCAAATGCAGTTTTCCAATCTTTTCTAAAATGAAAATATAACCCAAGTAGAACAAGTAACATTGGAATACCGAAGTAGGAATCTTGAGCTGTACCTGCAAACCTCAAATTAAAAATTTTGCCAAAGAAAAAGTTTGCAATTCCATTAAATGGCCAGACATTAGGACCAGCATCCTGATACCACGACTCTCTACCAGCATAACTCCACAAAATGTATCTTGTCATCATGTGGTTCATCTGATATTTCCAGAGATATTCTAAATCGGAACCGTAGTTATAATAAATACCTTGTTGATGTGGCTCAAACGAAAACCTTCTTTTAAAAATTGGGAAATCTCCGTATTGCTCACGGTTTAAGTATGGAACTAAATCTTTTAAATTATCTGGTTGATTTTCATTCATTGGAAGATTTGGCTTATTGGCTCGAATAATAATCATTGCATACGAAGAATAGCCAAGAATAACAAAAAATGTAAATAATGTTATAAAATAAGCAATATTATGTTTGTTTTTTTGAAGATACCAAGCCAATATTACTAAACCCAACATAAACAAAATAAATATAATAGCAGAAGAAACTGAATCATTTCCTGTTAATTTACTTAGATAATCAGGAATGTGTTTTACAATTAACATATAAACAAAAGTAATACCTAATCCGCCAGCTATAATTGGCATGTAAATGGAATTTCTATTAAATATCTTTTTATAAAAAATACCCATCACAACCAACGACACAAAAACCATAATACCTACAAAACTTTTATCGAAGCTTTTATATTCTTCTGGCATAATAGGTTCAACACCAACCTCATTAGCCCAAATATAAATAGCAATTAGTAACATAATTCCAATATGGGCGAGTAATATATAAAATGATTGTCTTAAAGCTTTTTCATCATTTACAAATTTTCTGAAAAATATTAACATTAAAACGCCGGTTAATGCAAGAACACCTAATAGCCTTAAAGTAGTAGATATACCAACCAGATATGCAATCACTAAAATATATTTCAAATTATCCTCTTTATCTGCTCGTTCATACCATCGAAATATAAAATACATAATCAAAGCAAATATAAATGTATTTGTTGCATAAATTTCAGTTTCTGTAGCATTAAACCAGAATGAATGAGTGAAGGTAAATCCCATTGCACCAATAAATGCAGAAAGATACACAAATAGATAACTATGCACAGAATCGTATTCTTTTCCACGATAAATTTCTATAACTTTTACAATAATTAAATACAACAACATTACAGATAAAGCACTGACAAACACAGATAATATGTTAGTGTTCAATGCAGGATTATTACCAGGGTTGATAATATTAAATAATCTTCCTAAAAGAATAAAAAATGGCGCCCCAGGTGGATGTGGAACTTGAAGGCTATGGGATGCAGCCGCACACTCTCCACAATCCCAAAATGAAACTGATGGTTGTGCAGTTGATAGTAATATACCGCCCGATAGTATAAAACTTAAAAATGCCAATCCTCTTTTGATATAATTTTGCATCAAACACACCTTTATTTTTTGAATAAATTTTCTAAGTTCTTTTTAGCACTCTCTTTTTTAGAATTATCTTTATATTTAATCAGTAATTCATTCAAAAAATCTAATGATAATTTATCTAAATCTTCATCTTCTTTATGTAACTTAAGCAACATATTATATTTTTCTTTTTCCTTCTGGGAAAATTTGTCTGAAATTTTAAATAATTTCTCAAAAAGTAATGATTGTTCTTTGAAACTCATTTATGAACCAAAAATTATTTCAAAAAATAAAAATACTAAAAAAAAATTAGATTTTAAATAAAAAAATCCCCAGGTTGGGTAAGGCCTGGGGTTGGGGTAAATTACAATGGTTTTGGGGTAGTTACCATTTGTATTTGGGTATCTGTATATATTATGGCAAGAATTATGCCAAAATTAGTTTTTATCAAATTTAACATTATTTTACAGTATTTATTTAATTGTTTTATAATAACATAATAAATTTTATTAATTGAATATAAAGTTATTTCTTTTATAAATTAAACAAATTAAACTAATATTAATTTTGTGGATATTCAAACAACCAATGTGGATTTTTCCACACTTTTAATTTTAGATTGTATTTTATTTAACGATAAATACTTTATATATGCAAAAAAAAATAGCTCCAATCTTTGTGGAGCTATTTTTTCTTTAGTTTATTTTTCTCTTATAATTTTCAGCAATTCTTCTGTTTTTTCTTCCATTAGCTTTTTATCGCCTTTTGTTTCAAGATTTAACCTGATTAGTGGTTCTGTATTAGACATTCTTACATTGAAACGCCATGTATCAAATTCAACAGAAAGCCCATCTGTATAGTCTTTTTTACCATCTACAAAAAGTTTATCAAGTTTTTCAATTACTGCTTTGGGATTATCTACAGTTGAATTAATTTCTCCTGGGCAAGGATATTTTTCTATCATTTCGCCAACTAATTCAGAAAGCTTTTTATTTTCAACACTCATCAATTGTATTACTAATAAAAATGGTATCATACCGCTATCTGAATAAGCATTATCACGGAAATAGTGATGAGCAGACATTTCACCACCATAAATAGCGTTTTCCTTTCTCATAACTTCTTTGATAAATGCATGGCCACTTTTGGATTGCACTACAATTCCGCCATTTTCTTTTACTATATCTAATGTATTCCATACTAATCTTGGATCATGAACAATTTTTGCACCTGGATTAGTTTTTAAAATTGATTTTGCGAGTAATCCTACAATATAATAGCCTTCAATAAATTCGCCATTTTCATCAAAGAAGAAACATCTATCATAATCACCATCCCACGCAACGCCCAAGTCTGCATTATGCTGTTTAATAGCATCAATTGAATATTTTCTATTTTCTGGTAATATTGGATTTGGAACACCATTTGGGAAATCGCCATTTGGTTCAAAGTGTACTTTTATCATTTCAATTGGTAAATATTTTTCAATTTTTTCCAAAGCTAAGCCAACGCAACCATTACCAGCATCGCAAACAACTTTTAAGGGTTTTATTTTTGCCGGGTCGTAGAATTTTTTCAAATTTTCAATAAATGCATCATAAATATCAATTTTTTCAACTGTACCTTTATTTGATGTTGGTTCCGGTAGTTCTTTATTTAATATCCATTGTTCCATATCTTTAAGACCAGAGTCAGAACTTACCGGCACAGAACCTGCTCTTACAAATTTCATACCGTTGTATTCTGGCGGATTGTGGCTGGCTGTTATCATTATACCGCCATCAGCTTTTAAATATGGTGTCCCAAAATAAACCATTTCCGTACCAACAAGACCAATGTTAACAACATTAACGCCTAAATCATTAAAACCTTTTATTAATCCTTCGGCTAAGCTTTCAGATGATTTTCTAATATCGTATCCAACAACAATTTTTTTTGGATTTTGCAATAATTTCACAAATGCTCTTGCAATATCATAAGCTAATTCAGGATTTAATTCAGAAGGTACTTTTCCTCTGATATCATACGCTTTAAAACATTCTAATTTTGCCATATTATCCTCAAAATTTTAATAAATATATATTATAAATTAAATATTTTTTCTAAAAAAAAGAAATTATTTTTTTGCTATTATTACTACATCGGAAAACATAGTTGGAAATTTTTTTGCAAGTCGAAACATAATTTTTTTACCCAAAATTTGTTTACTATTACAATAGCCAAGCCATATTATTTCTTTAAAGCCTACTCTTTTTAAAATTGTTGTAAGAGATCTATAAGTAAAATAATGTAAATGGCCTTCATCAAATAAATCAACTGGTTTACCTTCAAAAGTTATTGTTCCTTCTTGCAACGAAGCTGTAGATGGAAATTTACCAAAAAGAAGTTGTTTCCTTCTGTAATAAGTTGCAATATTAGGAGTATCAATATAAATAAAGCCTCCATCATTCAATAAATTATAACAATTTTCAAGTGCTGTTATTGGATCTATTAAATGCTCAATCAAAGCTATCATTATGATTGCGTCAACCTTATTATTAAAATTATTTTCATTTTCAATATTAAAATCAACAATTTCAAATTTATCATTGTTAAAATATTTTTGTAAAAGTTTTTTTCTGCTTACTGATATTTCATTTAAATAATATTTATCAAATTTCAAATCATGATGTTGCAATGAATAAGCAATATCGCCATTGCCCGCCCCAATTTCAAGGATTGAACCTTTTTGAAAATATTCAGTTATGAATTTAATAGCTGCTTCTAATCTATTTGTAGGAATATCTTTGATTTCAATTAATTTTGGTTCTATTGCATTTTCATATTTTTCTGTATAATGTTTTTCTAATCTATCCATCTTTTTTCTCCATTAAATTTTTATAAACATCCAGATATTGTTTTGCAACAATCGGATAATCAAATTTTTCTTTAACAGTAGTTTTAGCATTACTTGAGATAACTTCATATTGTTCAAATTTTGCAGCGTTTTCAATTGCTTTCGCCAAAGAATCAGCTGATAAATCATTAATTAATAAGCCATTATAATTATCAACAATCATATCACCATTACCACCTATGTTAAATGCAATAACAGGAGTTCCACACGCAAGGCTTTCCATTATAACATTTGAAAGATTTTCCTGTCTGGATGGAACAACTGTAAAATCAGCTGCTGCAAATATAGTTTGTAAATATTTTTCGTCTTTGATGTAGCCAAAATTTTTATAATGTACACTGCTATCAAGTTCTATCGTAGGACCAACTATTAAAAATGCAATTTTTTCATCTTTAATTTTTTTCGCTGCTTCAACAAATAAATCAAAACCTTTATTTTTATCTTTAGCAGCTGCTATATAAATAAAATATTTTTTCGAATTATCTAAGCCTAATGATTTTCTTGCTTCTATTTTTGAAATGTTAGTATAATCATCATTTTTAATTGGGTTTGGTATATTTATAACATTATTAAATTTCAGAACTTTGCTTGATAAAGCTAGATTTTTAAGCCAAACGCTTGGTGCTACAAATACCTTTTTTGTAGATAAATTATTAAAAATATCATTTTTAATTTTCATCTGTTTCAATGCAAAAATAAAAATACCATCCCATTTTACTTGTGGACAATAATAACATTTAATCTTATAATTCTCACATTCAAAAGGAGAATGGCATCCTCCTGTAAAATACCAACTATCGTGCATCGTTACTACATATGGAATGTTTTTTTTGGATAAATATTCAAATAATTCTGGTGATATGAAGCCTTCATTTATCCAGTGAAAATGAACAATATCCGGTTTTTCTTGCTCAATAACTTTTTTTAAATTTTTCCCAATAAACCAGAAAGAATATCGCCCATAATAAAGGTTAGTTAATAATTTTCGAGGTATGTAATCAATTAGAATTCTAAAAAAATGTGTTAATTTACTAAATAAGGTTTTATTAATTGGCTTATGAAAGGAATATAAAGGTAAATCTTTATCAGAAATAAATTTGATATCATTAGAGTTATCATACTCTGCTATTGCCTCTGTAATTCTATTTGCCGCTTTTGCAGCCCCACCTTTTGAAAAGGATTTATTTATTATTAATATTTTCATTTTTTATACTATTAAATGCTATTAAATAATTTTCTACCAATTTATTAATATTTACTTTTTCTAAAATAATTTTTCTTGAATTATTTCCAAAATTTTCAATTAAATCTTTATTTTGTAAAAGATAATCAATTTTATCTACAAGGTCATTTTCGTTATCAACTTCAAAATACTTTCCATTAAAATCTTCAAAAACTAAATCTTTTTCAGTTCCATCACAAACAGAGCAAATTATTGGTTTACCAAAAACCATAGCTTCATTTATAGAAAGCCCTCCTATTCCAGCAATTACATAAATTTGAGATGTAATCAAATAATATCCTAACTTTTCAGAATCATAAATAGCACCTAAAAATTCAACATTATCATTTAATTGTAAATCATCAACTAATTTTATCAAATTATTTTTCTCGGGTCCATCACCTATTATTCTTAATTTTATATCAGGATATTTATCTTTTAATTTTTTTACAGCTTTTATTAGTAAATCTACTTTTTTCCACTTAATTAATCTGCCAACATGAATAATAGAATTATTTATAACCTGCAAATTTTGCTTTACTAGTTTTTCATATACTTCATTTAATTTATCAGTATCTGGTGAGTTTGAAAGAAGAAACATTTTTTCCTTTTTAAAAAAGTAAGTTTTATAAATATCAAAACCTACAGATGAATAATACAAATGTATATCAGCTATATTTACATAAATCAACCTAATTAAATTTAGAAAAAACAGACTGATTTTACTTATCCCTTTGTATATCTTTTGATTGTTATTCTCATCAATTATAATGAATTTATTAAAAATATTTAACGGTTCTAAAAACTTTGGAACTTGAAAAGGTATATCCCTGAAAACAATTTTTATTTTATTCTTTTTAAGAAAAAAATAAAATTTTGGATATAAAACTATTGACAAAATATAAGGCCAACCCAAAACAATAACATCAGGTTTAACATCTTGTAAAATTGTGTAAATATTCTTTATAAAAACTTTTTTATAATAAGTAATATATTCCTTAGAATACATTACATTAAACTTGAAACCATTATCAACTGTTTTAACACCATCGCCAACAGTTTTTGATTTTACTTCTGGAATACAAACATATACTTCAATGTGTTCAGATAATCTATTTAATACAGGGACTAAATAATGTGGCATCGCTCCATAAAAGAATAATACTTTCATAAACTTTTCAACCTATCAATTACTTCAACAAATAAATTTTCTATATGCCATTTATCTCTATCAATATAAATTTTTTCTTTATAAGAATTCAAAATTTCAGGTTCATTTGATAAATTTTCTAAAAATTTACGAAACCCCTCAGTGTCTTTATAATAAAATGCTTTACCGTAATTATTTTCATTAATGATATTCATCGCATCTCCATATGGTAATAATCCCAGTATAGGAATTCCTAAATTTATATTTTCATAAATTTTTGATGGAACGCAAAATTTTAAATAATCACCAACCAATGGAACAAAACCTAAATCTGCATTTAATTGCATAAATTTTGCAAAATCAATATAACTCATACTATCAAGAAAAGTAATATTTTCTTTATCAAAATATTTTTTTAAAGGCTCATAATTTTTATAATTACCAACATAATAAACATAGATATTTTTGAATTCTGATATTACTTCAGCTAAAATTTCTGGCGATTGAAGTTTCTGGAATGCACCACCATAAACGATATTTATTTTATCTCTATCAGTTTTTTTATCTTTTGGAATTTCAATTTTATAAATATAACCAAAATAATTATTTATGATCTTACTTTTTGATACACCATATTCTTCAATTAATGCATTATAAAATGTTTTGGATGTTGTAATTATTAAATCTGCTTCAGATAAATACTTCTTAAAGGCTTTTAATCTTTTGAAATAAAAACCAGCTAATTTTATAAATTGCTCTCCATCATACTTCAAATGCAAAATTGGATCGTGAAAATGTATAACAAATTTACACTTTTGATTTTTCTTAGCTAAATACCCAATTTTAAGAGTTGAAAGTTCTCCCCCTGTCGTGCAAAATACAATATCTTCGTTTGTTAGGAGATTATTAATTTTATTATATAATTTATTTGCCCAATCTGTCATGTAATCATCATAAATTCCTAATCTTTGCAAAATTAGTGGAAATTTGTTATTAAAATTATAATCCTCATAAAAATCACAAAATTCTTTATTAGATGAACATTTTAAAGCCTCAAAACCACTTTTTTCTAGTAGTTCAATATTTTTTTTCCTTAATAGTATCCCGCCACTATTAGAATTATCAAGTTTACGACTTATAAAATAAATTCTTCTTTTCATCGTAATATTTTCTTAATTGTGTTGATTGGATTATATTCTTTTTCCTTTGCAAACCATTTGATACTGAAAATATAAAAAACAATTGTTGTAAGAATAAATACTAAAGATTTTATTATAAAAATTTTCACACCTACTTTATCATAAAAGAAAATATAATAAATACTCAAAATTGATACATAAAACAAGAATACTATAGCGTTTTTATATATCTCCAAATATATTTTTTCAAATTTGAAAACCCAATAATAAAGCCATAATACATAAAATAAAGTTGAAATACAGGTAACAAATGCAGAAGCGAAATAACCATATTTAGGAACAAATAATATATTAAGTATAAGATTTATAGTAGCAGAAATGAAAACCCCACTACTTAAAATATAAGTTTTTTTATGAAAACTGATAATATCCGCAATTGGTCTTTGTAATGCACCAAAAACATAAATTGTGCCTATAATCCCTATTACTTTATAAGCGTGGAAAAATCTTTTGTTAGCAAATAGTAAAATTATTTCTTTTGCAAAAAAAGTTAAAAAAATATGCATAATAGACATAATTATAAATAGCATAGTAATAAAAACACCGAGCTTTTTTAATGTTTTTTCTTTTTCACTAACCAATCCAGACATAGAAAGCGGGCTCTGAACTTGAGTAATCGCATCCATTATAACATATAAAATCATAGCGGCCTGATATGCTAATGAAAATAAACCAACATCTTGCAAAGATGAAAATTTTGCTAATACTATTCTATCCGAAAAAGAATTTATCCAACCACTTGCAGCCATAGGCAAAAGTGGTAGAGAATATTTCAAACATACTTTTAATATATTTTTATCAAATTTATTTACTAATAATTGTTCTTTTCTAAAATAATAAAAATAAAAGAAAAAAATGAATAATGCACCAGCTAGCCCACCAATTATTCTTGCTAAAACTCCAAATTGAAATGGTATTAAAAGAATCAAAGTAACAATTGTATTAATTATAATTGAACTACTTTCTACAATTGTTGTTTGTTTGGCTTGTAATGATTGTTTGAGAAATATAGCACCTAAATTTCCTAACTGTTGAAATAATGGTGTGATAAAAGTTAATAAAGCATAAGGGAAAAAAGGCACTTCTAATAAATCTTTTATCCAGAACTGCGATAAGAAAATAAAAATTAAAGATAATATTAGCCCCCATATAGAAACAAATTTAAAGATAGTTGAAAAAAGTGATTGAAGTTGAGAAAAATCGTTTTTATATTCATGGAAAAATCTTCCAAAAGCAGAATCGAGATAAAGTGAAATAAATATTGGCATTAAAATGGAAATTGTAATCAAGGTATTCAATATTCCGTAATCGGATGGGGATAAATATTTTGTATATACAGGTATAAGAAGAATATTAATACCTTTTGTAAAAAAACTAGAAAAAATATACCACTTACCATGGACAAAAATTGACTTTAACCAGTTGTTTTTGTGGATTTGATTATCACCTTTCATTAAACATCATTACCATAATTTTTATAAAATTTATCCAAACTTATTTCATATAAATGTTTTATTGCTAATCTTTCATTTTTATCATACATATTTCTTAACCATAAATTTTGTTTAAATTTGCTAAAAAACGGCAGTTTGTACAATTTAAATGAAATAATAAATTCACGGTAAAGTGCTAGCAATATATGTTTGATAACAAATATATAATCTATATTCTTTTTAATACTTTTATCAATAAACTCTTGAATATATTTTGCAGCTCTGATGTGATTTTTTCCATCGTCATGTTCTATAATCTTTTTTATTATATAATTTCTTGTATCAGCTAACTTTTCAAATACTTCAATATTATTGGTAGAATAAAACTCATTGACCAAAGACTGTAACTCACTATAAGTTTTAACAATTGGGCTTCCATTTGAGATCTCAGAACGTTCAAAATCACCAAATTTAGGTGTTACAAGAATAGATTTTTTATTTAGCAACCAGGCTTCCATAGCAGTAGTACTTTCAAAAGCAATAAGTAAATCGGAAACATTTATTAAATCAAAAATATTTTCTTCTTTATGAATACAAACAACATTTTCATAATCTTGTAAACCATTAAATTCAGTTTCATCAAAATTAAATGTTCCTGGATGAAATTTTAGAATAAATAAGATATCAGGATTCTTTTCAATAAGTTCTTTGTAGATTGAGTTTATAGCATCACGGTTAGATTTTATTTTTTCAACAATTTCTATACTCCCAAATCTTTTAATTATATCAGATTTATATTTTTCAAGATAATCTGTAAAATACAAATCGAATCCCCAACTAGCGATTAAAATTATTTTATTAAATTTTTCTTTTTTATATTTTGTAAGGAAATCATTTTTAGTCATAAATTGAAGAATCTTATATTTATCAAAACCAGTGGCACCAGAAACTTTTATGATATCAAAATTAATATTTTTGATATACTTTTTAATAATCTCATAATTTTTTGTTGACCATTCAAGGTGTAAATCTTCATAAAGTTTAAAGTCTTTATTCCACCCCCAAAAAAACATTTGAGCAGCATCTTTAGAATCGGGACAATCTCCTTCAGAAATCATTGTTACAACTTTTATTCCCATAAGACTGGCTAATTTGCAGGCAAGGAAATTATTAGGTGCCCCAACAGCATTTGCCAGGATTAAAACATCTGGCCTATATTTAATCAATTTAAATTCAAATTGATAAATACTTTCTCTAATTACTTTATGCCCAAAAAATTTTTCTAAATATATTAATACCGGTTCAGAAATATCTGCATCTCTACCTTTAGATGCCCAATCTAAATATAATATTTTCATATATACAATTATTTTTTATTTAAAAAGTTTAAAATAAACAAAAAGCACACAATAACAAAATTGTGTGCTTTTAAAATAATTAACTATACTTTTATTCGCTTCTTTCTTTCATTTCTTTTTCTACAATTTCAGCTGTATCTAAAGCTATAACCAATTCTTCATTTGTAGGAATTCTAAGAACTCTAATTTTATAATCAGGTGCTGACATATCAATTTCAAAACCACGAGTTTTATTTTTTTCAGCATCCAGTTTAATTCCAAGCCAATCCATATCCTTACAAACCATATCCCTGATTATATCTGAATTTTCTCCAACCCCACCAGTAAATACAATTGCATCACAACCATTCATAATGGCAATATATGCACCAATAAATTTCTTAATTCTATAAGCGTAAATATTTAAAGCTAGTTGTGCTCTTTCATTACCATTTAAAGCAGCTTCTTCAACTTCTCTCATATCACTACCAACACCACTAACACCCACTACACCACTATGTTTAGTTATCAAGGTTATAGCTTCTGAAACAGTTAATTCTTCTTTACCCATAATATAAGGTAAAACACCAGGATCTAACTCACCGCAGCGTGTACCCATTAATAACCCATCAAGTGTAGTAAAGCCTAATGAAGTATCGTAAGATTTACCATTTTTTACCGCAGTAATAGACGCTCCGTTACCTAAATGGGCTGTGATAATTTTTAATTCTTCTAATGGTCTACCAAGCATTGCAGCAGCCCTGCTTGCAACATATTTATGTGAAGTTCCGTGAAAACCATATTTTCTTATCTTATATTTTTTATACAATTCCATTGGCAAGCCATAAGTATAATGGCATTGTGGAATAGTTGAGTGGAAAGCTGTATCAAAAACTGCAACTTGCGGTTTATTTGGTAATAATGTTTTACAAGCTTCTATACCTTTGATGTTTGCAGGATTGTGCAGTGGTGCTAATTCAATATTATCTTTTATAGCTTGAATAACATTTGGAGTAATTAATACAGATTCCGAAAAAGATTCCCCTCCATGTACAACTCTGTGTCCAATTGCATCGATTTCATTTCTATCTTTTATAACACCATGTGTAGGACTTAACAAAACAGCTAATACATACTCGATACCAATTTTATGGTCTAATATTTCCCCTACTATTCTAATTTTTTCATCACCTAATTTTTGATGTGTGAGCACAGCAGTACTCATTCCAATTCTTTCTACCAAACCTTTAGCTAAAGGTTCAGGATTATTTGTATCTATAAATTGATATTTTATTGATGAACTTCCGCAGTTTAATACTAATACTTTCATTCTCATTCCTCCTAAATCATTATTTTGCCATCGGCATTATATTTAAAGAATCCTTCTCCAACTTTTTTACCAAGTTTTTTCTCTCTTACCAATCTTCTCAAAATTGGGCAAGCTCTAAATCTTGGTTCTCCTAATGTTTTCCAAAGAGAATCCATTACGGCCAATAATTCATCAAGGCCCATTGTATCTGCTAATTCTAGTGGTCCAACCTGTAAATTATATGCTAATTTAAGTGCAAGATCTATATCAGTAGCAGATGCTATGCCTTCCATATATGCATACATAGCTTCGTTAATAAATGGTATTATACATCTTGTTGTGATAAAACCAGGGTATTCAAATACTTCAACAGCTGTTTTTCCAATTCTTGATGAGAATAACTTTACTTTATTTACAGTTTCATCTGATGTTTCAAGTCCTCTTACCAATTCTACTAATGCAACTTTTTGCACAGGATGCTGGAAATGCATACCAATTATTAAATCAGGTTGTTTTGTAACTTTTGCTATTTCGGATAAACTAAATGTTGAAGTATTAGATACAAGAATAGTATTAGGCTTGGAAATCTCGGAAATTTTTCTAAATATCTCGCATTTAAGTTCAAAAATTTCATCAACTGCCTCAATAATTAAATCAGCTTCTTCAACATCTTGAATATTTGTAGACCAAGTTATTCTGCTTAATAAAGATTTTTTTTCGCTTATCGTCATAGCCCAACGCTGAATTTCGCGATCCATAGCTTCATTTAATTTGTCTTTTGCATTTTGAAGTGAATCTTCATCTTTTTCAATTATTAGAACATCAATACCAGCTTGTGATACAGTCCAAGCTATACCTCTACCAATAATTCCGCATCCTATAATGGCAACATAATTAATCATCTCTTCGCTTGATGAAGTTTCAGGTTGAACACCTAACAAATCCTGGAATGTTAGTCTTGTATCGGACATATTTCCTCTTAAATTTATTTTTTATAAATAAAATCCTGTTCTATATCTACAAATTTCTTTCCTTCCAGATCCTTTTGAGAAACAATAGGATTATTAATTTTCCAATCAATATTTAATGTTTCATCATCATATCTAATACATCTTTCGTGTAATTTTGAGTAAACATTTGTACATTTATAAGAAAAAATTGTATTATCCTCAAAAGCAACAAAACCGTGAGCAAAACCGGCTGGTATCCACATCTGTAAATGATTTTCTGCGCTTAATTCAACTGCAACATATTTACCAAAAGTTGGTGATTTAAACCTAATATCAACTGCTACATCTAATACTTTCCCTTGCAAAACTTGTACTAATTTCCCCTGTGCATATGCTCCAACTTGATAATGTAATCCTCTGAGAACATTCTTTTTTGATAAAGATATATTATCTTGTTTAAATTGTTTGCCAATTCCTAAATCCATATATTTTTTAATGTTATATGTCTCTTTAAAAAAACCTCTATCATCTTCAAAAACATCTGGTTGTATGATAAAAACATCTGGTATATCGGTTAAAATTTTCTTCATAATTTAATATCTCCTATTGTTTGACCATTTCCAGGCACTTGATATTATATCATTTAAGTTATATTTTGGTTGCCATCCTAATAAGGATTTTGCTTTGGTATTATCTGCAACAAGAATAGCCGGATCACCTGGCCTTCTTTCAACTATATCATAATTTATTTTTTTATTTGTAATCATTTCTGCACTTTCAATAATTTCCAATACAGAATTTCCTTCTCCTGTTCCTAAATTGATAACTGTCGATTTTCCTCCGGAAATTAAATATTGTAAAGCTTTCATATGTGCATCTGCTAAATCATTAACATGAATATAATCCCGTATGCAAGTTCCATCTGGTGTATTGTAATCATTGCCAAAAACTTTTAATTTATCTCTTTTTCCAATTGCTGTATCCAATACCAATGGTATTAAATGAGTTTCGGGATAATGACTTTCTCCAATTTCTCCATCAAAATCACATCCTGCAGCATTAAAATATCTTAACACCGTATATTTAATTCCATAAGCTACAGAAAAATCTTCCAATGCATATTCAATTGCTTTTTTTGTTTTAGCATATGGATTTATAGGTTTAATGCTTTCTTGCTCTGAAATAGGCACTCTATCAGGATTACCATAAACGCTACAAGTTGAAGAAAATACAAAATATTTAACATCAAGTTCTTTTATTACATTTAATAAATTTAAACTTCCTACAACATTATTATCATAATATAATTGTGGATTTTCGACCGATTCTCCAACATAAGCAAATGCTGCAAAATGTATAACTGCTTCAAACTTTTTATTCTTTAATGATGTAAAAAGATCAAAATAATTTCTCAAATCACATTGAATAAATTCTGCCTTTGGATGAGTTGCTTCCTTATGCCCTCTTACCAAATTATCCAGAATAATAACATCATAACCATTATTAACAAGATACTTGACAACATGAGAACCTATGTAACCTGCTCCCCCAGTAACTAAAATTTTCATTAAAACCTCAAAATATTCAAACTACAAAATTATGAATTTTTAATGTAAATTAAAATGTAAAAGATTTTTTTAATAAAAAATTAATTTTTATATTTAGTGTTTATAATTTCCAATACATCATCGCCAATTTTATTATATTTATTCTTATCAAAACCATCTATACTTAAAAGTTCAAAAATATTTTTAGGTTTTGCTAATACTATATCAACAAGAATTTTTTCCGAACAAATCTTTTCTGGAGTTTGATTAAACTTAATCGCCTTTTTTTCTCTTATTTTTAATAGTTCGTTGTATAATTCAATATCTTCTTTTTTATATATAAGCTTTGCTTTTTTGATTTTATTACTTTGATTGTATCTCTTCAAAACTTCAATTAAAATATCTTCTGAATAACCCTGTGCCAACCCAAAAGTTGGGAAAAAAATATTTTCACTCCGCCCCTTTATAATCTCCAGAATATCTTGTTTGGAAAGTTCTGGCTCAATCTCAAGAGTTCTTTTAATGATAAAATCTACGAAAGATAAATTTAATGAATCTGATATATTCAAACAATTATCGCATATACCACAGTTTTTTGAAGTCTTTTCGCCAAAATAATTAACCAGAGCATTCATTCTACATTTTGATGAATATATAAACTCTTTAAATTGTTCGTAATTATTAATAGAATTGGTTTTTAATTTTGCAACTTCATTGGAAAGTAATTTTAAATCAGGATTTTTTTCTCTTTCTTTTAAAGTTATATAGCAAAAATCGGAATTTATTTTTTGTAATTGTATAATACTTTTTTTCTCTAATTCTAAAAGATAATTTTCTATTAAACTGTATTTGATATCAATCCAATGAGCAAATTCCGAAAGACTAATTGGCACAAAATTTTCAAACACTTTATTTTTATATACATTAATTAAATTGGACATTATAATTTTTTTAGTCTCATCAATTTCATTTATAAGATATTTTTTAATTTCATCCTTAGAAAAAATTATTTTTATCATTAGCTGATTTTTGTAATTTAATCGCTCTATAATATTATATTGCTCAAACCAATTAAGCAAAATATCTATTATACTATCGGATAAACTTTTGTGGAAATATCTTTCAATAGCTGAATTAGAAAACATTAGCATTTCACTAGATTTTGAACCAAGTGCAATATTGCCATTATCATATAAAAAATCATAGAATTTATAAATAATTTCATCATCAGGATAATTGTTTTCGATAAAAAAATTATTTAAAAAATCATCATCTTTATTGTAAAGTAGAAATGCTTTTGATGTTTTTCCATCTCTTCCTGCTCTTCCTATTTCCTGGTAATATGCTTCAAAATTATTAGGAGTATTATAATGAATAATAGTTCTGATATCGGATTTATCAACCCCCATCCCAAAAGCATTAGTGGCAACGATTAAATCTAATTTACCTTTTGAAAAATTTTCCTGTATTGTTTTTCTAACATTTGGAATCAATCCAGCGTGGTAGCATTCATTTTTAAATCCCAGTTGGTTTAAATAAAAAGATATTTCCTCGGCTAATTTTCTTGTAGCAACATATATAATACCAGGTAATTGATTGGAATTTAATAATTCAACTAGCTTTTGTTTTTTATTCAAATTCTTGAATATATTAATTGAAATATTATCCCGATAAAAGCCAGTTTTTATAACTTTTAAGTCATTAACTCCAAGACTGTTAACAATATCATTAATAATATCTTGTGTAGCTGATGCCGTAAAAGCTGCAATAGCTTTTGGATTTACTAAAGAAATTATATCTTTTATCTTTTTATAAGATGGACGAAAACTATTACCCCACTGGCTAATGCAATGTGCTTCATCAATAAAAATATAATCTGGTGGGAAATTACTGATAAAATTTTGAAATTTATTATTTTCTAATCTTTCAGGCGAAATATAAAGCAGCTTGATTTTATTATCCAATACTTTATTATATATATCCGATAATTCTTGATTACTTAAAGTACTATTTATATATGCTGATAACTCTTTTATTGAATTTAAGTTATAGACCTGATCTTGCATAAGAGAAATCAATGGAGAAATTACAATAGAATATTTTTCAGACATAATAGCCGGAATTTGATAAATCAAAGATTTACCCGCACCAGTTGGCAATATAGCTAAAATATTTTTGTTATTTAATATAAGATCTATTATATATTCTTGCCCATCACGAAATTTTTCGTATTTGAAAATATTTTTTAAATACCAATGCTTATCTTTTAACATAAAATTTGCAATTATAAAATGAAATAATTATATTTATATTTTGCTAAATAAATTAGGTTTTAAAATGCTAAGTTATGAAAATTTACTTAAATATAACAACAAAAATAATTTTTTCAACCGCGAACTAAGCTGGATAAAATTTAACAAAAGAGTATTAGAAGAAGCAGAAAACCCAAGCTTGCCTTTATTAGATAGAATTAAATTTATATCAATTTTCCACTCCAATCTTGATGAATTTTATATGATTAGAGTTTCAGGTTTATATGAACAGATAGACGCAAAAATTTACGACTCCGCTTTTGATGGTTTATCGCCAATTGAACAGTTAAGACTTATAGATATGGAAGTTAGACCTTTAGTAAACAGATCTATTGAAATCTGGAATAAGGAAATTATTCCACAATTGAAAGAAAATGATGTACATATTCTTGAATATAATCAACTTACAGAAAATGAAAAAAGATTATTAAGCGAATATTTCAAAAAAGAATTATATCCAATCTTAACACCTTTAGCAGTAGACCCCGGTAGACCATTCCCGTATATATCTAATTTGAGTTTAAATCTTGCAATTCAAATTAAAAAACCTGATGGTGAAAAACACTTTGCAAGAGTAAAAATTCCTAATACTTTGCCAAGATTAATTCAAGTTGATAAATTTATAAGCACTGGAGCGGTAAGATCTAAAAAAATTAAGTTTATTTGGCTTAGTGATTATATTAAAAATAATTTACACGTATTATTCCCCGGTATGGAAATTTTGGAAGCACATAAATTTAGAATTACCAGAGATACAGATATCGAGATCCAAGAAGATGAAGCAGATGATTTACTTAGTGTAATAGAAGAAAATATTTTAAGAAGAAGATTTGGTAATGTTGTTAGACTTGAAGTTGAAAAAACAATGCCTCAATTCATGATAGATCTTCTTGTTAAAAATTTACAAATGAGACCAGAAGATGTTCATGTTATTGATGGTCCACTTGGTATGAGCGATATAATGAAATTATACGATCTACCTATACCACATGCAAAAGAAGAAACATATCATCCAGTAAATGCTCTCACAAAAGAAGAAGCTGAAGATATATTCGATACAATTTCTAATCGTGATATTTTGCTACACCACCCATATCACTCATTTAATACAGTTTTGGATTTTATCAAAGCCGCAGTTGAAGACCCTAATGTTTTAGCAATAAAACAAACTCTATATCGTGTTGGGAAAAATTCTCCTATAATTGAATACTTAAAACAGGCAGCCGAAGATGGAAAACAAGTTGCAGTTTTGGTTGAACTTAAAGCAAGATTCGACGAAGAAAATAATATCAAATGGGCAAGAGAACTTGAAAAAGTTGGTGTACATGTTGTTTATGGCCTTGTTGGATTGAAAACCCACGCTAAAATGACGCTTATTGTAAGAAAGGAAAATACTGGCATAAAAAGATATGTACATCTTGGAACAGGAAACTATAACATAGTTACTTCAAAAATTTATACAGATTTATCTTTACTCACTGCAAATCCTGATATTTGCGATGATGTTACAGATATTTTCAATTACCTTACTGGATTCTCATCTCAAAGTACTTATAAAGAATTATTCGTTGCTCCTGTATGTTTAAGACAAAAACTCATGGATTTAATTAAAAATGAAATTGAACATGCCAAACAAGGCAAAGAAGCAAGAATTATAATGAAATGTAACGCTATAACTGACCCCGATATGATTTGTGCATTGTATGAAGCATCTAATAATGGCGTAAAAATTGATCTTATTATTAGAGGCGTTTGTTGTCTTAAACCCGGCGTCAAAGGATTAAGTGAAAATATTTCTGTTAGAAGTATTGTAGGAAGATTTCTTGAACATCACAGAATTTACTATTTCTATAATAATGGTAAAGAAAGTTTATATCTAAGCAGCGCAGATATTATGGAAAGAAATTTAAATCGTAGAGTTGAAACAGCATTCTCAATCATTAATAAAGACATTAAAAAGCATATTATTAATGATATTCTCTTTACTTATTTAAAAGATAACCAAAAGGCGAGAATTCTACTCCCAGATGGCCAATATATTAGAGCAGAAGCTAAAGATGAAATTATTAATGCTCAAGAATTTTTCATGCATTTATACAAAAACAAACAATAGGTGAAAAAAATGAAAAAGTTATTTTTGTTAGTTGCTTTATTTGCATTAACTTTTGGACAGAACCCTAACCAAAAGATGCAACAATCTGTATTAAGTGGTGGAACTGGTTTAACCTGGATTGATGGTAAACCATACTATCAAGTAACCATTAATCCAGAATTATCTTTTTCTAAAGTAGGTATTGGCTTGGACCTCCGTCTTGAATTTAATAATGATGGTATTAGAAAAGAAAACTTTAACGAAACATCCGACTATATATCTATAATAAGATATTTTAGATACGGCTATAAAGGCGATCCATTTTATATAAGATTAGGTGCTTTAGACTTTGTAAATCTCGGTAATGGAACAATTATTTCAAATTATTCCAATAGACCATCTATCGATTCAAGAAAAATTGGTATGGAATTAGCTTTCGATACTGACGAATTCGGTGCAGAAATGCTTTACGGAAATTTTGGCATGGCTGGCTTAGCTGGATTAAGAGCTTACATTCGACCATTAAAATTCACTCCAATGGCAGAAGTTCCTGTATTAGGAAATTTAGAAATTGGTGGTTCTTATGTTATAGATATGGATAAAAGAGCCGATTTCGACTCAACTGTTACTGTAGGTAATCAAACTACTACATATGGCGAAAAAACTCTTTCTGCATTTGGATTTGATATTACTCTCCCAATTGTTAAATCATCAATGGTTAATTTAAAAGCATACTATGATTTTGTTAAAATATTAAATTATGGTAATGGTAGTGCCTTAGGTGCTAAATTGGATATTACAGCTACAGATGCTTTTATTTTTGGAACTAAATTTGAATATCGCATTAATGGCGACAAATACTTACCTGGTTATTTCAATTCATTTTATGAAATTGAAAGATATAATAGTTACAACATCGGAAATAAAACATTTGGCAAAGCACGCACACTTGATAATATTAAAGGCAAAAACGGATACTTTGGTGAATTATATGCTTCTTTAGCAAAAGTTATAACTGCTCGTGGTAGCTATGAAAGAATTCCTGATATTCCAAAAAGTGGAATTTTACACATTGATGCTACTGCTAATTTAGGCGAAAGTTATGCTGCACGAGCTGGATATGATAAAATTAATATTGATGGCGAAGCAGCTATCTTCAAAACTGATGAAAATACAGTAATGTTTGCTGAATTCGGTTATAAACCTTATTCATTTATGCTAGTTTCTATGGCATACATCTGGAATTTTACACCTGTAAGAGAAGGTGGTAAAACAGATGGTAAAATTATAGGATATAAACCACAAAAAAGAATTGAACCAAGAGTTACATTTTCATATTCATTCTAAAACAAAAGCCGCTTCCGTGTTGGGAAGCGGCTTTTTTTTAATTTCTCTACCTTTAATTGTTATTGATAACTAAAAAATAAATCTATTGTTCTTTAATAAATTTTGTTCATAAACATAATTATAATATAACTTTTTTATTGTTCAAAATAATTCTTTATAAGTAAAATTATATCAATTAAGACTATTTATAGACTGCTTTTTATTGTCAAAATATTTTTTTTGAAATAACAATTTATATTATTAAATTTGAATTACCCTTTTTATAGATAATTATGAGAACATTTTTACCAAATAATTTTATCAAATCTTTTAATAATTCAAGATATTTGCAATTTATTGTATGTACGCTCACCGTTTTTTTTATAATGATTATCATAATTTTAACTAATGTAACCGAAACGCTGGAAAATAAATCCCTCGATTACAGATTTAGACATGCTCACAACCCTCAACTGGTTGATACAAATATTATCCTTATTGCTATTGATGATAACAGCCTTGCTTATTATGAAAATAATGGAATATCCTGGCCCTGGCCAAGGGAATTTTATGGCTTGATGTTAAATTTTTTCAAACGAGCTGGTGCAAAAACTGTTGGTTTCGATATAATTTTTACGCAAAAGGATATCTCTTCAACTGATGAATATTTTGCAGATGCTATCAATAAATTTAAAAATGCCATCATAGCCACTCAGCTTAATGTTCAAATTGGATTGGAATATAACCCTTTAATTCCAACTAAATTATTAACTTTACCAACTCCAAATTTTTATGTAAAAAATTACAATAATGTTATTGCACCCTTACAAATCTTTCAAACAAATTGCAAATATTTAGGAGTTGTTGACTTCAAAGAAGATAAAGATGGAATTGCAAGACGAACTGAACTTATTTATCAATACAAAAATAAATATTTACTCAATTTCGCAGCTGCTTTATACTGTGCAGGAAATAATATAAAACCTGAAGATTTTATAAATTATTTAGCAAAAATTGATAAAACCTCTGATAGTAAATTCTTCTATTTTTGGTATGGCAAAGGCGGACCTGATGACGGTGTATTTAGGTATTATACAGCCGCTGCAATTATTCAATCTGAAATTGCTTTGATGAATAATCAAACCCCTATTTTAAGTCCTGAAATATTTAAAGATAAATTTATAATTGTTGGTGGAACTTCAGCAGGCTTACATGATTTTAAACCTACTCCTTTTACTTATCTTGAAAATTATCCCGGAATGGAAATTCATGCCACAATGCTTAGTAATTTAAATAAGAAACATCATATTAAGATTGTTAATGTTTTTGTAGAGATACTCATATTATTTATCATTATTCTTTTAGCAACTCACTTATATTTTTACAGTAAAAAAGTAATATATTCTTTAATTTTCAATATATTTTTAGGTGTTGGATATTTATTACTTTCGCTATTACTTTTCAAGTATTATTTTCTTTGGATTCCACTTATAAACATTGAAATTTCTATCATACTTTCTTTTTCTATTTCTGCATACATTAGCTATATAACAGAAGGACAAAAAAAGAAATATCTTAAAGAAGCTATGAGCAAATATCTTTCTCCAGTGGTTGTTGATTTAATTGTCAAAGACCCAAGCAAAATAGAATTAGGCGGTGATGAATACGAAGGTACTGTTTTCTTTTCTGATATTAAAAATTTCACTACAATTTCAGAACAATATGAACCTAAAGAATTAATATCCTACTTAAATAATTATTTAACAGATTGCACCAATATTATTTTAGCCAACAATGGAATGCTGGATAAATTCATTGGCGATGCTATAATGGCTATTTTTGGCGCCCCAATTAAAACAGGTAATCACGCTTTACAAGCCTGTATTTCAGCTCTTGATATTCACAACAAAATTACCTTAGTAAACCTCCAATTTAATCAACAAGATAAACCAACTTTTATTACAAGAATTGGATTAAATACCGGTAGCTTTATTTTAGGAAATGTTGGCAATACTAATAGATTAGAATACACTGCTATCGGCGATACAGTTAATCTTGCTTCAAGATTGGAAGGCGTTAACAAAGAATTTGGCACAAATATCATTATTAGCGAATCAACCTATAACTTAGCAAAAGATTTTATAATTGCAAGGGAACTCGATTTCATTAAAGTAAAAGGAAAATCCAAACCAATTAGAATCTATGAACTTATTGCATTAAAAGAAGATAACAATTTTAATTATAAATATATCGATTTTTTTCAAAATGCACTTAACGAGTATCGTAAAACTAATTTTGATAAAGCTACTCTACTTTTTAACGAAGTCTTAAAAATTAAACATAATGATGGACCATCCCTTACTTATTTGAATAGGATTGAAATACTTATTCAAAATGGCGTTGAAGATAATTGGGATGGAGTTTATGAAATGAAAACAAAGTGATAACATAAATTTAACTTGACAATTATCATTTTTTTCTTTAATTTGATTTTATAATTTAAGGAGATAAAATATGAAAAAATTATTTTTTATAATATTATTTGTAAGCTTTACTTTTGCCCAAAGTATAATGTATACATCCAAACCTTCTAACCATTTAAGAGAAGGTGCTGGAAGTTTCTATCCTTTAATGGATGTTATTGCTGCTAATGTTAAAGTTGAAGTCTTAGAAAAAAATGCTAGATGGATGAAAGTAAAGCTCCCAGATGGTAGAATTGGCTGGATTTCTGAACAAAATTTATCATCATCACCAATTCAAACAACAACAAACACAAATAGTAATGTCCCTGTAAAAGTTTCAAAAGTTGCTATTACTGCTGCTATTAAAGGTTTTGCACAAAAATTCAAAGCTGCTGATTTACAAAATGTAGATTATTTAATCAAATTCCCAAATACCAAATTTACTCCTAATGAATTCAATAGCTTTTTAGTTCCTTTTAAATATACCAAATCTAACAATGTTGGCGAGTTAGATTTATCCGATGCAGATTTTAAAATCCCATCTTACGATGCAGACTTAAATGAATTGAAAATTGGTTATACCGTAGCCGCAAGATTAGCTTCCAAAGGATTAGTCAAAGATCCACAACTTACAAAATATGTTAATTTAATTGCCACCGCCATTGCAAATAAAAACGAAATTTATAATTTTGACTTTAATGTTTACATTTTAGATGACAATACCTTCAATGCTTTTGCCTGCCCAGGCGGAATGATTTTTATTACTAAAGGAACTCTTAACCTTTGTTCCGATGAAGCTGAAATTGCCGCTGTTATCGCTCATGAAATGACACACATAATTCAAAGACACGGTCTACAAGAAATTACTCAAAGAATAGTTAATATAAATTCTGATGAAGCTTTCTCAGAGTTAGATGATGAATTTGCTGATGATGAAATGGATGAAAAAGATAAACAGTACGCCGAAGTAGAAGCTGATTTACTTCAAATAGCAGAAGCAACTTACGAAAAAATTGTTCACAAAAGATTGTTAGCCTATGAATTAGAAGCAGATAAAGGTGCCGCAATCCTAATTGCTAATGCAGGTTACGATCCTTTTGCTATTGTAAGAATGGCTAAAAAATTAGCTGCTCAACCTAAACCCCAATACGATATCTTTGACACTGAATACTTAGCACCAGATGATGCTAAAACTCGTGCCGAAAAAATTGAAAAATTCACTAATAAAGAATTTTCTCGTAAAAAACCAGGCGCCACTATGCCAGAAAGATTTAACTTTTATATGCGTAAATCTTAATAATAGAAATTTCTAATAAGTAACTAATTATCAATTTGCTGTATAAATAATACACTCAAATTTATTAAAAATCGGTCGTCTAAGATTCCTTGCAATCAGGAATTGAGAAAGATGACCGATTTTTTTTACTAACATTAATCTAGGAAAGTTTAATCTTTTATTACTTTTCCAAAAATTTATTTATCAAATCTCTTACATATGAAAAATTACAATCAACGGCCATATGTCCACAATCATCTTCTAATTTAACTAATTGTGTGTTATCAAAATTATCCATCTTTTCTGCATATTTAGGGGATAATATGTGATCACTTGTTGAATATATAAGCAATTTTTTGATTTGGTTAAATTTTTTATTATCCATTTTCTTAAATATATCGAGTTCTATCATTGCTTTTAATTGATAGTAATAATTATATTTTGTAAAAATTCTATCTTTTTTCTCAAAAAATTTTGAAAAATATTTTTCAAATTCACTTTCGTCCTTATCTTTATAATATCCGGATGGCGATTTCGCTTGTATTGCAGTTGAAATATCTACAAGTTGCATAATTTCATCATCTGGTATATTATATTTGGTGCCCTTTTCAATTATTGTTTTCATAAAGTTCATTTGTAATAAATCATAACTGCTTAATTTTGGACTAAATACATATCCAACAACTTTTTCTATAAAATCAGGATACATCACTGCAAAATATAAAGCTTGCATACTTCCCATCGAGCCACCTATAACCGCATAAATTTTATCAACTCCAAAAACATTTTTCAACAATAAATACTCAGAGTTTACCATATCCTCTATTTTGAATTCAGGAAATTTATCATTAGGTTGTTCTTTGCTATTGGAAGGTGATATCGATATTCCATTCCCAACGGCATCTACTATAACAATAAACAAATTTGTTGTATCAATAAATTTTCTTTTAACTATTAAATTTTCAATTTGTTCCGATGTTCCACCAAACCAGGTAGGATACAACACAATATTACTCTTATCTGAATTTAAAACTCCAATAGTTCTGTATCCAATTTTGCACTCTTTTATTACCTTACCAGAAATTAGTTCAAAATCGCCCAGATTATAAAAAAGCTGACCAGACTTTGCATATAAACTTGCAGTTATAAGAATTACCAAAATAATGTTTCGAATTTTCATTAAATTTTCTCCCTGAATTGCATGTGATAATATTTGTAATAAAATCCATTTTTTTGTAGTAATTCTTGATGTGTTCCAGTTTCTACAATTTCACCTTTATCAAGCACGATTATTTGGTCAGCATTTTGAATGGTTGAAAGTCTATGAGCCACCACAATTGATGTTCTCGTTTTCATAAGTCTATCAAGAGCCTCCTGGACAATATGTTCAGATTCATTATCCAGTGCGGATGTAGCCTCATCCAATAACAGAATTTTTGGATTGCTCAAGATGGCACGAGCTATTGCTATTCTTTGTCTTTGCCCACCTGAAAGTTGAGTTCCTCTTTCGCCAACATAAGTATTAAATCCATCTGGTAATTCCATTATAAAATCATATGCATTAGCAAATTTTGCAGCCTCGTAAATTTCCTCTTCTGTTGCATCCAGTTTGCCTAAACGGATATTTTCAAAAATTGTATCGGCAAATAAAACTGTTTCCTGTGGCACAAGCCCTACAAGTTTCCTCAAATCTTCTTTATGAATTTGATTTATATTTATACCATCAATTGTAATTTCTCCTCGTTCTACTTTATAAAATCTTGGAATTAGATTTACAATTGTTGTTTTACCAGAACCACTTGCACCAACCAAAGCTAATGTTTTACCAGATTTGACTTTAAATGATATATTATTGAGTATATATTCATTTGAACTTTCATACTTAAAGTAAACATTACGGAATTCAACTTCACCTTTTATATTTTCTACTTCAATTTTAACAGGATTTTCAACTTCTTCTTCCTCTTTCAAATCTAAAATTTCAAAAATTCTCATCGCAGATGCTAATGCTTTTTGAAAAATAGTCGTTTGATTACCTAATTCTTTTAATGGTTTATACAACATAGTTACCAGAACAATAAATGTTGTTATTGTATCAATTTTCATATTGCCCGATACAAACTCATAAGCACAGAAAAAAATCACAATTATCATGCTTAAATTGCTTAGAACTTCATTAATTGGTTTTAATAATGCAACAGCTCGAACATTTTTCATTGAATAGTAATAATTGGTTCTTACTTTTTCATAAAACTGTTTTTCTCTTAAATCTTCTCTTACGAAACTTTTAATTACTTTTATAGAAGATATATTTTCTTGCAAAAAAGATGTGATATCAGCTACATTAATAGATAACTTTTTACTATAAGCTCTAATTCTATCACCGAATAATTTCAATACTACTCCCAAAATCGGAAATAAAACTATAGTTAAAAGTGTTAATTTCCAGCTAGTTATAAACAATGCAATAGTAAATATCACAGTGTAAATAAAATTTTGAGTTGTTAAAATTCCAGAATTCAATGCAACTTCTACATTGCCAACATCACTTGTTATTCTCGACATCAAATTTCCAGTGCGTTCTTTATCAAAAAAGCTCATTGGTAAACGTAAAATTTTTGAAAATATTTCATTTCTCAAATGAAGTAACACTTTCTGGGCGGCGGAATTCATCATATACTCGCGTAAATAGACAAAACTCACTTTTATCAAAACCGATACAAAAATAACCAGAGCAACATAAATTATTGTTATAAATCCCGTAACATGAATAGGAATATTTGTTCGCGGAACTGTTACATAAAAAGAAATATTATCAGTTGAAGAAAGTTTGCCTAATTCTGTCATTATATTCATTAAAATACCGGTACCAGCAGCTAAAACAGTATCCATCAACCCCATAATTAAAGTTGCAACTAAACCAATGATAATTCTTGTTTTAAATTTGAAAAAATATTTGTATAAACGAATATGATGTTTGAAACTTTCGAGTATTTTCATTATAATTCCATTTTGATTATTACAAAATTAAGAATTATTAAATTTATTACCAAAAAATGAAAAGGATACCAATATATGCTTGAAAAATTATTAGAAATACATCCAGTTATTTTATCACTCTTTGCAACATTATTTACATACTTTGTAACAGCCTTAGGTTCAGGATTAGTTTTTTTCTTTAAGAGTATCAACGCCAAAATACTTAACTTAATGTTAGGATTTGCCGCAGGAGTTATGATAGCTGCAAGTTATTGGTCTTTACTTGCACCTGCAATAGAAATGTCTGAACAAATTGGCGGAATAAAATGGTTACCAGCAGTTATAGGATTTTTAGCCGGAGCAGGTTTTCTTTTCGCTGTTGATAGAACTTTACCCCACCTTCATCTTGGCAATGATATAACTCAAGCTGAAGGGATTAAAACTAGCTGGCAAAGAAGCGTTTTATTAGTTTTAGCTATTACATTACACAACATACCCGAAGGTTTGGCCGTTGGCGTAGCATTTGGAGCACTTTTTAATACTCCGGATATTGCTACTCTGGTAGGTGGTTTATCACTTGCTTTAGGTATAGGTTTACAAAATTTTCCAGAAGGCGCAGCAGTATCCATTCCTTTAAGACGAGAAGGATTATCCCGCTTAAAAGCCTTTTACTATGGACAACTTTCCGGTATTGTAGAACCAATTGCTGGTGTTATTGGTGCCTATTTAGTTTTCCTTGTTAAGCCACTTTTGCCTTATGCATTAGCTTTTGCAGCAGGAGCAATGATTTATGTCGCTGTTGAAGAATTAATTCCAGAAAGCCAAAAAGAAGATGTTAACGATTTTTCTACTATTGGAACAATTATAGGCTTTGCAATAATGATGTTTTTAGATGTTGCCCTCGGATAATATATAAAAAATAAACTAATTTTCTCTTATACTGTAGGGGAGTAAAATTTATTTTTACTCCTCTCCCCAAACTTTATTTATTACTTTTTTAATTTTTTCATCATAAATTTTTATTAATTCCCTGCAGCCCTCAATAATTTTTCTTTGCTTTTCAATTTTTTCAACAATTTTCTCTTGCACTTCCATTGGGGGAAGGGGGATTTTTAACGAAGAAAAACTTGTTTTTGAAATTTCTTTAAATGTCCCTCCAGATACAAGTGATTCCATTTCAGAAGTAAGAGTTTTAACTATATACGCTAAATAAACAACATTAACCTTACTCTTGTCTTTAATAATTATATTTTTAAATCCTTGATTTGTAGTCAATGGAATTTTATTGATTCACACTTTTCCAATTGTTGCTCTTGTAGAAACAATAACTGATTCCTCAGGAATTATTTTTGCAGAAGAATTTGTTAAGCCTAATTCAATTATTTTCCTTTTTGTATTAGTAATAATCGATATTCCTTCTTCATGAAGATCAACTAAAGTTGCCCAAGAAATATTCCCATCCCAATAATCTCTTATTGTAGTATTAGGTGTACCACCACTTTCAATTCTAAAAAGGCAATCCTCCCTTAACTTCGCCATTGCCAGCCATCTTTAAGCTTTTCTTTTTCATCTGGATGAGCTTCAAGATAAATTTTAAGTTCTTCATCGAGTTCAGTTTCTACATCCGGTTTCCAATTTTCAACTACTTGCTTGCAACCATCTATAAGTTTCTGGTAGCCCTCAATAATGGAAACTATTTCCTCCTGCACTTCAAGTGGCGGAAGGGGGATGTGGATGTTTTCAATTTCTTTTAATTTCAAGGATGGATAATTCTGATCTGATGTCAAATTTTTAGCATCCACCTTTAATAACATTAAGAAAATAAAATTAGATAAAACATCTTCAGTTTTTGGATAAATAGTAGCTAAATGACTTGAAACATAACCATCAACAACTAAAACAGCTCTATGGTTCAAAAAGGTTGATGCAGCACTTTTGGGAAATAAGATTGTATCTTTCTTAAATAATTTAAATTTTTTAATACCCTCTTCATTGAGATAATCTTTACATTTAGTCAGATTACTGGTTATGTGTTCTCTAGCAACATCTGAAGTTCTAAAAAAATGATATTTGCCGTTAATAAAATATTTATCTTCTTGAGGAGCAGAATCTCCAGAACTAACTTCACACACATCCCCCAACCTCACCATTGGTCACTTGACATTTTTTCTTATTTCAGGTTCTCTATATCTTTCCAGAGTTAAATTATATTCTCCGTTTTCGGCTATTTTTTCATTTTTAACAATTAAACAGTTAGTCGAAAAAAGTTATCTTTCATAATTCCTTATCGCTTAGTTTTAAAAAGTTTTGTTATTTGAAAAGTTTAAAATACAAAATTTTTAAATCAATTTTGTCGGTTGAATTAAAAATTCTCGATATTCTCTCTCATAATTATCAAAAAAGAAAATCATAAGCAAAATAATGTTTTATTAACTTAAGTATTTATAAATATATATTATTAAATAACAAATCATTTTGCTAATACATTATTTATAAAATATAAATAAAAAGGGCACACAAACAAATGTGCGCCCCTTTATAAATCATAAGAAATAAATTGTTATGAAAAAGTTATTTTATAAATTCTTTACAATTTCTTTTCCAAATTCAGAGCATTTAAGTTCGGTGGCACCTTCCATCAATCTAGCAAAATCATAAGTAACAGTTTTGTTAGCAATTGTTTTTTCAATAGCTTTTTCGATAGCTTCTGAAACTTCAGTCCACCCTAAGTATTCAAACATCATACAACCAGAAAGAATAACAGAAGACGGATTAACTTTATCTAAATTTGCATATTTAGGAGCAGTTCCATGAGTAGCTTCAAAAACAGCATAACCACTATCATAACTAATATTTGCACCTGGAGCAATACCAATACCACCAACTTGTGCAGCTAAAGCATCAGAAATATAATCGCCGTTTAAATTCATTGTTGCTATAACATCATACTCAGCAGGACGTGTTAAAATTTGTTGTAAAAAGTTATCAGCAATTGCGTCTTTGATTAAAATTTTTCCTTCTGGTGGATTACCATTACATTCATCCCAGCTTACAACTTTGTCAGCAAATTCTGCTTCTTTAGCTACTTCATAGCCCCATTTTCTGAAATAACCTTCTGTAAATTTCATTATATTTCCTTTATGAACAAGAGTAACACTTTTTCTATTGTGGGAAATTGCGTATCTAATAGCAGCTCTAACTAATCTTTTAGTTCCTTCTTCGGAAATTGGTTTTATCCCAAATGATGTTGTTTGTGGAAATCTAACTTTTTTAATTACACCTAATTCTTTTAACAATTCAGCTATTTTTTTAGCTTCTGGAGAACCGTTTTCAAATTCTATTCCTGCATAAATATCTTCTGTATTCTCTCTAAAAATAACCATGTTAACAAGTTCTGGATGTTTAACAGGTGAAGGTACACCATTGAAATATCTTACAGGGCGCAAACAAACATATAAATCAAGCATTTGTCTTAAAGCAACATTGATAGAACGAATTCCGCCGCCAACTGGAGTTGTTAAAGGCCCTTTTATTGCAATACGAAATTCATTAATAGCGTCTAAAGTTTCTTGTGGAAGCCAGGTATTAGGTCCATAAACATCATTACTTTTCTCTCCAGCGTAAACTTCCATCCAGGCTATTTTTCTTTTACCTCCGTATACTTTTTCAACAGCAGCATCAAAGACATATTGAGATGCACGCCAAATATCTGGGCCAGTTCCGTCACCTTCAATAAATGGAATAATAGGATTATCAGGAACAATAAGTTTTCCATTTTCAAATGTAATTTTTTCTCCATTTGTAGGTACAGTGATTTTTTGGTATGTAGCCATAAAACAGCTCCTTTATTTATTAAAAATTATTTTTGATATCTTTATATAAAGTTTGAATTCCAAAAAAAAATATTGGAAAATTCTGAAATTTCTATTATATTCTAAACAAAAACAATACTGGTAAATTAATTATTTTTTGTATTTACGCTAACCAATTCAGCATGTCTTTCAGCATGATAAGAACTTCTCACAAACGGACCGGAAAAAACATCTTTAAATCCTAATTCTTTACCGTATATTTCATATTCTTTAAATTCCTCAATTTCAACATATCTATGCACTTGCAAATGCTCTTTTGATGGTTGTAAATACTGCCCGATTGTCATAATATCACAATTTACATCTCTTAAATCTTTCATCAATTCAAATATCTCTTCTTTGCTTTCCCCAATACCAACCATAATACCACTTTTTGTAATTAATCCTTTATCTTTAAACCATTTCAACAAATTTAAACTTCTTTGATATTTAGCTTGTGGTCGCACAACAGGATACATTCTATTAACAGTTTCAAGATTATGATTTAAAATATCAGGTGGATTTTTCATAATTATTTCAAATGCTTTTTCATCCCCTTTAAAATCCGGGATAAGAATTTCTATTGTACAATTAGGTAATTTTTCTCTGATTAATTTGATAGTTTCACTGTAGATAGATGCTCCTCCATCCTCAAGATCGTCTCTATCAACAGATGTTATTACAACATGTTTTAAATGTAAATTATAAACAGCTTCAGCAACACGCCTTGGCTCATCTAAATCTAGCCCCTTTGGTTTTCCGGTTTTTATATTACAAAATCCACAACTTCTTGTACATATATCGCCTAAAATTAAAAAAGTTGCCGTTCTATGAGACCAACATTCGCTTTTATTCGGACATCTTGCTTCTTCGCATACTGTATGCAAGCCTTGCTCACGCATTAATTTATTTACATCTGCAAAATTTTTCCCAAGTGGTATTTTAATTTTATACATTTTAGGTTTGTTTACAGGAGCATGAGTTTTTTCGAGTGTTTCCTCTTTGTATTTTTTTTGATATTGATTTATCATAAAATCCTCTAAGAAATAAATTGAAATTTCAAATATAAAAAAGTAAATTTACAAATAAAATTTAAATAATTATAACAATGCATTATGATACAAAAGTTCAGATATTATAAGATTTACAAACCTTACAGGATGCTTTCTCAATTTAGTAAAGTTGATGATAAATTAACCTTAAAAGATTTAAATTTCCATTTCAATAAAGATATTTACCCTATCGGTAGATTAGATTACGATTCCGAAGGTTTGTTACTACTAACCAATGATAATAAATTAAAAACTATTTTATTAGACCCCCAAATGCACCACCAACGTGAATACTTTGTTCAGGTTGATGGCAATATTACCGATGAAGCTTGTAAACAACTTGAAAAGGGCGTTTTTATAGATGGTTACAAAACTCTACCTGCTATAGTAAAAATAATTCCAGAACCAACACTACCAGAACGAATTCCCCCTATTAGATTCAGAAAAAATGTTCCAACATCCTGGATTTCAATAACTCTTGTTGAAGGTAAAAATAGACAAATAAGAAAAATGACCGCAAAAGTTGGATTTCCAACTCTACGGCTTGTAAGATATAGAATTTTAAATATAACAATTGATAACATGCAACCAGGTGATGTTATTGAAGTTGAACCCAAAATTATCAAACAAATTTTAAAAAAGGCTTAAGTATGTTTGCAGAAGTTGCTTTCCCAATACCATTGTATCAAAATTTTTATTATAACATCCCGGAAGAAATTGAAAACATTGTAAAAATTGGTAGTAGAGTTATTGCACCTTTTAGAAATAAATATATCACTGGTTTTGTTGTTAATATAATTAATTCCGTAGAAACAGATTTTGAAATTAAACCAATTTATGATGTCATTGATATTCAACCCGTTTTATCAGAAAAACAATTACAATTTTATAAATTTATTTCGGAATATTATCTAACACCCTTAGGCGAAGTTTTAAAACTGGCTACACTCCCTGGAATAAATATCAAATTAGAAGACATCATCGTACCGGATCACAACATAATGTCATCTTTGCCGGCAAAAGAAAATTCTATCAAATACAAAATCATCTCAATCCTATCAACCATTGATAAAATCTCGCTTTCAGAATTAAAAAAAATTGTAAATAAAAATAATATCAATGGTATCATACAGGAACTACAAAATCAGAAAGCTTTAGAAATTTCAACACAGATTCATGAAAAAAACGTTAAAGAAAAAACAATTAAGTTTGTAAAAATCTTAAAACAAAAAGATGAAATTTATGATATTTTATCAAAATTAGATAAAAGAAGTTTATCACAGATTGAATTAGGAATTTTCATCATTAATAACAATATCAAAGAAATTGAATATCAAAATCTCATTGAAATTGCTAATACAACCGCAAATGCAATTAAATCTTTGCAGAGAAAAAATATTCTGGAAATAATAGAAAAACCCATAAGCAGAAAATATGATAACATTTACACCGAAGAACATAAAATTTTAGAACTCTTACCACAACAAAAAATTGTTTTTGATGAAATAAAAAAATCAATTAATGATAATAAATTTCAAACTTTTCTACTTTACGGCGTAACGGGAAGTGGAAAAACTCAAGTTTATATTGAACTTGTAAATGAAGTAATCAAAAGAAATAAAAATGCAATTATTCTTGTTCCCGAAATTTCCTTAACTCCACAAATTACAGCAAGATTTCAAAATAATTTTGGCAACATTGTTACATTTATTCATAGCAAAATGTCAGATTCTTATAAACATGATATATGGAAAGGAATACTCAAAAATAAATACAAAATAGTAATAGGACCTCGTTCAGCTCTTTTTACCCCTCTTGAAAACATTGGAATTATCATCGTTGATGAAGAACACGATTCAGGATACAAACAAACAGAACAAATGCCAACTTACAACGCAAGAGATTTAGCAATCTATAAAGCTAAATTATACAATGCCCCTGTAATTCTTGGAAGTGCAACTCCATCTTTTGAAAGTTATTATAATTGCAAAATTGGAAAGTATAAATTTTTATCGATCACCGAACGCGTTAAAAATACTCAATTACCCGAAATAATTATAACCGACTTAAAGTCTAAAAATTCAAATTATGAATATTTTAGTAAAATTATTATTGATAAAATAGAAAATAGATTAAGCAACAACGAAGGTGTGATAATTTTACAAAACAGAAAAGGTTTTGCTCCTCGTGTTATTTGTAAAGATTGCGGTAATACACATGAGTGCCCTTACTGTTCTGTTACAATGGTTTATCACTTAACAACAAATTTATTAAAATGCCATTATTGCGGTTATAATTTTGAATTTCAACATCAATGCCATAAATGCCATTCCAATAATTTTACCATGCTTGGCACTGGCACTGAAAAAATCGAAGATGAATTAGAAACAATTTTCCCCGATGCTAAAATAGTTAGAGTTGATTCCGAAAGTATTTCCAATAAAGATAAACTACCTAATATTTTAAATGATTTTAAAAATCGAAAAATTGATATACTTGTTGGTACACAATTACTTTCAAAAGGGCTGGATTTTCCACATCTTACACTGGTTGGAGTAATTAATGCAGATTTATTACTTGCTATTCCAGAATACAAAACCGAAGAAAGAACAATGCAAATTTTAAGCCAGGTAGCAGGAAGAGCCGGTAGAGATTTAACAAAAGGCGAAGTTATCGTACAAACATATAAACCACAACAGGATATATTTTCTTACCTTATTGCACACAAATATCTTGAATTTGTTGAAAAAAAATTAGACGAAAGAAAAAAATTTAAATACCCTCCATATTATAAATTTATAAAGTTCGAAATAAAAAGTAAAAATCTCCAATCAGCCAAAAGTGCTTCATTATTACTATATAACCTTCTTAGCAAATATAAATTAGATATCAAAAAACCTACAGAAGCACCAATTTTCAAATTAAACAATTATTACAGGTATCAAATTATATTACGAAACAATCCCATAAATGATAATAATTCGTATTTCTTAAAAAAATCCGTTTTTGAAACTATTTTAGAATTCAATAAACAAAATAAAAATGAAGATATCAGGTTATTAATTGATGTGGATCCGGTTTAATTATAAAAGGCGGAAATCATATCAAAGATTTGAAATATATTGTAAAACAAAATAAGCTGCTCTAAGGAGCAGCTTATTTTTTATGCTGACAAACTTTTAACAAATTTTGCTAGTTGAGATTTCTTTCTAGCTGCTGTATTCTTGTGAATTTTACCTGTATCAGCATATCTATCTAGAAGACCAGTAGTAACTCTAAAAAGTTGTTCAGCTTCTTCTTTATTAGTTGTAGCTAATAACTTTTTAGTGAATGTTTTGAGTTTAGAAATGGCCATTTTGTTTACTAATCTTCTACGTTCGTTTTGTCTTACTCTTTTTTTTGCTGACTTATGATTTGCCATATTTATACCTTACCTATCTTTTACTTTATTGAACTACAAATATAAAAAATTTTTTTTTAATAGTCAAATTATTTTTATGAAAAAATTGTATTCATTTTTTCGCCAATTGTTTCAATATTAATACTTTCTTTATCAAAATTTTCTAATTCATTGTATGTTATATTACACACATCAATTCTTGTAGAATTTATTGCGCCAAGTGAAGTTGCAATTTTAAGAGATTCAACTATAGGTAAAGAGTTGAAAATTCCATAAATTAGCCCAGCTACAAACGCATCACCGCTACCTGTAGGATGTATTTCATTTACTGCTGGTGGATATACTTTATACAAAAAACCAAAATTATTAACTATAAAAGGATGTTTACCATTAGTAATGGCAGAAATTTTTATTCCCCTATCCTTTAATTCTTTTGCTAAATTTATAATATCCTCTTCAGTAGATAAATTTTTATTCAATGCTTTTTCCAATTCATCAACATTATTATGAATAATATCCACAGGAAGATTTAATGATTTATCTAGATGATTTCCATAAGTATCAAATAAAACAAGTTTATCATTTTCTTTTGCTAATTTTGTGCCCCAATCAATAATTTCAAATGTATCATCATTAGGTAAGCTTCCTGCAAAAACAAGCATATTAGAATTTAAAATTGCTTTTTCCAATTTAACTTTCATTTCTTCTATTTCTGCTCTGGAAATTTCATATTTTTTTTCCATAACAGTTGAAACAGAATTATTTTTTTTGTCAATAATAACAGCAGCTTCTCTTGTTTGTGCTTTAGTTGGAACAGCAACATAATTAATTTTTTCGTGTGTCAATAACTTTCTGATATATCTTCCATTTTCGCCACCTAAAAATGTAAAGGATTGATTTGGCACTCCTAAATAATTAAGCTCTCTCGAAATATTTATACCTTTACCACCGACAGAATATTTAATTTTATCAACTCGAAAAGTATTATTTAGTTCAAAATCATCACAAAAATATTTTTTTTCAAGCAATGGATTTAATGTTACAATTACTATCATAACTCCTCTATTTTATGGTCTAAATTTTGTCCAATCTCCATATGAAGGATAAACAAGCCTATACTCGCCGAAGCCACTTTCATCAACAAAATAAAAAGTATAATTATATCTATAGTAGCTCCAAACTTCATAAGGCTTTGTATCAAACTCGAAAGGATGTCTTTCAATATTATCTGGTGGTCCTAAAAGTATATAAACCATACCAAAGTCTGTTCTCCAACCTTCTCTATATGTTGAAAAATTTGCATTGGCAAAAGCTACCCTTTGATAATAAATATTAAAAATTTCATTTTCCTCAGTTCCCGGTGTAGGATCTAACTTACGCCAAAAATCAGCAAATATTTTCTTTTTTTCATCCTCCGTTTTAGCACTTTGTATTTCATCGATAACGCCACGCGGGGCTATGTATATCATCTGTTCTATTGCTTTGTTTAAATCCTTTATATTTTCTGGCATCCCATACCAAAAAGATGTAAAAACTTTATATGTTGATAATTTTATTTTTCTGCTTACATCTTCAACATCAAGTTCAAGTCTATAAGTACCCAAACTTAATTCTTTAAATTTCAATTCCTTAACTATTTGATTATTTCCTTTTTTTAACTCAATATTTTCCTGATAGTTAAGCATCAATTCATCTGTTTTTTTATCAAATTTAAAAATCGAATAATTTACAACTACATTTGTGTTTGTATCCGAATACAACTCATAATAAAAATTTACTAAATTTTGATTTGATATTATATTCCTTGAAATATTAGGCAATATTCTATTATTATCAAGCTTGCGTATAAACATAACATCACTAAGAGCCAAGTGATTATTTAGGTTACGAACGGTATAGACGTCTTCATATAATAAATTTTTCTTAGTTTCTTGATCTTCGATATTGCAAACAAAAATATAGTTCCCTGGTCTTAGATACAATGTTTTATTACTCAACATAAAATTCTGTGGATTTATAGAAGTGTTAAAATCATTTACTTTAATTGTTTCATACCAGGATTTTTCTTGAATAACATTTGATTTTTTTTCATCATAAACAGTAAAATCAATTCTATATTTTGCCTCAAAGATATTATTCTTTTTAACAAATCTCACTTGATTATAAGGCATAGATACAAATAGCTCTAATCTATTTTTTTGCCCATCATAATAATAATTAAATACATCATAAAAAAACTTGGGATTGCTTAAATTATCATTATAAGCATCTTTTGTTTGAGAAAAAGAATTTGATATAAACAAAAAACTTACAAGTATGATTTTAATAAATGTTTTCATAAATTTTATTTTCGTTTTTTTTAATTTATGATTTTTCTAATTTTATATCAAACTTTTTTGAAAAAAGATGAACAATTGATAATTCTAATAATGTTTATTGGAAAAGAGAAATTTAATGGGCTCAACAATTTTATTTTTTACAACTGTTTTTTTAGTTTATTTTATATTAAACTACATATTTTACAAAAATTTAACAAATGTATTTGATATAAACAAAAAAACTTTAAAGATTATCATAGTTTTGTTTGCTTCTTTTTATTTTATTGGAAGATTTACAGAAAATATAAGTCTCAAAATATCTTATTTTTTTGAAATAATTGGTATCTGGTGGTTTGTTTTTGTGGTTCATTTCTTTTTTATAGGAATATTGTTCTTTATAATAAAAAAATTATTAAAAAACATTTTAACAAGAAAAATACAACAAATAGCTATGGGATTTATCATTACATCAATAATTGCAATACTACTTTACGGTAATTCAAATTTTTACAATACCAAAGTAACAAACTTAAACATCAAAACACACAAACAAGCAAATTATGAATCATTAAACATTGTTTTCTTCTCTGATATACATTTAGGAAATCTAATAAAACCAACAAAAATGGATAATGTAATTAATACCATAAATAACTTAAAACCAGATATAGTATTAATCGGTGGGGACCTATTTGATTATGGTATAAAATCGGTAGATACAATGGAGTTTTATCAAACAATGAAAAAGTTAAAAGCCTCTAAAGGTATCTATTTTGTTAATGGCAATCACGATTTATTTGCAGATAATGATATGATACTCAAACAAATACAAAAGTGTGGTATAAATATTTTGATTGACTCTTTAATTTTACTTGAAAACTCAATTTACATAATTGGACGACAAGACCGCGCTATTATGAGATTTGATAAACCTCGTAAACAACTTACTAGTATCATAAAAAATATAGATACTTCTAAATTTACAATTTTATTAGATCACCAACCACAAGATTTTAGCGAAGCTGTGCAACATAATATAGATTTACAACTTTCTGGTCACACGCACAATGGACAATTTTTCCCTATCTCCGAAATAACAAAAGCCATTTACAAAAAAAGTTGGGGATATTTGAAAGAAAAAAATTCAATACTTTTTGTTTCATCTGGTTTATTCGGCTGGGGGCCACCTGTGAGAACTAATAGTTATTCAGAAATAGTAAATATTAAAATCAAATTCAATAATAAAAAAATTATTACAAAGGAGTAATTTATGAAAAGCACTATCAAAGAAACAAAAGAATATCGATTAGAAATGAATGAAAAAATTCTCAATTGCGGAAATAATGATTTTAAAAAATTTTTTGCATTAGATACCAAAGCATATCATTCCGGTGCACTTGATGCAAAAACCAAAGAACTAATGGGATTAGTCGGTTCTATGGTTCTCAGATGCAATGATTGTATTTTTTATCACCTCGATAGAGCTATTGAAGAAGGTGCCACCAGAGAAGAATTATACGAAACTATGAATATTGCTCTTATTATTGGTGGTTCAATTGTAATACCTCATCTAAGATTTGCTTTCGAATGGATTGAAAAAATTTATCAAGAAAAGCAATCAAAAGTGTAATATATTTTTTATTTTTGCAGTAGCAACTTAATAATTTAAATTGAAAATTTTTCGAAAATACGAAATTGGTCTGTTAAAATACCTTACGATAAAAAGAATTATAAATATTACTAAGGTATTATTTTCTTATTTTTTATCAAACCTAACAAGTAAAGTAATAGTATGGGGCAAGCCATATTCTGCAACTATTGAGCCAACAAATTTCTGTAATTTAAAATGCCCAGAATGCCCCTCTGGATTAGGAAGATTAACTCGTCCATTAGGAATTATTAATTTAATTGACTTTGAAAACTACTGTAAAGAAATCTCTGAGACAGTTTTCTACCTGCAATTATTTTTCCAGGGAGAGCCATTAGTCAATAAAAATCTACCTGAACTTGTCGGTATTGCCCACAAGTATAATATGTATGTAGCAATTTCAACAAATGGAATATTGGTTACTGAAACAGTTGCCCAAATGTTAATTGCCTCAAAAATAGATAAAGTTATATTCTCCATAGATGGCTTAGATGAAAATACTTATCAAAATTATCGCGTTGGTGGGACTTTTGAAAAAGCTTTTAAAGGATTAAAAAATCTGCTTAATGAAAAGATAGCCCAAAATTGCAAATATCCTTATATTGAATTTCAGTTCATAGTAATGAAACAAAATGAGCACCAAATTCCACAAATTTTAGAACTTTCTAAACTGGATGGCTTAAACAAAGTAACTTTAAAAACTATGCAAGTATATTCCAAACAAAGTGCAGAATATTTTTTACCATCTAACCCCAAATATCGCAGATACATTATCGATAGTAGTGGAGAATTGAAAATTAAAGGTAAATTCAAAAACAAATGCTATGCTATCTGGAGAACTGCAGTGATAACCTGGGACGGAAATATAGTTTCTTGCTGTTTTGATAAAGATGCTAATTTTATTATGGGCAATTTAAAAGAGAATAATTTCCCTTCAATCTGGAAAAATCAAAAATTCACAAATTTCCGCAAAGCAATTATGACCAATAGGTCAAAAATTCCAATGTGCAAAAATTGTACAGAAGGTGTTAAAATAAATATAGACTAAGTATTTCGTTAAGTTATTTAGCTATATACCTAAATATATTTTATCGATATAGATTGTAATCTAACGCAATTTAAAATAATTTTGATTTAATTGGATAATTATTTATATTTAGGTATTCAACTAAATATTTTGAGGTATAACAATGTCTTTAAATCTCTCTAAAAAATTACTTCTATTTGTTAGTTTATTTGTATTTATCTTCATTCTTCCACTCAGCGAAAGTGTTTTACAAGCAATTCTTGCCAGCATACATCTTTTAAAATGGTATGCTCAAGAACATACAGTTTTATGTTTAATACCAGCATTTTTTATAGCTGGAGCAATAACAAATTTACTTAATCAGGCATTTATAATTAAATATCTCAGTACAAAGTCGAATAAGTATCTTGCATATTTAATTGCCTCCGTATCTGGTGCCATTCTTTCGGTTTGTAGTTGCACAATTTTACCTTTGTTTAGTAGCATACATAAAAAAGGAGCAGGATTAGGACCTGCTGTTACATTTTTATATTCTGGCCCTGCAATTAGCGTTATTGCAATTGTAATGACAACAAAAGTATTTGGATTAGAATTAGGTATTGTAAGGGCAATTTCATCAATCATAATTAGTATATTTATTGGCATTCTTATGGAATTTATATTTAAGGAAAATAATAATATTAGTGATACAAAAAATTTTACCTCTACATCAATTACTAATTTAGCTAATGCGATGGTTTTAATATCATTGGTTACTATTTTATTATTTTTAAATTGGTTTAGCAATGATTCTCTATCCATTCTAAGCTTTACAATAAAAATCAAATGGCTTGTATCTTACTTAGCATTTGCTTTCTTATTATTTATTGTTTATAAATATTTTGGCATAAAACTAATGCATATTATTACAATATTGCTAACTACAATCATATTTTCAATTTTTTCAATAAATTTAGGTATAAGCGAAAAAATACAGCCAATACTACCTGTTTCGGCTGCTATAATCGCTTTTTCTTACTTTTCTCTAAAATCTAGCAATATTATAAAAGATTTGACCTTATCAGCCTGGGAGTATGCACAACTAATTATTCCATATCTTGCTTTAGGAACAATCATTGCAGGTTTACTTTTTGGTTTTAATCAATGGGGATTAAATTATAAAGGTATAATTCCTGGGGATTTTATAAAAACTATTTTAGGCGGTAATGGATTTTTACAGAGCCTTTTTGCATCCATAATAGGAACATTTATGTATTTCGCTACATTAACAGAAGTTCCTATTTTGCAAGGTCTTATGGCAAACGGTATGGGAAAAGGACCAGCCTTAGCTTTATTTCTTTCTGGACCATCCTTATCTTTACCAAGTTTACTAGTTATTAATAAGATTCTTGGTTTGAAAAAAACAACTTTTTATGCTATATTAGTAATCTTATTATCAACATTTGCAGGAACAATTTACGGACTATTTTAATGAAAAATACAGCCGATATATTTAAAGCACTATCAGATCCTACAAGATTGAAAATATTATCAATTATCTATTACGCAGATGTTTGTATTTGTGATATAGTAGAATTTTTAGGATTTAGCTATCCAACGATTACACAACATTTAAAAATTTTACAAGAAATAGGATTAATAAAACTTACCAAAAATAACAAATTCCAGATTTGCAGCTTTAATAAATCATCAAAAGATAAAAGATTTAATTTGATTATTCAGAACTTTGATTTACTTTTTAAAGCATATAAACTTACTAAAGCTGAAATAAAAAAATTGAATGATATTGTAGCCAAAAGAGTGTGCAATATTAAATAATTATTCAACTTAAATAACATATTGGGAGATTAAACAATGGAAATTAAAATTTTAGGAAGCGGTTGTGCAAATTGTAAAACCTTAGAAGCAAGAACACAAGAAGCACTTTTGCAATTAAACTTAGAAGCACAAGTAATTAAAGTTACTGATTTTGATGAAATTATGCAATACGGAATAATGCGTACACCCGGATTGGTTATTAATGAAAAAGTTATAGTAAGTGGCCGTGTACCATCTGTTGATGAAATTAAAGAATTTATAGAACAAAACAAGGGATAATCTGCTTTGGGACACCATCACCACAATCATAATGAAGTTAATTTAAGCAGCAAAAAAATTTTTGTAACATTTTTACTTAATGTATCAATTTTGGTAGTGCAAATCATAGGCGGAATAATATCCGGTTCTATGGCCTTACTTTCAGATGCATTACACAATTTTTCTGATGCACTGGCAATAGCAACAACCTACTTTGCCAATAAAATTGCTCAAAAACCGAAGAACTTAAAATATACTTTTGGATATAAACGTTTAGAACTTTTAGCCGCTATAGTTAATTCAACTACCCTAATCGTAATGGGCGTTTTATTGATAAAAGAATCTATTCTTCTTTTTGGAAAAGAAAGAACTATTGATACTGGAATTATGATTTATGTTGCACTTTTTGGCGTTTTTGCAAATTCTTTAGGAACTCTTTTACTTTCAAAAGATGCAAAGCATAACTTAAATGTAAAATCAGCCTACTTACATCTTGCTACAGATGTGATATCAAGTATCATAGTTATTGCTGGCGCATTATTTATTCGCTTTTCCGGAATTCTCTGGATTGATTTGCTACTTTCTATAATTCTTGCTTCATATATGATTTATTCATCCTGGAAAATTGTTTTGCAAACGACAAGAATTTTCCTGATGCGAGCACCTGTAAATATTGACTTACAAGCAATAATATTAGATGTACAAAATAAATTTCAATTGAAAAATATTCACCACGCACATTGCTGGCAATTAGATGAAAAAAATACTCACATTGAATTTCATGCTGAATATGATAGCAACAATCTTGAAGAAATAACAAAAACTTATGATAAAATTCAAGATTACTTAATAGAAAAATATGAAATTACTCATCTTACTATACAAGCAGAATATTCTTGCAATTGCAAAAAGGATTTGGTATAAAAAAGGGGCTGAAATTTAGCCCCTTTTATTTTTAGAATAACTGATAACCTATTTCAAGCAAATACCATCTACCTGGTTGTGGATAAGGATGAATAACACTTCCACCTTGTTCATATTTTTCATCAAAAACATTATCTACTGAAATTCTAAATGAAAAATTATCAAATACATTTTCCACTCTTAACGCAGTGTTTACTAGAGTTGCAGATTTTACTTTATAATTAGGATCGATAAAAGCTCTACCATTAGGAAATGTAACATTATATGGGGACTCTTGTTCTCCGATATATCTAATAGTTAAATTATACCAAAAAGTCTTAAGTATTGAAGGAATAGGATTAACATCGAATATTAAATTTGCGGTTATTGAAGGAACATTTTTAACATTATAATTAAATACATCATAATTTTTAAAATCAATAACCTTTTGATAAGTAGCATTAGCTCTAATTCTATAATTTTCTTCTAAATAAGCTATTTCTTCTTCAATTCCCCAATTTTTTAACATACCAGCATTAATATAGAAAGGATCTGCTAAAGTTCCAGTAGCATTATTATTTCTATAGACAAAATCTTTCAAATGATTATAAAATACTGTAAAATTATTTTTTAATTTATTTTCAAAAAATGAAACTGAATTAGTAAATTGATAAGATGTTAGATATTCAGGCTTTAAATTTTCCGAACCAGCATAAGATTTCAAAATATTATATCTATACCAATAAGGAGCATCAACAAATGATTGTGAATATGATAACTTTAATTGGAAGCGTTCATTAGGATTATATATTACAGCTAATCTAGGACTAAAATTATCTACAGGATCACCTTTTCTTCTTATTTTATAATCATATCTAAAACCTAAGTTTAATATAATATCTTCAAGCAACTTTTGTTTAATCTGACCAAAAGTTGAATAAATTACTTCCCTTCCTGGAAACATTAAATCGTTAATATAAGTTGTAAATTTACCAGATTTACCAGATGTCATAAAAGCATCATTTAAATACATATAATCGGTTTGAAAGCCAATAAGGGCATTCCCTTTACCCAAACCAATTTCATATGTATAACCTAATTGTGCTGTAAATCCTAAATCATATTCATTCCATTTAAGACCTGTAATAGATGTGTCCAATGAATTTGCAACAATTATACCATGTATCTTATTGGCATCGTAATAAACATTTAACATAAGTTCTAAATCATTGTTAATAGAAAAATTTTTAATTAAGCCAGCGTGAGATGCTGAAGAAGTCAACCCAGGTCCTTGTTCATCAAATAACTTTACTGATTTATAATCATAAATTTCACCAGTTTTACCACCACCTGAAAAAGGTTCTACATATGTACCAGAACGGCTAGAAAAATTGAAAATATAATCTCCAAATGTATATTTTAATCCAAAATCATAAGATGGTCTATTTTTAAAAGCATTTAAGAGTACTTTACCATCCTTATTAACTGCTGAAAAATTATTAGCAGCAGGTATATTTCTTTCTTCGCCATTAGATTTATAAAAAGAGCCAAATATTAATAAATCTGCATTATTATAATTAGCACCATACAAAACACTGGTAGAAAGTTGACCATAATTACCAGTTCCAGCATTAACTTGTAATCCATTCACTTCTTTACCACTTAATGTTATAATATTAACAACAGCTGTAAGCGCAACATTACCGTATAGAGATGATGACGGACCTCTCAATATTTCAATTTGTTTGACATTATTAAGTGATATAGAGAAATCGGGATTTGCCTCTGAATAAGCTCTACAATTTAATCTGTGGCCATCTCTCATAATTAAAATTTTTTGCTGGGAAGAAGCATAAACTCCTCTTACAGCAACATTTACTTCATTGTGGTCTTGAGAAAAAGTAAATCCTGGTACATATAGAACCAACAAATCTTTTAAATTTTTTGCACCTGAGTTTACTATCATATCACGTGTAATTATAGTAACAGGAACAGGTGTTTCTTCGAGCGGTTCTTTAAGTTTTGACGCAGATTCAACTTTTAGATTTAGCAATTCTTCTAAACTCATTTCCATAAAGTTAATATCTTGTGAAAAACCATTTAAATTAAAAACTAGTAATACTATGGTGGTGATTAGCTTTTTCATAGAGTACTCCTATAAAATATTTGGGAATAACAATATTAATTTAATAAAAATTTTTTTAAAAAAACAATTTTTAATTATTTAATATCCGCCATATGAACTTCTTCTTCAAGAAAATCCACTAAATTGTGGTTATCTATTATCACAGCTGTAAGTTTATCTCCATAGACGCAACCTGTATCTATGTAATAGGTATTTGAATCAGCATCATATTTAATTTCTGTTTGGGGAGTATGTCCTACAATTTTTAATTGGCCAATATTAAGGAGTTTATCTCTTGTCCACATAATGCCAATACTTAACTCTTTAGTGTTATACAATACCGGATAGAATATTTCACTTTTTGTTAAATCACCTTCACCAAAATCTTTTTTAAAATATTCCGATATGCCAGCATGAGAGATAAAACAATCACTTGTTTTGTAATAAATTGGAAGGTTTTTAATAAATTCCAGATGTTGTTGAAGTTCATTCATTAAATTCTTATAGGACATTATAGTTTTATAAGGATTGTTATAAAGCCAATTTTGAGCCATCAGAGAACCCGGCTCTCTAAAGTAAGAAAGAAACATATAATCATGATTGCCCATTACTGGCTTGATATTTTTGGTAATTATAAAATTTATTGTTTCAAAAGCAAAATTTCCTCTATCAACTAAATCTCCAGTAGTATAAATGTCAATATCTGGATATATGTTTATAATTTTTTTATATAGTGTTTTTAAAGTATTATAACAACTATGTATATCTCCAATAACAGCAACCATCTTAAAAAGTAAATTTATAAAATTCAAATTTAATTATTTTTTTTAACCTAAAAAAATTTTTACTAGATTTTTATTATAAAGTAATAAAATTAATATTGTATATTTATCCATTTTATTGCATTATTATGCAAATTATATACATTATTTTGTATATTTTTGCATAGATTAAAAATAAAAGCCAAATTTTATTGTATATTTGAATTAACAAATTACAAAATTATATATGAAAAAGGTAGCAATAATAGGCGGCACAGGCTATACTGGTTATGAGTTAATTAAATTTTTATTGAAACACAAATACGTTTCAGATTTTGATATTTTTGCTAATTCATCTGCTGGGAAAAAATTATTAGATATTTTTCCCGAATTTGAAAATATTTTACCAAATGATAAAACAATTTTTCATGTAGATGAGTTTAGCAATTCATACGATGTTGTATTTCTTGCATTACCACACCAGGAATCGCATAATCTTGTTCCTAAAATTATAAATTCAAAAAATTTAATCATAGATTTAGGCGGAGATTTTAGATTAGATAATAAGGAATTATATACCCAGTGGTATAATTTTGAACACAAATATCAAAATTTACTTGATATAAAAACATATGGTTTATGCGAAATTGTTAAAGATTATAAGTCAAATTTAATTGCTAATCCAGGTTGTTATCCAACATCTGTATTGCTGGCACTTATCCCAATCGTGAATAATTTTTCAGATTTGATTGAATCTATAAGCGTTGTTTCCTATTCTGGTACAAGCGGTGCTGGTAAATCTGCTAAACAAGAATTATTATTAAGTGAAATGTATGGCAATGTTAAAGCTTACAATGTTTTAAAACATCGACACGAAGTTGAAATACATCAAGAATTAAAAAAATTTGGATTTCAAGGTAATTTTGTTTTTACAACTCATTTATTACCTATAACTCGTGGAATTTACTCAACTTGTAATATATTTTTAAAATACTCTGTAAAAAAAGATGATATAAAAGACGCTTTTTATCAGCATTACAACGATAAACCTTTTATAAGATTGCGGAATACTCCACCAGAAATTAAGTGGGTCGCTAACACAAACTTCTGCGATATATTTTTTGATGTTAGAGATAACACAATTGTTGTAAATAGCACAATTGATAACCTTGTAAAAGGAGCATCAGGGCAAGCTATTCAAAATATGAATTTATTTTTCCAATTTGAACAAACAACAAGTTTATTGTGAGGTTAAAATGTATAACTATATCGAAAATGGAACAATTACAACAGTTCAAGGATTCAAGGCTAATGGTATTCACTGCGGATTGAAAAAAAAGAAAAAAGATTTAAGTTTGATATATTCCGATTATGATTGTGTGGCAGCTGGGACATTTACACAAAACAAAGTATGTGCTGCACCAGTAATAATATCAAGAGAAAGAATAAAAATTAATCCAAATGGAATAAAAGCAATTTTAATAAATTCCGGTAATGCCAACGCTTGTACAGGTCAAAAAGGTTATGAAGACGCTCTTACAATGCAAAAATATTGCGCCGAAGTTTTAAATTTATCCCCTAATCAAGTTTTAATAAGCTCAACAGGGGTTATTGGTAAATTATTAGATATGGATAAACTATTACCAGGTATTAAAAAAATCACAAAGGGGCTTTCTTCTGAAGGTGGTTTTTTAGCTGCTGAAGGTATTATGACTACCGATAAAGTAATGAAATCTTTTGCAGTTGAAGTTAAATTATCTAAAGGTACTGTTAAAATCGGCGCTATTTGCAAAGGAAGTGGAATGATTATGCCTAATATGGCTACAATGTTAGGATTTTTAACTACAGATGCCAAATTCGATCATGTTACCTTACAAGATATGCTTCACGAATGTGTTGATTTATCATTTAATAAAATTTCTGTAGATGGTGAAACAAGCACAAATGATATGGTAATTATGTTGGCCAATGGACTTTCAAATATTGAAATTTCAAAAAATAATTATAATGATTACAATTTATTTAAAACAGCTTTATTGGATTTATGCCAAACGATGGCAAAATCAATTGTCAAAGATGGTGAGGGCGCAACAAAGTTTGTTACAATTAATATTTTTGGTGCAAAAAACTTAAACGATGTTGATAAAGTCGCAAAAGCTATTGCAAATTCTCCCCTTGTTAAAACTGCACTTTATGGAGAAGACGCTAATTGGGGCAGAATTATTTCTGCAATTGGAAATAGCGGAGCAGATGTTATACCTGAAAAAATCTCAATAGCTTTTGATGATCATGTCGTATTAGATTTAAATTATGCAATTAAACTTGATGAAGATATAGCAAAATCTATTCTTTCTAAAAAAGAATTTTCCATTAATGTGAATTTAAATATAGGGGAAGCTAAGGGGACATGGTGGACCTGTGATTTTTCTACCGAATATGTACATATAAATGGCAGTTATAGAACTTAAAGGAGGGCATTATGACACAAAAAAAATCCTACTTACTTCCTAATTACTCTAGATATGATGTTAATTTTATGTATGGCGATGGTGCTTATTTATTCGATAACGAAGGGAAAAAGTATGTAGATCTTTTAGGAGGAATTGCAGTCAACATTTTTGGATACAATGATTTTGAAATAAAAGACGCAGTTATCAAACAATTGAATAAATACAATCATATCTCCAATTTATTTAATATTGAGTTACAAGAAGTTATTGCAAAAAAATTAGCACATCTTGCAAATTTAAATTATGTATTTTTCTCTAATTCTGGTACAGAAGCTAATGAGGCTGCTATAAAATTTGCAAGAGCTTGGGGAGCAGATAAAAATAAATACAAAATTATTGCTTTTAATGGAAGTTTTCATGGACGAACTTACGGTAGTCTTTCTGCAACTGGTCAACCTAAATTCTGGAAAAATTTCGAACCAATTCTTGATGGTTTTGTTTTTGCAGATTTTAATAATTTTTCATCTGTTGAAAATGTATATGATGATGAAGTTTGCGCTATAATGTTAGAAGTTATTCAAGGAGAAAGCGGAATAATTGTTGCAAATGAAGAATTTATTGAAAATATTTCGAATTTTTGTAAAGAAAAAAATATTTTACTAATTGTCGATGAAATACAATCTGGTATGGGAAGAACTGGAAAATTCTTTGCACATAATCATTATAATATACAACCAGATATTATAACATTAGCGAAAGGTATTGCAAATGGTTTTCCTTTAGGGGCTACAATTTGCAGCAAGGAAGTAGGTGATTATATAAAACCAGGTATGCACGGCTCAACTTTCGGCGGTAATCCCGTTGCACTTGCTGCATCATCTGTAGTGCTAAATAAATTAAAATATCAAGTTTTAGAAAGAAATATCAAGCTTGGTAATGAATTTTTTGAAAAGGTAAACAAAATCAAATCAGAAAAAATAATTGAAATTCGTGGAAAAGGGCTAATGATTGGAATAGAATTTGCCAAAGATATTAATTCAAAGGAACTTGCAAAAAAGTTACTTGAGAATAATTTTATTGTAGGGACATCTGGTGAGCAGATAATTAGAATTCTACCACCTTATAACATTACTTTTAATGATGTTGATAAATTTGCTGCATTATTGGAAAAATTATTAAAATAAAACAGGATTTGATATGAGTGCAAAATTAAAAAGGCAGGTAATTATAAAAGAAATTTTAAATACTAGATTTATTTCAAATCATGATGTTATCTTAAAATTACTTAATGCAGAAGGAATAAAAACAACCCAAGCAACTTTAAGTAGAGATTTTGCAGAGTTGGGAGTTATTAGAATTATTACCGAAGAAGGCCCAAGATATATTCTTGATGCAAATGAATCTGGTAAAAAATTAGCAGAACTTGTCGGTTTTGAAATTTTAACAGTTCAGCATAATGATAATTTAATAGTTATCAGAACGTTAGCAGGTAGAGCACAAGGTGTAGCTCATTATATAGATAGATTAAATAAAGTTGAAATATTAGGAACCGTTGCTGGTGATGATACTGTATTAGTTATTCCTAATAAAACAGAAAATATTACAACTATTGTAAATTGGATAAAAGATTTAATGAACAAACATAAATTCAAAGGAGAATAAAAATGTCCAAACCTAAAATTGTCGTTGCATATTCAGGCGGATTAGATACATCCGTTATTGTAAAATGGTTACAAAATAAATATGATGCAGATATTATTACTTTTACAGGTAATTTAGGTCAAAAAGCAGAGCTTGAAGGTCTTGAAGAAAAAGCTATTAAAACAGGAGCTAAAAAAGCTATAATTGTTGATTTACAAAAAGAATTTGTTGAAGAATATGTCTGGAAAGCACTTAAAGCTGGTGCACTATACGAAAATGAATATCCTCTTGCTTGTGCAATTGGTAGACCTTTATTAGCAAAAAAACTAGCCGAAGTTGCAATTCAAGAAGGTGCTGAATATGTAGCCCATGGTTGTACAGGTAAAGGTAATGATCAAGTTAGATTTGAAGTTGGTGTAAATTCTCTAGCCCCTCATTTAAAAGTTCTTGCACCTGTTCGTGAGTGGGAATTCAAAAGTAGAGAAGAAGAAATTGAATATGCTAAGAAAAATAATATTCCAGTGCAAGCATCAATAGAAAAACCTTATTCAATAGATGAAAATATTTTTGGTATAGCTATAGAATGTGGCGTTCTAGAGGACCCTAAAAATGCTCCTCCAAAGGATGCTTATCAATTAACTGTTGATCCTAAGGATGCACCTGATAAATCCGATATCATTAAAATTACTTTTGAAAAGGGAATTCCAGTTGCAATCGATGATGTAAAAATGGATGGAGTTCAAATTCTTGAAAAATTAAATGTTCTTGGTGCAAAACACGGAGTTGGCAGAATGGATATTATTGAAAACCGTGTTGTAGGTATCAAATCAAGAGAAATTTACGAAGCACCTGCTGCTGTAATTTTACATCATGCACATTTTCAATTAGAAAAAATGATATTAGATAAAGATACATTCAGATTTAAACAACTTGTTGCAACCAAAATATCAGAATTAATCTACGAAGGTCTATGGTTTTCTCCTATATTTGGTCATTTAATGAGTTTTGTTGATTCAACTCAAGAATATATTGAAGGAGATATTACAGTTGAGCTTTACAAAGGTAACATTATAACAATTTCTCGTTATTCTAAATATAGTCTTTATAGAGAAGATTTAGCTACATATTCAGAAGGAGACAAATTTGATCATACTGCAAGTGTAGGTTTTATTAACATTTATGGATTGCCTTATAAAACAGCTGCTCAAATTTATGGTAAAACATTAAACAATAAAGGTTAATTATGCTTTGGGGCGGAAGATTTGAAGAACATTTAGAAAAAACTGCTTTACAATTTTCTACTTCATTTCCTATTGATATTAATTTATTCTATGAAGATATTCAGGTGAATTTTGCTTATTCCAGTATGCTACATAAAATAGGAATAATTACAAAAGAAGAATTAGAATTAATACACAAAGGTTTATCACAAATAGTTTATAACTACGAAAATATTCCTAACTATTTTGATTTAAATGAATTTGAAGATGTCCATTCTGCTATCGAAAAGAAATTATTTGATATAATAGGCGATGTTGCAGGTAAAATTCATACCGGAAGAAGTAGAAATGACCAGGTTGCCACTGATATGAGATTGTGGTGTAAAAAATTAATAAAAATTATCAAAAAAAATATTGTTGAATTACAAAAATCATTAATTGATTTAGCTGAAAAACACACTGAGACCTTGATTTTTGGCTATACACATCTACAAAGAGCACAGCCAATATCATTAGCATTTCATCTTCTTGCTTATTATGATGCACTTGAAAGAGATAAAAAACAATTTGCACATTCATATGAACTGGCAGATATTTGTCCCTTAGGTTCAAGTGCTTTTGCTGGTTCAACTTTACCAATAGATATCGAATTTTTAACTAAATCATTAGGATTTAAGTCATACTATAATAACGCGATGGATGGAGTATCGGATAGAGATTTTATGCTTTCATTTATTAATAGTTGTAATAATGCTATGTTGCATCTAAGTAGATTAGCAGAGGATTTAATTTTATGGTCAACAACAGAATTCAACTTAATTAAATTGAGCGATAAATTCTCTACTGGCTCCTCACTTATGCCACAGAAAAAAAATCCGGATATGCTAGAACTAATTAGAGGAAAAACTTCTTTAATCACAGGTAATTATACATCATTTTCAATGTTGTTAAAAGCTTTGCCGATGAGTTATCACAGAGATTTGCAAGAAGATAAAAGTCTATTATGGAATTCTTACAATACATATAATGACTCGTTAGTAATAATGAATGGTGTTATTTCTACTCTTGAAGTAAATTCTCAAAGATTTGCTAAAGAAATTCAAAATGATTTCTCTATAGCAACAGATATAGCAGACTATTTAGTTTTAAAGGGAATACCTTTCAGAACAGCTCATAAGCAAGTAGGTATGATTATTAAATATATAGAAAATCACAAACTAAAATTATTAGATATAACAGATGATATATTATCTCATCTCAAAGTTAATCTAACAAAAGATGAAATTTATAAGATTTTAGAAAGCAATCCTATTTATAGGAAAAAAACTATTTCATCTCCTAATCCTGAATACATAAAGAAAAGAATAGATGAGATAAAAACAAAATTAAAATAAAAAAGGCGGCTTGAAAAAGCCGCCTTAGTTTTTATTTTTGCATAAAACTTTTTACAGAGTTCAAATATTCTTCTAATGTATTAACTAAAGTCTCTGATTTTTTTGCATCAAAATTTTTGAGAATTTCGCCATGCATATCCATATATTGTGCATGTGCTTTTTCAATCATATCTTTTGCTTTATTTGTCAATGAAATAACAATATTTCTTTTGTCTTTTTTATTGAAATCTCTTTTTACAAAACCTTTGTTTTCTAAAGCATTTAAGATATGTGAAATTCTGCCATAGGAAATATTCATTGCTTGAGCAATGCTTTTAATGTTAACATTTTTAATAATGTGTAAATGTGTAAGAAAATGGAACTCAGAAGGAGTTAAATTATACTTTGCTGTAAAATCTGATTCTAAATCATTAGTAACTTTTTGCAAAGTACAGGTTAAAATAGATAGCCTTTGAGCTATTTCATGATTTTTTGCTGCCATGGTAACACCCCATTGTTTGATTTGTAAAAAAATTTTAATTTAATTAAATAAATTATTTACCCAACTGCAATATACAAAATATTTTTTTTTTGTCAATATTTTTTTTTCTAAAAAATTAAAAAACTTAATAAAATAAAAATTGGTAAAAGTATTATCAAAGAAAATTTATAAATATAAGCAAAAAAATCTGGCATTATGATATGATAATGCTCTGCTATCGTTTTAACAAGAAAGTTAGGACCATTTCCAATATATGTCATACTACCAAATAGCACTGCTCCCAAAGATATTGCCTTCATATAACTTTCCGAAATTCCTGCTACCAAGTTACCACTTTGTACAAGACCCTTGGCTAATTCATAAAATGTAACTGCTGTAGGAGTATTATCTAAAAAAGAACTTAATAAACCTGTTAAATAATAAAATAAAACAGGTGTATTTATTGCAAGATTTTTTGCATTAGCATTTAAATATATCAAACATGGGATCATTGTAAAAAATATACCTAAAAATAAATAAGCCACCTCTTCAATAGGATGCCATGAAAAGTGGTTTTGTCTCCTTACAGTTTTACCCGTAAATTTCATTGACAAAATTGCCATTAAACTTAAAAACAATTCTCTGATATATGAATACCAAGGATTTTCTTCGATAAAAGGTAAATAAGATTTATTCAAGAAAGCAATACCCATGATTACACCTAATAAGAAGATGAAATTTATTTTACCTGTTATAATAATTTCTTTTTTGTGCTCTACATCTTTATGATGCGATAATTCAGCTTCTTTATTATAGTAATACTTATCTAAAAAATAAAACACTATTAATAATGCAAGATTTACCAACAACCATGCAGGAAATAATTTAAAGAACCAGAAGAAAGAAGCTCCCCTTAAATACATCATAAAAAGTGGTGGATCTCCTAATGGTGTTAATAATCCACCGCAATTTGCAACAATAGCAATAAAAAACAAAATTATATGTTGTTTATGTTTTCTTTCTTTATTTGTATTTATTAATGGTCTTATGAGTAACATTGCTGCCCCTGTTGTTCCCATAAATGAAGCTAAGACAGCTCCTATACCTAAAAATATTGTGTTCACTATAGGCTTTGCAACCAGATTACCGCCAATATGAATACCACCTGTAATTATAAAAAGCGAGCCCAATAATATTATGAAAGGGATATAATCAAAAAATATTGTATGAATTATTTCATGAGATAAATTATGTATCAACAAATAAATAACAACAGGAATTGATAAAACAATCGAAACTATTAGCTTATTTTTATTATTTTCCCAAAATTTTTCCGCTACTAACGGGAAAACGGCTATTGAAAGAAGCATTAAAATAAAAGGAATTGTTGAATAAATACTTACATTATGCATTTCTTAACCTCTTATTATCTTAATAAATTCAAAAATTATTTTTGCTGTTATTCCCCAAAGTGGGCCATAATCAGTTTTATACAAATAAATTTTATTTTTTATCCCGCCCCATTTTTCATGGTATTTAGGTGGTAATCCTAATTCTTTAGTGGGAAAAAGAATTACTTTTTCTCCGTTTTTTTCAAAATATGGTTTAATATCTATTACAATTTCATATTGTTGTGGATTATTTTGATAGAAATACTCTAGTGGTAAAGAAAATAATAATTCAACTTCGTCTTTATTTATTGAATATTCATAAATATTTTCTTTGGTAAATCCAATATATGTTTCAATTAAAAAACCCATTGGAACTACAAAAGGTGGAAGTTTCCCAATTATCTCTATTTTATCTTCAGAAATCCCAATTTCTTCTTTAGTTTCCCTTACAGCAGTAATATCGAGTGAACCATCAATATTACTATATTTACCTCCCGGTAAACAAATTTCGCCTCCTTGTTTGATATTTTCTGCTCGTTTTTCAAAGATTATATGTAATTTATCGTTTATCTCTGTTAATAATAACATCACAGAAAATATTTCATAGTCATCATAACCAAGAACTGGTTTCATATTTTGGAGTTTATTCTTTATATCTTTGATATCTACCATTTGAAATACCTTAAATATTCAACATTTACTGTTTCTTGTTTAATGTAATTATAATCTTTTTCTAAATCAAATTTATCTTTGTTAAATGGATATAAATTTATAAGGTAATCATGTAAGCACCACTTAGCTTTTGCATTACAAATTTGCTCTTTGGGAATTAGCTTTATTGTTTCCGCATTTATGTAATTTTTACCAATTTCTATCATCTCTTGAAAGTTAGGAGAATATGTATCTGATAATTCATCATAAACATAAACGGTATGAATTTTATTTAAATAATTAGCAATTTCACTTGTCAATAGAGTTTGATTGTCATTATCCCCTACTCCCCCATCTAAATTAAAATAAAAAAACTTATTTTTATTTTTCTTTACTTTATCTTTTTGATATAACACATGGAAAAAATTTTGTGCAACATAAGAACCACTAGAATGAGCAATCACAATAACTGTATCGTAATCTCTCACAATAAAATAAGTTGCTAAACTATCAACATTAATATTATCTTTATTTTTAAAAAAAAACATCATCAGGTCCTTTAACAGATATAATTTGATAATTTGATAAATTCATAGCACTAGATATACATTTTGACCAATTTTCAGCCCATTCTAATTTAACACTCCAACCTGCAAATGTTAATAAAATATTTTTTTTATCATTATTTATAATGCTAAAACCACTCCTTTCACTACAATTGATACTACTTACAAAATATATAAAAATTGCGTAAATTATAAGCAACTTCTTCATTTTTTACTCAATAAATCTTTTTGTATTTCTAATAACAAATGATAATATTCAGATAGATATCGAACATCTAATTTTGATATTTCACTTTTATGTTTATTTATTGTTTCCCAATCTCCCCTTACAACAGGACCCGAAAGTGAATTCAAAACGCCATAGTTTTTACAATTACTAATTGTTGAATTTAATATAGGAAAAATGATATCAAATAATTTTTCTTCGTCTATTTTAAGTTTTTCCGAAATTTGCTTAAGGATATACATATTTGCAACAGTGAAATTAGAGGCTAGCACTCCTATCAAATGGTATAAGACTTTATCCTTTTTTTCAAGAACCAAAGTTTTTAAGTTTAATTTTTTCGCCAATTTCTTCAAAATAAATTCTAAATCTTTATCATTTGTTTCGATAGCAGCATAACAATTTTCAATATTATAATTTTTTTTTTCCGGAAAGCTTTGCATGATATGGAACGAACCTATCTTTTTATCAGCATTATAAATTTTCAATAATACATCAGAAGATAATGCAGCAGAAAAATGTACAAAAAAAGGGTCATTCTGTAAATTTAATTTTTCATGTATCATTTGTGAAAAATCTTCAAGTGCATTATCTGATATACATAAAAGAATAATTGAATTATTGTCTATAGATAAATGACTTAAATTATCAGTAAAATTATTTATACCTATAAACTTTGCAAGAGTTCTGGCATTATTTAAATTTCTATCATAAATTGCTTTAAGGAATAATGATTTTTCTCTTAACAAATAAGCTAAAGTATAAGAAATTCTACCTGCACCAAATATATAAAAATTAAAATTTTCTATCTTATTCATTACAATTATCTATTATATGTTGATAATATTCTTCATATTGCCTTGTAATTAAATCTGCTCTAAATTTTTGGTTTACAATATCTATAGCGTTTTGACTAAGTAAGTTATAAAATATTGAATTAGTAAGAATTTCTTCAATAGCCGAAACAAAATTCAAAATCTTGCCAACTTCAACTAATATTCCATTAATTCTATCTATCACGACTTCTGGTAACCCTCCCACATTTGAACAAACAACTGGCACACCACAAGCTAAAGCTTCCAATGCCGCAAGCCCAAAACTTTCAGTTTGAGATGTTAAAATAAGAACATCCCCAATAGATATCAATTCAGCAATGGCAGTTTGTTTGCCTAAAAAATAAATTTTATCTAATATATTATATTTTCTTGCTAATTCCTCACATTTTGTTAAATCAGGGCCATCACCTATTAATAAAAGTTTTACCGGTAGTTTTTTTTGTAAAATATTAAAAATTTCAATTATATCAAGCGTTCTTTTTACAGGTCGAAAATTAGAGACATGAACTAATATTTTTTCATTTTCATTAGCAAATCTATTTCTTAAAGAATTATTTTTAATTTTGGGGTTATAAATATTGGTATCAACAAAATTATAGATAACTTTGATTTCTTTATTGACATTATAATGTTTATAAGTTTCTTCTTTCAAAAAATTTGAAACCGCTGTTACTCCACAACTTTCCTCAATTGAAAATTTTACCAACTCTTTAAAAGAAGGCTCTAATCCAACAAGAGTTATATCTGTGCCATGTAATGTTGTAACAATATTAATTTTTTTATTTTGTTTTTTTAATATTTGCTTAGCAAGATAAGCACTTACTGCATGCGGAATAGCATAATGAGTATGTAAAATATCCAATTTTTCTAATTTATAAATATCAAGCATTTTACTAGTAAGGGATAAAGTATATAGAGAAAACTCAAAAAGGGGGTACTGATTATTAACTACTTCATGATAATAAATATTTGGATGGAAATTAGTAAGTTTATAAGGTCTGGAATAACTGATAAAATGGACACTATGATTTAAATTTGCTAGATTTTTACCAAGCTCAGTAGCTAATACTCCACTACCACCATATGTAGGATAACAACTTATACCTATTTTCATATATTTACCTTAAAGATAAGTAAGGTGTAGGATTTATACAATTTTTTCTTTCCCAAATTTCGAAATGCAAAATATAACCTTCAAGACTTTCGTCAACCACACCTATCTTTTGCCCTTGTCTAACATATTGACCTTCCACAACATTAATATTAGCAATATGCCCATACACACTACGAATTCCATTATTATGACTTATAATTATTATATTACCATAACCTGGTAAAGTTTCAATTCTCGAAACTCTTCCATCACTGGCAGCAACTACAGGAGTATTTTCAGAAACTTTAATATCAATACCATAATTTACTGTTGTTGTATTTAACTTAGCATTATAAATAGAGCCAAAATTTCTATACACAGAACCTCTAACAGGTGAGATAAAATTATTTTTTGGTGCAGTATTTTCTACTATAACATTATTATCAGTCCTACTAGTTTGATTATTTTTAACTTCTTTTTTCTTAGTATTATTTTGTGTTTTATCTACTTTTTTATTACCTGGTTTATTCACAACAATATTTTCATCTGGTAAACTATTTATAAGTTCCTGTATCTTATTATGAGATTGTTGTTTTAAATGAAGCTGTTTAAGAATATTATTCTTATCTCTTCTTAAATCTGCAAGTAATTTTTTCTGATTGTTGAGTTCGATTCTTAACCTTTTTTCTTCCTGTTCTTTTAATCTTTTAATTTCAGCTTTTTCTTCTTTTTCGTTGGTTAATTGTACTTTTAACTCTTTTAGTTGAACAAGTTGCTCTGAGAGTTTTATTAAATCTTTCTTTTTTTGTTCAGTAATTTTATTCAAGTATTTGTATCTTAAAATAGTATTATTAATTGATTCAGCATTAAGTAACAATACAAGGTCAATATTTTTACCATTTTTATATAACCATCTGATATAACTAGCATAATTTGTTTTCAACTCTTTAATCGTTTTTTCTGTCTCGGCAATTGAAAGTTCCAGAGCAGCAATTTGTCCAATTTTATTATTTTCCTCATCGACCAATTGTTTTATTAGTTTTCGTAGCTGATTAGTTTGTATATTATATTTTTGAATATCATCTAACGATTTTTTTTCAATTTTATTAAACTCATCAATTTTTTGCTTAAGTTCATTAATTTCAGATTTCAATTTTGAAAGCTGTTTTTTCTTTTCAGCCACTTGGGATTGACTTAAAATAATAGAATTGAATAAAACAATAACTAAAACTATATATGAAATTTTAATTATCTTCATAGATTTATTATTTCAACATCATCAGGAATATCGAATTCAATAAAAAATTTACTTTTATTGATATCAACTTTATTATACTTGATTAATATTTTTTGATTGTTTTCTTTGTCGTATATATCTATTTTCTTAGCAATTGGCGTGCCATTAATGATTTCAAAATCATCATAATTTGCTTCATACAATAAATTATTTGATTTATTTTCAACTACTTGATAATTATAAATTGCTAGATTGCTAATTTTTATCTTATATATCTCAGTCCTTAAAGAATCTCTTGTTATAAATTTAAATAGATAATGATCATCTTCAACTTCAAAATTTTGAACTTTTCTATTAATATTTTGCCCAATATTTACGGTTCCCTGAAATAATTCACGAATTTGTGAGATTGGTAAATTAATTTTAAATGCCTTATTGATAACCTCATTATTAGCTTTTGCAATGTAAAGTTTATTATTAAGAACTTCGTAAAATTTTAATTCATCTTTTACAAGTAAAATTTGAGCAACTTCTATATTAAAAGGTCCCAGAATATTCATAAAAAGTGAGTCGTTTCGGCTTATCATAATTCTAAAATTAGTTGATTGATTAAATTCACTGGAATTAATAGTTATATTCCCATTAGCAATAAAATGCCTTATTCTCATTCTGTTAACTTCTAACCTTTTAATAAGTCTATCATATGATAATTTACCCAGAGTTTCATAATTTTGTTGTTGTGGTGGCATACATCCAGCTAAAAATAATATTATAAGAGATAATGATAAAAACACTTTTTTCATTTTTTTACTCATCATTGTTGAATAAAAGAAATTTCCAAAAATCTAATAATTTATTTATTTTTATAAATTAAACTTTAAAATTTAAGAATTTTACCAAACAATTAAAAATTATTATGGAAATTTACGATTTAGCTATTTCATGGGTTTGGGAATATGACTATAATTTCGTAAATAAAATTGAAGAATATTTTCATCAAAAGAAACTTAAGACTTTTATAATAAGAGAATATAATATTGAAGAAGTAACCCAAAAAGTTAAAAATAATCAACTTTTTTTCCATTGTTATTTAGATAGAGCAAGTGATGCAGACGAAAGTTTTGCGGAATTAGCATCTTTAACATATGATAAGAAAATATATGTTATCAATCCTTATGATCGTGTTAAATTTTCTAATGACAAAGCAACAATGCATCTTGAATTAATTAATGCTGGTATTAATACACCATATACAATTATTTTACCACCATTTAACCACATAAATGATATTTTTATTTCAATTGATAGTTTAGCAAGATTAGGAAGACCCTTTGTTATAAAACCAGCGAACACAACTGGCGGTGGATTAGGTGTTGTAACTGGAGCCGAAGAATTGCAACATGTGTTAGAAGAAAGAAAAACATTTAAAGATGATAAATACTTATTACAAGAAAAAATCATTCCACAATATATTGATGATAAAAGAGCCTGGTTCCGTTCAATTTATGCTTTTGGCACTGTTCACATATCCTGGTGGGATGATTTAACACACATTTATACTATATTAACTGACGAAGAAATTAAAAAATATAAACTTAAAGAACTTTTTAAAATAACAAAAAAAATTGCCGAAATTACAAAAATAGATTTCTTTTCTACCGAAATTGCTCTATGTAGAACAAATAAGTTTGTTGTAATTGATTACGTAAATGACCAGTGTGATATGCGTTTTCAATCTAAACATTTTGATGGCGTGCCTGATCATATAATCGATGGTATAATTTTTGATATGGCTAAGTTTGTAAACAAAATAAAAAAATTAAACATTTCCAAGTATCAAAATGACTAATAACGATTACTTTGTAATATCTCTCGAAAAAAAGAAAAAAATAATTGCAATTTTACTTTATGTAATTGCTATTATAATATTTTTAAGTCTTGTTTCTTATTCACCTGCCGATAATAGTACTTTAATTAGTGATTCAAAAAAAGAAATCACTAACCTGGCTTATAATACACCAGAAACTCAAAAACGAATTGATGAAATATCGAACTGGTTAGGTATTACTGGTGCTTATATTTCATATTTTTTAATAAATTATTTACTTGGTATTTGGTCAATTGCCTTTCCTCTAATTATTGGAACTTTTGCTTATTTTATATACAAAAATCAAGATTACAAACTACCATTTTATTTTTCTAATGTTTATTTAATTTTAGGAATTATATTCGCTACTTTTTTTGGATTGATTAACTCAAAATTCAATATTTTCACCACAAAATATTTGTTTGGGAATGTAGGTGCCAACTTAGGATATTTTGCAAAATTATATTTAGGGTTTGCTGGCTCTCTTATAATTCTCATTACAATTTTTGCTATTACTCTAATCATTGCTTTTAATATAAAATTTAAATTTATTGTTAGATCATTCAAACAACTATTTGAAAAAATTAAAAACCTATTTATAAAAATTGAACCAGTTCAACCTGCACAAGTTAATAAAGAAATAGATACAATTCAGAGAATTAAAAATATCCCAAAGCCATCTTCTCCTAAACCAACTATTGACCTACAAATTTTTGAAGGTGAAAAAGTTATTTTACCTTTTGAAGAAGATGAACCAAATGAAAGTATTCCTCCATTTATAGAAGCAGAAATGGTTACTTCACCTGAAGTTAATATTTTAAATGATGATGCTACAGAAAATCCTCCTTTAAATAATATTTCAGAAGAAGATAAATCAAATCTTGAAGTTAACAATACACCACAAAAAGATATTCCAAATGCAAATAAAAAAATAATTATTGGCGATTTACACTCTAATAACGAATTCCAGGTCCCCGAACAAATTGATAACTCAAAAAAATCATCTTTCAAAATTTCCGATAAATCATTACTTGAAAATTTAAATAATATTGATGATAATCTTATTTTAAATGATGAAATAAAAGAGAGTTCAACTCCAAAATCAAATAATCAAAATAATGCTTTATCTCTTGAACAAGAAAAAATTGTTGAAAATGATAGTAATTTAGCAAAATTATCTCAAAATAATTTAGAACAAAGTTCAGATATTAATAATCCCCAAATTGCTCAATCATTTGTTAACGAAGAAGAAACTGCTACCCTAAACCCAACTGAAGAATTAACTATTCAAGAAAAATCCAACTTAGGCAATAAATTTAACCCCAAAACCGAAGATGATTTTAATGAGCCAAGTCATAATTTAAATCCTGTAAAAGATGAATTAGGTATCCTACCTGAACCGTGGGAAGAAGAAATTGAATATACTATGCCCGATATAGATATTCTTAACCCTATTCCTCCATCTACCAATAAAATCTCTAAAGAAGAACTTTATAAAAATGCTGAACTTTTAAAAAATAAACTTTCTCTTTTTGGTATAAAAATACAAAAGATTGATGTAAAACCAGGACCTGTTATAACAATGTATGAAATTGTTCCTGAGCCAGGTGTTAAAATTAGCAAAATACTCGGATTGGAAAACGATATAGCAATGGCTCTTGCAGCAAAAGGAATTAGAATTATTGCACCTATTCCCGGAAAAAGTGCTATTGGTGTAGAAATACCTAACAATGCACCTCAAACAATTTATGCAAGAGAAGTTATTCAGGAATTACAAACAGATAAATATAAAAATTTCCAATTACCTCTGGCACTTGGAAAAACTATCACTGGCGAAATATATATCACCGACCTTGCTACAATACCACACTTACTTATTGCTGGTGCTACTGGTGCTGGTAAAAGTGTTGGTATGAATATGATATTAACAAGCCTATTATATTCAAAACATCCTAAAGATGTAAAATTTGCTATCATTGACCCGAAAAAAGTAGAAATGTCCGTTTATAGAAGTCTTTCACATCATTATTTAGCTATATCCCCTGAAATTGATGAAGATATTGTAACAAACTCAACAAACGCAGTAAAACTCCTTAAAGCACTCGTTCAGGAAATGGATATGCGTTATAATATGCTTGCTAATGCTGGAGTAAGACACATAAATGAATATAACAAAAAAATACAAACCAATCAAAAATATGCACTAAAAAATGATATAAAACACCACTACTTACCATATATTGTTGTAATAATTGATGAATTAGCTGATTTGATGATTACATCCGGTAAAGAAGTTGAAGAACCTATAACAAGACTTGCCCAACTTGCCCGTGCAGTTGGAATTCATCTTGTAATTGCAACACAAAGACCATCTGTTAATGTAATCACTGGTCTTATAAAAGCTAATTTTAGCGCCAGAATTGCTTATCAAGTTGCATCCAAAATTGATTCCAGAACAATATTGGATATGAATGGTGCCGAACAACTCATTGGTAAAGGCGATATGTTATATCTCCCGAACGGCACTCCTAAACCAATAAGATTGCAAAATGCTTTTATATCTACTGATGAAGTTGAAAAATTAGTTAAATTTATTTCTAAGCAAAATGGATTTTCCAAAAAATATCTTTTACCAAAAGTAGAAGATGAAAAAGAAAATAACGGTGCAACTTTACTGGAAGATCTCGATCCTCTTTTTGAAGAAGCCGCTAAAATAGTTGTAGAAACACAACAAGCATCTACATCATTTTTACAAAGAAAACTTAAACTAGGTTACTCCAGAGCTGCAAGAATTATGGATCAATTAGAAATGGCTGGCATTATTGGACAAAGTGATGGTGGAAGAGGACGAGAAATAATAATTAAAAATCTTGATGAACTTGATATTATTCTTAGAACATTATAGGATTTAACAATGCTCAAAACTTTAATTTTTTTCGCATTACTGAATTTAATTTCTTTTTGTCAATCAAATGAATTAATTCAATTTATTAATAAAGTATTAGCTGCAAAAGATATATCGGCACAGGTAACTATTATATCAAATAAAACTTTGGAAGGAAATTTTTTCTATAAATCACCCAACAAATATAGATATGATTTTACAAATATTTTACTCGTAACTGACGGTATAACATTCTGGAATTTTGACAAAAAAAGGAATAAAATTGTCATTGATAATTTTGATAATAATTCATTACAATTTAACTTAAATAATTTTTTCGCAGATGTTAAAAGTAAAGCTAAAATTATTAAAATAGAAGATGGCACTTTTTCAATTAAAGAAACTAATAATAAACTCTATAAAGATGCTACGATATGGTTAAAAAACGGAACTATAGAAAAGATAAATTTTATAGATAAAGATAATAATCCTTTTATTATAAAATTTTCTAACTTAAAACTTAATACCAAAATTAATGAATCTCTTTTTTCACTTGAAAATATAGAAGGTGCTAAAGTTATTGATTTACGATAAAATTAAAAAATCATACAAATTAGTTATTCCATTCTTTTTGGCATTCATTCTTTTATTTTTTGCTTTTAAAGGAATAGATATAAATGAATTATTAAAAAATATATCACAAATATCTATTTTTTATTTTATATTGTTAATTTTTTTCACAATTACATCTCACTATATAAGATCTCTCAGATTAAAAATAATTATAAATGGTAATAAAAATATCTCTTCTTATATCCTTTTCAAAAGTCTTCTTATTGGTTACGCTTTTAATTGCATTATTCCAAGAAGTGGAGAAATTACAAGGGCAATAGTAACAGGAATTGAAACAAAAACACCAAAATCTTTCTTACTTGGGTCAATAATACTTGAAAGAATTTTAGATATGATTTTTTTTATTATTTCTATAATAATTGCTGGAATGATATTGGGAAATAATTTATTTAATTATATTCCATCACTAAAATACGGATTATTAATTACAATTAGCATAATTCTTACACTAAATTTTTTGATTTTTTATCTTACTAAGAATGCAAAATCGAAAGAAAAAATAATTTCAATATTTAATATTATTAAAAATGATAATTTACGTATAAAATTTATAGAATCCTTTGATAAAATTATTTTAGGATACTCATCTGTAAAATCATTAAAGCAATTTATGATAATAGTGTTCTTAAGTTTAATGCTTATGTTAAACTATGGATTTAATTCGCTCATTGGATTTTGGATGCTTAATAATTTTAGTTTATCATATTTTGATGCTTTTGCAATAATGAGTATTGGCGCTATTGGTATTTTTATTCCAACACCTGGTGGTTTTGGTTCTTTTCATATAATTACAAATAATGTTTTAATTTATTCTTACAAATTTGATTTAACTACAGCGTCATCTTATTCTTTTTTAATGCATATAACAGGATATTTCATACAAATATTTTTAGGTATTGTTTTCTATTTGCAATTTCATTTTAAATACAAAGATATTACTCTAAAAGAACTTTTTGGAATGAGTTTTAAGAAATGAAAAATTTACTCATATCTATTGTGTTATTTACTTGTAACATAACTTTTGGACAAAATTATACCAGTATATATGGCGGTATCAATTACGGATTAAGAAAAGGGGTTCGTGATTATTTAAATCATTACAATTTAAATAATAACAAGCTTATGCCCTCCGTAAATGTGATAATAGAACAATCAATTTGTGAAATTGATGATTTTATTACGAGTGCAGAAGGAAATTTTAACTATCTTTCCTTAACAAAATCTAACAGTTATTTATTAAACTATCAACTTGAAATTTTTAAGTTTGGAGCAGATTTTATTTTAAAAAAACCTTACAGCCCAAATATTTATTATGGAATAGGGTTAGGATATAACATCTTTCTCTTTGATCAAACTATTACATATTCTTTAAATAAAAAACAAAAAGCTAAAACAGATGGATTTGAAGTAATAATTTTGAGTGATTTAGTTGCATCCAATGATGAGGATAATACATTTTCCTTATTAGTTTCCCCAAGATTAAGGTTTAATTTTGCTAAAATTTTAAAGATATCTTCTCCTTTTCCAACATTATTAGCTCAAAACTTGGAAGTAAACCTAAATAATTTTTCAATTGAACTAAACTTTGGTATAAGATTTTAAATAAATTAAGGATATAATATGCAATACGATAATATTCTACACGCAATAATTTTAGGAATTGTTCAAGGAATTTCTGAATTTCTTCCTATTAGTAGCACAGGACATCTTACTATCGCTGGTAAATTATTAAATCAAATATCACAAACAAATCCAGAAAGATGGACACATTTTATCGCTATAATTCAATTAGGAACGATGATTTCAATTTTAGTTTATTTCTTTAAGGACTTATTTAATATTGCAAAAGATTTTATGTATGATAATTTAATTTTAAGAAAAAAAATCAGTAATCAATCGCAAAATTCAAAGTTGGGCTGGTTAATTATTTTAGGAACTCTACCAATTGTTATTATTGGCTTAGCATTAAAAAAGGTTATAGAAGGCGAAATAACAAAAAATCTTTATCTTATCGCCTCTATGTTAATTATAGTAGCAATCATTATGTTTATTGCAGAAAAATTAACAAAAAATAAAAGAAGTTTTGAAGAAATTAGATGGAAAGATGCAGTAATAATAGGGCTAGCACAATGTTTAGCTTTAATTCCTGGTGTTTCTAGATCAGGTTCAACAATAACTGCTGGATTATTTTTAAACATTAAAAGAGATGTTGCGGCTAGATTTTCATTTTTATTAAGTGTTCCAGCAATTTTGGCTTCTGGCCTCTTAGAATTAAAAGAAAGCTTACCATATATTGTTAATGAGGGAGCAATAAGTGTTATAGTTGCAACAATTGTATCTTTTATAAGTGGATATCTTGCAATTGATTTCTTAATTAAGTATCTAAGAACAAAAACTACTCTAATATTTATAATTTATCGTATTATTGTTGGAGCTGCAATATTAATATTATTAAATTATAGAATTATATGAATTCAAACAGCTACATAGAGAAACTTTATTCACTTGAGAAAATTGGTATTAAATTAGGATTAGAAAATACTCTCAAATTAGCAAACTATTTAGGTAATCCACAAGATAAACTAAAATGTGTTCACATTGCAGGAACTAATGGTAAAGGTAGCACAAGCAGTTTTATTGCAAGTATTTTACAAGAAAAGGGCTATAAAATAGGTCTTTATACATCTCCCCATTTGATAAAATTTAATGAAAGAATTAAAATAAATGGCAATGAAATTAATGATAATTATATCAAAGAATTTATCGATAACCATTTTGAATATATTTACAAAAATAATTTCACTTTTTTTGAAGCAACCACATTATTAGCATTTAAATATTTTGCTGACAATAATGTTGACTATGCTGTAATAGAAACAGGCTTAGGCGGAAGATTAGATTCAACTAATATTATAACTCCTTTTGGCTCTGTTATAACCAACATAGCTATTGATCATCACGAATATTTAGGTAACACTTTAGAAAAAATAGCATATGAGAAAGCTGGTATTATAAAAGAAAATCGTCCGACATTTTGCGGTTTTCTATATCCAGAAGCCGAAAATGTAATTACATCCATTGCCAAAGAAAAATACTCAAATTTATTTTTACTCAAAGATTTTGTTAACATATACGAGAATTTTTTCACATTTAAACAAAATGAAGATACTAAATATTACAATGGATTAAATGGTAAATATCAGGTTAAAAACTCAGCTTTAGCAACTCTTGTCGTCAAAAATCTTTTCCCTGAAATTGATACACAAACAATTATACAAGGATTACAAAATGTAAAAGTTAATACTAACTTGAATGGCAGGTTTGAATATTATCACAAAAATCCAGATGTAATTTTTGATTGTGCACATAATCCAAATGGCGTAGACGCATTTATTGAAAGCTTTAAAGATATTCATAATAATTACGATAAAAGAATTCTAATTTTTGGCGCAATGAAAGATAAAGATATCGACAATATGCTCTCAATTGTTGAAAAATATTTTGATTTTATTTATTTTTGTGATATAGATTATGAACGCTCGGCAACAAAAGAATTTTTACAAAAAAAGTTTGGAAATGAAAATAAATTTAGTATATTAAATAATGTAGAAAGTTTTATTTCTGAATTTATTAATAAAGAAAGTAACAATATTATTGTTTTTTTAGGTAGTATTTATATACTTGGAAAGATAAAAGAAGGACTTCAAAGATGCTTGTAACATTTGAACCAAACCAAAAAATACTTTATATTGATGATGAAAATAGTTTGCTCTTAGCATTCAAATCTATTTTCAGAAAATCAGATTACGAAATACACCTTTTGCAGGATCCAACACAAGCAGAAAAATATATAAAAGAAAATGGACCATTCGCTGTTATTCTTTCTGATCAAAGAATGCCTGATATGTATGGATACGAAGTTTTAAAGATGGTCAAAGAAATTTCACCTGATACTCAAAGAATCCTCATAACAGGCTTTTCTGATTTAAATGATACTGTTGAAAGTATCAACCAGGCACAAATTTCAAAATATATATCAAAACCATGGGATGAAATTAACTTAAAAGAGGTTGTTGCCGAATCCATAAGAATTTATAATTTAGAAACTCACAATAAATTGTTATATAATGAACTTGTAAAAAAGAATAAAGAATTAGACTCTGCATACTCCGAACTCAGATTAAAATCTAAAAAACTTGACGAAATTTATAACGAAACAATTGTTAAAATAGTACAAATCTTTAATAGTTATCTTACAAGCGCCAATCCCCAACTTAAAGAACATTCATCAAGAGTAATTTCATTAGGTTCGTTAATTGTTAATAAATTAGATATAGCAGCAAATCATAAATGGGCTACAAATATTGCACTACATCTTTGTACATGCGCAGTAAATTATTCTCATAAAGCAGATAATAAAATTAATGAAATTTATAAAGATAATAACTTTCTTAAATCTCAATTTGAATTTGCTGAATACATTTCAACAATTCCATCATTTGAGATTGTTGGCGATATTCTCAAATATCAACACAAAAATTTTGATGGTTCTGGTTTTCCAGAAAAATTAAAGGCTTATCCAAGCAGTTTACCTTTAGGATCTCAAATAATAAAAATTATTATAAATTTTGATTTAGAGTTTCCAGGTTTATATATTGATGAAAAAAAATTAACTGATTATAAGCATTTTATTAAAGGCAATAGTAACTATGATACTAATAAAATGCCCTATTTATTAAAAATACACCAATTTGTTGAATTTTTAAATAAAATCAAAAACAAAACAAATATTTATAACCCAAAAATTGTTAATAATATAATCTCTTTATTCAATGCAGATTAAAAATTTTAATAATATTCAACTTGATAACATTACTTCTGTGGCTTCTTTTATTTTAGAACAGATTGAAATAAAATTAAGTAAATATAATAATATTATCATAAAACTTAATGGTAATTTAGGAAGCGGAAAAACAACCTTAGTAAAAGAAATTTTAGCATTAAATTCTAATGATAATATTACAAGCCCATCATTTTCATTGGTCAATGAATATTCCGGAAAATTTAAAATAATACATATTGATTTTTATAGAATTAATAATATTGAAGAATTATATGATATAGGTTTAACAGATTATTTTTTAGAAGAAAATACCATAGTTTTTATTGAGTGGTCTGAATTATATCCAGATTTAATACCTGAAAATTCCTGGGAAATAACAATAGAATATAACAATAATCTTAGAAATTATAAATTTGTATATGAATAATCAAAATTATACCCCTATTTTAGCTATAGATACATCTAATGATATATGTTCTGTATCAATATTTTTTAATGAAACAAAATATATCACCCAAAATATAAGAATTAAAAATATTCACTCTGAAAAAATTTTTAATGCAATTAATAATTGTTTAGAAAATTTTTCATTAAAACCCTCGGATATAAAATCGATAGCTTTCTCAAATGGACCAGGTTCTTTTACCGGACTAAGAATTGGAATGGCTGCTGCTAAAGGGATTGCAACAGGCCTAAACATACTAATCTACACACTTTCAACATTTGATGTTATAGCATTTCAAATATCTCATTTTGTACCAGTAGGAAACATCATTAATATTATAAATCAAGCGGATACCGAAGAAGTCTATTTTGCAAAATATTTAATTAAAGGTTTTAAAGCAATTGAAAAATTAGAAGATATTAAAGTTATAAAAAAAACAGCAATTGAATTCAATGATAATGAATTATATTTCGGAAAAGTTAATGGAATAGATAAAATTAATTCAATAATATTTTCACCAGAAGCAAGCTTTTTAGCAAAATATCTTTATGAAAACATAGATAATTTACAACCAGCTGATCTAATGCTTGTAGAACCAAATTATTTAAAAAATTTTAAATTGAGGAGATAATGAGATTAACACTATTTTTTCTATTACTTCCATTATTTTTATATTGTCAATTTATCGTTGGGCCTAAAATTAAAATTGATGAAAATGAACATTCGTTTGGTAAAGTACAACAAGGAACTGTTCTAACTCATACTTTTAAAATTTACAACATAGGCTCCGAAGATTTGGAAATTGAACAGATTAAAGCAAGTTGTGGTTGCACAGACTTTGAATTAGGAAATAATGTTATAGAACCCGGTAAGTCAACTGAATTAAAAATAAAACTTTCAACTGATGGTTATAGTGGCTATGTAAAAAAAAGCTTTTGGATTTTTAGCAATGACCCTATTGATAAAGAACTAATATTATATATAAACGCAAATATTATTGACCCCGAAATTGAAAAAGAATCATTCCCAAGACTGGAACTTTCCGATATGCAAATAGATTTTGGTAATGTTAAAGAGGGAGAAATCATTAATTATCCATTAAAATTAAAAAACACCGGTAAAAAACCACTTATTATTAGTAATATTAACCCTTCTTGCGGTTGCACTGTTGTAAATTTTTCCAAAAAAGAACTTTTGCCAGGCGAAGAAACAACAGTTGATATAAAATTAGATACAAAAGGATTTTCTGGTCGCATCAAAAAAAGTGTGCATATTTTTTCAAATAATAAATTTCAAAATGTAGTAACATTTTATATGTTTGCAAACGTAATCAAGTAAAATTGTGAGGTAACAATGTCACAAATTAAAGTTATAAAAACTATCAAAGAAATGCATAATTTTAGCAATAAATTAAAAAAACAAGGGAAAAAAATCGGTTTTGTTCCAACTATGGGCTACTTACATGAAGGGCATTTATCACTTGTTAGAAAAGCAAAAGAATATACTGATACTGTTATCGTATCTATTTTTGTAAATCCTACACAATTTGCTCCAAATGAAGATTTTAATCAATATCCAAGAGATTTCCAAAGAGATCTGAATTTATTGGAAACAGAACAAGTGGTGGCTGTTTTTTATCCAACTGCTGAAGAAATGTATTCTAAAACTTTTCAAACATATGTTGAAAATATTGAGGCATCAAGAATACTTGAGGGAGAATTCAGACCAACACATTTCAGAGGTGTAACAACTGTTGTTACAATGCTTTTTAATTGCGTAAAACCAGATTTAGCAATTTTTGGTCAAAAAGATGCTCAACAAGCGTTTATTATTGATAAAATGGTAAAAGACTTAAAATTTGATATTGATATCATTATATCACCTATTATTCGTGAAGCAGACGGACTTGCAATGAGTTCAAGAAACATTTATTTATCTCCTGTTGAAAGAGAAGAAGCAACAATTTTATATAAATCACTTAATCTTGCCAAAGAGTTAATTTCCCAAGGTGAAAGAAGCACTTCAAACATTATAAACAAAATGGAAAACTTAATATCAACTGTAAAAAGTTCAAAATTAGATTATATTGCTATAGTATCTAAAGAAGACTTTAAAAAAGTTGAATATCTGGGAAAAAACAATTCCTACTTTATTTTAATAGCATGTAGAATAGGAAAAACTCGATTGATAGATAACATAATAATAAATATTTAATTATATTATTGATACAACTCTAAAGCCAACATCTTTAAATTGACCATTGGGAAGGAATAACCCTCTATTAGAGACGCGACAAAATTTATCATTAGTAGACCAACTACCACCACGAAAAACCTTTTCAATACCAAAATCTGGTCCTGTGGGATTCTCTAATGGTGAATTTTTATAATAATCTTCAGCATACCAATCATAGCACCATTCATTAACATTGCCACTCATGTCATAAATATTTAATTCATTTGGTTTCTTTTGCCCTACAGGGTGTATTTTACCACCAGAATTCAAACTATGCCATGCCACTTCATCAAGATTATTACTACCACTAAAAATAAAGTTTTGAGAATATCTCCCTCCTCTTGCTACATATTCCCATTCTGCTTCTGTAGGAAGTCGATATATTTTACCGGACTTATTAGTAAGCCATTCACAAAACTTCATAGCTTCTTCCCAGCTCACATTGATAACTGGTAAATTACCTCTACCCCATCCCATATCATTTGGTTTTTGAATTCCCATATCTTCGCAATATACATCATATATATCAAAAGTGATAGGATATTGACTAATAAAAAAAGATGATAATATTACAGGATGAATTGGCATTTCACTTTCGCTTTCGTTAGAACCCATTTTGAATTTACCGCCTCGCACATAAATCATTTTAATGCCATTAAATTCAAAATAATTTTTTTCAAAATCGCTTCTTAATTCTTCATTTTTAATTTGCAAAGAATTATCAGTGGAATTATTTTTTGCTGGTTCATTTTGTGCAATTTCTGCAACATTTTCAATCTCTCTTGGTTCAGAAGATGAGTTTTTAAGATTTTGGATAATGTTTTCTAACTCAGAAATTCTTTTTTTATAACTTATAATTTCACTTTCAATTTTATTTTTATAATTTGTATAAATATCAATAACTTTTTTGATCTGATTATTATAAAAAAATATCAACTCTCTTAAGGCTGTTATATTACCTTTAGCAACTTTTCTCTTAAGTTCTTTTAATTTAATATTTTCATCTGGCTCAATCCCGATAGATTCATCATAAACTAATTGATAAAAATTATCAGCATTTTTGATATTTAACTCAACAGCCTTTTTGGCAACTGATATACCAATATTATAATCTTTAATTCTTTTTGTAATATTAAAATAAATATCCATATACTGAAGAATTGCATCATAATATCCATTAGCACCAGCAATACCAAAATATTTTTCAGCATTAACAAAATTTTTACTATATTTACTTCTTAAACCTAATTCATATGCCGAATAAGTTTCCCCTTCATTTGCATATATTTCTAACTCTTCATCAGATAATTTTTTTACCTTTTTGAGTGTATCATTTATTGTAGGGAGATTTTCTTTAATAATATCAATTATATGTAACCCTAAAATTTTATCTGTAGAGTTTATGTGCTCATTATAATTAAATCCCCTTCTTGGCCAGTTTTTTAACCATTCTACAGTATTAATATATTTACCAAGCGGTTCACTTCTACTAATAAAATGCGTAAAAAGATTCGAATAAGCCAACAACAATATAGGTAACGATCCAATTTCCGACCTTACAGTTTTATAAATATAAGTTTCAGTATTTTTTGCTTCTTCTAAAGTATACTCCCCAACTAAATTTATAACTATTTCTATATTATTCCACTTTTCTTTCCATTTTTTAAGAAAATCAATAGCAAAATTTCCAAGAACACCATGCGTAAAATAATAAATTGCCTCCATAAAAGCAGTTGGTCTTTTACAAAAAAAATTTTCAATATGATTTAAATGATGTTCAAATGTTGTATTAATTCCTTCGGTATCCCAAATCACAAGCCCAGATTTAAGTATAGGATGGTCAGGTACACATATTTCAAGAAAATCATATGAGTTTAAATCTTCTGGAACTTCAGAGAGATTATCGATTGGAAATTTTAATCCACCTTTTCGTATAAATAGCCCAAAGTCACCATACCCATGTATTTTTATAATCGGTATACTCTGGTTTGGCAATCTATTGGGTACCAAATGAGTTCCTAATAAAAGATTGATAAAAGAAGTTTTACCAGTTGAATATTCACCTAGAAAAAGTATCTCTTTAGGCATTAATTAGAACCAATTTTGTTTAATGCATATTTAATTCTTCTAACAACAGTATCTTTTCCTAATATAGCTAAGATATCAAACATCCCCGGACCATTCCCAACACCTGAGACAGCCACTCTAAGCGCATGAATAACTTTACCAACTCCTACTCCCATATTTTCGCAGATATTATGCATTAGTTTATCATATTCTTCTTTAGTAGTAATATTACTATTTTCTAGATCATTTAAAAACCTTTTAAGAAATTCAACCGAAACATCGTTCCATCTTTTTTTAATAACATCTTGATCAAACTCTGTTGGATCTTCATAGAAATATCTGCAATTATTAATAAATTCATAGATAAAACTAACTCTTTCTTTCATACTTTCAATTATTTTTAACAAATAATCATCTGAAAATACTTTTTCTTTATAAATTGAATTTTTAAGTTCTTCTTTCAAAATAACTAATAACTCATCATTTGATTTTTTTCTTAAATGTTCGGCATTTAACCAATTTAATTTATCTAAATTAAATACAGCTCCCGATTTATTAACTCTATTTAAATCGAATAGCTGGATCATTTCATCAATATTATAAAACTCTCTATCATCGCCATTATTCCATCCTAAAAGCGCAACAAAATTAACCAATGCCTCTTTTAAGTATCCTTTAGCTTTATAATCTTCAACTGCAACATCACCTTGTCTTTTGCTTAATTTAGATTTATCTGGATTTAGCAGTAATGGTAAGTGGGCAAATTCTGGGATTTCCCATCCAAAATAATTATATAACAAAATATGTTTAGGAGTAGATGGCAACCACTCTTCCCCACGTATTACATGAGTTATTTTCATAAGATGGTCATCTACAACACAAGCCATATGATATGTTGGAAAACCATCACTTTTTATAAGTACTTGATCATCAACAGTGGATGTATCAAATTCCACTTCACCTCTAATAATATCACTAAATTTCACTTTATGTCCATGCTCAACATTCAATCTGATAACATAAGGAATTCCCTTTGCTAAATTATCTTCTATCTCTTCTTTACTTAGATTTAAACAATGTTTATCATAAATTCTGTAGCTTAGATTTTGTTTTTCTTGTTCTTTTCTAAGATTTTCCAATCTTTCCTGAGTACAAAAACAATAATATGCTTTTCCTTTTTGAATAAGTTCCTGTGCATATTTTTTATAAAGTTCTAATCTTTCAGATTGTATATAAGGACCAAACTCACCTCCTACTTCAGGGCCTTCATCATAATTTAATCCGCACCATTTTAATGTATTAATTAAATTTTCTACAGCACCTTCAACATATCTTGTTCTATCTGTATCTTCAATCCTTAAAATAAATTTACCATTATTTCTTCTAGCAAAAAGAAAGTTATATAAAGCAGTTCTTAATCCACCAACATGCAAGTATCCAGTAGGACTTGGAGCAAATCTTACTCTTGGGTATTCATTAATCATTTATGTCTTCCTTAATTTTTATTCAAATATTGTGCAATTTTTTCTAATAATTCTTTACTATCTATTGGTTTAGGTATATAATCAGTGGCACCAGCTTCTATACATTTTTCTTTATCTCCTTTCATAGCAAAAGCAGTTAGTGCAATTATAGGGATATCTTTGTAATTATCCATTTGTCTAATTTCCTGAATTGCTTCAAAACCACTTTTTAGAGGCATTTGCATATCCATAAGAATAAGATTAAATTGATGAGCTTTAGCAGCGTCAACTGCTTCCTGACCATTTTCGGCAGTTACAACATCTTCATAACCATTTTTTTTCAGTAATCTTGTTACAATAATTTGAGAATGTTTATAATCCTCAGCAAGCAGTATTTTATATTTTGGTTTAACTTCTTCCTTTGTTCCTTCTGCTTTGCTTTCTGTTACTGTATTATCCTGAGAAACTTCATTTTTCGATAAGATAGTAGAAGAAACAATTTTTCTGAATGGTGCTTCAAATTTTTTATTTACTGTTAACGATACAACAACTTTATTGGATTGATCAACTACCAAATTTAAATAATGATTTAATACTTCAAGATAATAACTTATTAATGGGAATGAAAAATTTGTAAGTGGAATAAATTTCCCATCATAATTCATATTTAAAGTATCGGGGAAAAATATTTTATCAAGTACTGTTTGTGACAATGTAAAATTATCACACGTAAAGTTAATTTGTTTTATCTGGAAATTTTCCTCAACAAAATCAACAGATATTACATTTGCTGATGAATATCTTATTAAGAACCCGAGGATTTTTTCAACAATAAAATTCAATTTTTGATGATCAGATTTAATAAAATTATTTGCAGGAGTATTATTAAATTGAACTTGAATTTGTTTATCTTTAATTTTATTAGTGTAGTAATTATAATAATTTTCTATAATTTTTTTGATATCTACATCAACAATCGAACATTCTACTTTTTCAAAAAGTAATTTTTGGAAGTCTTTTTGTTCAGTCAATGAAATTAAAATTCCGTAGCATTGATTGTAAATATTATTTAATAATTCAATAAGGTGAGGACCAGGAATTTCATTTTTTAAAAATACTAAAGAACCAATTATACTCTGTAAAGATGAAATATATAAACCAAAACTTCTGTCGATCAAATTAATTATTGTCGCTGTAGCACTTTCTGATGAAGAATTCATTTTAGTATATAACTTATAAAGTTGAACTAAAATCATAAATATTTTACTTTCAACATCCTCTAATATATCATCCTTAGCTAAGCACAATAATAACTTTTTATTTTCATCTAAAATTGTGATATAATATTTTTTATCAGAAAAGTTAGCAATAATTGGATTATTTAGAATTGTTGGAATTAAAGTTTCTTTATTCTGTATTTCACTTATTAAATCATAATTAATTTGCTGATTGATAAGATTGCTATTATCATCATCAGTATTTTTAACTATGAAACTATTCCTATCTTGTTCAATTACAAGAACAGCTTTAGAATTTAGTAATATTTTTGATGCATTTAAAAAATCTTTAATAAAATCTTCATAATTTGAAGAATTCGTACTAATTTTTTTGATGAGATATTCTATTGTTTCCATAGTTTTTTGTAAATTTAATTTTTAAATTTTTAAGATTAGTTTATAATTTATAAAATTTTTGATTAATTTCAAAATTACAAATATAAGGATTATAATGTTATGTTACAATATCAATTATTAGAAAGTAAAACTATTTTTAATGGTTATGTATTCGATGTCAAAGTTGACAAAATTACCTATGATAATATTAATGCTTCTCCAAGAGAAGTAGTAATTCATAACGGAGGTGCTGTAATTTTACCTGTATTGGATAATGAGAAAATACTTTTTGTAAAACAATTTAGATATCCCCTACAAAAATATATTATTGAATTGCCCGCTGGAAAATTAAATAAAGGAGAAGATCCTCTATTATGTGCTACTCGTGAACTTAAAGAGGAAACCGGATATTCATCAAATCATATAACCAAACTAGGTTCAATTTTTACAACACCTGGATTTTGCACAGAAGAACTTCATTTATTTCTAGCAGAAAGCCTTATTCCCGGTAAGCATGCTCGCGAAGAAGGAGAAATGGATATGGAACTATTAGAATTAAGTATTGATGATATTAAAATAAAAATTTCTAATGGAGATATCAAAGATGCAAAAACTATTTCCGCTTTGATGATGTATTTTATCAAAAAAGGTATATTATGAATTTTTCGCAGGAGATAAATAAGGGTTTAAATTATTTAGCTGGAAACGATATAATAATCAAATCACTAATTGAAAAATATCCAAAATTTAATTTAAAGCCTCATACTAATCACTTTGATGATTTGGTTGCATCTATTATCATGCAGCAACTTTCAATGAAAGCAGGAACATCTATTTTAAATAAATTTAAGAATCATTTTAAAGTATTACAACCAGATATAATTTACAATGAAAGAGATAATAATTTAAGGAATCTGGGTATATCATACCAAAAAATAAAATATATTAAAGATTTATGCGAAAATATAATTAACGAAAATATTGATTTGAATGATATAGCTAAATTATCAAATGAAGATATTGTAAAAATTTTAACAAAAGTCAAAGGCATTGGCATTTGGACTGTACAAATGTTTTTAATATTTACTCTTTGTAGATTAGATGTACTTCCTGATAAAGATTTAGGGATAAGAAAAGCAGTAGGAAATTTATACCTCCAGAAAGATATTGCAACAGACAAAGAAGTAAGAGAAATAGCATTACTCAATAAATGGAATCCATACGAAACATTAGCAAGCTGGTATCTTTGGCGAAGCTTAGAAAATACATAAAAAAGAGCACGGAGCCATAAGAGTGCCCACGTGCCCGATGGGGAGATGAAAGTTTTGTGATTTAAAAATTTTTAAATATTAGAAAGTTATAATGAATAATGCATTATAATTATCACAATAAAATATAATCAATAAAACTTCATACAAATAATAAAGATAATTCATAATAAAGTTTTTCTTTTAGAGCGTGCCTATAGATAGGTTAAACAAAAGTGGATTTAAAGAATAGGAATAAAACAAAACCGCTTTTGTTACAAATCCTGAAAAATCGCGCAGGAAAAGTAACCTATCTTAGGCAGGTCTCCCGGCTTAGAACACCTTTTAACGCCTTCCCATCTTATCGACAGTGGCATTGTGTTAAAAGGTTAAGTTCATCACGGTTGCGCGTCAGCTTCGGATTTTCACCAAATTCCCTATTCGCTCACCTAAGATACCACTAAATTATAAAAATAATTCTAAAAAAACAATATAAATATATTTACCTGATATAACTATTTTTTATAACTCAAATGTAATCAATAAACTTTATTTATTAAATTCATTTAACAATTTTTGTAGATGCGATATTTTTATTTTTCCAAATCCTATATGAGACAAATGATGTTGTAATTTTAAAATATCATTTTCACTGTATTCTGGTTTACCAGTTCTAATTAGCGGATTTTTTTCATTAACTGGACGATGTAAGTAAGCAAATATACTAAGATAAGGATAAATATCTTTATCAACATTAATATTTGATGAAAAATTCCATTCCCAGTCTAATTCCCATAATCTAATAGTATTATCTATACTTGTTGAGGCAATAAATCTTCCGTAAGGAGAAACTAAAACAACCGAAATATTATCATTATGAGCGGCAATTTTTTTAATTTCTTCTCCTGTATTTACATCCCAAACTCTAATAGTTTTATCTTCGCTTGCAGAGATTAAATATTTACTGTTAGGAGTAAAAGTTACGGAGGTAACACTTCTTGTTTGACCTAAAAATTTATTAATTTCATTTCCATTATTAGCATCATATAATCTAATTGTTCTATCATCACTACCAGTAGCAATTAAAAGCCCATTTGGGGAAAATCTTACACTATTAACACCAGCAATATGTCCTGTTAATTTAAATTTTTCTTTCAAAGTTTCTAATGACCAAATTCTTATTGTTTTATCTAAACTTGCACTAGCAATATATTTACCATCTGGGGAAAAACACAAAGACCTAATAGGAAGACTATGACCGGTAAATTTAAATATTTCTTTTTTTGTTGCTAAATTCCATAATTTTACTGTTTGCTCAAACCTACCGGTTATATAAAATCTATTATCCGGAGATATAATTAACTGCCTCATCCATTTAATATTTTCAAGATTATTTGTAATAAATTCATCTTTAAAGATATCATATACTTTGACAGTGTTATTTTTCAATGTAATAAGCAAATAATTTTCATCAATAGAAAAGTTTATATTTACAAAATTTTCTAAATTTATCATATGATAAAAACGGATAGTTGAAATTTTTTCTCTAACAGCATTTGTAGCTATATTATAAATTAAAGTTTTTAATTTTTTATCTGAAGAAAATTTGGGGATTTTTAAAGCTTCTCTAACAGAAATATAGGCATTTTCAAAAAGATTAGCTGCTAAATATTTTCTTATTTGCTCTAAGTATATTTTAATTTTTCTGTTATCATCAAGAATATTAACTAAGTTTTTAGGTTTAGAAATAACAGGGAAAGGATGATGAATATTCCAGTCATTTTTATCAAAATTTCTTATATGCCATATGTATGCAGTTTTATCTTCACTTGTTGAAATAATGTAGTTACCATCTTCTGAAAAATTCACAGATGTTATTGTTGTATTATGGCCTATAAATCTTCTTATTTCAATACCTGTAGAAATATCCCATAATCTTATAGTTTTATCAAGACCAGCAGAAATTAAAAATTTATTATCCGAACTTACAGAAACAGAATAAACATCTAAAGTATGGCCAGAAAACATTTTAATTAATTGATTATTTTTCCAATCCCATAAACGAATGGATTTATCCCAGCTAGCTGATATTATATATTCTCCATCTTTAGTAAAACAAACTGCTTTTACATTAGAAGTATGTCCTTGTAGCGTTTGTATAACTTTACCCGAAGAGAATTCCAAAACTTTAATAGATTTATCAGAACTACCAGAAACTATATATTTATCATCAAAAGATATATCAACTGAATTTATAGCATCTTTATGTGCTATAATAGTTTTTAATTCTTTTCCAGTCTCAATATCCCAAATTTTTATTGTTCCATCTTCACTACCGGATATTAAATAATTACCATTATTAGAAAATTTTACGGAATAAACATCCCCGGCATGACCAACTAATTGATTGAATAATTTATTTTTATCTAAATCCCAAATTCTAATAATATCATCAAGGCTTCCAGCGGCAAGATATTTTTTGTCTTTTGAAATGGATAAAGATTTAAGTGACATTTTTGGTTCATAAAAATGAAATATTTCTTTATTCTCTTCAGTATCCCAGATATAAATTTCTTGCCAACCTCCAATAACCACAGTTTTACTATCCAAAAACATTCCATAATCTAACGGCTCTTTTGCCTGTATTTTGCAAATTTGTTGGCAATTAGGTATATTCTGATCAATTATTATATCTAATAATTCCTGATCACTTTCAACTTTTAATTCACTATTTTGAATATTTTTAATTTCATCAATATCTCCACGTTCAAGTAATAGCCATTCAAAATATCTAGTATACTCGAGGTTAAATTTATATTTGTTTGAAAGTAATTTGAATTGATTAAAATAATCTTCTCCGGCAATTTTAGAATTTTTCCATTTGTAATAACCTAAATTGAAACTTGTTTCAAGATGCTCTGGATAAATTTTATTTGCTTCTTCCCAATACTCCTTAGCCTTTTCAATATCACCTAAATCATATGATATAACAGCTTTGTTGTTTAAGGTATCAGCTTTTAGTTCAATCTCTTTGAAACTTTCTCTGGGGTAAAACTGTCCTGTCATATTCTCATATATTTTAATTAATTCTTGCTCAATTTCTTTGAAATGAGAATAATTTTTTCTTCTTTTAGCAGGATCTTTTTCGAGACATTTCATTACTATTTCATTTAATTCATCGGGACAATTATTGCGGAAAGCTTTGGGTTCAATTGGAATACCTTCCTTTTGAACGGTTTCATATACCATCCAGCGTGCATTTGCTGGAATACCTTCAAGGATAAATGGAGATTGCCCTGTTATAAGTTCAAAAAGTATCATTCCAAAAGAATAAATATCAGCTTCATAACCAGCATTAATTTGATTAAATAATTCAGGTGCTATGTATTCTGGAACACCTATACGATTATTATTTATAAAATATCTTTTATTAGGGTCAAATAATTTAATTATATCTTGATTTCTGTAATTTAGAAGTATTTCTTCTAAAGTATTAACGAAATTTATATCATCAAGTTTAAGAAATCCAGTATTATCTAAATAGCAGATATCTGGATGTAAAGATTTAACAACTATTCCATGATTGTGTAAATGTTGCAATGCACGGGCAAGTTGAATAGAAATATCTAAAACATTCTTTATTATTAATTGCTTACCTATAGTATTTTTTAATGACTGCCCTTGGAAATGTTCTAACAGAAGAGTTGGCAGACCAGTGAAAATATCATAATAATAACAAGTTAGAATATTAGGGTGCGATCCCAAATCATTCCATATTTTGCCCATATTCAAAAAAGCATCTCGCATAAAATCATTTAATCTTAAATTTGGTAAATAATTCACTAATTCTAATTTAATCTTCCATCTTTTATGATAAACATAAAAAAGTTGAGAATAATCCTTTGATTTTTTCTCTAAAACTTGTAAATTATCATTAATAATTGATATCTTATTATTTTGCATTATTAATATAATACCTAAATTTTATTGCTGTAAGCTTACCTTTTTTATATGCAATTTTTATTTTATAAATTCTATCCAACATAGACAATTTACTTACAAAAAACCACTCAAAGTGAGTAGCTTATAAATTTATTCTTCAACTTTAGCTCTTAAAGTATCCCAAATCATATAAGCACACAGTGCAATAAAAGCAATCAAACCTACTAGTTCTGCTGCATGCGATTCAAACCATTCCATATTAACCCAGTTAAAACCAGCAAATCTTAAAATTGCACTAATTACGCCCATTAAAGCACCACCAGCAATAAATCCAGAAGCTATTAAAGTTCCTCTTTCTCTACGAGCAGTATTTAATTTTTCGTCTTTGGATCTTGTTGAAACATAATGTGCAATAAGTCCACCTATTAAAAGAGGTGTATTTAACTCTAATGGTATAAACATACCCAAAGCAAAAGCTAAAGCGGGAACACCAATCATTGTAAGTAGTAAAGATATAAATGCACCACCAATATATAAAGCCCATGGCACAGGTTGATTTGACATAAGTGGTTGTATGACTGCAGCCATAGCATTAGCTTGAGGTGCAACTAAAGAACCTGGTCCAGAGAAACCATAAGTTTGATTTAATATATAAATTACACCACTAACCGTTGCCGCAGCAACAACTGTGCCTAAAAATTTAAAGGTCTGCTGTTTATAAGGAGAACTACCTAACCAATAACCTATTTTTAAATCTGTAATAAAACCTCCAGCCATAGAAAGTGCTGTACAAACTACACCACCTATTACCAGTGCAGCTGTCATACCTGTATCACCTTTTAAACCAACTGATACCATCACAATAGAACCCAATATTAAAGTCATTAAAGTCATACCTGAAACAGGATTAGTTCCTACTATAGCAATAGCATTTGCAGCAACTGTTGTAAATAAAAAGGATATAACCGCAACAATAATTAAACCTACAATTGAATGTGTAAAATTAGCATTTACAACACCAAAATGGAAGAATAAAAACACTAATAATAATGTAAGTAAAATTCCACCAGCCACAATAGACATAGGTAAATCTTTCTGTGTTCTTAATTGTTCGCTACTTGTAGATTTACCACCTTTTATTTCATTTGCAACAATTCCAACAGCTTGTTTGATTACTTTTGAGTTTCTTATAATTCCTATAATTCCAGCCATAGCAATGCCACCAATACCTACCTGACGAACGTAAGCCCTAAATATTTCTTCCGCAGACATATCAGCTATTACCTTTGTAATACCTGGCCCTAAAGGAGTTGCCATGTTTTGCCCTATAAATGATATTATAGGAATTAATACATACCAGGAAAGAAATGAACCAGCAACAATTATAGCAGAATATTTTAAACCTACTATATAACCTAACCCCATTACAGCAGCGCCAACATTAAGTTTAAAAACTATTTTCCATTTTTCAGCTAATTCTTGCCCCCAACTAAAAACTCTTGTAGTAAAAACTTCGGACCAAGCACCAAAGGTAGCAATCACAAAGTCATATAATCCACCTACTAAACCACTTGTAATTAAAACACTAGCCTGGTTACCTCCCTTTTCACCAGCCACCAAAACTTCAGTTGTGGCAGTAGCTTCAGGGAATGGGAATTCACCATGCATTTCCTGTACAAAATATTTTCTAAATGGAATTAAGAACAAAATTCCTAAAAATCCACCAAATAACGAAGAAAAGAAAACCTGATAAAAGTGGACATCTAATTTTAATATGTAAAGTGCTGGAATAGTAAAAATTGCACCAGCTACAATAACACCAGAGCAAGCACCAATTGATTGTATAATTACATTTTCACCAAGTGCGTTATTCCTTTTTGCAATTTGAGATAATCCAACAGCAATAATTGCAATAGGTATGGCAGCTTCAAATACTTGTCCAATTTTCAATCCTAAATATGCAGCTGCAGCAGAAAATATTACAGCCATTACAAGTCCCCATGAAACTGACCAAATATTAACTTCAGGATAAATTTTGTATGGTGACATTATTGGTTCATATACTTCACCATCTTTGAGTTTTCGATATGCATTTTCGGGTAAGCCTTTTGGATTTCTGGTAAATTCGCTCATTTATTCCTCGTTGTTTGATTGTTGAACAATATTAGGAAGTTGTTTCCTTTGAAATAATAGCCAAAAAACAACTGTTATTAAAGCAGATACAAGAGTTGATTGTTGTAAAGGCAATTGAAATCCCTCTGGTGCTACCTGAATATAAGTTAAGCTAACCATACTCATAAATAGGGCCGGAATAAGGGTAAATAAATAATTTTTATTATTAATCTTTAAATAGACTGTAAAAGCCCACAAGACAATCATAGCTAAAGTTTGATTTGTCCATGCCATATAGCGCCATATGACATCAAATTTAATTTGCGTCAAGATAAAAGTTATAATAAATAATGGCAATACAATATAAATTCTATTCAATATACTTTTTTGATTTAATTTAATATAATCAGCTATAATTAATCTTGCACTTCTTAAAGCTGTATCACCTGATGTAATTGGAGCTGCAACAACACCAAGCAAAGCTAATATAGCACCAACTTTTCCAAGTAGCGTATTTGATATTAAGTTAACAACATAAGCAGCATTGCCATTGTGTTCAATCATCACCTGATTTAATTTTTCAACTCCTCCAAAAAATGCCATTCCGATAGCTGCCCAAATTAAAGCTACAATTCCTTCTGTAATCATGGCACCATAAAAAACTCTTCGCCCTAATCGTTCATTTTCAATACATCTTGCCATTAATGGAGATTGAGTTGAATGAAAACCAGAAATTGCACCACAAGCAATTGTAATAAACATCATTGGAAAAACTGGAAACTTTTCAGGATTGCTATGTAAATTTTCTAAAGTTAATTCTGGAATTGAGTAACCATAATAAAACAAACCACCTAAAATTCCTAAAGCCATAAATAGCATAGCTGTAGCAAATAACGGATAAACTCGCCCAATAATTTTATCTATCGGTAATAATGTTGCCAGAAAATAATAAATAAAAATAATAATAGACCATTGTGCTAAATCCAAAACGTTATTTGTTATTCCAACTAAAATTTTTGCAGGACCAGTAACAAAAACAGCCCCAACGAGTATCATCAAAATTAAAGTATAAAAAACCATAAAATGCTTCATAAATTTACCAAGATACATACCAACAATTTCGTTAATACTTAATCCGTTTAATCTTATAGATATCATACCTGAGTGATAATCATGAACTGCACCAGCAAAAATTGAACCTAATACTATCCATAAAAAAGCAACTGGTCCCCACATAGCTCCAGCTATAGCACCAAAAATTGGTCCTAATCCTGCAATATTTAAAAATTGTATCATAAATACTTTATACCATTTCATAGGCACATAATCAACACCATCATTTAATTTATATGCAGGTGTTTGATTTTGAGGATTAATGCCAAAGTTTTTTTCTATTATTTTTGAATAAAAATAATATCCGAGGAATAATAAAACTAATGAGATTAAAAAAGTGACCATTTTTACTTACCCCATAATTCTTTTTCTTAACCTCGCAACAGGTATACCCATTGCTTCACGATATTTAGTAATTGTTCGTCTGGCTATTTGAATACCTTTTTCTTGTAATAACTCAGCAATTTTATCATCACTGATAGGTTTATCTGCTGGTTCCTGGTCTATAATTTCTTTTATAAGTTCTTTGATATGTTTAACAGCTAATACATCACCATCATCTGTAGGTAAACCTTCACTAAAAAAGTATTTTAATTCATAAATTTCTCCTTTGTATTCAACATATTTACCACGCACGGCCCGGCTTATTGTTGCTATATCAAAATTTAACTCTTCTGCTAAATCTTTGTACAAGAGAGGCTTAAGAAATTTAGGACCTTTTTCAAAAAAGTCAAATTGTCTTACAAATAAGCTACGCATTATAGAAAGTAATGTTTTTCTTCGCTGCTTGATTGCTTCAATAAGTAACTTAGCAGATTCATATTTATCTTTGATATAATTGTGTGCTTGTTTATCAGATTTGCTGAGATTGCGTTTTCTTTTATTTTGCTCAAATATTTTAACATATTCCTTATTAATTGTAAGGGATGATGCAGCTCTATCATTTAAAATAATTTCATAACTATCACCAATTTTTTCGATAATAAAATCTGGGATGATTCTATTATTTTCTTCATTATCAAAACCTTCGCCAGGCTTTGGATTTAACTTTAGCAATATTTCAATAACTTCAACTAACTTATCTTGAGAAATTCTTAATTTGCTTCTCAATTGTTGGTATTTTTGATTTAGGAATAAATCAAAATGTTTTTCAATAATATCAACACATATTGACCAATTTTCTTTAGTTATATTAATATAATTTAACTGGATAAGTAAACACTCTTTTAAATCTCTTGCAGCAATGCCTGGTGGTTCGAAAGTTTGGATAAGTTTAAGGACTTTTTCCGCAGTATTTTTATCAATTTTAATGTTTTCAATAATTGCAAATTCTTTGATAAGAGTTTCCAGTGGAGTTGTTAAATAACCGTTACTATCAAGATAGCCAATTATCATTTTAGCAAATTTTTCTTCAATTTCCGGCAAGTCGTGCCATCTTAACTGCTCAAGTAATTGTTCTGTAAGCGATGATTTATATGCAAATCCGGCAAATTGATTTGCAGTGGGGTCTGCTGCATCTTTGTCGTAAAAGCTAGTTGCAACTTCATCAACTTCGGCATCATGCAAATAATCTTCAAATGAATAATCATCATCTAAATAACTACTTTCTTCCATATCAAGAGTATCTAATGTATCTGGTTCTTCGGAAAATTCATCCATTTCTTCAAAATCATCTGAGCCTTCATCTGCAAATTCTAGTATAGGGTTCTCTATAACTTCTTGTTGAATTTTTTGTTCTAACTCTATATTATTCATCTGAATTAATTTCTGTAACTGTATTTGCTGGGGAGTAAGAGATAATTCTGTTCTTTGTGTTTGTTGTAAACCTAAACTACTCATATTTATGTGCCAATTTTGAAAATTTTACAAAAATTTAACAATAAAATATTAAAATTGTATGATTAAAACAAATATTTTTTTATTGAATTTTATGTTTTTTTTTCGCATATTTGTAATATGTTCTTTAAAAACTTAGCACCCCTAATCGAAATTATCCTCATAAATTAATTTTCTCATTATAATCAAAAATAAATTTAACTTTTTTCAAAATCAAATTTAGGAGTTATTATGCTTAATGAAAATATCATTAAAGCCTACGATATTGTATATAAAAATAATCAACCTTTACCCAAAGAAATTGCTTTGGAACTTGCAAAATTGGAAGGAAGCGACATTCTGGACTTAATGTCTCTTGCGCATAAAGTTAGAGTTAAATATGCACAAGACGAACATATTTGCACAATACATAACGCCAAAAGTGGAGCATGCTCACAAAATTGCAGTTACTGTGCTCAATCCTCTTTTTTTAAAACAGCAATTGAAGTTTATCCTTTTCAAGATTTTGATATTATCGCTTCCGCTGCAGAAAAAACCTTAAACAATGGAGTTAATATATTTGGGTTAGTTACTCAAGGCTATGGATACAAAAAAATTAATAGAGAATTTCAACAAATATTGGATACAATAGATAAGCTCTACGAAAAATTTCCCAACTTGCAAGTATGCGGTTCTTTTGGAATTTTAAGTGAAGAAACTGCAAAAGCATTAGCAGATCATAAAGTTGTTCATTATAACCACAATTTGCAGGTAAACCCTCCTAAGTATAAAGAACTAATTGCGACAACTCATACAATTGAAGAACGTATTGAAACTGTTAAATTAGTGAAAAAATATGGTATACAAGCTTGTTGTGGCGGAATTTTTGGATTAGGAGAAACTATGGAAGATCGTGTAGAATTAGCTTATGCTCTCAGAGAACTAGATGTGGAAATCATTCCTCTTAATGTATTAATCCCGATCGAAGGTACTGCGGTTGAAAACGTAGAACCTATACCAGCAGCAGAAGTAGCTAAATCTTTTGCAATTACGCGTCTTGTTAATCCAACAAAAGCTATTAAGTTCGCAGCAGGACGTGAAACAAGAATGAAAGATTTCCAAGGTTTGCTAATGCTAGCTGGTGCTAATGGTTTCCTAACTGGAGGATATCTAACAACTCGTGGGCGTGAAACAAGCGAAGATAAAAAATTAATGGAAGAAATTGAACTATTTTGTTAAAAAAATGGGGGCTTTATCGCCCCCTTTTATTATTTTTCACTTTTCTTTGCTTTTACGAGAATGTCATCTATCAATTTATAATCTTTAGCTTCAGTTGGAGTTAAATAATAATCTCTTTCACAATCAGTAGCTATTTGTTCAAGACTTTTCCCTGTGTGTTGAGATAAAATTTCATATAAAGTATCACGTGTTTTGGCTAACTCTTTTGCCTGAATTAAAATATCAGTTGTTTGTCCTGAAAGCCCACCACTTACCCATGGTTGATGTATCAAAATTTTTGAATGTGGTAAAGCATATCTTTTGCCTTCAGCACCAGCAGCTAGTAATACAGCCCCCATACTTGCTGCCAATCCAACACATATTGTCGAAACATCAGGTTTTATATATCGCATTGTATCATATATAGCTAAACCGGCGCTTACACTTCCACCTGGGGAATTTATATACAACGAAATATCTTTATCTGGATCTTCTGCAGCTAAAAACAATAATTGAGCAATAACCACACTAGCAACATGATCATCAATAGCACTTCCTAAAAAAATAATTCTTTCTCTTAATAACCTTGAGAAAATATCCATCCCTCGTTCACCACGGGAGGATTGCTCAATGACATATGGGATTAATTGATTTTTGATATCCATTTGAGTTAAACCTTTATTTTGCTGTTACAACTTTTTCTACTAAATTATTATTATTTTTCAAAAATTCAAATAATTTATCAAATAATAATTTTTCTTTTCTATCAGGACGATTGAACAATTCTTTTGCTTTATCAAGTGCTACTGAATATTTTTCGCTATATTCTTTTGCTTTTTGTTCAATTTCTTCTTCTTTTACTTCTAAACCTTCAGCTTTAATAATAAGTTCCCTCAAAATAAACCATTTTGCGTAAAGTTCCGAATTTTTCTTATTTCTTTCTCTTGATTCATTTTCATTGAATGGAGTTCTATAATATTTAGAATTTTCTTCGTCTTGTTTAACAAGTAATTCCAATAATTCCTGAGCATATCTTTTTGGATATTCAAAAGGATTTTTTTCAATAATAGCTCTGATAATATTATCTTCTGTAGCTTGTTCAGCTTGATTATTATAAATAACTGTTAATTGTTCTTTAATATCTTTCTTTAATTCCTCTAAGCTAGAGAATTTTCCGCCAGTGATTTTCTTTACAAATTCTTCATCAAATGTAGGCTCAACAATTTTTTTGATATCTTTAATAGTAACATTGTATTTATAAGAATGAGAATGTTCTTCTTTAGTACCGTCTTCTTTTGTATGTTCATGTTTATCAACAAACTCGAATTCAAAAGTATCACCATTTTTCTTATTTTGAGAAAGAGTTTTTAATTGATTATCATCTGGCAATTCTTCTAAAACTGCTGGTAAAGTTATTGGTTTTGCATCTGGCGCATCAGCACTAACCATATCATATGTAACATAATAATTTAAACCTTCAATTAGATCAGCATCTTCTAAAGTTGCATTTGATTTTGAAATTCTTTTAATTTCTTCTTCAACTGTTTCATCAGTAACTGGCATAACAACTTTTTCAATTTCTAATCCTTTATAAACAAGATTCTCTAACTCTGGCATAACTTCTAAATCTATCGTAAATTTAAGTTCTTTTTCAGGCTCATATTTCAAATCTGTTAAAATAGGAGTAGAAAGACCCTGAACTTTATTATCTTGTACATAATTTTTATAAACTTTATTTGCTATATTTTCGCATTCATCCATTTCAATAGCATAACCAAATCTTTTTTTAACTAAAGATACAGGAACTTTACCTTTTCTAAAGCCATCGATCTGGATTTTTTTAGCTTCTCTTTTAATAGCATTTTCTAAATCATTTTTTATTTCATCATATGTTAAAACAAACTCAAAAGTTTTTTCAGACTGATTTTTTTGTGTTACTTTAGCTTCCAATTTAATCCTCGTGATTATTGTTATCTAATAAATAAAAAGCCATCCCTTGTAAGAGATGACATTAAGTGCGAAAGGGGGGACTCGAACCCCCACACCTTGCGGTACTAGATCCTAAGTCTAGCGCGTCTACCAATTTCGCCACTTTCGCAAAA
>ERZ795047.69-NODE-69-length-128613-cov-6.127561_pt1 | contig 128613 bp, 121 predicted proteins | sample MGYA00375131_ERZ795047 | MGnify/ENA primary metagenome ERZ795047 (study PRJEB30176, sample SAMN05720228) | activated sludge metagenome | isolation source: Anaerobic digester | place: Japan | collected 2015-05-20 ... | reverse complement strand
GATCGCCGACAGCAAGGCAAAAAACGCCGAGTACGAGCTTGAAAACAGCATGATGGACGCCATCGCCAACAACACCGAGATCGAAATTCCCGAGTGCATGGTGGAAGAAGAGCTTGACTACCGCATCGAAGAGCTCGCCAGGAGCATGCAGGGCTACGGCATTAAGTTTGATGATTATCTAAAATATACAAACACTACTGTAGAACAGCTCAAAAACGAGAAGAAAGAAGAGGCTTACAAGAACATCAAGTACCGCCTTGTCATGGAAGAGATAATGAAGCAGGAGAATATCACCGTCACGCCCGATGAGCTAAATGTCGAATTCGACAAGCTTCCCGAGGCTCAGCGCAATTCTCAGCAGATGAGCTATCTCGCCAACAAACTCATCGTGGACAAGCTGTTTGACTTCCTCAGAAACAATAACGAAATAAAGTAATAAAATCAAAAATCAAGGAGTGACATAAATGACCATACCTTTTGTTATTGAAAGAGACGGCAGGGGCGAACGCTCATACGACCTGTATTCCAGACTATTGGAAGACAGGATTATTTTCCTCGCTGGAGAAATCAACGACCAGTCGGCAAACAGCGTGGTTGCTCAGATGCTGTACCTTGAAACAAAAGACCCCAACAAGGACATATATTTGTATATAAACAGTCCCGGCGGTTCCATATCGGACGGCATGGCTATTTACGACACGATGAACTATGTAAAATGCGACGTGAGCACCATATGTATAGGGCTTGCGGCAAGCATGGGCGCATTCCTCTTGAGTTCGGGGACGAAGGGCAAGAGGTTTGCCCTCGCCAACAGCGAGATAATGATTCATCAGCCTTCGGGCGGCGTTCAAGGTCAGGCTACCGAAATAGCCATAGTGGCCGAGCGGATAATCAGAATCCGCAACAGAATGAACGAAATTCTCGCAAAAAACACTTCTCAGCCCCTTCAAAAAGTCGTCAAGGACGTTGAGAGAGACTACTACATGACGGCCAGGGAAGCCCTTGAGTACGGTATAGTAGACAAGGTTTACACCTCAAGAGAGGAGATTAAGTAATGATAACGACCATTGAAGTTGACAGCAACAGGTGCATATTCTGCGGACGCAGCGCAAGCGACGCGGTTGTGCTCATTGCGGGCGCAAAAGGCGTGTCAGTTTGCAACGTTTGTATCGACAGGGCGCATAAGCTCTTGTCGGAAATTGCCGTTGACGAAGAGCGCGCGACAAGCGAAGAAACCCGCGATGTAACGGACAGGCTGCCCACTCCCCACGAAATCAAAGAGAAGCTCGACGAGACCATAATCGGTCAGGACAAGGCCAAGAAGGTTCTCAGCGTGGCGGTCTATAACCACTATAAGCGCATCCGTGACAACAAAAACGACAAGTCCGACATCAAGCTTGAAAAGAGCAACGTCCTCATGCTCGGTCCCACGGGAAGCGGCAAGACCTTGCTCGCCAAGACCCTTGCCGACATTCTGAACGTGCCTTTCTGCGTCGCCGACGCGACGACGCTCACCGAGGCGGGCTATGTAGGCGAAGACGTGGAGAATATTCTCTTAAAACTCATTCAGGCCGCCAAAGGCGACGTCAAGAAAGCCGAAATGGGCATTGTTTATATCGACGAAATCGACAAAATCTCCCGCAAGGGCGAAAACGTCAGCATTACCCGCGACGTAAGCGGCGAAGGCGTACAGCAGGCGCTTTTGAAGATTATCGAGTCCACTGTCGCCAATGTTCCTCCCCATGGCGGACGTAAGCACCCACAGGAAGAGTTTATCCCGATTGACACGACAAACATTCTCTTTATCTGCGGCGGAGCGTTTGTGGGACTCGAAAAGATCGTCGATCAGCGCAAGGACAATTCCAACTTAGGTTTTGGCGGCAAACTTAGACAGCGTGAGAGCCTGTACAGCGAAAGTATCAGCGACCTTCAGCCCGACGACCTCATTAAGTACGGTCTTATCCCCGAGTTTGTGGGAAGGCTGCCCATAGTCGCCGCGCTCGACCCGCTCACCGAAGACGACCTTGTGCGCATCCTCACCGAGCCCAAAAACGCAATCATCAAGCAATACAAGAAGATGCTTAAGCTTAACGATGTCGAACTCGAGTTTGAGCAGGACGCTCTCAAGGAGATTGCTCAAAAGTCCATGAAGCTCAAGACGGGCGCGAGGGGATTAAGAAGCATAGTCGAAGAAGTAATGCTCGACATCATGTACGAAGTGCCATCCGACAAGACCGTTCAGAAGGTAATAATAACAAGGGAGAGTATTCAGAAACTCACCCCGCCCAAAGTCATAAGGCGCCAGCTTGACGAAATAGCATAAAAAATGGTGGCGAAAGTCACCATTTTTGAAAAGGACGATATGATAAAAAACGCCGAATTCATTACAAGCGTAGGAAACATCGGGCAGATCAGGAATTATCCCGCCGAGATTGCCGTTGCGGGCAAGTCCAACGTGGGAAAATCCAGTTTTATTAACTTTATCTGCAACAACAAAAACCTCGCAAAGACCTCAAAGGAGCCGGGAAGAACCCGCCTTATTAATTACTTTAACATCAACAAGGGGCAGTTCACTCTCGTTGATTTGCCCGGGTACGGCTTTGCCAAGGTCAGCGACGCCGAAAAACTCAAGTGGGCAAAACTAATCGAAAGCTATTTCGCAAACGCGAAAAACCTCAAAAACGTCTTTTTGCTCATCGACATACGCCACGAGCCCACCGAGGACGACAAGCAGATGATAAAGTACCTGTACTATTACAGATTGCCGTTTACTGTGATTGCGACAAAGAGCGACAAGCTGTCCAGGAGCGCGGCTCTCCTTAGAAAGAAGCAGATTGCCGACAGTTTAGGCTTGGGCGTTGACAACGTCTACATAAGTTCTTCGTTCGACAAAACGGGCAGGGAAGAGATATTCAAGCGCATCGAGCAGGTATTGCAGGATTTTCCGCAATAAGCGCACTTTTAACGAAAGTTTTCTGTTTTGCACAAAGTGCACAATAAGCCGACGTCTCCCATATTATGTATTAGATACTACAAAAAAGGGAGATTGACATATGGCTTGCATTAACAAAAATTCTCCCGCAATATGTTGTACAAACAATGTTGCCGAAAAGACCTGCATCGAAGTCGATAAGGTGTTCGACGTATGCATGCAGCAGAGAAGCGTCTCAACCACACTGACGGTTGCCTTTGCGGGCGACCCCACAGGCGCGACAATCACCTGTGTAAAGAATGCCGGGCCGGGAATAATATCCAACGTGTATATTACCCCCATTCCGGGAAGTCCGTGTTCGAGAGTGAGCTACTGCCTTACGGTACCGTTAATTGTTGAAGCGACAACGAATGCGGGACACAAAATTATCGGTACATCCTCAATTACCTTCGACCAGGATCTGGTACTGAGGGTGCCTCAGGACGGAATAATCCATCCTGAAGTAGTGGCGCGCGCGGCGATAACCGGCGTACAGAGTACGCTCGCCGGCTGTCATGTTTCGACAACGCTCTGCGTCACAATCATAACAAAAGTAGTGGCGGACGTAATACTGGTGATACCGTCCTTCGGATATCCCATATTGCCTCCTTGTCAGGAATATACCGAAGACGTTTGCAGCGGGATGTTCAACACGCCGGTGTTTCCACGATAAGCATTACCAAAGAAGCGCGGCCTCGGAAAAAACTTCCGGGGCCGTTATTTTTTTTGTTGAGGCAAGTTCTCCCGCTTTATTGTATTGATATAACAATTATGATAATATTATATATATCATTATTTAAAGGTAAATTTTAATGAACGTTTTTGCGATAAGCGACCTGCACCTTACAAGCTCGGTAAACAAGCCGATGCACATCTTCGGCGAGCACTGGGTGGGGCATTTTGACAAGATAGCAAACGACTGGGATAAGAAAGTAAAAGAGGATGATATAGTGCTGATTGCCGGCGACATATCGTGGGCTATGACGCTTGAAGAAGTCGTCCCGGACCTTGAAAAAATAGCCGCTCTAAAAGGGCAGAAAGTCATCATTCGCGGCAACCACGACTACTGGTGGTCAAGCTATAGCAAAATACGCAAAATCGCCCCAAAAAGCATACATTTTTTACAAAATAATGCGCAGAAATTCGACAATTTCATAATCTGCGGAACGCGCGGCTGGACTGTGTCCGAGGACGGAAACTTTGACGACCCTCAGGACAAGAAGATTTTTGAAAGGGAAATCATCCGTCTCAATATGAGCGTAAACGAAGCAAAAAAACTCTATACCGAAGGAGATACGATAATTGCCATGATGCATTATCCGCCCTTTGACTCAGATTTTTCGGATAGCGCGTTTACGACAATCTTCGACGAAAACGATATCCCTTGCGTCATTTACGGACATCTCCATGCAGGGAAAAGCCGCTTCCAACATGTCGTTGTCAAAGGAAATACGCGTTACATCCTGACTTCCTGCGACCTCATCGGCAATGAGCTTGTAAAAGTCTACTGATAGCCCCAAAACCTTATTAAGCTACCCGCGGAATGACCTTCCGCGGTTTTTTTATGTCCTTATCGCACTTTTTCGCAAAATATTAGGGAGAAATTTCCACCGACATAATATTCAATAATAATCTTTTTTGCGCAATTTTAGTTAAAATAAGACACATTATACAAAAATATCTGTTCTGGCAAAAAATATTTATAAAAATTTTATAAAAAGTGGTTGAAAGTGGAAAATTAATATGTTAGAATAGAGTTGTAACTGGAAGGGGAGGTAAAAATGCAATTTTTCGGAGTACACAGACTTGCGCTTGACGAAAAAAACCGTATGCGCATCCCCAATAAGTTCCGCGCCAAACTAAACGATAACTACATTATCTGCGGCGGAACGGGCGGATGTCTGTTTGTGCTTGGGGAAGAAGAATTCAACTCCTTATTCACCGACAAACTTAACGAGCTTAAACTCAACGACGAAGAAAAGCAGGAAGCTTTACGCGGGCTTGCCAGCACCATGCAGGTACCCGAAGAGGACGCACAAGGAAGATTTGTACTTCAGGGCAACCTCAAGTCTTACGCCAACATCAACAAGAAAGTGGTTTTTGTGGGCGTACTTAACCGCATCGAGATCTGGGCGGAGGAAGTATACGAAGCCAAGTGGGGACAGAACAGACCCGACATCAATGCGGTAGTAAAACTTCTCGGAGTGTAAAATGGAATATTCCCATGTGCCCGTCCTCTACAACGAAGTGTTAGAGGGGCTTGCGATAAAACCCGACGGTATTTACTTTGACGGGACATTAGGCGGCGCGGGTCACAGCGAAGGAATAGTAAAACAACTCGACACAGGTTTATTAATAGCCACCGACAAAGACATCGAGGCTATCGGGAACGCAAAGAAAAGACTGTCGGGATACGGCGAAAAGGTAAAACTTATCCACGACGACTTCAAAAACATAATATCGTATCTTGACGAAATGCACATTGAAAAATTGGACGGAGTGCTGCTGGATCTGGGAGTCAGCTCCCACCAGATAGACACAGCCGAAAGGGGATTCTCCTACATAAAGGACGCGCCTCTTGATATGCGGATGGACACGACGCAGAAGCAATCGGCATACGACGTCGTCAATTCTTACGGCGAAAGAGAGCTTTGCGATATACTATTCAGCTACGGCGAGGAAAGATACGCGAAGTTCATCGCAAAAAGGATATGCGAGAGAAGAAAGATTTCTCCCATTAAGACGACGATAGAGCTTGCCGAACTTGTAGCATCTTGTTACCCCGCAAAAGAGAGGTACGCAGGCGGAAATCCCGCAAAGAGGACCTTTCAGGCGATAAGGATCGAGGTCAATGACGAACTCAAAAACCTCGGCGAATTCGTAAAAGAAATCGCATTACGGCTCAAAACGGGCGGAAGAATGTGCGTAATCACATTCCACTCGTTGGAAGACAGGCTGGTAAAGCACGCGTTCAGATATCTTGAGCTTGACTGTGTGTGCGACAAAAAAATGCCGGTATGCACCTGCGGCAAGCGAAAAGAAATCGAGATACTGACCAAAAAACCAATATCGGGTACAAAAGAAAGCGAAATAAACAAAAGAGCGGAAAGCGCAAAGCTGAGGATTATCGAAAGAATATAATCAGGAGGAAGGGGAAGGATGGAAAATTACGCATATTTCGACAGAGACGGTCTCACCGCCTATGACAAATACGTATTGAGCAAGAAAAACGCGCAGGTTGAAGAGCCTGTTTATTCGGCAAACAAAGTAAACGCTTTTGTTCCCGTAAACGATTTCGCAGTCTGCGAAAAACCGATAGTCGAAAAGTCTGCAAAGAGAAAGCTCAGCGAGTACGACAAGTACCTTTACGAGCAGCTTTCACGCACCACGCCCGGCGAAAGGGTTATGACCGAGGATGAGTTCTACTCATGCGAAAGGCAGGAAAAGCCCGGAAAAACCATGAGAAAACTGTTCAATAATGTCACCTTCAAAAAGGGCGGCAAATTAATCCTCGCCGTATATGTCATTATTGTAATAGCTCTTGCATCTATATTAATAGTAGCAAACACAACGGACACATTAAGTTCCGACTTTGCCAGCGCGACTGTAACGGGCACAGAAAACAAAGGGATCGTCCGCAGCATGACGATTGAGGAGAACGAGTCCGAACAGGATAACTGGTTTGACCGTTTGTGCGACGCTATTAATAAATAGAAGCGAGGTCAAATACTATCGGATATTCCGGATACAGACAAAGGAAAAGGTTGTTGGCAACAGGTTTGCTGATAACCTTTTTATTTGTAGCGGTAATCGCAAGATTATTGTATATTCAGGTAGTCGCAGGCAAGTCCATGCAGATTAAGGCATTGGACCAATGGACGCGCGATGTCCCCATAACCGGCGAAAGGGGAGACATCTTTGACGTAAACGGCGTCGTCCTTGCCGACACCCAGACCCTTTATACTGTCTATGTCCGACCTGTTTCGGTCAAAAACAAAGACTATACCGCGCGCATTTTGGGCAGCGTTCTCGGCATAGACAGCGAAAAGCTCCTGCAAAGGATGAACAGTAAGGTCAGCGAAATCACCGTCGCGAAGAAGGTAAACAAGGAGCAGATGAAACTCCTTGTGGAAAGCGAAGTGACGGGCGTATACTTTTCGCAAAACTTACAGCGCGTTTACCCGTACGGCGACTTTATGACCCAGATACTGGGCTTTACCAACGTCGACGGTATGGGTCAGTCAGGCGCGGAAGCGTATTACAGCAACTATCTTAAAGGCATCGACGGTTATATCCTGACCGAGACCGACCTTGTCGGCCGCGAGCTTGAGACCAACGTCACACGCTATATCGAGGGAAGCAAAGGCAACAGTATTTATCTTACTCTCGACTACGCTATACAGGAAATCACCGAAAACGCCGTCCGAGACGCCTTTACAAGGTTTCAGGCAAAGAGCGTCAGCTGTATTGTTATGAACGCAAAGACAGGCTCGGTGCTCGCTATGGCGCAGCAGCCGTCTTATGACCTCAACAACATTCCGCGCGACAACGTAGCCGAACTGTTTGCCTTAAGCAACAGTTTGCTTGTGTCAAGCGTATACGAACCGGGTTCAACCTTCAAGGTTCTGACCGCCGCCGCAGGGCTGGAAACAGGCGCTATTACGACAAAACACCACGTTTACTGTCCCGGCTACAGAATGGTTGACGGCAAGAAGATAAAATGCTGGCGCACCATAGGGCACGGCTCCCAGACCTTTGCGCAAGGGGTGCAGAATTCCTGCAACTGTCTGTTCATGGACATCGCGCAAAAAGTGGGCGCAAAAAGGTTTTACCAATACCTTGAGCTTTTCGGCGTGACCGAAAAAACGGGAATAGATATGAGCGGAGAGGCGAGCGGGCTCACAATCGCTCTCGAAAACGTCAAAAACGTCGACATCGCCCGCATGGGTTTCGGACAGGCGATTGCGATAACGCCGATAGAACTTGTCACGGCGTGCGCCTCGGTTGTCAACGGCGGCAAGCTTATGACACCGTACATCCTCGACAAGGTGGTCGACAAGGACGGCAAAATCATTGTTCAAAACTACCCGATAGTCAGGCGGAACACAATCAGCAAGGAAACCAGCGCTATTATGCGTGAAATATTGGAGAGCGTCGTCACAGAAGGCGGCGGCAAAAACGCCCGGGTGGAAGGCTACAGGATAGGCGGCAAGACAGGCACGGCGCAAAAGTACGAAAACGGTGCCATCGCGCACGGCAAATACGTCTCCACATTCATGGGTTTTGCGCCCGCGGACGATCCCGAATACATAATGCTGTTCATCGTCGACGAGCCCAAAGGTTATATGTATTACGGCAGCCTCGTTGCCGCGCCGTACGCCTCGCAGATATTTGCAAACATATTCAGCTATAAGGGCATAGCCCCCGCAAATGTTACACAAAAAGAGACCTTTCTGATGCCCGACCTTATGGGCATGTCGCTGACGGAAGCCGTTAAGACACTTAAGAAACTGGGAATGTACTACGAATTAAGCGGTGAGGACGGACTGGTGACCTACCAGTTCCCTGTCCCGGGAAGTATCGTCACCGCAGATAACGTCGCATTGATTGAGGCAAATCGCAGTTAAACATAAGTGAGGTGGTATTATGAAACGTCTTGACGAATTACTTGACGGCATACTCCACGAAAAAGCGAATATCGACAGCGATATTCTTATAGAAAACTTAACGATAAAAATCGAAGAAATACAGCCCAATACCTTATATTTTTGCTTAAAAGACGATGCAGAAAGTGTGAAAAACGCAGTACGCGCGGGAGCGTCTGTCATTGTCGCCCAAAAAGGGTATGAAAACGCCCCTTGTGTAATTGTCGACGACATCAGAACGGCAATGAGCGCAATTTCATCTGACTTTTTCGAAAACGCTCATAAAAAGCTGACGATAATCGGAGCGGTCGGCACAAACGGCAAAACTACCACGACTCACATAATGGCGGCAATTCTAAGGCAAAAAGGTCATAAAACCGCAATTATCGGCACTTTGGGTGCCGAGCTGGAGGGAGAAAAAGCAGATTTCGGGCTTACTACTCCCGACCCGATACCGTTGCACCGCATTTTTGCCAAATGCGTAGAAATGGGCATAACTCATGTCGTCATGGAAATCAGCGCCCACGCCATTTTCTTTAAAAAACTTCACGGCGTTAAATGTGATTACGTCATATTCACCAACATATCTCAAGACCACCTGGATTTTTTCGGCGATATGAGGACTTACGCCGACACAAAGCTCAACTTTTTCACTCCCGAAAACGTGGGAGTGGCTGTCGTTAACGCCGATGATATTTATGCGTCAAGGCTCATTTCAGACAACAAGGTATTTACTTTAAGCTACGGACTTAAAAACCCCAGCGATGTATTTGCAGTGGATTTAAGTTTCAAAAACGGCAAAACCACCTTTGTCGCCAACGCTTTTGACAAGATATTCGAGGTAAATATCCCGCTCTTGGGCGAGTTTAACGTCTACAACACGCTGTCGGCAATCGCCGTCGCCGCGACTATGGGTATTGACTATGACACAATCATTACCGCGCTGGAAAAACTTCCCGAAGTGCCCGGGCGGTTCAACATAATAAAGAGTGATATTACGGTAATAATTGATTATGCCCACACGCCCGACGGGCTGGAAAACGTGCTTTTTGCCATACGGAAATTCGCCGATAAGGACATAATCACCGTTTTCGGCTGCGGCGGAAACAGGGACAAGACCAAGCGACCCATTATGGGTGAAATCAGCGCAAAGTACAGCAACCTTACGATTATCACCAGCGATAACCCACGCATGGAAAATCCCATGAATATAATAAACGAGATTGCCGAAGGGCACAAGACCGTCAATGACAATTTCATCAAAGTAGCCGACAGAACAAAGGCAATAAACTTTGCCGTCAGGATCGCGCAAAAAGGCGACGTCATCCTTATCGCAGGCAAGGGCGCAGAACCATACATAGACGAACGGGGTACCAAACGCCCGTATTCGGATAAACAAACCGCTCAGATTGCGATAAGGAGATTCCGGAGTGACAAGGTGGATAATTAGTTTTCTTTCGTCCTTTTTTATCGCGATGGCGATTGCGCCGTGGATTATTAAGCTGATAAGAAAACTCAAAGGCGGCCAGACAATTTTAGGCTATGTTACCCAGCACAAGGATAAAGAGGGTGTGCCCACCATGGGCGGCATCATCTTTGTCGTAAGCACCTTTGCATCTTGCTTTATTGTGTGGAAGGGCAACAAGAGCATCGCGCTCACGTCCCTTCTTGTCATGCTCAGCTATTTCCTTATGGGCGGACTGGACGACTTTATTAAGATAGCGTTTAAGCGCAATCTCGGCTTGCGGGCATATCAGAAAATAATTTCTCAGCTCGCGATAGCAGTTCTTGCCACGATTTTTGCTTATAAAAACTTCTATATCGGCTCCGAAATCAATATTCCGATAGCACAGATAACAGTTGACCTCAAATGGTGGTATATCCCTTTCAGCATTTTTGTATATATCGCGACTACAAACTCGGTAAACCTCACCGACGGACTTGACGGGCTTGCCGGCAGCACAACAAGCATTTATCTTGCGGTATTTTTTGTTATTATAGCCATTAGCTATTCTTCGGCATGCGACATGGGCAACACGTTTTACGCAGAGGAACTCAGCAACATGCTTGTCTTTATCGCCGCGCTTATCGGTTCATTGACGGCATTTTTGTGGCACAACAGCCACAAGGCTCGGGTCTTTATGGGGGACACCGGTTCTTTGGCACTCGGCGGCGCATGCGCAAGCGTCGCGCTGTTTAGCCGAAATCCCTTTCTTATCCTTATCGTGGGCATAATGTTTATCGTATCCAGCATATCAGTAATAGTGCAGGTAGTCAGTTTTAAGACCAGAGGGAAACGGGTTATTCTGATGGCGCCGTACCACCACCACCTTGAGATGTCGGGCTACAACGAAAGTAAAATCGTGGCGTTTTACAGCATAATTACAGCGGTTGCAGGCATTGTCAGCATCTGTATCATGTAAGGAGGATAATTATGGACTATAGAGGAAAAAAAGTTCTTGTCATGGGATTGCAGGCAAGCGGAATAAGCGCAGGATTTTTGCTTAAAAAACTCGGCGCCGAAGTTTACTGCTATGACGACAACCTTTCCTTGGGTATAAACGAATTTATAAATCTTTCCACAGAAGTAATCTCCGTTCTCGACAATATCGACCTGATCGTTACCAGTCCGGGCATTCCTTCCACGCACGATGTGATAAAGGAAGCCAAAGCGAGAAAAATCCCAATAATAAGCGAATTGGAACTCGGATGCGTCAATCTTTTTTGTCCCATAATCATGGTCACGGGCACAAACGGAAAGACTACCGAAGTGACCATGCTCGATAAGCTTCTTTCAGGCATGGGACTGAAAGTTAAAGCCATGGGCAACGTCGGATACCCCGTAAGTCAGGTTGTGCTTGACGAAACGCCCCTTGATTTCGCAATAGTCGAGGCAAGCAGCTTTCAGCTCGAATACATAAAAGACGCAAAACCCTATATCGCGGTAGTTATGAACCTCGCTCCCGACCATATGGACAGATACGCGACATATTCCGACTACGTCAACGCCAAGAAAAATATAATAAAAAACCAGACCGAAAACGACTACATTTTCATAAACGGCGACGACGCGATCTGCCGCAGGTTCGGACAGGAGAGCAGGGCGAAGACCGTGTCGGTAACTTTGCGCAATTCTCATAATGCCGTCTACATAAAGGACAATTTCTTTATGTTCGAGGACAGCTCGGTTTGCCACGTAAAAGAATGCAGACTGCGCGGCGACCACAACAAGTTCAATCTTCTCGTCGCTCTTAATGTCGGCGCGCTCCTCGGCGCGAAAAAAGAGCACCTCGCCAATCTTATCAGAGAATACACCCTTCTTCCCAACCGTATCGAGTATGTCTCCACGCTCAACGGCATAAGCTACTATAACGACTCCAAAGGGACCAACATTCATGCCTGCCGATACGCCATTGACAGCCTTGACGGAGACATCGGGCTTATCATGGGCGGAAGCGACAAAAACGAGGATTTTTGCGAGTTTTTCGAAAATATCGATGACAAAGTAAAGGCTGTGGCTGTCTGCGGGGGCAACGCCGATAAGATTTACAGCTCGGCGCTCAAAATGGGATATACCGATATTGAGGTGTTTCCCACACTAAAAGAAGCTGTGGTCTACCTCAGCGCAAAAGACGTCAAAAACGTCCTGTTGTCACCCTGTTCGGCCAGTTTTGACAGGTATAAGAATTATGCGGAGAGGGGCGAGTATTTCAAATCGCTGATATATGAAATCAACGTTTAAACCGCAATGGGCAATACTGATCTCGACCGTCATTCTGTCCCTGTTCGGTATTGTAATGATATATTCGGCAAGCTCGTATTCCGCCAAGTTACACTATAACGACGCTTATTTTTTTGTAAAAAAACAGGCTATCGCGTTCGGCGCGGGGCTTGTCGTGATGATATTCGGCTGTGTGATGAAGCTGGAATGGCTCAAAAAATTCCGCTGGATAATCTACATAGTGTCCGTAGTGCTGCTCGCGATCGTCTTTATTCCGGGGGTGGGAAGCGAGAGTTACGGCGCGACCAGGTGGATTAACCTCGGTTTTACCACCTTTCAGCCTTCCGAAATCGCCAAGTTCGGATTGATGATTTTTCTCGCCGCCTACATGGCGGACAATCCGCCCGTTAATTTCAAAAAAATGATAATACCCTTACTCGCAGGGTGCGTCATCTGCCTGCTTATAATCATGGAGCCGAATATGAGCATAACGATGTGCGTGGGCATGGCGCTCATTCTCATGCTGTACATCGGCGGAAGTCCGAAAAAGCTCTTTGTGCTCCTTGTCGTGCTCGTAGCTGTGGCGATTCCGCTCCTTATTATCCTCGAGCCGTACAGGATAAAAAGGATACTCGCGTTCATCAACCCGTGGGAAAACCCCAAAGACGAGGGTTATCAGCTCATCCAGTCCTACTATGCACTTGGCTCCGGCGGGTTGTTCGGCGTAGGGCTTTTCCGTTCGCGGCAAAAATACCTCTTTCTCCCGTTTGCCGAGTCCGACTTTATTTTCAGCGTAATCGGAGAAGAACTCGGCCTTGTCGGGTGCATTTTCACAATAGCCGTTTTCGCCGTGCTCATTTTTGCGGGGATACAGACCGCCGTGCGTGCGCAAAACAGGTATTATTCGCTGTTGGCAGCAGGACTTACTTCAATAATCGCTCTCCAGACGCTCATAAATATCGCGGTTGTCAGCGGCAGCATTCCGCCTACGGGCGTACCCCTTCCGTATATAAGCGCGGGCGGCACATCTCTCATGGTATTTATGTTTGTGTCAGGAATATTATATAATATCGCGAGCGTAACGAACCGCCAATTGTCCCCATAAGATGTATTGAGGCGGTTTTTTTCCTTTGCCGGAAAAACCAGCGTATACGGGGGAGCATATGTCAAAATTCATAATAAACGGCGGGAAAGAGTTGCACGGCAGCGTCAGAATTCAAGGGGCAAAAAACGCTGTTCTGCCGTTGTTTGCGGCAAGCATTCTCACCGAAGACAAGATAATAATCGAAAACGTTCCCAACCTCATCGACGTCCACAATATGTCACAGATACTTATGTCGCTGGGCGTGGAGGTGGTCAGATACAGTAATTACGCCGAAATTACGGCCGCAAAGCTCAAATCTCACGAAATACATAACAAACTCGCAAAAGAACTGAGAAGTTCTATTTTTCTTCTCGGCTCCATTCTTACGCGCCAGCAATATGCCAAAGTCGCATACCCCGGGGGATGTGATATCGGACTAAGGCCGATTGACATCCACATTAAAGGACTAAGAGAACTTAACGTCAGGATAGTAGAACGCGCAGGTTACATATATTGCGACGCGACCAAAATCACGGGCGCCGACGTCAATTTAGACTACCCGAGCGTGGGCGCGACCGAAAACGTCATGCTTGCCGCGGTAAAAGCCAAAGGGGTCACCAATATCAGAAATGCGGCGTGTGAGCCCGAAATCGTCGACCTTCAGAATTTTCTCAACACAATGGGCGCGAAAATAACGGGCGCAGGCACTTCGACAATCCGCGTTGAGGGCGTGGAAGAACTCCACGGCGCGACCTACCGCGCTATGCCCGACAGGATAGTCGCGGGCACTTTTGCCATCGCAACGGCTATAGCGGGCGGAGAGGTTACGTTGACGGGCGCGAGGGCGGGAGACCTTAACTCGCTGCTGAGTAAATTGAACAAAACCTCTTGCCATGTGGGCTTCAAAGATGATACTATTACTATAAAGGCGAAAGAAACCCGCCTTGCCGTGGAAAACATCGCCACTCAGCCCTATCCCGGGTTTCCCACCGACCTTCAGGCTCCCATGATGGCGCTTCAGACGGTCAGTGACGGAATATGTATTCTGACCGAAAACGTATTTGAAAACCGCTTCAGACACGTCAACGAGCTGAAGAAAATGGGCGCCGACATCACTATAAACGGCAGAACGGCGGTAATAAAAGGCGTTACTCAGCTTTCGGGCGCCGAAGTAGACGCGCAGGACTTAAGAGGGGGCGCCGCGCTGGTGCTTGCGGGGCTGAACGCGCAAGGTACGACGACCATAAACGACATCTTCCACATCGACCGCGGATATGAAAATCTGGAAGAGCACTTAAGGTCGCTGGGCGCCGACATCACGAGGGTATAAGGGTATAAAGAAAACCCGAAATACATACCATAAAAGAAAATGAAGAAAAAATACATTGCGATAACAATAAGTATTGTGCTTATTGCCCTGATTATCACATTCGGGCAAATTTTTACCGTACGCAATGTCAAGGTGGAATTCAAAAACGAAACCGGTCTAACCGGCGAAAGCGACATCCTGCGCATCGCCGATATCAAGCCCAACACAAACATTTTCAGCCTGAAAGAAAGCAGAATTAAAGAAAATATCAATAATTATTACGCCAACAGCCTTGTCGTAAATGTCGAAAGGACTTTCCCCAACACCGTCATTATTCACGTTAAAGAGCGGCTTCCCATGTTCCTTATCCATGCCGAAACCGACGCATACGTCGGCTATGTCTACACCGACAAGGACTTTCAGCGCAGCGGCACTCCGGACGAGGTGGAAGGTCAGACGCTTATTACCGTCAACAACTACTTTGTCCGCAACACCTTTGACACCGCCGAGGCCATAGCTTTAAGAGCCTTTGCCAACGCGCTGTTTTCCCAAGGCTTTACCGAGGGCGGAATTGTTGCCTTTGTGGAAAGTATTTCCATTGGTGCAAATGCACTCACGGTCAACTTAAGACAAAACGATGCCGTGCTTGTCATAAACCGCGCCGACGTAGTTAACAACACTTTACACGCATACAACGCCTATCTCGACCTTCCCATAGCGGACAGGGCGGGCGTTATTTTGTATTCCTAATTTATTTTTTGTCTTTTCCGGGTTCTTTCCCGCCTCCTTTTCCCATTGACACGGGCACTCTCTTAATATATAATTAAGTATATATATTGGTTTGGGAGAATATGTTTTACAGTCCTATCGTCACAGTCCTTGAAGTAAATACCGTAAATCTGCGGCTGCTTGCTCTGAAAAGAAGCGAGGACTTTTTCCGTCCGATCGAAGTACTTACCTCGACATACGACGGCGCAACGGCAACAGGACTGAACAAACCCGACAAACTTTTTTCCACAATCCAGGGACTTTTCTCGACCCTTCAGCAAAAAATCAAGCTTTTGCCGTCCAAGGTTTACGTACAGCTTCCCCAGACTTTTATCAGGACATTTGTCATCGAAAACGAAATTGCCATAAACGGGAAGCAAGTAAAAAAGCGCGACGTGGACGAACTTTACGCAAGGTGCGTCTCTCCCGACCCGCATTATGACGTGATAAGCCACGCGCCCGTATCCTTCCGTTCGCTCAATCACCTCGTCATGTTCAACCCGATAGGGGAAGAGTGCTCGAGGCTTTATGGCACAATTTCGGTTGTAGCTTTGGAAAAGAGCATTAAAGAATTTTTCGACACAGCGGCAAAGAGCCTTAGAAAAACCTTTATTTACGCCGGCGAAAGTAATTCCGCAATAGAAAAAGCCGACAAGGACCTCAACCTTCCGGGAAACGCGAGAATACTCGTCAACGTCCGCGAAGAGCATATTTCGATTAACTTGTGCAAAGGGAAGGCGATAATCGCTTCAAAGTTTGTGGAGTGGGGCGGAAATCACATAATCTACTCCCTTCAGGATTTACTGAAAATCAATTTCGCGTCGGCGCGCGCTATGATGCTGAAACTTAATCTAAACGTTAACTGCCTTGACGCCGACGTTTACGTTTATAATGACGGCGACAACCTTGCCGAATACGGCATGAAAGCGGTAAACAAGCGCGTAATAGACACTCTCGACTATATTGCAGAGCAAATAAGGGCGGCAATAGCTTCATTCAGACTGGACGCACCTATTCCCGTATACGTCACAGGGCATGACGTGTGCCGCGTGCGCGGAGTAAAAGAGAGGCTTCTTTCCGCAATCGGCGGCGAAATGCTGATTCTCGTTTCCGAACAAATCAATTTTGACTCGCCGTCCGACTACCCTATTGCGGGACTTATCGAAAAAATCCACAGAGAAACAGGTTTTGATATAAATCTTATAAAAAACATCGGGAGGCTTAAAACGATATGAATTTCAATTTCGGAGGAGAAAAGGCTACCCCTCAGGATATAGTAAACATCAAAATTTTCGGTTGCGGCGGCGGCGGCAGCAACGCCGTAAACCGGCTTGTCACAGCAAACTTAGGCGGTCACGTCGAGTTTATCGCGGCAAATACCGATATGATGGCGTTAAACACCGTTTCCGAAGAAGTCACCAAGCTCCAGCTCGGCGCAAAACTGACTCACGGTCTCGGCGCAGGAAGCAAGCCCGAGATAGGGGAGCAGGCCGCGCTCGAAAGCAAAGAGGATATTAAAAAAGCCATCGCCGGCGCAAACCTTCTGTTCCTTACCGCAGGTATGGGCGGCGGAACGGGCACGGGCGGAATACCCGTAGTTGCGAGCATCGCAAAAGAGATGAACATTCTCACGATCGCCGTCGTTACAAAGCCCTTTGAATATGAGGGAAGACGCAAAATGCAGGTTGCCGACGGCGGAATAGAAAAACTCCGCAAAGAAGTGGACGTGCTTGTCGTTATTCCCAACGAAAAAGCCTTCCAGTTTGTTTCGCCCAATACACCTCTTCTTAACGTAGTTCAGCTTGCCGACGACGTTCTCCACAACAGCATCATCGGCATTACCGAAATCGTCATGAGACCATCGCTTATGAACCTCGACTTTGCCGACATTGACACGGTTATAAGAAAAATGGGCACAGCGCATATCGGTATAGGTAAAGCCAAGGGCGAAAACAGGGTGCTGCAAGCCTTGAAGCAGGCCGCCGCGTCACCCCTTCTTGAGAGTAACATAACGGGCGCGACCCAGCTTATCGTCAGCGTAACCGCCGATATGAGCGTAAACGGCAACGAAGTGCGCGAAGCGTTAAATCTCATCACCAATGTCGCCGCCGAGGACGCCAATATCATAACGGGTCTCGGTTTTGACGAGAGTCTCAAGGACGAAGTGCAGGTCACGATTATCGCCACGGGCTTTGGCGGAGGACAGTCGGGCAGCATTATTCCCGATATACCGACCGTTGACAAGCCGATAAAGGAAAAAGAACTTATCGAGCCCGCTTTCGGAACTCCGCCCGTAATTTCGCCCCTTGACGAAGTCGCGGCTGCAAGCACAATCGAAAACAAAGAGATTAAGGACGACGCCATTCCCGGATTTTTGCAGAGGATAAGAAAGCTTCGCGGCAACAATTAACATTTCGCCAAAAAATCAATAAAGAGGCACAAAAGCAAGGATTTTTACAAATTCTTGCTTTTTTATTTGTCGTAATATGGTAGTTTATGTTGAAGAGTTATTCATAAACAATCTCGCTTTGCTCATCTTCACGCTGTATATTTCGGGCGTAGTGTGCAAGGCGGTTACTTCTTACATAAAAATCAATATTTCTTCATGCCTTGGGGCCGCCGTCTATGTCGCCGCGCTCTACCTTAATGAATGGGGATACCCGCTTCTTATTCTCCAGCCGTTTATCTGCGTTGCGTTGGCATACCGCTTTTGCCGCGCCAAAGATTACCTTACCACAACATTTGTGTTCGTAATGATTTACTTCGCGCTTATAGGAAGTTCGGCTTGTTTGTCGTATTTATACGGTACAAAGGCCGTAAACATACTTTACTTTTGCGGCAGTATCCCATTTCTTATAAGCATAAGCTTTATCATCATTACCGTTCTTGTTCTCTACATAAAAAAACGCCTGCTTGTTTTAAATACTTTTCGCAACAACATTTTACGCGCCGAGGTAGTTAACGCCAATTTCGGCTGTCGGACAAACGCGTATTATGACACAGGTAACATGGTTTGCGCAGAAAACGGCGAAAGGGTGGTAATCGTCAGCGCCGAGCTTTATAACAAGCTGATGCCCGCGCCCGTCGTTAACGTCAGGGTGGGCACAATCGGCGGCGAATATGATATGCCCGCGACCCCTATATTAATCAAGATATATTTTGAGGACGGGGCGAATAAAATATATAAAGTAATGGCGGGTAAAGGAAAAATAGAAACCGACCGCTACAAAATCATTTTGCACAGGGATATGAGGTGAAAGCCATGAGAGAATTTTTCAAAAAATTATGGACAAAGATTAAGCAATTTTTCAAAACACTGACAGATAAGGTCAAACAGTTCTTTTCGGACGACACAAGTACGGTAGATTATATTGTCAGCCTCCCCGTTCCGCTCAACAGCGAAGAGGAGGCTGAGGCCATCCTCGCGCTGGAAAACGGTGACGAGGATGCAAAAAAGCTTTTAATCGAGCGTAATTTACGTCTCGTTGTATACATCGCCAAGAGGTTTGACAATACCGGTATTGAGATGGAAGAACTAATCTCCGTCGGAAGCCTCGGGCTTATCAAAGCCGTCAAAAGCTATAACAGCCAGAAGAAGATAAAACTTGCGACCTATGCCTCAAGATGCATAGAAAACGAAATCCTCATGTACTTACGCAAAATGGTAAAGACAAGAGCCGAGGTTTCCCTCGAAGAGCCGTTAAACGTCGACTGGGAAGGCAATCAGTTGGTTTTAAGCGACATTTTGGGCACCGACAGCGACATGCTTTATAAGGATATGGAAAACAACGTGGAAAACGATATTCTCCACGAGCTGTATATGAAACTCGACGAACGCGACCGTCAGATAATGGGCATGAGGTACGGGCTATACGGAGCCGAAGAAAAGACCCAGAAAGAAATTGCCGACATGCTCCACATCTCCCAATCCTACATAAGCAGACTTGAAAAGAAAATCATCAACAAACTGAGAAAGGAATTTGCAAAAGTAGAATAAAGAATAAAAATTTTTTCGGGGCGCATACTTACTACTACCTTTTTTACATAGGAGGAAGTATGTCACGAAAAGTAGTAATCAGCGGAGTATGCACCTCTCAGTTACCCAAGATGACCGCTCAGGAGAGCGAGGATATGCTAAGGAGAATTAAAAACGGCGAAACACACCTTAGAAGTGCCTTTATTGAGGGAAACATGAGGCTGGTACTCAGTATGGTGCAGCGTTTCAAAACCGACAAAGTAAACTACGACGATCTGTTTCAGGTGGGAATGCTGGGACTGATAAAGGCGCTCGATAATTTCAACGTGAACCTTAACGTGCGGTTTTCGACATACGCGGTGCCCATGATACTGGGCGAAATGAGGCGGTATATACGCGAGAGCACCGCGCTCAAAGTGGGCAGAGGAATCCGGGATATTGCTTATCAGGCGATGCTTGCCCGTGAAAAGCTGGAGCTCTCCCGCGAAAACGAGGTAACGCTCACCGAGATTGCGTCCGAAATCAACATTCCCTATGCCGAAGTGGTCAGCGCGTTGGACGCAATAAGCGATCCTATCAGCATATACGAATCCGCCTATAACGACGGCGAAGAAACGGTGCTTGTGGTCGATCAGATAAGCGACGACGATAATGAGGAAGAGTTACTCAACCGCATCACTTTGTCGGACGAAGTCAAGAGGCTTCCCGAAAGGGAGCGTGAGATAATAATGCTCCGCTACTATCAGGGAAAGACGCAGATGGAAATTTCCGACGCGCTTTGCATGAGTCAGGCGCAGGTCAGCAGGCTGGAAAAGAATGCGATTGCCCGCCTCAAACAGGCATTTTAAGCCAAATTAAGACATATAAAGACCGTCCCCAAAATAAAATAACACAAGGGACGGTTTTTTTATGAACATAGAGTACACATTTTGCGAATTGCGCGAGAGAATGGTGGTAAACGTCATTGACGGGAAAAAACTCGGAAGGCTTTGCGACATCGCCCTGAACTGCCGCGGGCAGACGCTTGGCATTATCGTTCCCGGAGAATCGAAATTCTTCAGGAGTATTACGGGCACCAACACCATTTTTATTCCTTGGCATTGTATCTTGAAGATAGGAGATGACGTAATTTTAGTCGATCTCAACAACAATCCGCCTCAAAACTGCGGTTTTCCCGCCCCATGCTGAGAAAACGCCGCAAATTGTTTACATTCCGCCCGTAATTCTGTATAATATTTATATCATTATACTTTAAGAGGTGGGCAAAAAATGAAATGTATTTACTGCGGCGGTCTGGAAAGTAAAGTTATCGACTCCAGAGTAAGCGAAGACGGCACGACAATCAGGCGCAGAAGAGAATGCATTTCCTGCGCTAAACGATATACAACCTATGAAAAAGTGGAAAGCACACCCATACTGGTCGTAAAAAACAACGGCAACCGCCAGATGTTTGACGCGGCAAAGATTAAGTCGGGCGTAATGAAGGCTTGCGAAAAGCGTCCCGTACCCATCGTCAAGATCGACAAACTTGTCAGCGACGTGGAAAAGCAGATTCACAACTCTCTTGCCCAGGAAATTACCTCCAGGCAAATAGGCGACATGGTCATGGAAAAGCTCAAAGACCTCGACGAAGTCGCATATGTCAGGTTTGCCTCTGTACATAGAGAATTCAAGGATATTAACACCCTTCTAAACGAAATAGAGAAACTTGTAAAGGACAAAAAGGAAAAGGAAGAAAACTGACGTCTTGAAAGAGTTCACATACCACGGCAGCTCCCGAAAAGTTTCCAAAATCCTTTTCAAAGAGTTGCCTTTTTTAAATTATACCGCCCTACAGAAGCTTTTGCGTAAAGGCGATATCCGCATTGACGGTCGAAAAATCTACGCCGACGAAATAATAAACGACGGCGAAACCGTCAAAGTATTTTATAAAGAAGCCTCCTTTACCCCCGAAGTCGTCTATGAGGATGAAAACATAATAGTATTCAACAAAGGCGCAAAAATCCCCTCGCAAGGGGAGAATTCCTTTGAAGAAAAGGTAAAAGAATTCATAAATCCCGCCTATGTACTCTGTCACAGACTGGACACAAACACAAGAGGCTTATTATTGTTCGCCAAAAGCGATCCGGTCTTTGAAATAGTCAAAACCGCCTTCAGAAATCATGAAATAAACAAGTATTATCTTGCGTGCGTCTACGGCGATATAGATAAAAACGCCGAGCTTGTCGGCTATCTTGTCAAGGACAGCGGGAAAGGGCTTGTAAAGGTCTATAAAAACCCCACAGATGGCGCACAGAAGATAATTACGAAAATATCACCCGTTATGCGTTTTGACAGTCACACGTTGCTCGAGGTTGTGCTTGTCACGGGCAAGACCCACCAGATACGCGCGCACCTTGCGTCAATCGGACACCCCGTAATAGGGGACGGCAAATACGGCAGCGAAGAAATCAACAACTCTTTCAAAGTTCACACCCAAGTTCTTATTGCATACAAACTTACATTCAGCTTTTCCGACAAACGCCTGGCTTATCTCAACGATATTTTCATCGAGCTGAAATCGGCCGACAAATTTTTACCGTTTTAAACAACTTTTCGCCATATCTCTCATATATTGTACAGTTAAGGAATGGGAGAGGCATGGTATTAGAAGGTTTTTTCACGCTGTTCAGCAATCTTTTGCTTTTTACATCCCGCATCGATACCGGCAATTCCTTCCCATATCCGTTATCCCCCGAAAAAGAAAAGGAGTATCTCGAAAGGTTTCAGCGCGACGGGGACATCGAAGCAAGAAATATCTTAGTTAAGCACAATCTCCGACTCGTGGTATTCATAGCAAAAAAATACGCCAATTACCCCGACGGCGCAGACCTGATCAGCATCGGCGCACTCGGGCTTATTAAGGCGATTAACTCATACGACGCCTCCAAAGGCTCACAGCTTGCCACATACGCCTCGAGATGTATAGAAAACGAAATCCTGATGGCTATGCGCGTGCAGAAAAGGCACTCACAGGAAGTCTCTATTTACGACCCTGTGGGAAAAGATAAGGACGGAAATGAGATGATGCTCATGGACCTGCTTTGCGTGGACGAAGACAGTGTCTACAAGCATATCGATGAGGAATTTTTGCGCAAATCCTTAAAGAAAATCATGGAAAAGTGCCTCACCGAACGGGAAAAACTTATTATCAACTTGCGGTTCGGGATAGAGAGCGGAAATCCATACACCCAGCAGAAAGTCGCCGACATGCTGAATATCTCCCGCTCTTACATATCGAGAATTGAGAAAAAATCCTTGCAGAAGATGAAAGATTATATAGAAAAGGAGAACATGCAATTCTTTTGACAAAAAAACACCTGAAACTTGTTCAGGTGTTATTTAATTGCGCAAGTTAGTCTGTAAGCCGAGTTCTGTCTTGGATGACCATCTATCTGGGCAATACGTTGCCGATATGCTCAAGCGATACTACTAAGGTCGGCCAGGCGAGCCTTAATGACCTTATCTCTTGCATCAAGCGGGGTTTACACAGCCAATTCCGTCGCCGGACTGCTGGTGCGCTCTTGCCGCACCTTTCCACCCTTGCAATAATTGCTTATTGCGGTATATTTCTGTTGCACTTTCCTTGAAGTCGCCTTCAGCGGGCGTTACCCGCCGCTCTGCCTTGCGATGCTCGGACTTTCCTCAACCTTGCGGCCGCGGTCACCCGGCTAACTTGCGCTTATTATTTTACCACTTCACGCGTTCTTAATCAAGTATACCGCGCAAAAATTCTGACAATACTTGGAGATGAGGTAAAATATGCTGTACATTATAATATTTTTATTTCTGTTTATTCTTTCCGTTACCATTATATTTACCTTTGTAATGAAAAGAACGCCCGTGGAAATCGTCCAGATGCGGGATCTTAGCGAGGAGAGTATAACAACCACGGCAATCGACCTTGCAAAAACTCTCCGTATGACTACCTCGGGTCTTGGTATGCACACCCACAGCCTCTATAATAAGATTATCCGCGCAAATCATATTATCGCCTACAAAAACAGCAAAAATTTACCCCTCTATGAAGCTGAAAAATGGCTTTTTGAAAACTTTTACCTCGTTTATCGTAACATATTCGGAAACAAAAACCTCTTTAACGACCTTCCGCACGTTAATGACGTTCCGCGCATAATAATTCTCGCCCGTCACATTGTGCGAAATTCCTTAGGAACTCTCACCGTTGAGCGCGTCAGAAAAGTCTTTGACGCAATTAAAAACGCCGTAAACCTCAATTTTAACGAAGTTAAAGTGATCAACGAGGCGCTAAGTTTTGCCATAGTAGAGCAGATTTACATCCTCGCCGACAGGATAATCTTTCAAAACGACTGTTTTAACGCGGCGCAGAAGAAAAAGATAGATAGAAACCTCTTAAAATACGACAGCTATTGTTATTATCTCTACGAGTATGGCGACCTCAACGAGGAAGAAACCGAAAATCTGCGAAAAATGGGCATAAGCAAAAACAAAGTCGCGCTTAGCCACAGTAAAGTTATTATGGAAAACACCCGGATGGCTCAGACGCTCTTTACCGCACTCCACAATATAAGCGACTTTGTGCCCACCGAGGACGGAATAAAGTACCTCGCGATGAATGCGTCGTTCGAAAAGGTTAAGGAATATAAACTCATATCCACCAAGACCAAGCTCTCATATTATGCGAGAGTGGAAAAGCTCAGTAAGTCCATGAACATAAATGAAGCGTACATCGCCGAAAAAGCACTCGAACTTGCCGAATATAATGACACCGACATATCGGTGATACTATACGACCATATCGGCGCACTCCGAAAATACGTAAAAAGAGGAAAACCCCTCAGAATCACGCCGAAAGGGACCGGACTGTTACAACGGCTGTATATCGCGTCGATACTGATTATCAGCCTTGTATTGTGTTATTCGGCATATGCGACGTTAAAAAACCTTCTTGTCGCTTTTCTGACCTTTATCCCCGCGTTTTTTATCGCAGAAAACGCGCTTTCTTATATCATTTCATTCTGGCGGTACGAAAAGGAGATACCCGCCATGAGCCATCCCGAAGTCCCTTTTGAACACAACACAATGGCGGTAATTTCGGAATATATCGGCAGTCTCGACCAGCTTAAAGAAAGTATCCGCCACGCCGAGACGATAAAAGCCAACAGCCCCGACGAGAATATTCAGGTTGCGCTCCTGATAGACCTAAAACGCAGCAAAACCCCGACAGATGTGCTCGACAAAGAGGTCATTGACTACATCAACGACTATGTCTTTCAGGAAACTATAAATATTTTCATAAGAAAACGAGAGAATATTGACGGCGAATATCAGGGCCAAGAGCGTAAGAGAGGGGCAATCCTTGCGCTCAACAAAATGCTTGTCACAAAAAATGCCGACGACTTTTTCTTTATTCTGCACCGCGATTTCCCCGTGCCGCAATACATCGTGACTCTCGACGCCGACAACATGGTTCTCCCGGGGGGAGTCAGGGAAATGGTCAACATGATCACCCATCCATACAACAAAAAGTACGACCTGCTTTCCACTCAAAACCGATACAACTTGTTTTCCTTCCGCAAAAAGTACTCGAGAAAGTTCCTTGCCGAATGCGGAATAGACGTATACCCGCACTATTCCACCTTTTATTATAGCCTCTTCGGCAAAGAGATCTTCTGCGGCAAAGGTATATACAGATTAAGTTCATTTTATAAGAAACTCGAGGGCACATTCCCCGAAAAACGCATACTTTCTCACGACATAATCGAGGGGAGCGTTCTGGAAACAGGCGCGGCAAACATAATATTCGAGGATGCGCCATCGGGTTTTCTTCCCGACCGTGAACGCCGCAAGAGGTGGCAGAGGGGCGACATTCAGCTGCTGCCCTTTATAAGCGGAAAGTGGAATGATGCGGAAGGAAATGTATGCAAACGCAAAATTCAGCCGTTTTATAAGTATATAATGGCGAAAAACATACTCTACAACCTCAAAGAGCTCATGCTCTTAATTATCGCTCTTGTGGGCATTTTTTCGCGCAGTTGGGAGATACTTGTTCATTTCTCAGTGCTTTTCTATATTCCGTTTATGTTCAACCAGATGAAAATAAAGCGTGAAGTGATTTACAACGTGCGCCCCAAGTACATCATACAAAAGATTAGCCGAAACTATCTGCTTCTTGTTGAAGACTTCTTTATGGTGGGGTATTACGCTTTAAGCAATACTTATATCCTTCTAAGCACGATTATAAGAATGATAAGGGGCAAAAACCTCCTCGAGTGGAAGCCCTTTTACAACTCTCAGAGCGTCAACAATCCCGAGAGCTACGCGAGAGAATTTGCTTTTCCCACGGTTATTTTGACGGGAATTTGCTTATTGTCCTACTTTTTCGGCAATTACGTACTACTTTTCGGGTTGTATATACTTCTTAGTGCAGTTGTTTACTATGCTTTATATTACTTGTCGTCGATCGATATGACAACAGAAACGCTTAACGACGAAGATCGCAAATACCTTGCCGATATCGCCGCCAAGACCTACAAGTATTTTGACTTTATGCGCAACGATAACGGCATTATCGCCGACAATCTTCAGGTAAAGCCCTATAAAGGGGAAGCAAGCATTACTTCTCCCACCAACATAGGTTTTAGCCTGCTTGCCGAGATCTGCGCGTATAAACTTAAGCTGACCACTCTTGAAGATTGCTCCCGAAATATCATAAAAACCCTTTCCGCCATTGAAAAAATGGAAAAATGGAAGGGGAATTTGTACAACTGGTACGACGTGGAGAAATTGACTCCCGTAAGCAAGTTCGTCTCAAGCGTCGACAGCGGAAATCTTGCGGCGTGTTTGTTGATAGTCAAGGAATTTTTCCGCGAAAATAAAAACATGATAGGAGAATTGCGTGCTCAACTCCTCATTAAAGACACAAATCTCGCCGCCTTGTACGACGGAGCAAAAAACCTATTCTTTTTAGGCTATGACGGCCGGAAACTGACGGGTCATTATGACCTTTTGTCCAGCGAAGCGCGCCTGCTGAGCATGGTATTTATTGCACTTTATGGCAGAAACGAGCACTTTGCCGCCCTGCACAGGGATTATTCGTCTTTGAAGGGCAATACAATGTTGTCCTGGAGCGGAACCATGTTTGAGTACCTGATGCCCGATCTCTTTTTGCCTTTGCCCGAATATTCAACATTAAGACACACAGCCCAAAATGTCGTAGACATTCAGAAAAAGGAAAAATACAGGGGCGTGTGGGGCATAAGCGAGAGCGCGTACAACCTATTTGACGAGCGTCAGCGTTATCAATATCACGCCTTCGGATTGAGAGCATTATCGCTTCGCAACGCAGAGAACAAGGGTGTAGTAAGCCCTTACAGCAGCGCGCTTGCGCTTGCCTATAATACCGACGATGTCGTGGAAAACTTAAGACGCCTGGAAAGACTTGAATTGCTGGATGAATACGGTTTTTACGATAGCATAGATTTTACCGCAAATAACGCAATAGTGTACCAATATATGAGCCACCACCAAGGCATGATTCTGTGTGCTCTTACTAATAAATTGTGTTCAGACTATATCGTAAAACTGATGCAAAACAGCGTAAAGATGCAAGGCGCGGTGCAACTTTTCAACGAAAATATCTTTAGGGTAAGAAATGGCATAATTTATAAGAATATGCCCAAGATTGCGACCATTACAAATCATGAGTATTACAAATACTATGATAATTCAGAACAATATTTCCATTCTGCGGCGTTAACTGACGCAACTTGCGGACAGGTATTTTGCGCAAATGGGAATAGTTTCTGCAAGTACAATGAGATCATAATTGACAAATTTGTGCCCGTATTTCAGGAGATGACGGGCGGTTATTTCTATGTAAAAAATGAGAGCGGAAAGTATAATTCGCCAACCTATTTGCCATTCCAAGGTAAACCCAATTGTTTCTCTTTTTCATATAATTCGCGGCAGGTATTTTACCGTAATAATGAAGAAAATATCGAACTATCTGCGACGCTTTTATCGGGGGTGGGCGGCACTGTAAGAAAGCTTTCTTTCCCGAAATTCACCCGTGAAGTGGCTTTTTATATGCCCGTCACATTAAACAGTTTTGACGGGTATTATTCACACCCCGCGTTTAACGATATGTTTATCGAGACCTTTATCGATAACGGCATTCTGTATATAAAACGCCGCTCCATGCTCAAAGACGGAGAGGACAGGTTTATCGCTGTGTTGGTATCGGGGCTTGAAAACTTCACATGGGAAACAAACCGTTCTAATTTCCTCGGGAGAAACAACCGCCTTGATCGTCCAAATTACCTTTTCGGAAACAGGAAAAAGCTGTCTGATCCCAGTATCGGAGACGTTTTAAGTCCGTGTGTTGCTTTTGTCGGAAAACCATCCGGCACAGAATGTCAGGTATGTATGGTGTTCGGATCAACGCGCCACGAGGTGGACGAGAAGATAAAGCTCCTTCCCGAGGACTTTTACGGCTTTGCGCTTGCCTGCTCCTCGTCGTACACATTAAGCGAGGAGACCCAGAACATCGTTGGAGAGCTTGTTTTTGCGCCGTATCCCAACAAATTGCTGCAAAAACTAAATAATCACGATGAAATCGCAAAATTCCGCAGCTATACGTCGGATCGCAAGGTGATAAGCTTTGTTTACGCCGAAGACCACGCCGACAGCTTCACGAGGTTTATAAAGATTCTCAAAGACCTTCAGGTGTTGGCTATTCCCGTGAAGGTCGTCATTTATGTGAGAAACAGAGGAAATCACGACCTTGCGCGATTTGTGGACGAAACCTTGCGGAAAAACGTCATAAACGAATTCACAATCATCGACGACCCCGAAATGCTGAAATACTCATTCATAGCATTCAATGAGGAGCTTTACTTTGAGAGAAAGTCGCTATATCCCGTAAAAGCCGAAGAAATTTACCGCAATCTGCTCACCCGGACCGATTCCGACCGCGAACTTCCGGAAAACAGCCTTGTATCCGGTTACGGCTGCTTCGACAGAGAGGGGAATTACTACCAGAAAAGTCCCATTCCGACCCCCTTGCCGTACAGCAATATCATTGCGGGAAAATACGGCGGAATAATCGCCACAAACAACGGCGGCGGATTCTACTTTTTTGACAATTCGCGTGAAAATAAGGCGGTCAGGTTCGACAATGACTTTATCAGCGACGCGTCCGGCGAACTTTTCTGTTTTAAGACAAAACTCGGTTACCGTATCTTAAACGGCGGTCACGGACCCGACAGAGTTACTATAATCAAACAGGGCGAAATTGTTCACAAAACAAGTATTTCGGGCATAAATTCGACGCTTTCAAGCTATGTAATATTCGAGGGAAAGGCAAAAGTAACTCAGATTGACGTCGAAAATTTCCCCGGCGGTTACATCTCCGTTGTTAACACGATGTACCCATGCCTTGACTGGGTATTCGAGCCGTCGTTTATTACTTTCGGCATTAAAGATAATATGTTGGAAATTAAAAATATCCGAAAAAACGCCGCGCTTTACGTCCGCGTCTTGTCCGATGTCTCCCGTTTTACGTTAAAACTCGAGGAAAACACACTGTTGCCGAGCCTGGAATTTTACTGTGAGGAGAGCAAAGCAAAGGTCTGTTTTGTCGCCGGCATGGACTATGACTTTTTAAAGTCTGTTAATATGCTCAATTTGTCGGTTATGCGTGAGCAGAGCCTCAGCCGCTTTGTAAACCCCAACGGTATAACAGTACTTTCACGTTACCGTACGTTTGATTTGCTTGTAAACTTCCTGCCGTATCAGATACTTTCAAGTCGCATAAACGCCCGCGCAGGCTTTTACCAGGTGGGCGGTGCAATCGGCTTCAGAGACCAGCTTCAGGACTGCCTTGCGTTCTCCAACAGCCAGGAAATAATCAAAAATCAGATTATTGAGGCATGCCTGCACCAATACGAAGAGGGAGACGTCATGCACTGGTGGCACGCGCCCAAATTCGGCTTACGCACAAGAATTACCGACGACAGGCTTTTCTTGCCGTATGCAGTATGCGAATACGTGGAAATGAGCAAAAATATGGAGTTTTTGGAGCATACTCTGCCGTATCTGCATTCCGCGCCGCTCTATCCCGACGAGGAGACCCGCCTTGAAAGCCCGCCGCACACAACGTACACCGAGAGCGTATATAAGCACTGTGTCCGCGCTATTAAATCTGCTTTGAAGTACGGTGCCCACGGACTGCTCATTATGGGCGCAGGCGATTGGAACGACGGCATTGACTACGCCTGCAGGCAGGGTAAGGGCGAAAGCGTATTCAATAGCATGTTTGCCTGCTACGTTATCGACAGATTCGCAAACTATTGCCCCGAAAACACGCAAAAAGAACTTCTCAAAATCAGCGAAGAACTTAAAGAAAACATAAACAGACACTGCTTTGACACCGACCGTTATATGCGCTTGTACACTGATGACGGAAGATGGCTGGGAAGCGCCCGCTCTTCGACGTTAAAACTCGACCTTCTTGTGCAGAGTTTTGCCGTTATAAGCGGAGTTGCCGACAGCGAGAGGGCGGAAATCGTCCTGAACACCGCGAAACAACTTATCGACACCAAAGGAGGACTTGTTAAACTCCTTGCCGACCCTCTCGACAAGACCGACTACATCGGCTATATTTCGGCGTATCCCAAAGGGATAAGGGAAAACGGGGGACAGTATACCCACAGCGCGATGTGGTATTTGCTTGCTCTGGTCAAGGCGGGACGTAAAGACGAAGCGTTTGAATTGTTTCAGATGATTAACCCTGTGGAAAAGTCGACCGACAGGTTCAGATACGCCCGCTATAAGGGCGAGCCTTACGTACTTTGCGGCGACGTTTATTCCAATCCGCCGCACAAGGGCAGGAGCGGCTGGAGCTGGTATACAGGCAGCGCAAGCTGGGCTTACCGTCTTGTTATCGAGTACTTTTTCGGGCTGAAACGCCGCGGAAAAAAGCTCTATATCTATCCTCAGCTTCCCGACGTGCTAAATGACAGCGTGATTTACTACCATTACGCCGACAGCGCATACAAAATTACCTACAAAAAGGGCGGCGGCCACGCCGTGTATCAGGACGGCATTCTTTGTGAAGATAACGGAATAATCCTGGAAGAGAACAAGATGAGCGAAGTCACGGTCAATTTCGTTTGACACTTTCTTCTTAAAAAGTTATTATATTCGTATGGATTTGTTTGAAAATAACAGAGAGCGGAATATGCCGCTCGCCGAAAGGATGAGGGCGGATACACTGGACGAATTCATCGGACAGGAACACATAGTGGGGGAAGGTTCGCTTTTACGGAGGGCAATCAAGGCCGACAGGCTGGGAAGCTGTATCTTTTACGGCCCTCCCGGATCTGGAAAAACGACGCTCGCTCATATTATTGCCAATTCCACAAATTCCAATTACGTATACCTTAACGCCGTGTCAAGCGGAGTGGCAGACGCCAAAAAAGTAATTGATGAGGCCAAGCAGAATCTCTCGTTTTACGGCAAAAAAACCTATCTTCTGCTGGACGAATGCCACCGCTGGAACAAGGCGCAGTCCGACTGTGTTTTGTCGGCGATTGAGAAAGGCGAAATAATCTTTATCGGCAGCACCACCGAAAACCCCTACGTCAGCATGACCAAGGCTATTATAAGCCGTTGCCGCATTTTCGAATTCCGTCCCCACACAAGAGAAGACATCAAAAAATGCATTTTTCGCGCACTTTCCGACAAAAAGAAAGGTTTGGGAAACTATATTATCCGGATCGAGCCCAAAGTCGTCGATCACCTTTGCCGCATAAGCAACGGCGATATGCGCGTCGCCCTTAACAGTCTCGAACTTGCCGTGCTTACCACTTTGCCGGATAAGGACGGCCTGATTTATATTACTCCCGAAATTATCGCGCAGTCCTCGCAAAAGCCCATATTAAGCATCGACGAAGACGACTATTACGACATGATAAGCGCGTTCTGCAAGAGCCTTCGCGGAAGTGACCCAAACGCCGCCGTATTTTATGCGTTACGTCTTTTAAACGCCGGTTGCGATCCCATGCTTATCGCAAGAAGGTTGATTGTTCACTCTGCCGAAGACGTGGGTCTTGCCGACCCCAACGCGCTCAACATCGCCGTAAACGCCATGTACGCGCTGGAAAGGATAGGTCTTCCCGAGGGGAGAATACCACTTGTAGAGGCGATTATTTATGTCTGCAAAGCGCCCAAATCCAACAGCGTGGTGACCGCCCTTTACGCCGCCGACGAGATAGCGCAAGAGGGGCACAACAAGGTGCCCGATTACCTTCGCGACACCAACTACAAGACCGAAAAAATCTCGGGCTACAAGTACCCCCACGACTTTGGCGGATATGTCGAGCAGCAATACCTGCCAGACGACATCAGGGACAAGGTGTTTTACGTCCCGTCCGACAACGGCGACGAGAAAAATTATAAAGGAATATGGCGGGATGACCGCTAAAAATATTTTTTTTGAGGTAAGATTATGATAAGAATTTCCGGTTTATCAAAAACTTATGCCAACAGCAAAGTAAAAGCTGTCGACAACATCACCATGGAGATTGCTCCCGGCGAAATATTCGGTTTTCTGGGCCCCAACGGCGCAGGCAAGAGCACGACAATAAAGTGCCTTACCGGCATACTTCCCTATGCGGAAGGCAGCATTTCTATCTGCGGGCACAATCTTAAGGACGAACCAGTCGCCGCGAAGGGCAAAATAGGCTACGTCGCCGACGAAAACATACTCTACGACGGACTTACGGGTCTCGACTACATAAACTTTATTGCCGACGTTTTCGGAATTGACAGCTCGACCCGCAAAGAGCGCATCGAAAAGTACGCGCAGATTTTCGAAATGAGCGACAAGCTCGGACAGAAGATTTCTTCCTATTCACACGGTATGAAGCAGAAAATAAGCATTATTTCGGCGCTTGTCCACGACCCCGACGTATGGGTGCTTGACGAGCCTATGACAGGTCTTGACCCCAAGTCGAGTTTTGCCTTGAAACAGCTCATGCACGAACACGCCGCGCAGGGCAAAGTGGTTTTTTTCTCCTCACACGTCCTTGAGGTAGTGGAGAAGATCTGCACCAAGGTCGCCATAATCAACAAGGGCAGACTTATCGGCGTGTATGATATGAAAGAGCTTAAACAAAAGCGCAACGATCTCAGCCTTGAGGAATTGTTCTTAGGGCTTACAAACGACACATCCGAGGGCGGCGAAAATGTTACGGCAAACTTATAATCTTTTCAGAGTAATCTTTAAGGACACGTTCCAGACAAGCTTCCGCAAGATGTTCGGAGGCTTTTCGGCAAAGAAGAAAAATGAAGAAAATCTTGAACTTTCGGGAAAGCCCAATAGCAAAGTCGTCTCCAAAGTCGCAGGCGGGATACTTGCGGTCTTCGGCATCGGACTTATTATTTTCTATGTCGCGATGTTCTCGGCAATGTTCACCCAGGGCGGCATTAACGCAGGTGTTCATGAGGAAATCCTTTACCTCTTCCTTGCCATTTCGCAGTTTGTGGTAATGTTCTTCGGAAGCGCGGCGGTACTCAATTATCTGTATTTCTCCAAGGACAATATGCTGTTGTCGACCTTGCCCATAAGACCTATTTCGATTTTCTCGGCAAAGTACATGATGGCGTATGTCTCGGAATATCTCATCTGTCTGTTAATGAGCCTGCCCATGCTGATAACATACGGTGTTGTGTCAACTAAGATGGGAATTTCTATAAGCTGGTCGTTCTATGTCTATGCGGTATTGTCGACCTTCCTGCTACCCGTTATCCCGCTTCTTGTCGCCTCGATAATCAGCATACCGCTTATGTATATCGTGTCTTTCTTGCGGAAAAGAGCGGTGGGCAACGCTATCGTTGTGACCGTCGTATCCCTTGCCGTTCTCGCCATATACATGGGCTTTATCGGTTCTGTTTCGGGTATGCAGCAGAGCGTGGATGAAAACAACATGGTTGTCTTCTCCCAAGAAACAATTGCACTGATATTGAAGGCAAAGAAGTTCACTGTCTTTAACTTCAATCTTGCAAACGCGTTGCTTGCCCAAAAATCCATCCTTAATTTCATTATATATATAGTCGAACTCATTGCTGCGTTTGGGATTGCGGCGCTTCTTAGCGCGGTGTTCTACAACAAAGGTATGAGAATTACCGTTGAGGGGAGCGGATCGGCTTCGGCAAAAAAGCAAGGTCAGATAAGCTATGCGTCGGGTACATTTACAAGATCTTTCGTCAAGAAGGAGATAAAAACCATCGTAAATTCGCCTCAGATGCTTGTAAGCTCTCTTATGGGCGTCGTTATGCTGCCTTTGTTTTCCGTCCTGTTCGGCAAGACGAATTTCGGCGGAGACGAATCGGGCTTCGGAGCAGACTTCTTTGTCACCGGGCTTATCATGTACATGACGACAATTCTTATGGGCGCGGGCAATATTGTCGCCCTCGTCGGCTTCTCAATGGAAGGAAAAAACCTGTACCTGCTGAAAACTCTGCCGATAAAGGCAAAAGACATCATTAAGCCCAAGCTCATCGTCAGCAACTCCATCGGATGTATTTTGTCGCTGAGCGCAGCGGTTTCCATTACGCTGTCCATACCGTCCCATAATATCCTTGTCGGGCTTGGAGTTCTTGTCGTAATGATACTGGGAAGCATCGGCATGACGAGCATGTGCCTCTTCAATGACCTCAAAGCGCCCAATCTTACGTTCAAAAACGTCACCGAGCTTACCAAAAACAACAGGCGCACGGTTAAGCCCATGCTTATAGGTCTCTGTATTGGATTGTATTATCTCGTACTGGGCATAATTATGGCGTCAATAAGCGACGAGTCGCTCTCTTTCACAAACAAGATGCTTGTTTATTTCGGAACGGGACTGCTCATCAACGCGCTTTTCGCGTTTCTTAACTGGAAAGCGCTCATCGTCAAAGCCGAAGAAAGATATGAGAGCATAGAGGTGTAATAAAGTGCGCAAAATAGCATTGGATATCGGCGATGTCAGAATAGGAATAGCTACCAGCGACCCGATGGGCATTATTGCAAGCGGGTACTCGACATTTCAACGCACAGGGGACTATGAAAAGGACCTCAGATTCCTCGTCGATACCGCAAGACAAAACAACTGTGATACTATCGTTCTCGGGCTTCCCGTCAATATGGACGGGACCGAGGGCGAGAGGGCGCGCATAACGAGACAGTTCGGCGAGGACCTGAAAACACTTACCGATGTAAAAATCGTCTATCAGGACGAGCGCTGGACGACCGTTTCGGCGGAAAAAGCACTGATTGAGTCGGGAATGCGCCGCGAAAAGCGTAAAAACGTCGTCGACAAGGTGGCTGCAACCATTATTTTGCAGAGTTACTTAAACAGATTTTAAACAAGGAGACATATTTATGAAAAACGACATCAACGAAAAAGACACCTTAATTCAGGAAGAGGATGAAATAGTCACTCTCACTTACGACGACGGCTCGCAGGAAGATTTTTACGACATCGCCGAGCTCGACTACGAGGGAAAGTGGTATATCTATCTCCAGCCTGTGGAGCCCTCTGACGAGTTTGCCGAGGACGAGGTCATCGTATACGAAATAGCCGAGGACGACAGCGGCGAGGAGATTTTCCTGCCCGTTGAGGACGACGCTCTTATGCAAAAACTCGTCGATATGCTCAATGAGGAATTGGAAGCGAAATAAGAGATAAGTAATGATTTTTAATTAAAAAATCGTTGCAATAGTAAACAACTTTGTGTTATTATATCAAAGAAATTACGAACCGTCCGCAGAGGGGATTGTTGCCGCACAGCGGTTTTCACCTTCGATTTAAACGGGCGGGGAGAAACAAACAAGGAGGATTTTAACATGTCAGTAATTTCAATGAAGCAGCTTCTCGAAGCGGGAGTGCATTTCGGACACCAGACCAAGAAGTGGAACCCCAAGATGAAGAAGTACATCTTTGACGCGCGCAACGATGTAAACATCATCAACCTCGAACAGACCGTGTCGTCCATCGAAACGGCTTATTCGTTTGTCCGCGATACCGTCGCCGGCGGGAAGAACATTCTTTTCGTAGGCAAGAAAAAGCAGGCAAAAGAAGCCATTCAGCAGGAAGCCGAAAGGTGCGGAATGTTCTATGTAAACCACAGATGGCTGGGCGGCACGCTCACCAACTTTGCCACCATCAGGGCGAGAATTGACAAGCTCAACAAGCTCAACCAGATGGAAGCCATCGGCGAATTCGACCTTCTTCCCAAGAAGGAAGTTATCAAACTCAAAGCCCTCAGGGACAAGCTCGAGGAAAACCTCGGCGGCATCAAGAACATGCGCGAACTTCCCGGCGCTCTCTTTGTAGTCGACCTCAAAGTCGAACACCTCGCCGTCAAGGAAGCCCAGACTCTCGGTATTCCGATCGTCGGTCTTGTTGACACCAACTGCGACCCCGAGGATGTTACCTACGCTATCCCCGGCAACGACGACGCCATAAGGGCTATAAAGCTCATCGCAAGCGTTATCGCCGACGCCGTAATCGAGGCCAAGGAAGGAAAGACCGAAGCGGCAGCCGAAGATAAGGACGCCGAAGTTGAAGTAGCCCTGCAGCTGAAGAATCAGCCGAGTAAGCAAGAATTTTAATACCGGAGGAGAATAAAATGTCATTTACAGCCAAAGACGTACAAGAATTACGCGCCCGCACCAACGTTGGTATGATGGACTGCAAGAAAGCTCTCGTCGAAACCGACGGCGATATGGAAAAGGCAATAGAATGGCTCAGGGAAAAGGGCATCGCCAAGGCCGCCAAGAAAGCCGGCAGAATAGCCAGCGAAGGCATAGTTGACTCATATATCCACATGGGCGGAAAGATCGGCGTTCTCGTCGAAGTTAACTGCGAGACCGACTTCGTTGCGAGAGGCGAGGCGTTCAAGACGCTCGTTCACGACATCGCCCTCCAGATAGCCGCCGCAAAGCCCAGCTACGTTGCCAAAGAGGAAGTTCCCCAGGACGAAATCGAGCACGAAAAGGAAATCCTTAAGGCCCAGGCGCTCAACGAGCCCAATCCGAAGCCCCTTGCGATAATCGAAAAGATGACAGAAGGCAGAATTCAGAAATTCTTCCAGGAAGTCTGTCTGCTCGAACAGCCCTTCGTTAAGGATCCGTCCAAGACCATCGGTCAGGTTGTTACCGAAGCGATAAGCTCTATCGGCGAGAAGATATCGATAAGGAGATTCGTAAGATACGAAATGGGCGAAGGCCTCGAAAAGAAAGTCGATAATTTCGCAGAGGAAATAAACGCTCAAGTCGCCAAGATGCAGGCAAATTTACAGTAACGCCAAAGGCACTAATTGCTTAGTGCCTTTTTCATAAGGAGGTATTTATGACTTTGAAGTATAAAAGGGCGCTGCTCAAAATAAGCGGAGAAGCTCTTGCGGGAGACCAGGGCTTCGGGCTTTGCAAAGAAAAAATCGACATGGTCGTCGACCAGATCGCCGAAGTTAAGAATATGGGCGCCGAAATCGGCATAGTCGTTGGCGGGGGAAACTTCTGGAGAGGCCGCCAGGGCACCGATATGGATAGGACGACAGCCGACCACATGGGCATGCTGGCTACGATTATAAACGCGCTTGCTCTCCGCGACGCGCTTGAGAAAACAGGCGTGGAAACGAGAGTGCAGACCGCGCTGACCATCGAACGCGTAGCCGAACCGTATATCCTCGGAAAGGCACTAAGGCATTTTGAAAAGGGCAGGGTGGTAATCTTCGCCTGCGGCACGGGTAATCCTTATTTTTCTACCGATACAGGCGCCGCGCTTCGAGCCGCCGAAATCCACGCAGATGTGCTTCTTCTTGCCAAAAACGTGGACGGCATTTACGATAGCGACCCCAAGAAAAACCCCAACGCCAAAAAGTACGACAAAATCGCCTACCTCGATTTTATCAAACAGGGTCTCACCGCTATGGACACCACGGCAGTCAGCCTCTGTATGGAAAACAGAATTCCGATTATCGCTTTCGGCCTGACCGAGCCGGAGAGCATAACTCGCGCGATAAGCGGAGAGACAATCGGCACAATAATCGGTTAATCTCCAAGCTTTCTATGTTCCGCCTCGTATTTCACGCGGCGGAACATTTTTTTATTACTTGAAATCTCGCTCCCCGTATGTTATATTAATTGTATAAAAAATTAAATTCTATAATGTTAAGAGGTATATTATGACTTACGATATCATGGAACTGGAATTATTGTTCGTCGAACTTGACGAGAGGATGGGCAAGACGATTAAGTCCTTCAACACCGACCTTGCCTCACTCCGCGCAGGAAGAGCCAATCCTCACATCCTCGACAACGTGACCGTAGACTATTACGGCGTTCCCACTCCGCTCAATCAGATGGCCAACATTTCCATTCCCGAAGCGCGCGTCCTTATGATAAACGTATGGGACGGCTCTATGCTTAAAAAAGTGGAAAAAGCCATAATCGACGCCAACGTCGGCATAATGCCCAACAACGACGGCAAGGTGATAAGACTTGTCTTCCCCGAACCTACCGAAGAGAGAAGAAGATCGCTTGTCAAGGACATCAAAAACTTTGCCGAAAACGCCAAAGTCGCGGTACGAAATATCCGCAGGGACACTATGAGCGAACTTAAGTCGCTCGAGAAGAACAAAGTCATTTCCGAAGATATTCTCAAGGACTGCGAAGACACGGTTGATAAAAACGTCAGCGCAAAGATTGCCGAAATCGACAAGCTCGCCGCCGATAAAGAACAGGAAGTCATGAAGGTGTAATGAAGCATATTGCCTTTATCATGGACGGAAACGGCCGTTGGGCGACCGACAGAAATCTCCCGCGTGCCGCCGGGCATCAGGCAGGGGCGCAGGCTCTCGTAAAAGCGATAAGAGAGCTGAATGACCTCAACGTCGAGTGCGCCTCGTTTTATGCCTTTTCCACCGACAACGAGAAGAGGAACGCCGAAGAAGTAAGCAATATCCTTGGGGTTATTGCTTACTTTTTAGCTAATGACATTAAAAGGCTGGTGACGGAACTTAACTTGCAGCTCAGGTTTATCGGCGACCTCAAACGTCTGCCGCAAAAACTTATAAACATTATCTGCGACCTTAACACGTTTTCCTTGAACAACAAGGGCATGAAAGTCATTCTTGCGATAGGGTACGGCGGAGATGTGGAAATCTGCTCGGCGTTTGACGCAATTATGAAAAAGCGGCTGTTTTTAAAAGACAATTCGCCGATAACGCCCGAAGAACTGAAAAGCGCGTTATATACCGCCGGCATTCCCGACCCGGACGTTGTGGTAAGGTACGGCGGACACCGCAGACTTTCCAACTTTATGCCCCTTCAGACGGCATATTCGGAGCTGTATTTTCTCGACAAATTTTGGCCCGACTTTGATAAAGAGGATGTCACAAAAATACTTGAAAATTTCGATAGAGTAAAGCGAAATTTCGGAGGACTGGATGCTTAAACGTACAATAGCCGGACTTATAATGACGGCGATACTATTTTTGTTTTTATACCTGACAAGCTTTTCCGAGCACATATTCAACGCGCTCATTATGGTTGTCGTCATCCTTGCGACATACGAGATGTTCGACGCGACGCGGCGCGCCGACTCCAAAGTCGAAGGCAAAAAAGGGTACAGAATAAGCAGACTGTCGCTTATTTTCGCGCTGGTTATGCTTTATCCCATGGCATATCACTTCGGTTATGTCGGTCTTCTTTTTACCGCTGTGATTTCAATAGTGGTCGCTTTTATTTCCTTTATCTTTGATGCGAAAAAGTCATTCAACGACTTTGCGGTAAACGTGGTAGTCCTGTTTTATCCCTTGATTTTTGCAGGACTGTTACTCGTTCTCCACACTCTTTACGGCATAATTCCCGTAGTTCTTGCCGTGGGAATATCGACCATCAGCGACGCTTTTGCCTGCTGGATAGGCGCAGGCTTCGGAAAGAAGAAGATGTTTCCCAAGATCAGCCCCAAAAAAACCGTCGCGGGCTTTGTCGGCGGCATTTTCGGCGGAGGCGTGGGCGCGGTATTTGTCTATTGCGTTTTTGAGCTTGCTGGCTTTCCCACAAATACCAAGCTCATATACGGCAGTCTCGTCAACAACAACGTCGGACTTACCCTACTGATTTACGCCGTAATAGGCTTCGCGATTGCGATGATGTCGGAAATCGGCGACCTTGCCGCAAGCAGAATTAAAAGGGAAGTAGGCATAAAAGATTACGGTAAGATATTAGGTTCCCACGGCGGCATAATGGACAGGATAGACAGCATTATGTTCACGTCGGTTTGCGTGGCAATCATTATGCTCATAATCGATAATATCTTCAGACTTGTATGAAAAAACGTATTGCGATACTCGGCGCGACAGGTTCGATAGGAAAAACCGCTCTCAAGGTCGTCTCGGCTCATCCCGAGAGGTTCTGCTTCGCCCTTATAGCAAATTATTCCGACCTGAAAGGTCTTAAAGAGTTGATCGGAAAATACAATCCCGACACAGCCATCTGTCTTGCCGAAAAGTATTACATAAAGCAGGGCAGAATTATGCCTTTTGAACAGGATATACTCGAAAAATCCTCGCTGTACGATGATATTGACATCGTAATTAACGGTATCGCGGGTATCGCGGGATTAAAACCGACTCTCGCCGTCCTCAACTCCAACGCCCGCCTTGCCACAGCCAATAAAGAGAGTTTTGTCTGCGCAGGCTCGATAATTTGCTCAGCGCGTGACAGGCTGAAAAAGGAAATTTATCCCGTTGACAGCGAGCATAACACAGTATGGCAGCTGTTAAAGGGCAACGAAAAGGACGTAAAGTCAATTATCATCACCGCTTCGGGCGGCGCGTTCAGAGATTTGCCGAAGGAAGAGCTTCAGAACGTCACGGCAGCCGACGCTCTCCGCCACCCCAACTGGGTCATGGGCAAAAAGGTGACTATAGACTGCGCCACCCTTGTAAATAAGGGTATGGAAATTATCGAGGCAAAATACCTCTTCAACTGCAAAAACGTCAAAGCCGTCATGCACAGAGAGAGTATAATACATGCTATGGTCGAGTTATCTGACAACAGCATTCTCGCAGGGCTTTCCAATCCCGACATGACGTTGCCCATTCAATATGCATTAAGTTACCCCGATAGGCCGGAAGGCGGAGTAAAACCCATAGATTTCACTACGCTCAGGTCCTTGAATTTCGGCGGGATTGACACAGAAAAATTTCCGTGCTTCAAGATAGCTTGTGAAGTATCAAAACAGGGCGACGGCGCGGGCACAGCGTTCAATGCCGCCGACGAGGTCGCGGTAAACGCATTTTTGGCTGGTGAAATCGGCTTTTACGATATCCCGGCGCTGATAAGTGCCGCTCTTGACAAATACGGAACGGAAAGGGGCGAAACCCTCGAAGAAATATTCCGTATTGACAAAGCTTCGCGCGAATATACTTTAAGTATCATAAATTCGCGGAGAAAACTATGACATTTACTTTACTCGCTGCATTTTCTAACGTAATGGCTACTATCGGCTATGTTTTGCTGGCCATAGTATGCCTTATGTTCATGGTCCTAATTCACGAGCTCGGACATTACACGGCGGGAAAATTATTGGGCTTTAAAATAAACGAATTCGGCATAGGTTTCGGTCCTGTGTTGTTCAAGCGTACCGGCAAAAAAACGGGCGAGGTGTTCTCGATAAGACTGTTGCCTCTTGGCGGCTTTTGCATGTTCGAAGGAGAAGAGGACGAGGAAGGGAAGGAATCCGATCATCCTCTCGCCTTTAACCGCCTTCCGCCATGGAAAAGGCTTATTGTATTATTCAGCGGCGCCTTTAGTAATTTCTTAAGCTCGATAATATTAATTACGCTTGTATTCACTTTTTACGGACAGATATTGCCCACAGTTTATTACGTCGCGCCCGAAAGCGCAATTTACACAGAAGGCACACTCCGGAAAGGAGATGTGATTTTGCGCGTCAATGGCAAAATGGTCAACATCCTTACACAGGACGACGTCACAAAGCACCTGTCGTTGATTGACGGCAACACCGGCGAACTGACTATTTTACGGGACGGCAAAAGAATTAATACCGTCATTAAGAGAAGCGCGATATATCAGCGAGACGAGGACGACAACATCGTCTACAACAAAGACGGACAGCCGCAGACCCGATACGCTTTCGGCTTCAGCGTCGGCGTTTCCAACGTAAAATTAAACTTCTTTACGGCTCTTGGCAGGGCGTTTGTCTATAGTTTTTACGTTGTATATAAAATCCTGTGGCTGCTCGGTCAGCTTCTTTTGGGAAGACTGAGTTTTGCCGCTACTGCGGGCGGTCCCGTTACGGTCATAAAAGCTATGTCGGACGCAGGACGTTCGGGCTTCGGCTCACTGATGTATGCCGTGTGCCTTATCAGCGCAAATCTCGCGGTTTTCAACCTTCTGCCTCTTCCCGCCCTCGACGGCTCGAAGATGGTATTTACAATAATAGAGTGGATTCGCGGCAAGCCCATAAACCGCAAGGTGGAAAACATCATTCACACCGTGGGCTTTTTCCTGCTGTTTGCGGTGGCAATATCGGCGGATATTATACAACTATTGAGGTAAAATGAAAAAAACAGTCTGGGTAAAAGACGTTCCCATCGGCACGGGTCGTATTAAGATACAGTCGATGACCAACACGCTTACAACCGACATCACAGCGACGACGGAGCAAATCCTCGCTTTGAAGTGCGCAGGCGCCGATATGGTGCGTATAGCCATTCCCGATGTCGAAAGCGCGATTGCGGTAAAAGAGATTATAAAATGCGGCGTGCCGATAATAGGGGATATTCATTACGGCGCAAAACCCGCTCGTATCGCCATTGACAACGGCGTTCACAAGATTCGTATAAATCCCGGTAATATGTCTGGCGAAGCTATAAGAGAAGTCGTCTTCTCTGCAAAAGAGCGGAATATCCCCATAAGAATAGGGGTAAACAAAGGCTCTGTAAAGGGGGAAACAACTCCCGAAACACTTGCTTTTCTTGCTGCAGACTGCGCCAAGCGGATTGAGGATATCGGATATGACAACCTCGTCCTCGCGGTTAAGACTTCGGACGTTAAGGAAACCGTCCTTGCGTACAGGAAGCTTGCCGGGCTTACGCCTTATCCGTTGCACATCGGTCTTACCGAAGCGGGAACTAAGGAAACGGGCACTATAAAGTCTGCAGTAGCCATTGGCTCACTCTTGCTTGACGGAATCGGCGACACAATAAGGGTAAGTCTTTCGGGCGACCCGATAAACGAAATATACGCCGCCAAGAAGATTTTACGCGCGGCAGGCATTGACAAAAATTGTGTCGAAATAATCGCTTGTCCCACTTGCGCGAGAACTGAAATCGACGTTGAAAAAATCGCAGAAAAACTTGAAGAACTTACTAAAGACATCGAAAAGCCCCTGAAAATCGCAGTGATGGGCTGTACTGTTAACGGAATAGGCGAAGGAAAGGGCGCCGATTTCGGAATAGCCGGCGGCAGGGATAAAAGCGTTTTATTTGTAAAAGGACAACAGGTCGACGCCATCGACAACGATAAAATTTTCGATACACTTACCGAACTTGTGAGGAACACAAATGTCTGATATACCCTTCATGGAGCAGCTCAACCGAGGACTGAGGGAAGAAGAGCGAATATTCAAACTTAAAGAGGCGGTACAGCTTAAAAATAATATCCTTCGCATTGACCTGCTTGTAAACGCGTCGAAATACGATGCCATGCTCGACGACGCTTTAAAAAGTAAAATAGACGATATAATAAGGGAAATTCTTCCCGCCGAAGTTAACTTCAAAGTCAATTTTGTCAAGACTATCACCGAACAAAAGTACATTGTGCGCGCGGTTATGGACTATATTTACGCCAACGCGCCCATGGCCTTTCCGCTCCTTCAGTCGGCAAAGTACGAGGTAGACATAAAAGGCGACATAATAAACGTCAATATAGTCGTGGAAAAATACATAAGCGGCTACCTTTCCGAAAGCGGACTGTGCGAAAAAATCGCCGCCCGCCTCGACACGCTTTTTATAGAACAGGCGCAAGTCACTTATACCGAAATCCCCAACGTTTCCGAAGAAATCGAAGTTATTCAGGCGAGGCAGACCCGTTCAAGCGGTTTGCGGGTCATAAAAATTGACAATCTCGAAAAATACTCGGGCACCATTGCACAGAGTCCCCGCTACATATGCGACGTACTCGAGAGCGAGCACGACCTTCTCACCGTGTGCGGAGCAGTCTCCAACGTTCGCTCAAAATACATAGAAAAAATAGACAAAACGATATATTCTTTCACGCTTAACGACACCACCGGCACAATCGCGGCAAAATACTTTGCCAAGGTCAACAAAAAGTTTGACTGGAACGACGCGATAAAAGACGGCGAAACTCTGGTTGTTTCGGGCGAATACAGGTACGACACCTACGAAAACCGCCTTTTACTCAATGTAAAATGCATAGCAAAATGCTTGGTTTTATACAACAGCATTGACGTCAAGAGTAATTTCTTCACCGAGAGTGAGAAATACATAAACATATTCCCCGCAAAGTACCTCGACGCCGTGCAATACGACTTTTTTACGGTGGAAAAGACGTCCGACGCGCTTAAAGACAAGACTTTTGTCGTGTTTGACCTCGAAACGACAGGTACAGACCCTGCCCGCGACAAGATCATCGAAATAGGCGCGGCAAAAGTGGTAAACGGCAAAATAGCGGAAACCTTCTCCTGCCTTGTCAATCCCGAGTGCCCCATTCCCGCAGGTGCGACAAACGTAAACCACATCACCGACGATATGGTGAAAAACGAACTCCGCTTCAGCGAAGTGGTGGGCGACTTTTATAAGTTTACCCGCTCGGCGATACTCGTCGCGCACAACGCGCCGTTTGACATCAGTTTCCTCACCCGACAGGGACTAAAAGAAAGGTACGATTTTGACAATTCCTACATGGACACCCTTGCGATAGCCAAGCAGAAGCTTAAGATAAGCAAGTACAATCTCGAGTATCTCTGCAAACACCTCGAAATAACTTTGGAAGGCGCGCACAGGGCGTTAAATGACGCTGTTGCCACGGCAAAACTGTTCATCAAGCTTATGAACATGAAATAAATACAAATAACCGCTTGCATAAAAAAACTGTATATGTTAATATATTATTGTACTTGAAGATTTTGGCAAATCGAAGAGTGGTCGGCGACGTCCACTCTTTTCATTAGGAGAGGTAAATTATGATCGATGTCGTATCGAAAGCAAAAGAAGTCATCATACCCGTCGTGGAAAGGCTGGGGTATGAAGTTGTCGACATTGAGTACAAAAAAGAGTACGGAGAAAACAATCTTACCGTCTACATCTTCAAAAAAGGCGGCGTATCCCTCGACGACTGCGAACTTGTAAACAACGAGCTTGACCCTGTCCTCGAGATAAACGACATCACCGAAGGCGCGTCCTATAATCTTAACATCTCTTCACCGGGTCTTGACCGCAAGATAGTCACGCCCGACGACTTCAGGCGCAACATGGACACCGACATTGAGCTTGTCTTTGTAAAGCCCTTAGGCAAGAAGAAACACACGCACGGTATTCTTGTTGCTTACGACGAAAATTCGGTGACCATTCTGCAAAAGGATAGGGAAGTAAAGTACGACAAAGGCAACCTGAGCGTTGTCAGACCCTATATCGATTTCAAATAAAACATACCTATACACAACTTGCATTTCAGGAGGAAACACAAAAAACATGATCAACCAGGAATTCTTTTTAGCGCTTGACCAATTGGAAAGGGAAAGGAAACTTAACAGGGATTTGCTCATATCGTCCATCGAGGCAGGACTTGCCTCCGCATATAAGAAAGAGATGGGAGAAAGCAGAGTAGTCCGCGCCAAAATCAACGAAGAGAAAGGCAACATCGAGTTTTTTGCCTACCAGACCGTAGTCGAGGGCGAGCCTGAAAACGATAGCGAGCTGTCTCTCGAAGAAGCCAGGGACATCAAACCCGACGCGGAAATCGGCGACGTACTCGGCGAAAACGTCACTCCCAAGGCGCTCAGCCGTATTGCCGCGCAGACCGCCAAGCAGGTCATCATGCAACGCATAAACGAAGCCATCCGCGAGCAGGTAGCCGCCGAGATGAACGACAAGGAAGGCGAACTTATGACCGCGATCATAAGGCGTATCGACAACGGCGTCGTGTATGTCGAGATCACCAACTTCCAGATGGAAGGCGTTATGGCTCCCGCCGACCAGGTTCCGGGCGAAAAGTATTCCATCGGCGATAAGATTAAAGTTTACGTAAAGAAACTCAGAGAGACCACCCGCGGCACGCAGGTCGTCGTTTCGAGAAGCTGTGCGGGCTTTGTCAAAAAACTCTTTGAGATTGAAGTTCCCGAACTTCGCAGCAAGCTTGTAAAGGTTAAGAGTATCGTAAGGGAAGCGGGCTTCAGAACCAAGATGTCTGTCTACACCGAAGACCCCAACCTCGACGCGCTGTACGCCTGCATAGGTCAGAAGGGCGAGAGAGTAAACTCCATTGTCAGCGAGCTCAACGGCGAAAAGATTGACGTTATTTTGTATTCACCCAACATTAACGAATACATCACCAGAGCCCTCAATCCCGCCAAGTCCATAATTTCCATTAAGCTCAGCGAAGACGAGAAGCGCGCCGAAGTAGTCGTTGCCGACGACAAGCTCTCCCTTGCTATCGGTAAGGGCGGAATAAATGCAAAACTCGCGGCAAGGCTTACCGGCGTCAAGCTCGATATAAAGAGCCTCAGCAGCATGACGGGAGACGACGAGGACTAAAATGAAAACCAAGAAAACACCCGAAAGAATGTGCGTTGTTTGCAAGAATATGTTTCCCAAAAACGAGCTTATCCGCGTGGTCCGCACAAACGAAGGCGAATACTTCGTGGACACCACGGGCAGGATGAACGGCCGCGGAGCATACATCTGCAAAAACGACAGCTGCATTTCGATGTGTTTTAAGAAGAGATACCTTAACAAAGCCTTCAGGACAGAGATTAAGGAAGAGGTTTACGCGCGCCTTAACGAAGCTTATGAACAACTTAAGCAAAATTAAGTCCTACGCAGGCTTTGCGATAAAAATGGGCAAGGCGGTATTCGGAGTAGATTTGATAACCGCTTCCCGCCGTTCGCCCGAAGTTGTGCTCTATGACGCAACTTTGAGCGAAAACAGCAAATCCAAACTAACGCGCTACCTCACTGAGCACAACAAAAACGGTTATATGGCGGCAATGGAAGAGATCGCCCCCGGCAGAAACTGCAAAGCGCTGGGCATTAAAGATAAAAACCTTGCAACAGCTATAGAAACGGCAATAAAGGAGAGTAAAGAATGATTGAAAAAGATAACGCTGCGAAGAAGCCACGTTCGGAGATGGAAACAAAACTCGGCGAAATCGAAAACGGAATATTAAAACAGATAAAAGAGCGTCTCACAGCCCTTTCAGGATTTATCGCCGTAAAGAAAACCGCTCTCAACAACGCGAAACAGCTTTATAACGAAAAGAAAGAGCCTGCGGCGGAAATAACCGAGCCTGCAGAAATTTCTCCCGCCGAAAATATCGTTGAGGAGACAGTGACCGAAGTCGCAACGCCCGCGGTTACCGAATCGCCCGCTGTCACCGAAACACCTCGGGTTGCTCCGCAGTTTACCAGAAATACATTTACCGGCGGCGACAGGAGAACGGACAGGAAAGAGTTCCCGCCAAGAAGAGACTTTGTACCCAAGGTCACTCCCGTAGCTCCCATAGCGGAAGTTCCCGCGGCAAACAAGGATAAAGAGGTCAAAAAGGCCACAAAACTACCCGAAAAGAAAAAGGTCGTCGACGATAAAAAGAAACTCAACCAGAAGGCGATGATCAAGAAAGGCTACATTCAGACCAGCACCAGCCTTGAGTACGACGACGAAAGCGGCGAGATAATGAAGATAAGGACGAGAAAGTCCACCGACAAGAAGAGCAAGCAGAATCAGCCTACGGTAATCAAGCACGTCGACCACGCGGTTGTCAATACCGAAATCGTTCCGATTAAGGTTTTGAGCGAAAGAATCGGCAAATCCTGCGCCGAGATACTCAAAAGGCTGTTCGAATTGGGCATAATTAAGACGATAAACGAAAGTATAGACTTTGACACGGCAGAGCTAGTCAGTGCAGAACTCGGGATTACGCTCGAACTTGTACACGAGCAGACCAGCGAGGAAAAACTCCTTGCCTTCCACTCTGACGACAGCGAAGAAACCATCGAAAACCTCAAGGAGAGACCTCCTGTTGTCACAATAATGGGACACGTCGACCACGGCAAGACTTCCGTTCTCGACTATATCAGGAAGGCCAACGTCGCGCAGGGCGAAGCCGGCGGCATAACCCAGCACATCGGCGCGTACATGGTCAAGGTAAACGGCAAGCAGATTACCTTCCTTGACACCCCGGGACACGAAGCCTTTACGGCAATGCGCGCCCGCGGAGCCAACGTCACCGACATAGTCGTAATAGTTGTCGCAGCCGACGACGGTATCATGCCTCAGACAATAGAGGCGATAAACCACGCCAAAGCCGCGCCCAACGTAGGCATAATTGTTGCGATAAACAAGATGGACAAGCCCACCGCAAATCCCGACAGGATATTGCAGCAGCTTTCCGAACACGGATTGATAGTCGAAGAGTGGGGCGGAAATGTTCCGGCAGTCCGCGTCAGCGCAAAGACGGGTTTGGGAATACCCGAACTTCTCGAAAACATCGTTCTTACCGCAGAAGTTATGGAACTTAAGGCTAATCCCGATCGCGCCGCACGCGGTACGATTATAGAAGCCAAGCTCGACAAGGGCAAAGGTCCCGTCGCCACGATACTTGTGCAGAACGGCACACTCTCGACGGGCGACTTTATCGTCGCGGGTACTACCGTAGGACGTATAAGAGCTATGTACGACGACAAAGGCAAGCTCGTCAGCAAGGCGACTCCGTCCATGCCTGTATCCATACTGGGACTTCAGGACGTTCCCAACGCGGGTGACCCGATAATGACGGTCAAAGACGAGAGATTTGCAAAACAGGTCGTTGAAGAGAGAAGAATGAAGGAAAAGAACGACATGATAAGCTCTTATAAGGCGACTTGGGAAGAACTCTCCAGCAAGATAGAAGAAGGCAAGTTAAAGGACTTCAACATCATATTGAAGGCCGACGTGCAGGGTAGCGAAGAAGCGCTAAAACAGTCGCTGATCAAGCTCTCCAGCGAGGAAGTCAAGGTTCACATCGTCCACAGCGGCGTGGGCGCGATAAACGAGAGCGACGTTTCGCTCGCAATGACCGCGCGCGCGATAATAATCGGATTTAACGTAAGACCTGATACAAACGCGAAAAACCTTGCCGAGAAGTCAAATATTACAATAAAATTGTACAGAATAATTTATGACGCCATTGACGACGTGACTGCGGCAATAAAGGGACTCGGACCAAAACAGTTCGTTGAGACCTATAACGGCCGCGCCGAAGTAAGACAGCTCTTCCGCATCTCGGGCGTAGGCGTTGTCGCAGGCTGCATGGTTAAGGACGGTAAGATCACGCGCAACAGCAGAGTAAGACTCTTAAGGGACAACGTAGTCGTCACCGAAACCTCCATTTCCAGCCTAAAGAGGCTGAAAGACGACGTAAAAGAAGTTCTTTCGGGCTTCGACTGCGGTATTATGCTTGAGAAGTACAACGATATCAAGGAAGGCGACGTCATAGAGGCGTTTATCGTGGAGGAAAAGAAACAATAATGGCAAACAAAATCGAGCGCATAGACAGTGAGCTTACAAGGGAACTCAACAACATTATCGCATTTGAACTTAAGGACCCCAGGCTCTCTACTATGGTGACAATAACGGGCGTAAACACGGCAAAGGACTTAAAAACCGCTAAGGTTTTCGTCAGCGTGCTAAAAGAAGAACACACCGATGAAGTGTTAGATGCGTTAAAGAGCGCAAACGGCTTTATTCGCTCCAGGCTCTTTGAAAGGCTGAAGATTCGCCTTGTCCCGTACTTTACCTTTGTCGCCGACAACTCGATTTCTCACGGATTCAAAATCGAGAAGATTCTGAAAGACCTCAAAAACGGAGAAAACAATGACTAAAAATGCCTATCGGGAAATCATATCGCATCTCAAAATGGCAGAGACCGTCGCGGTGTATATGCACTTAAACCCCGATGGCGACTGCCTCGGCAGCAGCCTTGCGATGCATGCGTTCCTGACCAAGATGGGCAAAACCGTACATTGTTTTTCGGCAAATACTCCCGACCCCGTGCCCAAAAAGCTCCGTTTTCTGCCTTTCAGCTCCGAAATTAACAAATATCCCGCGCTGAAAAAGTACGACGTCAGCTTAGGTCTTGACGTAGGCGATGCGGGCAGACTGGGCGATGAACTGTATAAGCAGTATTTACGCGGCAAGATAAAAATCGTCATCGACCATCACGCCGAGAGCGAGGACTTTGCCGACATCACCTTAAAAGAGAGCACAGCCGCGTCCACCACGCAGATAATTTACAAGCTGTTTAAAGAGTGGGATGCAGAAGCCATCGATAAAGACATCGCGACTGCGCTGTATGTCGGACTTGTCACAGACTCGGGCGGCTTCAGCTTTTCAAACACAACTCCCGAAACGCACCATATGGCGGCAGAACTTCTTAAGTTTGGCATCGATAATGCCGAAATCAGCCGCCGTGTTCTCAAGGATATGGAATATAACGTGTTCCAACTCCGAACCCGCGTACTTTCCAGGGCGGAATTCCATGCCGACGGAAAAATCGGTATCATCACTTATAAAAGAGATGATTTTGCGAAAACGGGCACAACCGAAACCGATACCGAGGGCACGATAAACATTATCCTCAATATCGATACTATTGAAATCGCAGTTTCCATAGCCGAGACCGAGGACAAGAAGTACAAAATCAGTTTTCGCACCAAGCACAACGTCAGCGCGGCGGCATGCGCAAAAGCCTTCGGAGGAGGCGGACACTTCCACGCCGCAGGCTGCAGAGCATACGGACACTACGAAGACGTGCGCGACAAGGTGCTTGCCGTAACTCAGGAAATGCTGAAACACTATGCCGACTAACGGATTCATCAATTTATATAAAACAAGCGGTATTACCTCAAATAAAGCACTGAGTATTCTAAAATCAATTCTAAAAGAGAATAATATCGCCGAAAAAGTTGGTCATATGGGGACGCTTGACCCTATCGCCGAAGGTGTTCTACCCGTTGCGCTCGGGCGAGCCACCCGCCTTTTTGAATACTCTCTCGACAAGGTAAAAAGATATACGGCCGCTTTCAGATTCGGCATAAGCACCGACACCCTTGACAGCGACGGCACTATTTTATCCGAGGGCGGCAAGGTGCCGAAAGAGGAAGAGATAAAGAGTATTCTGCCTTGTCTCATAGGAGAAATCGACCAGATACCGCCCGCGTACAGCGCAAAAGTTGTGGACGGGGTGAGAGCGTACAGACTGGCAAGACAGGGCGTTGAGGTAAAGCTTGAAGCAAAAAGGGTAACGATTTACTCGATTGATTTTATCGGAAAAGTAAATGAGGACACCTACAAATTCGACATTTCCTGCTCGGGCGGGACGTACATACGCTCGATTGCACGCGACATGGGCGAAATGCTCAAAACTTGTGCGGTAATGACCTCGCTTATACGCACAAAGAGCGGATACTTTGACATAAATGAATGTATAACAATTGAGGACTTAAGAAAAGACCTTGTTACCCACATTATCCCTATGGAAAAGGTAATTTCCGATATTCCCGCGTATTACGTCAACGAAAAGTTTAAAAAACCCTTACTTAACGGCGTTCCGCTCGCAATTAAGAACCTACCCGACGGTATTTTCCGCGTCTACTTAGAGGAAAAACTCGTCGGAATCGGCTCAAAAGACGATACAGAAGGACTGAGAATAAACACATGGCTGTTATGAAAAACAAAAAAGTGCTGGCATTAGGAAATTTTGACGCCATTCACCGCGGACACCGCATGCTGCTCGAAAAAGCGCGAGTAATTGCATCGTCCTCGGGGAGTAAGCTCCTTGTATGCACTTTCGGCGACGATTTTTACGCCAATTTAGGCAGGCCAAGCCGCGAAGTTTTCCTTCTTTCCGAGCGCAGAAAGATTTTTGCCGGTCTAGGAATAAACGAGCTGTTTATTTTTGACACTTCCAAAGAGTTTTTCAATAAATCCAAGGACGAATTCTTGCGTTATCTAATGACGTTTAATCCTTCCGCCGTGGTCGTCGGTGCCGATTACCGCTTCGGAAAGAACGCGAGCGGCAGTATTTACGACCTCAAGACGTTCTTCGGCACAAAAAATGTCAGGGTCGAAGTTGCAGACCTGCTTTACGAGGACGGAGAAAAAATTGCCACAACACTGATTAAGAAACTCCTTACAGAAGGGGATATCGAGAAAGCCAACGGACTTCTCGGATTTGATTATTTCCTCACAGGCGTTGTTTCAAAAGGAAGACAAGTCGGCTCGGGAATGGGTATTCCCACCGCAAATATCGATATTCCGTTCCACAAGCTCCCGCCAAAGCCCGGCGTTTATGTCTCAAAAATATTCGTCCGCTCAAAAGTTTACCCTTGCGTTACCAATATCGGCGACCACCCGACCTTTGACGACGGGCATTTCAACGTCGAAACCCACATTTTTGACTTTGACGAAGAAATCTATGGCGAGGAAGTCACAGTGACACTGATTAAACGTATCCGCGACATTGTTAAATTCGATAATAAACAGCAGCTTGTTGAACAAATTAATAAAGATGTACAATTCGCAAAAGAGGTTTTACAATGATAAAATTCGGAGTCGCGGGAAACAGTGAAAGCTTTTACGCAGAGGGGCATACTTCGACGGTTGAAGCCGCATTATGGTGCAAAAATCGTGGAATAGATATGTTTGAGTACTCTTTCGGCAAAGGTGTCAACGTTGGGCACAAGACCGCCGCCGAAATAGGAAAGGAGTTTTTGCTTCACGGCATCGAGATGTCCGTCCACGCGCCCTACTATATAAATTTTGCCAATCCCGACCCCGATATGATCGATAAGAGCATAATGTATATAGTAAATTCCATTAAGAAACTCAAGGCGTTTAACTGCGGCGACCGAGTTGTGTTTCACCCCGGAGCGCAAGGAAAAGCAGAGAGGACAGACGCCTTCAGACTGCTTAAAGACAATATTATGCGCCTTATAGAGACGCTGGAAGCACTTAAGATGACCGATTTCAGGATCTGCTGTGAAACCATGGGCAAAGTCTCTCAGATGGGGACCATTGAGGAAGTCGCCGAAATCGTAAACCTGGCTCCCTTTATTTATCCTTGTATCGATTTTGGGCACCTCAACGCCCGCACGATCGGACACATGAACTCCAAAGAGGATTACAAAGGCGCGATAAACTACCTTCTCGACCACCTTCCCTTTGAAAAGGTGCGTGATACCCACATTCATTTCAGCAAGATTATGTACGGGAGCAGGGGGGAGATTAAGCATCTAACATTTGAAGACAACCTATACGGACCCAATTTTGAGCCGCTTGCCGAAGTCATTGCCGAAAATAAGCTCGAGCCGAGGATTATCTGTGAGAGCGACGGCACTCAGGCCGAGGACGCAGTCGAGATGAAAAATATATACAAGAGGTTTATGGTTAACTTCCAGGCTTGACGCGCATATATTATTTATATGCAAAAAAGGCGTAAAAAGCTCATAATTCTCACTATTTTTCTCGTGCTTATTCTGGCGATTACTTTGTATTTTCAATACATCGCCATGCCTATCGTTTGCACCCTCGCCGCGCAGGAGATAAGAGCCGAGGTCGTAAATATCATAAATGAAGCCAATTCCTATCTCCAGTCCCTGAGCCTGTTTTACGACAGTTATTTCAAAATTCACTACGACAATAACAGCAAAATAAGCGCAATTACCGCAAATACAGGCTTAATTAATCAGGTCAGCATGATTCTGCAAAAGCAGGTGCAGAACAGGCTCAATCAGCTTAGGACAAAGACCATCAATCTGCCCCTCGGCTCGTTTTCGGGAAACAGTTTGCTGGCTCCATACGGCGTAAATGTGCCTTTGAGTGTCAAAACCGTCTGCAACTGTTACGCATCGACCGATTCCGGCTTCGAAAGTGTGGGAATTAACCAAGTGAGGCACAGGCTTGTGGTCACTCTGCACGTCGATATCAAGATAGTAATTCCGATGCGCAGCACAGAATCCACCGCGTTTAACGACATCGTCATGGCAGAAAGCGTCATTGTCGGCGAAGTACCCGAGACCTATCTGACCGAAGGCACGTCGGATTATCTCGATTTGGTTCCGTAAATTGTTGCATAAGGTATTGTTAGGTGCTATAATTAGTTATATTTTGACTAATATTATAACTAAATAACATCAGGAGCACACTTATGCTGGAAAAAATCGAAAGCATTATGTCGGCGGCAAAAGGTAAAATCTCAGCCGTCCGCGAGCTCGCCCAACTTAATGACCTAAAAGTTAAATATCTGGGCAAAAACGGCGAAATCACCGCTCTTCTCAAATCGCTGAAAGACTACTCTGCCGAGGAAAGACCCCTTGTCGGAAAGTATATTAACGAATTGAGACAAAAAGTCGAGAATCTCATTCTTGAAACCGAAACGGAATTATCCCGTATCGAAAAGGAAAGGAAACTTGCCGAAGAAGAGATTGACATCACTTTAAGCAAGCGATTTTTGGCTCAGGGCGGTCTTCATCCCATCACCAAGGCGAAAAACGAACTCGTTAAGGCCTTTATCGGCCTCGGCTATGAGGTCAAGGAAGGCCCCGAGATTGAAACCGGATTTTATAATTTTACCCAGCTCAACGTACCGTTTGATCATCCCGCGAGAGACGCGCAGGATACTTTTTATATTACCGACGACATCTTATTAAGGACTCAGACTTCCACAGTGCAGGCAAGGGTAATGGAAGTTTCCACCCCGCCCATTCGCATGGTCTGCCCCGGCAAAGTCTACCGCTCCGACGACGACGCGACCCATTCGCCCATGTTCCACCAGATGGAAGGGCTTGTCGTAGACAAGGGCATTACTATTTGCGACCTCAAGGGCAGCCTCGACGAGATTGCAAAGAGCTTCTTCGGAGAGGACACAAAGACCCGTCTCCGTCCTTCATACTTCCCGTTTACCGAGCCGAGCGTCGAATTGGACGTCAGCTGCTTCAACTGCCACGGAGCAGGTTGCAGACTATGCAAAGGCACCGGCTGGATAGAGGTTCTGGGCGCAGGAATAGTAAATCCCGCCGTCTTAAAAGCCTCGGGCATCGATCCCGAGGTCTATTCGGGTTTTGCGTTCGGTGTCGGACTGGAAAGGTGCGCAATGCTAAAATACGGCATCCCCGATATGCGCATTCTTTTCGAAAACGATATCCGCGTGCTCAGACAGTACAGGTAGGAGGTAAGAGATGAAAGTTCCTTACAGTTGGTTAAAAGAATTTGTTGATATAGATATAACGGTTGACGAGCTTGCCGACAAGCTGGTTAGCTGCGGTTTTGAAATCGAAGGCGTTATTCGCATGAGCGACAGCATTAAGAACGTCGTTGTCGGAAAAATACTCAGCGTGGAAAAACACGCCCAGTCCGACCATCTCAGCATATGCAAAGTCGACATCGGCACAGAGACAGTACAGGTTGTCACAGGCGCGAGCAACGTTAAGACTGGCGACCTCGTTCCCGTAGCCTTAGACGGCGCAGTCCTTCCCGACGGCAAGACGATAAAGGCGGGAGAACTCCGCGGCGTATTAAGCCAAGGCATGATGTGCTCGGGCGCAGAACTCAACCTCACCGAAGACGACTATGAGGGCGCAGGCGTATACGGAATACTAATCCTTAAAGACGCGAAAGCAGGCGATGATATAAATAACGTTATCGGCAACGACGAAGTAGTCCTCGACGTCGCCATTACCGCAAATCGCCCCGACTGTAACAGCATACTCGGTATCGCGCGTGAAGTTGCCGCCGTTACGGGAAAAGAACTCAGACTCCCCGAAATGAGCTACAAAGTAAACAGCGAAAATGTATCCTCATACGTTGCCGTAGAAAACAAAGCGTTCGACCTCTGCCCCAGATACATGGCGGCAGCCGTCAAAAACGTAAAGCAGGTAGTTTCACCAAAAATTATACGCGACAGACTCAAAGCTGTGGGCGTCCGTCCCATTAACAACCTTGTAGACGTCACAAACTATGTCCTTTTCGAAATCGGTCAGCCTATGCACGCGTTTGACCTCAACAACCTCGAAGGCAGGAAAATCATCGTAAGACGCGCAAATGAAGGAGAGAAGATCACCGCTCTTGACGGCAAGGAATATACTTTGAGCAATAAGGATCTCGCAATCTGCGACAGCGAAAAACCGGTCGCCATAGCGGGGGTAATGGGCGGAGAGTATTCTTCTATTTGTGAAAATACTTCTACAGTGATACTCGAGAGCGCGAGATTTGCCCGCGACAGCGTCAGGCACACATCCCGCCGCTTAAATCTTAAGTCGGACAGCTCCCAGCGTTTTGAGAAAGGTATCGACTATATCTCTCAGGAAACGGGTATGAAAAGAGCCCTTGCGCTCTTTGATAAATACGGCTGGGGCGAAGTGGTCTCCTGCTTTGTGGACGTGATTAAGGAAAACTACGCCGACAAGGTATTCACCTACAACTATAATGAAATTAACACAATCGTGGGCAAGGAAATCCCCAAACAGGCGATAATCGATATTCTCAACTCTTTGACGTTGGAAACCACCGCCGAAGGCGACATGCTGACGACTCACGTGCCAAACTACAGAGAGGATATAGTCGGCATTAACGATCTTACAGAAGAAGTCATACGTATGTACGGCTACGACATCGTCGAGCCCAATGTCTACAGCAAAACAAAAGGCGGAATGACGCCCGCGCAAAGCCGCATGGAAAAACTTAAGGACATCCTCGTCGGCAAAGGCGCGTTTGAAATAGTAAGCTACTCGTTCATCTCGCCCAAGGCGTTTGATATGATGAAGATAGCAGCGGACAGCAACTTAAGAAAAGCCATCTGCCTTGTCAATCCTCTCGGCGTTGATTTCAGCGTCATGCGTACGACGTTAAGCTACAGCATGGTAAAGACCATTGCCTACAACCTTACAAGAGGAAATAAAGAGGGCAGACTGTTTGAGCTTGCCAAAATCTATATTCCGAAGTCCCTGCCGCTTACCGAGCTTCCGGTTGAGAAATACAGAGTTTCTGTCGGCATTTTCGGCGAGAAAGAGGACTATTACACCTTAAAAGCAATTACCGACGACATTTACGCCGTTTTCGGTATAAATATTGCTTACGAAAGGACAAAAATCGATTATCTGCACCCGGGAAGAAGCGCATGCATCTTATCCGACGGTGTGGAAATCGGGTACCTTGGCGAAGTGCATCCCGACGTTGCCAAAGAGTTTGACATCGACAAACGCCTTTATATTGCAGAATTGGACGCCGAGTTTATCGCCGAAAACGGCGTAGACATCAAGCCCTTCAAGGTTATCAGCCGCTATCAGGGTATGGAGAGAGACCTTGCGCTGATCGCGCCCATTGATATGCCTGCCGCCGAGATCCTTAATAAGATACAAGGCGCTTGCTCCGACATTCTCGACAACCTCGAAATTTTCGACGTGTACACGGGCGGACAGGTAGGAAAGGGCAAAAAGAGCGTCGCGGTAAAACTCTCCTTCCAGCACGTTTCGCGCACTTTGACCGACAGCGAGGTAAACGCCGAAATAGAAAATATTCTAAATACCCTTAAGGCTTACGATGTATATCTGCGGCAATAACAAGGACATACCCCCGTATTCCGCCAAGCGGAATTGGGGCGACGTTCCCACACCCAAGGTAAAAGAGCCTCTACCGGAAATCCTCGCGCCTGCGTCAAGCGATTCTTATAAGAACGCCGTTTATAACGGCGCAGACGCCATTTATTTTGGATATAAGGAGCTTAACGCCAGGGCAAAGGGCGCAAACTTTGCTTCCCTCAAAGAGGTCGTTGACTTTTGCCATATTTTCGGGGTAAAGGCCTATCTTGCGCTCAATATCTCTCTTAAAAGCAACGAGCTTGAAACCGCACGAGAAATCATAAAAGAAGCGGAAGAGGCAAAAATCGACGCATTTATTATTTCCGACCTTGCACTTATTCCCATTATAAGGCGATACAGCAAAGCCCAGATTCACGCCAGCACCCAGATGGGCGTTCACAACGTCCACGGCGCGCGTTTTCTTGAAAAAATGGGTTTTGACAGAGTGGTAGTGTCGCGCGAAGTTTCCATTGAGGACATTAAAGCAATCAAAAATGCCTGTAATATCGAAGTTGAGGCATTTGTCCACGGCGCGCTTTGCGTTGCTTTTTCGGGCGCGTGCCTTCTTAGCAGTATGCTTACCGGCAACAGCGGAAACCGAGGCAGGTGCAATCAGCTTTGCCGAAGGTATTATTCTTGCTTCACAGACGGTAAAAAGGAGACGGAAGGCTATCTTTTGTCGGCAAAGGACATAAAGCTTTTCGACCGCTTGAAAGACCTTAAAGCGGCGGGAGTGGACTCTTTCAAGATAGAAGGGCGCTTAAGGCGTCCCGAATACGTGGGCGGCGTTACCAATATATACAAGCACTATCTCACAAACGATTCTCCCGTTAAAGAAGAAGACGAAAACACCTTAAAAATCCTCTACAACAGAGGCGATTATATTTCTTTGTATTTCGGCGACTCCGAAAAAATTTACCCTTATGTCCAGGGACATATCGGAATGCCTTTCGGAAAGATAATTGAAGTAAGACCCGATAATACGGCGGTAGTCTCCATGGACTTCACGGCGGCGGTAGGCGATGGGTTTAAGATCTTACGCGACAAGCGCGAAGTAGCGGGCGGGCAGATAATTTCCGACTTAGGAAAATATAAATATCTTCTCAGAGTTGACAACAGGGTAAATGTCGGCGACATCGCCTGCATAACTACAGACACGACACTCAACGCGTCCATAAACGAAATCACAAGCAAAGTCGCGATAGAGGCGGGAATACGCCTTGCACAAGGAGAAAAAGCCCACATAATCGCTTCCGCGCAAAACGTAACGGTGGAAATCTACGGCGAGGAAATAGTTCCCGAGGCGAGAACAAACCCCATTACGCCTCAGGAAGTCAAAGAGCAGTTTTCAAAGACAGCGGATACAAATTTCCGATTTAAGTTTATTTCGGTGGTATGCGAAAACGCATTTCTTACAAAATCGCAAGTTAATGCTTTACGCCGAAAGACAATAGAGGAAATAGAAAAAGCGATATTGACCCGGTACGAGCGCGCGCCGAGAAAGCACGGCAAAGTATCGGGCTACCCGGACAGCGCGACGATAACAGGGGATTTTGCCGAGTTTGCCGCCATTTTCCCCGAAAGTGCCCGCAATTTTGTCAATAATATTGTCTACAATCCCGATAATCTGAATTACGAAAACTGCATCGGGTTTTACGACAAAGCTAAAAAGAGCGATAACCTTGTTTTCATAAAACCGCCGATATTCGTCCACGAAAAGGACTTTGAGCCGCTCTCAAAGGTTTGCGGAATATTTGACGGAATTATCGCAGACAATCTTGCGTATATCGAACTTGCTAAGTCATTAGGCAAAAAGGTTGTTGCCGGTTTGCATCTGAATATCACAAATGCCAAAAATCCGCTGATAAGGATGTGCGACGGGTATTTTGCGAGTGTGGAACTCAATAAGCAGGAGCTTAAACCCTTTAAGGGCTCGATTCTCTACACCTACGGCAATCTTCCGCTGATGCATCTTACTCACTGCCCGAGAATGCTAAATGCAAAACTTTGCGCAAAGTGCGGCGGCAAAATGATTTATAAAGATCAGAACGGCGAATACCTTATTACAACCCACAATTTCAACGGACACCGCGTACACGTCCTTAAAAACGGGATTAGGACAAGCCTCGGCAATATCGACGGCTATACAAAGTATTTCGATTTTACCGAAGCAAGCAATAATGAGGTTGAAGAAGTAATGGAAAAATATTATAATGAAAGGAGCTTCTCGATCGAGAACTACAATCATCTGCATCTTACAAGAGGGGTAACCTGATGAACGAAAGGACGCTCAGAGCACTGGAATACGACAAGATATTGGCGAAAGTCGCGCACTTCGCTTCATCAAAGGCTGCCAAAAATCAAATTATGGAGCTTCGCCCGACCAGCGACATCGCCGAAATCGAACGCATGCTCAGCGAAGTCGAAGAGGCAGACAAAATTCTATTTGTCCATTCGGTATCGCCTTCCTTTAATTTTGACGATATATCTTTTTCTCTTGAGCGGGCTAAAGTTATGAGCGTTCTGACAATGTCAGAACTGCTAAAAATCGGACACGTCTTGCAGGTCGCGCGCAATCTTCAGACTCAGCTTACAAAAATTCCCGACGAAAGCGTTACGCTCATCCCGCAGATCGCAAAGGAAATCTACGTAAACAAAAAGCTTGAGGACGATATTGACAAGTCGATATTGAGCGAAACCGATATGAGCGACGACGCAAGCCCCGCTTTGCGTTCAATTCGCAGCAAAATTCGAAAAATCAGCGATAATATTAAGACAAAACTCAACAATTTCGTCAATTCTGCCACATATTCAAAGTATATACAGGATAATATCGTAACGGTCCGAAACGATAGGTACGTTATTCCGCTCAAAGCCGAATATAAGGGCGCGATTCCCGGTCTTATCCACGACCAGAGCGCGTCGGGCGCGACTTTATACGTCGAACCTATGGTCATTGTGGAACTTAACAACGAACTTAAGACCGCTCTTATGGAAGAAAATATGGAGATCGAACGTATTTTACGCGACTTTACCATGCGAATTTCCTCCGAAAGCGGATTTATTAAATACACGTACGAAGCCATAACCCGCCTTGACATCATCTTTGCCAAAGCCTATTTCGCCAACAGCATAAAAGCGGTAAAACCCGACTTCAACACCAACGGCTACGTAAAGATAACAAAAGGCAGACATCCGCTTATTCCTGCCGACAAGGTCGTCAGCAACACGATTTACGTCGGAAAGGACTTCAATATGCTGTTTATTACCGGTCCCAATACAGGCGGTAAAACGGTTTGTCTGAAGCTTATCGGCATACTCCTCATTATGGGCATGAGCGGCATGTTTGTCCCCGCCCAAGAGGCGACGCTTGCAAACTTTGACAACATCTTCTGTGACATCGGCGACGAACAGAGCATAGAACAAAACCTCTCGACATTCTCGGGTCACATGAATAACGTCGTCAGCATTATAGAAAACCTTACGCCCAACAGCCTTGTATTGCTTGACGAACTCGGCGCAGGCACCGATCCGACCGAAGGCGCTAGCCTTGCAGTCAGCATATCGGATTATATCCTTTCGTCGGGCGCAAAGGCGGTAATTACCACCCATTACAACGAGCTTAAAGAATACGCAATTGCCATGGAAAAGACGGAAAACGCCTCAATGGACTTTGACCCCGACACATATTCCCCGACGTATCAGCTCGTTATCGGCACGCCCGGGGCGTCAAACGCGTTACTTATCGCTGAAAAACTGGGACTGAAAAAGGAAATAATAGAAAAGGCGAGAAGCGGCATAAGCAGCAAGAAGTTTGAGTTTGAAAACATCGTTCTAAGTCTTGAAAAGGCGAGACGTGACGCCGAAAAGAACCTTGTCGAAACCGAGCGCATAAAAACCGAGACCGCACAAAAACTTCAGGAAGTGGAAAAAGAGCGTGAAAAACTCTTTGCCCAGCGCGAAAGGCTCAATGTTTCGGTAAGGAAGGAGACAAAACGCCTTGTCGACGAAGCAATGGAAGAAGCCAACGAAATTATCGATAATTTGCGCGCGCTCCTTGACGAACCCGACGAGAAGGCCATATTCGAAGCCCAAAAGCTGAGAAAATCGCTCAAAAAGTTCATAATAAATGAGGAAAACGAATTTCAAGGTATAGGCGAAGAACTCGAGGGGGAAATAGTCGTAGGCGACAGAGTGCTTGTCAAAACGCTTAATTCCGAAGGCGACGTAGTACAGCTTAACCCAATCAAGGGCGAAGCGAAAGTCAAATTGGGCGGAATGATTACAAATATGCGTATTGACAATCTGCAAAGGCTTAAACGCACCTCAAAACAAGAGAACAAACCGAAAACGCCGCGGGCAAACCCCAATACGCCTTCAAGAGACCTGTTTAATGAGCAAATCCCGCGCGAAATTAACCTTATCGGTATGAATCGCGAGGAAGCGCTTGCAGAACTTTCGGCGTACATCGATAAATGCGTAAGGGCGGGCGCGCGCGAAGCGGTCGTTATCCACGGTTACGGCGAAGGAATTCTGCGCGCGGCTGTTCAAGGCTACCTTAGGTCAAGAAAAGAAGTCGAAAGCTTCCGCGACGGCAATTATTTTGAGGGAGGAAAGGGCGCGACCTATGTCTTGTTCAGATAGCTACAAGCTGGAGTGTGAAAGTTTCTCGACATATAAAAAATTTGAGCTTTTGCACAATACGTCGCTTATCTTAAAGATATTCGCGCTGCTTTGCATAATACCCGTAATATGGAAACCATGGTTTCTTGCGATAAGCGCGGCGCTGTTTATAGCAGGTTCATTCCTCTCCCAATACGCTTTCAAGCAGGTATTTACCTACGAATACCTCATTGACGCGGGTATTTTGCAGGTAAACAGACATTACAGGAATAACGCCTCGGAAACTCTTGCCGAAATACCGCTTGAAAGTGCTTTCCAATGTGTGATGATTACGCGCGAAAATGTCGACTTTACCGACAAAAACTGCTATATCGACCCGAAATGCAACGCGGAATTATATCTTGAAATAATCGACAGGGACAACAAGTTCTATATAATAGCAGACAAATACTTCTACAGCTTGCTGATGGAGAACAAATGATTTTTTTAGACAACGCAAGTACAACCAGGCCCTATGCCGAGTGCATGGACATAATAAATAAATATTCGGCGGAAAAGTATTATAACCCGTCGGCGCCTTATCATGAAGCGCTTTCCGTCTCAAAAGAGATTAAAGAGGCGAGAGAAAAGATTCTCAGGCTTCTTGTCGGCGAAGGAAAGATAGTCTTCACCGCCAGCGGTACCGAGAGCGACAATCTGGCTCTTTTCGGCACAAAAAAGCCCAATGGGAGCAGAATTGTCATTTCCCAGTCCGAGCACCCTGCCGTTTATAACTGTGCAATGGAGCTTAAACAGCGCGGTTATGACGTAGTCGAGGCAAAAACCGATAAAACAGGCCGCGTTATTGTCGGGGAGTTTGAAAACCTTGTCAACGAAAACACCGCGCTTGTCTCCATTATGCATGTAAACAACGAAACAGGCTGCATAAACGACATAAAAACCCTTTGCGCAATCGCAAAGAGGAAAAACCCGTCCGTTATTTTCCACTCCGACGGTATACAGGCGGTCGGAAAGATAAGGACCAATATGAGGGATCTGGGCGTTGACTTATATTCAATCAGCGCACACAAGTTCCACGGGCTTAAAGGTACCGGCGCACTGTTTGTAAAGAAAGGAATAAATCTGCATCCCATTATGTTCGGCGGCGGACAGGAAGACAACATCCGTTCTGCCACTGAAAACGTCGGAGGGATCATGTGCCTTGCCTATGCGCTTGAAAGGTCGATAAGCAAGCTTGAAGAAAATGACAAGCACGTCCGCATTTTGCGTAACGCTGTCATAAACGGTATCGATATTTACAACATCAAAGTCATTTCCGACGACAATTCCAGCCCCTATATTTTAAGTCTTGCGCTTAAATGCGTAAGAGGAGAGGTAATGCTCCATTCTCTTGAAAAATACGGAATAATGATTGGTACCGGAAGCGCGTGTTCCACCCACAAATCGTCAAAACGCATACCCAATTTACTCCGCTTACCTACTGAATACGAAAATGGTATAATACGAGTAAGTTTTAACGATTTCAACACAAAAGACGACATTGACTATTTTATAAAACAGCTTAATTCAGAATACAAAGCTCTTTATAAATACGTGAGGGGTTAATATGGAAAGAACAATTTTAATAAGAATAGGTGAAATTTTCTTAAAGGGAAACAACAAGTTTTACTTCGTTTCCCTCTTAAAAAACAATATACTCCACTCCCTTGAGGGCATACAATTCCGTTTTGTTAATACACAAAACCGTATGTATATCGAAAACTATTCCGAGAACGACGAAGAGGAAATAATCTCAAGACTTACCAAAGTTTTCGGTATAGTTAGTATAAGCCCGGCGGTCAAAGTAAAGACCGACCTTGACGAAATCGGAAGGATTTGTTCCGAACTTTTCCCCAAGGAAGGCATTTTCAGGGTCACCGTAAACAGAGCGGATAAGAGATTCCCCATGACCTCGGCGGAAATGGCGGGTTATATCGGAGGTATAATGCTTAAAAACGCAGGCGGAAACCTCAAAGTTAATCTGCATAAGTTTGATTTTGAAGTCGAAGTCGACGCCAGGGAAAACGGTATATCCTATATCTTCTACAAGCGTGTGCCTTGTTCGGGCGGACTTCCCGTCGGATGCGGCGGAAACGGAATGCTTCTTCTTAGCGGCGGTATTGACAGCCCTGTCGCGGGATACCTTATGGCAAAACGCGGAGTTAAGATTTATGCCGTACATTACCACAGCTTCCCGTACACAAGCGAGCAGGCAAAGGAAAAGGTAGTGGAGCTTGCGCGCATTATTTCCCGATACACAGGCGAAATTGAGCTTTTTGTCGTGCCGTTTACCGACATTCAATACGCCATAAAAGAGCATTGCCCCATCGAATACATGATTACAATAATGCGCCGCTTTATGATGAGAATTGCTCAAAAACTCGCCGAAAAAACAAGGTGCGGAGCAATAATTACCGGCGAAAACCTCGGACAGGTAGCAAGCCAGACCATGGAAAGCATCAATGTGACAAACAGCGTCGTCACTCTTCCTGTCTTCCGTCCTCTGATTGCCTTTGACAAGAGTCAGATAATCGATGTAGCGCGCGAAATCGACACCTACAGCACAAGTATTCTGCCTTATGAGGACTGTTGCACGGTGTTTTTACCCAAAAATCCCGTGATAAAGCCGAGATTAAACCTTGCAGAAGAATATGAAAGCAGACTTGACGTTGATAAGCTTATTGCCGACGCCATTGAAAACGTTGAAATAATTAATTGCAGCTTCAAGTAAAGACAATTTCGCTGAAAGTATAGGGCATCTTTTTGTCGCCGTAATAAAATTCTACATAGTAGTCGTATACACAGAATTCTTCGGGATTATCGGCACAATTCACCTGTCCGACCGCATCAACGGTGGGAATTTCCGTAATTTCATTTGTCAGCATATTTCTTCTGAACAGCTTAGTAGAATAAGGTTTTATTGTCTTATATATTATATTTACGCCGTTTTCGTCGTTTTCAGCGGAAAATTCAAAAGAATCGAGGTCAAAATAGGGAGAATACTCCCCGGGCACATTACCTGAGTCAAAGTATACGTTCTTTATGCATTCCTCGGGCGTATACATATTGGAAAGATACAGTTTATGCTCGACATCACGAGCATAACTGTCAATATCGAGGCTGACTATGCCTTCAGGGACAGCAAACGGCTTGTCTTTAAGGTTTAATGAGCGGTAAATATACGCCGACAAGAGCGCAGGGTAATTTCCGCCCGTGGTAGACACAGCGGTGGCCGCGGTATTTTCAAGCGTACCGTACCAAACCGACAAAGTAACATCGGGCGTGAAGGACACGCACCACGCGTCGAGGTTGTTTTTGCTTTGAGGATAGGTGTTTGTCCCTGTCTTAGCGGCAATTGTCAGCCCCAATCCGCCCAACTTCCTTGCCGTTCCGTCCTTTGCCGTCTGACAGAGCATATCGGTTACCAAAAACGCGGTTTCCTCGCTTACCGCGCGGGAAAAAGCTGTTTCATGAGAATATATCAGCCTGTTGTTTTTGTCGTAGATTGCTTTAATAAAGGTGTTTTCGGTGTGATTTCCGCCGTTTGCAAGGGACATATAAGCGGAATTAAGTTCTACAAAATTTACACCGTTTTCCAATCCGCCCAGCGCAATTGAAAGTCCTGTATCTTTTTCGGAAAAGGTTATTCCCATTTTCTGCGCAGTTATTTTACCGTTTTCCACGCCTATTTCATTGAGAAGCGAAACACTTACGGAGTTTGACGAATTTGTTAATGCCGTTTTGACGTCCGTCCAGCCGAGGTAATTACCGCCGTAATTCTCGGGTGAGTAGCCCTTGATATTTATCTTCTGATCTAATACAGGCGAGGCGGGTGTTATTACTTTTGCTTCCAGCGCCGGCGCGTATACAACGATCGGTTTTATCGTTGACGCGGGTTGACGGCGGAAATTGTAGAGAGAGGTATTGAAATTGCAGTAGTACGCGGCTATACCGCCGTTTCTGTTATCGGCAAGCAAAGCCGAGTAGGATGCTGTATTTGCCGCATCATTCACGCACTCGTATTCCCCGGACAAAAAAGCGTTGTAGAGTATGTTTTGCACGCTCTTATCAAAATAGGTATAGATTTTATACCCGCCTTTCATCAATTCCTTTTCCCCGATACCTAAAATCTGACTGCCTTCGACAATAGCGTTGAGCCAATAGGGCATAACAAGGTCCAAATTCTTTTCTTCGGGCTTTGCGTACACATATTTGACGCTTTTTTCATACTGATATTCATCGAGAATACCTTGTTCTTTCATAAGCTTTAGTACAAGGTTTTTTCTTTCTGTGGATTTTTCGAGGTTGCTGATAGGAGAATAATTCTTGGGGCTTTTTACTATGCCTGCAAGGTAAGCGGCTTCGGCGACATCGATATCGGCAGGGGACTTATTGAAATAGTTTCTGCACGCGCTGTCTATTCCGTACATTCCGTTGCCGAAGTATATCGCGTTTAAGTACATTTCCATGATTTCTTCTTTGGAAAACTGCTTTTCAATATCCCGCGCAAGCTTTAATTCCTTAATTTTGCGCGTTATAGTCTTTTCGCTTGACAGCATGGTGTTTTTGGCAAGCTGTTGGGTGATGGTTGAGCCGCCTTCCTTTTTGTACCCCGCCTTTATGTTATTAATGACCGCGCCTGCACTGCGGTAATAATCGATACCGTGATGCTTGAAATATCTTTTATCTTCGAGCGCAACAAAAGCGTTGATAATATTGGGGCTTATATCGTCGTACTTGACGTATCGGGAAACAAATTCGCTTTCAATTTCGGTATTGTCGGCGGCGTACAGCTTAATATCGGCTTTTTCGGCTTTTAAGCTGTCAGCATCAAGTTTTGCGCCAAAATATATCGTCGAGAATACGCTAATGCAACCTATTATTACAAGAAGAACGACAAATAAGAATACCCTTAATGCTTTTCCTGTCTTTGCAGCTGCCTTTTTCATAATGATAGTATGCTGATTACGACTGGAATTTATGTTCTCAACGTTGTACTCAATAAGAATAATTACTTGATAATCAAGGCTAAATTTTATATAATAATTACACTATGTGTAAGTATTATCATATTTTGACATTCGGATGTCAGATGAACGTCCACGAAAGCGAAAAGATAGCGGGAATGCTCGAGTCTATCGGTTATACCTCAATTTCCGACATCTCATCCGCCGACCTTATTGTTTTCAATACCTGCTGCATAAGAGATACCGCCGAAACCAAGATTATGGGGCGTATAGGCGAGGTCAAGCAGTTAAAAAAGAAAAACAACCGCCTTATTGTCGCTGTTGTAGGCTGTATGACCCAGCAAAAGGGCACGGCAGAGTCTTTGCGCGATAAATTTCCGTTTGTTAATATAATTTTAGGCACCGACAACCTGAAAGAGCTTCCTCGCCTTGTTAAAATGGTGGAAGAGAACGCGAAAAAGCATATAAGCGAAATCAATACCGATCCAAGCGCGCCGATATGCGAGGATATTCCCGCATACCGCACAAGCGGTACAAACGCATGGGTGAACATCATGTACGGCTGCGACAATTTCTGTTCCTACTGCATTGTGCCATACGTCAGGGGCAGGGAGAGAAGCCGCCGCCCCGAGGTCATCATTGACGAAGTCAAACGAATGCTTGACGAGGGCTACAAGGAAATCACCCTTCTTGGACAGAACGTCGACTCATACCGCTACGAAAACTACGATTTTGCCTATATTCTCGAACAATGCGCGAAGATTGAGGGCAAATTCCGTCTCCGCTTTATGACATCGCACCCAAAAGACTTCAATACCCGCATTGTCGACATAGTGCGGTCTTGCGATAACATCTGCAACAATATTCATCTTCCCGTTCAGTCGGGAAGCAACCGAATTTTGTCACTTATGAACCGCAAATACACACGAGAACACTATCTCGAATTGATTAACGAAATCAAAACCTTACCAAACGTCGGCATAACCAGCGATATTATGGTAGGTTTCCCCACCGAAACCGATGAGGACTTTGAGGACACCCTCGACCTTGTCAAGACCGTTCGTTACAGTGCCGCTTTTACCTTTGTCTATTCGCCGCGAAAAGGCACAGTCGCGGCAGAAATGGAACAAGTCCCCGCCGAAGTCAAAAAAGAGAGGATACAGCAGCTTGTAAAGCTACAGAACGCAATTACCGGCGAAATAAGCCGCGAATACCTCGGCAAAACGTATGAAATCCTCGTTGAGGACATCAATCCCAAAGTCGAAGGCTCGCTCTGCGGCAGAACTGATAGCGGACGGCTTGTGACTTTTGCCGGAGATAAGTCGCTTTTAGGTGGTTTCGTTAACGTCAAAGTTACAAAAACGCGCACTGCGTCGCTTTTCGGAGAGATAAATGAGCAATAAACTTTCGCCCATGATGGAGCACTACAAAACACTAAAGGAAAGTTACCCCGACACAATTCTTCTTTACAGACTGGGGGACTTTTACGAGATGTTTTTCGAGGACGCGCTTACTGCAAGCAAAGTCCTCGACCTTACCCTGACGGGCAGAGACTGCGGACTTGAAGAAAGAGCTCCTATGTGCGGAGTGCCTCATCACGCGGTAGATACATACATCGCGCGCCTTATTTCGGCAGGATATAAGGTCGCGATCTGCGAACAGCTCTCCAATCCGGGAGACCAGAAAGGTATGGTAAAGAGGGACGTAATCCGCGTCATAACCCCCGGCACTGTGACCGACGAGGAGATGCTCGATATCTCCAAAAACAACTATCTTGCAGGCGTATATTCCGACAAGAACAATTACGCCGTGGCGTGGATTGACATAACCACAGGCGAATTTAACGTCAAGGAGTTTTTCGACGTCGAACTTGAGGATATAGAGGACTTTTTATTAAACATAGGTCCCAGCGAAATCATCGCTCCCCGCGGGCTTTGTCCCGAATATATGGAAATTCCCGCTGTAAATAGCGGCAAACTCGTGCGCTTTACGCCCTTTTATGACTATGCCTTCAGCTCAGAATACGCCAAAAAATCTATCGAAAAGCAGTTTAACGTATTCAGTGAAGAGGGAGTGGGATTGGGCGGAAAACCGCTCGCAATCAATGTTGTCGGCGCGCTTATCGACTACATAAACACCACGCAAAAGCGGAGCCTCGAGCATATTACGAGCGTGAAATACGTCCTTGACAAAGAGGTTATGTACCTCGACTACAATACCAAAAAGAACCTCGAACTTACCGAAACACTCGTCGACAATAAGAAATTCGGTAGCCTTATCTGGGTCATAGACAGGACAAAAACAGGCATGGGTGCAAGGCACCTGAGAAATTGGCTCCTTAACCCCTTGCAGAACGTCAAAGAGATAGAAAACCGCCAGCAGAGCGTTGCGGAATTTATAAAAAACACAAGTGTAAGGTCGATACTCGGCGCAACGCTTATTAAGGTCAAGGATATTGAAAGGCTGGTTACCAAAATCGCTTACGGCAGCGTTATGCCCCGCGATTTAATTGCGCTTAAAGAATCTCTTTTGCAGATTCCAAAGATAAAAAAGTGTCTGGATAAATGCCGCGCCCCGCTGACTTGTTCGCTTAATCAAGCGTTAACCGAACTTGGCGAAGTGACCGACAAAATCGAAAAGGCGTTATATCCCGAACAGCCGCCCACGATGAAGGACGGCGGATACATAAACGACGGTTATTCTGCCGAGCTTGACGAACTCCGCAAGCTGGAAAAGGGAAGTAAAGGACTCCTTGCAGAATTTGAAGCCCGCCAGCGCAATATTACGGGCGTGCCGTCTCTGAAAGTCGGTTTTAACAGAATATTCGGCTATTATATCGAGATTACCAAGACCAAAAAGCCCGAAACTCTTCCCGCCGACTACGTCCGCAAACAGACCATCGCCAACGGCGAGAGATACACGTGTGACGAGCTTATAGACCTTGAAAATAAGATTCTTACCGCAAGCGAAAGAATTCTGACGCTTGAAAGCGACCTTTACAACGAGTTAAAAGAGTTTTTATTCCGATACATAAACGTTTTACAGCGCAATGCCTACGTCATTGCCGTATTAGATTGCCTGTTCTCGCTTGCCGAAGTTGCCGCCGCCAACGATTTCGTTATGCCGAAATTCGTTACCAAAGACGAAATAAGCATTATAGACGGCAGGCATCCCGTTGTGGAAGCGCTGTTAAAGGCCAACGAGTTTGTGTCGAATGACACAACATTAAATAGCGAAAGCCGCACCATGATAATCACCGGTCCCAATATGGCGGGAAAGAGCACGTACATAAGGCAGGTTGCGCTTATTGTGCTCCTTGCTCATATCGGAAGCTTTGTCCCTGCAAAGAAGGCGGAAATGTGCGTCGTGGACAGGATTTTCACCCGTATCGGCGCGAGCGATAACCTTACTCGCGGGCAGAGCACTTTTATGGTGGAAATGCTGGAAGTTGCCAACATTCTTAACAACGCGACAAGCAAGAGTCTTCTTATTCTCGACGAAATCGGAAGGGGGACGTCCACCTTGGACGGACTCAGCATCGCGTGGTCGATTATTGAGTATGTTGCGCTGAAATTAAATGCAAAAACGCTTTTTGCCACACATTATCATGAGCTAAGCGAGCTTGAAAGACTGATAAACGGTATACGAAACTACCGCATTCTCGTGCAGGAGAGAGAGGACGGCATTTCCTTCCTCTACAAAATCGCACGCGGCGGAGCCAACAAGAGTTTCGGCATCGAAGTTGCCCAGATTGCGGGCGTAAACAAAGAGGTTATAAGGCGCGCCAAAGATATTATGAACGCTTTAAGCGAAAACCACGAACTCAGCGGCAACCTTAAGGAAAAAATGAGCCTTAATCCATCGGATACGGCCATTGCGGCAGACCAGATGTCGCTGTTTGGCGAGACGGACGCGCGATTTAGCGAGATAGAAAGAATACTAAAAGACATAAACGTCAACAGAATGACGCCGATTGAGGCGCTGACCGTTCTTAACGACCTCAAAAAGATTTTGGAGAAGAAATAGTGGGAAAAATAAATATCCTGGACAGCGGCGTCTATAATCAGATTTCGGCGGGCGAGGTAGTGGAAAACCCTGCTTCTGTTGTCAAGGAGCTGGTCGAAAACAGCATTGACTCGGGCGCAGACACCATCACCGTAATGATAGAAGACGGCGGAATTAAGTCAATTTCCGTAATCGATAACGGTTGCGGCATTGAAAAAGACGACCTTCCCAAAACCGTTTTACCCCACGCTACCAGCAAAATCGCTACCGCGAAAGACCTTCTGACCATCGGAACGCTCGGCTTCAGAGGGGAAGCTCTTGCAAGTATCGCGGCAATAAGCGAAGTTGTCATTAAATCCAAATACGCCGAAGCTGATAACGCATATGAAATGATAGTAAAAGGCGGCGAAGTAATCAATACCGGTCTTACCAATCTTACAATAGGCACCTCGGTTACCGTCAACAACGTCTTTTACAACACCCCGGCGAGATTCAGCTTTTTGAGACCCAGAAAGAGTGAAGAGGGTCTCATTACAAAGCTGATGCAGGACTTCATATTTGCCAACCCCGAAATCTCTTTCAGGTATTTTGCCGACGGAAATCTCATTTACCGCACTGACGGCAGCGGCATTGAGAATGCTATTTTTTCGGTATTTCCCCACAATGTCGCCGAGAACCTGATTAGCTTTTCCCGCTCAGAAAAGAGCCACACAATTAAAGGCTATACCGCAAGACCTGCGACAGAGGCGATTTACTCGAACCGCAGCCGCCAGTATATCATCGTAAACGGCCGCGTCGTCGAGGATAATACCATTTCCATGGTCATTCAGAACGCCTACGGCGAAAGCCTTATGAAGCGGACTTTCCCGACGGTAATCCTCGACATCGTCATGCCGTTTGAACTCGTTGACGTCAATGTTCACCCAAACAAAAAACAGGTCAGATTTGCAAATTCCCGCCTTATTAACGGCATAATCTACAATGCAATAAAGGAAGCCCTCGAAAACGACGATAAAGAGCGTACAGAACAACTTTTTGTAAGTGGCTCGGTAATTGCGAATAAACAGCCTGAAATTGTTCAAGAGGCTATTCCGTCTGAGGAACAGCCATTAAGCACAGAAACAGAAATCAAGTTCGATATACCGACCTTAAAAGTAAAACCCAATATAAAAATAAACAGGGAAGAAAATAACAACGTAGCCGGAATTCGCGAATACAGCGGTCTAGTTACGGAAAAAATAAATTTCGGCGAGAATTTCGACCCTGTAAAAGAGTATTTTAAATCGGAAGAAGCAAAAAGCATTCCTAAATACAACATCTTAGGGCAGTTATTTGAAACCTATATACTGATAGAGTGCGGCGACTTGTTCCTCATAATCGACCAGCACGCCGCCCACGAGCGCATACTGTATGACAAACTGCTTAGTGAGGACAAGAACAACCTTGTCGCACAACAGCTTCTTTTCCCTTATCTCGCGCGCATTGACGAAGAAAAAGAGGTTCTATTAAAAGAGAATATCGACGTTCTATCAAGTCTTGGCTTTGAAATAAGCGCCGAAAACGGCAAAATACGACTTACGGCAATACCTTTTATCCTTTCCAATATGGACATTGACGGCTTTTTGTCGGAGATAGCCGAAAATGCGGATTTATTTACAAAACATACAGAAATTGATTCAATAAAAGATAAAATCGCAAAAACCGCGTGCAAAAAAGCAATTAAGAGCGGCGACAGACTGAATGACTCGCAGCTCGATTACATAGTCAATTACTTTATCGAAAAGGGTATGCCCCTGCAATGTCCACACGGCAGACCTACGACCATAAAGCTCACAAAAACGGAGATCGAAAAGCTTTTCAGGAGAATAGTGTAATGCTCATCATCGGCGGCGCGACAGCGACCGGGAAAAGCGAATTGGCAATTCAACTTGCCAAAAAATTCAACGGCGAAATAATAAGCGCCGACTCCATGCAGATCTACAAAGGTATGGACAAAGGCACCGCCAAAATCAACGAAGAGGAAAAAGAAGGTATACCTCATCACCTTATCGATGTCGTCGAGCCGGATCAATCTTTTTCCGTAGCCGATTTCAAGGAAATGGCGGATAACATCGTCGCCGACGTGAAAGCAAGAGCAAAACTGCCGATCATCGTAGGCGGAACGGGGCTTTACATTAATTCCTTAATATATGACTACAAACTTTCTGACAATAATCCCAGACTGAGAGAAGAACTGAATAAGGAATATGAGAAGTTCGGCGCCGATTACATGTACGAAAAGCTCGCAAAGTTCGACCCCTTATCGGCAGAGAAGATACACAGGAACAATGTAAAACGCGTTATACGCGCGCTGGAAGTGTACCTGACCACTCGAAAAAGTATACATGACAAAGCCGATAAGCAAAATTTTGTGCCGCACTTGATGTATGCCATTAACTATCCCCGTGAAATCCTGTATGCAAGGATAAACGAAAGGGTAGAGAAGATGTTTGCGTCAAGCCTTGTCGAGGAAGTAAAATGTCTTATAGATAAAGGTTACGGCTTTGATCTTCAATCGATGCAGGCGATAGGGTATAAGGAATTCAAGGAATATTTTGCAGGCAAAATAACGCTTGAAGAAACCAAAGAGCTTATCAAACAACACACCCGAAATTACGCAAAAAGGCAAGAAACATGGTTCAAACGCATAGATACATGTAAATGGCTGAATTTTAACGAAAAAGAAAGATTTGCCGAAATAATAAGCAATGATATTACAGATAGTAACTTAATTTAGAATAAAGTAGGAATTAAAATGGAAATAAATAAAGCAAAAGACTTAATAAAAACCTCTGAGAAACTTGCTGAAAATGACTTTACGCAAGTAGACGAAATTGCGCTCAAAAATCAGAAAAAGGTTCTGGACGCATTCCGCAAAAACCGCATATCATATATGCATTTTTCTCAAAGCGAGGGGTATGGATATGACGATGCGGGTCGAGAGACATTATGCAGACTGTTTGCTGACGTATTCGGCGCAGAAGACTGCATCGTTTCCCCCTTGATTGCAAACGGCACCCATGCGCTTACATTATCGTTATTTGGTATTTTACGCCCGAATGACGCTATACTCAGCATAACAGGTAAGCCGTACGACACCTTGGACGACGTTATTAACGGGTCGGGCATAGGTTCTCTTAAGGATTATAAAATAAGCTATAATCAGGTTGATTTGCATGAAAACGGCGATTTTGATATTGAAAACATTGATATTGCGCTGAAATTAAAACCAAAACTTGTATTTATTCAGCGTTCGAAGGGCTATGCATGGAGAGAGGCGCTCTCCGTTCACAGAATAGGAGAAATAATCTCTCATATAAAGGCTGTATACCCCGAAAGCATTGTCATGGTAGACAACTGCTACGGCGAATTTGTTGAAGAAGTCGAGCCTACCGACCTTGGTGCCGACATTATTGCAGGCTCCCTTATAAAGAACCCGGGCGGAGGCATTGCTCCAACGGGCGGTTATATTGCAGGTAAAAAGCTATATATAGAACAGATAGCTTATCGGTTGACGTCTCCGGGCATCGGGATGGAGGTCGGCTCATACAGCTTCGGCTACAGAACGTATTATCAAGGGCTTTTCCTTGCACCTTCGACAGTAAAAAACGCCGTAAAAGGCAATATTTTGTGTGGTTATGTGTTCGATAAGCTCGGTTTTGACACAATGCCGAAGCCCGATACGCTGCCTAAAGACATTATCCGCAGTATCAAATTCGATACAGCCCAACAGCTTGTCGATTTTTGTCAGAAAATACAAAGGTCTTCGCCAATTGACGGCCACGTCACGCCGCAACCGTGGGATATGCCGGGATATAATCATCAGGTAATAATGGCTGCAGGGACATTTGTGCAGGGCGCGTCGCTGGAGCTTACCGCCGACGGAGCGGTCAGGCCGCCGTATGTCGCATACTTACAGGGCGGTTTGACCTATGAGCACGTTAAACTTGCATTGGAAGAGCTTTTGTTTGGCTTATAACAGGGGATAATCATATAGAACTATCATATAATAGCTATTTTAGATTCTATTAGGTTTTTTATCAATTATAAATAAATTTGATACATTGTCATTACACATTTTTAAAGCGAAAAGTCAAATATCATATTCAGGATTAGGACGATAAATCAAATATGTGTTTTGAATTAAGTCATTTTATAGAGTAAATATTACTGTTTGTGTCCGAATCTACAGCTTGATTTTACAAAACGCGTTATAGATGCAAGCAGAGGGCGATATATCAATTAAGTAAATTCATAATGCGGCATATTTTTGATATAAATGCGCAATAATGGATATTTTTAAGCGAATAGGGCGTAATATTCCATTATTTAGTCTCCCTTTATCTTTTCGCAAAATACACATTTTGCGAAAAGATAAGTATTCGGGGGAGTGAAGGGAGTATTTTAAATTAGTTATAATGGCTGCAAACTGTCCTGATTCCTTTGCGTGGTTCAGTTTATATTTAACCCGATTTATTTTTATTTATATTCTTTTGTTTTTTGTATGGTCTAAATTTTAGTTTTTATTTACTTATCTTCATTTCCTATCAATAGCGATATCATATGTTTTATAGGAATCAGAATATTAATTTGATTCTATCATCATAATCATTTATAGTGATTTATACAACGTTGTATTGCTTTTAAATTCTATTACGCCGTATCGATCACATTGCTCCCGCCTGTTATTCTTATAAACTTTTGAATTAATCTCTCATGTATCGTTATCAATATCATTATCATTATTGCAAATAGGATTTTGCGAAAAGATATGGACGATACTGAAAGTATCATGGTATAATTTGGTTATGAGCAATTATATCGATGAAAGAGACGCAAAATACGCGCATAAGCTGCAGACTATCATTAAACAAAGCTTGCCCGACTTCTGCAAGGAGTTTTTTGTGGGCATAGCCATGAATACCACCATTCTCACAAGGTATAATTACGCAATCGATCTCAAGCTTTTTTTTGAGTTTACAACCATGTATGGCAGTGTTTTTGAAGGAAAAACTCTCAAAGAAATCACTATAAAAGACCTCGATACGGTTGAAGCGACCGATATTGAGGAATTCCTCTCTCATATCGATAATTATTATAACAACAGCTTAAATACCCTCATAAGGAACAAGGACAGCGCAAAAGCAAGGAAATTCTGCGCCGTAAGGGCTCTTTTCCGCTATCTTTATAAGAAAGATAAACTGTCAAGGAACGTAACGCTTAAGGTTTCCATGCCCAAATTGCGTGAAAAAGAGATTATCAGACTGGAAGATGACGAGGTTCAGAACGTTTTCCGAAGCCTTACCGAAAACGACACCTTTGCCTCTGACAAAATGAACGCGTACAACAACAATAACACTAAAATACGGGATAATGCCCTGATTACCCTTATGCTGGGCACGGGAATACGTATAAGCGAATGTGTGGGGCTTAATGTAGATGATATTAACTTTGCCGACAACTCATTTACCGTCACCAGAAAAGGCGAAAAACGCTCAATTCTTTACTTTAATGAGGAGATTGCGCAGATTTTGACCTCTTATCTTGAACACAGGGAACAATTTTTGAAGAAAAAGCAGATAGAGTCTGACGATGTAAACGCCCTCTTTTTATCCTTGCAAGGAAAGCGGATTTCGGTACGTGCGGTGGAGCTTCTTGTTAAAAAGTATGCTCAGGTATCGGCGCCTCTTAAGAATATCACTCCGCATAAACTGAGAAGTACCTACGGCACGGCGCTATACAGAGCGACCAAGGATATATATGTGGTTGCCGAAGTGCTCGGACATAAGGACATAAATACCACAAAAAAACATTACGCCGCAATAAGCGAAGATATTAAAAAGAGCGCCGCGAATAAAGTTGTCTTCAAAAAAGAGTGATTTTCTTCTCTCTTTTTTTACAAATTCACCTATTATTATCCTAAATTAATAAAATATTTGTAATATTCTCAAATGTTTTTGGTCTTAAAGCGTGTTGACTTTTAATTTTTAATAATATATACTGATTATATAATTACTTTAAAAAAACAATTTTATCAGGTTATATTGAAATGAATACTCCCAATACCGAAATTCTGCGCGCGAGAGTCGATATTTTTGTTCTGAATGCTGTGAGCATGCGGGATAGTTACGGCTATGATATTCTCAATTATATTCAAGACCGTACCTTCGGTCACTATCAGATGAAACAATCCTCGGTTTACAATATCTTAAAACGCCTGGAGACACAAGGTTATGTCCAGAGTTACGAAGGCAACGAATCCAACGGCGGTAAAAGACGTTATTATGCTATAACCGAGCAAGGTAAAGAATATCTCAGTTCTCAAAAAACCGAATGGGAATATGCCCGCACGATTATCGATAATCTTCTGTCCGACAAAGTTTTCGACTTCGAGAAGGATATTCCCCCGTTTAACGCGTCGGATTTGCGCCCCTTAACTCCCAGAAAGTCAAAATCGGACGATATTGAGAAAATTGCGGCGATGAGTTCTATGGTGGCGACCTTATCAGAGCCTGTCGATGAACAGGAGCCTGTATTTGTAACGGTTTCAGATCCTGCTGCGCCTGTCGCATTGTCCTTTGATAAACAGAATATCCGATTTGTTGAGGAGAAAAAGCCCGAAGTTGCCGCAACGGTGACAGCGGCTCCGGCATCAGCCCCCGCTCCTGCGCCCTTGCCGTTTAACAAGGCAAATTCCGACAAGGATATTGAAGATGAGAGCTATAAGGCGTTATTTGAAGAAATTTTCGCTCAGGCCGATAAAAAGGACCAGGAAGCCGACGTCGATGTCACTATCGACTGCAAGCACATTAACGACTTAAGGCTTTTGCTCAACAAGGAAGGTCACAGGCTCAATACCTTTGCGCCCTCTTCCAATAAAAATTATATGCGCTATCTTCTGACGACAAAACTGTATCGCGACGTGAGCATTCTGTCTTATCTCTTCCTTGTGCTTATGCTCCTTGCCGTGTATCTTGCCAAAAACAGCTTTACCGCAAACAGTAAAGCTCTTCTTACCGTGGGCTGTGTGGCGATAGTCTTTCCTATCGTCTGCCATATAAGGTATTTTTCCAATCCCAACAAACGTAAAAAAGATAACGTGCGCCTAAACGTCATTTTACCTTTATGTCTGGTCGTTTACATAGCGTTTTTGGTACTCAATATCATAATCGAGTTGCTGATTCCGCAAGGCTACAGTATAAACTCCCCTCAGATTTATGCGCCGAGCATTGTCGCGCTTGTAATACCGTTTTTCGGGATTGTGTTTACGATACTATATAAGACAAATCTCTATCACCAAAAGGTTAAATAAAAAAAGCGGAGAAAACTCCGCTTTTATTTTTAATGTTGTTTTCTTACGGTTGCTAAAATTCTAACGGTTTATCCTCTTTGGCAAGGATATTGTTGATTGTGGTATAATTGGATATGAATTGTTCCACTTCTTTGGCGTTCGCCTTGCTGATTTCGCGGTCCTTATGCTCTTTGGAGAACTCGGCGGGCATCTGTTCGGTGTAGCCTATGCCCTTATGCTTTCTGTCTTCCTTGTTGTAGATGTTGTAGACGGTGTAGATATCCTTTATAATAGGTCTTCCCGCTATCTTGGAGATAAGCTTTAAGAGCATTTTCTCCAGCTTTTCGGAATACTTCCACATCAGGACGAACACAACAACAAAGAAGATCAGTATACCAAGCCAGATGGCGATTCCCCAGCCGCTGAAAGGTATTGCTTTGAGATAATCTACCACAAATACCGTACATGCGACGTTCAAAGGCCTGGAGATAAGCTGGACGATAATAAAACCCGGGTATGACATTGTGGTAAGTCCCGCAAGCATGCAGAGCATATCGTCGGGAAAAATGGGGAATATGAACATGTAAATGAGCATAGCCTTGTCTTTGCCCTTTACAAAGTTGTTGTACTTTATGAGCATTTCTTCCCCTATTACCCATTTGACCAGCTTGACGCCGAATACCCTGCCCATGAAAAACGCGAGCAGCGAGCCGAGCCATAAGCCTATGCAGCTGAGGAGTAACGCCTCGCCCGGACTGTAAAGCGCCGCACCTGTAGCCGTCACTATGGTTGAAGGAATGGGAATAAAGGTGACTTGCAAAAATTGTATCAGGATGAATATGAGCTTGCCGCTGACGCCGAAGCCGTTAATTATGGCGACAAGTTCTTCGGTAGAGTCGATTTCGTTGAAAATCCCGCTACGTATGACAAGTGTTGCGGCAATAAGGATTATCATCCCGAAATAGGAAAAGATGATTGCGATCTTATACAGCTTTTCTTTTTTGAGGAGAATTCCGAGCAGGAAGAAGGCAATGACGAGAAGAGCGCCGCAAATGAGCGCGATTTTTACACCTGTCGTGTATGTGCCAAGACACAACGCCACCGTGATAATAAGCGCCAGCGTCGTAATGCCTGCAACTATTGTCTTCTTAATTGTTACCTTGTCCTTCATTATCCTTAATTTTGAGAATTTCTTTACGCGCGATTTCGTCGCAACGGTTGTTGTACTCGTTGTCGCTGTGTCCTTTAACTTTTACAAAGCTCACCCTATGCTTATTTAATTCTATTAACAGCGCTTTCCATAAATCCACGTTTTTTACGGGGTCGTTGCTTGCGGTGCGCCAGTTTTTTGCCTGCCACAGGTCAATCCAGCCCTTCATGAGCGGCTCAAGCACGTATGCGCTGTCACTGTAGATGGTGACTTCACACTTCTCTTTGAGTTGAAGCAAGCCGCTTATTACGGCAAACAGTTCCATGCGGTTGTTGGTGGTTTCGGGATATCCGCCCGAAATGATTTTTTCCTTGCTTTTATAGACAAGAATTGCCGCCCAGCCGCCTTTACCGGGATTGTTGCTGCAAGCCCCGTCGGTGTATATGTCAACGTGTTTCATAACTTTTCACTCAAGAGCTTTGATTTGGCGCGGCATGCGTCTATTCCTTCCGCGACAATGTCCACAAGCCCTTTTTGTCTGTAAATATCGACTGCCTCGATTGTGGTGCCGCCCTTGCTGCACACGCGGTCAATCATGACATTCAGGTCGTCCGAACTAATCTTAGCAAGTTCTGTGCCGCCGATAAGAGTCGCAACTGCAAGTTTCTTGCTTTCTTCGTAAGTTAGTCCGCCGCGCATTCCGCCTTCTATCATGCCCTGTAAGAACATATAGACATAGGCGGGTCCGCTGCCGCTGACAGACGTTACCGCGTCGAATTTATCTTCGGATATCTCTATTATATCACCGCATGAGGCAAAAAGTCTCAAAAGAAACTCTTTATTTTGCTGGTTTATCTTGTCAAAACACAGCGCGCACACGCCTTTCGCGATTTTGCAGGGCATATTGGGCATTACGCGCAAAATTCCGCAATCGGAACGCAAATTCTTTCTCAAAACTTCGATTTTTACGCCCGCCATTATGGATATAACGATTTTATCGTCAGAAAAGACATTGTTTTCGGTGATTTCTTTATAGTGCTGGGGTTTAACCGAAAAAAGTATCATGTCGCTTTGACTGATTACCTCATTATCGGAAGCGGCAACGTGCGCTGAAGGGTGAATGGACGCACTTTTTTCGCTGTCAATGTCGTAAACAATTATTTCCTCGGGGTGAAGTCCGGTTTTCAGCATCTGGGAAACCAAAGCATTTGCCATGACTCCCGCCCCTATTATTCCTAATCTGTAGCTCATAAAATCTCCTGAATTTGTTGACTTAAACGCATATTTACTATATAATAGTCAATAGCTTTAGGGGAGTGGCTCAACGGTAGAGTAGCGGTCTCCAAAACCGTAGGTTGCGTGTTCGAATCGCGTCTCCCCTGCCAGATATCTCACACGGGATTTTGTGTGGGATATTTTTTTATCAAGAAAGCCACCTTCATCTGTAAAGGTGGCTTTCATTCGGGTCATAAAACCGGTTACTTCTTTAAGTTGAATAAGTCACCTAAAGTTACCGTGGAATTGGAAGAAGTGTACTCTTTGGGTTCGTCGTCTTCCTCATCCCTGTCTTTTCTGGTCCTTCTGGTCTTGGGCTTGTCTTCGGACGACTTTCTGGAGGATTTTGCGGGTTTTTCTTCCTTTTCCTCTTCTTCGATAGCCGCGGGAGCTTCTTCGACAGGCAGCAACTCTTTGATGCTGAGCGTTATCTTGTCGTTGTCATAGCTCATGACCTCAACGGTGACCTCGTCACCCTCTTTGAGCGCCTCGGAAGCCGACTGTATCCAGCCGTGCTTGATCTGACTTACGTGTACAAGACCGTCGATACCCTCTTCGAGTTCTACAAACGCGCCGAAGGATACAACTCTTACCACCTTGCCGTTGACGATGGAGCCGACGGGGTACTTTTCCTGAGCGATTTCTATAGGCCTCTTCTGAAGCTGTTTATATCCGAGCGAAATTTTGTTGTTTTCTCTGTCGGCCGCAAGTACTACGAAATCGTAGGCCTTATTGATTTCGAGGACATCGGCAGGATTTATTCTCTTCTTTGTCCATGAAAGGTCGCTGTTGTGAACAAGGGCGTCCATATACTTTAGGCTGACAAAAGCTCCAAAATCGGTGAAGCGTTTTACTTTGCCGTTGACGATAGCGCCTTCGTAAATCCTGGACCAGAACTCTTCATCCCTGGCGATCTTTTCGGCTTCGAGAATTATTCTCTGGCTGGCGACGATACGCTTTGCGCTGCGGCCGCTCTTTACGTTGCCTTCCTCATCGACTTCTTCCTTGGCGGGAAGAGCTTTGAGGCGGAGTTTCTTGCCGGCATATTCTTCGAGGTTGCTGACATAACCCATACGAATCTGGGAAGCGGGAACAAAAACTGTGTAGGAGCCGAGTTTTCCGAGAAGTCCGCCTTTTACCACCTGGAAGCCGCTCATTGTGAATTCTTCTCCCGCAAGTATCTTTTTGACCTCTTCGTCGGCGACTTTCTGCTCGTCGGATTTCCTCTTGGAAAGGATATTCTTATTCTTATCCTGACCTGTCTTGATAGCTTCAAGTACGTCTCCCGCCTTGTAGTTTGCGGGGTCGTAAGAACCGTCAAGTTCGGCTTCTTCCTTGGGAATAAATCCACAGTCGTTTTTGCCGGTAAGGTCCATAATCGCAACATTAATCCCGGTAGCGTCTGCGGAGATAACTTCCGCATTAACTCTTCTTCCTTCCTTAAGCTGTTTGGGTTGGAACTTAGACTTGCTCATAAGTTCGTCCATAGTTGTGGGTTCTGCCTTTGCAGCTGCCTTTTCGGCGGTTGTGTTTTCCTGTGCCTCGGGCACCGTCGTTGTGACCTCTTCTACAAGAGTGTCCTTGTTCATTTCGCTCATCCTGTTAAAAACCTCCATTGTCAACTCCTTTGGAGTTGATGCGCCGGATAATATACCCAGCTTTGCTGTATTTTTATTTATCTGAATTGAATTGAGTTCAAATTCATTCTGAATCAGTCTGACGTCTTTGCAAAAGCAAGATGCCAGTTCTACTAATTTTGAGCAATTCGAGCTGTTTTTGTCACCTATTACCAAAACGGTATCAGCCTGTTTTGCAATAGTTTCACACTCTTCTTGCCTACGTAAGGTAGTATAGCAAATGCTGTCGAAAAATTCAACTCTTTTTAATCTGTTTGTTGCCGTTTCCGTGATATTTTGCCTTATTTTTGAGTATTCGGAATGGGGAAATGTCGTCTGTACTACGACGAGAAAATCGTCGGATGAGTCGTAATCGATTTCGTCGGCACTTTTTATTGTCTGAAAACGCTCACACCAGCCCGCGGTTCCCCTGACTTCCGCGTGATTTTTGTCGCCAATTATTATGACACAGCCGTCGGGTTTTTCCAGTGAATACTGCTTTACCTTATTGTGGATTTTCTTTACATAAGCACATGCGGCGTCGATTACCTCAACACCCTTGCGGGCATAATCCTCAATAACCTTTTCTCCCGCGCCGTGTGCGCTGATAATGACAATGTCGCCTGCTTTGAGCGTTTGCCCTTCTTTAAGCGCGAAAACATCATTACTTTCAAGACTTTCAATTACTTGTTTGTTGTGAATAAGCCCTGTATTTGTATAGACGGATCCGCCCTTCCTTTTTGCGGCGTCCTCGGCAATAGTGATTGCGCGTTGCACTCCCGAACAGAAGCCGCACTCCCCCAATATTACTTCCATAGATGGCCAATCACCTTTTCCAAACACTCTTCGATGGAAAGTCGGGTCGTGTCGATTACTATCGCGTCTTTGGCAATGGTAAGCGGAGCGAATGCGCGGGTGGAGTCCTGCTCGTCCCTCTTGATAATGTCGGCAAGTATTTCGTCATAAGTGACGCTCTGGCCTTTTTCGGTAAGCTCTTTATAACGTCTTTTTGCCCTCTCCTCGGCTGACGCAGTCATAAAGAATTTGTACGGGGCGTCGGGCAGGACATAACTTCCTATATCCCTGCCATCCAGCACACAGTCGGACGTGGACGCGATTTTCCTCTGAAGTTCTACAAGCTTAAGTCTGACTGCGGGAATTTTTGATATGGTCGACGCCGCCATGCTGATGCGGTTTTCCCTTATATAAGGCGTTACGTCTTCGCCGTTCACAATTACTTTCTGCTCGCCGTTTACGTACTTAATCTCCATTGTGATGTCGTCGAGAATGGGCTTGACCTGCTCCTCATCGGCGGGGTCAATGTTATTTTTCAACGCGTAATATCCCATACCGCGATACATTGCGCCCGTGTCGAGATAGGTTATGCCCAGTTTTTTCGCGAGAAGCTTGGCTATTGTGCTTTTGCCGCTCCCGCTCGGCCCGTCAATGGCTATTGTTCTCATCATATCCTCCGTATTTTTTTGCCCCAAAAATCAGAATTTTTGGGGAACCCCGTATTTTTTTGCCCCGAAAAAGTGCTGATTTTCGGTAGCCTTTATTATTATGTGTTTTCGCTGTCGCTTCCCGCAAGAAAGGCGGTCGCAAAAGCTATTTGCAAGTTAAAGCCGCCTGTTAATGCGTCTACGTCTATTATTTCCCCGGCAAAGTACAAGTTTTCAATGAGCTTGCTCTGCATGTTTTTGGGGTTGATTTCCTTTGTATCAACGCCGCCCGACGTCACTATCGCCCTGTCGATATTGTCTAAACAGTCGATAGTAAAGGTGAGATTTTTGAGAAGTAAAGCGAGATTTGCCCTCTCTTTTGCACATATTACGTTGATTTTCTTGCCGCTGTCAATGCCGCTTAAAGTTATTATAAACGGAATGAGACTGGAAGGCAATAACTCATTTAAACTGTTTTTGAATTGTTTGTTGGCGTTTGCTTCAAAATCGCGCAATATTCTTGCGTCGAGAGTCTTGTCGTCGAGCGCGGGCTTGAGGTCTATGACAAGCTGCAAATTCTCAAGCGCCATACGGTTTATGCGGCTTGATAAGGTCAAAATTATTGGACCGGACACGCCTGTATCGGTAAACAGCATTTCGCCGAACTCCGAAAAAAGCGGTTTTTTGCTGTCCCTGTTAATGACTGTGGCGCGGACATTTTTAAGTGAAAGACCCTCAAGGGAAGGCAAGTCGGCAAGTCTGCGTTTGTTGCCGTTGACGTCAAAGGCAAATCTTGTGTCAAGCGCGGTAAGCGCGGGCTTTGGCGACACTATTGTGTGTCCAACGCTCTTGGCAAGATCGTATCCGTCGCCTGTGCTGCCTGTCTGTGGATAGCTCTTTCCGCCGGTAGCGAGAATTACTTTGTCGCAAGGGTATTTTGCCTTGTCTGTGATAATGGCGTTTATCCTTTTTCCGTTTACTTCCCAGCCCGTTACCCGCTCGGACAAACGAACTTCGACATTGTTATCTTCGAGTGCCCTTTGAAGGGTCTTGATTACATCGCTCGATTTATCGGAAAAGGGGAAAACACGGTTTCCCCTCTCCACTTTCAGTTTCAGATTATGATTTTCGAAAAACTCCATAGTACGGGCGGAGTTAAACTTCTTTATTGCAGAATAAAGAAATTTCGGATTTGAAACGACGTTATCGAAAAACTCGTTGTCGGGAGCGGCATTTGTAAGATTACAACGCCCTTTACCCGTAATATACAGCTTTTTTCCGAGTTTTTCGTTTTTCTCAAGCAGTATAACATCGCTGTATGCGCTTGCGAAAACGCTTGCAAGCATTCCGCTCGCGCCGCCGCCTATGACTACGGTCTTCATCTTATATATGCGAGAATGTCTCCCGTTTCCACTTTGGCGCCTTTGGTTGTGGCGATTTTGACGATACCGTCGGTGCTGGCGGCGATTTCGTTTTCCACCTTCATGGATTCGAGTATGATTATGGGCTGGCCTTTCTTCACCTTGTCTCCGTCTTTTACCGCAAAGCCCGCAACAGTGCCGGGCATAGGAGCGGGAAGCTTGGTGCCTTCGCCCGAAATCCCGGCTTTTTCGGGCTGTTCGGATTTGGGCGCGGGTGCGGGTGCAGGAGCGGCTTCCTTTACTGCGGTAGCGGCAGGCGCGGCGGGTTTTGAATAATCGAGATCCTCGACTTCAACTTCGAAAGACTCGCCATTTAAGGTGATCACAAACTTGCGGGAGTGCTGTTCTCTTCTCTGTTTGAAGAACTTTTCGGAAACCTGCGGGAACATGCAATAGGAAAGCACGTCCTCTTCCTTGGTGTAATACTGCTCCATTTCCTTCTTGTACTTCTCGTACTCGGGCTTGAGAAGGTCGGCGGGACGGCAGGTGATTCTCTCTTCGTTCCCTATGCATTTCTTGACGACATCGGCATCGGGCTCGGCGGGAAGACGGCCGTAATCACCGCGAACCAAGCCTTTGGTCTCCTTGGAAATCATTTTGTACCTTTCGCCCGAAATTACGTTGAGTACCGCTTGCGTGCCCACTATCTGGCTTGTAGGGGTTACGAGGGGCGGATAGCCGAGGTCTTTCCTGACTTTGGGCACTTCCTGAAGCACTTCCTCCAGCTTTTCGCCGGCGCCCTGTTCTTTGAGCTGGCTGATAAGGTTGCTGAGCATACCGCCCGGAACCTGATAAATAAGCGCGTTGATGTCGGTTTTTAACACCTTGTTGCTGAGATATCCTTCTTGCATTAGCCTCTCGGCAACCTGATTGAAATGCTTTGCTATTTCGTTAAGGAGTCTGAGGTCAAGGCCTGTATCGTGTTTTGTACCCTGCAATGTGGCTACTATCGCCTCGGTCGAGGGCTGGCTGGTGCCGTTTGCAAAGCTGCTTATCGCGGTGTCGATGATGTCTCCTCCCGCTTCTATGGCCTTGACATAAACCATGTCGCCCGTACCCGCGGTGTTGTGGGTATGGATGTGGAGCGGCAGATCTACTTCGGCTTTAATCGCCTTTACAAGTTCGTATGCGTCATAGGGCAAAAGCAGATTTGCCATATCCTTTATGCAGATAATATCGGCGCCCATGTCGCGAAGCTGCTTGGCGAGCGCGACGAAATATTCTGTGTTGTGTACGGGGCTTGTCGTATAGGAAAGCGCCGCCTCGCAGATTCCGCCGTATTTCTTGGTGGATTTAATCGCCTGTTCGAGATTGCGGACGTCGTTAAGCGCGTCGAATATCCTTATAATGTCTATGCCGTTTTCTATGGCTTTCTTTACAAAAATGTCGACTACGTCGTCTGCGTAATGTTTATAGCCGAGAAGGTTTTGTCCCCTGAGAAGCATCTGAAGCTTAGTGTTGGGCAATCCCTCTTTGAGTGCGTGTAGTCTGTCCCACGGATCCTCGTTGAGGAAGCGAAGGCAGGTGTCAAACGTAGCCCCGCCCCAGCACTCTACAGAGTGGTATCCTACTTTGTCTATTTTATCCAGCACAGGGAGCATATCCGCGGTCTTCATGCGGGTAGCGGCCTGAGATTGATGCGCGTCTCTTAAGATTGTATCGGTGATTAGTATTTTCTTAGCCATGATTTCTCAACTCCTTATATATATTAGTTTCCGAACATTGAGAGCAAAACGCCCGCGGCGACGGCAGAGCCGATTACGCCGGCGACGTTAGGTCCCATAGCATGCATGAGCAGATAGTTGTTGGGGTCTTCTCTCCTCCCCACTTCCTGCGAAACGCGCGCTGCCATGGGGACGGCGCTGACGCCTGCAGAGCCGATAAGCGGATTGATCTTGCCGCCCGAAATTTTGCACATGAGTTTGCCGAGCAGCACACCGCCTGCGGTGCCGAAGCTGAATGCGATAATGCCGAGAAGTATTATACTGAGCGTGGACGTCGACAGGAATATAGGCGCAAAAGCCTTGGAGCCGACGATTACGCCGAGGAATATCGTAACGATATTGAGAAGTTCGTTCTGCGCCGTGTTGGAAAGTCTCGGCACAACGCCCGATTCTCTTATAAGGTTACCAAGCATGAGCATACCTACAAGCGGAACCGCCGCGGGAAGGAAAATGCCTGTTAGCGCGGTAACTATTATCGGGAAAACAATTTTTTCCTTTTTGCTTACGGGACGGAGCTGCTCCATGCGGATAAGCCTCTCTTTCTTGGTGGTGAGAAGTTTCATAATGGGCGGCTGAATAACGGGAACCAGCGCCATATATGAATACGCCGCAATTGCTATCGCGGGCAAAAGGTCCATATAATTGCCCATATATTGCGTACCTATGGTGGAGTTTGCCATCTTCTGCGTAAGGTATATTGCCGTGGGGCCGTCGGCTCCGCCTATTATGGCGATTGCGCTTGCCGCCTGCTCGTTAAAGCCGAGGAACAGCGCGCCGAAGAACGTAGCGAAAATACCAAGCTGAGCCGCCGCGCCAAGGAACAGGCTTTTGGGATTTGCAATCAACGGTCCGAAGTCGGTCATTGCGCCTATTCCGAGGAAGATTATCGGCGGGAAGATGACCCAATCGACGCCTTTATATATATAGTAGAACAAACCTTTTTCGGCTACGATACCGTTGGACATAATTATTTCGCCCATCGCGCCTATCCTTTCGCCGTAAGCGGCGACGGCTTCCTGCAATAGCCGCAGGCTTTCGTTCAGCGATTCGGGGGTGACGTTGTTGTATACTACGTTAAAGGTTTCGCAAAGCTGCTGCAATGTTCCAGACGCGATTACGGCGTTTGTGCCGCTGTCGGTAAACGTGTAACCCGAAATTCCGTACAGTATCGCATACGCCCCGGGAATGTTGATAAGAAACATGCCAAAAGCTATAGAAAGAAGAAGATTTGGTTCGAATTTCTTAACTATAGCGAGGTATACGAGCAGGCACGCGATCAGCAGCATCAAAAACAAACCCCATATACCCATTTTATATCCGTTCATTACGTAATAATCGGGTACGGGGCTTGCGATACCTGTGGTTTGCCAGAGATTTTTAAACGCTTCGCCGAGCGAAACGGAAATAATTGACGTAAGCATCAGGCGTCCTCCTTAGCGACTTTTTTCACCGAAATGACTTTGTAGCGCGTGTGCGGAACGTCGTCGGCTTTTGCGAGATATTCCTTTACGGCGGCGTTAATCGCTTCTTCTTTTGCAGAATTGATTTTCTCTTCAACTACTATGTTTTCAGCAACCGAGTCCGAAGAGGGTTCGGTCACATCGTCGATTTTCTTTGCGGAGTTCTTTTTACTGAAGATTTTTTTGAAGTCCACACGGTTGATAAGATAGTTTACCAGATATATTATCCCGATCAGCACGGCAAGAACAACGAAAGTTATTATCATGCCGATTAAAAATGTGACGCTTCCCGTGGATAATTTCTGAAGTGGTGTCAGGGCAAGCAGCATATCAGTATTTAACCTCCCTCAAAACGGTAAAAATGCGGACACCCCAAAGTATCCGCATTCTATTATATATTTATTATTTTGTAAATGCAATTATTAAATCAATTTAAATTAATAATTTAACAACATCGCAATTTCCTTATCCGTAAGGTAGCGGTAAGCCCCTCTCGAAAGCCCTCCGAGGCGCAAGTCGCCTATCATTGTGCGCTTCAGGAAAACGACCTCTTTTCCTATGGACTCGAACATGCGGTGAATCTCCCTGTTCTTGCCCTCGAATATCGTCACTTCGAGACGCGTTGTGACCTCAGTCGCTTCAATGACCTTTATTTTGCTTCGCTTGAGCTTATATCCGTCGAGGATTATGCCGTTTCTTAATTTCGCAAGATCGCCGTCTTCAGCTTTTCCCGTAATCTTTACAGAATAAGTTTTGGGAATCTCGTTGACGGGCTGGGTCAGCTTATTGGCAAGCTCTCCGTCGTTGGTGAGGAGCAAAAGTCCTTCAGTGTCATAGTCGAGGCGTCCGACGGGGAAAATTTTCTGACCCTCAAAGTCCTTGAGGTAGTCCATAACGGTCTTTCTGCCCATTTCGTCCTTCAGCGTGCATACGCAACCCTTTGGCTTGTGAAACATGACATAGATTTTGCGCGTAACAGGCTCTATTCTCTTGCCATGCACTACGACGGTGTCGTTGTCTTCGTTTATCTCGGTGGCAAGCTCGGTGACAACCTTGCCGTTAACCTTGACTTTGCCTTCTTTGATAAAAACTTCTGCCGCGCGCCTGGAACACATTCCGCTCGACGCTATATACTTATTTATTCTCACGTAAACCTCGCTGAATTTTTCCTTATTTTACCTTTTTTCGCGTAGAAAAGCAAGCTATTTTACAGTGACTGAATAATTGTCAAACGCGTAATCAAGCAGCGCGACGCTCTCGTTCCACATATCGGGACGGTTTAACACCACGCTTACCATGGTGACGCCGTCTCGGGTAGCACTTGAGACAAGGCATCTGCCCGCCTTTTTGGTAAAGCCCGTCTTGATGCCGTTACCGCCCTCGTAAAGGTGGAGCATTTTGTTTTTGTTTTTAAAATATCTTGTATTCTCGCCCTTTCCTACGCTGATAAAGTTTGTGCTGACGATTTTACGGAATTCCGCATATTTCATCGCCTCGCACGCGATAACGGCAAGGTCGTAGGCCGTCGTGTAGTGATTGTCGTCATGAAGACCGCTGGGGTTTGTAAAATGGGAATCAGTCAATTTCATAGCCTGGGCGCGGATATTCATAATCTCGGCAAAGTTTTCCACGCTTCCCGCGACGTGTATTGCCAGCGCGCAAGCGGCGTCGTTTCCGCTCCGAAGCATAAGTCCATAAAGGAGTTCTCCGACGGACAGCTCCTCGCCCTCTTTTAAATAGATAGAGCTTCCCTCGATCCCCACAGCTTGTTTTGGAATTTTGACTTTCTCGTCGAGCTTGCAGTTTTCAATGACAATAAGCGCGGTCATGACCTTTGTCGTGCTCGCCATGGGAAGTCTGAGATGCTCGTTATATCCTTTATAGACTGTTCTTTTCTTGGCATCTATGACGATATAGCCGCTCCTGTCGGCGGCATACGACTTGTTTTCTCTGGGTATTATTAAGAAGCTAAGTGAAATAATAAGAAGTAAAATCAGCGCAAAAGCCAGTTTTTTGCGAGATTTATGAGATTTGTCCATTTATCAAGCTCTCCTCCTTCCACGGGTATGAACCTTACTCTTTGGTTTTCGATGACCAGAAAACCGACAGGATTTACCGTTGCGCCCCCGCCCAAGCTTCCGAGAGGCATTCCTTCCAAAGTTTTGGCGTATTTCGGCTCCAGTTCTGCCGTGGCGGTAACAAAGCCTATCGTCATTTTGGTGATGGGCACAACAACGGTATCGTTGTTGTATATCGGTTTTCCGATTATCATATCGGAATCAAGAACATTTTTTATTCCCTTAAGTGTTTCGGTAAGAATTTCATCAACTTTCATTTTGCTTATTCCTCTTGGTTATCTTTATTATCTTAAAAAACGAGGAAAATATTATGAAGAGGTTGAGCTTAAATTGGGCTTTCAACTGAATGCTTGGCAGATTGTCCACGCTCTCTGTGGACACAAAATCAAAGTCGGATAAACTGCCGTACGCCCTCATCATCTGCACAAACTGCGCCAGGACAGCCAGACCGATATTGTATCCCGTGAGGCTGAACTTGGAGACATTATTGCATATGATTTTCAGTTCGGGAATCTGAATAAGTCTGAAAATTTCGGTCCCTTTGGGCGGTTTTACTGTGAGTTTTAACCCTTTTTTGTGCTTATTCGACTTTTTTGCATCTGCCTTCTCTTTTAATTTAAACGGAAATACGTCAAACAGTCCGTTTACGTTAATCATAGCGTAGACGGGTTTTTCCTTGCCGCCCAAAAATACTTTTGCTTTGACGCTAAGCGGAAGACAAAACATCGATATGAAAAGAAGATAGAAAATATAAAATGCAACCATAATAATTATCCCCAAAAAAACATTTTTCGGGGATCCCGTTAGATACCCCAAAAAAAACATTTTTCGGGGACCCCGTTAGATACCCCAAAAATAACATTTTTCGGGGACCCCGTTATAGTATTTTTATAAAATTGGGAAATATCAAAATTATTATTCGATTACGACAATGTCTTCGTCTTTGAGAAAGTCGGGCTTATCGTCGGTAATTTCCTCGAAAAACGCCTCTTCTTCGGCATTTGCTTTCTCTTCATCCTTGAGGAAGTCGGCTTCGTCGCGGTATAGGCTCAAGGTATTCTTGTAATACTTGTCGGAATTCTTAACCTCGTTTAGGAGTTTGTCGTAGTCGGGCAAGTCGCTCAAGGACTTAAGTCCGAACTTCTTCAAAAATTCTTCCGTTGTGCCAAATAAGGCGGGACGCCCGGGACTTGTTTCGCGTCTTCCGATGACTTCTATAAGGTTTAGGCGAAGCAACACGCTTATTGCGTAATCGCAACTTACGCCATCTCTTACTTCTTCGATCTCAAGACGGGTTATGGGCTGACGGTAAGCAATAATCGATAGGGTCTGAAGCAAGGTCTTTGACAGTTCTTTTTCCTTAATGGGCTGAAGAATGGCTGCAAGTCTGTCGCCGTATCTCGGATTGGTCTGAAACTGCAATTTGTCATTGAACTCTATGATAATAATGCCCTTTTCGCCCGAATACTCGGCTTTAAGTTCGGAAAGTGCCGTTTTTAACTCGCGCTTGGTGTATTCGTCTCCGAAATGGTCCTTTATTTCCTTATAAGAAATTCCTTTTCCGGCGGCAAAAAGCAATGCTTCAAGCGTATTCTTTAACATCTTTCAAAAGCTCCTCGTTCAGCTCAAGATCTTCATAAGTATCTTCGGTGTTATGCTCAAGGTAAATGTTTCCCGTAGCCTCGTCCTGTGACGCCTTGGCTATTTGCATTTTTATAAGTTCAAGCAATGCCAGGAAGGTATTAATGACCTCAAGGCGGGTATACCCGTCCTCAAAAAGGTCGAAAAATGCGACTTTCTTCTCCGTCCTGATGCGCGAAGCGGCGCCTTTTACTATCTCAGAGACGCTGATCATCTCTTTGGCGATTAGTTTTGGCTGACTTGCGTCGGAGGCAAATTCTGCCTTTTCGAGCACGGTTTTAAATGCGTCAATGAGTTTTCCCAGTTCAAAGTCCTTAATGACCAGTTTATAGTCGTCCTCTTCGTACATGGGCGGAGCGTAAAACAGATTATTTTGTTCGAGCGGTTTCAGTTTGTCAGGCATCTCGAGCAGCATAGCCTTTTCGATATCGCTGATAAGCTGCCTTTCGGTAAGTTCCAGTTCGCTCTCCTCATCTCCGTTGTCGAGATAGTCGGGAAGCAGCTTGCTTGCCTTTATCTCAATGAGCGTGGCAGCAAGGGTTATGTACTCGGCTACGTACTCGTAGTCAAGCTCCTTCATATTCTGAACATAAGCTAAATACTGGTGGGTGATGTCGCTTATAAAGATTTCCATTACGTTAATCTGCGACTCTTTGACCATCTGCACAAGCAGGTCAAGCGGACCGTCAAAGCATTGGTTTTCCAGATGGAATTTTACGTCTTCAATTGTGCTGTTTATGTACTTTGCCATTAAATCACCAGCTGAATCAACAGATTTATAAGGTAATTGCCCCAATAAAAGATATTGAGGTAATCGAGGTTGGCGTAGCTGAACGTCCTGCTGATAAGCACCAGTCCCACTATGACGAAATTTCCGTATCTGTACATGAACCGCGAATAAGGATTGCCGGGCTTTAAGAACAAATCAAGCGCCTTGAAACCGTCCAGCGGATACAGCGGCAACATGTTGAAAAACGCGAGTAAAAAGTTTATTTTCACAAAAAACAGTAAGAAATAATATAAAAACAGGCGCAGTACATACCCTGTCATTGTCCCTGATATATTAATTATCAAAAGGGGTTTCAAGAGGAAGACAAGGAGTAGACCGAGTCCGCAAAGTATGAGGTTTGTGGTAATGCCCGCAATGGATACGAGAAAAACACCTAACTTGTAGTTTTTGAAATTTCTCGAGTCTATGGGGACGGGTTTTGCCCAGCCGAAGCCCACAATGAACAGCATCAAAATACCGATAAGGTCAAAGTGCGCTACGGGATTAAGAGTAAGCCTGCCCGCAAACTTCGCGGTAGGGTCGCCGCACTTCAATGCGACAAAGCCGTGGGAAACTTCATGCATAACTATGCTTATTGCAGCCGCAATCAGCATAGCCAATACGCATATAATTATTTCTCCGACATTTGCGCCGCTCTTAAGCAAACTGAATAAAAACATGTACCCTCAATTATTGAATATCATAACAAAATAAGTTTGTAAAGTCAATGCAAAACAACCTTACCTTCATTTTATTACAATATGTAAAAAGGGAAAAATCAATTGATTTTTCCCCTCTCATAAAATTGGGGCGGATATTATCTGAAGAACCAGTTACGCAAAACTTTTTCTATATTGTCAAGATAGCTGCGCTTTTTGATGTCGTTTTTGGAGTATATGAGTCCCGAGCATACCGATTTGCCTTCGGAATTCAGTACAGAAATGGTGCCGAGGTCGGTGCTGGCCTGTATGGGAGCTACGAGATTGTCCTTAATATCAATGTTAATGGTGTACTGGGCATCGGCGCCTTTCCTTGTGAAGAACTTGAGATCCCTGTCGACGTAAAGTTCGAGAGGTTGGTCTTTCGCTTTGGATACATTCATGTCGCAGTGGATAGCGTCGCCCTTTCTCACAAGAACTTTGGTCTCGTAGTTTGCGAAAGTATAATTGAACATATCGGTTATTTCACGGAAGCGGGTTTTGCTGTCGGGCGAGCCGAGAACGGTCGCGATCACGCGGGTGTCGCCCGACTTTGCGCTTGCCGATAAACAGTACATCGCTTCATTTGTAAAGCCCGTCTTTCCTCCATCACAATACTTGTAGAACCTGATAAGCTTGTTTGTGTTTACAAGCTGAGTCACTCTGCCGTCGGGGTGCGTGTAGTCCTCCATCCATATCTTTGAATATTCAAAGTATTTATCGTGAGTAAGAAGTTTTCTGGTCATAATGGTAACGTCTTTTGCGGTGGAATACTGCTCGCCCGACTCGGGAAGACCGGTCGCGTTGCAAAAACGTGTGTTCTCCATGCCGATTTCGCGGGCATAAGAGTTCATTTTGCCGACAAACGCGTCAATATCGCCGCTTATCGCTTCTCCCAAGGCGACTGCCGCGTCATTTGCGCTGCAAACTGTGACGCCTTTAATAAGGTCGCTTACGGAGTATGTGTCCCCTGCTTCAAGGAACATCTGTGAGCCGCCCATACCGCTGGCATATTGGCTAATCGTTATGGGGGTATCGTAAGCAAGTTTCCCTTCGTCAATAGCCTCATAGGTAAGAAGCAAGGTCATAATCTTTACCATGCTGGCGATGGGGTAACGCTTGTCGCTGTTATTTTCCATTATTACGGTATTAGTGTCAAAATCGACCACATAACACGATCTCGATTGAAATTTTACGGGAACTTCAGTCGCGGCAGCGGCACAAATATTGAGCGCGGGCACCGCGAAAACAGAACTTATGACAACAAACAGTGTCATTATCAACAAAAATTTCTTCATATCTTGCTGTTCTCCTCTTTTGACAGTATGTATTTATCGGAAAGAAACAATTCAGAAAATAAGACTAAAAATAATGAGAAACACCCCCGTCCAGACAAACGTAATAATAAGAACGGGCAAAACGATACTAAGAAACATCTTTTTTACTGCGCCCCAGTTGCAGGAATATGGCACAATAAGCTTTTTGCAGCAGGTAAACAGCAGGCTTTGAATGGATATAAAGAATTTCGCGTAGTACCACATAATGACGAGAATGAGTGGCAGCCACAATAAAAACAGCAGTACAAAACCCGCAAAGCCGTTTAGCGCGCACCCGGAGAAAGCGTAGACAAAATAATATTTCGAATAGATAATTACGGCGAGGAAATTCAGATAGAATACATAAAAGTTGAAGCTTAGCAGGAAACAGACAACAAACAGAAGGGTCGTGAAGCCCAATAGCTTCAGATAAAACATAAGGACATCGAATTCGCCGCACTGAATGCCCGAAACAATGAGCTTTTGAACGTAATTATTGGGCAGATCGTCGAGATTTGGTATTGCGGCAATTAGTCCGATTACCATACAGGCGATAATACCGATATAGATATACCGGTATTGACGGAATGCGCTTTTTAGATCGCATATCTTATTTCGTAACTGGCATTTTAATTGCGTAAGCACATTTTAATATATGGCTTATTTTGTCGCAATATGTTACCTTTGATTTATCATCCAGTCTATATATACGCCATAACCCATAGTGGGATCGCTGATAAATACGTGGGTTACCGCGCCGATTATACAGCCGTTCTGAATTATGGGAGAGCCGCTCATACCCTGAAGTATTCCGCCCGTTTTTTCGAGCAAGGCTTTGTCGGTTATCCTTATTACAAGCCCTTTATCGGCTATGCTCTCCTGCTTTTGCGCCTTGACTATTTCGATGTCATAGAATTGCGGAAGTCCGTTTTCAATAGTGGTATATATCTGCGCTTTGCCCGTCTTTACACTGTTTCGATGACCTATATTATAGTGGAGACGGCCGTTCTTTTCCTCAGCGTTTATCTTGCCGAACAAGCCTGTAAGGCAGTTTTTCTGAATGGAGCCTATGCTCAGATTGTCGTAGACTATTTTTCCCTTAAGTTCTCCGGCCTTGCCCTGTTCGCCTCTTATATAGCCTTCTATCATGCAGTTGTATATTCTACCCGTCTGGTATATGTCGGAATAGTTGAATTCGTCGGTAATCATGTGTCCCAACGCGCCGTAACAGTTGTCTTTGGTGATATAAGTAAGAGTGCCGATGCCCGAAAGGTCCCCTTTTACCTGCATTCCTATCTTTCGTGCGTTCTGAGTAAGGTCGTAAGCGGGATTAACCTTGACTGATAAAGACTGTCCTCCGCGGTTTATTTCAAGGATTACTTCGCCTGACGAATTTGCGATAATTTCATTGAGTTGAAAAACATCGAGCATTGCCTGTCCGTTTGCCTTTGTCACAATGTCGCCGCGCTGTACTCCCGCCTGGAGAGCAGGCGAATACGCGCCTTTATCGGTGATTATGCTTACAAACTGAGTAACGACCAAGGCATTACCTTTGGCAATTATTCCTATCGGCGTGCCGCCGATGTATACTCCTTCGCTAGCCGCGTAGGCACAAGGCGCGTCAAACGTGAATAAAAGTCCTGAGGACAGGCACGTTAGGCATATTAAGACAATCATGCTGAATCTTAAAAACTTTTTCATAAACTCTCCCGATTTTACTGTTAGTGTGATAGCGGGAGACTTAAAATATGAATCTTAAAATGGAATTAGGATTGGTATAATATTACAAAATACGGGTTAAATTAAAATAAATTATTCTAAATTAGGTTACTTTGTGTAACTTATAGGCTTTTGCCCACTCCTTTAGCTCCTTGGCGCTTTTAAGACCCGAGGGGCTGTTCTCTACCGCGCCCGAAAGCCTCATAAGCTCTATATAGACTTCGTCACCTTCAAGCTCTTTTACAAAAGTAAGGGTCTTTTCGTCGACGACTCTCTTTTCTATAAGGTAATTGACGTCGGCCATGGAAGCAAGCTGCGGCAAGTGAGTTATGGCAATAACCTGCCGTTTTTCTGCGATGTCGTTGAGCTTCATTGCGACAACTTTTGCGATCGCGCCGGATATGCCCGTGTCGATTTCGTCGAATATAAGCGTGTCGATTTCGTCAATTTCGGCGATTACGTTTTTAAGCGCAAGCATAAAACGGCTCATTTCGCCGCCGCTGGCAATCTTAGCAAGAGGTTTTAACGGCTCTCCGAGGTTTGGCGACAGCATAAACTCCACGTAGTTTGCGCCGTATTCGTTCATATCGGATAAAATGTCCTCGGCAAGCTCCACTTTAACCTCAAATACCGAGTTTTTCATGCCGAGTTCGCGAAGATTTGCACAAATGGCTTTGCTGAACTCTTTTGCGGAATTATCGCGCTCAGCATGCAGTTTTTGGGCAAGATTGATAAGTTTTTTCTCAAGGTCTATCTTTGCATCCTCGAGTTTTGCTATCTCGCTTTCGGCATTTAACAGTACATCAAGCTCCTCTTTTGCCTTTTCGCAGAACTCGTTTATCTCGTCAAGGGTTTTGCCGTATTTACGTTTTAAGGATTTAATTTCATTTATGCGCTGTTCGACAAAATTTATGTCAATATTAGCACTGTCGGAGTCTTCCAACCTGCCCCTTACGGTATCGGCGATGTCGTCAAGCTCAATAATTACGCTGTCAAGACGTGAAATCACAGGCTCAATGTTCCTGTCATAACGTTCGACTTCGGAAAGTTCTTTATACGCGTACTTAAGAGATTGAAGCCCGCCCATATTCTCGTACCCTTCCAGACTCTGCAGAGCGGACGATAAACTTGAGTAAATCTTCTGGGCGTTGTAAAACTTGTTGCGCTCGTTTGTCAGTTCTTCTTCCTCGTTTTCTTTGAGGTTTACCTTTTCGATTTCGTTGACTTGGTATGTAAGTAGGTCGATTTTTCGCTCTCTTTCGGCTTGTGTCGAGAAATCGGCTATTTTTGACAAAATATCTCTATATTGAGCCAATAGCTTGGCAAACTGTTCTTTATCTTGCGTTAATTTGGAATTATAATTATCCAAAAGGCGTATATGATTGCTGACTTTCAGTAATGATTGGTGTTCATTTTGGGAGTGAATATCGACAAGCAAAGCAACTATATTGCGGAGCGTCTGCAATGTGACTATATGTCCGTTTACCCTGCACTCGCTTCTGTCGCTGGTCATAAGTCGGGTAACGATGAGCACATCGTCGGAGTAGTCGATGCCGTATTCGTCAAGGGTCTTTGTAAGGCTCGCGCGGTTTTTAATGCCGTCGAAAACTACCTCCACTCTCGCCGTCGTCTCGCCGAACCTTATTAGGCTGCGGTCGGCCCTGTCGCCGAGGACGAAGTTTATGGAGTCGATTATTATCGATTTTCCCGCGCCTGTTTCGCCGCTCAGGACATTGAGTCCTTTTTTGAGGTCAAGCGTAAGCTCACGTATCAGTGCGATGTTCTTAATATTGATATGGCTTATCAATGTCTTAGGTACTCCTTGAGCTTATTGTAAATAACGTCGACGTCTTCTATCGTCTTGGCAATAATGAGAAATGTGTCGTCGCCCGCAAGCGTGCCTACAATATGGGGCAAGCCGAGTTTGTCAAGGAAAACGCAAGCGGTATTTGCCGTGCCCGGGTATGTCTTGCAGACAATGATGTTCATTGCCGTTTCCATGCTTATTACGCTCTCGGAAAAGAGATTGGCAAGTTTTGTAAGCCCCTGATTAACGGGCGGAAGCGCGTATTTGTATTTTTTATGCTCTCCGCGAACCTTAATTAAGCCAAGTTCCTTTATGTCGCGGCTTACAGTGGCCTGCGTCACGTTGCAGCCCGCACTATTGAGGCTTTCGACCAGCTGTTCCTGCGTGTCGATCTCCTTTTCGGCTATGATTCGTAATATTTTGCTGTGTCTTTCTTCTCTGATTGACATAAATTACTCCGTTATCTTGACTTTTTTCTGCAATTTCTTGTAGAAACTGCCTTCGTCGAACCTTATAAAGCGCGCGAAGATGTCGGATTTTGATATTATTACCTTGCCGCCTGCAGTCAGTTCTAAATTCTCTTCACCGTCAATGCTTATTTTGGCGGGACGGTTGTTTTTGACCGCGACTTCGATGATAGAGTCGTCGGAGACGATAAGCGGGCGGGAGTTAAGCGTATAGGCGTTTACGGGCGTTATCAGAATGCACCTGACGTCGGGCGTGACAATCGAGCCGCCGCAGGACAATGAATACGCTGTTGAGCCTGTGGGCGTAGCCACAATAAGCGCGTCGCTGCGCAGTTTTTCGGTATGGAAATTGTTGATACTGTATTCAAAGTCCATTAAGGACAAGTCGGAGCCGCGGGAGATTACGCACTCGTTAAGGGCGTCGATATTCATGTCCCCCACTTCGATATTTAATAATGTGCGGTTTTCCAGCTTATAATCACCGCTCAAAATCTGGTCAATGCAGCAGTCGAGACAGGTATTTTCGCTCTCGGTCAAAAATCCCACTCTCCCCACGTTTACCGCAAAAACGGGAGTGTCATGGCGCGCGCAGATCTTGGCGAAGTGCAAAACAGTGCCGTCTCCCCCGAAAATTACCATAACATCACTTGTTTTCGCGAGTTCGTCGTCGGGAAGATATGCGCAAGCGTAGGCGGTCTTTGCGAGTTCTTTGCTGAAAGCAAATTCAATATTGCGTTCTTCAAGATAACGCGCCAGAGTTATCGCCGACCTGCCGTCAATGTCTCTTGAGAGATTGGAATAAATGCCGAATTTCATTTTGCCCTCATTTATGCATAAAAATGACATTATGCATCGCTATATGTACTAATTATACATTACGGGCAAAGTTTATGCAATAGTTTCAGGGCTTGCGCACGTAAATAAGGTATTCTTGGTTTTTGTCTTCAAAGGGATGGGGCGCGGGGATTGTGCTGACGTTGACTGTGCCGCAACCGATGGCAAGAGACACGATCTTCTTTACCGCTTTTTCGCGCGTTTTTTCGTCTTTTACGATGCCTGACTTGGTTAAATCTTTGGGCGTGACTTCAAACTGGGGCTTAATAAGCGCGACTATTTCGCCGCCGCTTTTTACCACTTCATAAACCGGCGGAAAAACAAGCTCGAGGGAGATAAAGGATACGTCTATCACCGCAAAATCAATTTCGTGGGTGAAGTCGTCTTTTGTTATGAATCGGGCGTTGGTCCTGTCTTTCACGATGACGCTCTCGTTTGCCCTCAAATAATCGGGCAAGGCGCATTCTCCTACGTCCAGCGCGTAAACAAGTTTTGCGCCGCGCCTTAATAATATTTCGGTAAAACCCCCGTTGCTTGCGCCGACATCGAGACAGACTTTGTCTATAGCGGAGATTTCCCACTTTTCAAATGCCTCATTTAGCTTAATACCGCCTAAGGACGCGGGATAATTCTCTATCAAAGTTACTTTGTCCCACTCTTTAATGTCCATAGCCGGTTTTTCGGCAGTTTTGCCGTTTACGGCGATTTTGCCGAGTTTAATAAGGTTTGCCGCGCGGTTTCGACTGTCGGTGAAATTAAAAAAAACGAGGTATTGGTCAAGACGCATATTATTTGCTCTTGGGGCGGTAAAAAACGCCTAAGATTTTGCTTGTGAACATGACGATTTCTTTGGATTTCTTTATGGCAAAGGACTTGCAGAACGCCTTTCCGCCAACTGTTACGGCGGCTATTATACTGCTCATCAGTATACTGTAGATGTACATATCAGGGTTATCAACGGCAAGTTTAATAATAATAGCCGCTGCCGCGCTACCGCTTATTATGCCGCACATGTCGCCAATTACGTCGCCGCAGATATTGCTGACTTTTTCGGCGTTTTGTACAAGTTTTACCGCGACTTTTGCCCCTTTTACCTTTCTGGACGCCATACTGAGCAAGGGCGCGACGTCGCATGACGTTACCGCGACTGCAACGGCGTCAAAAATAATGCTCACAACAATAAGCAGCGCCAAGACTACAAAAGATACTATTATGTGGGAACGACCCGAAGTAATTTCGGTAAGAAAACTCACGATTATCGCGAGTATCAAGGTGATAAATGTAATTTTAATGGTCCACAGGGTAGCTTTGCTGATTCTTTTTCGGGGTTTTTTGGGCACATCGTGCGCCTTACTCTCCCCGTTTTCCTGCTTTTCTATGCTCATATATCCTCAAAACTGAATTTTTGTCGGTAAATGGTGGCGCGGTCTAAGTAAACCTTGCGTCATAGGTTCGGTAGGATTTCCCCTCGGGCAACGCGCCGTCGCCGTACGCGCAGTTTCCTTTTAATACCCGAGCGACCGAATTGCTTGCGGTCGAACCGAATCGCCACTGAGATCGCACTATAATCCTTAGGCCATAGTCTAGAAGATTTCCTTGACAGATTTGATATACTTTATCCTCTTTTGCAGTTGAGGTTTCAACAGGCAATAAATCGGTTCCGTCGGCCGGACGGCTACGATTCTGATCCGGTATCCACCTTTCCCGCTCAAGGCAAGCTACACTGCACACAGCTTTTATTACCGCGATGCAGGTTCAATCCTGTACGGTTGAAGATTGAGTACTCCAGCCTATACAGGTCTCCACGATAGTTGGGTCGGCTCCCGCATGCCATTGCAGGACGCCCAAAAATCTTAACTTCCAGCACCAACCCTGGTTTGGGCAACCAAAGCCGGCACAAGAAACTTCATCGATATGCTCTTCGGCGGTCTTTTACCCCCGCCCTCGGTATATCGCACCTGACTAGAATACTATGCCACCATTACAATATGTATATTATCATAATAATGTAAAAATATCAAATCTTTTGGTCAGGTTGTACGTTTTGTAAGGAAATTACAAAATTCGGCGAGTTTTTCGGCTCGTGTTCCGAATTGTGAAAGGGTTTCAAGCGCGTCACGCTTCAATTGTTCAACTCTTCTTAGCATATAATCTTTACCCGCTAACGTCGCGAAAGACAATTTGTCCTTGCCTAAGTCAAGAAGGTCGTCGACAAACTGGAAGATTAGACCAAGTTTGTCGCCATAGGTTTTTAAAGCTTCAAATTCGTCCATATCGGCACGAATGAGCGCGGGGCACATAACGGCTGCCGAGATAAGCGCGCCCGTCTTTTTGGAGCAGATTTCTTCATATAATGATAGATCGACAACGAGATCGGAAAATTCCAGCGCCTGCCCGCCTATCATACCCTCGCCGCCTGCTTTGAAAGCGATGAAACGGCAGGATTTCAAAATTGGGGGGTCTTTAATTGCGGCATCAAAGAGATTTTCAAATGCGGCGTTAAGAAGAGCGTCGCCCGCGAGAATCGCCAGCGCCTCGCCATACTCCTTGTGGCAGGTGGGCTGACCGCGGCGAAAGTCGTCATTGTCCATACCCGGAAGGTCGTCGTGAACGAGGCTATATGAATGGATAAGCTCGAGGCTTACCGCCTGATTGATAACTTTTTCGCGCGGTAAACCGAGAAAATCGGCCGTAAGGAGCATAAGATAAGGTCTTATGCGCTTGCCGCCCGAAAAGACGGCGTACTCCATGGCTTTGTAGAGTTTTCGCGGGTATTTTCCTTTAAGTTTGTCGAAAAAGGCTCGTAAATTCTGCTCAATATAGCTTATAATTTCGTTATTCATCGTCTTCGTCGGTTATTTCAAGCTCTTTGAGCTGCTTGTCAAGGACTTCCATTTTGCCTTTGAAATTGTTGAGTTCTTCCAGACTTGCTCTTGCAAGCTCCACGCCCATAGCGTACAGCTTGAGGCTCTCGTCCAGCGACAGCTTTTCGTCGCTCAGTTTCTGCAAAATGCCTTCCAGCTCTTTAATGTTTTTTTCGTAATTCATTTTTTCATCTCCTTGGCGGTGATTGTTGCCGTCGCTTTGCCGTCTATGCCCAAAATATCCACTGTATCGCCCGTTTCGAGCTCTCCTATGCTGTTAACAGCCCAATTGTCCTTAATCAGCTTGAAATACCCTTTATCGAGCTGTTTTAAGGGGCTTAAACTTTCCAACTTGTCGAAATAGGCCTTAAGTTTCTGCTCCTTGCGCTCGGTGGAGTGGCGGGCGTTGGTTCTGATAAGGGAAATGAGGTTAAGCACGGCCCAGTACTGCTTGTTGTATAATAGGGATGCCCTGTTTTTGAGTTCTTCTCCCGCGTCCTGTACGCTCTCGAGGGCGTCCTCATATTTTTCGGTAACCTTATCGGCGATGTTTTCTATAAGCTCGTATATGCCGTTTTTGACAAGTTCGGTGTCAAATCCCATTATTTCCGCCGCGGCGGTTGGGGTGATTGCGCGCCTGTCGGCGACAAAGTCGCAAAGCGTATAATCTGTTTCGTGTCCGATTGCCGAAACAAGTGGCGTTTTCATTTTGAAAATCGTCCTTGCTATGCGCTCATCGTTAAAGGAATAAAGGTCTTCAAACGAGCCGCCGCCGCGGGCAAGGACAATCACGTCAAAGCCGTAGTCGTCGGCGTTAACGAGCGCGGTCACCACGTCGTCCACGCAGGATTCGCCCTGGACGCGGACATCGATGACGGTAAGGTCGATAATTTTGTTTTTCTTTCTGACTGTTGTGAAAAAGTCCTGAAATGCCGCGCCTTTTACGCTTGTGATTATCGCGACGCGGCTGGGTCTTAACGGAATGGTCTTTTTATACTCCTCGCGGAAAAGCCCTTCTTCTTCCAGACGTTTTTTGAGTTCTTCAAGCCTTGCGTGAAGTTCGCCCTTGCCGTAAGGGATAATCTGATATGCATTTACCGAAAGGGTGCCGCCCTTGATAAAGTAGTCGACACGTCCCCTTACCAGCACCTGTTCCCCGTTTTTGGGGATATACGCGCCGCGGCAGTTGAAAAAGCAGATCTTAACCTGGGCTTTATCGTCCTTCAAAGTAAAATAGCAATGTCCTCCCACAACAGAACATCCCGATACTTCGCCAAGTACCGGGACATTGTGCAGCAGTTCTTCTTCGAGAAAAAGATTGTTGATATAAAAATTAAGTTCTTCTACAGTGAGAAAATCTTTAGCCATCGGTTTCTGACTGAGCCTGGGAATTAAGTTGCTTATAAACGGAAGAAAGAATGCCGTTTACAAACTGATTGCTCTTTTCGGTGGAGTACTTTTTAACTATTTCCACCGCTTCGGCTATTGATACCGACAAGGGGATGTCGGGCATGTATTTCATTTCGTAAATAGCAAGCAGCAATGCGGCTAAATCGGTACGGTATATCCTCTCCACCGAAAAACCTTCGGCGAATTTCGCTATCGTGTCGATAAGCTCGGGATACTTTGTGACCACTCCCATGTAGGCTTTTTGCATATAAGCTATATCGCCTTCATCAAGGTCGCTGCTTTCGAAAATTTCGTAGGTGCGTTTGTTTACGGTCTTGTTAAACAAGAACTCAAATACCAGTTTGTAGGTGCATTCCCTCGCCAATTTCCTGCTCATTACTTCCTCATTATTTACATAAATATAACGTTTGCGACGTTAACGTTAACGCTTTTTACTTTGAATTTCGTATTTTCCTTTACAAGGGAGATTACTTTTTCCTGGATCGCGCATACGACTTCGGGCACTCTGAACCCGAAAATGACAGAAATAAACAGGTCTATCGTTACTTCATCGTTGTAAAAATAGACCTGTATGTTTCGTTCGGGCGAAAATCCGCTCTTCTTTCCCTTTATATACTGCTCTTTGGATACACCATCCGTCTGCATGACGGCGTTGTTGACTAAGGAAATGATAAGATTTTTATGTCGCAAAATCTCTTCTTGTTTCATTGAGTCTTTCATACTATAACCTCATCTAAAGTTTAGCATAAAAGACTCAATTAGGCAAGGATTTTTTTCCTTCAACGGGGCTTATACGTAGGGTAGTATTATTACGTTTTTGGCGGTATACTTGGTTTGCTGAACGATTATGTCGAGTATCTGCGCAGCTTCTTCTATGGTCAGTTCGCTGTCCATGACTACGACGTTGACCTTTTCGCTGGAGATTGTTACCACGCAGTCCTCAAACCCTTTGGCTTTGATAAGACCTTCAAGCGTGAGCTCGGTTTCCATGGTATCCACTAAGGTGAGCTTCTTTGACTGGGCGCTCGCTATGGTCGTTTCGTCGGAATTTGCGTTGGTAATGATGTCGTCAAGATAGAGTATTTCCTGTGCCCTGGTGTTTTCTCTGTCATCGCGGAAGGACGAGAAGAACGTGGGCGTAGCGTCGACATCGGATGGATCGTTTGGCTTGTTTCTGATAGTGATGAAGTAATTAAGCACTCCCGTAGCCACCAGCAACAGCACCAAAGATACCAAAATGATGATTTTTTTCTTGTTTGCTTTCATAAACTGCCTCCATTTTTGTTATTTCATTGTGAAAATTTCTATATTTGATGCATTTACCTGCAATATAGTCTGACACGCTCTCATTATCGCCAGCCTGGTTGTCGGCTTGTCTGCGCCTTCTGCCACCACGATAACTCCCGATATCCCGGGCGCGATTTCCTTAAGTATGTACGGACTGCTCGAGCCGTTATTGCTTATTATTACGGGGCTTTCCGTCCTGCTTGTGTTGGAACTGGAATTGCCTTGCGCGTTGGTATTTGTGACTGTACTTGTGCTTATGGTTTTTGCGGTTACTTTTTCCGACGTTCCGTCGTAGGTTATCATTACCTTAACGCTGCCTACGCCCTCAATTTCCCGAAGGATCCTCTCCAGTCTTTCTTCGGTCATCGTATAGTCGTATTGCGATGCGATAGACGCTGTCTTCTTAACGTCGCCTATATCGGTTTTCTTGGCAGATTTTGAGACGGCGTTGTAGACAATGAGCATTACGGCGATCAAAATCACGCCTATTATTATTTCAATATGCTTTATCCCCTTGAGTTTAGACCACAAAGTCTTAAGCTTGTCGTTCGGTCGAAATTTTGCCATCGATAATTATTCCTTCCTTGCTGATGTCGACGACGCTCTGACATGCGTCCACTATCATTTCAATAATATTTATATTCTCGTATCCTTTTTTTATGACTGCGCTTGACGTGTCGGCAAAGATATTCTGTATAAACGGGGCGTTACGCTCGTTGTATCCGTATGTAAAACTTATGATTACGCCCTCTACCCCCGAATTTTCCAGCGTAGTGACAATTCTTAGCCTTGCCTTCTCAAATCGCAGCATCTCGATCTCGTTTGCGCTCTTTGTATCGGTCATCGCAGGCTCTTCAAATCTGATGTCAAGGTAATCTTTTACGCTGTCGGCACCCTTTACGATTTTTACCACATTAACGAGAATGACAAGGACGACGGCAAGTGCCATTACGCCCTGAATATACTTCTTTGTCTGCCCCTCGGTAAGCAAAACTTCTGCCAATATCCCGATGAGGCTGATAGCCGTTACTGCAATGATAAGCTCACTCATAACAGCCCCCAGTTGCAGGTGTAGATAATAAGCATAATCATTATGAGCAGAGTGAAAGTTATGCAAATGACGATGGTTGCAAGCAGCGTCAAAGCGTTGGACGTCGAATACAGCATGTCGGCGAATTTTTTGTCGCTCAATGGCTCCATGACCGCGCTCACCGCCTTAAACGCAAATACCAAAGTAAGGATTTTGATTAGCGGGATAAGCGTCATGAACACAAGGACAATTATTGCCGACAGTCCGAGCGCGTTTTTAATGACGATACAGCTTGCGAGGACAAGGTCAAAGCCCTCTTTAAGGTAATTTCCTATTACGGGGACATAACTTGATAAGGCGTATTTCGCGCCGCGCGTGGCAAGGCTGTCGAATGACGCGCCCGTTATCCCCTGGGCGGTTGTAAACGTTATGAACACGCTGAACGTAATGCCTAAAATCCAGTTTGCCGCGCTGCGGGTGGTCTTAGTGAATTTGGTAAGCTTGACGTTGTCGGTGATTTCCCCGATAAGCCCGAAAACAAGGGTCGAGTAAAACAGCGGAAAAACGACTATTTCGATAACCTTGAAAACTACCGTAATCAGCACAAGTATAAGCGGCTGATAAATGGCGACAGTGGCGGTGCCGCCAAGAGACGTAATAAGCGTAAGAAGCACCGGAAAAACAAGGTCAATGAAACCCGACAAAAGGTTAATAGTCCTCTGCGTACTGATAATCGACCTTGATACAAGGTACATAATCAGCGCCAGCATTACGCCGTAGCACGCTATGTAAACTATCTTCCGCACGCCGCTTGAAGTGAGGTTTTCGGCAAAGTTTTTCAATATGCCGTACAGAACGCCGAGTATTATTATTGAGATTAAAGTCGGGAGCATAACTCTCAGTTCGCCCAAAAAAACGGTAAAAACAAGGTTTATGAAGTAGTCAAAGCCGTAGGAATTGCCGCCGTTAATTATGGCGTGGACAAGTTCTTTAATCGTGGCGCCTAAGGGTTTATCGTACTCCCGACCCAGTTCGTCAAGGAAATTTTCGAGTGCGGAAAGGTCGAAGGTGCCCAAGGTTTCGTCGACGGCTTCGGAGATAGTATCCTCTTCCTTCTTTTCGTCGGCGGCGTATGCCTTGCAAGGCGCGACTATCGAAAACAACGGGATAAGCGCGAATAGCAGAATTATCCACAATATATTTTTTTTCAAAGCAGTCCCTCGACTAACTCCATTATGTTGGTAATTATGGGGACGGACATTACGAAAATGGTTATTTTCGCGCCCAGTTGTATCTTTTTACCTATGCTGGAGCAGCCCGAATCCTCGCACACCGATGAGGAGTATTCCGATATATAACCTATTCCGACGATTTTGATAATTGAGGAAAACAATTCGCTGTTGATGCCTGTTTTTGTCGAAATGTCGCCGAATGCTGTGATCGCGTTGGCGAGATAATCACTTACAAGAATTAGTATTACGGCGCCCACCGCAAGAAGCAGAAATACGCCGTAATCGGATTTGATGTTTTTTAAAAACCCATAGGCAACCACGCCGATAAAGGCGATGCCTATTATCTTGAATATCAGCATCAGTACAGCGAGAACATGCCTTTCAATGAGCCGAGAAGCCCGCTGAGCATTTCTATTATCATCATAAGCACTATGACAAGCCCTGCGAGAGTCACCAGCGTTGCGATTTCTTTTTTGTCGCTTTTTTCCAGAATGTTGTTTATAACGGCTGTAATTATGCCGACTCCGGCTATTTTGAAAATAATATCAATGCCCATTATTCCTCCTACAACAATAGAATCAATATGCCAAGCCCCATAAGCGGCGCAAGCCTCTTTGCCATTTTGCCGATGGTGTCGGCGTCGCGCGTTGCCTTTTTCGTTAAGCTGTCGACCGTGTCGCGCATGGATGCGAAAAACGCTTTATGGGAGCTTCTGTCAAGCGTCTTTATTCCGTCGGTTATCTGTTGTACGAGCGCGAGCTCTTTTTTATAATTTATATTTTCGGAGGGATTGTTTATACATTTCATAATCAGAGAATCGGGATACATCGAAGTGTATTTGGCAAAAATTTCTTCCATTCTCAATTTGTAGAAGGCGATTTCTCCGTCGCAGAAGTTTATAAAGCGCGGGATTTCCGACAAAATTTCGCATCGGGTCTTGTAGATGTTGTTAATGGCGACGCCGATATATATGCTGCAAGCAAAAATGAGGATTCCGCCGACAATACTATACATCCGTCCTCCGTGTGATAGATTGTATGCTGCCGGGCTTAGGAATAGAATTTAACACAACGCAGTAGGAAAACAGGCGCAATAGCTCGGGCGGGACGTTATTGACCGTTTCCGCGTGGTAGGTGGCAAGGCATTTTATACCCGAAAGAGTTATGCGGCGTATAGCCTCAAAGTCACTATCGTCGAACAGTTCGTCACAGACGATAAGTTCGGGCGCCATGCTGCGAATAATGTTTTCATATACAAGTGACTTGGGAATGCCCGCAATTACGTCGCACATCTCCCCCATTTTCATGGTGAAGTCCTCGCCGCAAAGTTCGTATCTTTCATCTATAACAAGGGTATTGTAGCTGTTTGAGAGAAGCCGTGCCATTTCGCGGCACAATGTCGTTTTGCCGCCGCCGGGGGGCGAAACGATTAGCGTGTTGTCAAAATCTTCTAAAAGCCTGTTTATTTCCCTGTGAACACCGAATATCTGGTGGGGAATTCTTATACAGAGTGAATAAAAATCTTTATATGCGATAAGGCGATTTTCGGTGATGTTGCCTTTGCCCGTAAGGCCTATCCTTATACCGTTTTTGTACCCGATAAAACCCGAACTTATTTCGCTTTCATAGGCGTAAAGGGAGTTGTGGGTGGCGTTTGCGATAACGGAATTTATGATGTCAGCGTCGGCGGTGATTTCAAGAAAGTGTATTCCGTCAAGGGTTCGGAGCATAATTTTTCGGCCGCTGCGGATGCGTATTTCCAGAATATCGGAAAACGAATACTTGTCGGAAATATTTCGATAAAGGACTTCTCCCAGAAGTTGACGCATAAAAAAACACCCTAAACTATAAATAGTCTAAGGTGTTTATGAATATTACTGGGTTGTTGTTTTACACTCTGGACATGTATGTGCCGTCTCTTGTGTCCACTCTTATCTTGTCGCCTGTGTTGACAAAGAGAGGGACCTGAATTACGAATCCTGTCTCGAGCGTTGCGCTCTTTGTGCCGGGCTGAGCGGTTGCGCCGGGGATACCGGGCTCGCAATCAACTATTTCGAGTTCTACGAAGTTTTCGGGTGAGCAGCTGAAAGCAGAACCCTTGTAGAAAGCCACGTCGCACTTGTCGCCTTCCTTTATGAACTTTAACGCGTCTTCTACTATAGCTTTGTTAAGGGGCACGGAATCGAAAGTTTCTTCATCCATGAAGTAGTAGAGATCGCCGTCGTTGTAGCTGTATACCATCTTTTTGCGGTCTATCTGGGCGAGTTCGAATTTCTCACTGGGATTGAATGTGCGTTCAATAACTCCGCCGGTGATTACGTTTCTGACCTTTGCGCGGACAAATGCGGCGCCTTTACCAGGCTTCACGTGCTGAAAATCGACTGTAACCTGAATGGTGTTGTCCATGACGAAAGTGATGCCTTTTCTGAGGTCGCCTGCTAAAATATAAGACATATTGTTTCCTCCGATTCCGAATAAATAAAGTAAAGTACTAAATAATTATGACGTTTTTTTCGCTTTTTGTCAAGTTGTTGGCGGAGATTTTATCGAAACAGATGATATCTTCTATCCTTATTCCGAAACTGTTTTCAAAATACAGCCCGGGCTCTACGCTCATTATCATATTTTCTTCCATGACGGTATCGCATTTCGGGGAAAAAGACGGGGCTTCGTGAATATCTATGCCCAAAGAGTGACCGAGGGAGTGAAGAAAATACCTGTCAAGACCAACCTTTGCAAAATGCGCTCTGGCGAGATTGTCGCACTCAATGCCCGTCATTCCTGTACGAATGTTTTCAAGAGCGATTTTTTGCGCCTCAAGCACGATATTGTAGGTTTTTATCATTTCGTCGGACGGTTTACCGAAGAATATAGTCCTTGTCATATCGGAGCAGTAATTGTCAAGCTTTGCGCCGAAGTCAAGGGTGATTGCCATGCCTTTTCCGAGCTTAGTATCGGTGGGGTGGGCGTGGGGTTTGGAGGTGTTTTTGCCAAACGCCACTATGTTTTCAAACGCCGCGCCGTCGGCGCCGTTCTTGAAAAGTAACGCCGAAAGAGTGCCGCTAAGTTCCCTTTCGGTTATCCCCTCTTTTATATATCCGAGTAATTCGGAAAAAGTCTTGTCGGTAATTGCCTGCGCCGCCTTTATCATCTCGACTTCTGCGGGCGTCTTTATTGCGCGAAGACCGTTTATCTGAGGGGTGACCGAGATAAATTCTGTTACGCCAAGGGATTTCAGAGTTAGAAACCGGCTGTATTCGAGGCTATCCTCGATGTACAGACGCGTGAGCTTGTTTTTTCTTAAAAAATTGTCGAATTCCTTAATGTCGAGGATTTCGGCGTCGGTTATGCAAGCATTTACTTCCTCAAAGTATCTCGCGTCGGTGAAATAATAAATGCCGCCGTCGAAAAATATGAGGCGGGCATCGGAATTTTTATATCCGCAAAAATAAAACAGATTTGAGGGCGAGGTAATGAGCGCGGCGCCCGAAACATTAATCTTTCGCATACTATTGATTATACCTTTTTGCCGTCGGCTAAGTCAATTACCGCGACCGTTATTTTGTGTGGGGGCGTGAAACAAGCGCGATAACAAAGCCGACGAATATCGCTATGCTTATTCCCATCGCTCCTGCCTGTATTCCGCCTGTCAGCGCGCCGAAAAGACCCTTTTCCTTTACGCCTTCAATCGCTCCGCGGGCTAAATTTGCGCCGAAACCCGTTATCGGGATGGTCGCTCCCGCTTTTGCGAATTGCTTAATAGGCTCAAATAGTCCCACGCTTTCAAGTACAAGCCCAAGAAGCAGGAACACAACAAGAATTCTTGCCGAAGTAAGTTTTGTAAAGTTTATAAGCAGTTGTCCGAGAAGGCAGACAAAGCCGCCGATAACAAATACTTTGAGATAGGTAAGAAATATTTCCATATTACAACACCTCGATATCCACAGCGTGCGCTATTGCGGGAATGGTTTCGCCCTGGAGTGAAGATACTTTAGAGACAAGCGCGCCTGTGGGGATGAAAAGCACTTTCTTGAGCTTTCCGCGCTTTAATTGGGAATAGATATAGGAATTGAAGACAAGATTACAGCAGCATGCGCCGCTTCCGCCCTGCATTACGTCCTGTCCTTCGCGGTTGTAGATAAGAATTCCGCAATCGGTATAGTTGTCGCCGAGGTCGTAGCCTTTGTCTTTGACAAGTTTTTGCAGTATTCTCGAGCCGCTGTGTCCGAGGTCGCCCGTGACGATAAGGTCGTAATAGTCGGGATTTCTGCCCGTATCCTTGAAGTGGGCGACGATTGTATCCATTGCGGCGGGCGCCATTGCCGCGCCCATATCGTTTGCATCGGCAACGCCGTAGTCGACAACACGCCCTAAAGTACCCGCGACAATCTTAATTCTCGATGTGTCGTCCGCGGTAAGCAGCGAGCAGCCCGCGCCTGTGACCGTCCACTGGGAAAGTGGCGTCCTCTGGGAGCCGAGTTCCAACGGATATCGATATTGACGCTCGGCTGTTGAAAAGTGGCTGGTCGTCGAGCAGATAACTTTTTTCATATAGCCTGCGTTTATCATGGTCGAGCCGATAATCAGCGCCTCTCCGAATGTGGCGCACGCGTTGTACAGCCCCATGAAAGGAATGTCAAATTCCCGCATTGTGTAGTTGCATCCTATTATCTCGTCAAGCAGGTCGCCGCAGAACACGCAGTCTATGTCGTCTTCGGTAAGGCGCATTCTGTTGAGCAGGTTTTTTATTACGTAGATGTGCATTTTAATCTCGGCGCGTTCGAAGCTCTTCTGCCCGAGAATGTCATTGCTTAAGATGTTGTGAAAATAGTTTCTGAGAGGGCCTTCACCCTCTTTTGGGCCTGCGATGGTGGCGGTTTCGGCAATACATACGGGTTTTTGAAAGAATATAGTGCGGTTTTTCATCATAGCACCCCGATAAGCCAATAAATAAGCCCCACGACGATTGACGCGCTTATCCCGATGACTATGACGGGACCTGCGATGGTAAACATGTTGTCGCAAACGCCAAGCACCACCCCCTCGGTCTTACGCTCAATGGCGGGGCTGACAATGGAGTTGGCAAAACCCGTAATGGGAACGATCGACCCTGCTCCGCCCCAGTTTCCTATTTTGTCGTATATGCCGAAACCGGTGAGAATGCCGGTTATTATAATGATTATCGTAAGGGTGTAACCCGATACTGTTTTTTCATCATATACGGGGAAAAAGTGACGTATAAGGTCGGATATCCCCTGTCCTATACAGCAGATAATTCCTCCGAGTACGAAAGCCTTTATAAGAGTGTTGAGGTGTTTTGTTCTCGGCGAATTTTTCCTCACAAAATCGAGGTACTCTTTTTTCTCGTTACCTTCCAATTTCATGGCCTATGTCCTCCACTTTTTTGTTCTGAGGATAAAAAATTTCTTCTTTCTCTACAAATTCCTTTCTCATAAAAAAAATCACTTGATAGTATTTTTAACTTTCAAGTGATTTATTATACAAGTTCTTTCCGTATTCGTTCGAGTATCTTGCTCTCCAGTCGGCTTATCTGCACCTGCGAGACCCCAAGTTTTTTGGCTATCTCGCTCTGGGTTTCGTCGCGGAAATACCGTAGGTAAATTATCTTTTTGTCGCGTTCGTCGAAACTCTCGATAATCTGCCTTAAGACGATTTTTTCAATATACTCGTCGTGCGTGCCTTTTGCGCTTATCCTGTCCACAAGGCACAGGCCTTCCTCGTCGTTTTCGGCATATAGCGAGACGGGGTACTTGGAACTGTCCATGATAAAGACAAGTTCGGTAGTGTCAACCTTCAGGTAATCGGCCATTTCCTGTAAGGTCGGTTCTTTGCCGTTATTAGAACGGTAAACTTCGACAAAATTGTTGAGAAGCATGTTCTGCGCTTTTATCGAGCGGCTCACTTTTATTGCGCCGTTGTCGCGGATGTAGCGTTTTATTTCGCCCGCAATCATCGGGACGGCATAAGTGGAAAAACGCACGCCGTAATTGAGGTCAAAATTGTTTACGGCCTTAATAAATCCGAGCCTTCCGAGTTGCATGAGATCGTCATATTCGATCTGCTTGTTCATGTATCGGCGCGCGATGCTCTTAATAAGCGGCATATTGTGCTCCAAAAGTGCGGTTTTGGCTGCATCGTCGCCGCTTTGCGCTTGTTTTAATAATTCAAGGGTTTGTTCCTGACTAAGCATCTAAATTTTTGGTCATGGTCACAGTGGTTCCCGCACCCCATACACTTTCCACTTCGAGGCTGTCCATAAAGCTTTTCATAATCGTGAAGCCCAGCCCGCTGCGCTCGTCCTGCTCGTTTGTTGTGTAGAAATCGCTGAGCGCCTTTTCTATATCAAGTATCCCCTTGCCGTAGTCGATTATACGTATGGTCAGTCGGTCATGTACTATTTCCGCTTCTATCATGATTTCGCCGTCTTTACGCCCGTCGTATGCGTGTACGATGCAGTTTGTAACAGCCTCGGAAACCGAAGTCTTTATGTCGTTGAGAATTTCCAGCGTGGGATTGTTGGGCACGCAGAACGCCGCAACAACGCTTCTCGCAAAACTTTCATTTTCCGCTATCGCTTTAAAGCGCAAGCTCATACTGTTGTTCATAGTTTTTCACCTCGTCTAAATTTGGGGGATAATCTTATATATGCCGCTCACCCGCAGGACCTTGTCTATCTGGATGTTGGGCTTTGTGATGTAAATGGGGATATTGCGGGCTTTGAGCTTCTTGTATCTGCCCATGATAAGTCCTATCCCTGTGCTGTCCATAAAGCTCAGCTTTTCCATGTCGAAAACGACGTTTTTTACGTTTATCCTCTCGAGATAATTGTCGAGGTCGCCCCTAAGCTTTTCGGCGACGCTCTGGTCCAGTTCGCCCTCAAGATAGATGCAGAGATTATTGTTTTTGATTTTGGTTTTTACTACCATAAAATCACCTCCAACGACAAAACATTATAAAGTGATTATTGCCATAAAAAATGAGCTTTAATGTTGTAAAAAAAAATAAATTGTAAAAGAAAAGCCCTTGTCGCATTCGACAAGGGCTGACAGTAAATATTGCGTGAAAAAAATCGGTCTTATTCGGTTCGCAATGCTGTGACCGGGTCTTTCTTCGCCGCTTTGAAAGCAGGGATCAGTCCCGAAATGACGGTAAGCGCGACGCTGACAAGTATGAGGATAAGTCCTTGATATACGGGGAGCGACGCGAGCTGTTTTACCTCGGTGAGCTTGTATATAATAATGTTTATCGGAACCGAGATTATATAGGTGAACACAACGCCTATAAGACCTGCGAGGAGACCGATTATGAACGTTTCGGCATTGAATACCCTCGTTATGTCTATCTTTCTTGCGCCGATTGCGCGTAAAATACCGATTTCTTTTGTCCTCTCAAGTACAGAGACATAGGTAATTATACCTATCATAACGCTTGATACAAGTAAGGAAATGGCGGTAAATGCGATAAGCGCGTAGCTGATATAATTGACCATTTCCGATAGGACGCTGCTGAGCATTTCGGCAATGTCGGTATAAGTCACTATTTGCTCGGAATGGTTTGCGTTCCACGCGTCAAGCACTGCGACAATACTCTCTTTTGCCTTGAAGTCTACAGGGTATATCCGAATGTCGTCGGGGGTGATTATACCGCCGTATTTTCTCAGCTCCGCCTTCCACTGGTCCTGCGCGGTGAGAGACGTGCCGCCCAGTATTATGTCGATGAATTTTGCGCCGGTTTTGGACATCGGACGGGCAAGCGGGTTTTCGTTCATCCACGTGATGAGTTCGGAACTTAAATTCTGCTCCAAAACCCACTCGGTAAGCTCTCTCGTATAGCCTATACCGTTGGAAAGAATGCCCGCTTCAAGCTCGGGACGGAGACGGACTATGCCGACAATAGTCAATGTTTCCGCACTTTCAAAATCCTTGTTGGTCTTTTCGTTAAAATATTCAAAAGTTCTTAATTCCATTGTTTCGGGATTGAGAATGCTTCCCGTGGTCTTTTCATACATAAGGTCGTTGGTGAGGATTTTGAATTGTTTTTCCATCAAATCCGAAAACTCGTATTCGGTAACTTCTTCGTCAACGGTCTTATAGCCGAGGTTTATAAGAGTCTCCTCGCCTATGCGGTTATACTCGTCGACGATAATAACGATTTCGTTTTTGTTTTCGGGAAGTCGGCCGAAAATCGCCTGGTACTGCTTGTCGGTAAACTCCGTGCTGCCCATTTCCACAAAACCGCGAAGAGAATTTCCGCTGTCGTCTCTGATGAGGTTGGAGTAAGTAGCCTCGTCTTTCCTTACACCGTAAATGTTAATCATGTGGCTTGTGCCGTAACGTATGTCATTTACCCACTCTTTTTTTATGTTTTCTTTAATGTAGTTTACATAATTGTCGTCAATGATGTTGGTCTTAATGATATCACTCATGTCACGGGCCTTTTTGACAAAGATTTTCTGAATGGCGGGGAATTTTTCCATTGTTTCCTCGGTGCCCATATAATTCATCGCCTGGTTTATGTCAAAGCCTGTTGTGCTGACCGTTATCGGGTTTGTCGCAAGAGCGTCCACCGTGACAGAGTCTATATAGGCGTTTATTCCGCTGGAAATGGCAAGTATCATGGCAATGCCGATAATACCGATTGAGCCGGCGATTGAAGTAAGTATTGTTCGCGCTTTTTTGGTGTTAAGGTTTTTAAGGCTGAGGGAAAGTGCTGTGAAAAACGACATCGAAGTCTTGTTGCGTTCTCTGCGTTTCTTTACAGGAGTTTCCTCGGTCTTAAGTCTTTCCTGAAAGTCGGGATCGCTTGCGCTGTCGTAAGGTCTGGAGTCTTCGGTAATGAGGCCGTCCACCATTTTGATAAGTCTGGTAGCGTAAGTGTTGGCGATTTCGGCATTGTGTGTGACCATAATAACCAGGCGGTCTTTGGAGATTTCTTTAATTATGTCCATTATCTGACTGCTTGTGGTCGTATCAAGCGCGCCTGTCGGCTCATCGGCAAGAAGGATGTCGGGAGAATTTACGAGCGCTCTCGCTATCGCCACTCTCTGCATCTGTCCTCCCGAAAGCTGATTTGGTTTTTTGCGAATCTGGTCGGCGAGTCCCACTTTCTCGAGGGCGTCGATTGCTCTCTTTCTCCTCTCTTCCTTGGTTATGCCCGACAAGGTCAAGGCAAGCTCGACGTTCTGAATAACGGTCTGGTGGGGAATGAGGTTATAACTCTGGAAGACAAAACCGATTTTTTTGTTGCGGTAGTTGTCCCACTCGTAATCGTTAAAGTCCCTTGTGCTTCTGCCGTTTATGATAAGGTCGCCGCTGGTGTACTGGTCAAGCCCGCCGATAATGTTCATAAGCGTGGTTTTTCCGCAGCCGGAAGGGCCGAGTACAGCGACGAATTCGCTCTGCCTAAATTCCACCGTAAGGCCTTTTAACGCCTGTATCGTCTGGTCTCCGACATAGTAATTTTTCTTGATGTCATTCAGTTTCAGCATAGTGATTTTTCCTTTTAAAGCTATTTAGAATATAATAGCACAATAATAATTTATAGTATACTGTTCGGGTATTAAATTATCCTTAAATATTATGTTATGCCAAAAACTAACCGATTTTAATAAAACTAATGAAATATTGATATTTAAAATAGAATAAGATAGTTTCTGAAAAAGCATCGATGAATATATGATTGAGCAATCCGAAAAGATGGATTATTAGTTCCGGTTTAATCCCCAATTCAGTCCACGAAGACCGTTTATAGAAAATCAAGCAATAATTTTTGGAAATAAAAAAACGCCCAGAATTTGAGCGTTTTTGGTGGAAGGAGGTGGATTCGAACCACCGAAGCCGTCAGACGGCAGATTTACAGTCTGCTCCCTTTAGCCACTCGGGAATCCTTCCATGTTCTTTTGGAGCTGGCTAAAGGAATCGAACCTTCAACCTGCTGATTACAAATCAGCTGCTCTGCCAGTTGAGCTAAGCCAGCATAAGCAAAGCTCAGCGACCTTTACTTATTTGGTGCCTTGGGGCGGAGTTGAACCACCGACACGGGGATTTTCAGTCCCCTGCTCTACCAACTGAGCTACCAAGGCGTTTAGTGGCGATTCGGATGGGGCTCGAACCCACGACCTCAAGCGTGACAGGCTTGCGTTCTGACCAACTGAACTACCGAACCGTATATATTAATTGAAGAAAGGTGCATTTTTGGTGGGCCTTCACGGACTTGAACCGCGGACCAATCGGTTATGAGCCGACCGCTCTGACCAACTGAGCTAAAGGCCCTGATCTTTTGTTTCAGCAAATCATTGGTCGGGGTGAAGAGACTCGAACTCCCGACCCCATGGTCCCAAACCACGTGCGCTACCAAACTGCGCTACACCCCGATATGGACAACCATCTGATCGGCTTTCCCTCGCTGACACTACAATAATATACTATAAAAGATGGTGCTTGTCAACAATTTTTCTTTATCTTCGGAAGGATAAAAAGAGAATTTTTCAGTTGTCCCTGCGTACATCCAGCACCCCTTCAACGGACGACAATTTTTTGATTGCGTCCTCGAGTTCTTCGGGCTTTTTAATCTCCACACCGAAGTTTATTATGGCTATATCCTTGTTCTTTAACACTCTTGCGTTGGCATTTACGATGTTGAGTTTCATCGCGGTAAGGACCGACGCCGCCTGTCCGAGAATGCCGTTTCGGTTGTCGCATTCAATGCGGAGATTGGCAGTGAAGACGCTGTCGTCCCAGTTTGCCCACTTTGCCGGCATCTTGCGCTCGGCTTCCATGTTGCGCATATTGGGGCAGTCCTCTCGGTGGACGATTACGCCCCTTCCCCTTGTAATATATCCGATAATTCTGTCGCCCGGGACGGGATTGCAGCAATGCCCCAGTCTTATCAGGAAGTCGTCGTAGCCGTCGATAAGTATGCCCGAATGTTTGTGTGTGGGTTTGGGACGTGTCGCGCCCTCGCCTTGCGGAAGAGCTTCCACTTCCTGCATCGCCTGGTTTTTCTTGTAGAAATCAATCAGCTTAAAAAGTATCTGATTTGTGGAAATGCCCCCGTAACCTATCGACGCGTACATATCTTCAACCGAGGTGAAGTTGTATCTGTCGATTACCACTTTGAGCCAGTTTGGGTTACTTAAATCGCCATAATTGTATCCCTTATGCTTGGCTTCGCGCTCAAGCATTTCTCTTCCGAGTTTGATATTGTCGTCCTTGGTTACCTTCTTGTAAAAGGCTTTTATCTTGGCTTTGGCGGTGGACGTTATGGCAATCTTTAACCAGTCGCGGGACGGGCCTTTGGACTGATTGCTGGTCAAAACCTCTACGACGTCGCCGTTCTGAAGTTTGGTCGACAACGGAACAATCTTCTTGTTAACTTTCGCGCCCACGCATTTGTCGCCTACCGCCGTGTGCACTCTGTAAGCAAAGTCTATGCAGGTGGAGCCGTCGGGCATGTTGAAAACGTCGCCTTTGGGACTGAACACGTAAATCTCGCCCAAAGACACGTCGTGCTTGAAGGTGTCGACAAACTCACGGGAATCCTTGAGTTCGTTCTGAACTTCCATCATCTCCTTCATCCAGGACAGTCTGACGTCAAGCGTCTTATCCTGTATGCCTTTGCCCTCTTTGTACTTCCAGTGGGCGGCAATACCGTACTCGGCGACTCTGTCCATATCGAAGGTGCGAATCTGTATCTCAAACCGCTCGCCGAATTCGTTTATGACAGTGGTATGTAGGCTCTGGTACATGTTTGGCTTGGGCACGGCGATGTAGTCTTTGAATCGCCCGGGGATAGGTTTCCACAAGGAGTGGACTATGCCGAGAACCGAGTAACAGTCCCTAATGTCTTGAACAATAACGCGCAAGGCTATGAGGTCGTAAATCTGCTCAAAATCCTTGCCCTGCTTTTTCATCTTGTTGTAAATGGAATAAATATGTTTCGGACGTCCCTTTATTTCGTAACCCGAGGATATTACGTCCTTGATTTCGCCGTCAAGCCTCTCGGCTATACGGTTAACAAGCACCATGCGATTGCTTCTCTCGTCGGCAAGGCGGTCCACAAGATAGCGGTAGTCGTCGGGATAGAGGTACTTCATGGAGAGGTCTTCAAGCTCGCACTTTATCCACGATATACCGATTCTGCCGGCAAGCGGCGCATAGATGTCCAGCGTTTCCCTCGCCTTTTTGAGCTGCTTGGGCGGAGGCAGATAGCCTAAGGTGCGCATATTGTGAAGACGATCGGCAAGTTTTATGAGAAGAACTCTGATGTCAACGCTCATCGCAAGGAACAGTTTTCGAATATTCTCCGCCTGCTCCTCTTCTTCGGTGCCTTTGACCGAGATTCGGGTAAGTTTGGTGACGCCTGCGACAAGTTTTTCTATTACCGAGCCGAATTTTGTTCTTATCTCGCTTTCGATAATGGTCGTGTCTTCGATTACATCATGCAGTATGGCGGCGATAACGGTATCTGCATCCATGTTGAGGTCCATAAGAATGTCTGCCACGGCGATAGGATGTGAGATGTAATCCTCGCCCGAGGCTCTCTTCTGTCCTTTGTGGACTTCATACGCAAAGTGCATGGCATTTTCAACCGCAAGGTAATCGCCTTCGTTATAAATGCTCTTTGCTTTCTCCAGAAATTTCTGCATGTAATTTACTCTCTTGAAAGGTAGTTGTACAAGGCCGATTTTGTCAAATCCACCTTGTTATTTATAATGCTAAGTATACCATTAACCGGCGCTTTAATCAATCCCACGTCGATAAAAGTGTAGAACGACGCCAAAAAATCCGCATACTGCTTCATATAGCCGAAACCAACGAGGAATTTGTACAATTCCGCCTCGTCTACATACCTGTAAGACGTGCCAACGGTGCGCAAAATGAAGATATAGTCTTCTCGCAGCTCGTGAACGGTTTTTTTCAGTGTATAAGAAGTTTTTTGTCCTCTTAATTCGACTGTTTTGACTTTAGTGCGCAAATAATTTGCGTATGTCCCGGAAATCTCGTCCAATACGACGATTTTGTTGTAGTAAGCAAAGGGAAAATATTTGTCGGGGCTTAACACAATGCTATCGGAAGAACTAACTTCACCGTTGAATATAAATTTGTTAACATCGATGTTGTCATCGACGAATTTTTTGTATCTTTCGCCATCAAAAGTTATGTAGAGAACCGGTGACGGGTATTTCTTTTCAACCGGTTCGAAGTCGTCGGGTGTGTAGAATTTCGTTACAAAAGTGGCAAGGTATCGCTTTATCAGGACACTTTTTGCAGGTATCTCGCCGTTGGGTATTATTTCTTTTACGAGAAATTTGTTGTACTCTCTGCCGTTGAAGTAATTTCGCTCCGGAGTGTAGACAAGCTTGTGTATATGCCCGTTCAGATATTCAATCTGTGAGTAGCCGTTGAAATAGACCACATCGCCGCGTCTTGTACGCATTTTGACGTGATTGGTGGCGGAAATACGGGAAAAATCACACTCAAACGCATCGTCGACAAAGACTGGACGGGGATTTCCGTATCCATAAGGCTCGAGGCGCAAAAGAGCGTCAAAGAGCTTGTCGTCAATGTCCCGTATCGATAAAAGCGCATCATAACTTATACGCCTTTCCAGCGCGCTTTGACTGTAATTTGCCGCGATAAAGTCATTTGCCGCGCTGAGAAACTCGTTAAGGCGCGAAGGCTCTAAAGCTAAACCTGCCGCCATGGCGTGCCCGCCGAATTTTCTCAGCAAGTGTTGACAATGCGTCAGAACTTCGTGAACGTTGACGCCTGTTATACTTCTTGCAGAGCCTTTATATAAGCCGTCCTCGGTGCGGGTAAAGAGTATTGTCGGCTTGTTGAATTCTTCCACAAGTTTTGCAGCGACTATACCGATTACGCCCTCATTCCAATCGTCTTTTTCCAGAACTATTATGCGGTTTTTGCCAAGGTCATAGCTCTTAAGTAGTTCTCTCGCCTCATCAAGGATGTCGGAATTTAGCTTTTGCCGCTCTTTGTTGTATAGTTCCAGCGCCTCGGATATCATGTTGATTGCCGCAGGGTCGTCCTCGACAAGTAGCTTCAACGAAGATAAAGCGGTGTTAAGCCTGCCCGAGGCGTTAAGGCGGGGTGCGATCTTAAAGCTTATGTCGCTTGTGAAAACTTCTTGAAATCTCAGTCCGGCCGAGAATATTAGCTGTTTTATCCCCTTACGGCACTTGCCGCTCCTTATTTTCTCAATGCCGTGCTTGACGATTATGCGATTGTCACCGAATAAGGGAACTATGTCGGCAACGGTGCTTATTGCACATATATCGAGGTATTTTATCGCCTCTTCTTTGCCGAAAATCGCGTGTACAAGCATAAACGCAACTCCCGCGCCGCAAAGCTGCGTAAGGTCGGGATTAAGGCAGGGATTTACTATAATACAGTCGGGCAAAACTTCGCCGCGCCTGTGATGGTCAGTGACGATTATGTCCATGCCGAGCCGTTTGACATACGCGACTTCCTCGACCGATGTAATCCCAAGGTCGACGGTTATTATAAGGTCGGGATTAAAATCCTTTTTTATGCGCTCTATCGCCTCTTTGTTAAGTCCGTAGCCCTCATCGGCGCGAACGGGGATGTAATAATTTGGGGGAACTTTATTATTTTTGAGAGCAAGATAGAGTATCGCCGCCGCGCCCGTTCCGTCACAGTCGTAGTCTGCGTAGATTAGGATTTTCTCCTCTCTTGCTATCGCTGCCTTGATGCGCTCAACAGCTTCATACATTCCGCAAAAGGAAAACGGGTCGGTAAGGTCGTCAAGGGAGGCGTTTATGAATTTATGTATCTTTTCTTCGGTGTCAATCCCGCGGTTTATAAGGACACGCAAAATCACCTCGTCAAGATTGGTCTTTCCGGCAAGGTTAGTCAGGTTTTGTTGGTCTAAGTCGGGTTTTCTCGGTTCCAGATACATAGTAAATGAAAAAGCCCGACAAAAGGCGGGCTTTTTGGTGTTTTGTATTACGCTTTTTTGGTTTTTAGTCTTGCGGTACCGCCCTTGTTTTTGAACTTCTTGTTAGTTCTCGCGACCTTAAGCTTGGCGCCGAGGTCCTTAAGTCCGCCCCAAAGCGGGCATGTAAGGAATACCGAGGAGTAGAAGCCTGCGATAAGACCAAAGGTTATGGGCAAAGCGAAGTTCCTTATGCTGGCAACGCCGAGCGCCGCGATCAGCACAACGGTAATGAGCGTGGTAAGCGTGGTGTAAAGAGTTCGGGTCATTGTCGCAAAAATGGACTGATTAACTATTAGTCCGAGGTCATAACGCTGACCCGAGGTCTTATAAGGCTTGATGTTGCTTCTTATCTTGTCGAAAATAACGATTGTGTTGTTAATCGAGTAGCCTACTATTGTGATTATTGCGGCGACGATGGTGGAGCTTATTTCGATGTAGAAAATATTTGTAAGCGCCAACATTATTACTACGTCGTGAGTAAGGGCGATAACCGCAGCAAGACCGCTGTAGAAGTCGAATCTTATTATGATATAGATAAGGATTATCGCAAGAGATACGGCAATGGAAATAAGGGCGGCGCGAAGGAGTCTTAAGCTTGCCGAGTTACCAATGACAGTGGCTGTGGAGTTTGCAGATACGCTTTCGCCGTATTCTGCCTTTACTCTTGCCGCGATGTCGCTGATTATCTCGGTGTTGAGGGCGTTCATTTCCTCCACCTTCTGGTCTACGCTGTAGTCGATAGACTCGCCGTTTACGGTGGCGACGTTTACGTATTTAATGATAATTGCGCTGTCACCGCTGGACTGAGCGACGGATATCTTAAAGCCCTTGGCGTTGAGCGCGTCCTCTATTATGCCGATGTTCTTGTTGTAGTTTGCGCCCGAGTTCATGTTTTCGGCGCCCTTGAATTCCACAGTGAGCATAGTGCCGCCCTTGAAGTCTACGCCGATGTTGGCAAAACTTCCGCGGTAGGTGAACTGATAAATAAGTCCGCAGACTATCATTATGAGCAGTATTGCAAGAGGCGCGATGGCAAACAGTCTGCCGTTGTTGTAAATATCGATTTTCTTAAATCTGTTCAAGATGTTTTTAAAACTGAATTTCTTCGCCATGATTACGCCTCCTTGACCTTAAGGCCGTAAAACTTCTCATTTTCGTCGTCAAACGCAAGGAAGCTGCTTACCAGAAGTCTGGTAAGAATGAGCGAAGAAAACAGTGAAAGCACAATACCTATAAATAGCGTAAGCGCAAAGCTCTTTATCGCTGTGGAACCTACGGCAAGCATTACTATGGCGCCGAGGATAGTCGTGATGTTGGAGTCAAGTATTGTGACAAGGGACTTCTTAAATCCCGAGTATATTGAGCTGTTGAGGAGTTTGTTGCCGAGCAGTTTGTCTTCCTTTATCTGCTCGAAGATAATGACGTTTGCGTCAACTGCCATACCTATGCTTAAGATAACGCCCGCGATACCTGTCAAGGTGAGCTGTACCCACGGTACAACGGCGAGGAACAACACAAGCAGTTCTACATAAGCGAGGAGTGCGATAGACGCCGCAAGTCCGAGTCCTTTGTAAACAAGGACCAGAAAAATAACGATCACGGCAACGCCGATAGCGGCGGCGATTATGGCTTTGGTGAGAGCTTCGCTTCCCAAGGTGGGGGAAATGGTCTCGCTTCTTAACAGGGTGAGTCTGACGGTGCTGATACCCGCGCGTATGCGAATGGCATATTCGTTGGCCTGGTCGTAGGTGTAATTACCTTCGATTACGCAGTTTCCGTCGGTAATGACCGCATTAACCTTGGGGCTTATTACGAGCTTGTCGTCTATATAAATCGAGATAGTCTTGTTAAGGTTTTCTTCGGTGGCTTTTGCGAAAGCCTTTTTGCCGAGTTCGTTGAACTCAAGCTTAATTACGTATGCGCCTTCGCTTACGGCGACATAGGCGTCCTTGAGGTGCTCGCTGCCGCGGATAAGCACGTTTCCGCTTTCGTCCTTAAACTCGAGCGTTGCGCTTTGTCCGAGGAGTTTCATAAGTTCGGCGGTGTCTTCGATGTCGGGCACTTCGACCCTTATCTGGTTTTCGCCGAGTTTGGTTACGTCGGATTCGGAATAACCTTTGCTGTAGAGCAGTTCTTCAAGGTTGGCGATGGCGCCGTCTATGTCGGAAGAGGTCACCTCTCCGCCGTTCTGCAGTCTGGCGGAATACTCTGCGTACATACCGCCTTTAAGGTCCAGACCAAGTCTAATCGCTTTGCTTATCCAATAAAAATCATAATCGGAATTGCCTATCTGAAAAGAATCCTGTCCGTTGAGCGGGAACATGAACAACCCGAGGGTGACCATGATAACGCCGATAAGGACAAGGACAACAATCGCTTTAGTTTTACTCACCTAAAAGTGCCTCCTGAATATATGTAATGCCATACTTAAAAATCGGCGGCATTATATATATATTATATATATTACCGATTAAAAGTCAAGACAAAATTGCATGCCCCGTCATTATTTTTGAGCCTTGTCATAAATATTTGTCGCCCATAATACACTTTTAACGGTGGAGGAATTATGAAAAAAAGGATAGTTGAGAAACAAGACATTTTCGATCTTCTCCGCGGCACTATAGTCGCGGTCATCGTCAGCCTCGTGCTGGTGCTTATTTTTGCCCTTATAGTTAACCTCGTCGACGTGAGCGAAAAGGTGATAATCCCCGTAAATCAGGCGATAAAGATAATAAGCATTTTTATCGGGTGTTTCATCGGAATCCGCAACAGACATCAAGGTATCGTTAAAGGCGGACTTATCGGACTATTGTACACCTTTTTGTCGATATTCATTTTCGGGATAATCTCCAAAGAAGTCAGCTTTAAACTCATAAACCTTGTGGATGTCGCTTTCGGAATTGTCGCAGGGATAGTATCGGGAATATTGAGCGTAAATTTCAGAAAGTCATAAAGTCAGAAAACTATAAAATAAAGCCCTGCGAAAAGCAATTTCGCGGGGCTTTTTTTGTAAATTTCTTTTTTTAATTACATCCTGGTGCGGATAGCGTTTTTGATGACTGTGACGTTTACGGGGTTTTCTTCGGTGCCGATGTTGATTATATACTTGTCATTGGGCGCGTCAATCTCGGTAATAACTCCGACAAATCCGCCTATAGTCATAATCTTGTCGCCTACCGAAAGGGAGTTGAACATTTCAGCCATTTTCTTCTTTTGCTTCCTCTGGGGGATAATAGTCATGACTATCATAAGCACAAAGAAAACAGCAAGGATAGCTATCATTATCCAGGTGGAACCGCCGCCGGCGGCAGGTGCTGTCTCTAACAATAAATTTATCATATCTTGTCTCCTATAGCTTTTATATTCTTTATGATACACCAGTCGGGCATATTTTACAAGTATTTTTTGGGAATAAATTACTTTACATCACAATTCGTAATTTTCTATGAATTTATCCCTGAAATCAAGCAATCTATCCTCGATTATTGCCTGTTTAATTCCGTTTACCAGCCTGTGCAAAAACCTGATATTGTGGACCGAAAGCAACCTTCCGCCGAAGATTTCGTCGGTCTTAATAAGGTGCCTTACGTAGGCTCTTGTGTAGTTGCGGCAGCAGTAGCAGTCACAGCCTTCCTCGATGGGCGAAAAGTCCTCTTTGTATTCGGCGTTGCGGATAGTAATCATGCCTTTTGCGGTCATCGCCGTACCGTTTCGGGCAATACGAGTGGGCAAAACGCAGTCGAACATGTCAATTCCGCGGACAACCCCCTCCGCTATGCAGTCGGCACTGCCAACACCCATAAGGTAACGAGGCATATTTTCGGGATAGTAGTCGCGAAGCACTTCCAGCATTCTGTACATTACGGGTTTTGGCTCTCCTACAGACAAGCCGCCCACTGCTATGCCGCACTTTGCGTAAGGAACGGTTCTTTTTACGCTCTCAATGCGAAGGTCCTCGTATACGTTGCCCTGTATAATCGGGAAGAGTATCTGATTGGGATTGTCGGCGACTTTTGTGCACCTCTCCAGCCAATAAAGCGTCCTCTCCATGGCGTCGCGGCTTGAGTCGTGTCCGCAGTCGGGAGATGTGCACTCGTCAAACGCCATCATTATGTCGCTTCCGAGCGCTTTTTGTATCTCGATACTCTTTTCTGGAGTCATGAAGTGCTTGCTTCCGTCTATGAAGCTGTCAAACATCACGCCTTCATCGGTTATTTTTCGCAATTTTGACAGAGAAAATACCTGGAACCCGCCGCTGTCGGTTAATATAGGTCTGTCCCAGTTCATAAATTTGTGCAAGCCGCCCGCTTTTTTGATAAGTTCGTGACCCGGGCGAAGGTAGAGGTGGTAGGTGTTGCTTAAAATTATCTGCGAGCCGAGTTCTTTGACTTCCTCGGGGCTTAAGGACTTGACAGTCGCCATTGTGCCCACGGGCATAAAAACGGGCGTTTCAATGACGCCGTGGGGCGTGGTAAGCCTGCCTATTCTCGCGCCCGATTGTTTGCAAATCTTTAGGACTTCGTACTTGAACATTGTCTGCTCCTATAGTATCAGCATGGCGTCGCCGAAGCTGAAAAATCTGTATCTGTTTTTTACTGCATGCTCGTAAAGAGAGAGCACTTTTTCACGCGTTAAAAACGCGCTTACCAGCATGATTAGCGTGCTTTCGGGCAGGTGGAAATTGGTAACAAGACCTTTTACCACCTTAAACTTATATCCCGGGTAAATGAATATACCCGTATTGCCTTTGCTTGCCTTGATGCGTCCTGTTTCGTCGGCGGCAGACTCGAGAGTTCTGACGCTGGTAGTACCGATGGCAATTATCCTCCTTCCATCGTCGATTGCCTTGTTTATCCTTTCGGCGGCAGACGCTCCAATTTCGTAATACTCCTCGTGCATGTGGTGGTCGGCAATGTTGTCTTCCTTGACGGGGCGGAATGTACCCAGTCCCACGTGAAGGAGGACTTCCACAATCTCCACGCCTTTATTCTTTAATTCTTCCAGCAGTTCGGGCGTGAAATGGAGTCCGGCCGTGGGCGCGGCAGAGGAGCCTTCCACTTTTGCGAAAACAGTCTGGTACCTCTCCTTGTCGGCGAGTTTTTCTGTAATATACGGCGGAAGAGGAACTTCGCCCGCTCTGTCAAGTATGTCCTCAAACACGCCTTCAAATTCAAAAGAGACTATTCTGACGCCGTTGTCGATTATGTTTTCAATGGTAAGAGAAAGTACCTGATTGACCACAAGGCGGGAGCCGATTTTTACCTTCCTTGCCGGTTTTGCAAGCGCTTCCCAGCGTTTCAGGTCAAGACGTTTTAGCAGGAAAATCTCAAATTTGCGCCCCTTCTCGTCATAGGCGTAAAGGCGGGCGTTTATAACACGCGTATTGTTAACGACGAGGACATCGCCTTTTTGGAGTATGTTTTTAATATCGCGGAAGATGAGATCCTCGGTTTTGTCCGCTTCTTTGTTGTAATACAAAAGACGGGAGGAATCCCTTGGATAAACGGGCGTCTGTGCAATCAGCTCAGGCGGAAGGTCATAATAAAAATCGCTTTTCAGCATCAGTTATTTTCGTCCTTGGTAAAATAATCGTCAAGTCCGCCGTAAATTATTCCGAGGTGCTTGTATGCAAGGGGTGTGCACACTCTGCCGCGCGGAGTGCGGGAGATAAAACCGAGCTGTAATAGGTACGGCTCATAAACGTCCTCGATAGTAACGGGGTCCTCGCCCGTTATTGCCGCAAGAGTTTCCAGTCCCACAGGTCCGCCGTTGAACTTTTCAATCATGCTGCGGAGAATATTGAGGTCGATGTTGTCAAGTCCAAGCTCGTCAATCTCAAGACTTTTTAACGCTTTTTGAGCAATTTCCAGCGTGATTTTTGCGGAGTTTTCAAACTGGGCGTAGTCGCGCACTCTCTTTAACAGCCTGTTTGCAATTCTCGGGGTGCCGCGGCTTCTGCGGGCAATTTCCATGCTCGCGACGGGGT
>ERZ795047.63-NODE-63-length-136572-cov-7.619124_pt1 | contig 136572 bp, 136 predicted proteins | sample MGYA00375131_ERZ795047 | MGnify/ENA primary metagenome ERZ795047 (study PRJEB30176, sample SAMN05720228) | activated sludge metagenome | isolation source: Anaerobic digester | place: Japan | collected 2015-05-20 ... | reverse complement strand
GAGGAGACAGGGAGGGTCGCAGACGGGGCAACCCTGTTTTCCCGTCAAGAATCGGCCATGAGTTGACGCTGTATGCAGCTGTGTGGTAGATTGATCCTAGTTGAATAGGCGAAATACGATGACGGGGAAGAGTATCGATCGGGACGGCCAAAGAGAGTGGAGGATGGTGGGATCTCCATGCTGGTCGGGTCGGGAAAATCGCCCCCGAGTTGCAGGCTGAAAGGGAACGAGTAAGCTGTGCCGCATCCCTGCGTTATCGGGGCTAACGAGAGGGCCGACATTTCTGCGACGGTTCCGTTGCCGCCTGGTGAAACCAGGCCATGTGTCGGCTAATTTAGGGTGGTACCGCGAGTTAACCCCTCGTCCCTTGGACGGGGGGCTTTATCTTTTCTGTTTTGGGCTGCTACATGTCCGTGACACAGAAGACAAGGAGGTTATGTCTGCGAATGTTCAAGAAAGTCGATTCGGCTATGGACTTCCCTCGAATGGAAGAAGAGATACTGGAGGTTTGGCGGGAAGAAAAGATATTCGAGAAGAGCGTCGACCGGAGGGAAAAAGGCCCTCGGTTCGTCTTCTACGAGGGGCCCCCAACAGCAAATGGTCTGCCCCATCCAGGACATGTTCTTACGCGCGCCATGAAAGATGTCGTACTTCGCTACAAAACCATGAAAGGCTTCTACGTGCCACGCAAGGCAGGCTGGGATACTCATGGTTTGCCTGTTGAGCTCGAAGTCGAGAAGGAATTAGGCATAAGTGGCAAGCCCCAGATTGAGGAGTATGGGGTAGAGGAGTTCGTCCAGCGGTGCAAAGAGTCGGTCTTCAAATACGAAAGTGAATGGCGTCGCATGACTGAAAGGCTAGGCTTTTGGATAGACATGGACGACCCTTATGTGACTTTCCATGATCAGTACATCGAATCTGTCTGGTGGGCTGTGAAGACTATCTGGGACAAGGGCCTCATGTACCACGGATACAAGGTGGTCCCCTATTGTCCCCGATGCGGCACTGCGCTATCCAGCCATGAAGTGGCGCAAGGATACAAAGAGGTTGAAGAGACATCCATTTTCGTGAGGTTCAAGGTCAAAGGCGAGGAGAATGTATCGCTTCTGGCATGGACGACTACGCCGTGGACTTTGCCGTCTAACGTGGCATTGGCTGTGTCGGCTGACTATGATTATGCCTATGTCGAGAGGGATGGGGAAACGCTCATACTCGCAAAGGATTTGGTCGAGTCGAGGGTCAAAGGCGATTACAGAATCGTGCGGGTGGTCAAGGGGTCCGAGCTTGTGGGCATGGAATACGTGCCTCTTTATACGTATGAGAATCCTGAAGCGCCTGCCTACATGGTTGTAGAGGGCGATTTCGTCACTCTTTCAGAGGGCACGGGAATTGTCCACATAGCACCTGCGTTCGGCGAAGACGACATGCGCGTTGCACAGAACAATGGCTTGCCCATAATACAGCTAGTGGATTCCCAAGGCAGATTTGATGACAGGGCTCGTGATTGGAGCGGGATGTTCGTAAAAGATGCGGATCCTCTGATTGTGCAAGATCTTAAGGCGCGCGGCCTTTTGTTTGAAGAGATGGACTATACACATAGCTACCCCTATTGCTGGCGATGTGATACGCCGCTGCTCTATTACGCGCGGGGCTCTTGGTTTATACGCATGTCTGACCTGCGCGAGCAGCTATTGGCTAATAACGCCAAGATCAGTTGGTATCCCGAGTATATACGGGATGGCAGATTCGGCAACTTCCTTGAAAACGCCATTGATTGGGCGGTCAGCCGTGAGCGCTATTGGGGAACGCCGTTGCCGATCTGGGTATGTGAGGAGTGTGGCCATGAACACGCCGTTGGCAGTGTTGAAGAGCTGAAGAGCATGGCGAAATCGTTGCCCGACCGTTTAGAGCTGCACAGACCGTACATCGACCAGGCAGTTTTGGCATGCCCCGAGTGTGGAGGAGATTCCAAACGTGTGCCTGAGGTAATGGACTGTTGGTTTGATTCTGGCTCTATGCCGTTTGCGCAATGGCACTACCCGTTTGAAAATGCTCAAGCTTTCTCTGCAGCCTTTCCGGCGGATTTCATAACCGAAGCGGTGGACCAGACCCGCGGATGGTTCTACACGCTCTTGTCCATCTCCACGCTCCTGTTTGACAGGCCTCCCTTCGAGAACTGCGTCGTGCTCGGGCTTGTTCTGGATGAGGCAGGGCTCAAGATGAGCAAGAGCAAAGGCAATGTGGTGGATGTATGGAAGCTCTTTGATGATCATGGAGCAGATGCCGTAAGGTGGTATCTGTACACAGTGAACGCGCCATGGAACCCGACGAGATTCTACGAGGATGGAGTTATCGAGGCCAAACGCAAATTCATGGGGACGCTATGGAACGTATACGCGTTCTACGTGCTATACGCGAACATCGATGAATTTGATCCTAGCCAATACCATGTTGCCCCCGAGGATCGCTCTGTGATAGATAGGTGGCTCCTGTCGAAGCTATCCGGGCTTGTGGGCGAAGTTACAGAGGCGATGGACTGCTATGACATCACAGCGGCCGCGAGGCGAATCGAGCAGTTCGCGGACGATCTATCCAATTGGTATGTGCGCAGATGTCGTCGTCGATATTGGGCAAGCGAGATGACCATCGACAAGCAAGCCGCATATCTCACGCTCCACGAGACTCTGACAACCATCGCCAAGCTGATTGCGCCGTTCACGCCTTTCTTGGCGGAGGAAATATTCACCAATCTAGAACCTGGCTCAGGAAGCGTACACATGCAGGACTATCCTAAAGCAGACGAATGGGCGCGCGATGTCGATCTGGAAAGACAGATGGATCTGGCCAGGCAGGTTGTGTTCTTGGGCAGGGCGGCTCGCAACGAGGTGAATATCAAGAACAGGCAGCCCCTGTTGAAAGTAGTTGTAGGTGTCACTCCAGAGGAGAAAAAAGATCTCAGGTTGGTTGAAGATCTTGTCAAGGACGAGCTGAACATAAAGAGACTGGAGTATGCTCAGGATATGAGCGAGTTTCTTTCGTATAGAGTGAAACCGAGATATGATCTTCTGGGACCGAAGCATGGCAAGTTGATGAAGGCGATTGCCGAAGGCATCGCCGAAGCAGATGCTTCGCAGATAGCTGGAAAGGTTCTAAAAGGGCGCGAGTTTGGATTGGTCTTGAGCGATGGGACTGAGGTATCCATCCTTCCTGAAGAAGTGTCCATTCAAACTGTTGCTGCCGAGGGATACTACGTACAGTCCGAGGGCGGACGAGCGATAGCCCTCGACACAGTCATCACTGAGGAGCTCAAGCTGGAAGGGTTCGCAAGAGAGCTAGTAAACAAGATCCAGACGACCCGCAAGGAGGCGGGATTTGACGTGTCTGACCGCATTTGCACAGTGATCTCGGGTGGGCCCGACTCCATGCGCGCGCTGGAGGTTCACAGGGATTATCTCATGAAGGAGACGCTCTCGGTTTCGCTTGCCCATGGCGAGCCTGAAGGGGAGTACGTGCGTGAATGGGACGTCAATGGCGAGAAGGTGGCTGTAGGTGTTAGAAGGGCGAGTTGATCTGCACTGTCATACTACAAAGTCAGACGGTACGTTCACGCCCACTGAGTTGGTTAGCGAGGCCGCCCGCCGCGGCCTCGCCGCCGTTGCCATAACAGACCATGATTGTGTGGACGGCATAGGGGAAGCGCTTGAGGCGGTTGAGGAGAATTGCGTTGATGTTGTGCCCGGCGTGGAGATATCCACTGATGTCAGTGATGGCGAGATCCACATACTGGGGTTTTTCATAGACTACGAAGACGAGGATTTGCTGAAATTCCTGGAAGCACAACGAGAGAGCAGGGTTCGGCGTGTGGAGCGGATGCTCAGAAAGCTTGCGGCTCTCGGAATCGATCTGAGCATGGAAGACGTGTTAGAGCATGCGGGTGATGGCGCAGTCGGCAGGCCCCATATAGCGGCTGCAATGGTCAAAGCGGGCTACGTGCTCAGTTGGGATGAGGCGTTTGCGCATTACATAGGCCTTCATGCGCCAGCCTATGAAAGCAGGTCCAAATTGACTCCCTATGAGGCGATAGAGGCCGTTCTGGCTGCGAAAGGAGTGCCTGTTCTGGCTCATCCAGGCCTTTCAGGAAAAGACGATATGATACCTTCTTTGGTGGAACACGGGCTTGAGGGAATCGAAGCGATCTATCCCCAGCACACTTCGGGGCAGCAGGAACATTACCAGAGAATAGCGCGTGAATATGGGTTGTTGGTTACTGCGGGGTCAGATTGCCATGGACCCTACTCACAGTCGGGGGTTGTTCTCGGATCCGCAACAACCGATTACGAGGTCGTGCTGAGACTTTATGAGCGTGCCAGGCGTACGCAAGCTATGATCTGCGAGAAGAGGACATGAACGACAGCATGGATTCAATCCATGCTGTCTACCACTATGATGGGAAACATATGAAAAACGCCCCCCTGTAAGGGGAGCGTCAAATGATTGCGCTTTTGTTGATAATCTAGGGGTTGGGGCTAGATGGCCCGGGTTACCTTTCCCGACCTGAGGCACCTGGTGCAGACTTTTATCCGGCGAGTGCTGCCATCAATCTCTGCCCTAACTTGATGGAGATTAGGATACCATCTGCGCTTGGTCTTGATCTCCGAGTGGCTGCGGGAGTTTCCTGAAACGGGGCCCTTGCCACATATATCGCATACTCTGGCCATAATAATTCCTCCTCAAGTTCCTGAAACGCACAAACTAAATGATAGCATACGCAGAGGGGCTGCGCAAGAGGATTGTAGCGGGTCTGAGAAGGAATATCCAGTGGGCGCGAAGAATACAGAAAAAATGTTCACTCGTGTGGAGCTCGATTCGTAGGTTGCAGGTGAGCATTGGGGGTTTCATGATGGGAAAAGAAATAAGTACAGAACTTGGCCAGATCACCATAGCAGACGAGGTTATAGCCGCCATAGCGGGTATGGCTGCAACCGAGTGCTATGGGTTAGTGGGAATGGCGTCTCGCACTTTTACTGATGGAATTGCAGAACTCCTGGGGATGGACAACATAGCCCGAGGAGTTGAGGTCGATGTGCAAGGCGACAATGCAACGATTGATCTTTATATTATTGTAGAATACGGCACCCGTATCACTGAGGTGGCCAACAATGTAATGGATAAAGTAAAGTACATTCTGGAGACTACCACAGGCCTCAATGTACCTGAAGTCAACGTTACTGTTCATGGTGTCAGGGTGGGTGCAGGCGGAAAGGAACGGCAGAAATAATGTCTGGAACGAAGCAGAGTCCGGCCTCGCAGATGAAGACGATTGATGGGGCGGCCCTTGTTGCTGCCTTCGAGTCTGGCGTGGCATGGCTTGGTGTGAATAAGAGCCTGGTCGACTCATTGAACGTATTTCCGGTCCCAGATGGCGATACCGGAACTAATATGTACCTTACAGTCTCTGCTGCGCTAAAGGAAGCGGAGAAGGCAGGTTCGGCATCAGTGGGAGACGTGGCTGATGCCATAGCTTTAGGTTCTCTCATGGGGGCCAGAGGCAACTCGGGGGTCATACTCTCTCAATTGCTTCGGGGATTCGCCAAACGCCTTCATGGCCTTGCGTCGGCCAATCCGACAGATTTGGCAGCGGCTTTCCAGGAAGCTTCCAGTGTTGCTTACAAAGCAGTCATGAAGCCAGTGGAGGGCACGATTCTGACTGTTGCGCGGACAGGCGCCCGCGGTGGAGTTCAAGCAGCCAAGAACGGCGCTGACATCCTTGGAGTGATCGACGAGGCATTGCGCCAGGGCGAAGCTGCGCTCGAGAAGACGCCTGAGATGTTGCCCGCACTGAAGGAAGCAGGCGTTGTTGATGCCGGAGGCAAGGGGCTTGTTATATTCGTCCAAGGGTTTATGAAGGGCCTCGTGGGAGAGCCGGTAGAGCCTGCTGCCTTGGTGCATGCTGAAGCTGAGACGGCGTTGAAAGTTGCCAGAGAGCCTATGGCTGTGAAGCAAGAGATCAAGTATGCCTACTGTACTGAGTTCATAATTCGTGGAAACGGCCTCGATCCTGAGAAGATAAAGAGCCGGCTTCTTGCCGAAATTGACGGAGATTCCATGTTGGTCGTCGGGAATGAAAACACAGTTAAGGTGCATATGCACAGCAATGTGCCTGGACGGATTCTCGAGATCGGCATTGGGTATGGCTCGCTTCACGAAATAGACATAGATAACATGGAGGACCAGCACGAAGAGTTCGAGGAAATGAGCGGTGCGGAAAACGGAGTGTTCCCGCATTCCAGCGAAAAAGAGCCCTACGAGCTGAAGGATGTGGGCATCGTTGCCGTGGCGGCCGGGGATGGTGTAGAGAAGATACTGCAGAGCCTTGGCGCTGATGTTGTGATAACCGGTGGGCAGACAATGAACCCAAGCATTCAGGATATCGTTGATGGGATACGCGAAGCCCATGCCAAAGACGTCATCATTCTTCCTAATAACGGGAATGTGGTTCTCACTGCCCGACAAGCTGCCGAGGTGCCTGATATCGAAGCGAGAATACACGTGGTGCCGAGCAAGACAATACCCCAAGGCTTAGCTGCGCTCTTAGCCATGACGCCGTATACTTCTGTGGAAGACAATGTGGCGAAGATGAACGAGGCTATCGGCAAGGTAGTGAGCGCCGAGATCACGTATGCAGTGCGCGACTCTACGTTCAATGGAATAGAGATCCGCGAAAACGACATAATTGGCATAGTTGACGGTGACATTCAGGTTGTTGGCGAAGACGTGGACGAAGTCGTCCGCAAGGTTTTCACGGAAATGTACTCTGAAGAACACGAAATCGCCACTATCATCTACGGGTTCAGTGTTACTGAGGAAGAAGCGGAGTCGCTCGCGGATAGCTTGGCAGAGGAATACCCTGACATCGAGTTCGAAGTGCAATACGGCGGTCAACCGCTTTACTATTACCTTATCTCTATTGAGTGAAAGGGGGATGAGCCATGTCTCGGCTTGCTGCAATGACGGACAACAGTTGCGATGCTTCCTCCAACACCATGTTGGACGATCGTGGCTGCGAAAGCTGCATTGATACGGTGGAATCAGAGAGCTTCGAGTTGCTCAAGGCGCCTAGGTCCATTCGTAGGCTTGTCGAGGCGTGGGATTCACGGTGCTGGTCATTGTCGAGAACGTATTGGGGTCGGGAGCTGCAGCTGAGGCTCGGCCCAATAGCATAGTCAAGTAAGATGCGTGTTATTGGAGGCATTGCAGGAGGTCGCCGGTTGGCTACGATCAGGGGGCGCAACATTAGACCTACCTCTGACCGTGTGCGCGAGGCGATCTTCAATATTATTGCCGATCGCGTTGAGGACTGTGTCGTACTCGATCTTTTCGCGGGTGTGGGAAGCCTTGGTATTGAGGCGATATCGCGCGGAGCAAGGCACTGCGTGTTTGTTGACAAGGACCATGCTGCTTGTGGCGTCATAAAAAGAAATCTGGATGACTTGGGCTTTGAGGAGGCGTCGACAGTTGTAGAGGCCGACGCGTTCCGCGCCATCGGTGCGGGTAGGGGACCTGTATCAGAGAAGGCGCCATATGATCTGGTATTCGTGGATCCACCGTATGCTATGGAGGCTTCTGAAAAGTTGTTGTCCCTTATCGAGAATGCGCGAATTCTCGCAGGAGATGGCCTAGTTCTCGTAGAACACTCATCACGGGATATCGCTCCATATGGATCCTCAAGGATGACAATGGTGAGGCAGGAGCGCTACGGAGATACCGAAGTCAGTTTCTATATGTTCTCGTCGGAGGGATAGCTGTTGACCCTTGCAGTATGCCCAGGCAGTTTCGATCCGGTAACTATGGGACACCTTGACATTATAACGCGTGCAGCATCGATCTTTGATAATGTTATTGTCGCAATCCTGGAAAACCAGGCTAAAGACCATATGTTCTCCCTGGAAGAAAGGTTGGAGATGTTGAGGGTTGCTTGTGCCCATCTCCCCAATGTGCAGGTTGATCATTTCGAAGGGCTTTTGGTCGACTACGTGCGGGCTTGTGGTGCACATGTCGTCATAAGAGGCCTTCGCGCAGTGTCGGATTTCGAATTCGAGCTGACTATGGCTTTGATGAACAGAAAACTCGATCCGTCCATAGAAACCATGTACATAATGACATCTATGGAATACTCATTCCTCAGCTCAAGCATTGTCAAAGAAGTAGCAGGCTCTGGAGGAGACATTCACGGCCTGGTGCCTGAGCCATTGGTGGAACGCGTGTCGGCCAGGTGTAGGAGGAAGGGGTAGGATTATGATCAAACAATCGGTTGTTGAATGCCTGAATCGGATGGAGACGATAATCGAATCCAGCGGAAAGCTGCCTTTTTCGGGAAAACGTGCTGTTGACGGAGTAGAGCTTCTCGAGCTTATCGACAGGATACGGATTGCGCTGCCTGAAGAGATGAGGCAGACAGAGGCCCTGATAGCCGAGAGAAGCCGGTTGGCTGCCGAGGATGGCGTTGGGATCGCATCAGCACAGGCTTCTGGCGCCGATGGAGAGGTCTTTGCCAGCGCGAGGGAGGAGGCGGAGGTGCTGTTGATGCGTGCAGAACGCGAAGCTATGGAGATCAGGCTTGGAGCGGACGATTATGCCGAGGCTACCCTCGCTTCTCTTCAAGAAACTCTGGATAGAACATCGTTTGTAGTAAGAAAAGGCATAGAAGAGCTGAGGCGCAGGAAGGACAATCCCGAGGCTAGGTAATTCGATTGCCTATTTTTTCACTCTGAAGCCGAATGCCCGGGGCTTGGAAAGAAGCGCTAGCGCCGCCATGATGGATGCCCCTATGGCTGCGGTTTTGGCAAGCATTGTGCAGGAGTAGCCGACTGTGGCCAAGAAACCGGGCGAGCTGGAGAGGCCGGGAATGGCTATTGTCTGCTGGGCGGCCCATGGGACTATCTTGAGCATGATAGCTGTCACTATGGCAGCAAGTACTGCATGCACTATTCTGGCGAAGAAGTATGGCGTGAGTCGAATATCAGTGCCAAAGAGCATGCTCGCAACCTGAGCGAATACGGAAAGCCCGCTCCACGCGATTATTGCGCTCGCTGCTATTGCCTTCTGGGCAATGCTGGCGGTGGCGCGGCTTGCCATTTCTGTGCCTATTGTAATCTCAAAGAAACCGCCTACGAGCGAAGTCACCAAATCCTGTGGGACGCCGAGTGGAGTGAGCACAGCTATGAGTGGCGCGGAGAGCAAGTCTGTGATGTGAAACACCGTGAGAACGCGAATCACAACGGAAAATATCATTATGCACCCGCCAACGAGAAGCAGCGTTCCTACGGAGTCCTTCACTGCGTCTCCGAAGATTTGCCCGAATGATCTGTTGTCTTGACTCCTAGCAGTGTACAGTTCATGGGCTGCACGGGAGAGCAGCGACTCTTCCCTCCGGTATTCTTCTGTCTTTCTCCTCTTATCGCTCTCTCCATAGGACTTAAGCAGAAAGCCAAGGAGTATAGCTGAAACATAGTGAGAAGCCGCGAGAATCGGGCCAAGACCGGGAAGTTGGAACATTCCCACGGCCACGGCGCCCACCATGAAAAGCGGATCAGCGGTATTGGTGAAAGAGACAAGGCGTTCGGCTTCAACCCTGGAACACAGACCTTCTCTTCGGAGCCTTGCTGTTATGCGTGCGCCTATAGGATACCCGGATGCGAGCCCCATGGCCAAGGCGAATGCTCCTACTCCAGGAACTCCGAATAGGGGCTTCATGAGCGGCTCTAGGAGTGCCCCGATGAAGTGCACGACGCCGAGGCCCATCAAGGTGTCTGAAGCGATGAAAAATGGAAGAAGGGCAGGGAACACTATGTTCCACCAGAGGCGTAGGCCATCTAGGGAAGCTTGAAACGCTTGTTCAGGGAGAGCGATTATAGCGATAGTGATGAATGAGGCCAATGCGGCGACGAGATATGCATTTCGCCGGTTCGGTTCCAAGCTCGGCTTCATAGGAGCATGCACTTCCTTTCGTGCTGTGGGTCGTCCTCAAATCTATATTTGCCAGAGCTCCTGCATATGCTGAAGGATTTTACGGCGTTCGGTAGAAATACGGGTAAGGCGTTATTTTGGGAGGCGAGAAGGGTGTGGCATCGGTTTCGCTTGATTTTGCTGCCTCTGTTGGCCGCGTTCTGCGTTGTATTGCTTCTTTGGGCATGTCCGGGGGCAAACGCTTCTGCTGTCACGCTGCGAAAGGGAGATCGAGGCGAAAACGTGTACGAACTCCAAGAGCAACTGGCGCTTGCAGGCTATCTCGACGGTGAAGCCGATGGGGTTTTTGGCAACGCCACCTATGCCGCAGTGATTCGTTTTCAGAATGATGTTGGTCTGACGCCAGACGGCATCGTCGGCCCTAACACATGGAGCTCTCTTGCACAGAAGGCACAGTCGGCATCATACAGCAAGTATGTGGTGGCCAAGGGCGACACAATGTATGCTATTGCCAAGAAATTCGGAGTGACTGTGGAAGAGATAGCGGCGGCCTCTGGGGTCTTGCGGCCTGAACTGATCAAACCTGGCCAGGAACTGAAGATCCCAATTTGCGCGTCTGCAGCCTCACGCGGCACCTCGGGCAGAGCCAACGCCGAACTTCTCCATTGGGATGTGGCGAAGACTATATTTACCGCCCGGGCTACTATCATTGATTGTGCTACAGGGCTCTCGTTTCAGGTACAGAGGCGTGGAGGACATAATCACGCTGACGCTGAACCGTTGACGGCGGCTGATACTGCGATACTGAAGCAGATATACGGCGGAAAATGGAGTTGGTCCAGAAGAGCTGTTATCGTATTAGTCGGGGACAGACGAATTGCCGCTTCGATCAATGGGATGCCGCACGGAGGTTGCCTTATCAAGGACAACAACTTCGATGGCCACTTCTGTGTTCATTTCTTGGGCAGTCGAACCCATGCCAGCGCTTTGCTGGATCCTGATCATCAGAGGATGGTCAATGTTGCGGCCGGTTTGTAGGCCAGAGCCCCCTTATGCTCGCGTCAACTCGTCAGGGGCGTGCCTGCCTAACATGGTGTATGCCATGTTTTCTTTTTCAAAGGTTAGGAGGTCATCGGTGTAATGAAGATCCTGGTAATCAACTGTGGAAGTTCATCATTGAAGTATCAGCTGTTCGACATGGATGAGGAGAAGTGTCTTGCTCGTGGAGGCGTGGAGCGGGTCGGGTCGCCGGATGCGTTCATGACCCATACACGGATCGGACATGACAAGGTAAAGCGCGATGTAGATGCTCCGGATCATGAGCGCGCGTTGAAATACGTATTTGACGCCCTTGTAGATCCGGAGACTGGAGTAATAGGCAGCCTGTCTGATATCTCTGCGATTGGACACAGGGTAGTCCATGGTGGCGAAAGGTTTGCCAGTTCGGTCATGATAGATGAAGAAGTCATGAAAGCTTTGCATGAATGCCAGGACCTGGCACCTCTGCATAATCCGCCTAACATAATGGGAATTGAGGCTTGCCGTAGGCTCATGCCTGATCTGCCAATGGTAGGAGTCTTTGATACTGCCTTCCATCAGACCATGCCGAAAGAGGCCTATATGTATGGCTTACCATATGACATGTATGTGAACCATGGAGTGAGGCGTTACGGTTTCCACGGCACTTCACATAGATACGTCTCACAACGTGCCGCTATCCTCATGAAAAGGCCTATAGAAGAACTCTCCCTGGTGACATGCCATCTTGGGAATGGATCGAGCATAGCAGCGGTGAAACGGGGAAAGTCCATCGATACAAGCATGGGTTTTACTCCCTTGGAAGGGCTGGTCATGGGAACGAGATCTGGCGATCTGGACCCTGCCGTCGTATCTTTCCTCTGTGAGCAACTGGACAAGAGCGCGAGCGAGATAGTGTTGGGGTATCTCAACAAAAACTCAGGAGTGCTGGGCCTTTCGGGAGGGCTATCCAACGATTTCCGGGATCTTGAGAAGGCCGCTGCGGAAGGGCATCAATTGGCCAGACTGGCCCTGGATGTGTTTGCTTATAGGGTGGTAAAATACATTGGAGCTTACGCTGCTGCTATGGGCAGCATTGATGGAATAGTATTCACTGCTGGGGTGGGGGAGAATTCGTCGGACATGCGCAGAAGAATATGTGATCGGCTGCAGCTGTTCGGGATTGAACTGGACGAGAAAAAGAATAGTGCAAGGGGTGTGGAGCAGATCATATCAACGCCCGAGTCTCGCGTGACTGTCATGGCTATACCTACCAACGAGGAGATCATGATCGCGCGCGACACTGCGGAGATCGTTAGCGCGCTGGGAGCTTGATCCCGGCAGGGGTGGTATTGAGGTGCAGATAGATGTTGAGGGGCTCAGGGAGGAAAAGGGGTCCAATATGTCGATTGACATGGCGGAGGATTTCCCTTCGATTGATCTGATTCGCTCGGAGCTCGTGTTTGTTGAACCGGTCAGATTTGTGGGGCAAGCCACTAATACGGGACGCCGAATCGTTGTAACTGGGATAGCATACGGTCGCGCGCGTGCAACGTGTGACAGATGCCTATCGGAATTTGAGTTGCCTTTGGAATCGTCCATTCTGGAGACTTACTACAGATCCGACGAGGCCCCTGATTCCCCCGACGAAGATGAGCGGGAGTATGGGGAGGATAATATTGTCGATATAGCCCCGGCAATCGAGCAAGCCTTCATTCTTTTGCTTCCAATCAGGATAGTGTGTGACGAAGAATGCAAGGGGTTGTGCCCGCAATGTGGCCACAACTTGAACTGGGGCGATTGTTCGTGCCCTCCCGATGAGAGCTGGGGCTTGTTTCAGAGGGCAAAGATTATCCACAAAGAGTGAAAACAACACTGTTTCGTTCTGGATGTGGTAGGGCTTTGATGCTGACACGGTTGGCGATACTCTCCTGCCCTCGAACGGCACGGAGAGTATGGAGACCTGGCGAAGAAAACTTGCCTGCTTCGTCCAAGAGTAGTACAATATCATAGCTTAATCATGATTGAATGGAGGTGGAGAGGTTTCCTCGGGGCGCGCGGTTTGTGCCTCGACGAAACCAAGAATATGCCTGCTGTTCCAAAACAGAAATCCGGCAAGTCGCGCACTCGTAAGCGTCGCGCAAACTGGAAAGCTGAGGCCCCGACCCTCTCCGTTTGCCCACAGTGCAAGAAGCCCAGGCTGCCCCATAGGGCATGCCCGGAGTGCGGATATTACGGGGGTCGCACAGTTATTGATGTTTCAGAGTAATTCTTCAACCTAAGGGTGCAGAGCGGATTCATTCGGACGCGCGTAGTTCGGCTGAACCCGCTTTCAGCTTTTGTTGAGCTTTTTTGGGGGGTTATCCATATGCGGATAGCTGTTGACGTCATGGGAGGCGACATGGGGCCGGCTGAGATGATCCCGGGAGCGTTGATGGCCCGTGATCAGTATGGGGCCCAAGTGATTTTTGTGGGCGACGAGGAGACGATAAAGGCGCACCTGAAGGAGAACGGACGGGATGAATCTGACATAGAGATCGTGCACGCGGCAGACTCGATATCCATGGACGAGGACCCTCTTGCGGCTGTGCGCCACAAGCGCGACTCCTCAATGGTCGTAGCAGCTAAGCTTGTCCGTGAGAAAAAGGCGCAAGCAGCGGTCACTTCTGGCAGCACAGGGGCTCTCGTTGCGGCCGGGCCTCTCGTTGTAGGGCGGCTTAAGGGGGCATCGAGGCCAGCTCTGGCAACGCCTATCCCGACCGTTGGAGGTCATCCTTGCGTTATCCTTGACATCGGCGCTAATCCGGAGTGTCAAGCGAAGAATCTGTTGGAGTTCGCGATTATGGGATCAGCTTATGCTTCGGCGCTTCTCGGAATAGATAATCCCAGCATCGGTTTGCTGTCGAACGGCACTGAAGCTAGCAAGGGAACTTCGGTGATTGTCCAGGCGAATCAGATGCTGTCCGGGTCGGGGCTGAACTTCGTGGGCAATATCGAAGCCCGTTCGATCTTCTATGGAGAAGCTGACGTCGTTGTAATGGACGGTTTTGCTGGTAATGTCGTCCTCAAGCTTTCTGAGGGTCTCGGATCAGCCATTTTCGACATGGTGAAAGAGGAGATGAGCAAGGGCTGCATGGTGAAGGCAGGAGCTCTTCTCGTGAAACCTGCGCTAAAGAGTGTCAAGAGGAGGATGGATTATTCAGAATACGGGGGCGCTCCTCTCTTGGGCCTGTCCGGTCTGCTTGTCAAGGCTCATGGAAGCTCCAATCGCAAGGCGTTTGCCAACGCTATCAGAGTCACTTCCGAACTGCTTGATAGAGGACTTGTTGAGAAGATGTCCCAGTCTCTTTCGGCCATGGTTGACGGCGAGGCTTGAGACTGGACGCAATGGTATTGGGTACGGGCTTGAAATGAAGGTAATTGCTTTATAAGATGGGATTGAATATCCTTGCATGGAGGTGGTCAGTTTTGACTGAAGCTGAAATACTTGCTAAAGTTCGTGAGATCGTCTCCGACAAGCTTGGTGTTGCAGAGGAGGAGATCTGTCGCGAGTCGGATTTCATTGACGATCTTGGCGCCGACTCGCTGTACCTCAACGAAATCGTGTACGAAATTGAAGAGGAATTCGACCTGCGTGTGCCCGACGAAGACTTCGATTCCATGAGAACTGTAGGTCAGGCTGTCGACTATATATACAACCGTGTGTGCGACGATCGAGATCGATAAGGTTTCGGCTGTTCTCGGCCTCGAGTTTGAAGACAAATCTCTTCTAGTTAGGGCGTTGACCCATACGTCTTATGCAGCAGAGCATGGCCAGGATCGGGCTTTATCAAACGAGCGCCTTGAGTTTCTTGGCGATGCGATTCTCAAAGCCGTTATGGCGGAGCAGCTGATGACTCTCATGGAAGATGCAGACGAGGGCAGGTTGTCGAAGGTATCTGCTCAGGCAGTGAGCGGGCAGGCCTTGGCACGGGCCGCCGTCGATCTTGGAGTCTCCGATTTTATAATGTTGGGGCATGGCGAAGAATCGAGCGGCGGCAGGTGTCGACAGAGAAACTTGGCAGGCGCTATGGAGGCCATTATTGGCGCCGTATATCTCGACTCCGGCTTCGACGAGGCCAGATCTTTCATCATTCGGGCACTGGCAAGCGAAATCCATGATGCTATTACCGGTCCTGAGAACGACCACAAGACTGCTTTTCAAGAAGCAGTGCAGGCCAGATCCTTAGGCCAGGCATCTTACAGAACGGTCAAGAGCGAAGGCCCGCCTCACAAACCCTGGTTCACGGTGGAGGCGTTGATTGCCGACAGGGTAGTTGGAACGGGAGAAGGTCCGAGCAAACGCGCCGCAGAACAGGAAGCAGCCAAGGATGGGCTGAGAATGCTCGAGAACGGCGAATCTGCATGGGCCAACTGCGCTTCTGACGATGAATGAGAACTCTCCAGTTGTGCCTGGCGACAATGGCGAAGCGGAGACAGTCGGCGCTTGTGCGTCGGCATATATGTACGTTTCGGGGGGAGTGCGACTTGGAGGTTTTGAAAGTATCTGGCCAGTCAAACCCAAAAGCTGTTGCTGGGGCGCTGGCCGCGATTGTCAGGGACCAAGGTTCGGTGCAGGTGAATGCTGTGGGCGCAGCGGCTGTGAACCAGGCAGTAAAGGCAATAACTATTGCAAGGGGTTTCGTGGCGCCAAACGGAATCGATTTGGTGACCGTGCCTGCCTTTTCTGAGATCGAAATAGACGGAGAGGAACGCACGGCTATAAAGTTCATCGTGATGCCGCGGTAGCGGGCAATACTAACTTTGAAAGATCAATCGGCAAAGGCTGCGCCGCTTGGCGCGGCTTTTGCTGAGTGTACGTCATGGGAGGGCCGAACTTGTATCTGAAAAAGCTCTCTCTGTTCGGCTTCAAGTCATTTGCGAGCAGAGTGGACTTGGATTTTTCGCCTGGGCTCACGGGAGTTGTCGGGCCCAATGGTGTTGGAAAGAGCAATATTGCCGATGCCCTCAGATGGGCTTTGGGTGAGCAAAGCCCGCGGATTCTTCGTGGGTCGCGAATGCAGGACGTTATCTTCGCTGGAACTGAAAGCAGGAAACCCCTTGGCTATGCAGAGGTTACTCTTGTATTCGATAATTCAGATGACTTTCTGAACCTGGGGTTCACTGAGGTCACGGTCACAAGAAGGCTTTTCCGATCCGGAGAATCGGAGTATGTATTGAACGGAGTTCCATGTCGGCTCAGGGACATAATCGATCTTTTCTCCGGGACTGGTCTGGGAAAAGACTCTTACTCTGTAGTAGAACAGAGCAAGATCGACATCATATTGTCCGACCGCTCGCAGGACAGACGGGCCATTTTCGACGAAGCTTCTGGAATCATGAAGTATCGTGCACGGAGGCGGGAAGCTGAACGAAAGCTGGTGGAGGTGCGCGCTGACCAGCTCAGGGTCGGAGATCTAGTTGCTGAACTCGGTAGGCAGCTGCCTGTCCTTCGGAACCAGGCGGAGGAGGCAGAACGCTGGCGCGAGCTTACCGAAAGGCTTACCCGACTGGAGATAGACCTTCTCTGCCACGATCTCAAGAGGCTCTCGCTTCGTCGCCTCGACAGTGCGTCACGAATAGATGACCTTGAAAGGCGAGAACATGAGTGTGCCGCCGAGTCCGCCCAATGCGAGGCTGTGCTGGAGTCGGCAAAAACTAGGGCAATGCAAGCTGACTTGGCTGTGGAGACGCTACATGTTGCGGCAGGTCAGGCTGCTGCGGCTTCTGAGAGGGAAAGCGGTAGACTCAAGCTTGCCCAGGAGAGGAAGCGAACTCTCCTGGAACGTTCTCAGGAGATCGCAGCGGCGTGCGAGGCGGAAGAGGGAAAACACGCCAGGTTGGAAAATGAATTTGCGCTGTTGCAAGGTCAGGTTGATGCCGCAGGTCTTGAGGGGCGCGATGTCATGGAGCAAGCTGATGCATCGCGGAGACGGTTGGCAGAGGCGTCCAAGGCTCGAGCTGACGCTGAAGCAAGGGTTGAGGAGGCAAAATCGGACCTTTTTGACGCTTTGGCTTTGGAATCTGACTTGAGATCGCGCATTGGCGCTATTGAGTCGTCGAAGCGGTCGAACGAAGCTCGGTTGGCGCGTTTGATACAACAAGCCCAGGAGAAGGCTGTAGCTCAGGATAGCGCCAGGCGTGAGACCGATGATCTTTTCTCGGAATTAGAACGGCTCCGGGGCGATCTTGAAAAGGCGGAGAGGGAGGCTGCGGACGCCAAGGTATTATATGAGCGTGCCATGGAAGCTGCGGAATCCGTTTCGGAGCGTGCCATGGAGGCCGAGGCGAAGGTTTCGTCGGCAGCTGCCGCGCACTCCAGCATAGATGCGCTACAGAGGCAGTATGAGGGATACGGCCGCGCAGTTCGCGCGCTTTTGGCTGGTGATAACGGGAGGGCTATGGGCCTTGCGGGCACTGTTTCGGATCTAATTCGCGTCCCGAAGGAATACGAGATCGCTATTGAAGCAGCATTGGGCCCTTCAGTCCAGAACATAGTGGCATCCACCTCTGAAGGGGCGGAGCGAGCTGTGGAGTTTCTCAAGAAAAACCGTGCCGGACGCGCTACCTTTCTTCCGCTGGACATCTTGAAGCCTTCCCCCATTTCTTCGGCGCAGCTTCCTGTGGCTGAGCCCGGAATTGTCGGGCTTGCGGCTGATCTTGTGGAATCGGCGCCCATCTACCGAAAGGTGGTTGAGTACCTTCTCGGACGCGTAGTCGTGGTGAGAGACTTGGGATGCGGCATCCGGCTTGCCAAAAGCGGGCTGAGGTGTCGCATGGTGACTTTGGACGGAGACATCATCTCCGCCGGAGGCGCCATAACGGGCGGAGAGGCACCTGATAGGCGCGGGGGACTGCTTGCGCGGTCCAGACGGCTTGAAGAGCTTGCTGCTGAACTCGAGAGTGCGAGGACAGAGAGCGCCAGTATACATAGGCTCAAGGACGAGGCTGTGGCAGAAGCCGGCGCTCTCAGGTTGGTGTGGGAGGAGAATGAACGCAATAAGGCGACTCTCGAGTCGGTCCTGAGCAATGTCGTTCAGAAAATAAGATTGGCAGAGGCTGAGCTTTCTCGGTTCGCAGACGAGCTTGAGACTGTGGAACTTGAAGCTGAGATAGTACGCAGGGAGATTGATGCGTTGACTGAGGAGGCGAAGAGCCTTGCTCAACAGTTGTCAGGGTCTGAGGCCCGTCGAAAGAAACTAGAAGAGTCATTGGAAGTATTAGCCGAGTCCGCGGCCGGCTTGAAGGAAGATGAATCACGAGAGGCAGAGCGCTACTCAGAGCTGGCGCAGGAGGCGGCTACTTACCGCGAGAGGCTGTTGGGGCTTAAGGCCGCTCTGCTCAAAGCCGAGGAGCAACTGATGTCCCATAACGAGGAGCTTGCTAGGCTCCGGAATGAGGAGAATAGAGTTTGTCAGGAAGCAACTGACGCTGCTGCGCAGATTGAGGCTATTGGGGAAGCGGCTGCGGCTCTTGCGCAGGAGTATTCTAAAGCCCAGCGTCTGCTCGACGAGGGCCGTGAGGAGCGGGCGAAGACAGCTGCTGATGTCAATGAGGGCGAGTTGGCAGCGCGTGTGGCCCGGAAACGGCACCAAGAGGTGGCTGAGAAACTGAACGGGGCTAGAATAGAAGGGGCGCGGATTGCAGCGGAATACGAGGCATGTGTTGAACGGCTGGCTTCTGCCTATTCCATATCTGAAGAGGAAGGACTTGCCAGAGATGTTGCAATTCAGTCTAGGGCCGGGGTTCAGGCAGAGATCGCGCAACTGCGTGCCGAGATCACTGAAATCGGTCCGGTTAACCACACCGCCATTGAGGAAAGCCGCAAGCTTGCTGAGAGGCACGGCTTCTTGGAAACTCAATTGAAGGACCTGGAGGCTGCGCAGGCTTCACTCGATGAGGTAGTTCGGGAATGCGAGCTTACATGTGAGAAGAGATTCCTTGAGACGTTCGAGGCGGTCAGATCGGAGTTTGCCGACATATTCACCGACATATTCGGCGGTGGAACCGCCGACCTTGTTCTTGATGATCCTGACAATCCTCTTGAGTGTGGGATCGATATAGTATGTCAGCCTCCGGGCAAGAAACTCTCCAGCCTTTCTCTAATGTCAAGGGGCGAAAGGTCGCTGGTTGCCATTGCCCTGTTGTTTGCGATCATGAGAGTGAATCCGAGCCCAGTCTGTCTCCTTGACGAGATCGATTCGGCGCTCGACGAGGCTAACCTAATACGGTTTGCCCAGTTGCTCAAGACGACATCCGAGGACGTGCAGGTAATTATTGTGACCCACAGAAAACGGACCATGGAGTGTGCTGACGCGCTGTTTGGCGTGACAATGGAAGAGTCGGGAGTGTCGAAGGTCTTCTCGATTCGAACGGATCAGCAGGTCAGCTAGGGGCATGGAGGTATGTCAATGTCACCGTCATTTTTCTCAAACCTTTGGAGTGGACTCGCAAAGACGAGGGATGCCATTATCGATCCGATCGAGGCCTTGTTCTCCAAGAAGAAGGTCATAGACGAGGAGACCCTTGAGGAATTGGAGGCAGTTCTCATACAGGCAGACCTGGGCGTTGCAGCGACCACTGCGATAATCAACAAAATGCGGGAATCCGGTTCGCGTGGAGAGCAGGTCGATGCCGACGGGGCCGTGGCCTTGATAGAGCAGGAGCTCATCTCGATACTTGGCGAAAGGACCGCGCCTCTTGCAAGGGCTGACGAGCCACCGACCGTAGTGATGGTGGTCGGGGTCAATGGGACGGGAAAGACTACATCGATAGGGAAGATAGCGTCCATGTTGGCTCATGAGGGGAACAGAGTGACGCTTGCTGCAGCTGATACTTTTCGTGCAGCTGCCATAGAACAGTTGGAGGTTTGGGGTAACAGGACTGGGTGCAATGTAGTACGACATCAGGAGGGATCCGATCCGGCGGCTGTGGCTTTCGATGCCTACCAGGCTGCTCGGGCCCGTGGCTCCGACTACCTGCTTGTTGACACCGCTGGCAGGCTTCACACCAAGAGCAACCTCATGGAAGAGTTGAAGAAGATCAAGAGGGTGATCTCGCGGGAGTGCGATGAAGCTCCACATGAAGTCTTGCTCGTAGTTGACGCTACGACAGGACAGAATGCCATAGCGCAGGCGCGGGTTTTCAATGAGGCGGTGGGAGTCACTGGCGTGGTCTTGACGAAGTTGGACGGAACAGCCAGAGGGGGCATCGTGGTTGCCATCAGCCAGGAATTGAACATCCCGGTGAAATATGTAGGAGTAGGTGAAGGGGCGGAAGATCTCAGACCTTTCAGTCCCGAACGGTTTGTTCAGGGGCTTCTTAGAGCGGACGCAGGTGATGATGGCCGGAAAGGTGCCAAACGCTGAGTAACTAGCAAGAATACCTTAGTCTAAAAGAGCAGCTAGGCTCCGAATTGCGGGCAATGCAGATCCGGGGATTGCCAGGAAACGTGTTGAGACTTGTTTAGAAGTTGCGGCCCTGCGGGGCCGCTTTCCTTCCGAATTGTGCAGGCGTCCGTCTGCGTAACCGTACACAGGATTTTGGTCCTTATAGGCACAAGTGGTTTGAAACGCTTGAAGGCGGAATGTCTGCAGGCTGAGTAATCCTGTGCTGCGGCAGTGAGCATGCTGCTTGATGCTCTGGCGAGCTTCAAAGGTCCATACGCGAAGTCCATATTGACAAGGGTCGCTCATCCCTGTATACTGCGTGGTGTAAAGGTATAGACCTTAACACTTGCAAGGTGGTCGGGGCCGATGCTCGACAAGATGCTCAGGATGGGCGCTCTTCTTGATGTTCATGGTCCTCTGCTTACCGAACACCAGCGGGAAATGTGCGTGCTCTACTACTTGAACGACTACTCGCTCGCGGAGATATCCGAGCTTTATGGGGTATCCCGACAGGCGGTCCATGACACGCTTGCCCGTGCGGAGCGTGCGATGGAGGGCCATGAGGAGACCTTCGGTCTTCTCAGAATGGCTGAAGAGAGGCGAAAGCGCGTTGGCGAACTAGATTCCCAGCTGTCTGATGCCGATTTTCAGCTGGAAATGGCTATGGCAAGCCTCGATGAAGCCGAGCGCAGTGCCCAGCGCCCAAGCGGTCCTGATTTGGCAGGGGTGCGCCGGAACATCGAGCAGACTATGGAGATCATTGCTTCGGCCCGGCGGCTGGTGGCATCTATCGATTCAGGAGATGGCGGCAGCCCTGGCATGGAAGATGACTAGAGGAGGGGCAAGGCATAATGTTCGAGAACCTCTCAGCCCGTCTCCAGGACGTTTTCGGTAACCTGCGGAATCGCGGGCGACTAACTGAAAAGGATGTCGATGCAGCTCTCCGTGAAGTTCGGATGGCTTTGCTCGAGGCAGACGTCAACTTCAAGGTGGCCCGTGATTTCACCGCTAGGGTGCGGGAACGCGCGGTCGGAGAGGAGGTCATGAAGAGCCTCACTCCGGCTCAACAGGTCATCAAGATCGTCATGTCCGAGCTCACTGAACTTATGGGAGGCACGGCGGCAAAGATCAGTTTTGCGCCCCGTCCTCCGACAGTGATCATGCTTGTAGGCCTGCAGGGATCCGGCAAGACAACTAGCTGCGCAAAGCTGGCAAACCTCCTGCGCAAGCAGGGGCACAAGCCCTTGCTCGTGGCAGGCGATGTGTATAGACCGGCCGCAATCAAACAGCTTCAGGTGCTCGGAGGTCAACTTGGGATCGAAGTTTTCTCAATGGGTGACAAGACTGACCCGGTTGACATTGCGGCTGCGGCTGTTGAACGCGGAAAGTCCATGGGATACGACGTCGTAATACTCGACACAGCCGGCAGGCTTCATGTTGACGATGAGATGATGGAGGAACTTGGGAGAATCAAGTCCAGAGTCAACCCCACAGAAATCCTGCTGGTGGTTGACGCCATGACCGGTCAGGACGCGGTCAATGTGGCCTCCATGTTCAACGAGCGCCTGGGAATTGACGGTATCATCATGACGAAACTGGATGGAGATGCTCGGGGCGGTGCGGCGCTTTCTGTCCGTGCAGTTACGGGAAAACCCATCAAGTTCGTAACCACAGGAGAGAAGCTTGACGCAGTCGAGCAATTCCATCCGGAGCGGATGGCCTCGCGCATCCTTGGCATGGGCGATGTGCTTACGATAATAGAAAAGGCCCAAGACGCTTTCGATGCTGAACAGGCCATGAAGATGGAAGAAAAACTTCGCAAGCAGGAATTCACACTCGAAGATTTCCTTTCTCAGCTTCAGGACGTTCGGAAAATGGGACCAATCGATCAATTATTGGGAATGATACCCGGGCTGGGGAAATCGAAGGCGCTCAAGGGCGTAGCCATCGACGAAAAGGATCTTGCGCGGGTGGAGGCGATCGTAAGATCGATGACTCCCGCGGAAAGGCACAATCCTGGCATCATAGATGGGTCTCGAAAGCGGAGGATCGCAGCTGGAAGCGGAGTCAGGGTTCAGGACGTCAATGCTCTCCTCAAGCAGTTTGAGCAGACTCGCAAAATGCTGAAACAGTTCGGAGATGCGGCTAAACGTGGCGGGCCGCCAGCGCGGATGCCGTTCATGCCATAGGGGCGTCAGTTCGGTTTAGGCTTTTTGTTCAGTAGTAACCATTCGGAGGTGCAGTATAAGGAAATGGCTGTTCGTATCAGGCTAACTAGGACGGGAGCAAAAAAGCAACCGCATTACAGGTTGGTAGTGGCTGATTCAAGATCGCCAAGGGATGGAAGATTCATCGAGATTTTGGGGCATTACAATCCCAGAATGGATCCGCCGGAGCTCGTTGTCGATGTAGACAGGGCTGCGGAGTGGATACGACGAGGAGCTCAGCCTTCTGAGACCGCTCGCGCGTTACTGGTCAAGGCAGGTCTCGACATGTCTGGAGCATCCGGAAAAGGAACTCAGTCTGCAGAGGCCGACGTGGCGCCGGTCGATGCTGCTGAGAACTAACCGGTGATAGAGATGGCAGGAAACAAGAAAAACGAAGGCAGACTGTGTCAACTCGTGACATTTCTCGCAAGAAACCTTGTAGATGATCCTGAAGAAGTGCGCGTTCGCGAGATTGAAAGCGGTGATTCAGTCATATTCGAGGTATCTGTGGCTCCCGACGACATGGGCAAGGTAATTGGAAGACACGGGCGTGTGGCACGTGCAATCCGGTCTGTTACAAAGGCCGCTGCCATTAGAGATGGCAAGCGTGTGATGGTGGAAATCGTAGATTGACTCGAAGTGGCGATCAGCTAGTGCTCATAGGGGTAATCATGGGGACGCACGGACTTTGGGGTGAGCTGAGAGTCCGCCCCGAAAATGGCGACCCCAGACGTTTCTGTGGCATTGATCGCGTTTTCCTCGGACGCGAGAACTGTGCCGATTTTCAGGAGCGCAAAGTGATATCGGAGCGCGCCCATGGCGAGGCTTCGCTGGTGCTCCTCGAAGGCGTGGAGGATGTGGAAACCGGAAAACTGCTTAAAGGTTTCGGCCTTTATCTGCCCGTGGAGGAACTGCCTGAGTTGCCTGAAGACGAATTCTACGCATTTGATCTGGTCGGCCTCGGCGTCTATGCTAAGACAGGAGAACGCCTGGGCATCGTGAAGGAAGTAATCGAATTGCCGGCCAATGATGTTTTCGTGGTAAAGCCTGATTCGGGGCGGGAATTCTTGGTGCCGGCGGTTGGGGACATTGTCTGCGAGATCGATGTCGCAGAAAGGCGTATGATCATAGACGATAGGCCTGGTTTGCGCTGATGCCAATAGTAATCTTGCATCGGCGCTTGTCGATGCGGGATGGATTGAGCATGGGTAGGTGATTCGGAACGTGGAAATCGATATCCTGACGATTTTTCCGGGGATGTTCTATGGGCCACTGTCTGAAAGCATCCTAGGGCGCGCGCAGGAAAAGGGGATTCTCACTGTCCGAATTCACGACATTCGCGATTTTTCTACCAGTCGGCACCGTGTTGTAGACGATTACCCGTTCGGCGGTGGACCTGGAATGGTCATGAAAGCGGAGCCGATTGCTGCAGCTGTCGAACATGCCCTTGCTGCACGCGTGCAGGCCAAGGAGAGCCGGTCAAGGGTGATCATGACTACGCCCGCAGGCTCGACATTCTCGCAAGACATGGCCAAGGGGTTTGCGTCTTGTGATCATCTGGTAATCATCTGTGGGCATTATGAGGGCGTCGACGAGCGTGTGATGAGCCTGGTAACGGACAGGGTGTCCATAGGCGACTACGTGCTCACTGGCGGAGAGCTCCCTGCCATGGTCATCGTTGATGCCACGGCTAGGCTACTTCCCGGCGTCTTGGGGGACGAGGAAAGCGCCTCGGCTGATTCGTTTTGGGATGGGATTCTCGACTATCCTCATTACACTCGACCGAGGGTTTGGCGTGGGCATGAAGTTCCCGACGTGTTGCTTTCCGGAGACCATGAGAGAATAAGGAAATGGCGCCGAAAACAGGCGCTTAAGGTTACATTGGAGCAGCGCCCGGATCTTCTCAGTCAAGTCGAGCTGACCGATGAAGATGTGGAGTTGCTCAAGCAAGTCATGGAGGATGGCTAATAACGGTTCCGGTTGGCAGTCGGTCTTCCTTGATGAGCGCAGTTGCATTATGGTATACTGACGTTTGTCGAAAACCCGTTGAGGAGTGGGATAGAAGTGAACATCATCGATACAATCGAGCGCGAGCAGATGCGTTCCGACCTCCCTGACTTCGGCCCTGGGGATACAGTCAGAGTGCACGTTCGCGTTGTGGAAGGCGCCCGCGAGCGCATACAGGTCTTCGAGGGTGTTGTAATAGGTAGAAGCGGAAGTGGCCTGTCCGAGACTTTTACTGTGAGAAAAATGTCATCTGGGATCGGGGTTGAGAGGATCTTTCCGGTTCACTCCCCTAAGATAGACAAAGTAGAAGTAGTCAGGCAAGGCGATGTGCGTAAGGCGAAACTGTATTACATCCGCGGTCGCGTCGGGAAGAGGGCTAGGATTCGGGAGAAGAGGCAGCACTAGTGACAGACTCGCCGCGCTTGACATGGCGGCTGATTTGACTAGCCGTGGGTCGCGCGAGGAGGTTATGAACGCATGAGCAATTCTCCCCGAAAAAGAATGGAACCTCGGTTGAGCCACACCGAAGCTGGCCTGGATCGGGAGGCGAGCGACGTCGATTCCCAAAGCCAGGGCAATGGATCCGTGCTGGACGAGGTTCTCCCCTGTGAAGGGCATGAGGAGACGCGTTCGACGGGATCCGTGATCATGGAGTATGTCAACGCATGTATCGTTGCTGTGGTTCTGGCGGCTTTCATCATGACTTTCGTTGCCAGATCATTTGTGGTTCAAGGAAGCTCCATGGAGCCTACTTTGTATAATGGCGAGAGGCTCCTAGTTAACAGGTTCATCTACAGATTCCGCGAACCACAGCGTGGGGACATTATCGTATTTCGGTATCCCCAAGACCCGCGACAGATGTTCATCAAGCGTGTCATAGGTGTCCCCGGAGATGAGCTTATGATCAGCGGGGGCATGGTTTACGTAAATGGAACAGGTTTGAATGAACCATATATAGCCGAGCCTTCTACTAGGGAGTACGGCCCGGCCCTTGTTCCAACGAAGAGAGTGTTCGTACTAGGGGACAATAGGAACAATAGTCAAGACAGCACTGATGATTCTGTAGGCATGGTGCCCTTTGGCAGCATCCAAGGGAAGGCGTTTGTGGTGTATTGGCCGGTGGATCGAATTAGAACGCTTAAGAATCCAACTTGCCTGGAGGCGATCGGAACTCCAAAATCCGGCATGGCTGCGGCGCCGGGCATGCCTTGATGGCAATGCGCATCGCCGGGACGGATGCTCTCCGGGCCCGGCGTTATTTTATTTTGGAGGAATTGCAATGGGCTTTAGTTGGTATCCGGGACACATGGCCAAGGCAGTATCCCAGATCAAGCAGAGCATGAAGCTGATCGACGTAGTCATCGAGATTCTTGATGCCCGGGCTCCGAGATCTACAGAAAACAGGGAGTTTGCGGAGGCTGTCGGCAACAAGCCCAGGATCGTGGTGCTGAACAAGGCGGATCTGGCAGATCCAGTTGCCACTAGAGCATGGGTCGATTGCTACACGGAAGCGGGAATTTGCGCCGTTCCTACCAATTGCCGAACAGGCGAAGGTGTAGCGGAGGTCATCGCCGCGGCGTCTGCCGCGGCCAAGGCCGGAGCGGGCCCGGACGTTCAGAGAGGACCTTCGCGTGTTCGATTCCGCACAGCTGTGTTGGGCATTCCCAATGTGGGGAAATCTTCATTCATAAATAGGGCCGCTAAGCGAGCGAGGGTGAAAACGGGTGATCGCCCCGGGGTCACCCGGGCTAAGCAGTGGATCGTGATCGACCGCAATCTCGAGATGCTTGACACTCCTGGGATCATGCCGCCTCGCGTCGATGATAGGGGTGTTTGGTTTGCCTTGGCCGCTCTCGGCTGTTTGGATGAGTCCATATACGATGTGGAAGCCCTTGCTACGGGACTTATAGCTCGGCTCGACAGCGTGGGTTTGGCCGCGTATCGTAGTCGATACGGGGTGTGTGAGGGGTGCGTCGATCCCCATGAGGCTCTGAAGCATGTTGCTCGGAGCCGTGGGTGCATGATGGCTGGAGGCGAGTTGGACATGGCGCGAGCCGCGGATATCCTGGTGAGGGATTTCAGGTCAGGGAAGCTCGGTCGTGCAACTTTGGAAATGCCATGACTGGAATAATGGCTGAAGAAGTTGTTAGGAGCGATATTGCCATGTTCGATGATTCCCTGAGAAACGCGGGGTTCCACGTGATTGCCGGGGTGGATGAGGCCGGACGGGGGCCACTTGCTGGACCAGTAGTGGCGGCAGTAGTTGTGCTGCGTGAAGGATTTTACCTGCCCGGGGTGGATGATTCAAAACGCCTTTCCGCCAAGAAAAGGCAGGCAGTCCTAGAAGAGATCATGGAAAGCGCTCTTGAGGTTGGGGTAGGAGTCGCGTGGCAAGATGAGATAGATGAAGTCAACATTAGGGTGGCTTCTCTCCGCGCGATGTCGCGGGCGGTGGATCAGTTGTCTGTCGTTCCGAATTTGGTTTTGGTGGACGGTAAGGATCTTCCGGATCTGCGCTTGCCTGCAGTGGCTTTGGTTCGAGGGGATGCAAGGAGCCAGTCGGTTGCAGCGGCGTCCATATTGGCAAAGGTCGTTCGCGATGCACTGATGTGCGAACTTGCCATTGTATATCCAGAATACGGTTTTGAGCGGCACAAGGGTTATCCCACTCCCGAACACCTGCGAAACCTGGCGGCTTTTGGGCCATGCGCTCTGCACAGGAAGACTTTTCGCGGGGTGAGTCAGTCAGCTGATGAATCTGTAGATACATAGCTAGTCCCAAATGGTGAGTATCGCCCGAAAGGGCGATTTTTGCTTTTGTGGGAGGAAATGGCGGACACGGGACAGAACATAGTGGTTGAGGAGATGTGTGGATGGGTTCACAGGATGTAGGCAGGGCTGGGGAGGAGTTTGCTCGCTCGTACGTGGAGCGCCTTGGCTATGAGATTCTTGGCTGCAATATGCGTTTTGGGAGAAAAGAAGTCGACATTCTCGCGGTGGATGGCGACACCTTGGTGGTAATCGAAGTCAAGACGAGGCTCACTTGGGATTATGGAATGCCTGAAGAGCAGATAAGTGCGGCCAAACTCCGTTCCCTTAAGCAGATTGCGTCGGTGGTTTCTGCGGCGTGCGGCGGCGCTACTGTGCGTGTAGATGTGATCTCGATAAGGGCTTTTGGGTTTGGTGCCTGCGGACTTAGAGATGCAAATCTATCACATATCAAGAACGTGATATCATGATGCTTTTTGGAGGAGATGTCAGTGCTCTCTGCGGCGAGAGGATGCGCATTACAGGGCATAACCGGCATGTCTGTGACTGTCGAATGCGACCTTGCGCGCGGCCTGCCTTCATTTGACATTGTAGGCTTGCCCGATCCCACAGTCAGAGAGTCTCGCGAACGTGTGAGGGCTGCGATCAGGAATTCTGGTTATGAGTTTCCACTCTCCAGGATTACCGTCAATCTTGCGCCGGCTGATGTACGAAAGGTCGGCGTTGGGCTCGACCTTCCAATAGCCGTTTCAATACTGGCGGCATCGGGCCAATCCCCTCATAAAGGACTCGAAGGGATTACCTTCATAGGGGAGCTCTCTCTTGAGGGGGTAATAAGGCCGGTTCGGGGAGTATTGCCGGCATGTGCCGGGGCGCGTGAGGCAGGAAGCACCGTAGTGGTAGTGCCTGTGGAAAATGCGGGGGAAGCTATGTGCATTCCGGAGGTCTCGGTGGTGGCTGTGCGAACTCTTCAAGAGGTTGTGAGGTTTCTGGAGACTGGCATAGTCCCAAATCGGGACATCTCAACTAAGCATGCGCATTTGGGTGCAAATCTAGGGCCCGACTTTTCACAGGTAATCGGGCAAGCCGCCACTGTGCGCGCTTTGGAGGTCGCTGTTGCAGGCGGCCACAATATCATCATGGTTGGCCCGCCTGGTGCCGGCAAGACGCTGATGGCGTCGTGTGTTCCATCTGTGCTGCCAGCGATGGATCGCGAGGAGGCAATAGAGGTCACGTCGATACAGAGCATCATGGGCTTGGTGGATGGGCGGGGCCTTGCCGTCAGCCGGCCTTTTAGGAATCCCCACCATTCGATTACTCCCGCAGGGATGCTGGGAGGAGGGAATCCTCCAATGCCCGGAGAGGTTACATTGGCGCACAGAGGTGTGCTTTACCTGGATGAATACTGTGAGTACCGCCAGGCAGTTCTCCAATGCCTGCGGAGTCCTATGGAGGATGGATTCGTTGTTATCTCCCGTTCTCACGTACAGGTTGCTTTTCCTTCTAGGTTCATGCTGGTTGCGTCGGCCAATCCATGCCCTTGCGGGTATCTTGGGGATTCAGAGCGTCCGTGCGTGTGTAGCGGGGCACAGGTTCAAAGGTACAGAAGGAAGTTGTCGGGTCCTGTCATTGATAGGATCGATATTCAGATAGAGGCACCCCGTGTGAGCCGCGCCGATCTGCAAGGGCATTCTGCGGGCCGCTCGTCTGACAAGATCCGCGCCAATGTGAGCGAAGCTAGGGAAAGGCAGAGGCGGCGCTTTGGGAACCCCATTGTAACAAATTCGTGCATGGACCCTCGCAATATCGAGCACGCAGCAATGCTCTCGCCTATTGCCGGGGCCTTGCTGTATGAAGCCGTTGACAAGATGGCCCTTTCAGCAAGGGCCTGCCACAAGCTTATAAAGGTGGCCAGAACCATCGCGGATTTGGACGCTTCTGCCCGGATCAAAGACGATCACGTGCTTGAAGCGCTTCAATACAGGGCGCTCGATTCGGCAGAGATAGCGAGGTGTTCACATGGATGATAAGGAGCCTAAGCTGAGATGGGAGAATGTAGCTGAGCCTGAGGGAAAGGAACTTGCTGCGTGGGTTTTCTGGAATTCGGTCCCGGGTTTTGGGTCGCGGAGCTTCCTGCGCATGCTGGAGGACTACGGATCGGCCGTCGAGGGCCTTCATGCCGCAAAACATGGCGGGAAACCGCCTGCTTATGCCCGGCGCGCCCAATGGAATTGGGCGGGAAGGGTTCACGATCCTCTCTGCATGGGGATGACCGAGATAGCCAAGGCCTCGAGTATATCGGCGCGTGTGATTCCCTGCCCGTCCCGGCTGTATCCTGCGCCATTGCGCAATATTCCTGATCCGCCCATCGTCCTGTATGTGTTGGGGAAAGGGGAATTGACGGAGGTTCCCTGGGCTGCAATGGTTGGCTCCAGGCAAGCTACTGCTTATGGCATCTCGATTGCCAGAAGATACGGGCGTATGCTTGCGTCTGCTGGCATTGGTGTAGTAAGCGGGCTTGCCCGGGGAATAGATGCCTCTGCCCACCGTGGTGCTATCGAGGGAGGAGGACCCACGGTAGGGGTTCTCGGCGCGGGAATGGGCGATGATATGACAGGGAGGCTCAAAAAGCTGATACGGGAGGTGGCCGCATGCGGATGTGTAATATCGCCTTTTCCTATGGGATGGGCGGCTAGCAAGGACACTTTTCCCGCCCGAAATAGGATCATAAGCGGCATGTCGGAGGTGTGCATAGTGGTGGAGGCGGCCGAGAAGAGCGGTGCCAAGATCACCGCGGACTTCGCCAATGAGCATGGGAAGGATGTATTCGCTGTCCCCGGCGATATCAACAGGCCGACCTCTGTAGGAGCTAACCAGCTGCTTTCGACTCATGCCGAACCATTGCTCGACATTGGCGACGTCATTGATCGGATTGCATCAAGGGGTCTTCTTGACAGAACCCATGGCCCGACGGCTCGTATTTCAGGAGGCGTTCTTGCACCTGTGGATCGCGCTGTGCTGGAATCATTGACTGTGAACACAAGTTTTGAGAGAATTCAGACAGACTTGGGATTGCCCGCTCAGGAGCTTTTGGTCTCTTTGGCGCGGCTGGAATTCGCGGGCCTGGTAGACCGGGAACCTGGCATGCGATACAGCAAACGGTGCTAGAAAACGTGTTGTGGCCGGCGCCTGATGTGGCATGCTCCAGGGCTTCTCGATGTTGACCTGGCATTCTGCCTAGGTTAAACTGTTTTTGATATCCAGACTTTGGAGGTGCCCGTATGGGAAAGACTCTCGTAATAGTGGAGTCGCCAGCTAAAGTAAAGACGTTATCAAAATTCCTTGGGCGCCAGTATGCACTGAAGGCGTCAGTTGGTCACGTGAGAGACTTGCCTAAGAGCCAGTTGGGAGTGGATGTCGATAATGACTACGCTCCAAAATACATTACGATCCGCGGCAAAGGCGATGTGATACGCGACCTGAAGGAGTCCGCGAAAAAGGCAGACAGGATACTCTTGGCCACAGACCCTGATCGTGAGGGAGAGGCTATTTCGTGGCATCTAGCCTACATACTTGGCGTGGATCCGGAATCAGATTGCCGGATCGAGTTTAACGAGATTACTGAGAACGCTGTCAAGAACGCGATAAAGGCCCCACGCCCAATCGACATGGGCAGAGTTGAGGCGCAGCAGGCTAGGCGCGTGCTTGACAGGCTTGTTGGATACAAGCTCAGCCCTTTCCTTTGGAAGAAGGTTCGCCCTGGGCTTTCGGCCGGTCGCGTTCAGTCATCTGCTCTGAAGATAATATGTGATCGCGAGCGCGAGATAGAGGCCTTCGAGTCAGAGGAGTACTGGACTCTCGGTGCCGAGCTTTCTCCAAAGCCCAGAGGCCGCAGCTTTGAGGCGAGGTTCATTCCCGAAGAAGACAAGCGTCTTTCGAAGGAAGAGGTAGATGCGGTCATTGCTGATTTGGAGGGAGCCGATTACGTAGTAGAGTCGATAAACGTTAGAGACCAGGCCAGAAAGCCGGCGCCTCCCTTCATCACAAGCACGCTGCAGCAAGAGGCGTTCAGAAAACTGGGGTTTTCAGGCAAACGCACTATGTCAAATGCCCAGGCGCTTTATGAAGGCGTCGAAGTTGCCGGAGAAGGGCATGTGGCGCTCATCACGTACATGCGCACAGATTCCACCAGGGTAGCCCAGGAGGCGCAGGCAGCTGCCAGAGATTACGTGCGCAAGACGTGGGGAGCGAAGTATGTTCCGAAATCTCCGAGAGTTTATGCCTCCAGAAAAGGGGCACAGGATGCCCACGAGGCTATCAGGCCTACGTCCGTGGAGCGCACGCCAGAAAGCCTCAAGGGAAGCCTAGGCCGTGACCAGCTCAGGCTGTATACTCTCATCTGGTCAAGGTTCATGGCCAGCCAGATGTCGGATGCTGTTAACGAGATCACGTCAGTCGACATATCTGCGGGCGAGCACAGATTCCGCGCAACAGGCCAGAAGGTGAAGTTCGACGGATTCACTGTGATCTACACGGAGGGCCGTGATGATGAAAGTTCTAAGAACGATGACAAGCGCCAGCTTCCCGCCCTCGAAGTTGGGCAGCGGCTCGATCTGGTGCAGCTCCTCCCAGAGCAGCATTTTACGCAGCCTCCGCCACGGTATACTGAGGCCACTTTGATCAAGGAACTGGAAAAACACGGCATTGGGCGCCCAAGCACTTATGCGCCGATAATTGATACTTTGCGAAAAAGGGACTACGCGACGCTTGACAAGAAACGTTTCGTCCCAACTGAGGTCGGGTTTGCTGTTTGCGATCTCTTGAGCGAGTATTTTCCTTCTGTGGTGGACTTGGAGTTTACAGCAAAGATGGAGGAAAAGCTAGACAGCATAGAGGAGAACGAAGCTGATTGGGTCAGCGTCACTGACGAGTTCTATAAGCCATTTGCGCAGAAACTTGCCGAAGCTGAAGAACTCGCCGAGAAGGTTGTGATCGAAGACGAGCCTATCGGCGAGGCATGCCCCGAATGCGGCGCCGAGCTAGTCATAAAAAGCGGACGTTATGGCAAGTTCATTGCTTGCCCCATGTATCCTAAATGCACGTATAGGCGGAGCATAGTGAAGAAGCTGGACGTGAAGTGCCCGAAATGCGGCGGGGATGTAGTCGAACGGCGGAGCAAGAAGGGACGAACTTTCTATGGTTGTTCCAACTATCCAAATTGCGATTTCGTGGCATGGAATCGCCCGTCGAAGGTTAGTTGCCCGATGTGCGGCTCGTTTACCACTGTGAGGCAGAGGAAGGACGAGATGATCTACAAATGCGCTGATGCCGAATGTGGGCATACATGGAAGGAGGCCGCAGACTCCGGCAGTGGCGCACAACAGGGAGGGACCGGGGTTGCAGAATGAGGTTATCGTTATCGGCGCCGGCCTTGCAGGGAGTGAAGCCGCTTGGCAGGCTTCGCAGATGGGCGCGGATGTCAAGTTGTATGAGATGCGCCCAATCGTGTCAACTCCTGCACATTCCACTGGCAATTTCGCCGAACTCGTCTGCAGCAACTCTCTCGGGTCTGATCGAGAGGGGACCGCTCCCGGATTGCTCAAAGAGGAGCTTCGGGCATTAGGCTCCATTATAATGCGTTGCGCCGACAGGACACGTGTTCCTGCAGGACAGGCTCTCGCGGTTGACAGGGGGCTTTTCAGTGCCCTAGTTACAAAGGAGCTCGAGGCGGCGCCGAATATAGAGGTGATCCGGGAGGAAGTTGTCAGGGTGCCTCGGGAGGGCGTGGTAGTTATTGCCACTGGCCCCCTCACGTCCCCGGCTTTCTCGGAAGAAATCGCATCGTTGCTCGGCACCGACCACCTTTACTTTTTTGACGCTATGGCTCCCATAATAAGCGGTCATTCTGTAAATTGGTCACGCGCATATTGGGCATCAAGATACGGCAGGGGTGATTCGGATTACGCGAACTGTGCCATGAACAGGGAGGAATATGAGCTTTTTTGGGGAAATTTGATTGAAGCTGAGACAGCAGAGATGCATGAGTTCGAATCTCTCCAGCTGTTTGAGGGGTGTATGCCAATCGAGGAGATTGCCAGACGGGGCCGTGATACTCTGCGCTACGGCCCTTTGAAACCGGTTGGCCTTGTCGATCCTCGCACCGGTAGGCGACCTTATGCTGTTGTCCAGTTGCGCAGAGAGAATGTGCCGGGCTCCCTCTTTAACATGGTCGGGTTTCAGACAAGGCTTAAACAAGGGGAGCAGAGTCGTGTTTTCCGGATGATACCAGGCCTCGAAGAGGCGGAGTTTGTCCGTTATGGGATGATGCACAGGAACACCTTTGTGAACGGACCTGAACACCTGAGCGCAACTCTTCAACTCAAAGAGAGTGAGCGGATCTTCATGGCGGGCCAGATCACAGGGGTGGAGGGTTACATGGAATCTGTTGCGACGGGTCTTGTGTGCGGGATGAATGCGGGCCGATTGGCCATGGGAAAGGATCCATTGACGTTCCCGAGCAAGACTGCCATCGGTTCGCTCTGTTCTTACGTTTCTACTCCGTGCAAAGGCAGGTATCAGCCGATGAATGTCAACTTTGGTCTGCTCCCAGAGCCTCCGAGAGCGCTCAAGAAGAATGAGAGACGGATGTGGAAGGTTGCTTTGGCGAGGCAGTCTTTGCATGATTTTGCAGGTTCGTTGAGGGGCGGCTGTTAGGCGCGCTGGCCTCAAGTATTGCAATCCCGGCCCAGGCTCGAGAATAACCTATTCTCCGTCATGTCGGGTTCCGTGTCCGCGGAGCGCGATTTTGCCGGGACGGCTGTGGAGTGGATTCTTTTGGACCATTTAGACGATTTTGCCCGTTACCTGGAGGCAGAACGCAACTTGTCTCCTAGGACGGTGGATGCATACATTAGGGATGTTGGGCAATTCATATCCTTCTGCGAAAAGAGCGGGACGTGGCAGGGGATTGCAGGCACAGGAGTCGATGCTTATCAGCTGAGCATGCTCAGGAAGTATCTTGCTACACTCCAATCCCGTGGGCTTGCCCATAGCAGCATATCTAGGAAGATGAGCGCTATCAGGTCATACTTGAAGTTCCTTGCGCGGGAGGGCGTTATCGAATCGAACCCTACTGTCGCCATGTCGCAGGTCAGGCGCCCTAGGAGGCTGCCTCGGACACTGTCGCAGCAGGAGGTGGAGCGCCTGATATCCGTCTGTGGCGACGGTTCCCCGCTTGATATCAGGGATCGGGCCATCCTCGAGCTGTTGTATTCGTCTGGGATAAGATTGGCAGAACTGGTGGGACTGGATGTTAAAGATTACAATGCCTCGTCAGGGACTGTTCGCGTTTTCGGAAAGGGCGCTAAGGAACGTATAGCTCCCGTGGGACAAGCGGCGGTGCGGGCGCTTGATGACTACATAGCCAATGCCCGACCTCACCTTGCGTCCAACAGCGAAGAGACGGCGCTCTTTCTGAACAGAGGCGGGGGGAGGCTCTCAGGGCGTTCAGTGGAGCGGATGATGAAAAAGCGCTTGATGGAGGCAGGACTTCCGCAGACGGCGACTCCCCATTCAATGCGCCACTCGTTTGCAACTCATCTGACTGATTCAGGGGCAGACCTCCGCGCGGTCCAGGAGCTTCTCGGGCACGCCGACATTTCGACTACGCAGATTTACACGAGTGTCTCGAAAGAGAGGCTATACAGGGTATACAACAAGACCCATCCGAGGGCATAGGTTCTTTTTTCAGTTCATTAGGAGGCTTCAGACAGAATGAATGAATCAGATTCGATAAGGATGACTGGCACGACCGTTGTAGCCGTCATTCGTGATGGGAAGTGCGCCATGGGTTCCGACGGCCAGGTAACCTTGGGGGATACCGTCGTCAAACACGGGGCCCGGAAGATCCGGAAACTGTCTGACTGGAATGTGCTGGCTGGTTTCGCCGGTTCGGCTTCTGACTCTATGGCGCTTCTTGAGCGCTTTGAAGGCAAGCTCTCTGAATACAAGGGTAACCTTGTTCGGGCAGCGAGCGACCTTGGCCGGGAGTGGCGCACAGACCGGGTCTTGAGAAGGTTGGAGGCTATGATGATAGTCACTGACGGAAACAGGATACTGCTACTTTCAGGAAATGGCGAGGTCCTGGAACCGGATGACGCCATCACCGCCGTGGGCTCCGGAGGCCCATATGCCTTGGCTGCGGGAAGGGCTCTTCTCAGGAATACAGACCTTGAGGCTGTGGAGATAGTCCGCAAGTCGTTGGAGATCGCATCCGAGATTTGCATATACACGAACGGAAAGATCAACATAGAGGAATTGTAGTCGGGAGGCGTTGTAATGCAGGACCTAACTCCTCGCGCGATCGTGCGCGAACTCGACAAATACATAGTAGGGCAGGCCTCCGCTAAGAAGGCCGTGGCCATTGCGCTGCGAAACCGGCAACGCAGGCTGGCGTTGGCTCCGGAAATGCAGGACGACATAATACCCAAGAATATACTGATGATCGGCCCCACTGGAGTAGGGAAAACCGAAATAGCCAGACGCTTGGCTCGGCTCGTCAACGCTCCTTTCGTGAAGGTGGAGGCGACGAAGTTTACTGAAGTCGGATATGTTGGACGCGATGTCGACAGCATTGTGCGGGAGCTCGTAGAGACTTCAGTGAGGATGGTAAAAGCAGAGAAGATGTCGGGCGTGCAGGAGCAAGCGAAAATACTGGGCGAGGAGCGTCTGCTGGATGCCTTAGCGCCGTTGCCGACTCGCGATCGTTCTCAGGCCAACCCGTTTGCCGCCCTCTGGGGCATGCCTGTCGGGCAGCCGCAGGATGACCGGATGTTTGAGTCGAAACTGGCCAGCGCACGGGCGCGCAGGGAAGAGACGAGGGAACGCCTGAGAAGGGGCGAACTGGAAGATGTGATCATTGAGATCGAGATCGATGACGTACAGGGCGGGATGATAGAGATCTTTTCCGGGGCCGGAGTGGAAGAGATGGGGATAAACCTTCAGGACCTCATGGGCGAGATGTTGCCTCCGCGCCGCCGCCGCAGAAAATTGCCTGTTTCTGAAGCTCGAAAAATCCTCATTACCGAGGAGGCCGCGAAGCTCATTGACATGGATGAGGTTGCTGAAGAGGCTATCGCCCGTGCGGAACAGAGCGGCATAGTATTCATCGACGAGATCGATAAGATCGCCGTCAAAGGGCAGGGCGCAGGGCCCGATGTGTCCCGTGAAGGCGTTCAGAGAGATATCCTGCCTATAGTGGAAGGGTCGACTGTCCAGACGAAATACGGGCCTGTGAAGACAGGGCACATGTTGTTTATTGCGGCTGGCGCTTTTCACATGTCGAAACCTTCTGATCTCATTCCGGAGCTGCAAGGGAGATTTCCAATAAGGGTGGAGCTTTCAAGCCTCACCAAAGATGATTTTGTGAGAATACTGACTGAGCCGAAGAACGCTCTGACCAAGCAATACGTGGCTCTTCTTGCTACTGACGGGGTCGATTTGGTGTTTACGGATGATGGGGTTGAAGAGATAGCTAGAATTGCCGACGAGGTCAATTCCAGCAGTGAGAATATAGGCGCCCGAAGGCTCCATACGATTCTCGAAAAGGTGCTGGAGGAGGTATCTTTCAACGCGCCGGAGCATTCAGAGAGGGTTGTGGTAGATGCCGACTATGTGCGGTCCAGGCTGGAGCAGTTGGTTACTGAGAGCGATCTTTCGGACTACATTCTGTAGCGCCGGCAGATGGCGTGTGTGATGAAACGCAAATGTTTGGACAAGATAAAAGAGCATAACTTGCTCCTAATCTGAAGCGCACGGACATGCGTCCGTGGTTGGTGAGAGGAGGTCTCAAAGTGAACTCACTACTGGAGCGCACACGGAAGCTAGGCAGGCTGATCCAGAGTTCCCCAGGACATGCAGGACGTTTCGAGGAGATTGCCCACGCGCTTGCAGAGGCCGTGTCAGGCCAGGCCTTTGTTGTTGCGAAAAATGGGAAGATATTGGGCCATTCTCTGCCCCACCTGACTGACGATGATTTTGAAGTATTGGATTCCGAAATCCTTGGGAACGGCTACGTGCCACAGAAGGTGAATGAAGAGTTTCTCGCGATATTTGAGACAGCCGCGAATCGCAGGCCCAGTAATGGGATGCGCGCGTTCTGCAATGAGATGTTGGGGGGATCGTCAGAATCGTGTCGCTTGACTGTCGCTCCGATATATGGCGGGGGTGAGCGAGTCGGAACGTTGCTTCTTTTGAAGTCCGACGGCGAACTGGGCGAAAACGACATAATGCTCGCTGAATATGGCGCAACATTCATAGGAATGGAAATCTACAGGTCAAGAAGTGAGAAGGCCGAGGAAGAGGCGAGAAAGCGCGCAGCTGTGCAGATGGCCCTCGAAACGCTCTCGTATTCAGAACAGGAGGCGGTCGAGCACATCTTTGACGAACTTGCCGGAGATGAAGGGCTTCTCGTGGCCTCCAAAATCGCTGACAGAGTGGGCATAACTAGGTCTGTAATCGTCAATGCGCTGCGCAAGTTCGAGAGTGCCGGCGTGATCGAATCGCGCTCGCTCGGGATGAAGGGCACATACATACGGGTCCTCAATGACAAATTATTCGACGAACTTGATAGGCTGCGCGCTCGCTAGGTTTGGGCTGCAGTAAGTGGGAGGGTCAAGTCCTGGCTGCTTACGTGACAAAAGGAGACGTTGTTGCTGTTGCAAACGAAAATGGCAAGGCAACAGGTTGCTCGCGCACTGTGTGATGCGCCCTTGTGGCGAGATTGCAGGCCGCTTCAGCGTGTGATATACTAACCGCTGTGCGACTACACACGACCTTATGATCGGGGTTGGCGGTGCTGGGCGCCAGGTGGGCGTCTGGTGGAACTCCGGGATGATGAGGTCGGAGGGGAAACCGCTGCGGGAGGAGGTGATTGGCATGGCAGTGGTGACTATGAAGCAACTGCTCGAAGCAGGCGTACATTTTGGACACCAGACAAGGCGCTGGAATCCTAAAATGAAGCCGTACATCTTCACTTCGCGAAATGGCATCTACATCATCGACCTCCAGCAGACTGTGAGAAAACTGGACGAGGCTTATGATTTCGTCCGTGAAACCGTACAGGACGGCGGAACGGTGCTTTTCGTGGGCACGAAGAAGCAGGCACGCGATACGATCGCTGAAGAAGCTCAGCGGTGTGGAATGTATTGGGTGAATGAGCGCTGGCTAGGCGGGATGCTTACTAACTTCGCCACCATGCGCAAACGCGTGGAGTGGATGAAGAAGCTTGAGCAGATGGAAGAGGACGGTTCCTTTGACGCGCTGCCCAAAAAGGAAGTCCAAAAGCTTATTGCCGAAAGGACTAAGTTGCAGAAGCGTCTGATTGGAATACGTGACATGAAGCAACTCCCCAGTGCTGTGTTTGTTGTGGATCCTCGCAAGGAGAGGATTGCAGTGGCTGAAGCCAGAAGGCTCGACATCCCGATCATTGCGATCGTCGATACCAACTGCGATCCTGACGAGGTGGACTACGTGATCCCAGGCAACGATGATGCGATTCGTGCTGTAAGGCTTCTTACTTCCAAGATCGCCGATGCTGTTATCGAAGGCCGTGAAGGCTTGGATCAGGCTCTTGCCGAGGAAGAACAAGATGAGGGATTCAGCGCGGATGGCAACAACGGGGAATTCCAAGCGTCTGCAAAGTCGGATGATGCCGACGAATTCGAGGACGCTGAGTAAACGCGGGGGGACGTCTGCTGATGGAAATCACTGCATCCATGGTAAAGGAGCTTCGTGAACGTACGGGCGCGGGGATGATGGACTGCAAGAGGGCGCTTGTCGAGACCAATGGGGATTTTGACAATGCTGTAACACTCCTTCGCGAGAAGGGCCTTGCTGCGGCGTCAAAGCGTGCCGGGAGGGAGACTGCGGAGGGTGTAGTTGAGTCCTACATCCACATGGGTGGCAGGATAGGCGTGCTGATTGAGGTCAATTGTGAGACGGATTTCGTTGCTAAGACCGATCAGTTTCGCACCCTGGCGCGGGATTTGGCCATGCAAGTGGCTGCCTCAAGGCCGCTGTACGTATCACGCGACGAAGTGCCGGAAGATGTGATCGAACGTGAACGTCAAATATACCGAACTCAGGCGCTTAACGAGGGCAAGCCGGAGAAGGTTGCTGACAGAATCGTAGAGGGCAAGCTGGAGAAGTTCTATCAAGAAGTCTGCCTTCTCGATCAACCCTTCATCCGTGAACCGGAAAAATCCGTGAGTGACCTCGTTCGCGAGACGATAGGGACTTTGGGTGAAAACATCACAGTGAGAAGATTTGCCCGATTCGAACGCGGAGAGGCGCTTTGATAAGGTCAATCAGGTGAGGAGAGAACACGTCCGGTGTTCTCTCCTTCGCATAGCCGCCGTGGTGTGTGAAACGGATTTAGAAGGAAAATTGGCGTTCGCATAGAATCCAACGGGGAGTGACAATCTTGGAAAGGCCCAAATACAGCCGGGTAGTCCTGAAGCTGTCCGGGGAGGCGCTTGCAGGAGAACGGGGATTTGGTGTTGATATCGACACTGTAAGATGGATAGCCGGCCAAGTTTCGGAAGCGTATGCCTTGGGTACGCAATTGGCTATAGTTGTTGGCGGAGGTAACATCTGGCGGGGATCTGAGGCAAGTCGGATGGGCATGGATCGAAGCAGTGCAGACTATGCGGGCATGCTCGCTACAGTGATAAATTCCGTAGTGCTGCAGGAAGCCCTTGAGGATTCAGGAATACCGACGAGGGTGCTGACAGCCATAGAGATACGCGAGGTGGCTGAACCATACATACGGCGCAGAGCCATACGTCATCTGGAGAAAGGCCGGATCGTAATCTTCGGAGCGGGTACTGGAAATCCGTTTTTCTCGACTGACACCGCAGCGGCTTTGCGGGCGGCTGAGATAGAGGCGGATGTGATCTTGATGGCGAAAAGGGTCGATGGAGTATACGATCGTGATCCGCTGAAGAATCCAGAAGCAAAGTTTTACGAGAAATTATCATTCATTGATGTCATCAGTCGCGAGCTTGGCGTGATGGATTCCACGGCAGCTTCGCTTTGCATGGACAATGGGATACCGATTGTTGTTTTCAACTTGCTCACCGAAGGGAACATAAAAAGGGCGCTCATGGGTGAGCCGGTTGGGACGTGGATTGGGGGGGACTAGGTGTGTACAAGGACGAGCTAGAACTGGCAGAGGAACGGATGAAGGAAGTGGTCGAATCCACAAGTCGAGATTTTGCTGGAGTCCGCACCGGGCGTGCCAATCCAGCCCTCCTGGATAGGATAGTGGTAGACTATTATGACACTCCGACACCTCTGACACAGATAGCTAGCGTTTCGGCGCCTGAACCGCGTTTGCTCGTGGTAACGCCATGGGATAAATCGGTTTTGGGTAAGATCGAGAAAGCGATTCAAAAATCTGATATCGGTCTGGTTCCTACGAATGATGGCAATGTTATCCGCATGGCTATTCCGCATCTTACAGAGGAACGCAGACGTGAATTGGTCAAGCTTGTTAGGAAGATGGCTGAGGAGAAGCGAATCAGCATCAGGGGGATAAGGCGTGACGCCATAGAGGAGTTTCGTGTTCTCGAGAAAGACGGCATAATCACCGAAGATGAACTGCGGCGAGCTCAGGACGAAATTCAAAAACTGACTGACAAGTATATTGCAGACATCGATAATATGTTGGCCGATAAGGAAGTCGAGATAATGCAGGTCTGAGCCTTGTGCATTGCTAAGGCTTACAACCCCCTCGATTCGAGGGGGTTTATAGTATGATCTCAATCTTCTCTCGGCGTGATGCCGCGATGGGCGATGTCACCTTGAATCGCCCCGAAGGGAGGAACCCCTTTGCTTCCAAAGCATATAGGGATAATCATGGACGGAAATGGCAGGTGGGCTCAGCAACAGGGAAAGCCGCGCCTATATGGCCACCAAGTCGGGGCGAATAGAGCTAAGGACATCGTTCTTGCCGCACGCGACAGGGGAATAGGGTACGTTACCTTGTTTGCATTTTCCACTGAAAATTGGAAGAGGCCTATTTCTGAAGTCCAGGGCTTGTTTCTGCTGATGGAGGAGTTCTTCAGGGAAAACGCTGATGAACTGGCTGAGAGTGGCGCTAAGGTGAATGTCATCGGCGACAGGAGCCGACTTCCGAGGTCGATTCGCACAGTAGCCGCTAATGCTGAGAGGATCACGGCGAATGCCTCCAGGATTATTGTTAACATTGCCCTCAACTACGGAGGCAGATGGGATGTGGCTTTGGCTCTTCGTCGAATCGCGGAAGATGTTGCTGCAGGGAGGCTGGACGCGTCGGACATTGACGAGGATCTGATTTCGTCAAGGCTTGCCACCGCTGGTCAGCCAGATCCGGACTTGATAATCCGCACTGGCGGTGAGAGCAGGATCAGCAACTTCATGCTGTGGCAGGTCGCGTATGCTGAAATATACGTGACCCAGACGCTATGGCCGGATTTTCGCGATGAGGATCTCGATGCCGCCATCTCATTTTTTCTGTCAAGGACGAGACGCTATGGCGGGCTAAAGACCGCGCCTCACAACGGTCGAGGTGAAGGCGGATGATCAGGACGAGGGTGTTGGTTGGTCTGATAGGCGCGCCCATTGGCATATTCGTGTTGTGGTTGGGCGGGGTGCCCTTAGCCATTGTAGGGGCTGTTTTGGCGGTCGTAGGCGGTATGGAATACGCCAGGATGTGCAAGACAAAGGCATGGACTCCAAGTCAGCCGCTGATATCTGCGGGATCTGCCCTTTTTGTTGTCGATGCCGTTTTAACCGGTGGCAGGTTCAGCGGCTCGTTGCTCTCCTTGGTTTTGGCTCTTTCCCTTGCCGGGCAGGTGATGAAGGCGAAGCCTACGGGTTCCATGGCCGTTCCGGCCCTTGAAGTGTTCGGGGTTGTGTACTGTGGATGGACCTTAAGCCGCTTCTGTCTGATAAGGGGCACTTTTGGCGATGCTGGGCTAGGCCTTTCCCTTCTGATGATGGTGCTTGTGTGGTTTAATGATATGGGCGCATTCTTTGTTGGAAGAGCGATCGGACGGCGTAAGCTGGCTCCAAGCATGTCGCCAAACAAGACTATTGAAGGCTCCATAGGTGGTTTCGTCTGGGCTGTGCTTGCGTCAATCGCATACAAGGCTTTGGGAGACGTGACTGGCTTATGGTATACTCTCAGTTGGCCACAGGCTATCATTTTCGCGCTTCTTGTGGCGGCGTCCGGCCAGATCGGGGATCTTGCTGAGTCTGGCATGAAACGCGATGCAGGTGTGAAGGATGCGGGGAGGATGTTCCCGGGCCATGGCGGGGTGCTGGACAGATTTGACAGCTTCTTCTTCGTCAGCCCGATCGCATACTATTACCTGAGATTGATGCTTTAATTCGTCGAAGACGCACATGCGCGGAGGTGTCTCGGTGAGCAACAACGCCAAGGCCGCGATATCCCTTGGGGGGCTAATAGTAGGAACATATCTGGTGATCATGTATGTGCTTCCCCTTTTCAGGCCTTTCGTGATCGCGCTTTTCTTGGCCATCATGATAGAGCCTGGAGTCAAGCTTGTACAAAAGAACCCCAAGATCTCCAGGGGAGTTGCCGTTGCAATAGTGCTTGTAGTGTTGGGGCTCGTGCTTGGACTGCTCATTGCCTTGGGAGTTACCGAAATAGCAAAGGAAATTGACCAGCTATCGCGGAATATGGGTGGCCTTAGCCGGTCGTTCAGCGAGGCCTTGGACAACCTTGTGGGAAGGACCGAGGATTTCTTCGCCTACTTGCCAGTTCCTTTTGTAGAAGCCCTAAGGGAAAATCAGGATAAGCTGTTTCAGGTGGTTCGAACGGGGGTCTCTGGAGTTGCATCTTTTCTGGGGGGCCTTCCCGAATTCACGCTGGTCTTCATGCTCAGCGTTATCTCTACGTTTTTCATATCCCGCGATCACCCGCGTTTTTCCGAGAATCTTCTGAAGGCGTTGCCGAGATCGTGGCGAAAGCAAGCGCGAAAGGTCAGAGGCGAACTGCTTGCCGGGTTTGTGGGTTATCTGAGATCAAGATTTGTATTGATGTGCATGACTGGCATAATGACGGTTATCGGGTTTTCTATCATGGGCATCAGCTATGCGTGGCTTTTGGGGTTGGTCTGTGCACTCCTCGACCTGATGCCGGTCGTAGGCCCGTCTCTTCTCATTCTGCCATGGGCCGGGTATCATTTCGTAGTTGGCCACTTCGGTTTTGGGTTGGGTCTGATTATAGTGTTGGCGGTCAACTCTATTGTGCGCCAGATTGCTGAGGGAAAAGTGATGGGGGAGAATCTCGACCTTCATCCGCTCGTCGCTCTCGTGTCTATATACGTGGGAATTCGCCTGTTTGGCACAAAGGGCTTTATAGCAGGGCCGCTGGCAGTGATATTTATCAAAGCAGTATATCAGTCGGTAATCCTGCCAATGTTTCCATTTGATGAGGAGTAAGATATGACATCTATTTGCATTCTTGGCTCCACCGGATCGGTGGGTGTTCAATCTCTTGAGGTTGCGCGTTCTCTAGGGCTGAAGGTGAGTGGCTTATCAGCTTATTCCGAAGTCGAGCTCCTAGCTGAGCAGGCGCGCCAGTTCGGTCCCGCCATGGTTGGAATTGGCGATGTGCGCGCCGAAGCGCGGGCGAGAGCTTTATTCTCCCGCATGAGTACGCCGCCGGAATTGTTTTTTGGGCCAGAAGGCGTTTCACAGGTCGCGGCGGCAGCGGAACACGATTTAGTGGTCAATGCCATCGTGGGGTTTGCGGGGGTATGGCCTACCTTGGCTGCGATCGATGCTGGGCACGACGTGGCGCTCGCCAACAAGGAGACACTTGTGGCTGCAGGTTCTGTGATAATGGATCGGGCTCGGCAGGAGGGAGTGGCCATTAGGCCGATAGACAGCGAGCATTCAGCCATATACCAATGCATCCAGGGACAGGGCAGGGAAGCTGTCGCACGCATCATTCTTACAGCGTCAGGCGGCCCATTCATTGACAGGTATGATTTTGCTGATATCTCTGTGGCGGAAGCCATATCCCATCCTAACTGGAATATGGGTCCCAAGATTTCCGTGGATTCGGCCACGATGATCAACAAGGCGTTGGAGGTCGTAGAAGCTCGCTGGCTTTTCGATGTGGATTCGGAGATGATAGATATCGTGGTCCACCGCGAAAGCGTCATCCATTCAATGGTGGAGTACTGCGATGGCTCGATAATCGCGCAGCTGGGGACGGCAGACATGCGCACTCCGATACAGTATGCCCTGACATGCCCCGAAAGGGTCGAAGGGCTGGCTGCCAAGCTTGACTTGAGCTCCATCGGGAAACTGACCTTTGAGAAACCTGATCTTTCCAGGTTTCCTGGGGCGGGATTGGGACATGAAGCTTTGAGGCATAAAGGCGTGGTTCCTGCAGTCATGTCGGCCGCAAATGAGGAGGCTGTGCGCCTATTTCTCCACGGTGATGTGCGTTTCGTCGACATTGTGGACCTCGTGATGGAAGCGATGGAATCATCTCCCCGAATAGAAGAACCTTCTTTGGATGACATAGTTGAAGCGGATGTATGGGCCAGGGAGTTTGTGAGAGGAAGGTGTCGCTCATGTACGCGCTAGCCTTCTTGGTGGTGCTTGGAATTGTCGTGCTTGTCCACGAGTATGGTCATTTCGCCGCGGCGAGAGCTTGTGGGGTGAAGGTTTACGAATTTGCCATTGGTTTCGGACCCCAGCTGTTTTCTTGGAAGAGAGGGGAGACGCTCTATGCCGTGCGAGCCCTCCCATTAGGGGGCATGTGCAGGCTTGCAGGTATGGACGATTCGGACCTCCCGGAGGAGCAGATGGAGGAGGATGATCCCAGGAGCTTCCTCAACCGCCCTATATGGCAGAGAATACTCATAGTTGTCGCGGGGCCACTTATGAACTTCGTCCTTGCCGTGGTCATACTCTCGGTTCTCTTCTCGTCATACGGTGTCCCCATGGCATCAGTTGTCGAAGTCTTCGATGGAAGTCCGGCGGAGGCAGCAGGGTTTGAGTCGGGCGACAAGATAGTAAGCATAGACGGAAAGCCCGTAGCGAGTGTGGCTGGGTTTATAAACACCGTGGCTTCGAGCGCGGGAAAGAAACTCATAGTGGAGGCATTGCGCGATGGGGAGACGATCATCATCGATGTGACCCCTATCCGCGATGCAGAGGAGAATATAGGTCGGGTAGGTATGAGCCTCGTAGAGGTCTATAGCAAGACTGGGACGGGCGCTGCCATAGTTGGTTCGTTGAGGTATACATGGGGGATAGTCGACACTACCTTGGCTTCGATGGGAGCGGCGCTTGCGGGAAGGGTCAAGCCCGAGGTGGCGGGCCCTGTAGGGATAGCTGGCATGTCGGCGCAGGCGGCCCGGGCCGGTTTTCCGAGCTTGATGATGCTTGTGGCCCTCATCTCTACAAGCCTGGGGCTGCTCAATCTGATGCCAATTCCTTTTCTCGATGGCGGATGGGTTCTGTTTCTGATCATCGAAGCTGTGAGGGGGAAGCCGCTCTCTCCTCAAGTAGAGGGTTTTCTCAGGTTTATCGGGCTAGCGTTGCTCATGCTCTTGCTCGTGTATGCTACTGTGAGCGATATCTCGAGGATTATGGTTCAACGCATGTAGACTATGCGGCTGACTGCCGGATCAGGCGGTGTTTGTCAGATGGCGACTCGCGAAGAGACAAGACAGGTAATGGCAGGATCTGTTCCGATAGGGGGTGGCGCCCCTATTTCTGTCCAGTCAATGACTACAGCTGATACGCGTGATGCTGATGCTGCCATCAAGCAGATCCGGCAGCTTGCCGCTGTGGGATGCGAGATTGTTAGGGTTGCTGTCCCAGATGAGGAAGCAGCCGACTCCTTGCGGAGCATACGCAAAGCATCTAGCGTCCCGTTGGTGGCCGACATACACTTCAACTACAAGTTGGCTTTGGCCAGCATAGAGGCGGGCGTCGATAAATTGCGCATCAACCCCGGCAACATCGGGGGTGCAGACAGGGTTCGAGAGGTCGCTCATGCGGCCGCAGACAGGGGTATCCCCATTCGCATAGGAGTGAATGCAGGTTCGCTCCCAGCCGACTTGGTGTCAAAGTATGGCCGCACTCCCGAGGCCATGGTGGAGGCCGCTCTCCGCCATGTCAGTCTCCTTGAAAGGGAAGGATTTGAATCGATTGTCCTTTCACTCAAGGCGTCGGACGTTAAGAGGACGACGGAAGCATACCGATTGATCGCGCGTAGGGCGCCGTATCCTCTTCATGTGGGAATCACTGAAGCAGGCCCGCCCCCCGGCGGTCTCATTAAGTCGGCTATCGGTATTGGGATGGTTCTTTCTGAAGGATTGGGGGATACGATCAGGGTGAGTCTCACTGGGGATCCCCGGGATGAAGTAATCGCGGGCCGTGAGATCCTTGCCAGCCTTGGCCTGAGGCGATTCGGACCAACGATAGTGTCGTGTCCGACATGCGGAAGGTGTAGAACTGATCTTGCGGGCATTGTGAAGGAAGTCAAGGATGGCTTGTCGCACCTGGACGCACCACTCGTAGTTGCTATAATGGGATGCGAGGTGAACGGGCCCGGAGAGGCGAGCGAAGCAGATGTTGGGCTTGCATGTGGAAACGGGGTAGGCCTGATCTTCTCGGGCGGGAGGGTGGTTCGCAAAGTCCGGGAGGCAGAGATGGTAGGGGCGCTCGTGGAGGCCGCCGAATCGATGGCGGCGAACCGGCACGAGAAGTCACACGGTTAACTGCTAGAGGAGTTGGTTTACGATGAGGATGTCGCAGATGTTTGCGCCTACGTTGCGGGAAGTGCCGTCTGAGGCGGATATTCCGAGCCATCAGCTGATGCTAAGGGCGGGTATGGTAAGAAAGACTGTCTCTGGGGTTTATTCTTACCTTCATCTCGGTTGTCGTGTGGTCCGCAAGATAGAAAAGATAGTCCGTGAGGAGATGGATAGGCAGGGAGCGCAGGAGGTTCTCATGCCAGCCATTCAGTCCGCCGACATATGGCGCGAAACGGGCAGATGGGATGATTACGGCAGCGAGATGTTCCGTCTTAAGGATCGAAACGGAAGGGAAATGTGCCTTGGACCTACGCATGAAGAGATAATCACGGTAACGGTGAGGGATGAAATAAGGTCGTACCGACAGTTGCCGAAGATCCTCTATCAGATCCAGACGAAATATCGGGACGAGATCAGGCCGCGTTTTGGGGTAATGCGTTCGCGCGAGTTTATAATGAAGGACGCATACAGCTTTGACAGAGATAATGAGGGCCTTGACCGCAGTTACGAGAAGATGTATGAGGCCTATTGCAGGGTGTTTTCCAGATGCGGTGTGGACTATAGGGTGGTTGAAGCCGACGCCGGAGCAATTGGCGGAAGCCAGAACCATGAGTTTATGGTTGTGTCGGAGGTTGGCGAAGATGCCCTGGTTTTCTGCGACGCGTGTGGATATGCGGCTAACGTTGAGCGCGCTGAATCGGCTAAGCCGGCAGAGAGGGTTGCTGACACCGAGAAAGTTCGTACTGGAATAAGGAAGATATCGACACCGGGTATGCGGACTATCGAGGAGGTTACAGGCTATCTCAAGGTGGAGCCTCGGGTGCTGCTGAAAACTCTTGTCTACGTGGCAGACGGTACACCCGTAGCTGCCATAGTGCGCGGGGACCGCGATCTTAACGAGGCCAAACTCAAAAGGGTTTTGGGCTGTCGTGAGCTGGAGCTTGCCACGCCTGAAGTGATTGAGCGCGTAAGCGGTGCGCCTGTTGGGTTCACAGGGCCGGTTGGGCTTAGGGAGCGAATCAAGATCGTTGCCGATTGGGAGGCAACTGTTGTTGAGGATGCCGTGGTTGGGGCCAATGCTGTCGATGCGCACCTGGTAGGTGCAGAGTATGGTGTAGACTATACAGCAGATATCGTTGCAGATATAAGAAATGTGGTCGCCGGCGATGCCTGTCCTAGATGTGGAGCGGAGCTCTGCGGGGCGCGTGGCGTAGAGGTTGGCCACCTGTTTAAGCTTGGGACGAAATATAGTTCTGCTTTGGGGGCAAAATACCTTGATGAGGGTGGAGTCGAGCATCCGATAATAATGGGATGCTATGGAATAGGAATCACGCGCACGGTTGCCTCCGTCATTGAGGAGCATCATGATGACGATGGCATAATATGGCCGATGTCGGTGGCTCCATATCAGGCCGTGGTTATGCCGCTGAATACTTCGGAAAGCGCGCAAGTGGAAGCCGCAGAGCGGATATATTCCGAACTGTGCAAGCATGGAGTGGAAGCCGTTATGGACGATCGAGACGAACGCCCGGGGGTGAAGTTTAAGGACGCCGATTTGATCGGATTTCCTATTCGCGTGATAGTAGGGCCCAAACACCTCGGAGACGGCGAAGTTGAGGTGAGCATGAGGCGTGACGGCACCGTTGAGCTTGTAAAGATCGAGAATGTTGCAGTGCGTGTCAAAGAGATCGTGGATCGTGAACTTGCAGCGCTCATGCCCGAGTAGGAGGTGACAAGCATGCGTGTAGCCGCAATCATTCCCGCGTACAACGAGGGACCTAGAATTGCGTCAGTGCTTGATGTCGTGCGTGCGAGCCCTCTGGTGGACGAGATCATAGTTGTAGATGATGGCTCTGATGATGATACTGCTGAAGTAGCCAGAGCCCATGGAGCGAATGTCATAAGGCTTGGGGAGAATACGGGCAAAGGTGGGGCTGTAGCGCGGGGACTCGAGGCTACACTGGGAGATGTGATTCTCTTTCTAGATGCTGACCTCATTGGGTTGACCGTTGATCATGTGAACGCCCTGATCGAACCGGTTTGCAGTGGGGAAGCGGATATGACGATCGGGATTTTTGGCAATGGACGCACAGCCACCGACCTTGCGCAGGCCTTGACGCCTTGGCTGTCGGGGCAGAGGGCTATCAAGCGCAGCGTGTTGGAAGGTTTGGAGCTCGACATTTCCAGATTCGGAGTTGAGGCCGTGCTGACGCGACATGCCAAGGAATCCGGGCTCAAGGTGGTTGACGTGAAGCTTCCGAGACTGACTCATGTGATGAAAGAAGAGAAGATGGGCACTGTAAAGGGTATGGCCTCACGTGCCCGAATGTACTGGGAGGTCCTCAAATCAATCGTTGATTGGGATTAGGGCCCGCCGGATTGCTGGAGGGTAGTTGTTGTCTACGGTATTTGTCCTTCGTCCATCTAGTGAAAAGGCTCAACTCAAACATATATTCAAATCTGCCGGCATGAGTGTTCCGCTGGCCTTGTATGACTCCTGCTCAATAGATACTATCTGTATAGATTCGGAGTCAAAGCATTGGACAGTGCGCCTGGCCGGCGCTGTTTTTCCTGGAGCTGAGTGCATCGATCAGATATGTGCCGCTTTTCGAAAAGTTCTAGGAAATGCAATCACTGTCTCTGTTGAGCCCGCGTCAGGTGGCCCTGACGATTGGACTCCAAGTGACGAGATAATAGAGAAGTACTGGCCTGATGTGGTCGAACGGGTGTGCAAGAACTCTCCGAGCGTCGGCGTTTGGCTGGCTCAGGCTCGATGCCGGGCCGATTCGGTAGGTGTCATTGTCGAAGTTCCAGGGGTTGTACAAGTTGCCAAGCTGAAGGAGAAAGCTGGCGACCGCGATATTGCTCAAGCGTTTTCGGAACTATGTGACCATTGCCCAAAGGTCAGAATCGAAGTCGGCGAGTTTGAAGAGCCCGCCGTTCCTGTCGAGCTCGATGAGCCGATGGCCCCGCTGGAAAGCGTTGTCTCTGCTAAGGCGGAACGGCAAGGGAGTAGTTCGAGGTCGCCTGGTCGGCGACGCTCGAGGGGGAAGCCCGCAGAAGGCGCCATACTGGGGAGAATGATCTCAGATTCTCCGCAGTCCATTTCCGAGCTGCATGAAGGGCAGAAGAAGGTTGTCGTTGCGGGACAAGTCTTCAAATTCGAGGAGAGGCATACGCGAAACGGCTTCATCATTACGGAATTTGCCATTACCGACAAATCCGACTCTATAATGTGTAAATGTTTCTTCCGCGGGGATGAGTCCAGGTTTCATCTGGAGAGCGGCCAATGGGTTCGTGTCAGAGGAGAGGTTCAATACGACCACTATGCTCGTGAGATAGTTCTAATGGCGTCTGACATTGTTCCCCATCAGATAGAGGAAAAGATCGACCTGGCCTCTGAAAAGCGTGTGGAGTTGCATTTGCATACGAAGATGAGTTCGATGGATTCGGTGTGCAATGTTGAAGATGCCGTGGTGCGCGCGGCGTCGTGGGGCCATCCTGCTATCGCCATAACAGACCACGGTGTAGCACAAGCTTTTCCCGATGCCTGCAATGTGGCGCGAAAGCATGGCATAAAGGTGATATACGGGATAGAGGGCTATCTTGTCGATGACCCCTCTGATGAAAACGGACATACGTACCATGTCACGTTGCTTGCTAAGAACCTCGAAGGTCTCCGTGATCTTTACCGGTTGATATCCCTCTCCCACCTGGAACATTTTTATCGCCATCCCAGGATTCCCAGGAGCGAACTCGAGCAGGCAAGGTCGAACATGCTAATAGGGTCGGCGTGCGGAGCGGGAGAGCTCTTTAGGACCATTCTCTCGGGCGCGGATGATGATGAAGTGGCCAAGGTCGCGTCCTTCTATGACTACCTTGAGATCATGCCTTCGGGAAACAACGCTTGGCTGGTCAGATCCGGGCGGCTCGCAAGCATCGAAGAGGTGGAGGAGATATCGGTTCGCATATACAGGCTCGGCAAGGAGCTTGGAATCCCTGTTGTGGCCACCGGCGACGTTCACTTCCTCGATCCACAAGACGAGGTCTATCGCAGGATTCTCATGGCGGGCCAGGGCTACGAGGATGCGGACCATCAGGCGCCCTTGTATTTCCGCACAACCGAGGAAATGCTTCGAGAATTCTCATTTCTGGGGCCCGATGCCAGTTATGAGGTGGTTGTAGCTAACACGCGCCAGATTGCTGACGAGGTGGAGGCAGTTCGCCCTGTTCCCGACGAACTTGCTACCCCCGAGATAGAGGGGGCAGATGAAGAGGTAAGGACGCGTGCCCGCGCAAGGGCTCGCGAGCTTTACGGCGAGCCGCTCCCGGAAATCGTCAATGTGCGCCTTGAAAGGGAACTGGACGCGATCTGCGGAAATGGATACGCCGTAAACTACGATATCGCGGCCAAGCTAGTGCACAAGTCGGTGTCAGACGGGTATCCAGTCGGGTCTAGGGGATCGGTGGGATCTTCTTTCGTGGCATCCATGTGCGGGATAACCGAGGTTAATCCGTTGCCACCGCATTATCTGTGTTCCGAATGCAAGCTGAGCGTCTTCGATCACGGGCATGATGTGGAGTCGGGGTATGATCTGCCGTCTGCCAACTGTCCACGCTGTGGCGCATCGATGCGGAATGAAGGACAGAATATTCCCTTCGAAACGTTCCTCGGGTTCGAAGGCGACAAGGTGCCCGATATCGACCTCAACTTCTCAAGCGAGTATCAGTCTACGGTTCACAAGTACGCCGAGGAGATATTCGGAGCTGATCATGTGTTTCGGGCCGGCACGATCGCAACCGTGGCTGAAAAAACGGCATACGGATTTGTGAAGGCGTACTGCGAGTCGAGGGGAATAGTCAAACGCAGTGTGGAAATGGATCGGCTCGCCCTGGGCTGCACAGGCGTGAAACGCACCACTGGGCAGCATCCGGGCGGAATCATGATAGTCCCCGGCAGCCGGGATGTGCACGAGTTTACGCCTGTGCAACGTCCTGCTAACGATAGAGACTCCGACACTATCACTACGCATTTTGATTACAAGAACATACACGAGTGCCTTCTAAAGCTCGATTTGCTGGGCCATGATGACCCGACCATGATTAAGATGCTGGAGGACATGACCGGGGTTGATGCTTCGACAATTCCCATGGACGATCCTGACACTATGAAGATTTTTTCCGGTGTCGAGTCTTTGGGGCTTGATCCCGAGACAAGCGGGTTCGTAATTGGAACCGTTGGCATTCCGGAATTCGGAACGAAATTTGTCAGAGGGATGCTGGAGCAGACGAGGCCTACGACCTTCGGAGAGCTCGTGAGGATAAGTGGACTTTCACATGGGACAGATGTGTGGCTCAACAACGCGCAGGAGTTGATCGAGTCTGGCCAGGCCCGGCTTTCAGAAGTTATCGCGTGCCGCGACGACATAATGAACAGACTCATAAGTGATGGGATTGCGCCTCGAGACGCCTTTAGGATCATGGAGCGGGTAAGAAAGGGCAAGATGCTAGCCGATGGTGACCCGGAGCTCATGCGTGAACACGGGGTGCCGGAATGGTATATCGATTCCTGCAATAAAATAAAGTACATGTTTCCCAAAGCCCATGCAGTGGCGTATGTGATGATGGCGTTTAGGATAGCATGGTTTAAAGTGCACTGGCCCAGGGAATTCTACGCAGCGTATTTCAGCATAAGGGCTTCCGATTTCGACGCGTCCATTGTGGGCATGAGCATGGAAGATATTATCGCCACAAGAAACGCAATAGAGGAGAAGAACGATGCTACATCGAGGGAGAGGAATCTGGCTACCGTACTCGAGGCGGCGCAGGAAGGAATGATGCGAGGCATCCGCTTTTTGCCGGTGCACGTATGTCATTCCGATGCTGCTCGATTCGTCATAGAAGAGGAAGGGCTTCGTCCTCCCCTCATTACCGTGCCTACGCTTGGCGATACTGCGGCTTCCAGCGTTATTGAGGCGAGGAGGGAACGCGTGTTCACCTCGGTTCACGACCTTTGGTCGCGGACGAAGTTGACCAGGACGCACATAGATACGCTGGAAGAAATAGGGGCTACTGCTGGCCTTCCCGAGTCGGATCAGTTGTCCCTTTTCTGAGCGGGGCTAGCCGCGCGGTTGGCGGGTTGGGCGATCTTGCATGGATCTTTGGCGTGTGATATATTGGTATGTGTGAGGATTGTCCTCAGCAGGCATGTGTGATGTGTGGTCAGGGAGAGTGGGTCCGTCCCACTCTTTCATCATGTCTGTCCCCTTGCAGGGCAAAAGCCCTGCGCTTTTACTCATTAGGAGGGAAGGCCAACTATGGATCGTCGGCAAATCGAATCCCGTGCGAACGCTATATCTCAGTCAGCTGCTGACTCCTTAGGGCTCGAGGTAGTCGACACCGAATTTGTGAAGGATTCCGGTACTTGGTATTTGCGTGTTTATATAGAAAAGCCAGGGGGAGTTGGGATAGACGATTGCGCCGATCTGTCTCGACTGGTCGGATCGGAGTTGGACCGTGAGGATTTCATCCCGCAAAGCTACATATTGGAGGTATCGTCCTCAGGCGAGAAGCCGATACGGAGAGATGAGGAATACGACAGGTTTGAGGGAAGATGGGCGCTTATAACGACGTATAAGGAAATAGACGGGCGTAAGCGCTTTGAAGGTGTGCTGCGGGGCAACCGTGGCGATTCTGTCTTGATTGAGGTGGACGGCGTTGTTGTACAAGTGCCGCGTTCCAGCATCAACACAGCAAGGCTGGCTGTCCGCCTCGAGGAGGTTTTCGGTGATGACTGAGCGTGAAGGCTTGGAGATAGTCCAGGCTCTCGATGAACTTGAGCGGGAGCGGGGAGTTCCCAAAGCAGTCCTTCTGGAGGCTTTGGAAGCTGCTCTGGTGTCCGCGTTTAAGAGGCATTATGGCTCGTCTCAAAATGTGAGGGTGAATATAGACCCGGAAACAGGACACATTCTCGTGCTTGCGCGGAAAAACGTGGTCGAAGAGGCGGATGATCCAAAGACAGAAATCTCGCTGGAAGAAGCGAGGCAGTTGGATCCAAACTACCAGGTGGGCGACGTAGTGGAGGACGAAGTTACCCCGAAGGAGTTTGGGAGAATCGCTGCTCAGACCGCGAAGCAAGTGGTGGTTCAGCGCATACGCGAGGCGGAACGCGGCGTCATCTATGATGAGTATTCTGAACGCGAGGGGGATGTGGTCACCGGAACAGTGGGCCGTGTGGACGCGCGTAACGTCATAGTGGACCTTGGGAAGACGGAGGCTAGCTTGCCGCCGCACGAGCAGATTCCGGGTGAAACTTACGAGCCGGGCATGAGGCTCAAGTGTTACGTAGTTGAGGTGCGGAAGACAGGTCGAGGTCCGCTTGTGATGCTGTCGAGAACTCATCCAGGTCTTCTCAGGCGACTTCTTGAGCTGGAAGTGCCGGAGATTGCCGAGGGAGTTGTGGAGATAAAGGGGATAGCGCGCGAGGCAGGGGCACGATCGAAGGTGGCAGTTGCTGCCCAAGACCCGAACGTGGACCCTGTAGGCGCCTGTGTGGGCCCTAGGGGGGCAAGGATACAAGCCATAGTTTCGGAGCTCGCCGGGGAGAAGATAGATGTGATACCATGGAATGAGGATTATTCGGTATTCATTGCTAACGCTCTCAGCCCGGCGAAGGTTCTAGAGGTTAGGCCCGACTTCATATCGAAGGTTGCGACTGTAGTTGTCCCCGATTACCAGCTATCTTTGGCTATCGGTAGGGAAGGACAGAACGCGCGCCTCGCTGCCAAGATTACGGGCTGGAAGATAGATATTAAGAGCGAGTCTCAGGTCGGTTTGGTCAGCATGCCAAAATTCGAGATAGATTTTTAGGGGTGCGGTTGTATGGCCAAGGCGAGAAAGGTTCCTCAGAGGACGTGCGTTGGTTGCGGCGCTGTTCGGGATAAGCGCGATCTTGTTAGGGTGGTGCGTACGCCCGAAGGTCAAGTGCTTTTGGACCCGAGCGGGAAACGCGCGGGACGTGGCGCATATTTGTGCCCGAACCGCGATTGTCTGGCCAAAGCCGCTCGAGGCGGCAAGCTTTCGAGGGCGCTTGAAACAGATATGCCGGATGAAATCATCGCGCGTCTCCAGGAGGAACTGTCTGACTGAATTGCTTGTGGGGTTGATCAATGATAAGCGGCATGAATTGTAAAATGTTGTTGAGTTCTGCGGTCTCGCGCAAGCGGCCGGAATTTCATGATAGGAGCCGATACGGACCTTGCGTGCGCCTCGGGGTTATCGTATGCTCGGCGAGAATCTGGCCCGATGCGAGTGATGGGGGTGAGTGCCAATGGGAAAAGTGAGAGTGTTTGAGCTGGCTAGAGATTTGAACATGCAGAGCAAAGACCTTGTCGATCTCCTCAACGAGTTGGGCGTCAAGGCCAAGAACCATATGAGTTCTATCGATGAGAACGCGGCACGATATGTGATGCGCAAGTATGGTCCCGACGCGCCAGGCGCCAAAGCCGATGCCCAGCAGAAAGATCGGAAGTCTGAGGAATCGGCGCAACAGGCTGAGCCAGCCAGAAAGCCGGAGCAATCTCCCCCGAGTGCCCAGGGGAGCGCTAGGCAAGAGGAGAAGGTTCAACGTCAACCTGGCGGGGGCCGGGCATATCCTCAAGCGGCGTCGCGCCCAGCTGGTGCGGGCAAGCCTCAGGGTGCTCGGCAGGAGGGCGGGGCAGCCCCCCCATATCGTGATGATCGCAGAGATCGGGGAGGGAATAGCGGCCCTGTGCGCGACCGGTCCAGGCTTCCTGGAGATGCGTCTCATGCTGGCGGGCGTCAGAACAGTGAACGTGGCCTCGGCGCATCCGCTCAGCAACAGCCACGTGCTCCACAAGGGTCCCCTGCTAAACAACAGGGTAAGGGTAGGCAACGCCCATCTGAGGGTGGACGTGGTCGGCGCGAGGATTACGTTGATGATGAACTAGGACCGCGACGTGCCGAGCGCAAGGGAGATCGGCGTGGCCGCAAAAAGCCGCCTACTTCGAAGCCGCTTGAAGATGCGAGGGTGCTCGAGCATCGAGTGAGGACAGGGGATATCGAAGACATAGACGAGATCGCCGTGAAGCGGGGAGGCCGCAAGCGCGAGAAGGCGCCGAAGGTCAGGCGTATCGAGGTGGGGGAGACTATCAGCGTTCGTGAACTCGCTGCCAAACTTGAGATATCGGCCAGTGATTGTCTGCGCAGACTCATGAAGCTTGGCGTGATGGTTCGGATCAATGACGAGATTGAAGGCGAAGTAGCGCAGATACTCGCGTCAGAGCTTGGCTTTGAGGCGGAGCTTACCTCCGAAAGGGAGGAACGCGAACTTGTCATAGCTGAGATAGAGGATCCTCCGGAAAGCTTGAAACCAAGGCCCCCGGTGGTAACCATAATGGGCCATGTTGACCATGGCAAGACTTCTCTTCTCGACGCCATACGAGAGGCCAATGTGACTGCAACGGAGGCAGGCGGGATAACACAGCATATAGGCGCATACCAGGTGGAACTTGACGGCAGGAAGATAACCTTCTTGGATACGCCTGGGCACGAGGCTTTTACGGCCATGCGGGCTCGTGGCGCGCATGCGACTGACGTTGCGGTGCTGGTCGTAGCCGCAGATGACGGTGTAATGCCCCAGACTGTCGAGGCGATAAACCACGCTAAAGATGCCAAGGTGCCGATAGTGGTTGCGGTGAACAAGATCGACAAGCCCGATGCCAATCCTGAGCGGGTGGCGACGCAGCTGTCCGAACGCGGGCTTGTGCCGGAAAAATGGGGCGGGGATACAGTGATGGTCCCTGTATCGGCCTTGCATAAGCAGGGCATTGAGGATCTCCTCGAGATGATCCTTCTGATCGCGGACATGAGTGAACTGAAGGCTAATCCTGACAGGCCAGCCATGGGAATCGTCATCGAGGCCAAGGTTGACAAGGGACGTGGACCGGTCGCTACTGTGTTGATCCAGAAGGGGACGCTCAGGGTGGGCGACTACTTCCTCGTCGGCCAAGTGCATGGTAGAGTCAGAGCCATGACGAACTACAAGGGCGAGCCTGTGAAGGAGGCCACGCCATCCATGCCAGTTGAAGTTCTGGGCTTGGGCGATGTTCCGCTGGCGGGCGACGTGTTCCAAGTCGTTGTGGATGAGCGCGAGGCTAAACAGGTCGCCGCTAGACGGGCAGAACGGCGGCGCATTGAGACCATTGGCGAAGCTCCCAAGAAGGTATCTCTTGAAGAACTGTTCAGTCAGATCCAAGAAGGGGAAGTCAAAGAACTCAGAGTGATTATCAAGGCGGATGTTCAGGGATCTGTTGAGGCGGTTCGGCAGGCGATCGAGCAGCTTTCCACCGATGAGGTGCGTGTCGATGTGATCCACGGAGGCGTCGGAGCTATCAGCGAGTCCGACATCATGTTGGCCTCTGCATCTAATGCAGTCGTAATCGGCTTCAATGTCAGGCCTGATCCGGTAGCTTCCATGTGTGCAGAGGACGAGAAGGTCGATGTCAGGCTTTACAGGGTCATATACGACGCCATTGACGACGTGAAGAAGGCCCTCGAGGGATTGCTGGAGCCCGAATACCGCGAGGTCGTGTATGGACAGGCAGAAGTGAGGGCAACCTTCAAGGTGCCCAAGGCCGGGGTTGTAGCCGGGTGCTATGTTACTGAGGGCAGAGTGCCGCGGAGTGCGTCGGTGCGCGTTGTGCGCGACGGCGTGGTTGTTCATGAAGGGAAGATTGCGTCTCTCAGGCGCTTCAAGGATGATGTTCGCGAGGTTGCGGCGGGCTTTGAATGTGGAATCGGCATCGAAAACTGGAATGATGTTCGCGAAGGCGATATCATCGAAGCCTACGGGAAGGAAGAAGTGAAGCGGGAACTATAGGGGCCGGGGTGATTATGCGGTGGTCATAGGCGCCATGCGTTGCGTGCTATTGATAGAAGGCAGCCGGTCTCTCAAAGAGAAGAAACGTGTAATCCAGGGGATGATGGCCCGAATCAGACATCGGTTCAATGTAGCCGTTGCTGAAGTAGACTGCCAGGATATATGGAATAAGGCGCAGATAGGCATCGTCTGCGTGAGCAACGATTCAGGGCATGCCCACAGCATTTTGGAAGCAGTTGCCAGAATGATCGATCTGTCTCCGGATGTCGTGTTATACTCGTACGAAATTGAAATACTCTGAGTTCTTGCAGGACTCTCTGGAGGTGCTGTCCGATGTCGAGCTATCGGCCTGATCGCGTCAAAGCCGCAATACGTCAAGAGGTTTCCAATATTCTTCAGCGCGATCTGAAGGATCCTAGACTAGGATTTGCGACTGTGACTGATGTGGACATAAGCGGGGACCTTCAACATGTGAAGATATACGTCAGCATACTTGGCGAAGAAGAATCCCGCACAGAAACCATGAAGGCCCTGGAAAGCGCAAAGGGCTACATTAGGTCGGAGATCGGGCGTCGCGTGCCGTTGCGCTTAACTCCCGAAATTAGTTTCGAGTATGATGAATCCATTGAAAGAGGAGCTCGCATACTCAAATTGATCGAGGAGGTCCAGAGCGGACGGAACGATGAGGAAAGCGGTGACATGCCTAAGTGAGCGCTCCAGAAGAACTGTTGCAGGCCATTGTGGACGCAAAGTCCATCCTGATCACTACCCATGTGGCTCCTGATGGTGATGCTATCGGATCTGCACTGGCACTCAAGATAGCGCTGGACAGAATGGGAAAAGGCCCGCGGGTTGGCCTTTCTGATCCCGTTCCCGAGTTTCTTAGATTTTTGCCGGAGGCTGACTCGATAGAGACGGCGGAATGTGTGGGCGGGCCGTTCGACTTGGCTTTAGTGCTCGACTGCGGCTCGTTGGATCGGGTGGGAAAGTGTGAAAACGCCGTAGTAAGCAGCAGGAAGGTTGCTAATGTAGACCACCACACCACGAACACTCATTTCGCCGATATCAACTGGGTAGATTCGGAAGCAGCTGCCACAGCTCAGATGGCAGCTGGTATTATCCGTGATCTTGGGGTGGAGTTCGACCCGGATATTGCGGCCTGCCTTTTCGCAGGGTTGTCCACTGATACGGGTTCATTCAGGTATTCGAATACTTCCGCGGATACGTTTCGTGTAGCTGCTGCCCTTGTAGACGCGGGGGCCAGGCCATGGGAGATTGCGCAGAACATATATGACACCAAACCCTATAAGTCCCTTTCGGCTTTGGCCGAGGCAATCCTCGGGATTCAGTTCTCGAGTGGAGGCCTGATCGCGTCCATGGAGATCACAGCAGAGATGATGGAACGCCATGGCATTACGGAGAGTGAGACCGAAGGATTCATCGGCTATGCTCGATCAATTGAGGGCGTAGAAGTGGCTGTTGCTTTTCGAGAGGTAGAGGATGGACTGATCAGAATCGGATTTCGCTCGAAAGAGAAGGTGGACGTGGCCGAGATTGCTGCGGAATACGGCGGCGGAGGGCATGTGCGCGCTTCAGGGTGCACTGTTCCAGGTCCCCTTGCAGAAGTGAAATCGAATGTGATTTCCAGGCTGAACCGGGCATTGGCGGAGGCTGGGTATACTTGGACGGAATAATCATCATCAACAAGCCGAAAGGCATGACATCACATGATGTTGTTGTTGAAGTGAGGCGGATCACCGGCGAGCGCTCATGCGGCCACACTGGAACGTTGGACCCTGATGCCACCGGGGTCCTCGTTGTTTGTATGGGAAGGGCTACCCGGCTTTCAAGGTTCATGATGGAGACGCCCAAAGAATACGAGGCGGTTATTGTCTTCGGCATATCTACTGACACGGGGGACGCTTCAGGTAAGGTCGTTGCTGTAAGTGAGGACGTCAAGGTTCCGCGGGAAAGAGTATTCGAGGCTTTCCAGCGCTTTGTAGGCGATATTGAGCAGATTCCTCCCATGGTTTCGGCAGTGCGTCACCGTGGGCGGCGCCTTTATGAGCTCGCTCGTGAAGGGATAACTGTTGAGAGGGAACCAAGGAGAGTAACGATATACGAAATAGAGCCAGCATCTTTGGAAGATTGGCCGGAAGTTGTGAGGCTTGGCTCGCAAGGCTCTATGCGCGTGGTCTGTTCGAAAGGGACTTACATAAGAACGCTGTGCGAGGACATTTGTGCGAGCATTGGGATAGAAGGGCACATGGGGGCGCTTGAACGTACGGCCTCGTCCGGATTTCGGCTGTCGGAAGCATGCACCCTCAACGAGCTTCGCCAGGCAGCTGCGTATGGCGAGTTTGATAATCTTGTCAGGCCAATCGTTGAAGGCGTGGGCCACATGCCGAAATGCGTGGTTTCAGAAGATGAAGCTTCGCGTATCAAGCACGGGACTCAGATAGAGTGGGATCCGAACCGGGCAGAGCCTGTCTGCGGAATAGGGGACTATATCGCGCTGCTCGGTGCTGATGGGGCCCTTGTTGCCGTGGGCGAGGTTCGTCTGATGGATGGACGAGCACTTATCCAACCAAGAGTTGTGTTGTAGTTTCTGAGGTGTTGTGTCATATGGAGCGCTTCTTCATTTCCACATCAGAAAGACCTCCTGTTACGGCTCAGGTGTTTGCCTTAGGGACATTTGACGGAGTCCATCTGGGCCATATGGAGCTGATCCGCGAGGCCATCTCGCTTGCGCGCGACAAAGGCGAAGGGCCAAGAAGCGGCGTATACACTTTCGATGTTCATCCTCTTGCAGTGCTTGACCCCTCGAAGGCGCCGCCGCTGCTCACATCATTAGATGACAGGCTGAAGCTTATTGAAAGCGCAGGCATAGATGTCGCGGTTGTCCAGTCTTTCGATGCGGAACTGGCAGACATGTCGCCGGAGTCCTTTGTTGCAGATATTCTGTGGCGCAAACTCCGCGCTCGGCATGTCGTTGTGGGATTCAACTACACTTTCGGTCGTTATGGCAACGCCGGTGCCAGCGAGCTTGAGGAAATGTGCGCCAGATATGGAATTGGCACAACTGTGGTTCCCCCTGTGACTTGCGAAGGCATTACGGTGGCGAGTACGGCTGTTCGAACAGCGCTCGCCGAGGGAGACGTAGTGCTCGCTAGCAGGCTGCTTGGCAGGCCTTATTTTCTGAGAGGGATTGTCGAACGCGGCCGTGGTGTGGGGAAATCGATAGGTGTGCCCACTGCCAACCTCAGGCTTCCGAATGGGCATGCTATTCCAGCTCATGGAGTTTATGCGGCCAGAGCATCTTGGGGAGATGGCCAGTGTGCAATGGCTGTGTGCAACATAGGCGTTCGGCCCACATTCAGAGACGAGGGTCGAGGGACCACGTGCGAGGTTCATTTGGTCGATGTTTCGCAGGCGCTGTACGGGGAAATGCTAATGGTGGAATTTGTGGCTAGGATTCGTGACGAGAAGCGGTTTGCCAGCCCGTCTCACCTAAAGGCGCAGATCGCGTCGGATGTCGAGGCTACCCGAGCTCTCATAGGCAATTGGAGTTTACACCCAATATCATCTGTGCTAGAATGAACTCCGCAAGCGTGCATCATTCGGGCTTGCTTGACCCTTGGCTAGGATTGCCGATCCTCCGACGGCATTCTTGGCAAGGGCGTACGAAAAACAGGAGGTGCAACAGCCCTTGAGCCTTACAACTGAAGAAAAGAAAAGCATTATCGAGAAGTATCAGCTCCATGAGTCTGATACGGGTTCTCCAGAGGTTCAGATAGCGATCCTTACAGAAAGGATAAACTATCTTACTGAACACCTGAAAGTCCACAAGAAGGATCATCACTCTAGGCGCGGCCTTCTTAAGATGGTTGGTAAACGTCGGGCGCTTCTAGACTACCTAAAGGATAGCGACATCGAAAGGTATAGAGCGCTCATAGAAGAACTCGGACTTCGCAAGTAGCGCAGAATGAATGAGAGCGGGTATTTGTGCCCCGCTCTCTTGTTCATGAGTGCAACAAGGCAATGTGTAGGAGGTAAACAACTTAATGCATCAAGTTTTCCAGGCGGACATAGCTGGGAAGAGACTGGCAGTCGAGACTGGCTACGTAGCCCAGCAGGCTAATGGATCTGTTCTGTGCCGGTACGGCGACACTGTGGTGCTCGTCACTGCAACAGCGTCCAAGGAACCCAGAGAAGGCATAGACTTCTTTCCGCTTCTCGTGGATTACGAGGAGAAACTCTATGCCGTGGGCAAGATCCCAGGCGGGTTCATCAAGCGCGAGGGGAGGCCGGGAGAGGCGGCTATCCTTGCGGCGCGACTGATCGACAGGCCTATCAGGCCGTTGTTCCCCGACGGATTTCGCAACGACGTTCAGGTTGTTGCTACAGTCTTTTCGGTGGAACCCGGGATTGATCCTGCGCTCTTGGCGATGAATGGCGCGTCAATTGCTCTCTCTATTTCTGACATACCGTTTGACGGCCCAATTGCCGGCGTCAAAGTGGGGCTCGTTGATGGGCAGTTCATTATCAACCCCGGAGTTGACGAGTCAGAGAGGTCAACACTCTCTCTGACAGTGGCGGGAACCGAGGATGCCGTTCTCATGGTGGAGGCGGGGGCCAATGAAGTCCCCGAAGAGCAGGTGCTGGATGCGATCATATACGGCCACGAAACGATCAAAGAGATAATCCAATTCCAGAAGAAAATAGTAGCTGAGGTTGGGGTTTCTAAGAAGGAGTTCGTGGCTTTTACGCCAGACCCGGAGATCGCAGAGAAGGTAGAAGAGTATGCGTACGACAAGCTCAATCAAGCAGTGCGCAATCCTGACAAGGTAGCTCGCGAGGAGCTGACACATGCTGTAAGGGAAGAAGTGCTGGCCCATTTCGCCGAAATATACGGTGAAGAGGTTCCCGTTCGGGACATCAACGGTGTTTTGGATGTTCTGCTCAAACAGATAGTTCGCAGGATGATCACGCAGGAGCAAACCCGTCCCGACGGAAGAGCTCTTGATGAGATTCGCAAGATTACGTGTGACGTTGGGCTTTTGCCTCGGGTTCATGGTTCTGCGATGTTTAGGCGTGGACAGACTCAGGTGATAACCGCGTGCACTTTGGGTGCAATAGGCGAAGAGCAGATCCTGGACGATCTAGGGCTAGAAGAATCTAAGAGGTATATGCACCATTACAATTTCCCGCCATACAGTGTGGGCGAAGTAAAGCCGATGCGCGGCCCTGGCAGGCGTGAAATAGGGCATGGCGCTCTTGCAGAGCGGGCTTTGCTGCCCGTCATACCTGACGACGAAGAATTTCCGTACACTATAAGAGTTGTTTCGGAGGTTGTGGAGTCTAACGGGTCTTCGAGCATGGCATCGGTATGCGGAAGTACGCTTTCACTAATGGACGCGGGAGTGCCGATCAAGAAACCAGTGGCTGGAGTAGCCATGGGGCTTGTCAAATACGGCGACGACTTCGCTATACTCACAGACATACAGGGCATAGAGGATGCCCTTGGGGATATGGACTTCAAGGTGGCAGGGACGCGCGACGGAATCACCGCCGTTCAAATGGATATCAAGGTTCGGGGCATTTCCAGAGAAATACTCCAGGCAGCGCTTGAGCAGGCACGCCGCGGAAGGCTTTTCATCATGGACAGGATGCTCGAGACGATTCCTCAGCCCCGAGCGGAATTGTCGCCGTATGCGCCACGAATGCTGACGATAAACATAGATCCCGACAAGATCCGAGATGTGATCGGGCCCGGCGGAAAGATGATTCGGAAGATCATCGATCTTACGGGGACCAAGATCGATATAGAGGACGATGGAAGGGTTTTTGTGTCGGCAGTCGACGAGGCACAGGCCCAAAAGGCCATAAACATGATTTTGGAGTTGGTGCATGATCCTGAGCCAGGCGAGGTATACACCGGCAAGGTGACGCGTATCATGCCTTTTGGTGCCTTCGTAGAAATACTTCCCGGCAAGGAAGGGCTAGTGCACATCTCTCAGCTTGCTCACGAGAGAGTAGCCACTGTTGAGGATGTCGTGCAAGTGGGCGACGATATCAACGTGCGAGTCACGGAAATCGATAGCCAAGGCAGGATAAACCTCTCACGCAAGGATCTTCTGCCGAGGCCTGAGGGCATGCCTGACTCTCCGCCCCCACGCGGAGATAGAAGACCGCCATCGGGAACTCGTGGTGGTGGAGCCCCGCGGGGAAGAAGCGGGGGTAGGGACCGCAGATAAAGAGCGTATGACTTCGATGCGAATAGTGTGAAGAGGATACAGCGCTTGTAGCAAGATAGCCGGAATAGCTCCGGCTTTTTTGTTTTTTGAAGGGACTCGGCTACCAAAGTAGAATATACAATACTGTGTACGACTTGGGAAGGCGGTGGGTCCGTTGGGATGCATTGATCGGACTTTCACAGTTCTCGTGGTAAACACAGGTTCCACATCCACCAAGATTGCGGTTTTCTGCGGCTGCAAACTGCTCTTTTCAGACAACATACAACATCCCCCTGATGAACTGGCGCGATATGCCAGAATCCCTGAGCAACTCGAATATCGCAAAGGTGTGATCCAGCGCAGCCTCGCTAGTAGTGGCGTAGCGCTCGAGCAGATAGACGCCATCATATCCCGCGGTGGCGCCCTCAAGCCGGTGCCTGGCGGAGTCTATCTGATAGATGAAGCTGTGGTAGACGACCTTCTCAACCGTCCATCCACGGAGCATGCCGCTAATCTGGCCGCTCCGATTGCCCGTGCCTTTGCCGACTCATTGGGAGTCCCCGCTTATTTTGCCGATCCAATATCAGTAGATGAGTATGAGCCTCTTGCGAGACTATCCGGATTGCCGGAGATCTCGCGGGTATCCAAACTGCATGCACTTTCCATACGAAGCACTGCAGCAAAAGCCGCTGCGAGTCTCGGCAAGGCGCTGGAAGAGGCAAACCTTGTGGTCGCCCATCTTGGCAGCGGGATATCGATATCCCCGGTCAAGGCTGGTAAAATGGTGGACGCCAATGGGGCGGATGATGAAGGCCCGTTCTCGCCGGAGCGCTCAGGCTCTGTGCCCATGAGCGATCTGGTGACTTTGTGTTATTCGGGGCAGTATGATGAGGGCGAATTGATTCATCTACTCACCCATGGAAGCGGGCTTTTTGCACATCTAGGGACTACAGATGCTCGCGAGGTCGAGAAGATGATCCTTGCGGGAAATACGCGTGCGTCAGATGTAGAGCAGGCCATGGCCTACCAGATATCCAAGGAAATAGGAGCCATGGCAACAGTTCTTTGTGGGCGTGTTGACGCGATTGTTCTCACCGGAGGGCTTGCAGCTTGGGATCGTCTGGTTGGACACATCACAGAGAGATGCTGCTTCATAGCGCCCGTAATCACCTATCCTGGCGAGAACGAGATGGAAGCTTTAGCGAGCAGCGTCATGAGAGTGCTTGCCGGGGAGGAAAAAGCAAGAGTATATGCATCAGTCTGATCAGATTGGGATTTGATGCGAAGACATACCTGAGGGAGGAGATGTCGATGCTTGCAGCTTTCGATGAGGTTGTAGCGCGCGCGAAGAAGCGCCCTTCAGCCAAGGTGGCAGTTGCTGTTGCACAAGATCGTGAAGTGCTCGAAGCCATTCAAATGGCTCATGGGATTGGGATGGGCGCGTTCGTCCTCGTAGGGGATGAGAAGTTGATACGACCGCTGGCGTCCGCAGTGGGCCTTGACCTTTCTGAATTGGAAATTGTCCATGAACCTGATGCCAGGACTGCTGCCCTGCACGCGGTTGAACTAGTCAGCTCCGGGCAGGCGGGCATATTGATGAAAGGCCTGATCCCAACTGCCGATTTCCTTAGGGCTGTTTTAGATAAGGAGGTTGGTCTCCGGACCGGGAAGCTATTAAGCCATGTGGCGGTCTTCAAATCTCCGAGGTACGATAGGCTGATTTACATGACCGATGGTGCTATGGTAGTGGCGCCCACGCTTCAAGACAAAGTACAGATAATTCAGAACGCAGTGGGGGTGGCACACAAGCTCGACAACGAAGTGCCCAAGGTTGCGTGCATAGCCGCTGTCGAGGTGGTCAATCCAGACATGCCTGAGACTGTTGAAGCGGCAGCGCTGGCCAAGATGTGCGATAGGAACCAGATACGCGGATGCATTGTAGATGGCCCTCTTGGCCTCGACAATGCAGTCTCTGAGGAGTCTGCACGCCACAAGGGAGTGGATGGCCCTGTGGCCGGCAGAGCAGACATTTTGCTTGTTCCAAACATTGTTGCAGGAAACGTCATATACAAAACCCTGGTTTACTTCGGCCAAGTTGAGACCGCGGCTATACTGACCGGAGCTCGTGCTCCAATCGTGCTCACGTCGCGCTCAGACTCTCCTGAAGCCAGGCTGAAGTCGCTCGCGCTGGCTATTGCAACGTCATAGTAACGGAGGTGGTTGGAGTGAGCGATTTCAGGGTTCTTGTCATTAACCCCGGGTCCACTTCAACGAAGGTAGCCGTCTTTGAAGGAGATCGTTCAGCGGCGTCCGAAAGTCTCAGACATGATGCCGATATGATAGCTTCCTACCCCCGCATCTTCGATCAGTTTGATATGCGAAAGGAAGCGGTGTTCGACTTCATGGAAAGGTTACCGTTTCCTGCAGATACTCTGTCAGCCGTGGTTGGACGTGGTGGGGTATTGCCTCCCATGGAGGGCGGAGTCTACATCGTAGATGATGTGCTGGTGGATGCCCTGTATGAATGGGGATGGAATCACGCTTCAAGCCTTGGTGGAATCATAGCCAAGGAAATAGCCGATTCTTTGGGGATTCCCTCTTATATTGCTGACCCAACAACAACTGACGAGCTTGACAACATTGCCCGCATGACTGGCATTCCCGGGATTGAACGCCGGAGTGTCTTCCATGCACTCAATCAAAAGGCGATGGCGCGCAAAGCCGCGCGCGATTTGGGGCGGAAATATGAGGAGTGTAACTTCATAGTGGTTCACCTCGGTGGGGGCATCAGCATAGGCGGACACAAGCGCGGGCGCGTTGTCGAGGTCAGCAACGCGTTGGATGGAGAAGGTCCATATTCATCTGAGCGGTCCGGTAGCCTTCCCAATACGTCTTTGGTGAGGCTCTGCTTCTCAGGAAGATACACAGAGGCGGAAATGAGAAGGAAGATAACCGGACAAGGCGGCCTTGTGGCATATCTTGGAACAAATTCGTTGCTGGATGTTGAGAAGAAGATTGAGGAAGGAGATGATTATGCCAGGATTTGCTATGAAGGTATGGCCTATCAAGTAGCAAAGGAGATAGGCCGTGTGGCTTGTGCCCTTTCAGGAGATGTGGATGCGATCATCCTTACAGGAGGCGCTGCGAATTCGAAAATGCTTGTGTCCTGGATTGAGGAGCGAGTCAAATTCATTGCCAGCGTGATGGTGTATCCTGGTGAAGCAGAGATGGAGGCGCTGGCCGATGCAGGCCTCAGGGTCCTCCGGGGTCTTGAGGAACCCAAACGAATGATGTTGGGAGGAGGCGGCCGATGACGAAAGTTGTATTTGACGAGGAAAAGTGCAAGGGTTGTGGGTTGTGTGTGCAGTTTTGCCCCAAGAAAGCGATAATTATGGCCGAGAGGATAAACACCAAAGGCTATCACCCCGCTGTCCTCGCAGATGAGGAGAACTGTATTTCTTGCGGGATTTGCGCACGAATGTGTCCTGACGCTGTTATCGAAGTATTCAAACCCTGAGGAGGGCAGTATGCATGGTAGAACGCAAATTGTTTAAAGGAAATGAAGCCGTTGCTGAGGCTGCCGTCAGGGCTGGGTGCAGGTACTTCTTCGGGTATCCGATAACTCCCCAGAACGAAATCCCTGAGTACATGGCCCGAAGGTTGCCTGAAGTCGGCGGCCTGTTTCTGCAGGCTGAGAGTGAAGTAGCGGCCATAAACATGGTTTATGGGGCCGCTGGAACCGGAGCGCGCGTAATGACTTCATCATCGAGCCCTGGCATTAGTCTCAAGCAGGAAGGAATATCTTACATAGCCGGAGCCGAGTTGCCGTGCCTCATAGTCAACATGGTCCGGGGAGGACCGGGGCTGGGCGGAATTCAGCCGGCTCAGAGCGACTATTTCCAGGCAGTGAAGGGCGGCGGACATGGCGATTATTACACAATCGTATATGCCCCTGCATCGATACAGGAAATGGTTGACTTGACTATGCAGGCATTCGATGTGGCCGAAACATACCGTATGCCGGTGATGATCCTTGGAGACGGGGTGCTCGGTCAGATGATGGAACCAGTAGAGTTCCGGGATCCTGTGCCAAGAGAACTCCCGCCCAAGGACTGGGCGACTACCGGGGCAAAGGATGGACGCGCCCCACGTCTGATAAACTCTATCTACCTGAAACCCGATGAGCTGTTCAAACATAACCTCAAGATAGCCGAAAGGTTCGAACAGGCGAAGAAGAACGAAGTGATGTGCGAGAAGGCGAATACTGATGATGCCGACATCGTGCTAGTGGCCTACGGGACCACTGCTAGGGTGTGCCGGTCAGTCATGGACAGGGCTCGCGCTGCCGGACTCAAGGTCGGACTGATCCGTCCCATCACGGTCTCTCCGTTCCCGTACGATGACATTGCCGAGGTTGCCCGCACTGCCAAGGCTTTCTTGACGGTGGAGATGAGCCTCGGGCAGATGGTGGAAGACGTGAAAGTGGCGGTGTACGGTGCTGCTCCAGTCCACTTTTACGGAACTACCGGCGGCGTGATTCCAACTGCCGCCGATATTATGGCGCGCGTCGAGGAGATTGCCAGGGCGGAGGTGCGGAAATGAAGCAAGTATATTCTGTTCCAAAGTCACTGCAACCAAGGTCGACGCATTACTGCCCCGGTTGCACCCATGGGATAGTGCACAAACTGGTTGCGGAGGCCATCGACGATCTCGAGATCAGGGACCGCGCCATTGGAGTGGCGCCGGTGGGGTGCGCAGTCTTCGCATACGACTACTTCGACTGCGATTTCCAGCAGGCGGCACATGGGCGTGCCCCGGCTGTTGCTACAGGAATAAAGCGGGCAGTGCCCGACTCGGTCGTATTCACGTATCAGGGTGATGGCGATTTGGCTTCGATTGGAGCCGCTGAAATAGTTCATGCCGCGATGAGAGGCGAGCGCATTACTGTGATATTCGTCAACAACGCCATATACGGCATGACCGGCGGCCAGATGGCTCCGACTACGTTGGTGGGCCAGAAAGCCACTACCGCGCCTTTTGGCAGACAGAAGGAGCACTGCGGCAGCCCACTTCGGATTTCAGAGATGTTGGCCACGATTCCCGGTGCAGCATACATCGCCAGGGTTGCACTTTCATCCCCGGGGAATGTTGCAAAGGCAAAGACTGCTATCAGGAAGGCATTCGAGACGCAACTGGCCGGCGAGGGATTTGCCCTTGTGGAGTGCTTGTCTACATGTCCGACAAACTGGGGAATGGCGCCATACGAGGCAATGCAATGGCTGGAGGAGAACATGATACCATACTATCCCCTTGGAGAGTTCCGAACTCCGGAAGGGGGGGCTGAATAATGCTTGAGGAACTGATCATATCTGGATTCGGCGGGCAGGGCGTAATGGTTATTGGCCAGTTGCTGTCCTATGCAGGCCTGCTCGAAGGGAAAAACGTGTCGTGGATACCTTCATATGGGCCTGAGATGCGTGGTGGCACCGCCAACTGCTCGGTTGTGATATCAACAGATCCGATAGGTTCGCCTATCGTGTCGGAGCCATTATCGGTCATAGTCATGAATAGGCCTTCACTCGACAGGTTCGAATCCGCACTGAGGCCAGGGGGACTGCTCGTATACAACAGTTCTCTGATAGATAGAGCTCCGATTCGCACGGATGTAAGGGTGATTGCAGTTCCAGTCAACGACATGGCTGCCGAGCTTGGATCTGATCGGGTGGGCAACATGTGCGCCCTTGGCGCGTATCTTGCTGCGACACGCGTGGTATCAATTGATTCCATAGCTGAGAGTCTTAAGGAGGTACTGCCTCCAAGGAGGCATGACCTTATACCACTCAACCTCAAAGCGTTGGAAGCTGGAAGAGAACTGATTAAGTAGGCGCAAATGCCCATGGATCAGGCATTTCTTGAGGAGCTGTTGTGCCTGTGCGGAGCCTGTTTTGGAATAGTGGCACATCACATCGCCGCTGAAACTCGATGCGCGGCAAAGATGGCAATTGGTGATCAATTGCGAGCTCAGCAAGACAATCAAGGCGGCACTGAACATGGTGTAGCGCAAAATACGGTGCTCGCTATCGATACAGTGTTAGGTATGATGTTGAAGGTCAATATAGCATGCAAGTAGTACGACGCTTGAAACATGGCCGGCCTGAGGCGGGAGGATCTGTAGCCGCTATCGGGCCGGCTGTGATTTGACGGTGAAGGAGCATTTCGCAGAAACATACCCAACATGGGTAGAGCATGCTCGCAGCGCCTGGCATCAGGCTGGCTACGGGTTGAGAATGCCAAAGCTTGTAGCTGGGCATAAATGAACGAGGCCTTGCGGCCAGCATGCCATGGTTGTGGCGGCACAGTGCAGCGGTAGATCATGGCAAAGGGACGCCGGTCAGTGGCGTCCCTCGGGATCAGGTTAGTTTTGGGTCATTTCGGCCGCGATCACGGGAAAATGCCCCGCATTTTGATGGCGTCCGCTACCCTTTTCACTCCGAGAATATAGGCGCCTGTACGGAGACTGAGATCTTCTTCATGAGCGAAATCCCAGACTTCTGCGAAGCTATGGGTCATAATCTTGTCTAGCCTCGAGTTGACTTCTTCCTCAGTCCAGTAGAAGTTCTGGAGATTCTGCACCCACTCGAAGTAGGAACAGATGACTCCGCCTGCGTTTGCAAGGATATCCGGGACAACGAGGACGCCGTTTGCCGCGAGGATCTTGTCGGCCTCGGCAGTAGTGGGCCCGTTTGCGCCTTCAACGATAAACTTTGCTCTGACGTCTTCTGCGTTTTCCTCAGTGATCTGATTCTGCAATGCGGCCGGGATAAGAAGATCGACGTCGAGGGTGAGAAGGTCAGCATTTGATATATTGCTGACTCCCGGTTCGCTGTAGCCTTCAAGAACTCTATTCTCCTCGACATACTTGGTTATGTGAGGTATGTTGAGTCCTCCCGGGTTGTAGTGTCCGCCGCTAATGTCGCTCACGGCTACTACCTTGCAACCCATTTCGTGGGCTAAGGTAGCGGCAACTGAACCGACATTTCCGTAGCCTTGCACTGCACATGTGATCTCAGATGGCTTCTTATTGAGCCGAAGCAGCAACTCGCGGACGGCGAAGACCACACCGCGTCCAGTGGCTTCGCGTCGCCCAATTGACCCGCCGATCGGGACTGGCTTGCCTGTGACTACACCCGGACTGTAGACTCCGTTAAGGACGGAATAAGTATCGACGAACCAGCCCATGATCTGGGCGTTTGTTCCCATGTCCGGAGCGGGTATGTCTTTTTCAGGTCCTATAATGGGGTAGATAGCGTAGACATAACGTCGTGTCAATCGTTTTAGCTCGTTCTCTGAAAGTTGTGTAGGATCAACGCGAATGCCGCCTTTGCCGCCCCCATAAGGGATTCCGGCGACAGCGCATTTCCAGGTCATCCACGAAGAGAGAGCCTTCACTTCGTCCATGCATACGTCCATGGCATAACGAACTCCACCTTTTGCGGGACCGCGTACGGTGGAGTGCTGGCACCTGTATCCAGTAAATACCTTGATGCTCCCGTCGTCCATTTCGATGGGAAGCGCAACCTCGAGGGTGCGCTCTGGTTCTGCGAGGATCTCGAATATGCCGGGCTCAAGATTGAGGATTCGAGCTGCCTCGCGAAGCCGCGCTAGTACCTGCTCATACTGGCCGCCTGCCATTTTATTACCTCCATATATACTATGATCGCGGTTATAATTTAATAATTCTCCATTTTCTTTCCCACTCCTGCTGCATAAAGTGGCGACTTATTCACTGATGCATATCGACCACACACTCAGGATAGGACTGGGCACCAATCTTATTTTAGATGGCGACTGCCTCGGTGGTGAGCATGGGCGATGTACGATGTAAGTGTGCATACATCGCAAGTCGAGTTGCTGACGAGAAAGAGCTTGTGTTAGTTCGGATGGCGCATCCTTATGGACGTGGCTAGTTGAGTAACTCGGGAAAGCAAACGACTGTACGGAAGCTAAGGTACGTGGTATGGAGTTTGACGCGCCAAGACGCGGAGCAAGATTGTTTGGAGTTGGGAAGAGAGGACACTATGAGGCTATTTCGCATCAACCGCTGACCGCGTTGACATGGTTGAGCGATGAAACTCAGCCCATTACTGGGAAGGAGTTGGCCATTACATAGCGAAGTTTAACCTTAGATTCAAACCACCTTAAAGGGGAGGATTATTGAATGAGCTCTCTCAAACGTGTCCTAGTTGTTTTCCTGGCTGCGGGAATGCTCGTGGGTTGTGCATTCAACGGCTTTGCAGCTCCTGCGCCCAAAGTTGGAATTGTATTTGACATCGGCGGTCTAGGTGACCAGTCCTTTAATGACTCAGCCAATGTAGGCCTCGAGCGTCTCAAGAAAGAGTTGGGTTATGGCACTCGATATGTCGAATCGAACACACCATCTGACTATGAGCCTAACCTTGCTAGCCTTGCCAGAGAAGGTTATGATGTCGTTTGGGGTATCGGCTTTTTGATGGCTGACGCCGTTCAGAAGGTAGCCAAGCAGTTCCCGAATACCAAGTTTGGAATCATTGACCATGGCTACAGTGATGCAGAATACAAGGAGATCCCCAACGTTCTCGGAATATTGTACAAAGAGCACGAGGGCTCCTTCCTAGTCGGAGTGCTGGCGGCGCTGACCACAAAGACGAACACTGTGGGCTTTGTTGGCGGCATGGATATTCCGGTAATCCACAGATTTGAAGCTGGATACAAGGCCGGAGTATGGAAGACCAATCCAAACATAAACATCATAGTGAACTACAGTGGCGCCTTTGACGATCCTGGCAAGGGCAAGACCATTGCCGAGTCGATGTTCCGCAGAAATGCCGACGTGGTGTTCCACGCTGCCGGTTCCACCGGAATCGGGGTTATCCGCGCAGCCGAGGATCATGGCAAGTGGGCCATAGGTGTCGATTCCGACCAGAACCATCTGGCCCCGAATAACGTCTTGAACTCAATGATAAAGAGAGTGGACGTTGGAGTTTTTGAGGGCACCAAGATGTTGCTGAAGCCGGGCTTTACGGGACGGACGGTCGTTCTGGGCTTGCGCGAAAACGCAGTTGGGCTTGCGCCCGAAAAGTCTAACAGGGCATCCGCGGCAGCCACGGCCAAGGCTCGCGAATGGGCAAACATCATTGCTAGGGGCGAGTACGTAGTTCCCGAGTTCCCTGCGGAGGCAGATAAGCTTTACAAGAAGAAGTAGAAGAGAACGAGGCAGCGATCTTCGGTAGCGGTTTTCTTATCTGATTCGAACAATTAGAGAACCGTGAATCAAGGTATTGCTGAAACAGCGCGAACCTAATGTAGTCTGAGGTTGGGCGCCAGCTGCTTCAGGGTCTGGCGCCCAACTGTGCTATCTTCATAATGCTATCTTACTGGAGGGACTTTTATGGGAAGGCCCCAGAGTGTCCCAGTGCTCGAAATGCGCGGTATTACCAAGCAGTTTCCTGGAGTCGTTGCAAACGACAATGTCGATTTCAAATTGGAGAAGGGCGAGATCCACGCGCTGCTTGGAGAGAATGGCGCCGGAAAGACGACGCTCATGAAGATCCTCTACGGATTATACGAGGCCGATGAGGGGATGGTTCTTGTTAATGGGAAAGAGATTTCCATCAAGGAGCCTAATGATGCCATCAGCCTTGGCATTGGCATGGTGCATCAACACTTCATGCTCATACCTCCTTTCACCGTTGCAGAAAACCTTGTGTTAGGAGCTGAGCCCGTAAAGAATGGGCTTTTCATGGACATGGAGAAGGCCATAGCAAAGGCCAACGAGGTATCCGAAGCCTATGGCTTGGCTGTGGACCCCAACGCTAAGGTCGTCGATATTTCAGTGGGCATGCAGCAAAGGGTGGAAATACTCAAGGCACTGCTGCGCGGCGCTGAAATACTGGTGCTTGATGAACCTACAGCGGTGTTGACTCCCCAAGAGGTAACTGAGCTTTTCGAGATCATGCGGAACCTTACGGAACAGGGGAAATCGATCATTTTCATCAGCCACAAGCTCAAAGAGGTGCTGGATATATCAGATCATGTGACTGTGCTCAGACGGGGCAAGTCCATAGGCACAGTTGCGACCGCCGAAACGACTCAACAAGAACTTGCCAGGATGATGGTGGGCCGCGATGTTGAACTCGTCGTTGAAAAGGGGCCCGCAAAGCCGGGCAAAAACATACTGCAAGTGAGCGAGTTGCACGTGCTCGATCAGCGGCATCTTCCAGCGGTTCGTGGAGTCTCGTTTTCAGTTCGTGCAGGAGAAATCTTCGGGATTGCCGGCGTAGATGGAAACGGCCAGAGCGAGCTCGTTGAGGCGATCACCGGGATGCGTCGGCCGACATCCGGGCGCGTTGTCATTAACGGTCATGATCTTACCGGCGCTCGCCCACGCCAGGTCTTTGAGTCCGGGGTCGTTCACATACCGTCTGACCGTCATCGACACGGACTTGTTCTGGACTTCACGATTGCAGAAAACATGATCCTTCAGACTTACTACAAACCTCCATTCAGCAAACGTGGGGAACTTGACTGGGAGACCATTCATCAAGAGGCGCGCAGGCTGATAGAGGAGTTCGACGTGAGAACCCCGAGCGAAAAGGTGGCGGCGGGCTCTTTGTCAGGAGGAAACCAACAGAAAGTTATAGTTGCCAGAGAGCTTTCGCGACAGCCTGAGCTCATAGTAGCTGCTCAACCCACTCGTGGGCTTGATGTGGGCGCGATCGAATTCGTGCATAGGAAGCTGGTAGAGGCAAGAGACGACGGAAAGGCCGTTCTCCTCGTCTCGCTCGAGCTCGACGAAATCCTGGCCCTGGCCGACAGAATTGCAGTGATGTATGAAGGCGAAATAGTAGGGGTAGTTGATTCTGATACGGTAACCGAAGAAGAGCTTGGATTGATGATGGCAGGAGCGATGCGCGGCCCCAAGGCCGAGACGGCGGGAGGCGGAGGCAGATGAGCGTGGAGAGTAAACGGAAGGCGTGGTGGCGTCAGCTGATTGTCCCCATTATTGCGGTGGTCTTGGGACTCCTAATTGGGGCGATTTTCATGTTATTCACTGGCGCGAATCCTCTCGATGCGTATGGCGCACTGCTCAGCGGATGTTTCGGATCGGCAGTGAACCTTTCGGAGACGGTTGTATATATTACGCCTCTCATATGCACTGGCCTGTCCATTGCAGTCGCATTTCGTGCCGGATTGTTCAACATCGGCGCAGAAGGCCAGATGATCGTGGGAATGTTGGCCTCGGCAATCATCGGCTACAAGCTGGCTGGTTTGCCCCGGATAATCCATCTTCCACTCACGATCTTCTTTGGAATGTTGGCCGGGGCGCTCTGGGCTGCAGTTCCAGGTTATCTCAAGGCCAAGTTCGGTGTACACGAGGTAGTGAACAGCATTATGATGAACTACATCGCGCTGTATTTATCCCACTACTTGGTAAATGGTCCGATAAAGGATCCGAATTTGGCGTCGCCGTATAGCCCTGAAATTGCGGACTCGGCTAAGCTATGGAGATTCGTTGGCGGGCATGGATCGGAATTCAGGGTCAACTCCGGTATTCTCATTGCGATCGCTGCAGCCATTCTCATATATCGTCTGCTTTACAAGACGACGCGGGGGTATGAGATAAGGGCAGTGGGTCTCAATGCTGAAGCGGCGCGATATGCAGGCATTGATGTCTCTTCGGCTATGGCAAGGTCTATGTTGATTGCAGGTTCCATGGCTGGGCTGGCAGGTGCTATACAAGTGTGCGGAATTCAGTACAAGTTCCTTGACCTTTTTGCGTTTGAGGGCTTTGGATTTGATGGAATAGCCGTGGCATTGCTTGCGCAGGGCAACCCCTACGGCATTTTAGCGGCGGCTTCGCTCTTTGGCGTGCTCAACAGAGGCTCACAGATGATGCAGCTGTTGGCCAGGGTTCCAAAGGAGACTGCAGGCATCATCCAGGCTTCAGTAGTCTTCCTGGTGGCCGCTGAAGGAATTGTCGAAGGTTGGCTCCCGGTTCGTCGGACGGCCAGCCTTGAGGCTTCCGGGAAGGAGGAGACGCAATAATATGGAATTCCTATATTTTGTGGCTGACGCGTTAGCTACTACGGTGTCCCTCGCGGCACCTCTGATACTCACGGCCATTGGTGGTGTGTTTTCAGAGAGGTCGGGTGTGGTCAACATAGGGCTGGAAGGCATGATGCTGATCGGTTCTTTCATGGGCGTTCTCTTCTCCCATCTTACCGGCAATGCCTGGATAGGGTTTTGGATGGGCGCTTTGTCTGGAGCCGCGGTGGCCGCTTTGCATGCGTGGGTATGCATAAAGCACGGCGCAAACCAGACCGTGTCGGGCGTGGCGATCAACATACTAGGGGCAGCTCTAACAGGCTACCTGCTGAGGGCCATATTCAACAGAGCCGGACAGACTGAACCTGTTCCGGGCCTTGCGGCATGGACCATTCCCTTCTTGAAAGATGTTCCGATTCTCGGAGATATCTTCTACAGGAATATGCCTCCTGTATATATCGCATTCATTGTCGTCATAGTCGCGCAGATAGTGCTTTTCAAAACTCCGCTGGGGCTCAGGATAAGGGCTTGCGGCGAACACCCGGAGGCCGCGGACACAGTAGGCGTGAACGTCGCTGGTATCAGGTACTTGTGCGTGATACTCAGTGGATTCCTTGCAGGCATGGGAGGCGTCACGTTATCCCTTGGCCAACTCTCCCTCTTCAGGGAGGGAATGAGCGCGGGCAAGGGGTTCATAGCTTTGGCGGCGGTCATATTCGGCAGATGGACTCCTGTGGGAGCCATGTGGGCTTCGCTCCTGTTTGGTCTGGCAGACGGATTGCAGCTGACAGCACAGAACTGGGGATTTACTGCAATTCCGAGGGAGTTCTTGATCATGACGCCGTACATCGTTACTATGGCGGCATTAGCGGGCATCATCGGGCGGTCGGTTCCGCCAGCTGCAAGCGGGAAACCCTATGTCAGGCGTGACGGGGGCGCCTGATCACTTTGCTTGGCGGTGGAGCGGGATACGGCTTGGACGCATCTTGGTGATAGGCGTTTCAAGTTGCGCAATAGAGTATTGCTGTGGACATGTCGACGCCATTCAGATGGGGCTGTGATGGCGCAGATGGCATTGAGAGGCGACCCCTCCCGTGATAGGGTCGCCTTTGTGTCGTTGCAATGGCACTGAGAACAGACAAGCCTTCATTGATAGCGGATGTGATGGAACCTGCGCTGCTGTTCGCCACCTAGGTTGCCACATGGGTAGCCTACGGAGGGCGGGAGTGCGCCGACAGAGGATTTCTTGTGATTTGGTGGAATGATTAAGACTGTGGATATAAAGAACATGTCATTTGAGGAATGCAGAGGGTTTTTTGCGTCGCTCGGGGAGCCGGCCTACAGGGCGGACCAGGTTTTCGAGTGGCTTCATGGCAAGCGGACGGCATCATACGATGAGATGACAAATCTCCCTGTCTCGCTCCGCAGAACGCTTGCGGAGGTCGCTCCCTTGCGTCCTCCGGAGGTCCTTGCCGTGCACTCCTCGCCCGGAGGCGCCACGAAATATCTGATAGGCCTGGCAGATGGCAATGCTGTTGAGACGGTCTTGATGGAGCATGACTACGGATTGAGCTTGTGCGTTTCGTCTCAGGTAGGCTGCGGTATGGGGTGTGCTTTTTGTGCTTCAGGCCTTGAGGGCCTCGTGAGGAACCTGACATGCGGCGAAATGATAGACCAGATATTGGCCGTGAGCAATGGCATCGCCAACGAAAGTCCCAACAGGCGCGTCAGTTCGGTCGTTATGATGGGAAGCGGAGAGCCCTTGGCCAATTACGATAACGTTCTCAAGTTTGTGCGACTTATCAACTGGAAGAGAGGCTACGGGATAGGCTACAGGCACATAACCATCTCGACATGCGGAATCGTGCCTGGCATACGCAGGCTTGCTCAAGAAGGGCTGCCTGTGACGCTTTCCGTATCACTCCATGCGCCGGATGATCACACACGGTCTGCATTGATGAAGATAAACCAGGTCTATCCAGTGGGGCAGCTGATCGAGGCATGTATTGATTATGCGAATTCCACGGGAAGACGCGTGACGTACGAGTATTCTCTGATAGGCGGTGTTAATGATTCGAGGGACCATGCCCTGCGGCTGGCGCGCCTCTTGGGGGGCACTTTGTGCCATGTCAACCTCATACCACTCAATCCCGTGCCGGAGACGGGGTTCGCTCGTCCCTCTCAGGAGGCAGTCAATGTGTTCGCCTGCACACTTCGTTCCGCTGGGATCGAAACCACTATCAGGCGTGAGATGGGCGGCGATATAGACGCAGCCTGTGGCCAGCTGAGGCGGAGGTGGGCAGGGCGTCCAGGGGCGTCTGATCCGAGCAAAAGGCGAGATGAGGGGGGGTAGAGATTGAATGGTCCGTGTGGCGCTGGCGATCCTTAGGCTTGCGTGCGTGGCCTCGCTCTACTTCTTTCTATATCGTGTTTGTAGGGCTCTGGTCCTCGACGTTTCCTTTGATGCCGGTTCGGATAATCTTGACGATGAAAAGATGTTGGAAGGCCAGTCTGCCGCTGTGCCCGATGCTGGCGGCGATGATGCGTCTTGAGTTTGTCTATGCTAGCCTGGATGGGGTGAGGGACGTGATGGTTGGGTTTGCTACCGATATTGGTCTGGTGCGCGACCGCAACGAGGATGCATATTTTGCCGCGGATGGATGTTATGCCGTAGCCGACGGCATGGGCGGGCACAGGGCCGGAGAGGTGGCATCTGAGATTGCAATCGGGGTTGTCTCGGCGGAATGCGCCAATGTTGACCTTGGCAGTCTCGACATGGCTCAGTGTATTGAGAAGGCCAACCGCAGTGTGATTGAGGCTTCACGGCGCTGTGACGAACTGGAAGGCATGGGCACCACGTTGACGGTGGCTGCTTTTTGTGAGGGAACGCTCAGAGTAGGGCATGTGGGCGATTCCCGCGCGTACCTGATTCGCGGGGACGACATTATTCAGCTCACCGACGACCACTCTGTGGTGGGCGAACTGCTCAGATCTGGAATGCTCACGCCTGAAGAGGCAGAGTGTCATCCGCAACGCCATGCGATTACGAGGGCACTTGGCTTTTCTGAAAGCCTCGAAGTAGATATCGTCGAGAGGCAAGTTGAGCCGGGAGATGTCGTTTTGCTGTGCACAGATGGCCTTCACGATATCGTTGGGGATAATGAGATAGCTGAGACGATCAAGAGGTTCCATGACCCTAGGGAGGCATGCATGGAGCTTGTCAGATTAGCCCGTGCGCGCGGCGGGCATGACAACATAACTGTAGTCCTTGTCCGAGTCGAGGAATCGGATGTCTCATCGTCTTCGTCTTCTGCCCGCGCGTGTTCAGGGGGACTAGTGATATGATGGAGGACGGCAGTCTGCCAGCGAGTGCCCAAGGCACTGCGCGTCCCATAAGGGAGACGGAACGTTCGCTATTGGGGATAGTCATGCTCATGTCGCTGACGGCTGGATTCTCTTTGTCGCTTGCTAGGAATGGGACGCTGACCGGCGAGGAAGCAGCGCTCTGTTTCGTGTCATCAGCGCCATTTGCCATGACTCATCTGGTTTTTGTTGCTAAGGGTTTCGATGGCGATGAGTTAATACTGCCGCTTGCAGGTGCGGCGACAGTAATGGGTTATCCTGTGGTATACAGGCTCAGGCCTGACTTGGCAGTTCGGCAGCTTGCCTTCATATGGCTTGGATCGGCTGTTATGGCTGTTCTTGCTATTCTTCAGAATCAAAAAAAGCTGGAGGGCTGGGGAGTTCCGGCTTTGGGCGGGTCAATTGCTCTGCTGGTCCTCACTTTGATGGTAGGAGAGGAACGCGGAGGAGCTCGCTCATGGCTGTTCTTGGGCGATATGGGGTTTCAAACGTCTGAGCTTGCCAAGATCACATGTATATTGGCGGGTGCGGAAGGGTTGTCGAAGATGCACACTGCCGATTCCATGGCGACTGCCAGAGCGTCCGCAAGGGAGATATGGGAGTGTTCTCAGGCTAGAAGGGTGATAGTGATGTGGGCGGCTGTGATGTTGCTCACTGTGGCGCAGCGCGATGTGGGCACTGCCATGGTCATATACATTTCCTGTGTTGCAATGGCCTACGTGGCCACGGGAAACAGATTGTTGGTTCTAGTTTCGATTGGGATTGGGGCAGCTGCTGTGGCGGTGGCAGGGAGGGTCTTCCCACATGTTGGCGTCAGATTTTCCACGTGGCTGAACCCGTGGGCTGATGCAGCAGGTTCAGGTTATCAGGTAACGCAGTCGATCTATGCCCTGGCCAGTGGCGGGATACTTGGGCGGGGATACGGATGCGGGTCTCCTTGGTTGATCCCGGCTGCAGTTACCGACATGTTGTTCTCGGCATCTGCTGAGGAGATAGGGCTTGCTGGATCGATCGGCTTGATAGCGATATACTTTTTAATGGTAGGGCACGGTTATGCATGCGCTCAGCGGGCGGATTCAAGATACTCTGCACTGGTTGCGGTGGGTGCTGCCAACATGATAGCCGTGCAGACATTTGTCATTATCGGGGGGAATCTGGGTGTATTGCCCCTCACAGGCGTTACGCTTCCCTTGGCGAGTTACGGGGGGAGCTCCATGCTGACTAGCCTGGCCATCGTCGGAATTCTGCTCGGCTCTACGCGGCGCCTGCATTCCATTGATGGAGGCGCTTTGAGTTGAACAGGAGGATACGCAGGCTTGTCCAGGCGTGGATTGCGGGATGTGCCATTTTGGTGGTTGCGGCAACATATTATCAGGCAATAAGCGCCGATAAACTCTCCTCAAGTCAGGCTAATCCGCGGTTGGCCAACCTTGAGCGGGATGTGATTCGCGGACCGATTCTGGACCGTAACGGTGGTGTGATATGTGATTCGGTCGGCCCTGGGCTCTCGACGAGAGTATGGCGGGGGCCGGATTCGCTTGCGTCGCTTGTAGGCTATGTCAATCCCGTGCTGGGCAAGTCGGGGCTGGAGGCCGCATATGATGTTTGGCTTTCCGGCAGGCGTGGGCCATACGATGTGACAGGTCTGCTTGCGACCCTTGCCGGCCAGCCCGATCATGGTTGTGCGGTTCGGTTGACGATCGATGCCAATGTGCAGAAGGCGTGCGAGTCGGCATTGAGAGGGCGCAGAGGAGCTGCGATTGTGATCAATGCGGGGACTGGAGAGCTCCTCGCTGTTGCGAGCAGCCCGTGGTATTCTATGAAAGGGTTGGAGCTGTCGTGGGACAACATCGTTTCCCGGAATGATTCGCCTCTTGTTTGTCGCCCAATCAACGGGATGTACCCGCCTGGATCCACAATCAAGATGGCCATTGCAGCCATAGCCCTCGACAGCGGGGTAACCGACCCTAATGAGGTCTATGAGTGCGAGGGTTCTATCAGGGCGGGGGGGTCTGTTGTTCACGATCCAACGGGCGCTCATGGGGCGATCGATATAGTTGATGCCTTGGCTGTCTCCTGCAACACCACTTTTGTTGATCTCGGGCTTAGGCTGGGTCCGAAACTATATGAGGAGCTTCGACGTTTCTTCTTTGATAGGAGCGTACCTTTGGATATCCCGACACCGCCTGCGAACCTTGATGTGCGCAATGCTGATGTCAGCGGAGACGCCATTGGGCAGTTGGCCATAGGGCAGGGGAATCTTCTTGTGACTCCCATGCACGTGGCAATGATGGCAGCTGCCGTTGCCAATAGGGGAATAATGATGCGCCCCTATGTTGTGGCCGATATTTCTGCAGTTGACGGCGTCCCGGTCATGGTTGCTAGTGAAAGGGCTCTTGCATCCGTCATGACGCCATCATCCGCTGATATAGTTGCCAGAGGCATGAGGCAAGCGGTGAAACGAGGGACGGCCCGTTCAGCGGCGAGGTGGGGATATGATATTGCCGGCAAGACCGGAACAGCGCAGAATCCGCATGGAAATCCTCATGCATGGTTTGCTGGTTTTGGCGTGAACGGCAATAACAGAGTTGCTGCTGCGATAATCTTGGAAAACGCCGGCTCAGGCGGGACGGCAGCGGCGCCGCTGGGCGGCGATATTATCAGAGTAGCCCTCGATTCTATGGACAGAGCTAGGAGGTGAGCGGATGACCGGTGAGATTCTGGGCGGACGATATTCCATACTCGACACCATCGGCGAAGGTGGCATGGCCATAGTGTATCGGGCGAAGGATATGTTGCTCAACAGAGTAGTTGCCATCAAGGTGTTGCGGGGACAGTACGCCTCGGATTCTGAGTTCAGGGAGAGGTTTAGACGAGAGGCCCAGAGCGCGGCGGCTCTGTCTCACCCTAACATAGTCAACGTATACGACGTAGGGGAGGATTCCGGTTCCAACTACATCGTCATGGAGTGGGTGGACGGCCAGACGCTCAACGATATCATTATGCGTGATGGTCGGCTTACCGTGGATGTAGTCGCAGATTACAGCGTTCAGATTCTTGATGCATTGGATCATGCGCACCGCAGCGGCGTTATCCATCGCGACATCAAGCCTCATAACATTCTAATAACGAGGGATGGTCGCGTTAAGGTGACGGACTTCGGGATAGCGCGCGCCGCATCGGCAAGTGCTCTTACCGAGGCAGGGCAGGTGATCGGCACTGTCAACTATACTTCGCCGGAGCAGGCCCGTGGAGCCTCCGCCATTGCCGAGTCAGACATATACTCGCTTGGCGTAGTGATGTATGAGATGCTTACGGGTAGGCTTCCATTTGTTGGGGATACTCCAGTGGCAGTGGCGCTCAAGCATGTGCAGGAAGACGCATTGCCCCTTTCGGTGTACAATAAGGCGGTGCCTGTGGAGTTCGAGCGAGTGGTGATGAAGGCGTTGGCCAAGGATCCGCAAGACAGATGGCATACGGCCAGGGCATTCAAGAATGCCATATTGCGTGCCCATCCCACAGAGGTCAAAAAGGTGCCCGATGGCCAACAAGTTGAGGATCTTCCGACGGCTTCCGGCAGTGAAGGGGCAGCTACACCCCATTCGCGCATTACCAATGGCGTAGATGATGACCTCAACATTACCAGGCCGTTTGACAAGGTTGGGGAGGCTTTCGAGTTGGAAAACGATCAGGAGACGCCTAAACGGGCAGATCGCCAGGCAAAGACATGGACCACGATTATCGTTGTCATGTTGGTCGTGGCCGGTGCCGTTCTGGGCGCGCTCTATTCCTTCCGTCAATGGATTCAGGTGGAAGAAGTCGTAGTTCCTGACGTTGTTAACATGACGTTGCCGGATGCCGAAAGCCTGGCGCGTCGGAGTAGGCTTGCTTTGGATTCATCGGTAAAGCGCTACGACAACAAAGTCGAGTACAATCGCATTATCGAGCAAGATCCGCCTGCAGGCGCCAAAAGGAAGGTCCATTCGCCGATCAAGGTGATAGTAAGTCTTGGGCCTGAAATGGTGACGGTTCCCGATCTCTTTAACAAGTCCGAGAGGGAAGCCCGGCTTGAACTGGAACGTTCGAACTTAGTTCTTGGCGCCAAAAGCCAAGATTATCATGAGGATGTGAGGCCCGGGCGCATAGTCGATCAGGAGCCGGAGGTCGGCACATACGTGCCGAGGGGCTCGACGGTGAACTATACTGTATCCATAGGCCCGCCACCGCCTCCGCCTGAGGTTCCGCTCGTAATAGGAATGACTCTGGAGCGGGCCACGGATACTCTGAAGCGGGCGGGCTTTGCAGTGGGCGAGGTAAGGAAGAGGATAAGCATCCTCTACGAGGATGGCACAGTCATAGAGCAGAACCCTGGGCCGTACCAGATGGCGGAAAGCGGAACCACGATCGACCTCGTTGTGGCTCAGAGATCTGGGTTTCCGTCTGCTTCCCCTTCTCCATCGGACGATGGCGGTGGCCAGATAGACATGTCGTATCGGCGTTATGATGTGACCTATCAGGTTCAGCCGGGGTCTGAGGTCCAGGAGATAGTGATCAAGGTGAATGATAGTTACGGGGAGCGAACAAGCTATGGCCCCAAATTGCACAGACCTGGGGATTGGATACGGCACACTGTGGAAGTTTACGGGCCCGGCAAGATCGAAGTGTGGGTAGACGGATACCCTGTGAAGACGGAAAATGTATGATATCGGTCGCATCGTAAGGATTTCTGGCGGGCTGTGTTGGGTGTTGCCCGACGGTGAACAGGAGACAGTTCCGTGCGCCGCGCGGGGCAATGTGAAGCGGCGCGAAGAGGGTGTGGCGGTCGGAGATCGCGTTAGGATGCTGCGGCAAAACGGCACTGGCGTGGTTGAGGAAGTGTTGCCCCGACGCACATACCTTGTTAGGCCGACCGTGGCCAACGTGGACCAGGCAATAGTCGTTGCGGCAGCTGCACAGCCCGACCCTAACCCGTGTCTTCTGGACAGGCTATTGGTCATGTCGGAGTATGCGGGCCTTGATGCGGTGGTTTGCATAAACAAAGCGGATCTTGTTACGCGAGACGAGTGCGAGTCGTTGCTTCGTCTATACTCGGACATCGGCTACAAAACCATCCTCGCCAGCGCCCGGACCGGCCTTGGGCTTGAGGCTCTCTCTGCTGCACTTGCCGGAAAAACATCGGTCTTTGCCGGACCGTCGGGGGTGGGCAAATCCGCGCTTCTCAACATGGTTCAGCCCGGGCACGACCTTGTCGAAGGAGAGATAAGCGAGAAGATCGGGCGAGGACGGCATACCACAAGGGAAGTGCGGCTCATTCCGCTCGATGTGGGAGGGTTTGTAGCCGACACTCCTGGTTTCTCCTCTTTGGACATTACCTCAATTGCGCCTCGCGAGCTTACCCACGTGTTTCCCGAGATTTCCCGTCTTGCATCGGAATGCAAGTTCGTTGGATGCCTCCACGACAAGGAGCCGGATTGCGCGGTGAAGGAAGCTGTAGAGCGCGGCGTCGTAGATCCGGGTCGGTACGCACATTACCTCAGTTTCCTGGAAGAGCTTCGCGAGGCGGAGAAACGGCAGTATAGATAATTGATGCACCCTTGATGTATGGGGGCTTCTGGCTCTTTGAGCCGGCGGCGCGCCAGTGTTGCGTATCGCGTTGCAGGGGGGATGGACGCGAGGCGTAAAGCCTGAGGCATGGACGATGAAAGCAGGTGTTGGATTTGATAAAGATAGCTCCATCTATTCTTTCCGCTGATTTTGGAATCCTGGCCGAGGAGATCAGAGGGATAGCCAATGACGCCGATATGATCCACATTGACGTAATGGACGGTAGTTTTGTGCCAAACATCACACTTGGACAGCCGGTCGTAAGGCGTATCCGACAGGCTACAGATCTTCCTTTCGACGTGCACCTCATGATCGTCAATCCCGAAGAACACATAGATTCGTTTGCAGATGCTGGCGCAGATGCGATAACTGTTCATGCAGAGGCTTCTCGCCACCTCCATCGCACTTTGGAAGGGATAAGGCAGAGAGGCGTCAGGGCGGGTGTGGCCCTCAATCCCGCTACGCCTGTCTGCGCCATAGAGCATGTCTTGCACATGGTGGACATGGTGCTCGTCATGACTGTGAACCCAGGTTTTGGGGGCCAGAGCATGATAGTTGAGGCTCTAAACAAGGTGGAGGCCATAGCGGCACTGGCTCGCAGGAATGGCTTGAGCTTCGATATCGAGGTTGATGGGGGAATAAATGACGAGACTATAGGTGCTGCTGCCCGGGCTGGGGCGAACGTCTTTGTTGCGGGCAGCTATGTATTTGGCGCGGAGAATCCTCGGGAGGCCATCGGTGTCCTCCGGGCGGCAGCCATTGCGGCTGCGGAAAGCTCGCAAAGAACCCAGCAGATGATCTGATTGCTTGAAGAGCGGCTAATTTCGCTGTACCTGCTTGCGCCCCTCTGTAGATGTACGGAGGGGTTTCCACGTACTTACAGAGATATTGCAAAGAGTGTATGTTATAATCATCCGTGCAGCTAAAAGGCCATATGCCAGAAAGGAGGCGGGGCCTTGAAGTTACCGGGAATAAATATCAAAGTAGTGCTGGCAAGCGTGGCGGTGGCCGCGGTTCTTCTTTTTGGAGGGCGAGAAGTGTTTCTCAGGACCTCTGTTGCAATGCCAATGGATAGGGCTTTCGCTTCTATGTCCGAGATCGAATCGTATTCATTTGAGCGTTCGGCTTATGGCGCAGTAGTGGAAGTGAAGCTTGGCAACGTGGAAGACCTTTCAGAGACTGTGAGGAAAGTAGAAGCGGCCGTCGCGAAGCTGCCTGCCGACGGTAGACTGTGGGTGAGGATATCGGACACGCGTGACGTGCTTTTGCAGGATGTGTACTACAGAATGCACTTCGATATAGAGGAAGCGATAGCCACTGGATCTTTCTCGGACCTAAAGGGGCGTGCTGACGAGAAAGCTCGGCAGGCTGGGCTATCAGGTTGTGTTGTTCAAGTGGATGCAGACAATGTTTATGTCAGCCTTGAAAACGGCGAGCACCGGCTTTACGCAGTTGTATCGCGTGCGTCTGGAGCAGTCCAGGGCGGAACGGTTGTCCGATCCGACGCAAGATGGCTCTCTACCTGTTCGCCCCGGGGAAAGGCAGGCGTGGGCAGATGATAAGAGATGTGTTGATAGGCACAGGCATCGCTGCCTTCCTGTTCTGTATCGTGTATGGGTACGATGTGACCCCTATCATCTTTGCGGGCGGTCTATACGCTGCATTTGAGTTGATGATGTCAGGGCGGGTTGGCGATCGCAAGTTCGAGGTCATTCAAGAGGCAGAATCTGGCGGCAGGGTATCCAAGCTTACTTTTGGAGATGTTGGAGGTCAGGAGACTGCCAAGCGAGAGCTAGTCGAAGCCTTAGAGTTCATAAACAACGAAGAAAAGGCGGTCAAGCTTGGCATCAGACCCCTCAGAGGCATTTTGCTAAGCGGTCCTCCTGGAACAGGCAAGACGCTCCTGGCGAAGGCCGCGGCCAACTACACAGACGCAGTGTTCATTTCAGTGGCCGGGTCTGACTTCATAGAGATGTACGCAGGAGTTGGAGCCAAGCGCGTCCGGGATCTGTTTGGAACCGCGCGCTCCACTGCGCGTGCGTGCAAGAAGAAGACAGCAGTGATATTCATAGATGAAATAGATGTCTTAGGCGGAGTACGCGGCACGCATCAGGGGCACCTTGAGTATGATCAAACCCTCAACCAGCTCCTTGTAGAGATGGACGGGCTGACATCTGCTTCCCGCGAGGGTGTACGGGTCCTGGTGATCGGGGCGACAAACCGGGCGGACCTCCTCGATCCCGCGCTTCTTAGACCTGGGAGATTCGACCGCCTGGTAGATGTGGACCTCCCTGACAGGGAAGGAAGACGCCATATTCTGGAGATACACACCAGGCACAAGCCGCTCGCTGAGGATGTCGACATTGACAAGGTGGCTGCGGAGACCTACGGATTCTCCGGGGCTCACCTTGAAAGCTTGACCAATGAAGCGGCGATCATGGCGCTCAGGGCCGGGCGGGTCCGGATCACAATGAATGACTTTTCTGAAGCGATGGAAAAAGTGATCATGGGGGAAAGGATAGAGCGAAAGCCGGATGAGGAAGAGCTCCGGCGCGTCGCAGTCCACGAGCTTGGCCATGCTGTCGTGAGCGAGCTGCTCAAGCCAGGGTCAGTGGCAGCTGTAACAGTGTCCTCGCGCGGGAAAGCTCTGGGATACGTGAGACATGCTCCGAGGTCTGATAAATATATCGAAACAGCGGCAGAGCTCGAAGCCAGAATCAGCGTTCTTCTTGCCGGGGCGATGGCGGAAGAGCTGATTCTGGGGGAGCGAAGCACTGGGGCGTCACAAGACATCCAACAAGCGGTGGAAACTGCAAGGAAGATTGTCAACTGTGGCCTGTCGGATCTGGGGATCATAAGCGAGGAGGACATCCCTCGAGACCAATATCATACGGCCGTGACCAGGCTTGTTCAGGCTCAGGAGGAACGGGCAAAGTCGTTGCTCGTCCCCAATGCGGAATTTATCAGAAAGGCTGCAGGCGAACTCATGTCAGTGGAGAAAATGAATGGGGATACTTTCAGGGCCCAGCTCTCGCAGACGGCCTGATTGGGGTGGCACGAATCCGCTTTCGGCCGTCTCTGTCAGGCCGACAGCGGTGTGCTCGGACCTGTCGGAGGGTTTTGCATGAAAGCGGAGATCATATCCGTCGGAACGGAATTACTCTTGGGCCAGACGGTGGACACCAACGCCGCGCATATCGCGAGATCGCTTGCCGGGTGGGGGTTCTCCCTATACAGAAAAACGACTGTCGGCGATAATAGGGCGAGGCTCGCCACTGTGGTTCGCGAAGCGCTTGAGCGGGCTGATGTGGTGATCACTAGCGGTGGACTCGGACCCACCGAAGACGACCTGACAAAGGAGACCGTTGCTGAGGTCCTCGGAATCCATCTCGTGGAGAGTCCCGAGGTCCTCTCGGATATCGAAGGGTTCTTTGCCTCCCGCGGTACTCGCATGACAGCGAATAACAGGAAGCAAGCACTCGTGCCCGAGCCTAGCTCGGGCACGTTCTTTCGCAATGCGGTGGGCACAGCGCCAGCAGTGGTGTTCGAATCGGGAAAGAAGAGGGTCATCTGTCTTCCGGGGGTTCCGCGCGAGATGGCCTATCTCATCAACTCCGGCGTCGAGCCGTATCTCCGCGCCTATTTAACGCGAAACGGCGCTGGTGAAGTCATCGTTTCCAGGATAATCCGAACCATAGGCATTGGCGAGGCTTCCCTGGAAGAACGTATACTCGATCTCGCTTGCGAGGGAGTTAACCCCACGGTAGCCGTATATGCAAGCGAGGGAGAATGTCAGATCAGAGTCACGGCATGCGCCAGAGAAGAGAAGGAAGCTTGGATGTTGATTGAGCCAGTAGAGAAGGAACTCGAGGCTAGGCTGGGCAGGTCCATATATGGGTACGACGACGACACCCTCGAAGGAGTTGTCGCCAGGCGCCTCATATCTGCTGGCGCAAGGCTTTCGGTCGCTGAGTCGTGTACTGGAGGACTCATATGCGGGATGCTTACAGGTGTGCCCGGATCTTCATCCTTTCTGGAGAGGGGAATCGTGACATACAGCAACTCGGCGAAGAGAGATGAGCTTGGAGTGGACGAATCGACATTGCGCGTCCATGGTGCCGTAAGCCGTGAGACGGCTGTGGAAATGGCGTGTGGGGTGGTTCGGACGGCACGGGCGGACCTCGGCCTTTCGGTAACGGGGATAGCAGGCCCCGGTGGCGGGAGCGCCGACAAGCCTGTGGGCCTCGTCTACTTCTGCCTGGCAGACACTGAGAAGACCTCTGTCATTACTGCTCGAATGATGTTCGGTGGTGACCGGCGTTCTGTGAGGACGCGAGCGTGCAAGTTCGGCCTCGATTTGCTTAGGAGGCATCTTGAGGATGCTTGGACATAGGGGCAACGTTCCCGCATCCACAAATCACCCTCTTTTTGCTGGAGAATAGCCCTTACGGGCGATGACGCGGGTGAAGGATTCTCGGCTCTAATCTGGAATCTGATACTGCAAAGGGGGGACGGCATTGGATACTGTCCGAACATTCATAGCTGTGCCCGTAGCGGGCCCTGCAGCCCATTCGGTGGCGGATCTCATTGCCGAGATGCGCAAGGTTGGCGCGTCTGTCAAATGGGTTGAAACACGTAATCTCCACTTAACGCTGAAGTTTTTGGGCGACTTGCCGTTGTCGCGCATTCCTGCGCTTGCTGGAGCCGTCAGGAAGGCAGTGGAGGGCGATGCCAAGTTCGAAATGACGTTGCAGGGAGCGGGGGCTTTCCCCGATGTCGCCAGGGCGAGGACTCTGTGGGTAGGAGTTGACCGTGGCGCTCAGCGCCTTGCAGGGCTTGCCGAAGCCGTTGACCGGGCTACAGTGGATGCTGGATTTGCTCCTGCCGACAAGGCGTTCAGGCCTCACCTTACCATAGGCAGAGCACGCGAACGCTCTGCGGGCGCTGGTATATCGAGGATCATCTCAGAGAATGCCGACATCTATCTGGGCGCCGTCGATGTCAAGGCTATCCATATCTGTTCAAGCAAGCTTACGCCGTCGGGCCCCATCTACACGTCTCTGGCCGAAATCCCTCTTGAGTGACGACCGAACATATGTGCGGTTATGCGTGAAATGTGGTATGCTCTAGATGGGCTGTCCCCGCATTGCTCAGAGAGAAATGCAGGACGTCTCTTGATCGTGTCGCTCCTTACACAGGGGCGCAGGTGAAATGAAACGAAATCGAATTAGACGTGCAAATGGGATGAAATGCGGAAGGGGCGATGGGATTTGAGTGACAGGGAAAAGGCGCTTGAGGTGGCGCTGACTCAGATTGAAAAGGACTTCGGGAAGGGGTCCATTATGCGCCTGGGCGAATCCGGTGGAGTGATGCAGGTGGATGCGATTCCGACTGGCGCAATAGCCCTTGATATCGCGTTAGGCGTTGGCGGCATGCCTCGCGGCAGGGTCGCTGAGATATATGGACCTGAATCATCGGGCAAGACCACTGTCGCGCTCCATGTAATCGCGGAGGCTCAGAAGCTTGGAGGGATCGCTGCATTTATCGATGCAGAGCATGCTCTCGATGCTACATACGCCAAGCGGCTTGGAGTGGACATCGACAACCTGCTCGTTTCCCAACCGGATACAGGAGAGCAAGCACTGGAGATCACCGAGGCATTGGTTCGCAGCGGTGCCGTAGACGTTATTGTGGTAGACTCAGTGGCGGCATTGGTGCCGCGATCGGAGATAGAGGGTGAGATGGGCGATTCCTTCGTCGGGCTGCAGGCGAGGTTGATGTCTCAGGCTTTGCGCAAACTGACCGGGGCAATATCGAAATCGAATACATGTGTGATATTCATAAATCAGATCCGTGAAAAAGTGGGGATAATGTACGGCAATCCTGAAGTTACCCCGGGTGGTCGAGCCCTCAAGTTTTACTCGTCCGTACGCCTTGAGATCAGAAGGGTTGAGTCTCTGAAGCAAGGTTCTGAACAGATCGGAAACCGCACTCGTGGAAAGGTGGTAAAAAACAAAGTTGCGCCGCCTTTCAAGGAAGCGGAGTTTGACATAATCTATGGCGAAGGGATCTCGAAAGAGGGGTCTCTGCTTGATGTAGGTGAGGCCCAGGGGATCATCATCCGAAGTGGAACATGGTATTCCTATGGCGATCTCAGGCTTGGGCAGGGAAAAGAGAATTGTAGGCAGTTTCTCAAGTCTAACCCGGAACTGGCGGCAGAAATAGAGGTCAAGGTGAGGGAGAGTGTTGGGCTTCCCCTTGCGGGGTCACCCGCGTCCGGCAGCGGGGCGGCTTCTGACGCCAAAGATGGCGGCAAGGACGCTGATGGCAGCGGCAAGAAGGACGGACAGAGGAAATCAAAAAGTTGATGAACGGGGGCAGTGGGCGGCTGGATCTCCCAGGCGTCTCCGGGCAATCTGGCAAGCCAGGAGACGAACACTCCCCGGTCGCGAGATCATCCGGCCAGTCTTTGCCTTGGCATTCGGATTCCGACGTGAACGCGTCTTGCAGTCGCGCTCATAGCGACGCCCGGGCCCAAGCGTACAAGATCTTGTCAGTGCGCGCTCGCACAGAGAAGGAGCTGCGAGATGCCCTTTCTAAGAAGGGCCACGATTCCGCAGTCGTCGACGACATAGTTGGAGAGATGATCCGTTGCGGGTACATCGATGATGTTGACGCGGCCCACCGGTGGGCCGCGATGTGCGTCGACGAGAGGCGCCATGGGGCGAAAGGGATCGCTATGCGGTTGGTGCGCCGGGGAATAGACCCCGATTTGGCTGATGAGGCTGCACGATCGGCATATTCAGCTGCAGGGCTTGAGGAGTTTGAAGTAGCTTTGGAGCTGGCCGAAAAGCGCGTAAAAGATGACGATCTGTGCGATGATAAGGCTCGCTTGCGTTCACAGAGACGTGTAGCCGGATTTCTTGCCCGCCGAGGATTTCGATCCGATACCATTGCGCGCGTTGTGCGCGAGCTATTTCGTTGATGGCATCTAGCTTGACATTAGCTGCAAACTACATATAGAATCATCGTTGGAGCCGGATGCTCAAGTTTGGTGCTCCGGAACTGCATCGCCGCAGGCGTGCTGTTCTTGCCGCCGCCTGTTTGAAGCCGAGTTACCGCTCGGCTTCAGTTATAATGCGTGATTAGACCGACAATTCAACAATAGTCATTGGTTTGGTAAAGGGGGGTGGATTAGCATTAGCCCATTTATTCAGGCATTGATTTATGTAGCTGTAGTGGCTCTCTCCGCTTATCTGGGATACCTTGCGCGGAAGAAGATTGCCGAGGCCAAGATCTCGGTTGCGGAGGATGCTGCAAAGAACATAATTGAAGAGGCTGAGAGGGAAGCCGAAGCCAAGAAGCGCGAGGCTGTTATCGAAGCCAAAGAAGAAGTGCATCGAATGCGGAGCGAGTTCGATCGCGAATGCCGTGACAGACGCAACGAACTCCAACGTGTGGAGAGGCGTATACTTCAGAAAGAGGAGTCGCTCGACAGGAAGTCCGATCAACTGGAGAGAAAAGAAAGCCAGATCGATCGGCGTGAAAAGGAAATAGACAGAACTCAGGCTGAAATAGAGAAGATTCATCAGGAGCAAAGGCAGGAGCTCGAGCGCATCGCTGGCCTGACTACTGACCAAGCCCGTGAACAGCTCTTACGAGAAGCTGAGGAAGAGATAACTCATGATGTGGCTGTCATGATCAAAGAAGCTGAGTCGCAGGCTCGGGAGGAGGCAGAAAGGCGCGCCCGGGAGATCGTTACACAGGCGATACAGAGGTGCGCGGCGGATCAGGTTGCAGAAGGCGCCGTGTCCGTAGTCGCTCTTCCCAACGACGAGATGAAGGGACGCATAATAGGTCGTGAGGGAAGGAACATTCGGGCACTTGAAACCTTGACAGGGATCGATCTCATCATTGACGATACTCCTGAGGCGGTCATATTGTCCGGGTTTGACCCGGTGAGGCGCGAGGTCGCCCGTATTGCCCTTGAAAAACTGATTCAGGATGGCCGAATTCATCCTGCCCGCATTGAAGAGATGGTGGAGCGTGCACAGAAGGAAGTGGACGCCGTTATTCGGGAGGAAGGAGAACGCGCAACTTTTGAGGTTGGAGTTCATAGCATCCATCCTGAATTGGTCAAGCTTTTGGGCAGGCTCAAATACCGAACGAGCTACGGGCAGAATGTCCTGCAACACTCTATAGAGGTTTCGCATCTCGCAGGGATAATGGCTTCAGAGATTGGAGCCGACGTCGCCATGGCGAAGCGCGCAGGATTGCTTCATGACATAGGGAAGGCTACTGACCACGAGATGGAAGGGCCTCATGTTACTATTGGTGCAGATCTGGCGCGAAAATACCGTGAATCCCCGGCGGTGGTCAATGCCATTGCGGCACACCATGGGGATGAGGAACCGCAGACGGTCGAGGCGGTACTCGTTCAAGCGGCTGATGCTGTCTCGGCTGCGCGTCCGGGCGCGCGGCGGGAAACTCTTGAGGCGTATATCAAACGCCTTGAGAAGTTGGAACAAATTGCTGACTCGTTCGAAGGAGTCGATAAGGCATACGCGATACAGGCCGGTCGGGAAATAAGAATCATGGTCAAGCCCGACAAGATAGATGATCTTGCATCGGTTAAGCTGGCACGGGATATTGTGAAAAAGATCGAACAGGAACTGGAGTATCCCGGCCAGATTAAGGTGACAGTAATACGCGAAACAAGATCGGTCGATTACGCCAAGTAATTGTGGGCTATCGAAGTCCGGTATGCGTAAGATGGTCAGCAGGAATCGCTTCTGTGAAAGAGAAGTTCGTTACAGGAGCGGAGAGATGAAGAAGAAGGTGATAGCGGTGAAAGAGGTGCGAACTAAGGAAATCGATGGATCATCGGCCAGCATTGGACTGCTCGTGTCCATACTCGTCCGGTATCCAGAGGTCTGCACAGTTTCGTACACGCCAGATGCAAAGATGCTCGGGTTCTCGTTCATGGTGTCGAGGCGCCTTGAAGACGATGAGGTTGAAGGCTTTCGCAGTAGCGTTCTTGACAGCATCTCTGTTTACCTGGACCTTCTGAAGTTCGGGGAGACGCCCACGGTAGAGGTGTGCGCCGTATATCTTGGAAGCATCACCCAGATACAGGTGACAAGGGACGTTGCAACCCTCACAGGCGATGAGATATCGCTTCTGATTGGGCTCATAATAGATGCTTTCGATGATGATCTCGTAACGGACAGGTCGGAAGACCTCGAAGAGGAAGAGATGATCGTCCAGGAGGAGTTCATCGCTAATCTCCTTGTTGATTTGAAAGAGACGACTCAAGAGAAGAGGCTAATCGGGTTTCGCGAGGGGGGCCGTGTAATAGTGTACAATCGGCCCGCGTGATCTGGCGGAAACTGAGCCTCTTGAGAATATGTTCGAATAAGGCGGGCAGGTTTACAGATGAACCTGCCCTTATTCGTCTAAAGAAGAAACGGAGGAGTGCCGTTGAGAGTTGCAATGCTCGGGGATATCATAGGCAGGCCCGGACGGAGGCACACGCTTCGCTGGATAGCAGATCTCAGATCCCGCGAAGAACTCGATTTCGTTGTTGTTAATGGGGAGAATGCTGCAGGAGGCATCGGCCTTACACCAGATGTGTCACTGGAGATATTCGACGCGGGGGTTGACGTAATAACCACGGGAAATCACGTCTGGCGTAACAGGGAGATGGCTGGGTTCCTCCAGACCGAAAAACGCGTGCTGCGTCCGGCCAACTATCCACAAGGTGTGCCCGGAAATGGATGGACCATAGTGACCAAGGGCGCCTTGCGCCTCGCCGTGCTTAACCTTCAGGGCCGCGTTTTCATGCAGCCTATTGACTGCCCTTTCATCTGCGCCGATCGAGCTATTGAGCAGATAGGCTCCAACGCAGACGCCATTGTTGTGGATTTTCACGCCGAAGCCACCAGCGAAAAACAGGCTCTCGGGCTCTATCTTGATGGCAGAGTATCAGCGGTGGTTGGCACGCATACGCATGTACAGACATCTGATGAGCGGGTCCTTGCGAACGGGACTGGATTCATCACGGATCTGGGGATGTGCGGCCCCGTCAACTCGGTTATCGGAATGGATCCGGATACGGTGATCCCCAAGTTCATAACTGCCATGCCCTCCAAGTTTGAGGTGGGCAAGGGGCCGGTGATTGTGTGCGGGGTCATAGTAGAAATCGATACTTCCACTGGGAAAACGAAGTATGTGCAACGATTCTTGGAGGAACTTGATGATACCATTCGATGAAACTTGTGCCAATGAGCAGAAGGAGTTTTCCAAGAAAGGGCTAATACATCAGTTAGGAGTAGACGCTGATTTAGCCAACCAGGAGGATAATGTCATGGAAGTCCTAAAGGTTTCTGCCAAGTCAAATCCTAATTCAGTGGCTGGAGCTCTAGCAGGGGTGATACGTGAGCGCGGAGGCGCGGAGGTGCAAGCTATCGGAGCGGGCGCCATTAATCAGGCGGTTAAGGCAGTGGCTATTGCTCGAGGATTCGTAGCACCGAGCGGGCTGGATCTGGTATGCATACCTGCCTTTGTGGACGTGACGATTGATGGTGAAGAACGCACAGCTATCAAGTTTATCGTGCAGCCGCGGTAGTCTAGGCTTTTCCTCCGCCAGGGTCGGAACGGCGTGCTTCTTGTTTTTGACGCTATAATAAATATTTGTCTATACCTATATCACATGTTGCTCGCGATGGCTATGACGGCCGACCTTGGGTACAGTTTCCTGAAGGAGCATACCTGCTGCAAGGCGAATCCAAGAAGCGCGTTGGGAGGTGGAGTCGTACCGGAAGAAGGGGTCGTAGATGCAACAACTGGAAAGGGCCGTGCTCCGACCGCTCGAGGAGCGCGATCTTGACAGGATTGCGGGGTGGGACAGTGACTCTGAGCTCGCACATATGATGGGCGGGGTCCCCATAAGCATTGAGGAATCACGTGGTAGATATCTGAAGATGCTGAACGATCGGAATAGCCTGGTTATGGCCATCGTCGATCATTCAGGCCGGCTTATTGGTGACATCGAACTCACGGAGATTGCATGGCGAAGCGGCGATGCCGAGCTGAGCATAAAGATTGGGGATCCTGCCTATCGAGACCGAGGTATTGGCGAATGTGCTGTCAGGGAAATGTTGTTCATCGCCTTCGAACGCCTCGGCCTAAGAAGGGTGTATCTCAGGGTGTGCTCCGACAATCTGCGGGCTGTCAGGTGTTACAAGAAATGCGGGTTTCGCCGCGAGGGAGTCGTGAAAAGGAGACTCGGTCCAGATGACCAAGTCAGGGTTGTTACTCTCATGACGATCTTGAGGTCCGACTTCATGAACATGCAAGCCGTGTCTTAGTATTGTCTTAGTGAAAGAGCGAAATTAGAGGGCTTAGGCCCTCTTTTTTTTGTCCCCGAATAACAAAGTTGGCTTAATATTTCTACACCCTTGAAGGAGAATGCCTTTCGGCATCGAAATCATATGCCAAGTGGAGCAAAGTGGAGTAAAGTGGTGGCCAACATGTTCATTGGGGAGCACAGACATTGTCTGGATGATAAGGGGAGGGTGATAATCCCCGCCAAGTTCCGCGAGAAATTGGATGGCCGGTTCATTCTAACTCGCGGATTGGATGTCTGTCTTTTCGCCTTCACAATGGATGAATGGCGGCTTCAGGAAGAGAAGCTCTCCGCTTTGCCAATGACGATGGCAGATGGGCGCGCCTTCTCGCGGTTGTTCTTTTCGGGTGCAAGCGAGTGTGAACTGGACAAACAAGGAAGGGCCTTGGTCCCGGCGCATCTGCGGGAATATGCCAGGATCGAGCGGGACATCGTGATAATCGGAGTATCTTCTCGATTCGAAATATGGGCGGCAGAAGTCTGGGAGGAATACCTGTCTCGCGTATCCACAGCTTATGAATCAATTGCCGAGAAGCTCGTTTCATACGGGCCAAATCAGCAATAACGGAGAGGGCAGATGAGCTACACTCACCGACCAGTGATGTTGTCTGAGGTCTTAGAATATCTTGATCCGTCGCCGGGTGATGTGATATGCGATGCTACCTGTGGCGGTGGAGGCCATTCCCTGGATATAGCGCGGAAGATAGGCGAATCTGGGGTTCTCATAGGCATAGATCTCGATCCTCAGGCTTTGAATGCAGCTAGGCAGAACCTGGAGGGCGTCCCCTGTCGCGTGATATTGGCGCGGGGGAATTACGGCGATATGGCCGTCATCTTGGAGGAGGCTGGCTACCCGAATCCAAACGGGATCCTGTTTGATTTCGGCGTCAGTTCGCATCAGCTCGATACGGCTGAAAGAGGCTTTACATACAGGGCCGAGGCGCCCTTAGACATGAGAATGGATCCAGACGGCCCGGTGACTGCCGCGGACATACTCAACACGGCATCAGAGGGGGAGCTGGAGAGGATCATCCGAGAATATGGCGAGGAGCGATGGGCATCGCGAATCGCAGAATTCATTGTCGAGCGACGCAAGACTGCGCCGCTCGAAACGAGCGGGGACTTAGTCAACCTTATTTACGCTGCGGTTCCGCGCGGGGCGAGGCGAGATGGGCCACATCCGGCGCGAAGAACGTTTCAGGCTTTGAGAATCGCAGTCAATGACGAACTTGGGTCGGTAGAACGAGGCATCTTGGCAGCTATAGACAGGGTTCAACCAGGAGGCAGGATAGTGGCCATATCCTATCATTCCCTTGAAGACAGGGTTGTGAAGGAGGCCTTCAAAAGGGCGGAGCGTCCGTGCACGTGTCCACCGTCATTGCCTGTATGCGTATGCGGCAAGAAGAAGGTATTGGATGTCTTGACCAAAAAACCAATTGGCCCCACGGATGAAGAGGTCAGAAGCAATTCACGATCGAGAAGCGCCAAGCTGAGAGCAGCAAGGAAAGTTCTAGGCACATTAGGGGGTGAATAGGCATGGAGTGCACCAACGCAAGACTTGGGGATGCCGGACGCGAATCGGTAAGGCGAAGGAATACGCGGTCTTTCCGGCTTATGGCCGAGTGCGTCATCGTCGCCGTTCTTGCAATTGTCCTTCTGGTTATGTCGATAGCTCAGAGAACTGAGATAATGAGGGCATGCGATCGCCGGTCTGATGTTCAGGCCAGGCTGGATTTGCTTAAGAATGAGTGGGACAGGAAATCGTTGGAGCTGGCTCGGGTTGCCTCGCTGGAAAGAGTGGACGCTATCGCCCGCACGGAGTTGGGCATGGCGAGCCCTGACAACATGGGAATTGTGGTTGTTGATGCGCGCCCCATGCTTGCGGAGGCGGAAGTGGCGCCAGTGGCAGCTGGAACTCAAGGCCTGTCGGAACCGCCGACTGTGCTTGCAGGCGTAGCAACGATAATGCAGCAAATGGCAGTAGCAGCGGTATCGAATCTTATTGCGGGTTGGTTCGCGGCTCCCCCGGCCCAGCTTCCATCTGTTCTTAGATGATATAACACTTGGATGGGGGCTTTGCAGGTGCGGTCTCGAACTTCCTCTCGCACTGGATATCGCGCTGACGCGACGTCCGCCATCATAAGGAAAAGGATCTACTCGGTCCTCCTTTTGATGGCCGGACTTTTTGTTGTTGTTTTGGGCCGCCTTGTTTGGGTGCAGATAGTGAAAGCCCCATACTTCAGAGAACTTGCCCTTGAGCAGAGGATGCGACCGGTTCCGGTGGATCCTAAGAGAGGGACGATGTACGACAGGTGCATGCGGGAGCTGGCGGTTAGCATAAGCGCCGATTCCGTGTACGCAATTCCTGCTGAAGTAAGCGAACCAGCCAAAACAGCAAAGGCGCTCGCGCACGTATTGGGTATGGGGGAGGATGCGCTTCTTGCGAAGCTCACCGCCACCCAGCAGACGGTTTGGCTAAAGCGAAAGGTAGATCACGAGGCGGCTATGGAGGTTCGTCGGCTCTCACTGCCCGGAATTGCCGTGGCAGAAAGCGGGCAGAGGTTCTATCCAAAGGACACGCTTGCCGCTCACGTAATCGGGATCGCCGGGATCGACAACCAGGGCTTGGAAGGGCTGGAGCAGTATTACGATGCTGAGCTTAGGGGCGTCCGAGGCCAGATAGTGGCCGAAAGAGATGCGACCGGTCGCGAGATTCCCGAAGGCCGCCACTCATACGTGCCCCCTACTGACGGAAATAGCCTCGTTCTGACTATCGATGAAGTAATACAGTACATATGCGAGCGAGAGCTCGAGATCGCGATAGCGGAGACTGGGTCCACGCGTGGGCTCATCCTTGCCATGGATCCGAAAACTGGAGAAATCCTGGCCATGGCGATGAGGCCCACATTCAACCCGAACAGCTACGGAAAGTACCCGAGCGAGTTCAGGCGCAACTTCATAGTCAGTGATATGTTGGAGCCTGGATCTACGTTCAAGGTTATTACCGCCGCTGCTGCCCTCGAGGAGGGCATCGTTACCGCCTCAACCCCATTTTACGATCCGGGATATCTCAAGGTTGAAGACCGGACCATTAGATGCCACAAGCCGGGTGGGCATGGTTCGGAGACATTCATGGAAGCCCTCGAGAATTCCTGCAACCCCGTCTTCGCCACGCTTGCGTTAAGACTCGGGGTCGAAAAATTCGTCCAGTACGCTCGCGCGTTCGGACTACTCGAGAAGACGGGAGTAGATTACCCGGGGGAAGCTACAGGGATGATGCACCAGATATCGAAGGTAGGACCGGTGGAACTTGCGACCTACGGGTTCGGCCAGGGCATATCCGTCACGCCATTGCAGCTTCTGAATGCGATGTGTGCCATAGCCAACGGCGGGGCGCTGATGAGACCCATGTTGGTGAGGAAGGTAATCGGCGCTGATGGGGCTCTGGTTGAGGAGCATGTTCCCACAAAAGTGCGGCAGGTGATATCTTCTTCCACCGCATCAGAGCTTTCGAGGATGCTCCAATCTGTAATCGTCAACGGCTCCGGCCAACGCGGGGCTGTGCCAGGTTATGCTGTGGCAGGGAAGACGGGTACTGCGCAAAAGCCCGAGCGTGGACGGTACGGTGACAAGAGGATCGCATCGTTTATGGGTTACGGCCCGGCAAGCGACCCCAAGGTCGCAGTGCTTGTCATCCTCGATGAGCCCAGCTCGGATGTGAAATACGGTGGAGTGATTGCTGCCCCGGTCTTCCGCGCGGTGATGCAGGACATCTTTAGATACATGGAGATTCCGCCTTCATACGCCGTTGGAATGCCCCAGGGCACAGCAGGGTCGGGCAATAGTGTTTTCGTGCCTGACGTGACCGGAAAAAGTCGGGCTGAGGCTGAGGCCGGGCTTAAGGAAGTCGGTCTTCTGTGGAGGCACGAGGGGATTGGCGATGTCGTAACGAACCAAGTGCCTAAGGCTGGTTCGCAAGTTGGGGCGGGAACCACGGTCATCGTTTACTTTGGCCATGAGGAACTGTATAATCGTGAAGACGTTGAGATACAGGTACCGGACGTAATTGGGAAAACTCTAAAGGAGGCGGCCCTTGTTTTGGGCGCCCGTGGCCTTGGCGTGGATCCGTCAGGAAAGGGCCTGGTAGTTCGACAGACGCCCGCTCCGGGAACGCATGTCAAAAAGGGCGCGATCGTTACGATATTCCTTGAGGAATGATGTGTATGCCACATAACAGCTTGGAAAGTTTGCTGCAAGGTGTTTCGCACGAGCTTTCAGGAGATCCAAGTACCGAGATAACAAGCCTCTCATACGATTCTCGAAAGGTGGACGGACAGGGGACTCTGTTCGCGGCATTCGTCGGGGCGCGATTCGACGGGCACCGCTTCATCGACGAGGCGGTCAGGAGAGGCGCTTCTGCAGTACTTGTGTCAGAACCTGTACAGGTGCCTGAGGGCGTGAGTGTTGTCAGAGTAAAGGACACGAGGGCCGCTTTGGCAGAAATTGCTAGAGTGTTTTATGGCGATCCGTCGTCCGAACTCACAGCGATAGGGGTGACTGGTACCAAGGGCAAGACTACTACCGCCTTCATGATTTCGCACATCCTGAGCGAGTCTGGACGTCCCTCAGGGCTAATAGGGACAATGGGTTACATGGCCGGCAAGGGTTTGGAGCCCGGGCCCAACACTACTCCCGAGGCTGCCGACGTGCAGGCTATCTTGTATGAAATGGTAAGGGCGGGAAGGACACATGTGGCCATGGAAGCGTCTTCCCATGGGATAGCTCTTGGAAGGGTTGCGTTGGTCGATTGGGATGTTGGGGTTTTTACCAATATAGGCCATGATCACCTCGATTTTCACATTACCATCGACAACTACGTGGACGCCAAGGCGTCATTATTTCGCTCCTTGGGGAAGTTTGGAGCAAGAGAGGGCAAGCTGTGGCCGAAGGTGGCTGTGATAAACATCGATGACCCGCATCATTGCGCCATCTTCGACGCTGCACAGGAGGCTGGCGCCGAAATAATCACTTATTCTGCTTTGGGGAGGGAAGGCCTCCGCGGGTGCCGACATTTGGGCGCTGTTGACGTAGTAACCGGCAGGAAAGGTACACGCTACACGGTCCATTGGCGGGAAAGTGAAGGACCGTCTTCGAAAATGGAGTCTGTGGGAGTGTGTTCCCCGCTCATAGGGGCATTTAATGTTTCAAATGCGCTTGCCGCCATCGGCGCTGTCCTTGCAGTGGGGGTGCCCCTTGGGGAGGCTGCTCGCGCGTTGTCGGATTTTCCGGGTGTTCCCGGAAGGTTCGAAACTGTTGACGAGGGCCAGGATTTTGCGGTCGTCGTCGATTATGCTCACACCCCCGATTCCCTCGCGAACGTGCTAGCGACCGCCCGTGATATTTCCGATGGAAGGGTCATATGCGTCTTCGGATGTGGCGGCGACAGGGATCGATCGAAACGTCCGCTGATGGGCGCCATAGCGCAGAGGATGGCTGACTATTCCATAGTAACGTCTGATAACCCCCGCGGTGAAGACCCGGCAGACATTGTCAGGGAGATTGTCCAGGGGATGTCGGAGCATGAGGCCGGCGTCGAAGGCAAGGCAGGGCTGGAGGGGCGGGAAAAATGGAAGATAATCCTCGACCGCGGGGAAGCCATACGCGAAGCAGTGCGGTGTGCCCGCCGTGGCGATGTAGTGCTTATTGCAGGGAAGGGGCATGAGACATACCAGATCTTCCGGGACGAGACGGTTCATTTTGATGACAGAGAAGAAGCTCGTGCGGCCTTGAGGGAGCTGAGGATGGATGCTTGATTACACGCTCAAAGATGTGGCCTATGCCATGGGGGGGCGCCTGGCTCAGGGAGACCCGGATCAGAGGGTGAGCTCGGTCGTGATTGACAGCAGAGTGGCGGCACCGGATGCGCTTTTCTTTGCCTTACCAGGCGAGCGAGTCGATGGACATGATTTCCTTGTAGACGCAGCTGCTGGCGGATGCTGTGGCGCAGTGGTGTCGAGGGTGCCCGTGCCTGGGCAGGGTTTGCCAGCTCAATTTGGGCTCATAGTAGTCGACGATGTTCTTGAAGGCCTTGGAGCCTTTGCAGGGCGTCACAGGATGAGCATTGACCCAACTGTTGTGGGGGTTACGGGCAGCGCTGGGAAGACGACAACGAAGGATATGACGGCCGCAGTGTTGGCGGCGGGATTCAAGGTGATTGCCACCTCGGGCAATAGGAATAACGAAATCGGTCTGCCGCTGACGCTGCTGGAAATGACGCCTGAACACCAGATAGTCGTGGTCGAGATGGCGATGCGCGGCCCTGGGGAGATAGCTGCGCTATCGAGGATTGCATGCCCAGATGTGGGCATCATAACCAATATCGGTTACGCGCATGTGGGCCTTTTAGGATCGAAGGAGAACATAGCTGCCGCAAAGGCCGAGCTGATAGAGGCGCTCCCTCCCGATGGGTTTGCGGTTCTCAACGGCGATGATGCTCTTGTCAGGCGTATGGCAGGGTTGGTTTTAGGCCGCGCCTGGCTCTATGGCCTGTCTGAGGAATGCTCTGTGAGAGCGGAGAGTATCGAACCGGAGGCCGACTCGATCAGTTTCAGCCTTGTTATTGAAGGACATAGAGTGGACGGAGTGCGTTTTTCGGTTCCGCTTCCCGGCCTCCATAATGTGTATAATGCCCTGGCAGCCCTCACCGTGGGCTGGCGATTGGGGCTCAGTCCCGACGTAATGGCAACGGGCCTTGCTTCATTCAGCCCTTCCCCGATGAGAATGGAGTTTGCGTCATCTCCTGCCGGCTATACTGTGATAAACGATGCCTACAATGCCAATCCTGCATCGGTAAAGTGCGCAATCGATGCCGCGTTGCAATATGCGAGGGGGCGTAGAGTGATTCTGGCCTTTGGTGACATGCTCGAGCTTGGCGAGACCAGTGCGGTTGCCCATGAGGATGTGGGCAGGTATGCGGCGCAGGCAGGCGTTGCCGGAATGGTGAGTGTGGGCGGAATGGCTGCTCTTGCAGCTGGGGCTGCGGCGCGTTCTTCTGTGGAGGCAGAGGCATGTAGCAGTAACTCGGAGGCGTTGCGAGTTCTCGGAAGAATGGCCCGTCCGGGGGACGTCGTATTGGTCAAGGGGTCAAGGGGCATGCAGATGGAAGAGATTGTGGGCGGCCTTCTGAAGGCTCCAGACAGTGGTGAGGTATGATGTCGGAAGTTGTGGTTCGCGCATCGATAGCAGCAGGGATTGCATTCGCTGTTGCCATGTTGATAGGTCCGATAACCATAAAGAATCTTCGGAAACTCAAAGCGGGTCAAGTTGTTCGGGATGACGGACCCCAGTCGCACCTGAAAAAGTCGGGCACGCCCAGCATGGGCGGGGTGATTATCATAGTCTCTGTACTTGTGGGTTCAGCAGCGGCTTCGCCCAGTTATGCTATGCTGCCATGGGCGCTTTTTGTTACAACGGGCTGTGGGCTTGTGGGTATGCTTGATGATTACATTTCGATCGTCGCTCGTCGTTCTTTGGGCTTGCGTGCCAGGCAGAAGATCCTGTTTCAGCTGGTGTTCGGGTTGATTTTAGGGGCATGGGCTTATTCGAATCCAGGGATTGGATCTGGCATTATCATCCCGTTTACTCATGGACACGTGGTTGATCTTGGAATGTGGTATATACCCTTTGTCATGCTAGTTCTGGTTGCCTCGACGAATGCCGTCAACCTGTCGGACGGCCTCGATGGGCTTGCTGCAGGGACCATGGCAATCGCTTCATTCGCGTATGTCGCTGTATCATCGGCGCTCGGCCACGGAGAAGCAAGTGCCTTCGCAGGCGCTGTGGGCGGGGCGTGCCTCGGGTTCATCTGGTGGAACGCTTACCCGGCATCTGTTTTCATGGGCGATACCGGATCATTGGCATTAGGCGCTGCGCTCGCTTCCATGGCGGTGATTACTCGGACGGAGCTCCTCTTGCTCGTGATAGGCGGGATATATGTTGTTGAAGCCATGTCCGATGTCATACAGGTAACCTACTTCAAGCTCACCGGCGAGCGTGTGTTTCGGATGGCTCCTATCCACCACCATTTCGAGCTGAAGGGAGTGGCGGAACCGAAGATTGTGGTGAGATTCTGGATAGTGGCTGCGTTTCTTGCGGCTTTAGGATTTGCGGCGCTTTAGGCGTACGGGGTGATTTTGGCATGTTAAACGACCGCGGAGGGCTTCCTGATCTTGTCATCTTCGTCGCAACGCTGGCTTTGCTCAGCATTGGGATTGTGATGGTCTTCAGCGCGAGCTCGGTAACGGCCTATCACGAGCTTGGAGACCCCTATTATTATCTGAAGCGCCAATCCCTCTGGGCGATAATCGGAATTGCAGCAATGATTATGTGTATGAACATAGATTACCATGTATGGGAGAGGCTTGCAGGCCTTCTTATGGTTCTTTCACTGGGAGCGCTTGTCCTCGTTCTGGTGCCCGGGGTTGGCATTGTCGTGTCAGGGTCTCGAAGATGGTTGGGAGTCGAGTCCATTCGGGTGCAGCCTTCCGAATTCGCAAAGCTGTCATTGGTCGTGTTCCTGGCGTCGTATCTTTCGGCTTCCCAGGCTAGAACGAAGAGCTTCTTTCGGGGTTTCTTGCTGCCGATGATGATTATCGGGGCTTGCTCTGTTCTTGTTCTGAAAGAACCGGACCTTGGCACAGCGATTGGAATCGCGGGAGTGGGATGGTTCATGCTCTTTGCCGGGGGATCGAACATGGCATCGCTGATCGCCACCGTAGCCGCGGCGATTCCCGCCGTATATCTTTTTGCAAGGCAGGACCCTGTAAGGCTCAGGAGACTGACTTCGTTTCTTGATCCGTGGGCCGACCCTCTTGATTCCGGATTCCACATAATCCAGTCTCTTCTCGCACTGGGCTCCGGAGGGCTTGTCGGCGTTGGACTGGGGCTGTCGAGGCAGAAGTTTCATTACCTTCCCGAGCAACACACCGACTTCATCTTCGCCGTCATCGGAGAAGAATTGGGGTTTTTAGGGGCAGCTTCCGTTGTTCTCCTTTACATGATATTTGGCCTTCGGGGTTTTCGAACATCGCTCAATGCCCCTGACTCGTTTGGGTCGCTTCTTGCTGCTGGCATTACAATAATGGTCACTTTGCAGGCTATGATGAATATCGCCGTGGTTTCCGGAATGATGCCTATTACCGGAATCACGTTGCCGCTGATAAGTTCGGGTGGCTCGTCGCTCGTGCCGATGTTGGCGGGCATAGGAATACTGCTCAATGTATCGAAGCATGTCAACCAGAGATAGGGTAGGGTTCTCTAGGTCGGGGGAGGTAGCTCGTTGAAGAGTGAGAAATCGGCGCAGAAGAGATTCTTGTTGGCGGGAGGCGGCACGGGGGGCCATATATACCCCGCCATCTCCATAGCCAGGGAGTTGCTTTCGCGATATCCTGATGCCAATATTCTGTTTGTAGGGGGAAAGCGCGGCCTGGAAGGGGATCTCGTTCCCAAGGCGGGTTTCGAGTTCCAGACGATCACCGTTTCGGGATTCGAAAGAAGGCTCTCACTCGACACTTTCGCTACCGCAGGACGCGCGGTGGCAGGCCTTTTCCAATCCATAGCTATCGTGAGGAAATTCAGGCCCAGCGTTGCCGTGGGGACAGGGGGATACGTTTCGGGCCCGGTGATGCTTGCGGCGGCGATGCTAGGGGTGCCTGTTGTTATACATGAGCAGAATGTGGTTCCGGGTGCTACCAACCGCTTGCTTTCACGATGGGCGAAGACAGTGGCCGTGAGCTGGGAAGAGTCGAAACAGTATCTAGCTCGGCCCGAACGTTCAGTCCTTACCGGGAACCCGATTCGTCCGGAAATAATGTCGGCGCAACGAGAGGAGTCGGCGGCATCGTTTGGGCTGGATCCGAGGCGTCCAATTGTGTTGGCGTTTGGCGGGAGCCAAGGCGCCAGGAGGGTAAATACAGCTTTTATCCGAGCTCTTCCGTCGCTATCGGGGAAGCACGACGCACAATTCATACTGGCTACAGGGAGCGATAAATTCGAGGAATCTATGGCGCTTGCGGCTGAATCAGGCATTAGGGCAAGTATTTCCTCTGACGGAATAGGCAGGTCGGATCGTGGGGACATTATTATTATGCCATACATTTACAATATGCCCCAGGCCCTTGCCTGCGCCGACCTGGCGATTTGCCGGGCAGGGGCGATCACCCTTGCTGAACTTGCGGCACGGGGCGTGGCTGCAGTGCTCGTCCCTCATCCACACGTCCCCGACAATGTGCAGGAGAAAAATGCCCGCGCCATGGAAGCCAGGGGTGCTGCCAGAGTGATACTCGACAGCGAGCTTGAACCGGAGGTTCTGGGACGTCAAATAGACTCGCTTTTGTCGTCAAGGCCTGTACTGGCCAGCATGTCCAGGGCTTCGCGGAATCTGGGAAGACCCGATGCTGCTGCGAGGGTGGCAGATTGTGTGGTAAAGGCGGCGCGATAGACGGCACATTACGATAAGATCAAACCTTGAATGTGATTTGTCCGGAGGCATCGTGGTCGACTCATTCAGCATCTGGGCGCGCCGCAGCAAGATGCATTCTATGGGCAGGACATGCTCTCCGAGGGGGCAGAAGGCATACAATAGCATCGTCCGCGGGAGCGTGGCGTGTCGGGAAAGGTGCGGGTCATATGAGTTCAATGCGCGTTCATTTCGTGGGAATAGGCGGCAGTGGCATGAGTCCGCTTGCCAGAATACTCATTGGCCATGGGGCCGAGGTGAGTGGGTCGGATATACGCTACTCTCCTCATCTCGAGGATCTGGCGGCTCTTGGCGCTGATGTATATCAGGGTCATGATCCATCACGGATCGACGGGGTCGACTTGGTTGTAGCGTCGGCTGCAGTGCCTCAGGATGATCCCGAACTTCAAGCTGCGCACGAGCGTGGAATAAGGGTTGTTTCGAGAGCAGAGCTCTTGGGCGAAATCATGAGGCCTCGACGGGGAATAGCCGTAACAGGAACACACGGAAAGACTACGACAAGCGGGATGATCGCGCATATTCTCAACGAAGCGGGCCTCGATCCCACGGTGGCAGTAGGAGCCGGTCTGCCATGGACTCCGAGCGGAGGCCATGCAGGCGAGGGGGAGTTCATGGTAGTCGAGGCGGATGAGGCGTATGGATCCTTCCTAAAACTCGATCCGGAAATCGCTGTTGTAACCAACATCGATGATGATCATCGGGATTACTACGAAACATTTGAAGGAATAATGGAGGGTTTTACCCAATTTCTCCGAAGAATTAAGCCTGGGGGATTTGCGGTTCTGTGCGCTGACGACCACAACGTGTTGAGGGCCGCCGAGGGACTTGACCGGCGAATCATCTACTATGGCATCTCTTCCGAGGCCGATTACACTTCGGCCGACTATTCGCAGCTCGGCTTCGGATCGCGTTTTTCTGTTATGCGCCGCGGAGCATGCCTCGGGCAGATTGAGCTTTCCGTCCCGGGAATGCATAACATGAGTAATGCCATAGCTGCCGTTGCCGTCTGCGATCAGCTGGGAATAGATTTTTCGATCATAAGCAGGGGGCTTGCCGGTTACATGGGTGCTGAGCGCAGATGCCAGGTGCTGGCCAAAACGCCGGAGATGACATTGGTGGACGATTATGCGCACCATCCTGTGGAAATCAGGGCAACTCTGGCCGCTCTGCGGAAGGCAGCCGAGGGACGGCTTGTGGTCGTATTTCAACCGCAACGCTACACAAGAACGAAGTATCTTCGCGACGAGTTTGCCCGGTCGTTCAGTCTTGCCGATGTCATAGCCATTACCGATATCTACTATGAGGGCACAGGTGAGTCGCCTATACCGGGAGTTTCCGGGAGAGACCTTGCAGAGAGGATTGCGGCGTATGAGGGAAAGCCTGTGACCTATCTTGCCGACAGGGCTGCTCTGGATGACTTTCTCAGAAATTCGACTGGCCCTGGCGACACAGTTGTTACCATGGGAGCGGGCGACATCTACAGATCGTCACGGCGCTTCGCCGAGGAGCTGGCTCGTCCTGAGGCTGGCTTTAGGCTATCGCATGATGGGCGGTGGAAACTTGATGACGAGCATGGTCACCGATGAACAAGCAAGGCAGCTTGCCAAGTCGTTCAACGGGAGAATTGCGCTGAACGAGCCAATGAAGAAATATACGTCGTTTCAGATCGGTGGTCCAGCCGATATGCTTGTGCAGCCTCGCGATCTGCAGAGCCTGTCTGTGGTATTGCGATGGGCCTGGAACGAGGGATTGCCCCTTTTTGTTCTGGGCAATGGTACGAACCTTCTAGTTGCGGACGAAGGAATTCGGGGCGTAGTAGTGAGGATAGGTCCGGGCCTGGACAGCGTCAGTTTTGACGGCGAACGGGTTCGCGCAATGGCAGGCGTCAGCATGCCGGCTTTGGCCCGTGCCTGCGCCGAGCGGGGCCTTGCCGGGCTGGAATGGGCAGTGGGAATACCGGGTTCACTCGGCGGGGCAATGGCAATGAATGCTGGCGCGTACAGTCACACTGTGGGAGACTTTACTCGCGAAGTGACCACCATGTTGCTTGATGGGTCAATTTCAGTGAAGTCATGCGAGGAGATGCAGTTTGCCCAGAGGTCGAGTCGGCTTTCCCACGGAGATCTCATCGCCTGCGAGGCCGTGCTCGTGTTGGAACCGGGCGATCCGGAAAGCATACGTTGCCAGATGAGCGAATACATGGAGGATCGCAGAATAAAGCAGCCTCTGCACCTTCCGAGCGCCGGGTGTGTATTCCAGAATCCTTCGGGGAGAGGGGCCGGTCGGTACATCGATGGAGCGGGTCTCAAAGGGCTTCGCGTAGGCGGGGCAGAGATATCCCGAGTTCATGCAAACTTCATAGTGAACGTGGGCGATGCGACTGCGCGGGACGTGTTGATACTGATGAATGTGGCGAGGCGGACCGTTTATGAGAAATTCGGAGTCGAACTTGTTCCTGAGATCAGAGTAGTCGGTGGTTAGGCCTGGTGTCGTTATAGATTAAGACGCGCGAGGTGGCTGAGATGGAGACTTTGAGGATAGTCGGCGGGCGTGAACTGAGAGGCAGCATAGCGACGCCGGGCGCAAAGAACTCCTGCCTGAAACTGCTTGCCATGTCCATAATGGCGTCTGGGAAATGCGTGATTTCTAACGTGCCTCGGGTTACTGATGTAGAGACAATGTGTCAGCTCCTCGAGGCTTTGGGCGCTAGAGTCTCCTTTACAGGCCGCACAGAGGTAACAGTCGATCCGACGACAATCGCGTCGGCGGCCCCCCCGGATCCGTTGGTGAGGAAGATGCGCGCATCCGTACAGGTGTTGGGTCCCCTTCTTGCCAGGTTCGGAGAGGTGAAGATGCCATACCCGGGAGGTTGTGCCATCGGCTCCCGACCAATAGATCTGCACCTTCGCGGCCTTTCCGCCATGGGCGCCCAGGTTTCGGAGGAGCATGGGTACATAATGGTCAGAGCGTCCCGACTTGTGGGGACTGATATACATCTCGATTTTCCCAGCGTGGGCGCGACTGAGAATCTAATGGCGGCAGCGTGTCTGGCGTCTGGAACAACGATAATCAGGAATGCGGCGCGGGAGCCGGAGATCGTAGACGAGCAGAACTTCCTGACTCGGCTAGGGGCGGACATCAGGGGAGCGGGAACTGACACTATAAAGATTGTGGGCGTATCAGAACTGGGTTCAACCAATTATTCCGTAATGCCCGACAGGATACAGGCCGGAACATACATGATTGCCGCGGCGGCCACGCGGGGTGATGTGACTATCACAGGCGTGGTTCCCGAACACCTGGACGCGCTGGCCGCCAAATTGGCGGAAACCGGCGTAGCCGTGATATATACCGAAGACTGCGTTCGGGTTGCTATGGGCGACAGGCCAGGGCCTATTGCCGTCAAGAGCATGCCATATCCTGGATTTCCCACAGACCTTCAGGCTCCGATCGCGGCGTATCTAACTGTGTCAAGAGGCACATCTACTATAACTGAGAACATATTCAGCAATAGATTCAGATATGTGGACGAACTTGCGAGGATGGGAGCGCATATAGGCGTAGACGGTCGAACGGCGATAATCCGAGGAGTAAACGAACTCACCGGAGCGCGGGTTGTGGCCCCAGATTTGCGGGCTGGAGCTGCGCTGATCATAGCCGGACTGATGGCCAGGGGAGAGACGACATTGGATGGCATGGAACATGTATATCGAGGCTATGATGATATCCAAGGGAAGCTTGCGGCTTGCGGCGCTGAAGTGGAGATAGTAACGGATTCTGCCAGTGCGGCTGTGGCCGAGCAATGAATTTTCTTTGGGTGATTCTTTGCGCTGGTGACATCGTGTTATAATGGGGTCAGGCTGGTTGCTGCCAGGGGGGTGGAAGCGTTGCCTGACTCTTCTGATATGTCTGATATGCCTGGCTTGGAGGAGGAGCCGCACGCCGAGTCCCGGCCGGCCATATCATTTCCCGCAGTTGTGCTGCTGTTTCTGGTTCTGGCAACCGTAGCTTTTCTCAACTCCCCGTATTTTCTGGTTAGGGCAGTTAGAGTGTCGGGATCAAACTATCTGTCGGATTACGAGGTCCTTCTCATTGCAGGTATTCCAGAGAATACCAACATGTTTTTGGTGCCGACAGGTGAGATCGAAAGAAAACTCTTGGCCACGCCTAGGATACGTACGGCAAAAGTGTACAGGATCCTTCCTGATACTATCAGCATTGCAATAGAGGAACGCAGCACTGCCGGGTATCTCCCATACGGAGGTTATTTTATAGACGTCGATGAAGAAGGGTATGCAATAGGCATATCTGAGGCGATCACCGATCCCGATGTGCCTCTCATCGTTGGAGTTGCTCCGACTTGGGTTGAGGTAGGGCAGCCGGTGAACCCCAAATACGAGGTGTCTGTGGGTGCCAGAGTAGGCGCCGCCCTGCTCAAACAGGGGATTCCCAACATATCCGAGGTAGACGTCTCTTCGTGTGAAGACATAATAATCAGAACATCAGACGGAATCAAGGTATTCATTGGCGGCGCCCGGGACATGGAATCACAGGTGCGGGTTCTCGATTCGATCTTGGCTTCAGTTAGAGAACAGGAAATGTCGGCAGATTACATAGATTTGCGAGTTGAAGCGAAACCGGTGATCCGATCGAGATAAGCGATCGGAGTATGCGTTTGGGACTGGCGTCTTCTTTGCTAACGTCAGGAGATCGACTGAGGGGGGTTGTGGTTCTTCCAAATCTCCCGCTATGATAGAGGGTAAGTGGGTACGATTCTAGAATCATGCAACAAAGCGAGAGGGTCAGGTGGAGTCGGCGGGGGGAACTGTATTGGGCAAAAACGATATCAAAGTAGGGCTTGACATTGGCTCGAACCAGATACACGTGGTCGTCTGTGAAAGAGATGAAGACTACAACTTGAACATTATCGGAGTAGGCAGTGGTCCGTCTGCAGGACTGCGCCGTGGAGTCATAGTTGACATGGATTCGGCGGCTGCCGCCATTGCTGATGCCGTGGCGCATGCTGAAGAAATGTCAGGGTGCGCGGCTGTTTCAGTGCTGGCGAGCGCGTCAGGCACGCATGTCTCTTCTATTGCGAGCAGAGGAGTAGTAGCTATCGGTAGGTCTGATCGGGAGGTAACCCAGGAGGATGTCGATAGCGTGTTGGAGGCTGCCCGTGTCGTTGCGATTCCGCCAGACAGAGAAGTGGTGCACGTCCTGCCAAGGGAATTCGTGATAGACGGATGCTCGGGAATACGCAAGCCTGTGGGGATGACGGGAATAAGGTTGGAGGTCGACGCCAGCATTATCACTGGGTCGGCTACTGCGATACAGAACATTCACAGGAGCGCGAGGCGGATTGGACTGGAAGTTGAACATGTCATACTTCAACCGATAGCCGCTGCCGAGGCGGTTCTGACGCTGGCTGAGAAGGAACAGGGCGCCCTGGTGATCGATATGGGAGGGGCGACCACCGATATCGCAGTCTGCATTGAGGGTGGCGTGCATCATGTTGCATCTATTCCTGTGGGGGGTAACCACGTCACTAACGACATTGCGTTGGTTATGAGATTGCCCGTGGGCTATTCAGAGGGATTGAAGCTGAACTACGGGTCGGCCCTTCCCGACATGGTTGGCGAAAACGAATCATGCGGAGCGGACACGAACATATCCAGGAAGAAGCTTTGTCAGATTATTGAGGCGAGAATTACCGAAACTATGGAGCTTGTCGGAGATGAACTGGATCGCGCGAGATACAGGGATCTGCTGCCAGCGGGTGTAGTCGTGACAGGCGGCGCTTCTGTGATGCAGGGTGTTGTCGAGGTTGCCCAGGAGGTTCTGGGGCTTCCTGCGCGCCTCGGAGTTCCTGTAGGGGTATATGGAGCTGAGGAAGCGTTGGACAACCCTCAATACGCTACTGCGGTGGGGTTAGTCAAATCTGTTTGGAGTGAATCTGCGGTGATTCCCTCTGCAGACGGCCGGCGGCCAAAGTCCGGAGGTTTCGCTAGCGAAGTGCGACAATGGTTTCGAGATATATTTTCCTCGTGAGGCGAGCGGCAAGGGGGATGCGAGGTGTTTGAACTAGAGCTTGAGGTTGACCAGTTGGCCAACATCAAAGTGGTTGGGGTTGGCGGGGGCGGGAGTAACGCCATCAACAGGATGATAAGTGCAGGATTAAAAGGTGTCGAATTCGTGGCCTTAAATACTGACGCCCAGGCCCTGCGCATGTCTAATGCGCCCCGGAAGATCCAGATAGGCGAAAAGCTTACAAAAGGGCTTGGAGCTGGCGCTAATCCCGAGATTGGTAAGAAGGCGGCTGAAGAGAGCCGAGATTTGCTTGCAGAAACGCTGGATGGCGCAGACATGGTGTTCATCACGTGTGGAATGGGCGGGGGCACAGGTACCGGAGCTGCCCCGGTGATTGCCGAGATCGCTAAGGAACAAGGCGCTCTCACAGTGGGCGTTGTAACAAAACCGTTTTCATTTGAGGGCAGGCGACGAATGGCGCAGGCGGACCACGGAACGGAAGAGCTGAAAGATAAGGTCGATACCCTTATTGTCATACCCAATGATAGGTTGTTGCAGGTTGCAGAGAGCCAGACATCGATGCTCGATGCGTTCAGGATTGCGGACGACGTGCTACGCCAAGGAGTGCAGGGGATTTCAGACCTCATAACCGTTCCGGGACTGATAAACCTCGATTTTGCGGACGTAAGGACTATCATGACTGACGCGGGTTCTGCATTGATGGGGATAGGCATTGCAAGCGGAGAAAACCGCGCTGCAGAAGCCGCTCGCTCCGCCACGGCCAGCCCGCTTTTGGAGGCTTCCATAAACGGGGCGAAGGGCGTTCTCATGAACATTACTGGGTCTTCAAATATGGGCTTATTTGAGGTGAACGAGGCAGCAGAGATAGTTTCGGAGGCTGCCGACCCGGATGCGCTTGTCATCTTTGGCGCAGTCATTGATGATTCAATGGGGGACGAGCTTAAGGTGACCGTTATCGCTACTGGATTCGATGTTCAACAGGCGGAGCAGCCTCTGAAGGCCAGGACTGATAGAGTCCAGATCAAGCCTCTCGCTGGAAGCGACGATCTGGATATTCCTCCGTTCCTGAGACGGGCAAGGTAGAACCGGAGCAGATTGAAATGAGGAGAGTTCGTGTAGCGGGGCGCTGATTTGCCAGGAGGCAGGGGCGCCCCGCGTTCAGCTGTACAGGAGCCGGGAGCGGACGGGCCTCCGAAGCCGTGCCAATTTGCGTTTGGCTATAGGGCTTGGCTTCAAGTAGAGGCCTTCTGATATCCAGCTGTATGATCATTTCAGACGAATTGAACAAGATGTCCAACTGCCCTGCCTGCAGCTTGTTCAGTGCATGGTGGGCAAGGCAGTTTTGCGTAATACCGGAATCATTCGTTTGTCCTGTCGGCGCAACCCGACACGGTTCGACGGAGCGCAGTGTTACACTTCAACACACAGAGCCTTCCTTGACTTCTACATTCACATTGTGAGAAGAATCCGGGGATCAACTGCATACAATCATACAATGAGGGGGCGTAGAGTATGATCCGCATATACCTGGATTCTTTGCTCCTTCTTGCGGGAGGAACATTTGTTCTGGATTTCCTGACTTTATGGGCAGTGGGGCAGATAAGCAGGCGTTCAACACGCGCTTCAAAACTGATGCGAGCTTCCGTACTATCTGCTTCATCATTTGTGGCCATTGTGATTCTCTCCGATCTCGGGATCATAATCCTGTCATCGCCCATGTCACTGACCGTTGCACTCTTGGCCGCTGGCGCATCATTGGTCATTGCCTTTCCTGGAATGGACGCGCGCGAGCTCATCGTCGCCCTCTTCTACCGATACCTCCTCACCGTTATGGCAGGTGGTGCGGCTACGGCGGCTTATTCCGCTGCTGGCGGCAGCAGACCGTTGTCTTTCATTGCATCCGTTGCCACGGTGATGTTAGTGGCCGAAGCGGGATGGGGGGCAGTCCATCGCGGAATGCGGGAGGGCTTGTTTTACGTGCCTATCTCGATAAGGTTCGACCGGTATTCAGTCTCGCTAACAGCTCTTATAGACACCGGGAATCTTCTGAGAGACCCAATATCGGGCGTTCCGGCAATAATCGTGGAATACTCCGCTATTGAGCCTATCCTGCCTCATACAATCAAGGCTATGTTGGAGATTAGCGACGGCGATTTTGCGGCGGCAGCTGCCGCAATTGCGGAGTCTCCATGGTCAACACGTTTCAGGGCAGTGCCTTACTCTTCTGTGGGCCAGACCAGAGGGCTTATGGTTGGGTTTCGGCCGAGTGAAGTTAGGGTGATAGACGGAAAGAAGGAGATTTCGACAGATAGGGCCATTATCTGCGTGCATAACGCTAGCTTGTGTTCTAACGGAAAATACCGCGCGCTGCTCAACCCCGAGATCCTCACCGCGGGTTGAGCGCTCCTGGGAGGCTTGTTCATGAGAAAGCGTTTAGAGAGCATCATGTGGGCAATTCGACTCTTCATAATCAAGGCCATTGGTTGGTTCGTAATTGTTGAGGACTCCCAGGTCCGCTATATTGGGAGTCACGAAATGCTTCCCCCTCCTCTGAGCCTGGATGAAGAAGCATTTCTCATGGAAAAGCTGAAGACTGGAGATATCTGCGTCAGAAGTGAACTTGTGGAACGCAATCTTCGCCTGGTGGTCTACATAGCGAGGAAATTCGAAAGCACGGGAGTTGGCGTGGAAGATCTTGTCTCCATAGGCACGATCGGACTGATCAAAGCGGTTAATACATTTGACCCCGAAAAAAAGATCAAGCTCGCAACTTACGCATCGCGATGCATAGAGAATGAGATACTGATGTATCTGCGCAAGACCAACAAGATACGGAGCGAAGTCTCGTTCGATGAACCTCTCAACGTGGATTGGGACGGGAATGAGCTCTTGCTTTCCGATGTCTACGGCACTGAAGATGATCTAGTTTATCAGGCCCTCGAGGAGGAAGTGGACCGGAGACTCCTTGGCGAGGCGCTCTCGAGCTTGTCGGGGAGGGAGAAGCGGATAATGGAGTTGAGATTCGGGCTTTCGGACGGATCGGAAAAGACTCAAAAACAGGTTGCTGATCTCCTTGGCATTTCTCAATCATACATATCTAGGCTGGAGAAGAGGATTCTTACCAAGTTGAGAAGGCAGATGATCAGGGTAGAATGACCCTAGTCCATTCTTACCAGGTGCTTGCCCCTGCGCGGATCCGCGTGGGGGCGATTTTTTGTGAAAATATCGCCAATTAAGTTCATGCGGGCGGAATAAACCTTGGCTGTCGGAGCAATACTTCTGTTAGCAACACGAATGTGAGAATGTGGAGTTGTTCCGATATGGCGCTTAACAAGGTCGAGATCTGCGGCGTGAATACCTCGAAACTCCCGGTGCTATCCAGCTCAAAAATGCGTGAACTGCTCGAAGCGGTGCGCGATGGCGACAAGGAAGCTCGCGCCAAACTGATACACGGGAACTTGCGGCTGGTGCTCTCGGTAATACAGCGATTCACCAACAGGGGCGAATATGTTGATGATCTGTTTCAGGTAGGTTGCGTGGGGCTCATTAAAGCCATCGATAACTTTGACCTGTCTCAAAACGTGAAATTCTCCACATATGCCGTCCCGATGATAATAGGCGAAATCCGGCGCTACCTGCGTGACAACAACCCGATCAGAGTATCCCGCTCGCTTCGCGATATTGCATACAGAGCCCTGCAGGTCCGCGACAAGTTAATGTCAGAAACTGCAAGAGAACCTACGATAAACGAGATCGCCGCAGCTTTAGGAATACCAAGTGAAGAGGTAGTCTATGCACTCGATGCAATACAGGAGCCGATATCCTTGTTTGAGCCAATATACCACGATGGCGGCGACCCCATATACGTCATGGACCAGGTATCGGACGAGAAGAACACCGACGCGAACTGGCTTGAGGGGATTTCTATAAAGGAGGCCATGCTCAGACTGTCGCCGAGGGAACAGACCATACTCAAGCTAAGGTTTTTTGAAGGGAAGACCCAGATGGAAGTGGCGGACGAGATAGGCATATCGCAGGCACAGGTGTCAAGGCTCGAAAAAAACGCGCTTCGACAGATGCGAAAATCGATGTAACTCGGGTCTCATAAGCCCAAGAGGGGGTGCCGACTACGAAAAAGGAAATAGTCGCCAGAACAATAACATGTGGACTAGTGTTATTCTGTTTCACGCTGTGCGCCGTGGTTCTGGCTGCCCAATCTGATGCGGCTTGGGGTGAAGCCAGGCTAGCCTACAACACGTCCAATCTGATCAGACTTCACGTCGTGGCACCGGCAGATGACAGCGCAAGCAGCTGTTTGAAGCTGGCGGTTCGAGACGCCATTCTTGGCGAGACCTCTTCCTTGCTGGAGAGCGCGAAGGATGCCCGTGAGGCTGAAGCGCGCATCCGGGCCAACCTCGGTCGGATCCAACGAATGGCGAATGAAGTTGTTGCACGGGCGGGATTCTCACATTCCGTCCGCGTTACCTTGGGTATGGAGCAGTTCCCTGCGATATCGTACGGCCAGATATCGTTGCCTTCAGGAAGCTACCTGGCGCTTACAGCGGCTATAGGGCCGGCTGCCGGCTCAAACTGGTGGTGCATTCTGTTTCCCCCTCTTTGCTTGGTGGACGTGACAGAGGGATGCATAATAGAGGCTAGGCAAGATGGCAACAGGCCTATCGGCCTTGAGTTCGCAACGAGGTCTCTTCTGTTTGCTCCAACGGCTGCCGAAAAGGAAGCGGCCCTCTATCATGCATCCAGGGCTACTCAGCGTGCTACGCTTGCGCAACTCAACTGGGAATTGCCGGAGTGGATATGCAGGCTCCTCGGCCTGAGCAGGTTTGATCAAGCTAAGAGATGAAGATAGGCCACTGGAACAAGCACCTTGCAGCTGGCTCCCGCATACTATGTGGAGGGCCAGTTTTCGTTTTCAGGAGGTGCGCACGTGATACAGCGGGCATCTGAACTGAGGGTCAAGGAAGTCGTGAGCGTCAACGATGGAAAGAGACTGGGCTTCATGTTCGACGTGGAGATAGACATGGACACAGGCAAAGTCATCAGCTTTGTGATACCCAGCGGCGGAAAAGTTCTGGGATTTTTGGGGCGCGGGGGGGAGCTGGTCATAGAATGGGATCGGATACGCAAGATCGGCCTAGATGTAATCCTCGTCGATGACGCGGGACTGACGCTGTGATCGCTGTCCCCATTTAGCGCCATCTTCAATGCATGATCCTGGGGCCGTTTGTTGGGATCGTAGCATCTACAAGAATACTGCTCTTGATTGGATTAGTATTGGAGACCGATTCCAAATCAAAACTTGAAGGAGCTGTCGAGACCGCCCAACGGTCTATCGCCATTTCTCGCAAGGGTCAGCGAGTCAGACCCGGGAAGATGAAGGCAAAATCTTGTCCGGGTATCGCCTGGGGAATGCCGTTATGCGAAAGTACCCTGAGTATACTGGGTGAACGGCAACGGGAAGCCCAGGCTGAGGTGGCGATGCCCGGACAAGGCGATAATTGATCTGGGTATGCTCGTGTGCGCCTTACGTGAACCGGGAATGAGGGTATTACCCCGATATTATCCATAACATACATGTTGATCGGGTCCATCTAGGGGCAGGATATATACGAAGGATGTTGATAGTAAAGGGGGATTGCCCCTTGAAAGACGGTGCCACTGATGTTATACTTTCGCCTGCTGGAGGCGATGTTACATGCAAGGCTGTGTTTCCGAGGATACAACTGTTTTCCTCAAGGACTCGGCTGGCCGAATTCTGGAAGTAGCTCTTGTGTTCTTCAATGCCATGCTCGATTCCGATGCTGGCGGCGATGATCTTGGGGAATACAAGATCTTAGGCAGATCGGGTTGGACCGATCTTCTTTGCGTGGCCAGGCGCAATCTGTGGGAGGGTGAGCAGCTCTGCCACATCCGCACACGTCTTGGCCGTATTTTGCTGACTGGCGAACACGAGCTATACGTGAGGAGGGGCCCGGTCGACGTGGTCGTGGCGGCGAACGATGTCAAGGCCGGAGACGCGCTTCTCATGCTTGAACGTCCGAGACTTGGGAAGAATGCTCCTCCTCTTGGTGAAGAGATTAGTTTCAGAACCTTGGGAGTCCTTTCCGCGACTGCGTCCACCGGTTTTTCGGGATATGTGTATCAGCTTCAGACTGGAGATGGCACGTTCGTTGCTGATGAGTTTCTCGTGCATGGGCTGTGATATAATTATGGCCGATGCATCGGCCCGCCGTCTGCGTGACGGTGGGGGCTGCGGGGAGGTCATCAGCTGGCATGAGGGCTCCAGAACCGCGTCGGGCTAGGGTGGAAGAGCGGACGCCCGCTAAGCGCACGCAGAAGTCCTTCGCAATTGCCGTGATCGTTGTTGTGGTCGCGGTGCTTTCCTATTCTCTTTACGCAATGGTCAGTCCGGGCCTAGTGATCAGGTTCTCCGAATCTGCAGTGGCCCGCCACGGTTCGATCGAGCTTTCCTCTCGGGGTAAGGCCATAATAGTCAGGGATGAACGTGTCGTAATCACTCCAATCAGCGGAATAATCCATTTTCTGGTACCAGATGGCGAGAAGGTCGCGGCCGGCACTGCTGTTGCTGAGGTGCGTGATACAGCGATTTCGTCATCTGTGGAGGCGAACGCTCTGCGCATCGAGGAAGAGTTGGACAAATTCGTTCAGGAGGCGGCTCTGCGCGAGGGCAGGGAAAAAGACCGTCTGCTCGCTATAAGGGTCCAGATTGCGCTCAAGGAAGAGGAACTCAAGGCGTATGTGGATCGAAAGGATGCTAAGAACGCGAACAAGGTCCATTCCGAACTGGAGCAGCTCCACAAGCGGGAGGCAGCGGCTGAGGCCGAGGTGGGGCGGATCGTCTTTGACACTCAGGCAGCCGCCGCTGCCATAGCGGAAGCAAAGCGCCAGTCTGACGCGGCGGCAGGACGCGCGCTGGCTGTCCTTCGAAGCTGCGACGCTTCTCTGATCAGCGCCCATTTGGATGGGCTTGAAGGGATATTTAACCCGCGCAATCCTGATCTTCTTCTAATTAATCCCGCTGACTATGATGCCTTTCCTCACGTTCGGGCTGAGGGGGATCTGGTGGCGGCGGGTTCTGCAGTCTTCCGCGAAGTCCAGAACTTCAGGACTGATCTCCTTGTCTTTGCCGAGTTTCCTGGGGAATGCGTACCTGCGGTCGGCGCGCGAGTATGGGTTCGGTTCCCACGGTTGGCCCTCGAGGCTGTTCCTGCCACTGTCATGGGCGCTATGAACCGTCCTGACATGGGAGAAGGAACTTGGGCGTTCCATGTGGCTCTAGATAGATATGCGACAACCCTCACGAGTCTGCGGTCGGAGGATATCGACTTCATCACCGGCTACGTCTCGGGGACGGTGGTTCCGATTGAGGCTTTAACAAGCAAGTACGGGGTGACTGGAGTTTATCTTTTTCGGACTGGCCGGTTCAGGTTCAAGGAAGTCGAGGTCATTGGTTCAAATGGGACCGAAGCCGTGGTCGCTGGCCTGAGCGAAGGAGATAGGGTAAAGCTCGGCGATGGCGGCCGTAGTGCGCGGATGCCGAAATAGCGGCGGTACATTCCCTGTCTGGGTGGGGAAGGTATGGAGGAATAGGTTAGAATTCGGAGAATACGTAGCCTAGGATGAGGTGGGTTTTGTGTCGTCGATTGCCGATAATCTCGGGATACTTCAAGACAGGATTGCCGCAGCTGTGGGGCGCGCGGGTCGCGACCCCTCTGAGATTACTGTGGTGGGTGTAACCAAGAATGTCGAGGCTCAACGGATTGCTGAGGCAGTGGCCGTAGGGATTCGGGATTTCGGGGAAAACAGGGTGCAGGAGGCTGCAAAGAAGATCCCGCTTGTGGAAGCGGATGTCAGTTGGCATCTGGTGGGGCATCTTCAAAGGAACAAGGCTAAGCAGGCTGTGGAGCTTTTCTCTCTCATACATTCTCTAGATAGCGCTAGGTTGGCTGAGGAACTCAATCGCAGATGTGAAATGGCTGATTGCGTTATAGATCTCCTTCTCCAGGTCAATGTCTCCGGCGAGGATACGAAGTTCGGCATCCCGCCTGAAATGGCCCGGGATGCTTTGCTTGAAATGGCGAAATACGAGCGCCTGCGGGTTTGCGGACTGATGACTATTGCCCCATATTCTGATGATCCGGAGGATGCTCGCCCATGTTTTGCTCGGGCTCGAAAGCTTTGGGAGGATCTAGGAAAGCTTTCGATTTCCAACGTGAGAATGGACGAGCTGTCCATGGGGATGTCCGGTGATTACGAGGTGGCCATAGAAGAGGGCGCGACGATTATCAGGGTGGGCACGGCGATATTCGGGCCTAGGCGGCGCGAGTTATCGTGATATCCGGCATTTCCCACTGCGAGCCGGTTGTATGGAGGTGCTTGCATGTACGACGATTCTGCTGTGCTCCGCGCCGCGCGCGAGGCAGCCCAGTCAGGTGTTCCTGTGCGGCTGGGATTTATTGATCCGAACGAGCAGGACGATGCGGCCGAAGTGCTTGCGTCAATTGGGGATGTGACGCCTCGATTTTACGGGGGATACAGGGGTGCGGCGCGTAAGCTGCTTGTGATTATGCCTTCTGGGTATCTCGACGAGGTTTTCAATGCGGGCATATCCTACTTTGGGCTGCGTGGCGTCGGGCTCAGTCTTGATGGGGGATCCGGGTCTGATGCGGCCATTGCCGAGCTTCGGGCCTTGGGCATTCCACGTGACCACATCGGAGACGTGTTCTATGGGGGCAACGAGTGGCAGGGTGTGGTGCTCGCATCTGTCTTCGGGGATGGGAGCAATGAGCGAGAGCTAGAGGGATCAGGCGCCAGACTGGTGGAACTGGATCCCGCAGAGGTGGTGTTTCCCGGGGTTGTTCCGAAGAAGATCAGGGCCACGGTGGCTTCGATGAGGCTGGACGCGGTGGCAGGCGCTGGATTTCCGGCATCGAGGTCAAGGCTTGCCCAGGAGATCAAGGCGGGCAGGTTCAAGGTAAACGGGGAGATTGTTCAGTCTCCTTCTGTCAAGGTTAGTGAAGGGGATGTCGTAGTCTCTCGCGGGAGAGGCAGGCTTGTTGTGGAGGAAGTTTTCGGGGAAACCAAGCGAGGGCGTGTTTCCCTCATGTTGACACGTTATTCGGCAAACGCGCCATTCTCTTGAGAGGAGGGTCGGAATGCTTACGCCACTTGAAGTCCATTCTAAGCAGTTCCAAACGAAATTTGGGCGTTACAATGCAGCGGAAGTCGATGATTTTCTCGATCTGGTGGGACAGTGCTACGATCAGTTGTACCGCGAAAATGCTGAACTCAAGGAGAAGCTGCGACTCCTTTCCGAGCAGGCCCAGTATGAGCCGGAAGAACGCGATGAGGACATAGCTGAAACGATTAAACAGACTCTTCTGATGGCTCAAAAGGCAGCTGAAGATGCTAGGCGCAACGCGGAGGAAAAAGCTTCGCTCATTGTGGAAAATGCTGAGAGGGAAGCTGCTGCCGTGCTCGATCGGACGGAGGAGAGGGTCCGTGCTCAGCAGAAACGTTTGGAGGATCTCTACGCTCAGGAGGCCGCTGCGAGGGCCAGGTTCAAGGCAATGCTCGAGGCCTATCTCGAGATGTTAGAGGATACGCACCGGGATGCGGAGGGGTTCGTGGGGGGAGTTACAAGAAAATACGAGTAAAACCGTTCGGACGTGGGCACTATATCCTTCGCGAGGTGTGATCTGTGCGAAGGAAGCGGCGGCCGGGCGAAGTCAGGGCCCTCATGTCCCAAATCATGCAGCTCTCTCGGCGCCTCGAGGATTCTAGCGTTGCGGAGTATGTCGAGTTTATGCGCAATCCGCGGCGGGTCATTTGGTCGAACTTCCTTGCTGGAATGGCTAGGGGATTCGGCATTGCTATAGGGGCGTCCGTCCTTACCGCGCTATTCCTATATGCACTTTCCGTTGTCATCTCGCTTAATATTCCAATCATAGGCAACCTAATCGCCAAGATCGTCAAAATAGTGAAGGATAGCGGCGTATGACGCGGGAGGTGCGCAGATGGAACCCGAAAAGATCGATTCGTGCAAGAGCAGGCTTATTGAACTGAAGGCGCAGGCGGAATCGAGGGTGCGGGATGTTGAGGAGACTGCGGGTTTCGACACGCCAGAATCGGAGTGGAGCGGCGAGCTTTCGAGTTACGATAATCACACGGCAGATAGCGCTTCTGCGCTGGAGATGCGATCTATTAACCTCGGCTTGATACACCACGGGCGGGATATAGTCGCCCAAATAGAATCTGCACTGGAGCGTATCGCGGATGGGTCTTATGGCAAATGCGACCAGTGCGGTCGGGATATTCCTCCCGAGCGCCTCGACGCGATACCGTGGACGACCAGTTGCGCTCAGTGCAAAGCCGATTCTCTGTCACCTTCCGGAAGGAGCGGTCCTAGGCCTATCGAGGAAGAAGTTGTGAGGCCTCCGTTCGGCGGCAGGGATCCTGCCCGCGCCTACGACGACCCTGGCATCCACGGAGAGGATATCTGGGATGCGCTAGCGGAGTATGGCACTGCCAACAGTCCCCAGGATGAAGAGGCCGGGAACTCTGGCGACGTGGATTCGTTTTAGTAGTTGCGTGGCATGTTAGAGTGTTTACGGGGCACATTTCGTGTGCTAGAATTGAGTTCAGACTTGAGAGAGATTATTGGGGTGGAGGCATGTGTCGCTTTTCCTGACAAGTGCATGGGTTATCCTTCTCGACCAGATAACTAAGACGATTGTGACGAGGCAGATAGCGCCATGGGACAATATCGAGTGCCTTGGCGGGCTGCTGCAGATCACAAATGTGCACAACCCGGGGGCGGCGTTTGGAATACTCCAGAACAAGCAGATATTGTCGATTGTTGCCGCAATTGTCGCAGCGGTGCTGATATTGCTTTTCTATCCCAGAATTCCCAGGCACAGGCGGTCGATGAGGTTTGGAATGGCGCTGGCGCTGGGCGGGGCGCTCGGGAACCTTATTGACAGGGTGAAGTATGGAAGTGTCATAGATTTCATCGACGTCGGCTTCTGGCCGGTGTTTAACCTGGCAGACAGCGCCATCGTTGTGGGAGTCGCACTGATCCTTTTGGGTATGGCGCGCGACCCCAGTGTAAGGAGGAGTAACTGATGCATCCGATCCTGTTTAATGTTGGGAAGTTTCCCGTATACTCTTGGGGCACATGTTTGGCTGTTGCCTTCGTTGTCAGCGCCCTCTACGCAATCTGGCAAGGCAAGAAGAAGGAGATAGATCCCGATGATATCATCGACCTCGCGCTGTACGCCTGCATTGCGTCGATTCTGGGCGCCAGGATTTTCTATGTGCTCCTCAATATCACTAGTTATCTCGACAATCTCGTCAGCATCTTGTGGATGCGCGATGGTGGGCTTTCCTTCTTTGGCGGGCTTGCAGGCGGGGTGCTCGCAGGGGTCCTTTTGGCCAAGAAGCGCGAGATTCCTTTGGGGAAATTGGCTGACGTGGTCGCGCCCGCTATAGCAATTGGCTATGCCATAGGAAGGCTGGGCTGTCTTCTCAATGGATGCTGCTACGGGAAGGTTGCGGTGGATCTTCCATGGGCTTTGGCATGCGGAACGGACGGAGCTCCTAGGCATCCTACGCAGATCTACGCGATAATCTACAGTGTCATTATTTTCTTCATTCTTCGGGCTTGGGAAGGCAGAAAGCGTTTTGAAGGCGAAGTAATGTGGGCGTATATAGGGCTTTACTCTGTTGCTAGGTTTATAGTTGAGTTCTGGAGAGTCGGGGTTCGCGACTATTTTGCTCCGTTGACGGCCACCCAAATGCTATGCATCGTCCTTGCGGTATTGGGATTTGGCATGGTATATGTGAAGTCGAAGTATCCCGAGTCGGTCGCCGAGGCTTCGACTGACGGCGCAGTGTCGAAATCGTCTGTGCGAGGGTAGATGATGCAGGTTCTGTTCTTCAGTCCCGGGGAGGCTGATGATCGCACAAGGCTCGATCTGTATCTCGCGAAGGAGTCAGTTGCTCCTTCGCGTTCCTATATTCAGAAGCTTATTTCGGATGGACGAGTCACTGTTAATGGCTTGGTCGAAACACGCTCTTCTTATCGCGTCCGTGCTGGCGATGCTGTCGAAGTGAGAGTTCCGCCGCCTGAACCCCTGTGCCCGGGAGTTCCCGCGCCTGAGTCGATCGCCCTCGATGTGATCTATGAGGATGATGACCTGATGGTGATCAACAAACCCCGGGGGATGGTCGTTCATCCCGGTGTGGGCAGGTCTACCGGCACTCTAGTCAATGCTCTGCTCGGTAGGGGCACTCAGTTGTCGACGGTTGGAGGGGAGCTCAGGCCTGGGATAGTCCACCGTCTTGACCTCGACACATCGGGCGCAATTATCGTGGCAAAGAACGACGCAACGCATCTTGCTCTCGCGTCGCAGCTGGCATCGGGCGACATAGACCGCAATTACATTGCTATTGTGCGCGGGAACATCCGGGAGGACTGCGGGGTCATTGATGCGCCTTTGGGGCGCCATCCCGTAGACAGGAAGAAGCGAGCTGTGAGGCCCGACGGAAGGCCGGCGGTGACTAGGTTTACTGTTTTGGAGAGGTTTGGTGACTATACTCTGGTCGGGATTGAGCTGGAGACAGGTCGAACACACCAGATTCGGGTCCACATGAAGTATATAGGTAGGCCTGTAGCAGGTGATCCTGTCTATGGAGGTGTTGCGGGCGAACTGGGTCTTGAGGCTCAGGCTCTTCACGCCCGCAGTGTGGAGTTTACTCATCCTGTGGCTGGGGAGAGGGTCAGGATCGAGGCGAAGAAGATGCCTGATGACATGCGGGCCGCTCTCGCACTGCTTAGGTCGAGGGAGCCTTCAGGGGATGGGCGGTGCGGCGCAAGATAGCGGGGCGGTTTCTATGATGGGAAACGGGGGTTCGAAAAAGGCGGACGGAACCGGCCGGGTCGATTTGGCGGTTCGACGGGCCGCGGCGCTTGAGGTGCTTTTGGCCGTTCTGGCTTCATGCGTGATCTGTACAGGGTGCGCTCCTGATTGTACGTGGTTGCGCTTTTCGGAGGGTCGGGCGGCCTATCCCTGCAGCGATGGATCTAGGCTCGAGGATGTCTGGCAGCGTACGGCCTGCGAGTCTCTGCAATCTCGGTTCACTCTTGCAGCCGCCGGCGATGTCATATTCGACAGGGGAGTGAGGGCTGTCTGCGAACGCCGAGGGGCGGATTGGCCGCTCAGTGCTGTTGCCCCCATATTCTCTTCGGCAGATGCGGGGTTTGTCAATCTTGAGACCAGTCTTGCCGTGGGCGGAAGACCCATCCCGGGCAAGGGCATATGGTTCAGGTCTGATCCCAAGTTTGCGCAGGAGCTTGCGAAGGCCGGGGTGAACGTAGTCACTGTCGCCAACAATCATGTGCTAGATTACGATGAAGCCGCCTTTGCCGAGACTCTTGCTGCATTGGCGGACAGCTCGATAGCTGTGTGCGGCGGCGGGTTCGACCTAGATGAGGCGCGTTCGCCTGCGATTGTCAGCGCAGGCGGGGTGAGGATTGCGTTTTTGGGCTACTCGGAGCTTGCGGATATATTCTGGACTTATTCTTATCCAAGGAGTTTTCGTGCGGGCCTGGATAGTCCCGGGGTTGCGCCAATGGATGAGAAGATGATCGTCCAGGACATACGGAAGGCACGGGCCGTGGCAGACCATGTTGTCGTCTCCTACCATTGGGGCGAGGAGTATGCGCGCATGCCGAACACAAGGCAGATGCAGATCGCCCACATGTCGATCGATGCCGGAGCCAGTCTGGTGCTGGGCCATCATCCCCACGTGCTACAGCCTGTGGAGGTGTACAACGGCGGGATCATATTCTACTCCCTAGGGAACTTCGTGTTCGATCAGACAAAGCCCGACACTGTGGAAAGCATGATAGCTCGCGTGACGTTTTCGCCCAGCAAAATCGTCTCTGCGCAGATTCTGCCCATGAGGATAGAGGAATGCCGTCCCCGTCCTCTGGTGGGATGGGCCGCCAGGACTGTTCTGGACAGGCTTATCAGGGATTCGGCATGGCTTGGCGCGGTCGTGGCGCCGACCGGAGGGAGGGGCTTAATCCTCATTCCCGGGACAAGTGTCCCCGTTGAAACCGAGGGCGTTGGAGAGTTCCTCCCTTGATGGCGTCACCCATATGGTCTTGTGGGCCTCATAGATTACCATTCCCGGCCGTGCGCCCCGCGGCTTGCGAACATTTCTAGCCTCTGTATAGTCGACTGCAACGTTCGACGACATCCGGGCTTGGCTGTAGTAGGCCGCCAGCAACGCGGCGGCGCGCAGCGTCTCATCTGGCACTTCTTGGTTCGGCCTTCGCCTGACTACTACATGGGCACCATGTATGTCTTTTGCATGGAACCACAGGTCATGTGGGCGGGCGAGCTTCGTTGTGAGATGATCGTTCTCGAGGTTGTTCTTCCCCACGTATATTTCATCGCCTGATGCGGCTCTGAAGCTGGTGGGCATCGGCAGCCGCTCTTTGTGTTTCTTTTTCGCTCTCCGCGCGCTCCCGCGTCCCTGCCTGGGCTGTATGAAGCCGAGGGCGGCGAGTTCCTCAGTGATACCGTTCAATGTCTCTTCTGTTTCGGCTATTGTCGCCATGGCCAGCATCGATTCGAGATAAGCCACCTCCTCTTCGGTGGCGGCAATGTTGGCAGTCACCGCTTTTCGGGCCCTCTCTGCTTTGGAGTAGCGTGCAAAGAAGGACTGTGCGTTCTCGGACGCTGACAGGCTCGGGTCGACTTCGATCTCGACGGTAGGCGCTGCGGGGTCATAGTAATCCACGACGCGCACGCGATCTTCTCTCAATGGGCCGCGCCCTAACGAGTGGATGTTGGCTGTTAGGAGTTCGCCTTTTCTGCGGAAGGCCGATGAATCCTCAGCCTCCGCCAGATCCCGCCGTTGGGCCTCGAGTTTTCGCACCGACCTTGCTAGCCTGGCCTCTACCTTGTGCGTGATGTTGCTTCTGGTTAATTCCAGCCTTTCGCGTTCTTCGGCGCGATTGTAGCATCTGTCGATCATCTCGGAGGCGGATGCGAATCTTTCTACGCGATACTCCCCAGAAAGCCCTGAAAGTCCCCAAACACAGCAGGCTGTAGGCTTGCCGGAGTGACGGTCGAAGGATGCCTCGAAAAGGAAGTCGCCCACCTTGACTGCTCGCCGAAAATCTTCAAACTGCGCCCACAGTAGGCCGATGTCATCCGCATGGAGCTCGAGGGCTGAACGGTCCGGGTCGATGCCTGCCCGCCAAGCGATCTCTCTGCTGTGATTCGGCCCAATGCCTGCAAAGCCAGATGAGATGAGATTGGCAACGCTATCCTTGCGCCTGCTTGGGCGACGCTTGGACGCGGCGTCAGCCTCGGCTCGCGCGCGGATCTGCGCGGACTGCCTTTGAATGATGGCGCGGAACTCTTCGGCTGTCACCCGGAAGGGATCAGCTTTTTCGATGGGCGGAGGCGGAACGTATGATGCTCCCGGCGTGATTTCCCTGTATCTGTTGCGTGATGTGTCCACTCGGTGTGCTGCATCGAGAATACGCCCGTCCATACGGACGAGGATGATGTTGGACAAGCGACCTGTAAGCTCGGCTATGAGGAGCTTGTTGTCGGAAGGATCGGTGTCTGCCCACCCTTCAATCTGCATAATTATGATTCGGTCGAGCCCATCCTGGCGGACAGATACGACTCTGCCGCCGACTAAGTGCTTTCGCAGAAGCATGCAGAAGGCGGTGGGGGTCGGCAGGGAAGGGGGGACCGAATCTGTCAGGCATATCCTGCTAGATGTGGGCGAGGCGGATATCAGGAGCGACGGTGCGCGTCCACGCCCAAGATCAAGCGTGATGCAGTCGTGCGATGGCGACTGGATCTTATCGATTCTGGTGCCGGTCAACTCTCTTTCGATCTCCCGAGTAACGGCATAGAGTGTAATTCCATCTATCTGCATGATCTGCGCCCCTTTCAATGCAGTTTTCAGTATAGCACCCGTGTATGAACCCGGTCAAAGGACAATAGGAATAAAGGACGAGACTGCTCGTGCGGAAGATGGCACGGTGTGGAGGTGGTGTTGGCAATGTCCGAGTTGCGCGCTTGGCACTCCGTCAGCGCTGGGGTGGTTGAGAGGGAGCTCGAGACTTCGGCCTCGTCCGGCCTCACGTCTAAGGAGGCGCGGGCGAGGCGGGGGGCGTACGGCCCAAATCAGATAAGGGCGGGAAGGCGTCAGTCGCCGCTGGTGATTCTTTTAAACCAGTTTCAGGACTTCATGGTTCTAGTGCTTCTCGGTGCCACGGCTGTATCAGCCTTTCTGGGCGAGTACAGAGACGTCGTGGCCATTCTCGCAATAGTCGTCCTCAACGCGGTTCTCGGCTTTGTCCAGGAATTCAGGGCAGAAAAAGCTCTTGAAGCTCTGCGCAAGCTTTCGGCGCCCAAGGCGACGGTGCTCAGAGACGGACGCGCCACGCAGATCGATGCGGTGGATGTGGTTCCCGGAGATGTGATCATCTTAAACCCGGGCGACAGAATTCCGGCAGATGCGAGGCTCGCAGAGAGCTACGGGGTAGAGGTGGACGAGTCTGTCCTGACTGGCGAATCGAGGCCGGTCAAGAAGGATGCTTCCTGCATTGTGCGGCAATCGGCGCCCGTTGTGGAGCACAGGAACATGCTGCACGCAGGGACTGTGGTGACGCGGGGGCGGGCGATAGGCTTAGTTGTCGCCACGGGGATGGAGACTGAGATGGGGAGGATAGCCGGGATGATAGAGGATGTATCTGATGGCGATACTCCTCTCCAACGTAGGCTCTCGCATCTCGGCAGGTGGTTGGTGGCGGGATGTCTCTTTCTATGCGCTCTCGTTGCCGGGCTCGGGGTTGCTAGAGGGGAACCTATTGAGCTCATGTTTCTTGCCGGGGTGAGCTTGGCTGTGGCGGCGATCCCCGAAGGGCTGCCTGCAATAGTCACCGTCAGCCTCGCTCTGGGGGTGCAGAGGATGAGCGCGAGGAAGGCTATTGTCAGGAAACTTTCGGCGGTGGAGACTTTGGGTTGTGCCACCGTGATCTGCGCCGACAAGACTGGCACTTTGACTCAGAACCAGATGACTGTGGTGGAGATCGATTTGATAGGACGGAATATTCAGGTGACAGGGTCGGGGTACTCCCCTGAGGGCGAATTCTTGGAAGGCGGCGAAACAATCGACCCTTTAAATGATGGGATTTTTGAGGACTTGCTTCTTTGTGCTGCTCTGTGCAACGATGCAAGCCTCGTGCGGCAGAGTGCTGAGGAGAGGACGACCGGCTCCATGGGGCGCGGACGGGGACGGGGTTATGGCTATGGGCCTGGACGGAGCTGGGATGTTGTCGGAGATCCCACTGAAGGCGCTCTGCTTGCCATGGCATACAAGGGTGGCCGGGAGATTATGCAAAAGGTGCGCAGCTTTACACGGGTTGCAGAGATCCCGTTCGAGCCCGAGCGGCGGATGATGGCAGTGGCTTGCAGTGGGCCTTCCGGGGTATTTACTTTCGTGAAGGGAGCGCCCCAGGTAGTCCTCGAACTGTGCGAAGGCCGTTATGTGGGGGGACATGTGGAAGGCGGCATCGTGTTGCGTGACCGCCGGTTTGACGGTGCCGTGCTGGCACGCAATTCCTCCATGGCATCGAAGTCGATGAGGGTGCTCGCCATGGCCTCGGCGCCGGGGAACCTCATCGAGCAGATCCGGGTGGGGCAGTCTCATGCTCTTTCGGGCCTCACATTCCTGGGGATGGTCGGCATGGTCGATCCACCGCGTCCGGAGGCGGCACGCTCAGTTGCTCTGGCTAAGAAAGCGGGGATCGCGACGTTGATGATCACCGGGGACCATGCTGCGACTGCAGAGTCAATAGCGAAGCAGGTGGGAATCATGGAGAGCGGGCGCCGGATTCTCACAGGCGAGGAACTGGACGCCATGAGCGATCGGCAACTTGAAGAGGTGATTTCCGAGGTAGCTGTCTTTGCCAGGGTGGCGCCTGCACACAAACTCCGGGTAGTTCGGGCTCTCAGAGCGCAAGGTCACGTGGTGGCTGTGACAGGGGATGGGGTTAACGATGCTCCGGCCATACGCGAGGCCGATATAGGGATCGCAATGGGGAAAAACGGGACTGACGTGGCCAGAGAGGCGTCGAGCATGGTGCTGTCAGACGACAACTACGCCACGATAATCGCGGCGATCGAGGAGGGCAGGTCGATCTATGATAATATCCGCAAGTTCATCAGATACCTCTTGGCGTGCAATGTGGGCGAGGTGCTAACCATGCTTCTGGCTGTAGCGGGCGGGCTTCCGTTGCCGCTGACGCCCATACAGATCCTGTGGATGAACTTGATGACCGACGGGCTGCCTGCTATGGCCCTGGCTGCCGACCCCACGGACCCAAATACGATGCAACGAGCCCCTAGATGTCCCAGTGAGAGCCTGTTCGCCCACGGTTTGGGGCTGAAAGTGCTCGCGGACGGAGTCTTCATCAGCATTTGCACCATTGCCTGCTACATATCGGCCGGCGCTTTTCTCGGACACGATCTTGATACGGCACGGACAATGGCTTTTTCCACTTTGGTCATGTCGCAGCTGGTCTATGTCTTTCGATGTCGAGTGGAGGAGAGGTCGGCTCTTGAATCGGGCAGGCGGCCTTCAAACAGATTTCTGCTTGGTGCGGTCGGGATTTCAGTCGTTCTTCAAGTGTTAGGCGTCCATCACCACGTGGGCCGTGCATTCTTGGGGACCTGCGAGTTGTCGGTGGTGGATTGGGTGTTGGTCCTTTTCCTCTCCGGCTGGTCTACTTTCCTGGCTTCTGCGGTCAGGGCGGTACAAAGGGCCATCAGACGGCGATGTACTGTTTTCAGGGTGAATAAAGCGGGCCAAGGCACATGAAACCGCAGGGATATTGCATATCCTAGCAGGATTTTCGGTGTCTGAGTGGAATACTAGGTTCCTAAAAGCATCCCGTTTGGGCTGGCATTTTGCAGTGAATACTTGATGCAGCTGGTGTTTGTGTAGTACAATGAGCTGCACGCTAGACGGAAAAGGATGGAACTTTGATATATGCTGATGAGTATGACCGGGTATGGGCGGGCTGCAAACAGCGGTCCCGAAGGCGATGTCACGGTTGAGATCAGATCTTTAAACCACAGATACTTCGATGTCTCGCTCCGGATGCCGAGGGAGTTCTCTCCGGTTGAGGAGAGGGTAAGATCCCTTGTTGCGGAGAGAATTGCGCGCGGCAGGATCGAAGTCTCGGTGTCGGTAGATTGGCACGACGGCAGTCGGCGAACTGTCGCTTTAGATACGTGCCTTGCGCGCGCCTACGCAGAGGGTCTGGCCAGGCTCGCCCATGAGCTTGCTCTTGCCCCGATATCATCAGTGGACGTCCTCTCGGGGCTGCCCGATGTGATAACCCTTTCTGAGGCGAAGATTGATGTAGATATCCTTTGGAATATGGTTCAGCCGGCGCTTTCCGATGCCATCGACCAGGTTGTGCAGATGAGGAAGGAAGAAGGGGCAAGGCTGGAAAGGGATATCGCAGGCAGAATAGAAATGATTGAGATGAGGGTGGACGAGGTTGGGCGTCGCGCGCCTGAGGTGGTCGATTCTTACAGGGCGAAGCTTGCTCGAAGGGTAAGCGAGATGATAGGGGACGTCCGTGTTGACGAGGCCAGGCTTGCGACTGAGGTAGCGCTGTTCGCTGACAGGTGCGATATTACTGAGGAGACGGTTCGCTTCAAGAGCCACATAAGGCAGTTCCGTGATACAATTTCGGAGTCAGGGGACTGCGGCAAGAAGCTGGATTTTATAATACAGGAGATGAACCGCGAGGCTAATACTATCGCAGCGAAATCTCAGGATTCATTCATTTCGGCTTTGGCAGTGGAGATCAAGGCCGAACTGGAGAAAGTACGCGAACAAGTGCAGAATGTCGAGTAAGGCTCTTGACGCTGCCGTAAGCCAACAATTAATGGAGGTGCGCGTAAATGGCACTGCCGGAACTGACAGATGAACAGAAACGTGAGGCGCTCAAGAAAGCTCAGGAGGTAAGGAGCAAGAGGGCTCAGATCAGGGCGGAACTGAAAAAGGGCAACATGTCCTTGGAGGAGGTTCTCGCAAACGCTGATGACGAGGTCATTGGCAAGATGCGCGTTGCATACTTGCTGGAGTCGCTGCCTAGGATAGGCAAGGTTAGGGCCCGTCAGATCATGGAGGAAATCGGCATAGATGAGAACCGAAGGGTCCAGGGTCTTGGCGTCCGTCAGAAGGAGGCCCTCCTGAACAAGCTGGCGAAGTAGGTGGGGAACCGTGGATATTAAGCTTGTCAACATAGGCTTCGGAAACATGGTGGCCGCAAACAGGCTGGTGGCGATCGTGAGTCCTGAGTCTGCGCCTATCAAAAGGATTATCCAGGAAGGGCGCAAACGCGGCATGTTGATCGATGCTACCTACGGGCGCAGGACGAGGGCGGTAATCATCACAGACAGCGGCCATGTAGTATTGTCCGCTGTTCAGCCTGAAACTGTGGCTCATCGAGTGGAGATGAAGGAAGCAGATGTTGACGGGCGTGATTAGGGGTACGGATATGCTCAAGCGGCTTACAGAGGTTCCGAGAATTCGTGGCAACCTCATTGTGATCTCCGGGCCTTCGGGCTCGGGCAAAAACTCAGCGCTTGCCGCCGTAAGGAGTAAAGTTCCTGATCTGGTCTACTCTGTTTCGGCGACTACACGTCGCCCAAGGGAGGGCGAGATAGACGGCGTGCACTACTTTTTCCTGACGCGCGAGGAGTTCCTTGCCATGAAGGATGCAGGGGCCTTTTTGGAGACTGCTGAGTTTTGTGGAAACCTTTACGGTACTCCGCGAAGCTTTGTCGAGGGAAAGCTTGATGCAGGGGAAGATGTGATTATGGACATTGAGATACGCGGGGCTGACCAAGTGAGGGCCAAGATGCCTGATGCGGTTACCATCTTTCTGATGCCGCCGTCCCTTGCAGAACTAGAGGCAAGGCTGGCAAAGCGGGGCGCTGATTCGCCTGAGGCGACAAGAAGACGCCTTAGGAAGGCTATAGAGGAGATACCTGCCGTGCTGAAATATGATTATGTGGTTCTCAACTATGATTTGGAGCAGGCCGCAGAGCAGATCCGGTCTATTATAGTCGCGGAGCGGGCCCGGGTGGGCAGATGCGACTGTGAGCATTTTATCCGCGGTTTTGAGATGGAATCGCAGATATTCTGAGGGAATATGGTGTTGAGCCTCCCTGACGCCACAGACCCGGATGGCGGATGAAGGGGGCTTTTACAAGGTACGTGCGGCGGCGGCGCCGCCGCATGCATAAGGAGGCTACTCGAGTGATTCGACCCTCATTGGAAGAACTGATGGATCATAGCGACAGCAGGTATACGCTGGTGGTAATGGCGGCCAGACGGGCAAGGAAGATAATGTCGGCGCAGAAGGACGTAATAGAGTATGGTCCTGAAAAGCCTGTAACCCGCGCGCTGCGGGAGATAGCCGAGGGAAAGGTGACGTATTATAGGCCTAGCCCTGGCGAAACCGGCATACCCAAGAAATATGACGGCTGGGTGGAACAACCTAGCGGCAGGGAACAGTTGAAGCCTACCGATGACTATTTGGAGCGTGCCCCGCTTTTTTAGGAGTGTGATCGCCCGTGACTGGCACGTGTGTGTTGGGGGTGACCGGAGGGATAGCGGCGGCCAAAGCTTCGCTTCTTGCGAGCATGCTGGTCAAGCAAGGGCTTGATGTACATGTGATCATGACGGAGGCAGCATGCGAGTTTGTTGCGCCTCTGACCTTCAGGACGCTCACAGCCAATCCTGTAAGCGTAGACATGTTTGCCGAGCCTGGCGAGTGGAACGTGAAGCACGTATCCCTTGCGGAAGCCGCTGATGTTTTCGTGGTGGCTCCGGCAACGGCCAACTTCATCGGGAAGGTCGCATCTGGGATAGCTGATGACTTGCTTACTACGACGATCATGGCCACGCGTGCCCCCCGGGTTATAGCGCCGGCCATGAACTCTGGCATGTACGCAAACCCCATCGTCCAGCGGAATATAGAGACCCTTTCGGCGCTGGGCTATAGGTTCATCGGGCCCGAGTCGGGCAGGCTGGCCTGTGGCGATGTGGGCGCGGGCAGGCTTGCGGAGCCGGAGAGAATTCTCGATTTCGTTCTCCATGTGTGTGCAGGGACGGGCCGGCCGTCACTTGCGGGACTGCGGGTGGTTGTGACCGCCGGACCAACTAGGGAGCCCATAGATCCCGTCCGGTTCATTACCAACAGGTCATCAGGGAAAATGGGGTATGCGATCGCAGGCGCGGCGGCTGTGCGGGGAGCGAAGGTGACTTTGGTTTCGGGTCCTGTATTCCTTCCGGCGCCCGAGGGGTGTGAGATGGTCAGAGTCGAAACCGCCTGCCAGATGCGGGATGCGACGATCGATGCTGCGCAAGAGGCGGACGTGGTCGTTGCGGCTGCGGCCGTTGCCGACTACATGCCGGCTTCTTTCAGCGAGAGCAAGATTAAAAAGTCATCGGGCTTCGGTTCTTTGGAGCTCTCGCGCACGCCTGATATCCTGGCCGAGCTGGGGAGTGCAAAGGGAGAGCGCGTACTCGTGGGTTTTGCTGCTGAAACAGATGACTTGCTCTCCAATGCTGAGCGAAAACTTTCCTCCAAGAATCTCGACATGATAGTCGCCAACATGGTCGGCGGTGAGGACTCTCCTTTCGGGGCCGATCATAACACTGTCACAATCCTCTGCCCGGGCGCACCGCCCGAGACATTTCCTGCAATGTCCAAGCTCGTGCTGGCGCACGAGATTCTGGATAGGGTTTCTGCCATCTGCCACCACTAAGAGGCAAATTGAGGATAATTGGTCCTGATATAAGGGAGGCTTCTGCATTTATGGAGTAATGTAGAAGGAATACGAAAATGTACGTAGAACGTTACTCGTAGTCAACTGATGGGGAGGCCTGATGCCCTTTGACGCGGCCCGGCCACAAACGAATTGGCGATTATTTGCTCGAGGTGGGGGCGCTCACCGAAGACGAACTCGAAGAGGCGCTCGAGATT